>Ga0209137_1000012_pt1 | contig 209579 bp, 202 predicted proteins | sample SaaInl5LU_22_DNA_FD_184642 | JGI IMG/M metagenome (GOLD analysis project Ga0209137, IMG submission 184642) | Marine microbial communities from expanding oxygen minimum zones in the Saanich Inlet - ESP_105LU_22_DNA (SPAdes) (version 2) | ecosystem: Environmental > Aquatic > Marine > Intertidal...
GACACTGCAGGATAGATACCCAGACTAATGTTGGCGCGGATCTTAGTGATTGGACGCTGGTAGTTGAATATCCAGTACTTGTCTCCACCCGGCCGGACACGCAACGCAAGACCGAGGCCATCAGCTAAGTTGTATTCCTTAGCCTTGCCTCGTGCGTTGTTTATTTCTGTATTGGTAAGTGGTCTAGTAACTTTTGGCATGTAACAAAAGGACTGCGCTCTCCTCTTTTTTGTTACATAAAACGTGAATTGTTACAATATATAATGAATCTTTTTGCGCATTAAAAACTCTATAAAACCTATTTAAATCAACACTTTATGGTACATAAAAGCCCCTTTCGGGGCTGCTATTTGGTGGAGGCGGCGGGAATTGAACCCGCGTCCGCCAGTCCGCTGCCTGCGGCTCTACATGCTTAGTTCAGTCTTTAATTTTAGGGCGTTGCAACCCGACTGACAGGGCGCACAACACACGATTTCGGTAAGTGTTTAGTGAATCCACCCCGAACAAGCTTCATCACGATCTTATGAGATATGACGCCTGAGCGTTATCTCTCCCGAGGGATGTCAAACTCTGGACGCATAAGCACGGCTCCAGTCAGACGGCACTACACTGGGGTTTAAGCAGCTAGTGCGTAGTTGTCGTCGTTGGCAACTAATAGTTTGCGACTTTGGATTAACGAGATTGGTCACCATCTCGGCATGCACCGGAGGTTTTGTAACCGTCGTCGAATCCAAAACGCCCCCAGAGGACGCGGAGTCTAACACAGTACGGGGCAACTGGAACTGACTTTAATCAAAACAATTTAACCATCGAATTTGCGTGGCGAATACCCTAGAATCGTCGGCTAATAAAAATAACCATAGGAATGCAGCAATGCAAAGAGGTGAGTTTTCTTCTCGGTTGGCATTTATCTTTGCCGCCTCAGGGTCTGCCGTGGGGCTGGGCAATATCTGGGGGTTCCCCACTAATGCTGCCGAGAACGGTGGTGCTGCGTTTTTGATAATGTACCTTGTTTTAGCCTTTTTACTGGCCTACCCAGCAATGATGGCGGAGCTGATTATTGGCCGTCACACAAGATCCAATATGGTTGGGGCGCTGCAATCTATTTCGACCGGCGCAGTGGCCAAGAGCTTTGGCAGACTAACGGGTATTGGCGGCATGCTCACCGCCGCGCTCATTCTCAGTTTTTACAGTATTGTGGCAGGCTGGATGCTGGCGTTTATGCTAGAACCTCTGTCATTGATTATTGGCTTTGAGTCTGCCGGAAACTGGCTGACGGCCGACAGTCTGGAGCGCAATATTAGCTTTGCTGCCCTGTTTATCCTGCTGACGGTACTAATTATCAGCGTAGGTGTTGAGGCTGGTATTGAGAAATGGTCTAGCCGTCTGATGCCGTCTTTGTTCGTGTTGATGTTTGCGCTTATTTTTTATGTGCTCACTCAGGACGGCGCCATGGAAGGTCTGAGACATTACCTGGTGCCGGACTTTTCTCAAATCACTGACCCCAATCTGATTGTCAGCGCCATGGGGCAGGCATTTTTCTCTATGTCGCTGGGTGTGGGCACCATGCTGGTGTACGGCTCTTATATTCGCGCCGATGAAAATCTTCCAACAGTGGGCGCGTTAGTGACATTAACAGATACTTCTGTTGCCTTTTTGGCCGGCCTATTGGTACTGCCGGCAATTTTTGTGGCACAGAATCTTGGTGTCACCATCTATGCGGACAATGGTTCTCTAATTGCTGGCCCAGATCTTATATTCAAGGTTTTACCAGCACTGTTCTCTGGCATGGGCTCAACAGGGCTGCTGGTTGGGCTGGCATTCTTCGTGCTGATGTCGATCGCGGCAGTGACCTCGTCCATCTCTATGCTGGAAGTGCCGGTGTCTTATGCGGTGGAGACTCATCAGGTTGATCGCAACAGAGCCACTTGGCTGGTTGGGGCCAGTGTATTTGCGATTAGCACGCTTATCTGCCTTAACTTTGACTCGATGTTTGGCTTTGTTATCACTCTAACTACTGAGCGGGCGCAGCCATTATTGAGCATGGTGCTATGTATCTATGCGGGCTGGGTTTTTTATCGCAACAGTATTCTTGAGGAAGTTAAGCTTGGTAACCCGGATGTCGAACAGGGGCTATTTTGGAAGATCTGGCCACTGTATGTGAAGTTTTTCTGTCCGGCACTGATTCTGCTGACCTTTGCTCAGGGTCTGTAAACCCAGAGTAATCTTACAGCTGCATTTGGGCTTCGCTACAACAGCCTGCTGTTTTTAGAAAACTGGCTGCGCAGGAACTCCATCTGATCACCTAGAATGCGATGGCTATTAAGCAGCGCAAGATACTCTGCATTATTAGGTTTAAATGGGAGCGCCACTAACTGCATATTGGCCTCCTCAGGGGTGCGATTAGCTTTGTGTTGATTACATCTTTTACAGGCAGCTACTACATTTTCCCAGCGATCTTGGCCGCCCCTCGATGTGGGATGAATATGGTCCCTGGTAAGCTTGCTGCCAGCAAAGTGGCGAGCGCAGTACATGCAGATGTTGGCGTCACGAGCAAACAGGGTGGAATTACTTAAGGGGTAATTTGAACGTCGCCGCGCCAGCTGGTCGCCGCCACAGGCGATAATGCTTGGCACCTCAATAACTGATCTCTGTCCACTGGCCCTAGAATGCCCTCCTCGCACCCTGCACACCAGATCACCCATTGTCCAGGACACTAGGTCTCGAGCATAGAGACAGACCGCCTCTTCCCAGCTAAGCCAGTCAATCGGCTGTCCCGCTAAATTAAGTCTAAGTATTCTTGTTTGCACCTAATACTCTCCTCTATTAACAAAAAAGCCCTATTGCGGTTAACAACAGGGCTCTAGAAATACTATTAAAGGGTTTGTTACAGGGGGAATAAAATCTCGCCCGGCCATTGAGGCCTTGCGTAAAACTGAAGCATTTGTAAGTTCGAGGTTCTGATTTCTGAAGACGTATTCTCCTAAATCACGTGCTTTTATTTTGAACAGCCAATGGGTCTCTGTCAAACCTAGGCCTATAGATATAAGACCAATAAGAACCCAAATAACTCAATCCTATAGGCAAATTAGTCCCGCGTCCGTCTTGGGCGCTTCAGAGCATTATTAGATGGTTATTAAGCCTCATGACAATTGACCCACATGACTATGTTGGTTAGTGTGTTGCTGTTAATTTCAGTCTTTTTACAGCGAGTTTTAATTGTGACTAAAGAAAAAAAAGCCATGGACTTTGAAAAGCAGTTAGAGAGCCTTGAGTCTCTGGTGGAAGCACTAGAAACTGGCAATCTCAGCCTCGAAGATTCTTTGAAGTCTTTTGAGCAGGGCATCAAAGTAGCCAGAGAATGTCAGGCAGCGCTCAAACAGGCTGAACAAAAAGTTGAGCTACTCACTCGTCAAGGTGATGAGTTACTTAGCGAACCCTTTGAATCTGCCGAATAAGGGCTCTGCATGACCCATGATCTGCCCGCACTACTGGAAAAATACCGCACAGAGGTTGATGCTCAACTAGAGCAGAGCTTACCTGTGGCCGAAGGGCCGGCAGCGCCACTCTTTGCTGCCATGCGGTACTCGGTGCTTAATGGCGGCAAGCGTATTCGTCCTGCTCTGTGTTTTGCCGCTGCTGATGCGCTTGGAGGCCATAATCAAAATACGGCCAAGGTTGCCGCAGCGCTGGAGATGATCCATGCCTATTCATTGATTCATGACGATCTGCCTGCAATGGATGATGACAATCTGCGCCGCGGCAAGCCTACCTGTCATATACAGTTTGATGAGGCTACCGCTATTCTTGCCGGGGATGGCTTACAGTCTCTTGCCTTTCAGCAGCTGACCGAACTTGAGGGTCTATCCGCAGATACTGTGGTTAAGCTAGTAGCCATGCTGGCCAGCTTAGGTGGGTGCAATGGCATGGTCGCTGGACAGGCAATCGATCTGGCCGCGACTGGGCAGCTTTTGAATATTGAGCAGCTTAAAAATATGCACACGCACAAAACTGGCGCCCTTATAGAGGCCAGCGTACTTATGGGCGCCATGGCGACCGGGAATGCAACTCAGCAGCAGCTGGGGGCGCTGAAAACCTACGCTCAGGCCATTGGCTTAGCCTTTCAAATCCAAGATGATATTTTGGATGTAGAAAGCTCTACCGAGCAGTTGGGCAAGCAGCAGGGCTCAGATATAGCCAACCACAAGTCGACCTATACGTCTATTCTTGGTCTGGAGCAGGCCCGTAGTCAGGCCGCAGAGCTGCACCAAAAGAGCCTCGACAGCCTGGCTGTTTTTGCTGAGCAGGCAGACCCGTTGCGAGGCATAGCGCGGTTTATTGTTAACCGAGCTTATTAACAGATTTAATTGGTGTAAAATTTCCACCCAGCATAAGATAAAACCATCATGGCAAAGACATTTACGGATATCCCACTCAGCCGACCTGATACGCCGCTATTAGACCGTATCAATTCGCCGGCAGACCTGCGTCAATTGAATGACGAAGAGCTACTGACTGTCACTGATGAGCTGCGGGCTTTTATGCTCTATTGCGTAGGTAAAACAGGTGGCCACTTTGGCGCTGGTTTGGGGGTTACTGAGTTAACTGTAGCCCTGCACTATGTATTCAATACGCCCCAGGATCGCCTGGTCTGGGATGTGGGCCATCAGACCTATCCCCATAAAATTTTAACGGGCCGCCGCGAGCAAATGCTGAGCATGCGTCAAAAAGACGGTCTTTCAGGTTTTCCTAAACGCACCGAGAGTGAGTACGACACCTTTGGCGTAGGCCATTCAAGCACCTCAATTAGCGCGGCCCTAGGCATGGCGATGGCATCGACACAGATGGGCGAAGAGCGCCGCACTGTAGCTATTATGGGCGATGGCGCAATGACCGCAGGTATGGCTTTTGAAGCTATCAACCACGCGGCCCATGTGGATAAGAATCTGCTGGTTGTACTCAACGACAATCAGATGTCTATCTCTCGAAACTCTGGTGGTCTCTCAACCTATTTTGCCAAGCTCTGGTCGAGTAAGTTTTATACCAATCTTCGGGAGAGCGGTAAAAAGGCTCTGCGCTCTATGCCTCAGGCAAAGAATTTTGTTCGCCGCACTGAAGAATACATGAAGAGCATGGTCTCGCCAGCGACTATTTTCGAAGAACTAGGCTTTTATTACATCGGGCTGATTGATGGCCATGACCTGCCCATGCTGGTGGAGATTCTCAATAAACTAAAAAACATTGATGGCCCAGTACTACTGCATATTATTACTCACAAGGGTAAGGGCTTTGAGCCCGCTGAGAATGATCCTGTGGGTTACCACGCCCTAAATAAGATTGAACCCAAACCTGCGGTACAGCCAGCCGTTGCGCAACCTGCAGTGGTTAAACCAGCTAAGCCTAAATATCAAAAAGTGTTTGGCGACTGGCTGTGCGATATGGCGGAGAAAGATCCCCGGCTGGTAGGCATTACGCCAGCTATGGGTGAGGGCTCTGGTATGGCAGAATTTGCCGAGCGATTCCCCGATCGCTACGAGGATGTCGCCATTGCCGAGCAGCACGCTGTTACCCTTGCTGCCGGCATGGCCTGCGAAGGTGCCAAGCCAGTGGTTGCCATCTATTCGACCTTTTTACAGCGTGGCTATGATCAGTTAATTCATGACGTTGCCCTGCAAAACCTCGATGTATTGTTTGCCATGGATCGTGCGGGACTGGTCGGCGAAGACGGTGCCACTCATGCTGGCGCCTACGACATAAGCTTTTTGCGCTGCGTTCCCAATATGCTGGTGATGACACCATCGGATGAAAATGAAACCAGACAACTCCTCTATACAGGCTTTGTTCATCAGGGGCCTGCAGCGGTGCGCTACCCTAGAGGCACTGGGCCCGGTGCGATAATCGAAAAAACTATGACCGCTCTGCCCGTGGGCCAAGGTGTCGTGCGGCGCACAGGCAATCAGCTAGCCATTTTAAATTTTGGTACTACCTTGGCTGCGGCCTTAGAAGCTGCTGAGCAACTCAATGCTACGGTTGCTGATATGCGATTCGTAAAACCCATAGACCAACAGCTAATTCGCGAGTTGGCGGCTGAGCACCAGTTGCTAGTCACGGTTGAGGAGAACAGCGTAGCCGGTGGCGCTGGCGCTGCTGTCAGCGAGTTTCTCGCCGAAGAGGGCATAGTGATGCCAGTGCTGCATATAGGCCTGCCGGATCGATTTGTCGACCATGCTTCTCACAGCGAGCAGCTGCAGGATGTCGGTCTCGACAGCGCAGGAATTTTGCGGCGTATCGAACAGCGACTGGACATTCTACAGCTGCCCACAAAGGCGGCTCAATAAATATTCCAAGAGGTCTGACAATGAAATTCTATGACTGCAAAACAGCACCAAGCCCGCGGCGAGTGAGAATATTTCTAGCCGAAAAAGGGGTGGAAATAGACAGTGTTCAAGTTGATCTGGCGAAGGGCGAGCAGTTCTCTGATGCCTTTATGAAGATTAGCCCTCTTGCCGAGGTTCCTCTACTAGTGTTGGATGATGGCACCGTACTCAGCCAGGTCAATGCGATCTGTCATTATCTGGAGGAGGTGTTTCCTGAGAATCCACTCTGTGGCCGCACCCCTGTAGAGCGAGCGCAGGTGGATGCTTTTAATGGGTTATTACAGATGAATGGCTTTATGGCAGGTGCTGAAGCTTTTCGTAATGCCACACCCGGTTTTAAGAATCGCGCCATGCCAGGGCCACACAACTACAGTCAGATTCCAGAATTAGCCGAGCGAGGCCTACTTAGATTGGATAATTTATTCGCTGATCTGGATGCCCATTTTGCTGATAACCAGTTTTTTATGGGTGACTACTATTCTATGGCTGATATTTCTGGCCTGACCATTGTTGATTTTGCCAAATGGGTGAAGAAGTTTATTCCTGAGAACTGCGTTCACTTACAGCGCTGGTACGATCAGGTGAATGATCGCCCCAGCGCGAAAGCTTAGTCTTTGCAACCCGATTAGGGCGCTGCCTGCTCAAGGGTAAAGCCCTTGGCAGCAGCTGTCACCTGCTGCCCGTCACTGTAGGTTACCGTGATGGGCTGGTCGGAGAAGTTATAAACCACGTACGTCCTTCCACCATTGACAGCATCAAAGGCTAATGCCCCTGGGTAGTCCGCTGTCAACTCACCTGTACCAGTTTTCAGATGACCCAATTTGCTAAAGGTATGCAACCAGTGATAGGTGTGCGCCTTTGACTCTCCAGCCTCAGCAGCATAGTTGCTGCCAACGCTGTTGTAGTCAGTCAGTGCGGCATCGGCGTCAGTCATGGCCCAGAGGTTCCACCACAGATCTGTCCACTCATCAGTACCTAAGCCAGAGGGCTTACCATTGGATGACTCAGTCATACCCAAGCTGACATAGTCTTGCATATAGTCAGCATATTGACCCACATACAGAATAAGCGGGCTGGAAGGCAGCCCTTGGATACCCAGAATGTGGGCATATTTGGGGCTGAACCAGGTGGAGAAATCCGCACCGCTGCCCCAGATAATTGAGGTGGTAATTTTATCGTAGCCCGCTGGGAAGTTGTTGTAGTCGGCTCCCAGATTGTTGTAACCATCGATATTGTTCCAGTACTGCCAGAACGCTGCCGAGGTTGAGGCATGCATATACATTCCTTTAGCAACCAGATCATCCTGTCCGGTAGCAAGCCCATAGAGCACTATTGCACCATAGGCATTTGCCGCTTCAGAGGTAGACTCGTTGTTGTTACCCTGAACCGCGTCACCTTTACCGTCGGCCCAAGAGAAGCCGTTGGCTGGATCAAAGTTGCGCATTTTAGGGAACATTTCTTCGCTGTCATCACCTGCATAGTCGCGGATCAATAGCTCGATCATGGGACCATACTGATCGGCACCACACCAGGCCACATCAACTCGACAGATCTCTGCTGCAGCTCTGACGAAGTAGCCGTAGTGGAAATGGTGATCAGCCATTCGCTGATGCGAACCATAGGCTTCTTCAATTCCAAACAGCGCGTCCCAGTTTTCGTCATAAACGAAGTATTTATTGATATCTAGGTTGCCATCGGTCTCTGCCGTAAACCAGTCAGCCAGTTCAACCTTGAGCCAATCAATCAATACGCCAGCTTCGGTGTCCATACCAATAGACTGAGCCAGAGCCGCTGTTTCGGCGACCTTGCCGTAGGCCTTGCCCGACCAGTATGTATCTGTCGCGTTAATCCAAGACGACTCGCCCGCATTGACGAAGGAGCTAACCAGAGATTCCAGGGTATTTTGATCGTAGGAATCAGCGATAGACGGCATAGTGGGCAACACACCAGTAAATGGTAGCTGGTAACTAAAGCCCTGTGTCTCGCTGAACTTAATCATGCCTCTAGCACTGCGAATCTTATACTGCGATGTGGCTTGAGCTGAATTCTTCCAGTGCAATGGATGCAGGCCAACAATGGTATCTACCGCCTGGCCCTGTGCATCCACATAACTGTGGTTCACTGTGACCATATTGGTGGCGCGATCAACACTGTAGTCAATATTAACAGCGGCCACTAGATTGCGCGCCCGAGCTGCAAAGAAGTTACTCATGCTATTGCTGGGGTCGCCCTCAATCGTCGGCAAGTAGCTCAGAGTGAACTCTTTTGACGCATTGCTGATAGTGATCTCATCGCTTGAAATATTTTCGTAGCTGGTTACACCCTCACCACTAATCAGGATGTTGTTGCGGATACCTGCCACATAGGTCCAAACACCTAGATGGTTCTCCTGATTGTAGAAAATACCTTTCTCTCCACTGTCGGTGCGAAGTGTGCGCAATAGCGCCTCACCCTCGTACAGCTTGAAATAGACGTAGGGCGAACCATGCACAAAGGTGGCATCCATTACCGCTGTGCTACCGGTTTTCCACTGCACGGTCACTGAACCATCACTGTGGTCTTTCAGATAGGCATCCATATTGTTGTGGACTGAGTTGGCAATAGCAACGCCCTCAAATACCTCGTCAAATGGTACCGGGCCTTCGTATCTTGGGAAGTTTCCGAAGGTTTTAAAGCCGCCGGGAATACCATTGATACGAGCGCCTGTTGGGCTAATTCTCGCTCGGATGGGGTCTGGCGTAATGTAAGCTGCACCACCGTCTCGCATTTCACCAACAAAACCAACAGATCCCCACCACTTGTGCGTTGGCACAGGGCGATTTAATGCTTCACCGGTTAACTGAGGGTAGAGTTTGGTGGGCGTCCCTGAAGGAATGCGGGTGTTTTCATCGCAGGCCGCAATTGCCGGCTCGACAACACCAGCATTGTAAATCCAATTACCGTAGTCGACCGCACATCTGTAACTCGCCAGATTGAAGGTGTCGGAAATGCTGCCGGCACCATAGGGAAGAATTTCATAACTTGATGAGCTTGGAGGAAGCACTGGGCCTGAGCCACCAGTTGGCGGCGTAGCGCCATCGGCAATTCCTGTGAATCGAACATTATCTAGCAAGAAAACCGTGCCTGCTGCATCAGTCGCCCAGATTACTAACCCTGTGTCCACAGAGGTCAGCACCAATCCAGTGGCTGACAGTGAAGACAGAGAAACACTCACAGACTCCCAGCCTGAAGCACCCTTGCTGCCCAGAGCTTTATCACCGGATGTACAGGGGTACACACAGTCTAGTTTCATGGTGATCTTGCTGTCGCCGCTGACAACCTTGATATCAAACTCAATGGCACCAGCAGAGTAATCGGCCAGATTGACTGGTTGTGACGCCTTAAAGAATAGGCCCGCCATGTTGCCTGCGGCAGAATGGGACACCTGCAGAACATCGCCACGCTCGGCATCGGTTACAACTTCCCAGCCTATGCTTGGGCAACCTGCACCGCCATCTTGGTTACACTCACCCCAATTTATCGCAGAGTCAAATGCGTTAATGCCTGCATCCCAGATAGATCCTACGCCGCCATCTTTGAACACCAGTAGATCGCCATTATCCAGAGCACCATCTGACTCCTCCGATCTTGTTGCATCCAAAGGGAAGAAATCATCGACATCAGCAACGCCGTCACCGTCATCATCTGTATCTGCGTTGTTACCTATCTGGTCGCCATCTGTATCCAGAGTCTCGGTACTATCAAAAGGGAAAGCATCATTTAGATCTGCAACGCCGTCATTGTCGTTGTCTAGATCAGCGTTGTTGCCGATTCCATCTTCATCAAAGTCTTCAGATTCAGTGGGGTTCAGCGGAAAGGCGTCCAACTCGTCTGCAACGCCATCATTATCATCATCCAGATCTGCATTGTTGCCAATTTGGTCTGCATCGCTATCCAGCGTCTCGCTGGCATCCAGTGGGAATGCATCGGACCCATCGGCAACACCGTCGCCATCGTCATCGTTATCAAGCAGGTTGCTGATGCCATCACTGTCTGTATCGACCTGAGCATTGTAGAAATCACTGTTGCCAAAAAGATTGCTAACAGCTGTCTCAGCGACAAACTCGACCAAACTAGACACACCGGAAACCACATCTGCCACTTCACTCAATAAGGTGGTCTGGGTAGCCTGTACAAATTCTGCAGCAGCATCTGAGGTAGGATTGGTGCTTTCATCGGCCAATAGCTTATTAATGTCGGCTATATTCTCAGCCACCGCACCCACAACCAGTGCAGAGACTGCCGAAGTGTTAGGCAGTGATGCGGTTACCACAGCAACCAGCTGGCTGGTTGATTCTAGGTTTATGGCACCATTAGTGGTGATTTGCGCGGCCACTGCATCGGCTGCATTTTCAGCTAAAGATCGCAACTCTTCCTGAGTGGTCGCCTGACCCAAAGACTGCACTGTAGTCATAATCAGCGCTATCTGCTGATTGATGCGCTGCAATGCTTTGGCATCGTCATTATTAGCTTCGGCCAGAGCCCAGATATCCATTGCCAAGAAGTCATCGAGGCTTACATTGATACCCAGTGCAGCTAGCACAGCTGCCTTGGCATCATCACCCTCGACACCGGCTATCACCGAACTGATTGGCGAGATAGTAATGGCGCTAGCAAGATTGGCTGGGAGATCGGCGATCAGGGCCAGATCAGCAAGCTCGATATTAGTGGCAATATCGGTGCCACCCAGGGCAACCAGTCGAGCACCCAGTGTGTCGGCTGGTTCAGGCAGAGCATAGTAGCCCTGAGCATTTGCGGTTGCAGTGGGCTCGCCAGCATCAGCAATTAGGTTATTATTGAGATCAAGAAACACCGCACTACCTGATAGAGGCCCATCAACAACACGTCCTTCAAGGGCATTGGTAACAGTCACTACTATCTGTGCGCTATCTGTCCCACCGCGGCTATCTGCCAATTCCAACGTCAACTCGTAACTGTTATCAACATCGCTATCTGCAGGTGCTTCAAAATCTGCGGCACTGACAAAGCTAATCTCACCCTCATTTGAAACACTAAACAGGGCGCTATCGGCGCCGCCGGAGATACTGTAACTAAGACTCTGGTTCTCTGGATCCGTGCCGCTGGCAACAGCAACCTCTAGGTTACCCTCAACGACCGAAACCTCGGCCTCAACGGTAAGTGATGGCGGTTGATTTACCGCTATAGGTGGCGCAACTGGTTCGCTGCCACCCCCACCCCCACAGGCTGATAAAAATAACACACATGACAGGACAGGAATGGCTTTGGAATGTAACTTCATGTAGATGCCTATTGATATAGTTGTGATCAGTTTTTTGGATGGGATTAGGCACTAAATCAGGCGCAAATATTGATTAAATGAGCCGAGACAGTGCTATGTTGCGTTAAGAGGGATGGATACGCAGTAACCGCTACTGGGTCCAAATGCCAACACCCAAGCCGCACAGGGCAGGCGGCTTGAGCATTTGTTTATATCAGACGGCCCGGCGAATAAAACCAAACTAACCTGAGCAGTTATTTTTGGTGCCTGATGTCCTTGCCTTTGACGACAAAAACAATCTGTTCGCAGAGATTTTTAGCATGATCGCCAATGCGCTCTAGGGAGCGAATGACCCAGATAATATTGATCATACGGCTGATGCTTCGTGGATCTTCCATCATGTAGGTGACCAGAGATCTGAGTGCAGTCTTATAATCGAGATCAATTTGATTATCTTCTTCTAGCGTATTCATAGCCGCATCAACGTCGAAACGCGCAAACGCATCCAGAGCATTCGACAACATGCTACAAACAGATTTTCCTAGATGCCTAACCTCGGTGTAGCCCTCGGTAGCACCGCTTTGGCTGGCAAGTAGCACCGCATGATTGGCAATCTTCTTGGCTTCGTCGCCGATGCGCTCGAGGTCATTTACAGCCTTGGTTACCATCATTACCAGACGCAAATCACTGGCCGCGGGCTGGCGCCGAGCAATAATAAGAATACAGGCCTCATCAATATCGACCTCCATGCTATCAACCTGTTTTTCCTCGAGAATGACTTCCTCAGCCAGCTTGCTATCTGCTTCGATTATAGCTCTTACAGCGTTTTGAACCTGCTGCTCTACCTTGCCGCCCATCTCCATCAATTGCGTGCGAATTTCTTCGAGTTCCTCATCGAACTGCTTCATGATGTGATTTTCAAATGACATTTTCTTTGTCATGCTATTCTCCAATTAGTCTATTTCTAAGACTTGAATAAAATGCTTAACCAAACCGACCTGTGATATAGGCTTCGGTCAGCTGATGTTCTGGCATCGTAAACACCTGTTCAGTGGGGTTTACCTCTATTAACTTACCCAGATGGAAATATGCGGTGCGATGTGACACGCGTGCCGCCTGCTGCATACTGTGGGTCACAATCGCGATAGTGAAGTTTTCGCTGAGCTCTTCAATCAACTCCTCAATTCGCGCGGTGGCAATTGGATCAAGCGCCGAACAGGGCTCATCCATCAAAATTACTTCTGGGCTGACTGCAATGGCTCTGGCAATACAGAGTCTCTGCTGCTGCCCACCAGAGAGTCCCGTGCCGGGCTGATGCAGTCTCTCTTTTACTTCTTCCCAAAGGCCGGCTTTACGCAGGCTATCTTCGACTATTTCATCCTGATCGACACGACTGTTGGCCAGACCATGAATTTTGGGGCCATAGGCAACATTTTCATAAATTGATTTTGGGAAGGGATTAGGTTTTTGGAACACCATTCCCACTCGAGCACGCAGCTCTACCACATCCAGTTTCGGTGCATAGAGGTCTTCGCCATCCATGCGGATATCGCCCTCAACTCGACAGCCCTCCACTGTATCGTTCATTCGATTCAGGGTACGCAAGAAGGTTGACTTGCCGCAGCCAGAGGGGCCAATCATTGCGATCACTTCGTTTTTAGCAATATCTACACTGACATCATAGATTGCCTGTTTATCGCCGTAAAAAACATTGATATTGCGCATTGTCATTTTGGCGTCGTCACTAAAACTCTGGCCCACGGTCACTTGATTCTCGTCGAGCTCTAAACCCTGAGCGGCGCCGGGCTTTTTAATCGGTACCTTTTTAACAGGCTTGGTCTTTTTGGTTACTTTAGTGGTTTTAGCCGCTGTCTCTGCTGCACTCATAACTTTTTCCTTTCTACCAACGGCGCTCTAAGCGCTTTCGAAGCCAAACGGCTGATGTATTCATAATAATTAAAAAGGTGAGCAGCACCATGATGGCTGCTGAGGTCTTTTCAATAAAAGCTCGTTCTGGACTATCTGCCCAGAGAAAAATTTGCACTGGCAATACAGTAGCTGGATCGGCGAAGCTTCCAGGTATATCAACAATAAAGGCGACCATACCGATCATTAGCAGAGGTGCTGTTTCCCCCAACGCCTGCGCCATACCAATAATGGCGCCAGTCAACATGCCCGGCAGAGCAAGCGGCAGCACATGATGCAGCACAACCTGATGCCGGGACGCCCCCATGCCAAGTGCCGCCTCGCGAATAGAGGGTGGTACTGATTTTATTGCAGCCCGGCTGGTAATAATAATGGTCGGTAGAGTCATCAGGGTTAATACCAGGCCGCCAACAATGGGGACGGATCTGGGTACATGGAAGAAGTTGATAAAGATCGCCAGCCCCAGTAGACCAAAGATAATCGACGGCACAGCCGCTAGATTATTGATATTCACCTCAATAAAGTCGGTCCATTTATTTTTGGGTGCGAACTCCTCCAAATAAATAGCTGCGGATACGCCAATTGGAAATGACAGCATTAATGTCAGCAGCAAGGTCAGAAGGGATCCCATCACCGAGCCGCGAATACCAGCCTGCTCTGGCTCTCGGGAATCACCGCGAGTAAATAAGTTGCTGTTTAGCTGCAAGCGTATCTTACCCAACTGATGAAGCTCTTCGATCCAGACAACCTGATTATCAGACATTCTGGCCGCATAGGGATCATCGTCTAACCAAGACTTGTAGAAGGTATCTATGTCATCGTCAGCTAGTATCCACACTGACTCAGTCTCACCCAACAACAGAGGGTTCTCCAGCAAACGATCTTTTAAATCATAGCCGGCTCCGCTGCTTAGCAACCCATTGAGACGGCGTTTGTCTTTGCGCCCTGAAACATCTGGAAACTGCTGGCGCAAGGCATTCTTGGCCAAGATCTGCCAGTTACCCATGGCTAATTCTTCTGGATCGGTCAGGTTGGAGACTCCGATCTGATCTCGATCGTAGGTGACATCTAGCTGGATATAGGTAGCCCTGAACGCACCATGCCCCTTGCTGATAATATCCACAAATAGCAGTGCCACTGAGGTCAGGCCAATTAATATGGCTATGCGACCATACCAGCGAAATCTCTGCTCGGCACGGTTTCTGCGAGTCAGGGAATGTTTGATTTTTTGTAAATTGTCCACTGACTTACTCATACTGTTCTCGATATTTCTTAACAATGTGCAGCGCGAAGATGTTCAGCATAAGGGTCACGGTAAACAGCATTAGACCCAGCGCAAAGGCCGCTAAAGTTTTAGGGCTGTCGAACTCTTGGTCACCAGTTAGCAATGTAACAATCTGCACTGTAACTGTGGTGACTGAGTCCAACGGATTAGCCGTGAGTTTGGCCGCCAACCCTGCTGCCATCACTACGATCATAGTTTCGCCAATAGCGCGGGAAACGGCCAACATAATGCCACCCACAATACCCGGCAACGCGGCGGGAATAACAACTCGACGCACAGTCTCGGACTTAGTAGCGCCCATGGCCAGTGAGCCATCGCGCATTGACTGAGGTACAGCAGTAATAACGTCATCGGCGAGCGAGGAAATAAATGGGATGATCATCACCCCCATCACCACGCCAGCTGCCAGTGCACTTTCTGAGGAGACAGCCAATCCGAAGCTAGTGCCCAGATCGCGAAGAAATGGAGCAACGGTCAGAGCCGCAAAGAAACCGTAAACAACAGTGGGGATACCCGCCAGTACCTCAAGCGCGGGCTTGGCATAGGTGCGCACATTATTACCAGCGTATTCGGCAAGGTAAATTGCCGACATTAGGCCTACCGGCACCGCAACGAACATTGCTACAGCAGAAACTAGCAGGGTGCCCACAAAGATAGGTACTGCGCCAAAGCTACCAGAAGACCCTACCTGGTCTTCCCGAATAGCAGTCTGTGGGCTCCATTCCAGGCCAAAGACAAAATCAAATACAGGTACGGATCTAAAAAACTGGATTGATTCAAATAACACCGACAAGACAATGCCAAGAGTGGTAAAGATTGCCAGGCATGCACAGGCAAGCAGCAGGTTCTTCATTACTTTTTCTACAGCTGGTCGAGCACGGAACTCAGCTGAAACTTTATACCATCCCCAAAAAAGGCCTGATAAAGCAATAGACAAAGTAAGCGCCGTTAGAGACCAGCGTGAAATGGCTCTCAGGGAAAGCATGTGGTCTGCTGCTGAAATCAGCGCTAGATCCTGCCCGCTGCGAGACAATATGCCATCGGCGATGTTGCTCACTTTGTTGAGCAGGAGGTTATAGCTGGCGGAATCTGATGGCGCTGCATCAGGTGACAGCGCGCCGATAACAATGCTGTCAATGATCGGATCATCGAATATCATCCACAACCCGAGAAGGACCAGCGAAGGCACTGCACACCAGGCCACAGCATGGGCACCATAATAAGATGGCAGCGAATGAAGGTGGCGAATACCCCCTAATGGCGTAGCAACTGCCATCGAGCGGCTGCGCCCAAGATAAAATGCGACCACGCCCAGGCCAAGTATTAAAATCAGAATATCAGTAGCTTGCATTTGGCTGGCACACTCCCCAGAAATAGAAAAACCCGGCTCCTAGAGCCGGGCTGTACTTTGGCAAAATCGCCGCATCATTTCAATGCTTCTTTGCCCGTCATAGGAGTTAAAGATCTTGTATTTCTAGCCATTGCTGCGCGCTCTTCATCCGGTAGCGGAATCATGCCTTTTTCCGCTAAGTAGCCATCTTCACCCCAGGCACGCTCACTGGTGAATTCATTCAGGTAACCCTCAATTCCGGGCACTACCCCCACATGGGCCTTCTTAACATAGAAGAACAAAGGGCGTGAAATAGGGTAAGACTTGTCCGCAATTGATTCAAATTCGGGCTCGACAGACTCAATGCTTGCGCCCTGAACCTTATCGGCATTCTGGTCTAGAAAACTAAACCCAAAAACACCTAGAGCTGCCGGGTTTGCCTGAAGCTTCTGCACGATGAGATTGTCATTTTCACCGACTTCGATGTAGCGACCATCTTCACGGATAGTGTGACATAGCGCCTTGTAAGCACCTTTGTTGGTCTTCTTCATGGCTTGAATCCAAGCAATTTTTTTGCACCCACCTTCCATACCCAGCTCTGCAAAAGCATCGCGAGTACCAGAAGTCGGGGGAGGACCTAATACTTCAATTTCGATATCAGGCAGCGCAGAGTTAACCTGCTTCCAAGTGGCATAGGGATTCTCAATTAACTCCCCCTCAACATCTCCTGGAACCTGGGCCGCTAGTGCAAGGAAAATATCCTTGCGGCTCAATTCCATGGGCGCTGCGGTTATAGAATTTGCAATTACGATGCCGTCGTATCCGATTTGAACTTCGATAATCTCTTTAACGCCGTTGCTCTGGCATTTTTCAAACTCGGACATTTTAATGCGGCGCGAAGCATTGGTGATATCTGGGAAGTTGGTACCAACACCAGAGCAAAACAGCTTCATGCCGCCACCAGAGCCTGTTGACTCAATTTTAGGCGTTGCTTTACCGCTGGCGCGGCCATAACGTTCAGCAACAACTGTGGAAAATGGGTAAACAGTAGAGGAGCCTACAACCTCAATCGACTCCCGAGCTAGAGAGACAGTAGAGGTCAGGGCAGTCATAGTAAATACGATGACTGGGAAAATCATTTGCTTAGTCATAAAGGGCCTCCAATTAAGGCGTCTATTGTGCAATTAGGTCGTGTTTTAGTTACCACGAGTCCAATGTAATCAAATTAGATGACAGAAATATGACAGCCGAAAAACCTTTAAAAAAAACTTTTTGCCCCTGTAATATTTTTGTCATATTGCTTGCGTATGTTGTAATCGTTGCAGAATAACTCTGCATATACAGGCACAAATTTTTTAATTGGGCCTTTAGTTTGCAATGTTTAAGGGCCTTAGCCCAACGAAATAATCTTTTTGGGGATTGAATATGAATAAATTAGCACTCGCTACTGCAATAGCCACTGCCCTGAGCTTTGCTTCATACAGCTCTGCCGAGGGCCCTATCGACAGCACCATCTACGGAAAGGCAAATCTTTCTATAGTCAACAGTGACAATGGCTCGACCGACCAGTGGAATCTAAACAGTAACGCATCACGCTTAGGCGTTAAGGGTAAAACCAAAATTGGCGAAGGTCTTTACGCTATCTACAAAGCAGAATTCGAAGTTTGTATTGACGACGGCGACTGCAAGGGCCAGACCTTTAGTCAGCGCAACATTATGGCTGGTGTTGAGGGTAGCTTTGGTACGGTATTTGCGGGGAAGCACGATACGCCGACTAAACTTGCTCAGAGCAAGATCGATCTTTTTAATGACCTTGAGGGTGACATCAAAAACACCTTTGAAGGCGAGAACCGCGTATCCAACATGGTGGCATACACATCACCTTCGGTAAATGGTTTTTCTGGGACTCTGGCAGCTATTCCAGCTGAGGGCACAGACGTTGATGGCGACGGGCAAAACGATACAGGCCTCACTGATGGCATGTCTTACTCTCTGAATTACAGCATGGACAATCTGTACCTTGCGATTGCTGGAGACCAAGATGTTGACAGTCAGGACTTGCTTCGCATTGTGGGCCAGTACTCAGTGGACGCTCTTAAGCTTGGTCTGATGTATCAGCAAAACGAAGATAATTCAGGCTCTAAAGATGAGTCTGGTTATTTCATCAGCGCGGCTTACAAGGTAGATAAAATCACCTATAAAGCTCAGTTCGGTAGCATCGAAGATGATGTTGATGGCGACGAAGAGAATACATTCTCTCTTGGTGCTGACTATAAAATCAGCAGCAAAACCAAAGCCTACCTGTTTTATACAGACAACACCGATTCGGCAATTGGCTCCTCGGACGATGAAGACAGTGCATTCGGTATCGGTATGGAATACAAATTCTAAGGTTCTCACCGAAAACCAAGCATAATAAGCGTAAAAAAGGGCACCTAGGTGCCCTTTTTTATCGCCTGCAATCTAAGCTAAAAAGAGTATTTATTCGACGCGCAAGGGGAAGCGGCAGATAAATTCAGCCCCCTGCCCCAAGCGGCTATTGATATATAGGCTGCCACCGCAGCGAGCCACTGCGTGCTTAACAATTGCAAGACCCAAACCGCTTCCTCCGGTGTCGGAATTGCGGCTACTATCACCACGATAAAATCGCTCTGTCAGATAGGGGATTTCCTGCGGGTCTATGCCAACACCGTTATCTTTGATTCTCACCGACACATAACCAGCGGTCTGCTCGACATTGATCTCAATATCTGCTCCTGCAGGATTATGACGCACCGCATTAAAAACTATATTACCTAGAGCACTGCGCAGGCCATGCATTTCCACACAGAGCTGCACTGACGGGTCGCAGTTCATCCTTAGATTGTGGCTGCCGTTACTGAGCTGGGTTGCTTCCGCTACAATCTCTTGTAATAGGCTGTGCAACTCTATGGGTGAATGGTCCGAGACATTTGAATCGGCCTCAAAGCGAGACAACACTATCAGATCGTCAGCCAGGGTTTGCATGCGATTAACCTGAGTGGCCATCTGGTCAAATGCTTTATCCGCTATATCAGTGTTGCCGGGCATGTCTTTTAGTGTTTCAACATAACCTCTGAGCACCGTTAAGGGGGTGCGCAGCTCATGGGAAATATTGCCGACAAATTCTTTGCGCAAACGCTCGAGATTGTCGAGACGGGTAATATCAGTGATGACTAAGACAACCTCTTCGCCACTAAAGTAGGATGCTGAATAGTCGAGTAACCTGCCCTCGTGCAAAGTCGATCGCATCTGTATCGAAGTATCAAACGCCTGTTGATGAATATAGTTAACAAACTTAGGATCGCGGATGAGGTTGACGATCGCACTGCCTCTGTCAGATGAGCGCAAACCCAGCAGACTTTTTGCCGAGCTGTTCCACCAATCCAAGGTCAGGTCGCTGCGCAGGACCAATACACCTTGATCTAAGGCCTCGGTGACCCTAGTAACCCGTTTGATTGTGCTGCGCATTTTGCTTTGACTGCGGCGATGGCGGCGACGCTGACGATTAAGGGTGTCGCTGATTTCCCCCCAGACACCATCGGCATCCGGCGGTATGTCGCGCATACCTTTGTCAATCCAGTTAAATAAATTCGAAATGGTGCTAAAGGTCCACACCATATAGAGGGCAACACCTACAAGTACGGCTTCAAAGGGATAGCCAAGACTCCAGCCGATTAGAAGGGTAAACAACCCGGCCAGAATAATACGCCATAACTCTGTATGCATTCCCGGTCGCAATGAATATGCACCCTTTGCTACGCATGTTGGATTTGAGTGGAGAACCTATATCCGGCTCCTCTCACAGTCTGCACATAGTTTTCATGTCCTGCAACCGAAATTGCCTTTCTCAACCGACGAATATGCACGTCTACTGTTCGCTCATCTAGATAGACATTGCCACCCCAGACATAATCGAGAATCTGGTCACGAGAGAAGACTCGCTCCTGATGGGTCAAAAAGAACTGCAACAGACGATATTCGGTTGGGCCCAAGTCGATCGAATTATTGGCAATGCTGACTCGGTGTCCGAGAGGGTCGAATACCATTTCACCCACAATAATAGGATCTTTAAGCGCCTCTCGACCGACGCGACGCAACACTGCCTTAACTCGAGATATTAATTCCCTAGGTGAGAATGGCTTGGCGATGTAATCATCGGCACCAGCGTCGAGCCCAGAAATTTTGCTGCCCTCTTCTGCTTTGGCGGTAAGCATAATGACCGGAACTTTTTCGGTGAGTTCCTCGCGCTTAAGCCGGCGCAAAAGCTCCAAACCTGTTGTACCAGGCATCATCCAGTCCAACAAAACCAGGTCGGGATGCTGATCAACAATAATAGCGTGCGCCTGCTGCGCATTTTCGGCGGATAAAATATTATAGCCCGCAGCCTCCAAAGCAATGCTTAACATATCTCTAATCGCTGCTTCGTCATCGACTAACAAGATCGTATGCTCAGGCATATGATTGCTCTCTTTTGTCATATATGTCAGCTCATTAAATTACGGTCACATGACACAAATATGACAGAAGGCTGCAGGCCATGCATCTTTTGTTTGCAGGTTCGATATTTGTTTTAGGTTAAAGCATAATGACGCCCTTATTTATTACCCACTGGAAACCACCATGACAATTAAAGAAAACAGTGCTGTTAGCTTTCACTACAGCCTAACTGACGATGATGGTCAGCAGCTCGACAGTTCGGCTGGTAAAGAGCCTTTGGCATACCTGCACGGAGCCGGCAATATTATTCCCGGCCTAGAAAATGCACTCACCGGCAAGGCTGTTGGCGACAGCATGAGCGTTGCTGTTAGTGCCGCGGAAGGCTACGGTGAAGTTCAAAAAGAACTAATTCAAGATGTCCCACGCAGCTCTTTTCAGGGTGCTGATGTGATTGAAGTGGGTATGCAGTTTGAAGCTCAAACAGGCCAGGGTGGCTCTGTCCCTGTAACTGTCACTGCAGTGACTGATGAGATTGTCACCGTTGATGGCAACCATCCGCTGGCGGGCAAGAATCTGAACTTTGATGTCAGCATCGAAGATGTCCGTGACGCCACGGAAGAAGAGATTGCTCACGGCCATGTGCACGGTCCCGGCGGACACCACCACTAGAAGAAACCCCTAGCGGGCCGCCCATAAAAAAGGCCACCTAAGGGTGGCCAAGTGGGGGAGAGTCCGTGAATAAATTCTGCTGATATTGCTAGTCAAAGATAGGGGATATTTCGCTTATCGCTACACAGGCACCCAAACCACAACCAATGCCTGTACTGACCCAAACATCTGCTCCGTACGCAAAAAAACCAATTGATGTTCCAAATAAAGCACCGAGGGCAATGGTAGATAGGCAGCCAAAGCTAAATAAATTCATGAGTCCTTTCCTCTTGTTTCGCTAATTAAAGTCCCTTTCTTACAAAATCAATCGTTGCTCGAAATTGATGATCCCATTTATAGGCTTGTTAGAGCTGCCGGTCTCTCGATAGGATCGCAGTTAAGAGGTTATCCAGTTCTCAAAAAGATAGCTAAAATGCCATACTGTGTGCTGAGTCTCTTTTTGATCTAGACATAAAGCTGTAACACAGCCCGAGCATAATAAAATTCATCTTCTAAATGGCTTGAAAAAATGACAGTAAAAGTAGGTATAAATGGCTTTGGTCGCATTGGTCGGCTCGCTCTTCGAGAATCCTGGGGTGCCGCTGGTTTCGAAGTTGTCCATATCAATGAAATTGCTGGCGACGCTAAGAGTGCGGCTCACCTTCTTAAATTTGATTCTGTTCATGGAACCTGGGATGCAGATATCAGCGCTAACAGTGATCAAATCACTGTAGATGATAAGATTATTGGTTACTCGCAATGTGCGACCATTGAAACCACACCCTGGGCAGAAGCCAAAGTCGATCTGATTGTTGAGTGCACCGGGACTCTTAAAACAGAAGCTCTGCTAGACCCCTTCTTTGCACAGGGCGTTAGAAAAGTGCTGGTCTCAGCACCCATCAAAGGTCTGCCAGAGGAGCGAGTACTTAATGTGGTGATGGGCGTTAATGACCACAGGTATCAGGGGCAAAACATTGTTACTGCCGCCTCCTGCACTACCAATTGTCTGGCGCCAGTAATTGACGTGCTGCATCAAACTTTTGGTATAGAGCATGGTGCCATTACCACCATTCATGACATCACCAACACCCAGAGTATTCTCGATGAATACCATAGCGATTTGCGACGTGCTCGCGCTAGCAGCATGTCACTGATTCCGACCAGCACTGGCTCAGCAACAGCAATTACAGAAATCTTCCCAGAGCTTAAAGGCCGCCTCAATGGGTTGGCAGTGCGCGTGCCATTGGCCAACGCCTCACTCACTGACTGTGTGTTTGAGTTAAAAAAATCTGTGACTGCGGACCAGGTAAATGAGGCTCTAGAGACCGCTGCCAACGGCCGCCTCAAAGGCATCCTGGGCTTTGAGACCCTGCCCCTGGTGTCGGTAGACTACACCAATGATCGCCGCTCCGGCATAGTAGATGGCCCCAGCACCATGGTAATTAACCAGTCACAGGTAAAGGTACTTATCTGGTACGACAACGAGATTGGCTATGTCAATCGGATGATGGAATTGGCTGAGAAAATAGCCGCGTCCCTCTGAGATATTAAGGCGCTATGAGACTGGCATCGGCCCTAGGCCAATACATCACTGTTACCCTCAGTTACTGGGCATTCACTTTGACGGATGGCGCCCTGCGCATGCTGGTGCTGCTATTTTTTCATAACCTAGGTTATAGCCCTCTCGAGATAGCCAGCCTGTTCTTGCTCTATGAATTTTTTGGCATGGTCACCAATCTGTATGGAGGCTGGCTAGCTTCGCGCTGCGGTTTGACGCTGACCATGCAGCTTGGCTTAGGGTTGCAGATACTGGCCTTGGCGCTGCTACTAGCAGACCCATCTTTATTATCGGTTGTCTATGTGATGGTGGCTCAGGCGATTTCGGGCATCGCCAAAGACCTCAATAAAATGAGCGCAAAAAGCAGCATTAAACTGCTGATGCCAGACACCGAGCAGAGCCGACTCTATCGCTGGGTAGCGTTATTAACTGGGTCTAAAAATGCCCTCAAGGGCCTCGGGTTTTTCCTTGGTGGCGCTCTGCTTGCAAGCATAGGCTTTCAGGGCAGCATCCTTGTCATGATGGGTCTGCTATTGTTGACTCTGCTGGCCAGCTTGTTGTTGCTGGATAATCAGCCGGGCACCAATAGACAACCATTTACCCAGAGTTTTTCAACCAGCTCGGCTGTCAATCGACTAGCCGCAGCCAGGCTGTTTCTATTTGCCTCCAGAGATGTCTGGTTTGTAGTGTCTCTACCGGTATTTTTGCAAAGCCAGCTGGGCTGGAGCCACGTGCAGGTCGGCAGCCTGATGGCTTCTTGGATTATTGCCTATGGTGCGGTTCAAGCCCTGGCGCCAAAGATCACCGGTAATCATTTAAGGCCCGGAGGTTCGACACTATTTGTTTGGGCAATCTGGCTCTGCGCCATACCTTGTGGAATTGCCGCTGCACTGCACTGGGGGTTTGATGCCAATCTTTTTCTTGTCGCAGGGCTACTGATATTCGGAGCGATTTTTGCCATTAATTCCAGCCTGCATTCCTATCTAATCGTTGCCTTCGCGCGGCGCGATGCAGTCTCATTAGATGTGGGCTTCTACTATATGGCCAATGCTGGTGGGCGCCTGCTGGGAACTATTCTGTCTGGGCTGCTATATCAGCAATTCGGACTGATTAGCTGCTTGCTGGCATCATCACTTATGATCGCCCTGAGTGCGATGATTGCCAAAGGCCTGAAGCAGTAATCATCCTAGAGCTTTGCCCGCAGGTCTGCTAGGGTACCGGTTTTCATTTCACTACTATATTAAGGCTTTCCATGAGTAACGAAGCAGATAACGCAATGGATCCCAATGGGCTGTTCCGCGAAGAAAACTACACTGACCAAAAAATGGGCGCTATTCGAAAACTTATCCCAGTCAATGCCGACGGCTCAGATGATAGCAGCCGCGACGTTGCGTTCTTTGGGTCAGCTCAGGTAATGACTCCCATGGGCGCTATTCCACTCAACTTTGCGCTAGAGGGAACGACCATTGGTGAAGCAGCAGCAGATTTTGCCGGAAAAGCGGCTATTGCTGTTGATGAAGCCGCGAAAGAACTAGAGCGTATGCGTCGCGAGCAAGCCTCGCAGATTGTGGTTCCCGGTCAGGGTGGCCAGGGAGGCATGGGTGGTGCAGGCATGCAAGGTGGGGGCATTATTACCTAAGTAGCAAGCTCTCTTCGATAGGCCGAAACTCTGTAGCGGCATCAATAAGCGATGTCGCTGTCAGAGCAGACACAGCATAAACAGTGCTATTTACCCCATGCCCCTGCTTGATACGTTTTAGCAATAGGTCAAAATCACCGTCCCCCGAAAGCAACACTACCCTATCTATTTGAAGCTCTCGACCTGCGACTGCGTCCATAACATCAATAGTAATACCCACATCCCAATCTCCCTTGGCAGAACCATCGGCACGCTGAATATAGGGCTTGAGCTTTACCTCGAAGCCTATATCTCTAAGAATCTGCTGAAAGACCTGCTGGCGGGGATCATTGCGGGCAATAGCATAGGCATTGGCGAGTACAATTTCGTAGGGCTCATCTAGTCCCTGCTCAAGCTGCCGCCACAGAGCAGAGTAGTTAAAGTGACAGCCATAATGCTGCTTAACCGTGTAATAAATGTTTTGCACATCCACAAAAACAGCCAGTTTTTTCATACCACCCTCAGTGTTAGCTTAGCTCAGCGCCTAACTGCAACAGGCTCGCTGGAAATACAGAAATCGATAAGCTCTGCACCTGACTCTGGCTCCAAGATCGCTGCCGGAGCTGCATGCATACGCCAGCCCCATCCTGAGTCAGAGCTAATTCTCTACGCTGGGCAGGTGTTGGCAGCACAGCCTCTAACCGATGCTCTGCAGATGTGCTGGGAGACAGCCAGTCTAAATAGGCTTGAGGCGTTATTTTTTTGAAGCTTTGCTTAGGCAGTGCAGGCGCCAAGGACACATCAATATGCAGTTGCTGCCACTGAACGGGCCGCTCTGAGTCTAGGTGCACTAAGGTTAGCTGATGGAGCCTAGCACCTATATTCAATCCCATTAGATTTGCCATGGCTTGGTCAGCAGCAATATTGTCTAACCCCAGTATTCGGTTGCTATAAGCTCCGCTAGCCTGGGCGTTGCTGAGGGGATCAAATAGCTCAAACTGCGGCCTGGTAACCTCTGGTTCCGCCACAAATGACCCTGATCCCGGCACTCTTGATAGCAGCCCCTCATCTGCAAGCTCCTGAACGGCTCTGCGCGCCGTCATACGGCTCACGGAAAACAAAGAGGCTAGGTCATTCTCTGATGGTGTACGGGTACCTACCGGCCAGTCACCAGATTCTATGTGGCCTCGCAGATACTGCTTTATTAGCGCAAACTGCGGTAATGTCGGACTTTTCTCTGTCATAGCACCACCGGTTAGTTAATTGTATATACAGTTAATTAGTATATACAGATATATTAAGTGATTTTTTAACTTAAAATACGGCTTCGTCTTTAAAAATATCATTTTATGACGATAAATGTAATATTTTTTACAGTAATGACATCTAAAAAATCGATGGGTAGATAATTATCTGTATATACAGCTAATATTTTGATTGGCTTATAAGTGCCAGCTTTTGATCTCGACTGAGCTTCTTGATGGCCGCTTCACGAATGCTAGCAGCGCTGCGATTGATACTGGCCTCCAGATAAACTATCTCTACTGCTGCGCGTCCACGAAAGTATTTCGCTCCGGCGCGACCCGACTGATGCTCTGCAAGTCGTCTTGTTGGATCTGTGGTAATTCCGGTGTAGAGACTGTTATCGGCGGCCCGGACAATATAGACATACCAGCTGTTCGATTCAGCTGCTTGCGGCTCAAGCGTTACTTTGGGCATTGGCTCATACCCTGACCTGAGCCACCAGAGGGCCATGGCAGAATTGACAGAGATATTTAGCACGTCCGCCCTGTATTTTTCGATGGCGGACCAACGTCAGCTGATGGCTGCGGCAGCCACAGTCATAATCAAAGCGCTGGTACTGCCGAGTGGGAATACCCTCCAAGCTGTAGCTCCCGGTCGCCTTGGGGGTACCACCTAAATCACTTATTACCTGTTGCCACTCGCGGCCATGGGGCTTCACATGACGCAGACCAAAGAGACAGTCAACCACATAATGAGCCACTTCATGGGGCACTGTATCGTTAATACTGTCTTGATAATACTTGGCAAACAGCCAGGGGTTGTAGCGAATACGAGAACCCTGACGACGCACCTGATACATACCTGCGCACTTTCCTCGCAAGTCGAAATCCACCTGCACCAAAGCAAAATCCCGACCATAGAGTTGGGATGCTTTGGCAATGCAGTGCCGAGTTGCTGCAACCACCTCGTGGCGCTGCTGCTCGGTAATAGGCTCAATAATGGCGTCGGGATTCATTGGTTGATTATAAAGACTGCGAGGGCTGGTACAATGGCAGCAGGTTATTAAACTTGAGTCTTATGAATATAGATCTGCACTGCCACACCAATGTCTCTGATGGCGCTCTGCCGCCTCAAGAACTCGTCGATTTGGCAGTAGAGCGGAACATTGATGTACTGTCTATTACTGACCACGACAGCCTAGCAGCCTATTCCAGCATCGTTAATCCATCGGCCAAGTTGCGGATTATTCCTGGGATTGAGTTGTCTACCTATTGGAAAAAATCAGGTGTACATATTGTTGGCTTAGACCTGGATCTCTCTAACAGCACTTTGCTTGATGCTGTGGCACAACAGTCGGCCGCGCGTGAACTGCGCGCGGAAAAGATAGCCCAGAAGCTTGCGCACCTAGGTTTTGATAACTGCTTAGAGGGTGCAAAAAGCTACACCTCTGGAGGCCAGGTTGGTCGGCCGCATTTCGCTCAACATCTGGTTGCCATAGGCGCTGTGGCTAATATTCAACAGGCCTTTAAGCGCTATTTGGGCGCAGGTAAGCCAGGCGATATAAAAGAGCAGTGGGCAGAGATGGCCACCGTAGTGGAATGGATTCGTGGCGCCGGCGGTATAGCCGTCCTTGCACACCCCACCAAGTATAAAATGACTGGCACTAAACTCAGCGCTCTGATCCGAGATTTCAGTGAGGTCGGTGGCGAGGCCATGGAGGTAATCTCAGGATTACAGATACCCTCCCTGACCAGGGATATGGCAAATCTGGCCCGTAAAAATGGATTGTTGGCTTCCTGCGGCTCCGACTTTCACTCGCCCGACCAACCCTGGGCCGCACTTGGAATGGTTGCTCAACTGCCCGATAGCTGTACTCCAATCTGGAGTCGCTGGGCTTAATCTAGCTGGCAGAATTCCACAGCTCGGCATTCCTGTGTATACTTGCGCGCGCTGTCCCTACGGAGGGACAAAACGTTAATTAAATAAGAGCAGAATTAAGTGGATATTTTTGTCTTTGTAAGCGAGCAGTGGGTTTTGGTCAGCCTGTTGCTGGCATTAATCTATCTGTTCGCCTGGACTGAACGAACCAAGGGCGGGAAATCAATTGGCGTTAGCCAATTGGTCGCTCTTATGAATAGCGACGAGGCAGTTCTGGTTGATGTTCGCCCTGTCGGTGAATTTCAAGCCGGTCACATTCACGGCGCTATCAATATCCCACACACAAAAATAGCGAGCCGCATTAGCGAGCTAGAAAAGTGCCGCAGCAAAACCATAGTGCTAACCGACAACATGGGTCAGCACGTTGGAGGAGCGGGAAGAGCACTTAGCAAAGAGGGGTACAACGTTCGTCGCCTAAGCGGCGGAATGACTGAATGGCATGGACAGTCACTGCCAGTGGTGCAGGGTCTAAAGAGCTAACTATTCGTCTCATTAGCCGGGACCTCCAACAAAGGAAATACCATGTCACAGGTTGTACTATACGGAACGCGGTTCTGCCCGTTCTGCACAGCAGCGCGTCGTTTATTGACGGCCAAAGGGATCAACTATCAAGACATAGCGCTGGATACCGATCCAAAGCTGCGCGCGGAAATTATGGAAAAGAGCTCTAGAAATACAGTCCCACAGATTTGGGTCGGTGATGTTCATGTGGGCGGCTATACTGACCTTCTAGAACTGGATGTTCAGGGAACTTTAGACTCCCTAATAAATGCTGGGGTTGAAATGCCACCAGGCGACTCCATATAAGTCTTTAACGGCTAGTTAATCAAAAATTAAAGGTTTGAATCATGAGTGAAGAAACAACTGCTGCTGCACAAGCAACAGCCCCAGAGCAAAAATTTTCTATTCAGCGTGTTTATTTGAAAGACCTGTCTTTTGAAACACCTCAGGGTCCCGCCGCTTTCCAAAAGCAGTGGCAGCCCAAAGTTAATCAAGACCTAAGCACTAAATCAGCTAAAATCGAAGAGGGCCTGTTTGAAGTTGCCCTACGGTTGACCATCACAGTGTCTGATGGCGACGAGACCATCTATTTGGTTGAAGTAGAACAGGCTGGTCTGTTTGCTATACAGGGCTTCGAAGATCAGCAAATGGCGCAGATTATCAATACAACCTGCCCGAATATGCTATTCCCTTATGCTCGCGAAACAATTGATAACGTGCTGGTTAAAGGCTCTTTCCCAGCGCTTATGATTCCGCCAATTAACTTCGACGCACTGTTTGCCTCTGCTATGCAGCAGGCTGCTGCCAAAGCAAAAGAAGCTGAGTCAGAAGGCGAAGATAGCACGACACACTAAACTGTCTGCTGCTTCCTATGATAAAAACCCCGCTTTGACGCGGGGTTTTTTGTTGCTCTAAGTCGCTGAAAAATCCAAATTAAAGCGCTTGATTTTCCATACTGTATTCCTGCAGTTTTCTGGTTAGGGTATTGCGCCCCCAACCCAACAGCTCCGCCGCATCCTTTTTGCGTCCCCCAGTGTGAGCCAGGGCGCACTCAATCATGGTTCTTTCAAATTCAGGAATAGCTTGATCCAGTATTTTAGTGCGTCCTAGCGTAAGTTGGCGCTCACTCCAGCGCTTTAACATATGCTGCCAGTCAGACTGGTTACGCGCCTGCCTACTATCAGTTTCGGCCTGTAATTCTGGGGGAAGATCCGACAGCAACACTTCTCGGCCAGCGGCCATCACGGTCAGCCAACGACAGATATTCTCCAGCTGGCGCACATTGCCAGGCCAGGGCAGATGAAAGAAAAAGTCCTCTGCCTCCTGTGACAGCACCTTGGGCTCCATATCCAATTCTTTAGCGGCGCGGTGGAAGAAATGCTGCATAAGTTGAGGTATATCTTCGCGCCGGTCTGCTAGCCTCGGCAGGTGTACCCGGATGACATTGAGACGATGAAAGAGGTCTTCTCGAAAACGATTTTCAGCGACTAGATTTTCTAGATTCTGATGTGTAGCAGCAATAATACGTACATCTACCTTTACTGCGGTATGGCCTCCAACACGATAAAACTCGCCATCGGCCAGTACCCTGAGTAGGCGAGTCTGTGCCTCTGCAGGCATGTCACCAATCTCGTCGAGGAAAAGAGTACCGCCATCCGACTGCTCAAAGCGACCCTCGCGTCGCTGGGCTGCGCCAGTAAACGCACCCTTCTCGTGGCCAAATAGCTCTGATTCAATCAGGTCATTGGGAATAGCGGCCATATTTAAGGCAATAAATTTATTGTTACGCCTTGGGCTGTGCTTGTGCAGCGCCTGGGCTACCAGTTCTTTACCTGTGCCGGACTCACCGTTAATCAGTACCGTGATATTGGAATTTGATAACCGGCCGATCGCCCTGAAAACTTCTTGCATGGCGGGGGCTTCACCAATTATTTCTTTGGCCACCAGTGGGGCCTGCTCTGGAATCGCCTGGGCCTGTTGCTCTTGGTAAAAGGAGATCCCGCGACGTGCAACATCCACCAGCTCCTCTAAATCAAATGGCTTGGGTAGATATTCAAAGGCTCCGCCCTGATATGCGGCGACAGCACTATCGAGATCAGAATGTGCCGTGGTAATGATTACCGGAATATCAGCGTGGCTCTGGTGTATTTGCTTTAACAACTCAAGTCCGTCTATACCCGGCATGCGGATATCAGAAATAATAATCTGAGGTTGCGACAGTCTCAGAGCCTTTAACATGTCGTCACCACTGCCAAAACTGCGTACATGAATACCTTCGCGAGTAAGGGCTTTTTCCATTACCCAGCGCAGCGACCGATCATCTTCAGCTATCCATATTTCTGATGTGGTGTTCATATTAAGCCTTTATAGGTAGATAAATAGAGAAGCAGGTGTTACCTGGTTCTGATTCACATTCAATAATTCCCTGGTGACCGTTGACGGCTGTCTGGGCAATCGTCAAACCAAGGCCAGAACCTTCGCTGCGGCCGCTGATCATTGGAAAAAATATACGCTCTTTTATCTCTTCCAATATCCCGGGGCCATTATCGATAATGTCCAGTCGGCAAATCACCTTGTGGAATTGCCCCGCAATGGTAAAGCTTCGGTGGACCCTAGAGCGGAAGCACACCTGGGGGCTGGGTTGGTCCGACTCAAATACTGCCTGCATAGCATTGCGCGCAACATTGAGTACCGCCTGTATCAATTGCTCGCGGTCGCCATTGATATCAGGAATGCTTGGGTCATAGTCGCGCACCAGCTGCAGGCGACCTCGGGTTTCCACCTCGAGCAGCGCGGCAACATGTTCGGTGACTTCATGGATGCTGAGACTTGCCATGATGGGTAAATGATTGGGTCCCAGCAGACGATCTACTAGGTTGCGCAGTCGATCTGTTTCGGTGGTGATAATCTGACAGAGCTCTCTGGTCTCACCTTCAAGACCCTGCTCAGCAATCTCCTGGTCTAGGAGCTGCGCAGCGCCGCGAATACCGCCCAGAGGGTTCTTGATTTCATGAGCCAGTCCCCGAATGAGGCTTTTGGAGGTATCGTGGACAGATAGAAGCGCCTCTTCACGGTTTATTTTTAAAAATCGGTCTATGGGCTGCATCTCCATAAGCAGCATATTTTCGCCCTGTAGCTCGACAGGCGTAATGGTGTAGTCGACCTGTGAGGACTCCGCACCGGGGACACTCAGATACTCGTGTCGCCTAGTATGCGGATGGCCTGTTCTCAGCGCCTCCTCCAAGGTGCTAATCGACATCTCCTGATCTAAAAACAGGTGACTGGCTTGCGAGCCGCGAAGTCTGGCGCCACTTAGCTGCAAAAGAGACTCTGCTGCTGAATTGATATAGCTAACACGCAGCTCTGCGTTGAGTAGCAGCACCGCTGTATTCAGGTTGTCCAGCAATAATCTATGTAACTGATCTGAGGTCATAGGCGACGTAATCTAAAGGTTTTGCGCTAAATACAATTTTCATTGCAATAAACAGGCCAATTTTAGGCATGCCAGAGGATAAAAAAGACGCCTAATTATGGCGCCTCTGAGGCCAGACTGTTTAGACTTACAATGACCACTGTCGCTATTATGCACTACTTTGGTGCATGCAGTTACATTAAACGTGGTTTTGTATTACTGAAGATGCCGAAAAAACTACTTTCGCTTGAAATGGCGCTGCACCTGCACCCTAACGGGCGTGATGCTTATCAGCGGCCTGCCCTTTGGATCAACAACCTGTGCTGCGATGCTATGACTGCCTCGCTCTAGACCTTGGATTTCGTACTCTATCTGAGCCACAGGAGGGCCAAGCGGCTTGTCATCCAGCCAAAACTGCACCCTGTGATCGGGCCTCAACTGTGGCCTAAGTGCTAACCTCACCACAAGGCTGCGCTGTTCGCTGGGGATCACCATGTTATTGTGCGGAGTGATGATGATTGCACTGAGATATCCGGCGAATCGGGGCTCGCCATCTTGCTGATGGTCAGTGGGCTGAGAGGCCCGCTCTATTGACTGTATGCTGTTAACCGGAGGTAAGCCTATAGGCACTGCCTGAGCACTGTCCTCAGGCTGATCGGTAAACCTAACATTACCGTCTATATCTACCTCCCTGTATACCTCAGCGGAGGCAGATAAGGTTATGAGCGCAGCTATCAGAACAGAGGCCAGCATTCGAACACTCCTCTAAGGTATTCCCCAACAGTTATCTAGTTCATCAATATTATCTAACCTAAGATTAGACTGTCGGGAAGAAAACATCAGGCAAAGAAAAAGCCCGCCACTCTAGGAATGACGGGCCTGTTCGATTTTGGCTGCAAAGCAGCCTGCACTAAGCGATTAGCAGCTGTAGTACATATCAAACTCAACCGGATGAGTGGTGTGCTCAACACGGTAGACTTCTTCCATCTTCAGATTGATATAGGCATCGATCATATCGTCAGTGAATACACCGCCAACTGTCAGGAACTCACGGTCTGCGTCAAGCGCATCCAGTGCTTCACGCAGGCTACCAGCAACCTGAGGTATAGCAGCGGCCTCTTCAGCAGGCAGATCGTAAAGATCTTTGTCTGCTGCGTCGCCTGGGTGGATTTTGTTTTTAACACCGTCCAAACCAGCCATTAGCATAGATGCAAACATCAGGTAAGGGTTAGCTGTTGGATCGCCAAAACGAACCTCAACGCGCTTGCCTTTGGGGCTAGCAACGTAAGGAATACGGATTGATGCTGAGCGGTTGCGCGCCGAGTAGGCCAGCATTACTGGAGCCTCAAAGCCCGGGATCAAACGCTTGTAGGAGTTGGTAGAAGCGTTTGCAAAGGCGTTCAGTGCCTTAGCGTGCTTAATAATACCGCCAATGTAGTACAGAGCAGTTTCACTCAAACCAGCATAGGCATCACCAGCAAACTGGTTTTCGCCGTCTTTCGAGAAAGACATGTGGCAGTGCATACCAGAACCGTTATCACCGACAATAGGCTTAGGCATAAAGGTCGCCGTCTTGCCATAGGCGTGAGCTACGTTGTGGACACAGTACTTGAGGATCTGAACCTGGTCAGCTTTCTTAACCAGAGTGTCAAAACGAACACCGATTTCACACTGGCCAGCTGTACCAACTTCGTGGTGATGTACTTCTACCTCCAGACCCATCTGCTCCATAGCACCACACATAGCGGCACGCAGATCGTGCAGGCTATCAACTGGTGGCACGGGGAAGTAGCCGCCCTTAACACCGGGACGGTGTCCCATGTTGCCATCGGGCAAGTCCATAGAAGAGGACCAAGCTGCCTCATCAGAGTTGATTTTGTAGAAGTTACCGCTCATGTCGGCACCCCATTTGATATCGTCAAACACGAAGAACTCTGGCTCTGGACCAAAGTACGCAGTGTCACCTAGACCAGTTGACGCTAGGTACTGCTCTGCACGCTCAGCAATGGAGCGAGGATCGCGCTCGTAGCCTTGCATAGTAGAGGGCTCAACGATGCCGCAACGAATAATAACAGTTGGCTCATCAGTAAATGGATCCAGAATAGCAGTGCTGTCGTCAGGCATAAGGATCATGTCTGATTCGTTAATACCCTTCCAACCAGCGATAGATGAACCATCAAACATTTTACCTTCGACAAAGAAATCGTCGCCTACTTCACTAATGGGAATGGAGACGTGTTGCTCTTTACCCTTGGTGTCAGTAAAACGCAGATCAACCCAGCGGGCTTCGCTTTCTTTAATCAGATTTAGAGTCTTCTCAGACATTGTTTCCTCCACTATGGAATCAGTAATGCTTTATTTAAAAGATCAGCCGGCGCATCGAAACCGGACAGACTTAGGTATTCATTGTTTTTCAGATTTTAAGGGAGCAATAGTCATGCCAAAGAGACACCTTTTGGTGCAAGCACAGAAAATGCCCTACACACCGCAATGGCCCAATGCTAAATATCAGTCCTCGTTTCTCGGTGCTGCACAGAACAGCCAAGCGCGCACCATAATGGTGCCTGCTGAAATTAGATGCACCAGTTTGGTGCTAATCTGAGAATTAATAGTATTCTTTTCTGCAGCCCCCTTATAATGCCCCTCAGAATGACTTCTGTCATCTTTTCCAACCACTTTTATGATTGCTGCCACTGCCAGTAATCGAGAGACTGAGGGCCTTGGCATAGATTCCTCCATCACAGGTGATATAGCGCGAACCTCCGAGATAGGTCCTGATGATATTTTGGTGGATATCCGCCATCCCGCAGACATTGAAAAAAAACCATTGATAGCAGACGACTATTCTCTACTTAGCATCCCTTTTTTTAACCTTGAACAGCAGTTTGATAAACTCGATCGCAGTAAACGATACCTGCTGTTTTGCGATAAAGGCATTATGAGCAGACTTCAAGCTCAGCTTATGCGAGAGCATGGCTTTCAACAGGTCGCGGTTTACTCTCCTAAAACCTAGAGTACATCACATAACAGCGCTCAAACTGCCAACTATGCCAGTGTAATCTGGCTATTAAGCCCCATTTTGCAGCATTAGCGACTATATTTAAGTATCAATAAATTAGCTTCAGTCATAAATCAGCCGCAGGACGCAGCCGATGACGCACAAAGACAGTATCTCATGTGATACAAAGGTCGAGATTAGGAGTGAGAGCAGGGATGCAACAGCCACCAGTCTATCGCCTCTAAATCAATCTGTTAATCTTGAGCTTGCGCAGGCCAATGCCTGCCACCTAGTTACATGCATTGCCCTTTCGATCGTCAGTTGCGGCCTCTTCACAGTACTTAGCTCTGGAGCAACCTATTATTCACCCATCGGTCTGTGGTTTGCCGGACTTTGCCTCTGCACTCTGGGGCTTTGGGTATACGCTGAACAAGCCAATCGTAAGCCCCAGAGTGCCCCTGCCTATCTCGTGCTCTGTGCGCTATTTTGGAGCCTCGCAGCCTACCTGCCGCTGGCTGACAATTCACTCTATAACTTGGCAGACGGCGCCCTGCTAACCAATGCGATTATTCTTTTTCTTCCCGCAATCTGGCCAGGCCTATACCTTCAGCCAACATCGCTGTGACGGCTTTTCCTAACCTGCCTATATCTATCGGTAGGCATTAACTGGCCCCAGATCAACCTCTCAGCGGCCGCTCTACTACTGCTGCTAGCTACCGTCATAGAGGTAAGCTGTATTCTAAATAGGCGGACCTTTATAAGCTCTGCATTAGATACCCTAGTAGCCAGAGACCAGATACAGCAAACAATCAACGACAGCAGAAAAATAACCAGCCTGATTGATCAGACCCCATTGGGCTACATAGAGTGGAATCAAAACCGAGAAATTATTGGCTGGAACCCTGCAGCCACGGAAATTTTTGGTTTCGCCAAGTCTGAGGTAATGGGGCGCACCACAGACTTTTTATTTGAGGACAAGAAGACCTTTCTGATGCAACAGGCCGAGCATGATCTCTTCTTATTTGGTAAAGACTTTTCAGATACCACCGAAAATATTACCAGTGATGGCACAGTGATTATCTGCGAGTGGAACGAAACGCCATTATTTGACGTTGAGATGAATGTGATTGGAGCTGCGTCCTTTGTCGAGGATGTGACTGACCGCGTTAGGATGCAAACCCGAATTAAGCAGCAGGCCTATTTTGACCCTCTGACCGGCCTGCCTAATCGTCACCGACTCATGGAAGAGCTCAATCGAGTCATCTCCTTGGCGCAGCGAACGCAGAATTTCTGTGCGCTGTTGTTCATAGATCTCGACCACTTTAAGGAGATAAACGACAGCCGCGGACACCATTATGGCGACTTGGCACTAACTCTATTTGCGCAGCGCCTGCGCAAGGTCATCCGCACTCAGGAGACGGTTGCGAGACTGGGCGGTGACGAATTTGTCGTGTTGCTGGAGAGGTTGGATACGGAGGGCGAGACCGCACGACTACAGATCGCTCAGGTTGCAGAAAAGATCCTCGATGCCGCAAAAGAGCCATTTGTTATCAAAGGTGAAAAATTTCAGATTAGCTGCAGTATTGGCATTGTGTTCTTTAACGATGGCAGCAGTGACAGCAACAGTATCTTAGAACAGGCAGATCAGGCCCTCTACACCATTAAGCGCGAAGGCAAGTCCAATTTTTATTTCCATAACCGCGAGCTGTCTCTGGAGATGCAAAAACAGATGGAGCTATTAGAGCGTCTCCGCGACGAATCCAGAGCCGAGTCATTTCTACCTTTTTATCAACCAATCTTGGATACTCAGAGTAACCTTATTAATGGCCTACAGGTTTTCTTACGCTGGCAAAAACCCAGTGGTGACATTGTCGAGGCCCATGAGTTTATTCAGTTCTTGGAGTCTGGATCCATGATTGTGGATATTTCACTGTCGCTGATTGATCAGACCTGCAAACAGGTCAATCTATGGCGCAGCCAGGGCCTTTGGGATGAGCAGCAGCGCATCTTCTTTACTCTTAGCCTGAGGGAGCTAGAGCATCCATCGTTTATCCTGCAATTGCAGGAGGCTCTGCTGAAACATGGCATTAACCCAAGACTGTTTATTTTTGGGCTGCATACGGAGACTCTCCCCAAAATAAACAGCTCGCTCAAGCTCCAGCTTGAGCGACTCAGGGAGCTCGACTGCGGGCTGATGGTTGATAATGTCGGATTCCAGAGTTTACCGCTACAAAAGCTGCGCGAGTTGCAGATTGATACCATCAGGATATCCCACCGCCTGATGGCCGAGTCGATGGAAATGGATAGCGCCTGGAATCTAGTTAAAGGCTTGGTAGAACTGTGCAAATCTGTAGGCCTAAACTGCATAGCTCCCTGTATCGAGGAGTCAAAAACCCACCATCAACTGCTTGATTTAAACTGCCAATATTTGCAGGGAAATCTGATTAGCCCCCCCCTCTCCACCGACCTCAATTACCCGCATGCTGATCGAGCGCAATTCGGCGCTAGCGGCGGAAGTATCGTCGAACTGAAAAGATCGGTAGCAGTTCCTGTAAATTCTCGTATAATCGCGGCTTTTTCGCCCTAACCGGCATTCTTAGGTAATCCCATGTCCATTGAAAACCTGCGTAATATTGCAATCATCGCCCACGTTGACCACGGAAAAACTACCCTGGTTGATAAACTCCTGAGCCAGTCTGGCACCCTTGATCGCAAGGACGTAGGGTCCGAGCGACTAATGGACTCCAACGACCAGGAAAAAGAGCGCGGCATTACCATTTTGGCGAAAAATACTGCGATTAACTGGAATGATTACCGCATCAACATCGTGGACACTCCAGGTCACGCCGACTTCGGTGGTGAGGTAGAGCGAGTGCTCTCTATGGTCGACTCAGTTCTATTGTTGGTCGATGCTGTTGATGGCCCCATGCCTCAGACACGTTTTGTTACCTCAAAAGCTTTTGAGCAGGGTTTGCGACCTATTGTTGTTATCAATAAAGTCGACCGCCCAGGTGCTCGCCCAGATTGGGTTATGGATCAGGTTTTTGATCTTTTCGACAGCCTTGGAGCCACCGACGAGCAGTTGGATTTTCCCGTTATCTATGCCTCTGCACTCAATGGCATAGCTGGCCACGATCCAGATAATATGGCGGAAGATATGACTCCGCTGTATGAGATGATCGTAGCCGATGTGCCATCACCCAAAGTCGATATCGATGGTCCCTTCCAAATGCAGATTTCTGCTCTGGCCTACGACAGCTATGTGGGTGTTATAGGTGTTGGCCGCATCACTCGAGGCCAGCTCAAGCCCGGCCAGCAGGTTGTGGTCAAGGCCGCTGACGGCAAAGAGCGCAAGGGCAAAGTACTAAACGTTAAAGGCTATTTAGGTCTCGATCAGGTAGAAACTCAACTGGCAACTGCAGGCGATATTGTTTGTATCAATGGTATTGATGGCCTGGGGATTTCCGACACCCTCTGTGATCCGGATAATGTGGAAGCGCTGCCCGCCCTGAGTGTTGATGAACCTACGGTAAGCATGACATTTATTGTTAATAACTCGCCTTTTGCTGGCCTAGAGGGCAAGTTTGTCACCACCAGAAATATTAAAGATCGCCTTGATCAAGAGCTGATCCACAACGTAGCACTACGAGTGAAGCAGGGTGACTCACCAGACAAGTTCGTTGTCTCTGGTCGCGGTGAACTGCACCTGTCGGTATTGATCGAAACCATGCGTCGCGAAGGTTTCGAAATGGGCGTATCGCGCCCTGAGGTTGTTACCAAAGAAGTTGACGGTGTAATGCAAGAGCCGTACGAGCAGGTTGTTATCGATGTAGAAGATCAGCATCAGGGCTCGGTCATGGAAGAGCTGGGCAAGCGAAAAGGTGAAATGACTAACATGGAACCGGACGGTAAAGGGCGTGTGAGATTAGAATTTATGATTCCCTCTCGCGGCCTGATCGGTTTCCGCGGCGCGTTCCTAACACTGACCTCTGGCTCAGGCATTATGACCAGCGTATTTGACCACTACGGCCCCATCAAAGAAGGTGAAGCTCACAGCCGCCAGAACGGTGCACTTATCAGCATGGTCAAGGGTAAAACCGCCGCCTTCGCGCTGTTTAATATTCAGGCTCGCGGCCGTCTATTCTTAGGTCATGCCGTAGATGTCTACGAAGGTCAGATTGTAGGTATTCACTCTCGTGGCAATGACCTTGTGGTCAACCCTATCAAAGGTAAGCAGCTCACCAATGTTCGCGCCTCAGGGACAGATGAAGCTCTAACTTTGGTGCCACCAATTAGACATACACTGGAACAGGCACTGGAATTTATCGAAGACGATGAATTGGTGGAAGTGACGCCTGTTAGTATCCGTCTGCGCAAAAAGTTGCTGACAGAAAATCAGCGTAAACGCGCACCAAAATAACTGCGAGATAAAGCTGGGCCAAACTTCGATTTCTGTGGATCTATGAACTATTATTTAGTGAATAGAACATGGATGATCAAGTATGGCTCAGCAGGATAGCAAGGATTTAGCCACCGGCGGCTTTCTGTCGTTTTCGCTGATGGCGCAGGTAATTATCGCCACTATGTTTGCCTTTTATTCTTTCCGTCTGGGAGAGATGGGGTTAGCCACATTTTACCTTGCCATAGCCGGGATTCTTATTGTCGGCCTCGGTGTTTTTTATATCTTTGACCAGCACCGTCTGGCTCGCCTGATATTGGCGAGTACCTTAATCGTCGGTTTCTTCTATCTTTTACTCGGCGCCTCAGATCCAACCTCGCTAATGTGGTGTCTCACTGTGGTGCCGGTTTTGATAGGCGCCTTCGATCACCGCCAGAGCCTGTGGATGCTAATCGTTTTGTTTGCCGCATCCACCTATGTTCTCAGCGGCAGTAGTAGTTTGATCAGCACCCCCGACTACAGTGAGATTATAGTAGTTCGGTTTCTCTCCTCCTACGCCATATTGGCTGCCTTTGCCGTGGCAATGGACAACTCTCGCTTTGATAGCCTCGCCAAATACCGAGACCTCTCCTCGAGAGTAGACGAAATCGCCCAACAGGACATACTTACCCAGCTTCCCAACCGGCACAATATGGAGGGCCGCCTAGCAGTGAAGTATCAGCAGTACCGGCTCGAAAACCAGCCATTTTCAATTCTGCTGGCTGACCTAGATAATTTTAAATTCATCAATGATCGCTATGGCCACGATGTAGGCGATGAGGTGTTGTTTGCAGTTGGCCAGATGCTTCGCGAGCCTCTGCGGGATGAGGACATCGTGTCGCGCTGGGGAGGTAATGAATTTATGATACTACTGCCCACAGCCAACGCAGAGGCCGCGGTTAATATCGCCGAGCGACTGCGCACAAAAGCGACGGAGATTGAGATGCAGGCACAGGGTGACCGACTGAGAATCTCCCTCAGTGTTGGTGTGGCTTCGATCAATAAGTGCACTGGTATTGATGACCTGATGTCAACTGCAGAAAACGGTCTCTATCAGGCCAAACATATGGGCCGTGACATGGTGGTCGTCGGCTAGCACTGGCTGTGACGATAACAGTCAATGGTATGATCATTGACCAGCCCCATTGCCTGCATATGCGCATAACAGATAGTGCTGCCAAAAAACTTAAAACCGCGTTTTTTCATATCTTTGCTGATGCTATCCGAGAGTTCAGTTGTGGCTGGTATCTCTGCTTGACTGGCCCAGTAGTTAACGATGGGTTGGTTATCCACGTAGCCCCAAAAATAGCTGCTAAAGCTGCCAAACTCAGCCTGTATATCCATAAACAGGCGGGCGTTTGAGACTGCGCTGGTAATTTTAAGGCGGTTGCGCACTATCCCTGGGTTCTGCAGGCAACGCTCGATATCATGCTCGGTAAAGGCCGCTACCTTGGACACCTCAAAATCTGCAAATGCCTCCCGGTAAGCCTCACGCTTGCGCAGTATAGTGATCCAAGACAGTCCTGCCTGCGCCCCCTCCAAGAGCACAAACTCGAAGAGCTTTTTATCGTCTCGACAGGGCAGCCCCCATTCTGTGTCATGGTATTGCTGGTAGAGGGGGTCATCTCCACACCAGGTGCAACGAGTTAAAGTGGCCATGCTGATTCCTCGATCTTTTATGCTTAACAAGCGTTAAAAGCTAGTCTAGCATCAGAGATGCGGTTTATATTAATCTGCGCAAGGCGCGCCAAGATTTAAACCACTGGGTGATTGCAGTTAGATCAATGACAGATAAACAAGAAATAAATGGATAGAGAACTATGAGAAAAGCCTTCCCCGCCATTCGCCCTTATAAAACCCACCATATAGCGGTTACTGAGCCCCATTTGCTCTATGTTGAGGAATCGGGGAATCCAGAGGGTATTCCAGTACTATTTGTGCATGGCGGCCCCGGTGGCGGTGCCAAAGCGACAGATCGCTGTTTCTTTGACCCAGACAAATACCGCATTGTTCTCTTCGATCAGCGCGGTGCGGGCCAATCGACGCCCCATGCTTGTCTCGAGGACAATCACACAGCTGCACTTATCGAGGACATAGAAACTATCCGCAAGAGGCTACAGATCGATCGCTGGGTTATCTTCGGGGGCTCCTGGGGCTCAACGCTGGGGCTGGTTTATGCCGAGACCTATCCAGAGCTGGTGCTAGGATTAATTTTACGAGGTATTTTTCTGTGCCGGGATGAGGATATTCACTGGTTCTATCAACAGGGTGCCAGCCATGTATTTCCTGATTATTGGCAGCAGTATGTTCAGGTAATTCCTGAGTCTGAACGAGGCGATATGTTATCGGCCTACTATTCTCGCCTTACCGGTGAAAACGAAATTGAGCGCATGGCCGCAGCCAAAGCCTGGTCCACTTGGGAGGGCCGCTGCGCTACGCTGCACAGCAATGAAGCGTTAGTCGATCATTTTGCCAACCCTCACGTAGCCATGGCCATGGCCCGTATCGAAGCCCATTTTTTCATCAATCAGGCCTTCTTAGAGCCAGATCAAATTACTAAAAACGCCCACCGGCTGAAAGATATTCCCGGCACCATAGTGCACGGTCGCTACGATATGGTATGCCCAGTTAATCAGGCCTTTTCTCTCAGCGAAGCCTGGCCCCAAGCTCGCTTGAAGATCATTGCCGATGCAGGCCACTCCTCTGGAGAGCCTGGCATTACCGACGCATTGATTGTGGCTACCGAAAGTCTTGCCCATCAACTGAATTCAGGGGCAGACCACTAGATGCTCGGCCTAGTTCAGCGTGTATCTAGCGCTTCAGTCTCTATTGACGGAAAGATTCAGGGGCAGATCGGTCAGGGACTTGTATTGCTGCTGGGAGTGCAAAAAGACGACACCAGAGAAAATGCCGACAAACTGCTACACAGGGTGTTGAATTACAGACTGTTCTCAGACAGCGCGTCAAAAATGAATCTCTCTGTAAAGGACATAAACGGCGGGCTACTGGTGATATCGCAGTTCACTCTAGCAGCAGATACCAATAAAGGAATGCGGCCAAGCTTCTCCTCAGCGGCCGCTCCGATTCAGGCAGAGGCTCTCTACGACTATTTTTTAGCCAGTGCCAAAAGCCTTCATAACGATGTGGGCTGTGGCATTTTTGCAGCAGATATGCAGGTCAGCCTATGTAATGATGGCCCTGTGACCTTTAACCTAAGAGGCTAATTTAATTCGTCTCCAACTGGCTAACCAAACGCTGGTGAAATCCCTCAAAACCTCCGTTACTCATAATGACGACATGGCAATTATCAGTAATTGCGGAATAAGTAAGCGCTAACAAACTTTCAATGTCGTCTGAGGCTTTAGACGGCACAGTACAGCTGTCTGCCAAGCTCTGAATATCCCAGTCAATGCGCGAATTCTGATACCACAGTACCTGATCTGCAGCTGCTACTGAAGCGCTGAGATTTTCTCTGTGCATACCCAGCCGCATCGTGGCAGAGCGAGGCTCAACCACTGCAACAATTTTGCTATTCCCCACTTTTGCTCGCAGTCCATCAAGTGTAGTGGCAATGGCTGTAGGGTGATGGGCAAAGTCATCGTAGACAGTGACGCCCGACGCCTGATAAATCACTTCCATTCGTCGTTTAACACCAACAAACTCACTCAGGCCGGCACAGGCCTGCTGAATACTGACACCAACCTGAAACGCGGCGGCCGCAGCAGCTAGGCCATTGTGCACATTGTGCAGGCCGGTTTGCTGCCAGTTAACCTGCGCGGACACATCGGCATGCCGTATTTCAAACTGGGAACCATCTTCTTTCAGCAACCTGTACTGCCAATCTGCCTCTAGACCAAAGCTCTGTTGCTCACTCCAGCAGCCCTTGTCTATCACCTGCGCCACATTGCTATTGTCAGCCGGATATATCACCGTGCCAGTGCTGGACACTGTGCGCACGCAATGATGGAACTGCTTTTGGATAGCAGTCAGATCATCAAAGATATCTGCATGATCGAACTCAAGATTGTTAATCACTAATCTGTCTGTATGGTAATGCAAGAACTTGGACCGTTTATCAAAGAATGCGCTGTCGTACTCATCGGCTTCAACGACAAAATAGTCTCCGTCGGATAACCGTGCCGAAACGCCAAAGTCCTGCGGCACGCCGCCAATTAGGAAACCTGGGTTTAAGCCCGCGCTGTGCAAAATTTTGGTCAGCATGCTACTGGTGGATGTTTTGCCATGGGTACCAGAGACAGACAGTACCTGTTTATGGCGCAAAATATTATCGCCAAGCCACTGTGGCCCTGATGTGTAGGGCAGCTGATTATCGAGCATATATTCGACACAGGGATTGCCGCGGGACATAGCATTACCAACTACAATTAAGTCTGGCGCCGGCTGTAGTTGCTCTGGATCATATCCCTCAATCAGTTTGATACCTGCCTGCTCGAGCTGATTGCTCATGGGTGGGTAGACATTGGCATCGCAACCAGACACCTGATGCCCCATTGCTTTAGCCAACTGGGCCAGGCTGCCCATAAAGGTGCCACAGATGCCGAGAATATGGATATGCATAGGCGTTAGTGCCTCATTGATTAAGGGTTTAATAAGGCTGCTAATATAACGTAATCGACACCTAAAAGGGCAGATTTGGGCACAGCTGATAGTGGCTATAGAAAGGGTTTCTCTTTCACCGGAAACAGCTGTGCAGTACCATTGCGTTCTCAATGTAGGTGATCCACTAAAGGACTAAAAGGGAAACAGAGCCAATGATCAAAAAGAACGCTTTCTATGCTCAGTCAGGCGGCGTAACCGCTGTGATTAACGCCTCTGCCTCTGGGGTTATTGAAGCCTGTAGGGAACACAAGGATAAAATCGGTAAGCTATACGCCGGCCAGAATGGCATTCTCGGTGCACTGCATGAGAATCTTATTGATACTGGAAAAGAAACTAGCGCTGCCATCTCAGCTCTCAAGCACACACCGGGCGGCGCCTTTGGTTCCTGCCGCTATAAAATGAGAAACCTCGAGGACAGTACTGCTGAATACGAGCGCCTGATAGAGGTCTTTAAGGCCCACAATATCGGCTATTTCTTTTACAACGGTGGTGGCGACTCTGCTGACACCTGCTTAAAAGTTTCACAGATCTCTGCCAGAATGGGTTACCCGATTCAGGCAATCCATATCCCCAAAACTATCGACAATGACCTGCCCTTTACCGACTGCTCTCCAGGCTTTGGCTCAGTGGCCAAATATGTGGCTATCTCCACTAAAGAAGCCAGCTTGGATATTGCGTCTATGGCTGCCTCATCCACCAAAATTTTCATTCTTGAGGTAATGGGGCGCCATGCGGGCTGGATTGCTGCATCTGCTGGTTTAGCTGCGGAAGAGGCGGGGGATGCGCCCCACATTATTGTTTTTCCAGAGATTCCGTTTGTCCGCGAAGAGTTTATTGCCAAGGTTGAAAAAGTGGTCAAGAAAAATGGCTACTGTGTAGTGGTGGCGTCTGAGGGCGCCAGCTATGCCGATGGCGCATTGATCTCCGGGTCGTTAAACAAAGATGCCTTTGGTCACCAGCAACTAGGCGGCGTAGCACCCACCTTAGCCAGTATGGTCAAACATGCCTTGGGCTATAAATATCATTATGCACTGGCCGATTACTTACAGCGCGCAGCGCGCCATATTGCTTCCAAAACAGATGTAGAACAGGCCTATGCGGTCGGTCGTGCCGCGGTAGAAAAAGTACTGCAGGGCAAGAGTGCGGTGATGGTGACCATCGAACGCGGTAAGGGTGAAAAATACTCCTGGCATATTGGCGAGGCCTCATTGGAAAAAGTAGCCAATGTAGAAAAGAAAATGCCCAGATCCTTTATTACTAAAGATGGTTTTGGCATTACTCAAAAAGCCAGAGAGTACTTCCAGCCGCTGATAATGGGCGAGGATTATCCGCCTTACAAACAGGGCATGCCCTATTATCCAAAGCTAAAAAAACTATTGGTCGATAAAAAGCTACGCCGCTGGTCTGGGAGCTAATTAACCTGACGTAGCGGCTTACCTTGCAAATAGCCGTTGATATTTTCTACCATTTGAGTGATTAGGCGCTGCCGTGCTTCGGTTGCTATCCAAGCGCTGTGCGGCGTAACGATCAGGTTGTTAATATTTTCGTCAAGCAGGACATTGCCGTTTACCGGAGGCTCTTCTGACAGCACATCTAAGCCCGCACCAGCGATATCGCCATTAACCAGCGCCTGCTTAAGAGCCTGTTCATCAATAATCGCACCGCGAGCAGTATTAATCAGGATCGCTGATTTTTTCATTAGTGCTAGTTCAGGTGCCGCAATTAACCGTTCCGTCTGTGCAGTAAGCGGGCAGTGCAGGCTCAGCACATCGACCATAGGCAGAAGATCTGACAGTGCAAGGCGCCTAAGATTGTCACTGTAGCTGCGCCCTGGTAATGCGGCATAAATAACCTGCATACCAAAGGCCTCAGCAATTTTGGCCACGCCGGTTCCGAGATCACCGGCTCCCACAATACCTAGGGTTTTACCTGCTAGCTCACGTACTGGATATTCCAGCAGGCAAAAATATTTGCTCTTGGCCCAGCCTCCTTCCATAGCAGATTTGCTGTAGGGCAAAAGATTGGTGGTAAGTGCCAAGATAAGCGACCAAGCATGCTGTACAACTGAAGCGGTACCATAATTTACCGCGTTACTGACCACAATCCTCCGAGCCGTGGCTGCCTCTAAATCTACCACGTTGGTCCCGGTCGCTGTGAGAGTAATTAGCTTTAAATTGGGTGACTGGGCCATGGTAGAGGCGCTTATCTGAGTCTTATTGCTCAGCACAATATCGGCATCTGCAATGTATTCGACGACCTGAGAATCAAGGCAATTAGGGTATACAGTCCAATCGACAGGCAGGTTGTAGAGCTCGGAAAAATCCAAGTCATCCGGGCCTAGGCTGTCACAGTCAAGAATTACACCACGCATAGAGCTTCCACCAGATTTAAATAATTGCTGCAGTGTAATGGACAGAGCCTTAAGGGCAAACTCTAAAAACAAAACACCGGTGAGGCCGCACTATGATATTGGCGGGCAAAACCGCATAATGGCAACAGATTTGATTATCTCCAAGGACGCCCGTTTTCATGTCATCTAAAGCATTTACTGTTTATCAAAAAGTTATTCTGGACAATCCAGTAAAGGTTATTTTCGCCACTATCGCACTGACCCTAGCCATGGCCATGGGGCTAACGAACTTTAAGCTAGATGCCTCTGCTGATTCGCTAACACTTGAACATGACGACGACCTGAATTTTTTTCGCGAAGTGGTGCAAAGATACGGCAGTGATAACTTTTTAATCGTTACCTTCTCACCAAAGCAGGGCGATCTTTTCGACCAGAAAAACCTCGATACTTTGCAGTCTCTGCGCACCGAACTAGCTGGCATCGAAGGTGTCGAGAGCATGCTTTCAATGCTGGATGTCCCGCTGCTATACAGCCCAAAAATTAGCATCTCTGATTTAAAAGAAGAGCTAAAAACACTGGTATCCGAAGGCGTTGATAAGCAGGCGGCAAAACAGGAATTTCTCAGCAGCCCTATCTACAAAGATGTTTTGCTCAGCGCCGACGGCCAGACGACTGGTATTTTGGCCACTCTTGCACTGGATGAGACCTACTTGGATCTGGTCACCCAGCGGGACGCTCTGCGCCTGATCCGCGACTCTGAGGGTCTGACAACAAAACAACAGATCCAGCTAGATGATATCAGCCAGAGATTTTTAGATTATCGCACCCAAAAAGCCGCCGAGGATCATCAGCGCGTTGCTCAGGTGCGCGCCCTGATGGATAGCTATCGCGACCGCGCCACTATCTTTTTAGGCGGTCCAGATATGATCACCGCCGACATGGTGGACTTTATTAGAAGTGATTTGATGATTTTTGGCAGCGGCATTCTGCTGTTTATCATAGCCACATTAGCTTTTATTTTCCGCAAGCTACGCTGGGTGGTTCTACCACTAGCGACCTGTGCAATTTGCCTAGTAATGATTCTCGGCTTTTTAAGCTGGATAGATTGGCGGCTTACAGTTATTTCCTCTAACTTTGTGTCTCTGTTGCTGATTATCACACTGGCTCTGACCATCCATCTAATTGTTCGCTACCGAGAGCTTCAGGCGCAAAATCCAGAGGCAGATCAGCGAGAGCTGGTAAGCAATACACTGCTGTCCATGGCGAAACCCTGCCTGTATACAGTCCTGACCACCATTGTCGCCTTTACCTCCCTAGTGGTGAGCAATATCCGCCCTGTTATTGATTTCGGCTGGATGATGACCATGGGCATTAGTCTTGCCCTAGTGCTGGCCTTCGTGGTGATTCCTGCCGGCATGATGATTCTGGGAAAAGGAACCAATACAGCCTCAGGAGATAACAGCGCCGCTATAACCACAAGATTCGCCTGGTTTACCGAACATTATGGTTCTGTGGTATTAATAGTGGCCGCGCTACTCAGCGCGCTATCAGTGTATGGAATTTCGCGACTTGAGGTAGAAAACCGCTTTATTGATTATTTTCGAAGTGATACCGAAATTTATCAGGGTATGGAAATTATCGATATCGCCCTCGGCGGCACTACACCACTGGATATTATTCTGCAGGCACCTACCTTCGAGGTAATACCCACAATAGTAACTACTGCTGATCCCTCGCTTGAAGACGAGTACGGAGACGACCCCTATGGCAGTGACGATTTCGGCGACGAATACGGCGACTCCGATGATGAGTATGGTGACAGCAGTTTTGGTGACCAGAACGACAGTAGTCTAAAAGAAAGTTATTGGTTCTCCTCTGCCGGTTTGGCAGATCTGGGTAAACTGCAATCCTTTCTTGAGGCCCAGCCAGAGATAGGCAAGGTCAGCTCCTTGGTGCAGATTTATCAAGTGGCCACTGATCTAATGGGACAGCCTCTGAACGACTTTGAGATAGCCTTTATGCGGCAGAGTCTCGGTGACGAAATTTATCAGCAGATGGTAGCCCCCTACCTTCTCGAAGACCGCGATGAAGCGCGAATCCAGTTGCGTGCTATGGAAACCGCAGGGCTAAGACGTGCTGATCTATTGAAAAAAATTAATGATTTTGCAGTCAATGAAGTGGGCATTGCTCAGCAGGATATCCGGTTTACCGGTCTTCTGGTGCTGTATAACAATATGCTGCAGAGTCTTTATAAGTCGCAGATACTAACTCTGGGCGCAGTATTTATCGGCATTATGTTGATGTTTTTAATCCTATTTCGCTCCTTGAAAATTTCTCTAGTCGCCATGCTACCCAACTTCTTGGCTGCGGCGGTAGTCCTTGGAGGTATGGGTATTTTTGCTATTCCCCTGGATATGATGACAATTACCATCGCCGCTATAACCGTGGGTATTGGGGTTGACCACGCCATTCATTACATCACCAGATTCCAACGCGAATTCGCTCAACAGAGAAACTATGTTGAAGCAATGCATCGCGCCCATGCCAGCATTGGTCAGGCTCTGTTTTACACTGCTATTACAATTATTGTCGGCTTTTCAATTCTGGCTCTTTCCAATTTTATCCCGTCAATCTACTTTGGTTTGTTAACGGGTCTGGCCATGACCGCAGCGTTGCTTGGATCTATGACTCTGCTGCCAAAACTGATTTTGATGACTCAACCCTTCGGTCAAGAGACTGACTCTCAGCCATCGACAGGCTCGGAAGACTAAATATATGCCACTAGTAACACTGCAGGATATCTACCTGAGTTATGGCCAGCCACCCCTAATCGATCATATTGATCTAGTGATTGAGCGCGGCGAAAGGGTCTGCCTGATCGGCCGCAATGGCGCCGGAAAATCTACATTGATGAAGATTATTAATGGCCAGGTGATCGCCGACGAGGGTATGCTCAAGCGTGCCAGCGGCGTAAAAATTGCTCAACTTGAGCAGTCGGTGCCTCAGGATGCAAAAGGCACGGTATTCGATGTTATTACTCAGGGTCTTGGAGCTGAAGGCGAGCTGGCAAAGCGTTACCACCATCTTATACTGGAGCTAAGCAGCAATCCCAGCGATCAGACCATGCGGCAATTGGAAGACTGTCAGGCTGAGTTGGATCGCGTCAATGGCTGGGACATTAACCAGCGTGTCGACGCTATTATCACCAAAATGGACCTCGATGCGGATGTAGATATATCCAGCCTCTCTGGGGGTTATAAGCGCCGCGTCCTGCTCGCTCGTGCTCTGGTTTGCGATCCGGACCTACTGCTGCTTGACGAACCCACCAACCATCTAGATATAGACGCTATCCAATGGGTTGAACAGTTTTTGCTCAAGTGGGAGGGCTCTCTTCTCTTTATCAGTCACGACCGTCGATTTATGGACAATCTGGCCACAAGATTTATCGAAATCGACCGCGGTCAACTGGCGGAATTTAACTGTAACTACGCCACTTACCTACAACGTAAAAAAGATATGCTCGAAGTAGAGGAGAAGCAAAACGCGTTATTTGATAAGCGTCTGTCCCAAGAGGAAATCTGGATACGTCAGGGCATTAAGGCCCGTCGCACCCGCAACGAAGGCCGTGTGCGCGCTCTGGAGTCCATGCGCCGAGAATACGCCGATCGTCGCAAGCAACTGGGCACAGCTAAGATGGATATACAACAGGCCGAGCGATCGGGCAAAATTGTCGCCGAAGCCGACAATATAAGCTTTGCATTTGATGGTGCCAATAGCGATAACTGGTTGGTACGTAATTTCTCAACCCTTATTCAGCGCGGTGATAAGCTAGGCCTCATTGGTGGCAACGGGGTTGGCAAAACAACACTTATCAAGCTACTGCTTGGCGAGCTATCTCCTCAACAGGGTAAAATCAAAGCTGGCACCAATCTCAACATTGCCTATTTTGACCAATACAGATCGGCCCTAGATGAAGAAAAATCGGTGCAAGACAATGTCTCCGGCGGCCGCGATATGCTGGATATAGGTGGAAAACCACGGCATGTCATCAGTTACCTACAAGACTTTTTGTTTGCTCCAGAACGCTGCCGCCAACCAGTAAAGGCTCTGTCTGGTGGTGAGCGCAATCGCCTGCTACTGGCTAAATTATTTACCCAACCCTCCAATATACTGGTGCTTGATGAGCCGACTAATGATCTGGATATAGACACATTAGATCTTTTGGAAGAACTGTTGATCGACTACAAGGGCACCATTATTCTGGTCAGCCACGACCGCGCCTTTTTGAATAATGTGGTCACCAGCACGCTGGCCTTCGAGGGTAAGGCTGTGATCAATCAGTATGTGGGTGGCTATGATGACTGGCTACGTCAGCGTAAAACTGAACAGGTCAGCATCGCGCAACCCAGCAGAGCCCAGCAGAAACACAAGCCCTCGGTAAAAAAGCTTTCGTATAAAGATCAGCGTGAGCTAGATAGCCTGCCCCAGACCATTGAAATGCTAGAGACACAGGTTGAAGAGCTTTCTCAACTGCTAAGCGAACCAGATTTTTATCGCCGCGACAGATCTGAAGCTGAAAAGACTCAAAACCAATTGACCGACTTACAACAGCAGTTGAGTCACAGCTATCAGCGCTGGGAAGAGCTAGAAAACCAGTAGCATATTGAATTACATGGCGTAATCGCCGAGTTATCTTTAAAATTATCGTCAATCCAGTTTTAACCGAGCACCCATAAACCCTATGAGCACTGCGAAATCTCCACTAGTACTTCTTATCCTCGACGGCTTTGGTTACAGCGGCGAAGCAAAACACAACGCAATCGCCACCGCCAATGCACCGGTTTGGCAAACCCTGTGGAGCCAGAACCCAAAGACATTGATTCATACGTCCGGCATGGCAGTTGGCTTGCCAGAGGGGCAGATGGGTAATTCTGAGGTCGGTCATATGACACTGGGTGCAGGGCGCGTGGTTTATCAAAATTTTACTCGCATCAATAAAGCTATTGCCGATGGTGATTTCTATACTAACCCGGTGTTTTGCGACGCAATTGATAAGGCCGTAGCTGAGGATAAAGCCGTACATATTATGGGTCTGTTGTCGCCTGGTGGCGTGCACAGCCATGAGGACCATATCAATGCCATGCTTGAGCTCGCTGCTCAGCGCGGCGCCAAAAAAATCTTTATCCATGCCTCTCTCGATGGCCGCGACTGTCCGCCGCGCAGTGCCAAGCCGTCCTTAGAGAAAACTCAGGCTTTATGTAAAAGCCTAGGTGTGGGCCAAATTGCTTCCGTCATTGGTCGCTTTTATTCCATGGATCGCGACAATCGCTGGGACCGTGTTGAACAGGCCTATCGCCTGATGACTGAAGGCGCTGCCAGTTACAGCTACGACGATGCCATCAGCGCCCTTGAGGCCGCTTATCAACGCGATGAAAATGATGAATTCGTCAAAGCGACTAGTATTCATGGGCCGGACGGCAAAGCCATTGTGATTGAAGATGGTGACGCTGTAATCAATATGAACTTTAGGCCAGACCGCGCCCGAGAAATCAGCCATGCGCTGGTGGATAGAGAGTTCTCCGGCTTCCAGCGCACTGTGCTCCCAAAGCTCTCCACCTATGTGATGGCCACCGAATACGAGGCCAATCTAGAAGTGCCCTGCGCCTATCCTCCCGAGGTGCTGATCAACTCCTTGGGCGACTATTTAGCTCAGCAGAACAAGCGACAACTGCGCATCGCTGAAACCGAAAAATATGCCCATGTGACTTTTTTCTTTAGTGGCGGCAAAGAATCTCTGTATCCGGGTGAAGAGAGAATATTAATACCCTCGCCAGATGTCAGCACCTATGACCAGATGCCAGAAATGAGCGCTCCAGAGGTGACAGAAAAATTGGTGGAAGCCATTAATAGTGGAAAGTTTGACACTATTATTTGCAATTACGCCAACTGTGATCAGGTGGGCCACACCGGTGACTTTGAAGCCTCGATCAAAGCTGTGGAAGCGGTCGATGCCTGTCTGGCCAAGGTTGTTGGCGCCGTTCACGCCGCAGGTGGTGAGCTGCTGATTACCGCTGATCACGGCAATGTTGAAGAGATGTTCGACGAATCCAATAATCAGCCTCATACCCAGCACACCACATTACCTGTGCCCCTAGTGTATGCCGGCCACCGTCAAATCAGTTTAGACCAAGGCGGCTCTCTGGCCGATATAGCACCAACAATGCTCGATCTGATGGGAATCGAAAAACCCAGCGAGATGACGGGGCGCTCTTTAGTTCGGTAATGAAAACCCTAGCCAGAACACAAGTTTTCATGGGGCGATTAGCCTGTAGGCTGTTGATCGGTTCAGTCTGTCTGAGTGCAAGCTTGAGCGGCCTAGCCGACGACCCAACACAGCAGCAACTGGATGAGCTAAAACGCACGATTTCCAGTCTCGAAAAGGCCCTACAGCAGCGCGATCAAGAACGTGATAGTTTGCAGTCGGAGCTCAAAACCGTAGAACTTGAAACCGCGTTGAGTAGCAGCAAGATTCGCCGTCTGCGCAGCACTATTAATGATGTAAAGACTCAACTTACCGGTCTCAATCAGCAACAAACAGCGCTACAAAAACGCATCAACCGGCAAACGACAGTGATTGTTGAGCAGATAGCGGCCGCCTACAAATTGGGTAATCAAGAGCCTCTCAAGCTGCTGCTTAATCAAGAAGACCCTCAGCAGATAGCTCGCGTGTTCAAATACTACGATTATTTTTTACAGGCGCGCAGTGAAAAAATTGCCCAGTATAAAAGCGATGTTCAAGCGCTTGCCAAGGTTATCGACGATATCAGTAGTCGCAAGCTGAGCCTGACCGAATCCCAGAACCAATTGCAAGCTGGTCAACAACGGCTCGCTAATCAGATCAAGGCTCGCCAACAGGCATTGGCTAAGGTGAACCTATCACTGCGTAGTGATCAACAGAAGCTCTCAGGACTTCAGAAGCAACGCAGCGAGCTCGAAGAAATACTTAGTGCCGTGGTCGAAGCCGTTTCTGACCTGGACGTGCCGGGTGACTATCAGCCCTTTGACTCTCTAAAAGGCCAACTCCAGTGGCCGCTAAAGGGCCCTGTGAGCAACAGCTTCGGTAGCAGGCGCAGTGGAGAATTACGCTGGCAAGGCTGGATGATCAGAGCCAAAAATGGCGATGAAGTACAGGCCGTGCACCAGGGCCGCGTTGTGTTTTCAAACTATCTGCGCGGTTTTGGCTTATTAGTCATTGTCGACCATGCCGATGGCTACATGACACTCTATGCTCACAATCAAGAACTGCTTAAAGAAACCGGCAGCTGGGTCTTCAGCGGTGAGACCATCTCCAGAGCTGGGGATACTGGTGGACTAGATAGCCCAGCACTGTATTTTGAGATACGCAATCAGGGTACGCCTACAGACCCCAAGATCTGGTTGGGCAAGCGCTAGCTCTAGAGTTTATGATTAATCTAACCCAACACTCTGTGCAACCAAGCCGAGGTTTAAGACTCCAAGCTAGGACAGATTAAGGAAACAACCCATGTTAAGAATGACACTAAGCCTATGGCTAGCACTGCTGCCAGTTTCAGTTCTGGCACAGAGCCCTGTGACTGATACAGAGGCAGGCAAGGAAGAACAGCAGCGCCTACCGTTGCGAGAGCTGCGCATATTTACCCAGGTTTTCGAACAGATTCGTCTTGGCTATGTTGAAGAAGTCAGCGATGCGGAGCTTTTAAATAACGCGATAGCCGGCTTGCTAACTGAGTTAGACCCCCATTCCGTATATTTAGACGAAGCGGACTATGATGACCTTCAAGAAAACTCAACGGGCGAATATGGTGGCCTGGGCCTGGAGGTAGGGACAGGAGAGGGCGCTATTAGAGTGGTGTCGCCAATCGACGAGTCCCCAGCGGCTAAAGCAGGCGTTCAGGCTGGCGATCTGATTGTCAAAATGGATGGCAAACCAGTGCAGGGTATGAGCCTGCAAAAAGCCATAGACAAAATGCGCGGGGAAAAGGGCACCAGTATTAAACTTACGGTATTTCGTGAGGGGCAGGATGAAACCCTAGATATTGAAGTGGTGCGTGACATTATCAAAATTAGCTCGGTGCGCAATCGCCTGTTAGAGCCGGGCTATGGGTACATTCGGGTTGCCCAGTTTCAGCAGAATTCAGGCAAAGATTTTGTTGCCGCGGTCGAGGAATTACAGAGCAAATCTGACCAGTCGCAGCCATTGAAAGGCGTGGTTATTGATCTGCGTAATAATCCTGGTGGTCTAGTGCCCGCCTCGGTTGAGATTGCCGATGCATTGCTAGACAGCGGCACCCTCGTCTACACCGAGGGGCGTCTGCCAAGCTCAAATATAAGCTTTGATGCAAAAGCTGGTGACGTACTCAAAGGCCTGCCTGTGGTGGTACTAATCAATGGCGGCAGCGCCTCAGCCTCTGAAATTGTCGCAGGAGCACTTCAAGACCATGGCCGAGCCGCTATTCTGGGTACACAAAGTTTTGGTAAGGGGTCGGTACAGACAGTGATTCCATTGGGTGATGGGCGCGCAGTTAAACTGACCACAGCCCGCTACTTCACCCCAAAGGGACGCTCTATTCAGGCAGAGGGAATTGTTCCAGACATTGTGGTTGAGCGAGCAGAGATTCGCCCCTACCTCAGCAGAAAACGGGTTCGTGAGGCCGATCTGGAAGGGCATCTTGAAACTGAGGATGCATCTCAAAACAAGCCGACAGACAACAACAGTTCGCCTGCTGAAGACCTCAGCGTTGACAATCAACTCTACGAGGCAGTCAATCTACTCAAGGGCTTTTATCTTTTAGGTAATCGAACCCTAAACCAGTGATGCAAGCAGGTTGAGACGAATCTGCAAAAACGCCGGCCAGCCGGCGTTTTTTATTCCACGACTACTTGGTGCAGGATCTGTAGATAAACAACAGCAGCAGGGCGCCCACCACAGCGGTAATTAAGCCCGAAAAACTAAACTCACCAACAGTACCTAGACCCACCAAAGAGCCCAGCCAGCCTCCAGTAAAGGCACCGGCAATACCCAGTATTGTGGTAATGACGAAGCCACCATTATCCTTGCCTGGCATTATATATTTGGCCAAGATACCTGCTATAAGACCTAACAAAATCCATGAAAAAATACCCATAGTTTCTCTCCTTGTCGGTTAACCCCCTCCCCTATGATTCCGCCACCAGGGGCTGCTCTCCTGCTCGATGCAGGTGCACGTCGCGCTGAGGATAGGGAATCGAAATACCTTTGGCATCCAGTGCTTTTTTTACCGCTTCAGTAATATTGAAATAGACATCCCAATAGTCCGCAGTTTTAACCCAGGGTCGACAGACCAAATTAACGCTGCTATCGGCCAGTTCGACCACAGCAATGCTCGGAACTGGATCTGAGAGCACCTTTGACTCAGCTGCGATCACAGAAGTTAGCACAGCTTTAGCATCATCGATATCATCCCCGTAACCTATACCAAACTGTAGATCAACACGGCGAGTTTGATTGGCAGAATAGTTGGTAATGTTACCGCTGATAACGCCACCGTTGGGCACGATGATCTTTTTGTTATCTGGGGAATGTAACTCTGTGGTAAAAATATGAATCCTCTGCACCACACCAGCAACACCGGCAACCTCAATAAAGTCACCGACTTTAAACGGACGGAAGATCAGAATCAGTACGCCGGCAGCGAAGTTAGCCAGCGAACCCTGCAGCGCCAACCCAATCGCCAACCCTGCGGCACCCACAATGGCGACGAAAGAGGCAGTCTGAATACCCAGTTGTCCCAGAGCTGCAATCACCACGAAAATAAGTAATATCCAAGATACCAAAATACCAACAAAGTGCTGAATAACGCGGTCGGTATTGTTTTTTTCCAGCACATGCTGCACAAGTACTGAGATTTTTTTGGTCAGCCACCTACCCAGAATAAAGATCGCCAGCGCCAAAATTATCTTGATGCCGTAGCGCAGTGCTAGCTCCTGAAATAACTCAATTGTCTCAGGTATTTTAAATTCCTTTTTATCACTAGTTATAGGTAATCTCAGCCCCAACTTTATAAGTGGGGGCCAAGTATTCCTATTAAACGTAGTCGACTAAAGCTCGACTAAAAGAATTTTTGTAGGGGTCTTTAATTGGATTCGACATCCAATTTATCGACCTTTTGGAAGCCTCGAGGTAACTTGTGACCACGACGGCCGCGCTCTCCGCGATAATGTTCGAGATCCTTACCTTTCATTACTAGATAGCGCTTACCGGAATGCACCACCAGAGCGCCGCCTTCAGGCACAACACCGTAATCTACTACGTATTCTTCACGGGACTGCAGTCTCGAACTGGGAATATTGATAATCTTATTACCTTTACCTCGCGCCAGCTCCGGAAGTTCGCTAATTGGGAACACTAACATGCGGCCCTCGTTGCTCACTGCTGCAATCAAAGCATTTTGATCACCAATCATCTTAGGGCTGAGGATCCGTGCGCCCTTAGAAATCGAGACCACTGCTTTACCCGCTTTGTTCTTGGTGTACAGATCCGTAATGGTGCCAATAAAGCCATAGCCAGCATCAGTACCCAACAGTATCTTTTGATTATCCGGCCCCATCACGACATCGGTAAATAGCGCACCTGGCGGCATTTTTAGACGCCCTGTGGCGGGCTCGCCCTGGCCGCGAGCAGAGGGCAAGGTATGGCCTGGCAGCGCATAAAAACGCCCTGTGGTGTCTTGTAAGAAGACATTTTGATTGCTCTTACCTTTGGCGGCGGAGAGGAATTTGTCACCAGACTTATAACTTAGGCTAGTAGGGTCAATTTCATGGCCTTTTGCCGCGCGCAGCCAACCCTTATCGGAGAGAACAGCAGTAATCGGCTCGGCGGTCATAAGATCTTTTTCACTAAAGGCCTGAGCTTCTCCACGTTCGGTTAAGGGTGATCGGCGCTCATCGCCGTATTCCTCTGCGGTGGCGACCAGCTCTTTCTTAACCAGTGTCTTTAGTCGCGCATCTGAGCCCAACAACAACTCCAACTCAGCTTTTTCTCGAGCTAGTTCATCCTGCTCGGCACGGATTTTTACCTCTTCAAGTCGTGCCAGCTGACGCAACTTGGTATCTAAGATATATTCAGCCTGAGTATCTGAAAGCGCAAAGCGAGCAATCAAAGCGGGCTTAGGCTCGTCTTCAGTACGAATAATATGGATTACTTCATCGATATTTAAGAAGGCAATCAGCAAGCCATCCAATAGATGCAGTCGCTTATCGACTTTTTGCAAGCGATAATCCAAGCGACGACGAGTCACATCGACTCTGAAGCTGAGCCAGTCTTTAAGAATACGCCGCAGATCCATTACAGCTGGACGACCATCAATACCAATAATATTCATATTGATGCGATAGCTGCGCTCAAGGTCTGTAGTGGCAAATAAATGATCCATTAGAGCCGGCACATCAACTCGGTTGGAGCGTGGGGTAATCACTAATCTGGTTGGGTTTTCATGGTCAGATTCATCACGTAGGTCTTCCACCATTGGCAATTTTTTATTGCGCATCTGTGCTGCAATCTGCTCTAAAATTTTTGAACCTGAGGCCTGAAATGGCAGCGCAGTGACAATAATATCGCCGTCTTCTTTATTCCACACAGCGCGCATCTTTACAGAGCCGCGGCCGGTCTCATAGGCATTGAGAATATCGCTTCTGGGGGTAATGATCTCTGCGTCGGTGGGAAAGTCCGGCGCCTTTATAAATTCCATTAACTCTGGCACAGTCGCCTTCGGACTATCCAGCAAATGCAAGCAGGCCTTCACGACCTCATTGAGGTTGTGGGGTGGAATATCTGTTGCCATGCCCACAGCAATACCTGTAGTGCCATTGAGTAATACATTGGGAACCCGAGCTGGGAGAATCTCAGGCTCATCGAGGGTGGCATCAAAATTAGGCCGCCAGTTAGCTGTTCCCTGACCTAATTCAGACAGCAGTACATCCGCATATTTGGAAAGTTTAGACTCGGTGTAACGCATAGCCGCAAAAGATTTAGGATCATCGGCCGAGCCCCAGTTACCCTGGCCATCAACTAGCGGATAACGGTAGGAAAAAGGCTGTGCCATCAACACCATAGCTTCATAGGCGGCGCTGTCACCATGGGGGTGAAATTTACCAATCACATCACCCACAGTGCGCGCAGATTTTTTATATTTGGCGCTTGCTTTGAGGCCCAATTCGCTCATTGCATAGACAATCCGGCGCTGCACAGGCTTGAGACCATCGCCAATATGCGGCAGTGCTCGATCTAGGATTACGTACATGGAGTAATCGAGATAAGCTTGCTCGGCATAGTCACTTAGAGGGCGGCTCTCGAGCCCCTGATCGTTGAAGGTGACGATATCGTTCATCGTTTTTCCTATTCCTAACTTAAATTCAGTTTAAAGATTGGCTGCATCGGTAAGATTACCCTTGGTCTCTAACCAGGCACGTCGATCTGAGGCACGTTTTTTGGCAAGCAGCATATCGAGCATACTGTTAGTGTCATCGCCGGGCTCCAAAGTCAGCTGTACCAGTCTTCTAGTGTCGGGATCCATAGTAGTTTCCCTCAACTGAAGTGGGTTCATCTCACCCAGACCTTTAAAACGTTGTACATTGACCTTGCCTCGTTTGCCCTCAGCCTGAATGCGATCGAGAATACCCTGCCGCTCGGCCTCGTCTAGGGCGTAATAAACTTCTTTTCCGACATCTATTCTAAACAGCGGCGGCATAGCAACGTAGACATGTCCAGCACTGACTAGAGGTCGAAAATGGCGAACGAAAAGAGCGCACAGGAGCGTGGCTATGTGCAGCCCGTCAGAGTCGGCATCGGCAAGAATACAAATCTTGTGATAGCGCAGAGACTCTATGGACTCTACACCTGGATCCACCCCCAGCGCCACGGAGATATCATGAACCTCTTGAGAGGCGAGAATTTCCTGCGAATCCACTTCCCAGGTATTTAAAATTTTACCGCGCAGAGCCATGATTGCCTGATGCTCTCTGTTGCGGGCCTGTTTTGCCGACCCCCCTGCAGAATCACCCTCCACCAAGAATATTTCGCTGCGCTCTGGCTCGCCACTGGAGCAGTCCGCTAACTTTCCTGGTAAAGCCGGGCCCTGAGTGATCTTTTTGCGCACCACCTTTTTGCTTGCACGCATGCGGCGCTGGGCGTTCATAATGCAGAGTTCTGCGAGTTTCTCTGCCTCTTCGGTATGCTGGTTAAGCCACAGGCTAAAGGCATCTTTAACCACCCCTGAGACAAAAGCAGCAACTTCACGGGAAGACAGTCGATCTTTGGTCTGTCCAGAAAACTGCGGGTCAGCCAGTTTAGATGACAGCACAAAACTACAGCGATCCCAAATGTCATCTGGCGCTAACTTAATACCACGGGGCAGCAAATTCCTGAATTCACAAAACTCGCGAATAGCCTCCAGCAAACCGGTGCGCAGACCGTTCACATGGGTACCGCCCTGGGGTGTTGGAATCAAGTTGACATAGCTTTCCTGTACCAGTTCACCTCCCTCAGGCAGCCATTGAACAGCCCAGTCTGCCGCTTCATTTTCGGAGGTGAAGCTGCCAATAAAAGGGTCCGCAGGCAGTACTTCCCAACCGTGAAGGGCGCCGGCTAGATAGTCCTTTAAGCCATCTTCATAGAACCACTCGTCACTCTCACCGCTATTCTCGTCGTGAAAGCTCATGGTTAGGCCGCCGCAGAGTACCGCTTTAGCTCGCAGTACATGGCGTAATCTTGAGAGGCTAAACTTTACCGAGTCGAAGTAGGATGCATCGGGCCAAAACCGAAGAATAGTACCAGTATTGCGCTGACCGCAGCTGTCAATCACTGCCAGATCAGAGGTTTTATCACCGCCGGCAAACATCATTTGATGCACCTTGCCGTCTCGTTTAACAATAAGATCCAGCTTGCTGGACAGGGCGTTAACTACCGATACACCAACACCGTGCAGACCACCGGAGAACTGATAGCTATCATTGGAAAATTTACCACCTGCATGCAGCGTAGAGAGAATTACCTCTACTCCCGGCAGCCCCTGTTCAGGATGAATATCAACGGGCATGCCGCGGCCATCGTCACAGACAGACAGCGAGCCATCTTTGTGCAGTGTCACATCAATGCGGCTAGCATGTCCGGCCAGTGCCTCGTCGACACTGTTGTCTATAACCTCTTGGGCGAGATGATTTGGGCGACTGGTATCCGTGTACATTCCAGGGCGCTTCCGCACCGGATCCAATCCAGTTAGAACTTCAATGTCTTTTGCGTTGTAGTTGCTCATTAGGTCTTTTGGTCAATTTAGTTAGTGGCATTTTTACAGGGCAATCAAAAATTGATGTATTGCCGTCAGGTGCTGATGATAATTTATAAAACTGTGGTCACCCTGCTGTTCAGTGACAATATCACATCCCTTGTAGCGCGCCTGTGCGTCTCGATAGTCAAGCACTTCGTCACCAGTTTGCAAGAGTACTCTGTAGTTATTTTTGTTTTTTATCTCCCTGGGATCCAAGGCCAGGTATTCCTCTATATGCTGAGATGTAAACGTCCATTTTTCGCCGGTCATGTAGTTGCTATTCTCGCCCAGCCAACTGTGGAGGCCTCGGCCCGGACTTACCGCCGGATTAATCAGCACAGCGCGCAAATCATATTTTTCGGCGAGGCAGGTGGCAAAAAAACCGCCCATAGAGCTACCCACTAAATAAACCGGCTCTGGCAGCTGCGCCTCAACCAGAGCTTTCAGCATTTGCATCGCGCTGTTCGCAAATGGCGGCAGCGCAGGGCATATAAACTTTATTTCAGGCGCATTAGCAGCAAACCAATGCTGAGTTTGCAGAGCCTTTTTAGACTGAGGTGAGCTGTTAAACCCATGGAGATAGAGCAGCATTGGCATAGTTAGCTAACCTGAAAAACAGGCTCCATTATAGCCAAAGCTGAGGTGTTGTCAGCGACTGATTTTGCTTAATAACTTGCGCTATTGGGATCTGGGCGCGGTGTAAAATTCTCGACAAAAGTCACATCGGTCTCCAGGCTGCCATCGTCATGTAAATTGAACCAGCGATAGGCTGGGGGCTGCTCTGAAAGAGCAAAATCAAAACTCTGTTGCTTAAATTGCACACAGCTTGACGGGGTGCAGTAAATTGGCAGGTTGCCCCAGTATCCCTCGAACTGTTGATGCACATGGCCAGTAACTACGGCCTTGATGTTGGACTGACTTTGCAACAGCTGATAGAGCTGCTGTTGATTGTCAATTTGTTGCCTATCCAGCCAGGCGCAGCCAACAGGGACCGGGCTGTGGTGCATGGCAACAAGGATAAATTTATCTTCTAGGGCTTTGAGGCTCCGCTGAACCTGCTGCAACTGTACCTCCGCAATATGACCGCCAGGCTGATCAGGCACTGAGCTGTCTAGGGTCAGGATCCCCCAGCAACCCAACTCCACATAGGGTGTTGGCGGGTAGTCCACTAGGTGTTCTCTCATCAGTGCAGGATCATCATGATTGCCGGGCAGCCAGATTGCCTGCTTTTGCTGATGGCGCAGTATCCGATTAAGTTGTTGATAAGCATGCGGCTGGCAGTCGCTGGCAAGATCACCTGTCAACAGCAACCTGTCTGCGCCGCGACCCTGCTCCTCCACAGCTCGCAATACTGCTTCAAAACTCGCTAAGGTGGGTACACCACCAAGTCTGAATTCGCTGTGATCGCCCAGATGAAGATCGGTGATTTGAGTGAGAGAAATGCTGGCCATAAAATCTAAGCATCTGCTCCCACAAGACCCGACCTCAGGCCAAAGACCAACAGTTCGCTTAGAAACATATTCCACTGCAGTTTCTCATCTCTTGACTGCATACCCTTATTTTCGGACAGCGCCCAGGGAATAGTCCTGTCGCTGCACCACTCAACAACCTCGGCCATTTTAGCGTCGCGATAAACTCGAACCTTAATTTCAATCTTTGGTAACCAATGGGGGCCGGCCCGATCGGCGACAATAAGAACAGTGCTGGTGTATTTAGTGACCTCGATAACCTCTAGCCTGATACCAGAATCCGGTTGGTCTCGATAATGCAAATCAAAGCGCGCGCCGAGGGCTAAGGCCTCGGGAACTACCCGGTGCAAGCGCTGATAATTGAACTCGCACTCCTCGTGCAAGCGCGCTAAGTCCAACTGCCGTTTTCTGGTTTCTAACACCGACATACGAGTCACTTTATGGTTGCCATTTGTTCAATCTAGTCCAGCTTACTTTTACTGGGACGCTACCTCTATTTTAGTCTTTGCGGGCAGAGATGTTGGTTAAATTTTCTATATTTAGTTGCAGCCACTGTAACGCAATTGTTGCGGCGGCGCTGTTAAATAGCCCCTCAGCTTGAGCCTTCAAAACGTCTGCGTAGGTCCATACCTCGAACAAAATGTCCTCTGCTTCGCCCTCAACACCAAAGATACCGCCCTGCTCTTGAAGATTGCACAGGCCACAGAACATATGCATCTTTTCATCTGTACCTCCGGCACTCACGAGATAATTGCAAATGGGGATTAGCTGGGTCAGATCCACACCAGCCTCTTCTTTGAGCTCTCTGAGTGCGACCTGCGTCGGTGTCTCGCCAGGCTCTACCATTCCAGCAACCACCTCATACTGCCAGGGCCCATGCTGCTCATTGAGAGCTCCGACCCGAAATTGCTCCACCAGCCCAACCAGATGATGGTCAGGATCGAATAATAGTACGCCAACCGCTTCTCCGCGCTCAAATAACTCGCGACTAATCGGCTGACTCCAATCGCCAGCAAATAGACGATGGCGCAGAATTAATTTACTGATCCGAAAGAAGCCTTGAAACATAGTTTCTCGCGAATCAATTACATAGTCTTGACGACTATATCGATGTTTTTTAATCATTTTTCGAGGCTTATCCGTAATTAATGGCCCTGGTCACTTAATAACTTATTACACTGCAGGTCAACGCTTTGATGAGCTGCAACGTCTTACCAAGTTGGTGATCTGTTAAAGCCAAATTTATTATCCCAACCAAGCATTTCTGCTAGAATGCTCGGGAGTTTTGTAACTAAATATAATGCTGGAAGCCCAGAGATGGAGCTTCCCCGACAACATAATAGATGGAGAGTTTATGCGCTTGGTTAAACAGGGCCTATTCGCAGTTGGCACGACGCTGTTAGCTGCACAGATCAGCTGGGCTGATTCCCTCAAAGATATCTATCAAAGTGCCTTACAAAACGACCCTGTATTGCGAGCAGCTAAAGCCAGCTTTAATGCTGAGCGCGAAGCCAAAAATATCAGCCGCGCTGCGCTATTACCGCAGCTTTCTGCTTCCGGAGAGTACAGAGAGTCCGAGACCAACGACGACTCCCGTTCAATTTTTATTATTGAAGGGCAGACTCTGTCCTCAGTGAGCCAGGGCCTGATCGATAGCACCGGCACTTCTTATAATGTGTCTCTCAGCCAAGCGATCTTTGATATGCCATCCTGGTATAACTTTCAGTCAGGCAAGGCGTTAAGCAAAAGCGCTCAGGCACAGTTTTCTGCTGACCAGCAGTCTCTCATTATTCGCGTTAGCCAAGCGTACCTCAACGTGCTGCGAGCCTACGACAATATGGAAACTCGCAAGGCCGAGGAACGCGCTATCCAGCGACAGCTTGAGCAAACCAGAGAGCGTTTCGAAGTCGGCCTGCTGCCGGTCACTGATGTCCACGAAGCTCAGGCTGCATACGATGACGCCAGAGTGAACAGTCTAGAAGCACGCGGCGCTCTCAATATAGCCTTCGAAGGGCTAGAGGTGCTGACTGGCCAGAGCCACGAGGTGCTAGCGGGTCTGACAGATAAGTTTGTCGCTTCCAATCCAGAGCCTTTGGATAATTCGGACTGGGTAACCTTTGCGATCAATAACAACTTTCAACTCAAGGCTGCCAAATTAGGTAGCGATGCAGCCTACCATCGCGCCAAGGCTGCTGCCGCTGCAAGACTACCCAAGGTGTCCGCTCGCGCTAGCTACTTTGAGTCGGACTCGGATGGCACAAGATATGATTCAGCTTTTGAAGCTATTCAGGATGGCACCTCTGTTACTGTCGGCGTAACCATGCCGATCTGGATGGGTGGCGGTCTAGATGCTCAGCGTCGCCAAGCAAAACAGCGATCTATTCAGTCTCGTGAAAATTTCTCTGCGGCTCAGCGCAACACAGTTCAGGCTGCTCGCTCGCTACACCAACTGGTGATTACTAATGCGGCGCGAGTTAAGGCCCGCAAGCAGGCAATCACCTCGGCTAACAGCGCTCTAGAAGCAACTCAGGCTGGTTATGAGGTGGGCACTAGAAATATTGTCGACGTACTTGTGGCGCAGCGCACGCTGTACCAAGCCCGTCGCAACTTTGCCAATGCTCGATACGATTACATTCTGTCGATGATGAGCCTCAAGGAAGTCGCCGGCCAACTGTCGCCGGAAGATGTGTTCGCTCTCAATGCGTGGCTAGACCCTCAGCTGGTGATTGCTAAATAATTGGCCTATTCCTTAAGGTTATCATCGATAACTTTAAGGAGTTTATTTAACGCGCCGCGATTGGCCTCTGCGATTCGGCGCGCGGCATTACCCATCTCAGTCGCTAGTGACTGATTTTGCAATATCTCTATACATTCACCGGCTAGGCTATCTGCGCGGTTCACAGACTCGGCGCCTTCGCAAACTCGCATGGCTCGACCGTCAATCAGTAGCCTTGAGGCCTCAGAAAAATTAAACAGGTGGGGGCCGCTTAGAATAGGCACACCCCAGGCTGCTGGCTCGATCATATTGTGACCGCCATTGGGTACTAAACTGCCGCCCACAAAGGCCACATCGCAGGCGCCAAAGAAACTCATGAGTTCACCCATGGTATCTCCCAACAGAATATCTGCCTGCTCTACAGACTGCTGAACGCTGCGCCGAGCAACTTTGAAACCGGCCTCTCCGCAGAGCTCTGCTACCTGATTAAAGCGCTCTGGATGTCTGGGTACTAGCACTAATAGTGGCGGCGTTGTCATAGCAGCCACTATTTTTTTGAAGGCCTGCAATACAATTTCGTCTTCACCCCTGTGGGTGCTGGCTACCAACCAAACCTTACGTTGCTGAAAGCCACGCCACTCGGCAGCCAACTTATCTGCCTGAATCTGTAGCCCCTCGTCTAGGTTTAGATCAAATTTAATATTGCCACTGACAGATAGCGACTGCGGCGGCAGACCCAGCGCTGCAAATCTAGCCCCATCATCTGGGTGCTGAGCCACGACAGAGGTCATTGACTGCAACATTGGTTTCACTATAGAGGTTATTTTGCCGTAGCCCCGAGCAGATTTTTCTGACAGTCTGGCGTTAGCTAGAATTACCGGAATATGCCGCTTGGTACAGGCAGCTATAGTATTTGGCCAGAGCTCGGTCTCCATGACAATTAACAGTTTAGGCTTAAATACTGCTAAAAATCTGGCCACAGCATGGGGCATATCATAGGGTGCATAGCTGTGCTCAATAGAGTCCCCAAACAACGCCTGAATGCGTTCGGACCCTGTGGGTGTCATACAGGTCACCAAAAGGCGGCTATCGGGATAGGTGTTTTGTAAGGCTTTTATCAGAGGTGCGGCGGCCAGCGTCTCGCCGACAGAAACCGCATGCAACCAAATAACGTTGTCGCTATCAATAGAGTCATACCAACCAAAGCGTTCAGCCCAGCGTTCGGCATAAGCCGGAGACTTTAGTGCACGGTACATTAACCGCAGCATAATCACGGGGCTCAATAAATAGAGGATCGTCGTGTAGAGGAGCCTACTTAAAGTCATTCACAATACCGATTGCAGTTTGAGTTGTGGAGCCTGTGCAGTAAGTTAGCAAAGTCATAGGGCGATTGACAGATTAATAGCTTCAATCGGCCAGCAAAGGCTATTTTATTTTTTATCTGCATCGATAATAAGATATTATTTTGTTCCGACGTTTTCTTATAAGAAGAGCATCTCAATGCCGTATTTTACTGTGGATAACAGCAATAATCTGGTGGTTACCAATTTTAAAGTAATGTTTTCCTCTTTTAAGAAAACGCCAAATTTCACCAAGATCAAACGCTACAAGACTCGCTTGCTGACTAAATATAGTCGCCCAGAGGTTCACTTTACTGTCAGAGACCCCTATCAAAAAGCGATTTCACTTTATAAAGACAAATTCCAGAAGATTCCCCAGAACATAGATCTTGGCAAACCCTTTAAGTGGGAAAAGCCGCAGCGTGTTTTTTTTCCTTACATGGGACTCTCGTTAAAACACAATAGCGATCTTGAAATTCAACAGGCATTGATCAACACCTCTTTTGACGACTATGTCAAACTGCTAGAAAAATGTTACTGGCAGGATGAACATATTCAGCCCCAGTATTGGATTCTTAACCATCCCAACTATTGGTTCTTAAAAGATCTAGGCGCCGACCCTGCAAGACTCAATATCTACAAAATGGATCGGCCTGAGGAGATGGAGGCCTTTGCCAGTGCCACGGGCTTTGACTTTAGCAATCGTGCTAATAGCACCGGCGCTATCAAGCCACCCCCCGCGATCAGTACCGAGTCTCTGCAGATTATCAACAGTATCTACAGTGAGGATTTTGCCGCCTTTGGCTATGAGAGAAAATGAACCTCACTGCGAGCAATAGCAGGGCAAAGCTCGGTTAATACCGCTGAAAAACTACTCTCTCCAGTGCTGCTCAACCCAGCCTGTCGGCAAGATATAATGCCTTAAATGTGCCGCTAATGAACGTTTGCGTTGGCCATTGAATGCCATTTTGATATGTTCCCTAGGGGTGCGAAGTGCCTCGTCTTCATGGTAGCGACCCTCAATGGCCCCTGCAGGGTTAAGGTCCCCCGGAAATATCACTATCTTGCAACCAGTGGGCAGCTTTGGGACTTTGAAATAATTAATCGGAAAAACTCGTCGACATTTTCGGCGAAAGTGCAGGACCCAAGACTTGGGCCAAAATTTAACACCGCCAGGAGCATTGCGAGTTACATAGCGCTGTTCATATCCGTAGCGCTCAGCAATTTCCAGTGGTGAACTGGAAAACTCCTCAAGCAGTGGCAATAGTTTTCCCACTGGAAAACGGTAAACCTATGTCTGACCAAGCCTCTCGAGCGGGTTGCTAGGGTTACGCGCCAGAATCACATCCTCTGGATCGCCATATTCAAAGAAGGCATCTAGATTGCTCGTCACTACCAAATCCAGATCCAAAAATAATACCGGCCCTTTTAGACCCCCGAGCGCTGCACTCCAAAGCCGGCATTTCGGCCAGATACCTTTTTTAGTTTTTGGTAGGTCAAAGCTGAGTCCCGGCAGGGGCGCAGCTGTAATTTCGGGTCTAAAGTTATCACTGCTGTCGGTGAAGCAGGTAAAACTGAAGGGCGAAGTGATATTGCGAGCGACCATGCCATAGAGGCGGTTCACATAGTCAGCACTATATTTGGTGCCCCAGTATATACAAATAATCTGTTTTTCTGAGTTAGCCATCCGTGACTCCCTAGTGGGGGCGAATTAATGCCAGTGTTCACCTACCCAAGTGGCGGGCTTGAAACGTCGATACCATTTACCACTGACACCGGCGATCGCTTCATGGGGATCCGGCTTGCCATGGAAGACCAGTACTCTGGTATCCGCCGGCAACTCAGTTTCACGAGCGAATAAAAATGACCATGGCTTAATACAGTGGCGCTTGAAGCTTCGGCACCAGTGGTCGGGCCAGTATACCAAGGCACCTTTGGCCATCATGGCCGCAGACATGTATTCCTGCTCATTGCGATGCATCTGTTTTATATGCGCGAATGATTTTTCAAATTCGGCCAGCACCTCTGGATGGGCACCCACTTCAAAACGGTACACCGAAGAATTACCGGTACCATCTTTTTTAATCCAGTCTTTGATAATCATCACTTCACCGGGACAATCAAACAGGTCGTCCAGACTACCAGTGATTATCAGATCAAGATCTAAACAGAGCACCTTGCCTTTGAGGTCGTAGAGTGTTTCACCAAACACCGCGAGCTTGTTCCAGCCACGCTCAGGGCCGTTTAAATCTACATTAATCTCAGGTAGAGGGAAGACCTCTACATTTTCATGCAAGCCTGCGCCATCTTCGGTCAGACAGATAAATCGGAAATCTCTACTCATATTGCGAGCAACCATGGAGTACAGCGTATTTACATAGTCAGCTTTGTACTTGGTGCCCCATTTCATGCACAGGACATTGACTGGTTCGCTTACCGTCGCCATCAGGAATATTCCTAATCTATAGTCTATTAGTTAGCAACTGGCGCTAGCCAGTGCTGATACTTATCATTTTTGCCACGCACCAGATCAAAATAGGCCGCCTGCAACACTGTTGTAACCGGCCCGCGCGCACCGCTACCTATAATTCGGCTATCGTATTCACGAATAGGCACAACCTCTGCCGCAGTGCCTGTAAAGAATGCCTCGTCGGAGATATACACCTCATCTCGTGAGATGCGCTTTTCGCGTATCTCGATGCCATGATCAGCAGCTAGTTTAAACACCGTGTCTCTGGTCAAACCGTCAAGACAAGAGGTGAGATCGGGCGTGTAAATCACCCCATCTCTAACAATAAAGAAGTTCTCGGCGCTACCCTCAGCAACATAACCTTCTGGGTCGAGCATAATGGCTTCGTCACAGCCGGAATCCAGAGCCTCTCTCAGCGCCAGCATACTATTGACATAGTTGCCGCTGGCCTTGGCCTTAACCATGGTGATATTGACATGATGTCTTGTGTAAGAGGATGTGCGCACCTTTAAACCAGCCTCCAATGTCTCTGGCGACATATAAGAGGGCCAATCCCAAGCCGCAATACCAACATGTACTTTGAGGCCCTCAGCGCGTAGGCCCATGCCCTCAGAGCCCAAGAAGACCAGAGGACGGATATAGGCCGCATCTAGATTGTTAACTCTAATCACTTCGCGGTGGGCTTCACAGATTTCTTCCTGAGTAAAAGGAATCTGCATATGTAGGATTTTTGCAGAGTTAAACAGGCGTTTAATATGATCTTCTAGACGAAATACGCAGGTGCCAGAATTGGCCGTCGGATAGGCCCGAATGCCCTCAAAAACGGCGTTGCCATAGTGCAGTGACGAGGTCAGGAAATGAGTCTGAGCATCTCGCCAGTCGACCATTTCACCATCCATCCAAATAAAACCATCGCGGTCTGAAAACGACATCGACCAATTCCTCTCAATTATTAACTTTTAAATAACGCCTGCCACAGATCTGCCACTACTTTGCGCTCCGCCACAAATTCAGATATCGCCACCTCGGCCTGCTGATTTTGCAGCTGTAATCTATGCCCTGCGGAACGGTAACTCTTGTACGCGTCTATCAACTGGAGAGATTTATGATCAGATAACAGTCCAGATTGAGCCAGAGACTCTAGTATACGGATCGTATCGCTCCAGCGAGTAAGCTGTGGATGTTCGTGAGACCAAGCCAAGACTGCAAATTGAACCATAAATTCAATATCGACGATACCTCCGCTGCCTTGCTTGAGAGAGAATTTGCCATCTTTGGTGCCCTGACCTAGGTGTTTGCGCATTTTTTCTCGCATTTCTTGCACTTCGCGTACCACAGATTGCTGTGCTCTTTTCTGCTTGAGCGTATTTTCGCGCACCAGATCATAGGCAGCAGCCAACTGCTCGTCTCCGGCGACCACGCGTGAGCGCACTAGGGCTTGATGCTCCCAGGTCCAAGCATCAGTTTGCTGGTATTTTTCAAAGCCTTTTAAGCTGGATACCAATAGCCCTGAATTACCTGAGGGCCTCAGGCGCATATCAATTTCGTAGGCAATGCCCGAGGGAGTAGAGGTCGCTAACATGTGGATAATACGCTGTCCCAGGCGCATAAAAAAAGTGCCCGTATCTATGCTGCGCGGCCCATCGGTCATCTGGGAGGCCTGACCATTGTGTAAGAACACTAGATCGAGGTCAGACTTGTAACCCATTTCTATGCCGCCCATCTTGCCATAGGCGACGACAATAAAACCCGGTGTTTGACTGGTGCTCAGGGCAGCATCTGCACTCTCATTGATCACTGGATTCCCGTAAGTTGCTAACAGCTGATCCCAGGCTACGTTAACCACATGCTCAACTACCACCTCGGCAATCCAAGTTAGATAGTCGCTGACCTGCATTAGTGGCAGTGCGTTGGTGACCTCACAGGCTGCAGCACGCAATGTGTAGGATCGGCAGTAGTAGCGAATCACTTCCATCTGCTGCTCTAAGTCTTCACTGGCAATTCGCATGGTCTGTTGACGAAGCTGGTCCCGCAGATGCTGCTTTTGCGGAATGCTGTACAGGGTGCGAGGATCTAATAACTCATCAAGTAGCGCCGGGTAAGCGGTGAGCTCGTCGGCAATCCAGCCACTGCGCTCGCAGAGAATACACAGCTGATGCAGCGCCTGATTATTTTCAACCAATAGTGCCAGGTAGGCACTGCGCCGCAGAATCACCTGAACAAGACCTAGTACCCGCAGTAATGTTTGATCATTATTCTCTCGCTGAGCGCAAGCTTCCAATAGTCTGGGCATCAGTGTAGCCAGCCTAATTCTAGGTAGCTCTTCCAGCTTTTGAACCGCTCGGCTGTGGTACATATCCGCGAGTACATCGCTGGTATCCTGCACTTGCTGATAGCCGAGCTGTTCTAGGTATTGCGCTATCTCTTGAGGCTCTGGCTCGGTCGGCCAGTTAGTCTGCAGATCCAACTGAACCGTTTCAGGCGCTGTATTAGGCTCCGAAATAATCGCCGCAAAGCTATCGCTGACATGCTGGCGCCATTGCTGTAGCTGCTGATAGAAAGAGATCCAGCCTGTGTATCCCATCAGTGTTGCCAGCCGCTGTTGACTCAACTCATCTTGGGGAAGCTGCTGAGTTTGTTTGTCAGCCATGCCCTGAATAGCATGCTCGGTATTGCGCAAAAATTCATAGGCAGCACAGAGGTTTTGGTACTCGGGCTCCGGCAACAGCTTTTCTTCAGCCAAAACACTCAGTACCCTATGCAACGATTGAGTTTGCAAGCGACTATCGCGGCCACCGCGAATCAGCTGGAAGGTCTGGGCAATAAACTCGACCTCCCTAATCCCCCCTGAGCCAAGCTTTATATTGTCCTGCATACCTTTGCGGCTGACCTCGCGATTAATGGTACGCTTTAAATCTCTAAGCGATTCGATCGAACCGTAATCCAGATACCTGCGATAGATAAAGGGCTGCAACATGTCGTGCAAATAGGCCGCATCTGCCGAAGCACCAGCCACGACACGGGCTTTAATCATTGCATAGCGCTCCCAGTCGCGACCCTGAGTTAAGTAGTACTCCTCCAGAGCCGCAAAATTGAGCACTAGGCTACCGCTCTGGCCGTAGGGTCGCAGGCGCATATCCACACGAAATACAAACCCATCAGCGGTTTGTCGATCCAACGCAGCAATTAGTCTCTGACCAAGGCGTAGAAAAAACTCCTGATTGGAGACGGTTTTCTTGGCGCCCTGAGTCTCGCCTGATTCTGGGTAGGCAAAAATAAGGTCTATATCTGACGAGAGATTTAGCTCCTGAGCCCCCATTTTGCCCATAGCTATAACTGACAGCTGCTGCTCCCGGCCAGATCGGCCGATTGGCGTGCCTAGCTCCGCCGCCGTGACTGGATGCAAATATTCCAGTGCGCCGTTAATACAGGCCTCTGCGAGCAGGGTAACATCCTTGGTAGTGTCGCGCATTGAGGCCAAGCGCGTAAAATCTCGCCAGATAATCCGCAACATCTCGCGCAGACGAAACTGTCTTAATTGGCGATGCAAATGCTCCTCTGAAGGATTATCTGCTAACAGTTTAGTTCGGGTGGCCATCAGGGTTAGGTAATGATCTGAATCGTATGCTCGCTGCAAATCACCACTGTCAACCAGCTCTCTAAACAGAGCGGGCGCCGCTATACACTGCTCTGCAACAAAATCACTGCAGCTCCACACCAGCTGAAGTTGTCCAGCGAAAATCGGATCCTGTAATTTTTCCTGCAACCACTGAGACTGTGCACCAATATGGCCAAAACGCTCTAAATAACGCTGGTAGGTTTTTTCTAGTAAATGTGGTGTCTCGATTTCACTCATTGCACTGTCATGGTTAATTTAGTTCTGTGGGCTTGGCTCGCACTTGCTACGTCGGATTAGGCGTCTTAATCATCCATAGTTTACTCGCCTGAGATGTGCTGTGTAAGTTTATTTCGCCGATCAGCAGAGCACTTCAATACTAGGCTACTTGTACCACAACGCATGATATAATCGCAGCCATGAACACAAACGGTTACCTAGAGTTCTTTCGCCAGACCTCTCCCTATATACATGCCCACAGAGGCAAAACCTTCGTTATCGCCCTTGGCGGTGATGCGGTTGCGCACGCCAACTTTCATAGCATTGTGCATGATATTGCTCTACTGCAGAGCTTGGGCATTCGTCTGGTGTTGGTGCATGGGGCTCGACCACAGACCAATGGTCGACTGAGCCAAGCTGGACTGCAAAGTAAATTTCACGATCAACTGCGCATCACTGATAGCGAAGCCATGCTCTGCGTGAAAGAAGCTGTAGGTAGCACCAGACTGCATATAGAGTCCGAGCTGTCCATGGGTCTACCCAACTCGCCAATGCATGGTGCAAGAATCCGCGTTATAGGCGGTAATTTTATCACTGCAAAACCTGTGGGAGTCCGCGATGGGATTGACTTCCAACTTACAGGTGAAGTCAGGCGGATTGACGCCATTGCAATTCAGCAACAGCTTGTCGATGGCTCTCTGGTATTACTCTCTCCGGTTGGTTTTTCGCCAACAGGCGAAGCCTTTAATCTCAATTTTCAGAATGTAGCCGCAGAGGTAGCAATAAGCCTGAAAGCGGAGAAGCTTATTCTGGTCAGCGAAGCGCCAGGTATTCTGGAGAAGGGTGAACTGCTGCGCAATCTTTCATTGCCAGAGGTTAAAGCGCTGCTGACTGAGTGCAAGCACAGCGAAGAGCAGCAGCTGCTAGTCAGCGCCTATCGCGCCTGTACCCATGGAGTGGACCGTGTACATCTGGTCGGCTGTGCTGAAGATGGCGCCCTGCTATCAGAGCTGTTTACCAGAGACGGCAGTGGCACACTAATCATGAAAGATCACTCTGAAGTGATCAGACCGGCAACCATCGATGATGTGGCTGGCATTATTAATTTGATTAGCCCGCTGGAAGAGCAGCAGGTACTAGTTAAACGTTCCAGAGAGCTGCTGGAAAATGAGATTGCCCGCTTTAAAGTAGTGGTTCATCCTGAGGGGTTGCTGCTGGGTTGCGCGGCCCTGTATCCGACTGCAGACAATAGGGTCGGAGAACTTGCCTGTGTTGCGACCCATCCAGAGTTCCATGGCCAGGGCATAGCCTCAAGGCTGTTTGATAGCATTGCTGCAGACGCTAAAAACATCGGTATGGAGCGATTGTTCGTACTGACTACGCAAACTGCACATTGGTTTTTAGAAAAGGGTTTTGTGGAAGCAGCGGTAACTGATTTGCCGGAACAGCGACAGTCGCTCTACAACTATCAACGCAATTCACGGATTTTTAGCAGAGCCCTTTAGGCTGCTGCTTGTTCCACAACAGTAAATAAGAGAACCATCATGCCGAAGTATCGTTCACACACAACCACCCAAGGCCGGAATATGGCTGGCGCTCGCGCGCTTTGGCGCGCAACGGGCATGAAGGATGATGATTTTGACAAGCCGATGATCGCCATTGCCAATAGCTATACTCAGTTTGTCCCCGGTCATGTTCACCTTAAAGATCTCGGCGACCTAGTGGCTGGTGAGATCGCCAAGGCCGGCGGTATTGCGCGGGAATTTCATACCATCGCAGTCGACGATGGCATTGCGATGGGCCATGATGGCATGCTCTATTCATTGCCTTCTCGCGATGTGATCGCTGACTCTGTAGAGTACATGGTCAATGCACATTGTGCGGATGCCTTGGTCTGTATCTCCAACTGCGACAAGATTACTCCTGGCATGCTGATGGCCGCCATGCGCCTAAATATTCCCGTTATTTTTGTCTCCGGCGGCCCTATGGAGGCCGGTAAGACAAAGCTGTCTGAGCACAAATTGGATCTTGTTGATGCAATGGTGATTGCAGCTGACGACACCGCCAGCGATGAAAAAGTAGCAGAGTACGAGCGCTCTGCTTGCCCAACCTGCGGCTCCTGCTCTGGTATGTTTACAGCCAATTCTATGAACTGCCTAACCGAGGCGCTAGGTCTCTCTCTACCGGGTAACGGTACTGTATTGGCAACCCATTCTGATCGCCGCGAATTATTTAAAGAGGCTGGGCGCACGATTGTTGATTTGGCCCGCCAACACTATGAGCAGGACGACTACTCCGTACTGCCGCGTTCGATCGCGAATTTTAAGGCCTTTGAAAACGCCATGACGCTGGACATCTGTATGGGTGGGTCGACCAATACCATTCTGCATCTATTAGCCGCTGTTCAGGAAGCCGGAATTGATTTTGATATGGACGACATTGACCGTCTATCCAGATCGGTGCCACAGTTATGCAAGGTAGCGCCGAACACTCCTGAATATCATATCGAAGATGTCCACCGCGCTGGCGGTATCATGGGGATATTAGCTGAGCTTAGCCGAGCTGGTTTGATTCACGGTGACCTTCCAACAGTGCATTCTAGTTCAATGCAAGAGGCCCTGGACAAGTGGGACATTGTTAGTGGCCACGTCAGCGAAGAGGTAAAAACCTTCTACAAAGCAGGCCCGGCTGGCATTCCAACTCAGACTGCTTTTAGTCAGAGCACTAGATGGCCATCGCTTGATGCTGACCGCGCTAACGGCTGTATACGCAACCTCGAAAACGCATTTAGCCTTGAGGGTGGTCTTGCGGTTCTTACGGGTAATCTAGCGCCCGATGGTTGTGTGGTGAAAACATCCGGTGTAGATGAGTCGATACATCTCTTCGAAGGACCAGCATTTATTACTGAAAGTCAGGATGAGGCCGTTGACTGTATTCTCAACGACAAAGTAAAAGCGGGTGATGTGGTTATTGTTCGTTACGAAGGCCCCCGCGGCGGTCCAGGTATGCAAGAGATGCTTTACCCCACCAGCTATATCAAATCTAAGAATCTCGGCAAGGCCTGCGCACTAATTACTGATGGTCGATTCTCTGGCGGCACCTCTGGCCTGTCAATCGGCCATGTTTCACCAGAGGCTGGTGCTGGCGGTAACATCGCCCTTGTACGCCAGGGAGACCGCATTCGAATTGATATTCCCAACCGCAGTATCGATGTATTGATATCTGATGAGGAGCTACAGAATCGCCGAGCTGAGCAGGAGAAACTGGGCTGGCAACCAGTAGAGGACCGACCTCGCAAAGTGTCTGCTGCTCTTAAAGCCTACGCCAAACTGGCAACCAGTGCGGACAAAGGCGCAGTTCGCGATCTGTCTCAGCTCTAATACAGGCTTGCGTTAATCCAGACATTAGTTTTAGACAGGCATAAAAAAAGCCCAGCACAGCTGGGCTTTTTAGTCTCTAGGGTCTTTACTAGGCCTTGGAGCAGCTAGGTACCTTCGCACCTACGTCACGCAACTTACCCAGTCGTTTCCCTTCAGTGTCCGCATAACGGATCCACTGCTGAGGATATTTCTTGCTCTTCTTATCTTTGGCAACCTTCAGTGATTTTTGGAACGCGGTAATCGCATCCTTGTAGCAATGCAGATTGATTAAGGCATTACCCATCACTAGGTAGTTGGCATCGGGACGCTTTACACCACCTTTTTCCGCTGCGCGAACAGAGGCGATATAGGCTTCTTTATCACGACCCAAATCCAGATAAATACCAGCCAGACGAGATTGCAGGTTGCCTGTGTCACTGTACTTAGAGGCAGCTTCAAGTGCACTCAGCGCCTTCTTAAGGTCTTTTGACTGATACCAAGCCGTGCCAAGCACTTCTAGATTTTTGGCATTTTTCTTAATGATCTCATCATTGATACCTTTCTCGATAATCACTGCAGCACGGTAAGGAACCTCCGCGCCAAGATACATGTAAGCCATGCTCATGACCTGGCTTTCCTTGTCGAGCTGATCATTTAGGTAAACAACTTCTGTGGCAACCAGACGATCGGCTTCACGCTCCAACTCACCGTACATACCACCCACCTGCTTCCAATAGGACCACTTGGGGTAGTGTTTGATAAGCTGCTCAAGAATACTGGTTACACGCTTGTAGTCGTTTTTCTCGTAGTAGAGAACACGCTGCAAACTCCACCAGCCTTCTTTGGGCAAAATATCTTTGGCCTCTGCATCGGCGATGGCGATTTCCAACATAGTCAGCGAGTCTTCTTTGCGATCCAGCTGGTAGTAAATCTGTGCCAGCAGGACACGCGCATCACTGCCGACGATAATCGACGCTTCCATCCAAATCTCGAGCTCTTTAGCAGCTAGGGCATATTGCTCTTCTACGGTGAAGAGCTGAGCCAATGTGTACCTGGTGTCCAGTCGGAGTTCTTCTGGAGTTCCCTCACCATTGATAACCTTCTGGTATGCACCAATGGCTCCGGGGAAATCGTCTAGGGAATAATATACATAGCCCATAAACTTCCAGATTTGAGTCTGCTCGTAGTCACTGTCACAGGTCTTGGTACTAGCTTCGATGCTCTTTAGTTGTTCAAGAGACTCAGCCCATAGCTCTTGCTCGATTACAACCTGTACTTTTTCTAGAGCCGACGCACACTTCTTACCTACAGAGGCACGCTGACGGGTTTTTACGTCTTTATACTTAGGTTGTTTCTTCTCTTCCTGAGCCTGAGCACTGGAGGAAAACGAGGAATCAGGCGAAATGTTCGCTGCAACCAAAGGAAGTACAAAGGCAAAGCCCAAGGCGGCTAATACTGTTCTAATTTTAAACATTGTTTACCCCTTACTTCGCCATCTGGAAGCTGAATTTGTACAGCACGCCCGGAACTTCTTCGGCCTTGCCATCAATCACTCTCGGGTTGTACTTGAGCTTGCCAGCTGCTTTCAACGCTGCTCGCCCAAAACCCCAACCTTCAGGCCATTCTTCGACCATAATCGGATCACGTACACCACCAGTCGTCGTAATAATTACCTCAACAACTGCATAGCCTTCTTTACCACGCGTTTGAGCACGGCGTGGATACTGAGGCTGAGGAATGTATACCGGAATATAATCCGAATCACGGGCAAACCCTGAATTACCAATACTCAGGTTACCGCCAGCTGATGGCGCAGCCATGCTGACAGCATTGTCTGGCACTTCAAACTCGAGATTTTCCTCAGGAATTTCTGGTGGAGGAGTCTCAGGCTCTTCAGGCTTTTCAACCTCGGTTTTCTTTGCATTCTCGGTTAACTGTCGCTCGACATGGAGAAAGTCTGGAATTTTAAATGCTTCTTTTTCGTCCAGATCTTTGTTGCCTGAGTCAATTAGCTTGTACATTAAGATAATCAACGCAAAAGTAACTAAGACTCCAAGTGCGGCAGAAACACCAACTCTGATTAAAGCCATACTATAAACTCAGTCTTTTTCTACAGAAATAGCCACTGGCGTAATACCAATATCACGGGCGATATCAGCTACCTTGGCGACTGTTTCAATGTTGGACTCATTATCGGCTTGGATAACCATGCCGCCCTTTGGGTTTTCATTGAATAATCTAGTTAGATTGAGCTTTAGCGCATTAGTTTCGACGCGCTTCTTATCAATCCAATATTCATTAGTTTCGCTTACCGCAACCAGAATGCCGACCTTCTTGTAGGGGTCTGCAGTAACGGCATCGTACTTATTAACTTCGACGCCAGGTAGCTTGATAAACGATGCTGTCACAATAAAGAAGATCAGCATAATGAAAACCACGTCAAGCATTGGGGTCAGGTCAATCGCCTCACCCTGTGGTTGTGCTTTATTTGTTCTGTTACGCATAGTTCTCTCTCATAGGACGCCCGCCGCATAAGCGGCGGGCTCCAATTAGTGATCCATGGTCAAATGGTCTTCTAATAGGTTCTTCTCGCGCTCAGCGATACGCTCGACATAAGTCATGCCGAATACACCTGAGAGCGCAGCAACCATTCCGGACATTGTTGGAACAGTTGCCTGAGAAACACCACCGGCCATTGCCTTGGCATCACCACCACCAGTAAATGCCATCACGTCGAATACCACGATCATTCCCGTTACGGTACCCAGCAGCCCAAATAATGGAGCCACGGCTACTAGGGTTTTGATCATCATTAGGTTTTCATCAATCTTAACGCTGACCTCGGAAATTAACTTCTCCCGAACCTGGTGCGCTAATTTTGACTTGCGCTCGGCACGGCTTTCCCATGCGTCGAGAGCACCCTGTACATCGGTACCGACGGAGGATCGGAGATACCACATGCGTTCGAAGAGGAGAGTCCACATGATGAACAGCAGGATGACAATGGCCCAAAGGACCATGCCACCTGAATCCATAAACTTTCCAACTTCCGCTAGCGTATCAGCGATAAACATCTTATTTACCCTCGATGGAACCAGCCACAATACCTGCGCTCTGCTCTTCTAGAACGTGCAGGATACGCTGAGCTTTACCATTTACTAAGGTGTGCATCAGTACGGTAGGAATAGCTACCACAAGACCCAATACAGTAGTGATCAGGGCCTGAGAGATACCACCCGCCATTGCTTTAGGATCGCCAGCACCAAACAGTGTAATCATCTGGAAGGTGATAATCATACCTGTCACCGTACCCAACAGACCGAGTAGAGGGGCAACCATGGCAATAATTTTCAGCAGACTCAGACCAGACTCAATTGCGGGACGCTCTTTGAGTACAGCTTCGTGCAGTTTTAGCTCTAGAGACTCTGGATCCAAACCTGGATTGTTAGCAGCTACCTGCAGTACGCGACCCAACGGGTTACCAGTATCGGCTGAGCCAGCTTTCAACTGCTTTTTCACCTTGCTAGACATGTCGGACAGTACAACGGTACGCCAGATAGCCAGCATAATCGCAATTGCAAATACCGCGGTGATCACGTAACCGACGATGCCACCGAAGTGCCAGCGCTCAACTAATGTAGGCGTGTTGATCAGCGCTTTTAACAAGCCGCCACCCAGTGGGCCAGTAGGATCTAGGCCAACCATAGTGAAACCAGACTCAGAGCTCTGCAGATCCTCTGCGCTACCTGCATAGCCAGAGGGCTGACGCGCTAGCTCAGAAACCTGTCCGCTCTCAGGGCTGTATTCAAGATACATGCCATCAGACAGCAGGTTGTAGGTACCAACGCGCACAACTTCCATCTCAGTTTGCTCGCCGCTGGCAAGCAGTACAGTAGCCGGGAACTTAACAACACGCGAACTTTCAACCATCTCACGCTGCTGTTCAAACCACAGCTTTTCGATATCTTCGATAGAAGGCAGACGGGTGTCACTGCTCATCTTGGCGATTAACTCATCCAGAAACTCGGTACGACCTGGGATCTGGGCGCTAACAATCGACTGATTGAGGTTGGCGCGAATATCACCAGCCGCTCCAGTCAGGTGGCCAAATAGCTCTTTAAGAGAACCCAAACGCTTATCACGCTGCTCACGCAATCCAGCCAACATAATGTCGTTGTCACGGATAGTTTGCTCCAAGCGGTCAGAGCGACGCTCTTCAGCAGCCTTGGTGTTCTGAGCTGTCTTTAGGACATCCGCCTGTTTGCGCTGGTCGCTTTTAAAGGCGGCCTCACGCTCGCGCTGTTCCGCTGTTTCGGAAATCTTGGCGCTCTCGATCATTTGCAGAAGCTCATCAAGAGTCTTCGCATCCTGTGCCAGCGCTGGCATGCTGAAAGCAGCAGCGGCTACAAAAGCGGCACAAACTTTTACAAAATTATTCATTGTGCTGACTCCGGAGCTGTAATTGGCATTTTCATAACATCCTGAGGCGATAGTTTCTTCGCTATGCGGATGCCCTGATCAACTGGACGACGGTACTCAGACCCTAGAGTTTCCCAGGACGAAGTTTCTTTGTTCCAAGCTCCAGTCTGTGACTTGTCTTTAGTCTGGTACATCAACGCGACACGTCCGATACGAAGCATTTCTACTTCTACTTCAGAACCGTCGCTATTGATATCAACCATGTCTCGGTAGGACTCTAGTGAGAGGCTGTACTCTGACTCGATATCATAGATTTCCAGAATCTGGCGGAATTTTTCCGCAGCAGAGAACTTGGCGCTGTCCATGTTGATATAGAGGTCGGCAATAGCAGCTTCGCGCTGGTCTTTCTTAAATGGAACGTCAAGAGCAACAAAGTCTTCAATACCTTTGAGCATGCTCAGCATCAGAGGCGAGATACCGCGCTCGATGACAGTAGCATTCTCGATAGACTCTTTAAGCTCAGCCATCATCTGCTGCTGGCTTTCGATCTGACGATCCAACTGCGAGTTATAAACTCTCAGCGATTCGATCTGCTTATTTACCTGTTTGAATTCTTGCAAAAGACCGTCAGTTTGATCAGCAATACGATCAACTTTGGTTTGCGCGACTTTGGCTGCCTGGACCTTGGCGGTTCCAGCTTCTAGCACGTCGCTTACTTCAGCAGCCTGGACTGTTGCTACAGTCAGACCACCAGCAAGCGCGGCGGCAAAGGCCAATACTTTTAGTGGTTGCTTGTTCATAGTTCCCTCAATTTGGGTCTACCGGTTTAGTTATCTGTTACTGCCTAACAATCTACAAATCCAACCTTCAACATCAGACGTGTTTTGTTGGGGGCTACTTTGTAACAGTCTCTAGAACAAGAATCAATTTGGCCGCAATGAATTCGCAGGATAAGAGAGAGAAGTTTTCTGTATGTTACCTAACGTAACAACTGGGCAGTAGTTTTGAAATTTCTGCCAACTAGCTTCGATCTAATATCAAAAATCTGTAGGGGTGTGTATCAGTTAGCTCAGGATGTGTTTCTGCCACCTGCTGCCAATCATTGTTATCAATCTCTGGAAAAAAGGCATCGCCCTCAACCTCAGCCTCTACCTGTGTAAGATAGAGGCGCTTGGCCGCAGGCATTGTCATGCGGTAAATTTGCTCACCACCAATAACCATAATTTCATCGGCATTAGCCTTGTCGCAAGCAATCCGTCCCAACTCTAAAGCCGCCTCGAGGGTGCTGGCAACTTCTACGCCTTCTGCCTGCCAACTGGGGTCTCGAGTAATCACAATATTCGTTCTACCAGGCAGAGGGCGGCCAATGGAATCATAGGTTTTACGGCCCATAATCATTGGTTTACCCATGGTCACAGACTTAAAGTATTTAAGATCCTCAGGCAGATGCCAGGGCAGCTGATTATTGATACCGATTACACCGTTGCGACTCACAGCCACTATAAGAGAGAGTTTCATCTTTTACCTCAGCTAAACAGCTACTGGAGCGGAAATGGGCCCATGCGACTGGTAGTCAAGCAGTTCGAAATCCTCGTAAACAAAATCAAACAAACTGTCGACTGCGGGGTTTAACTGCATCTTGGGTAGCGGGAAAGTAGTTCTAGAGAGCTGCTCTTCAACCTGTTCCATATGATTGGTGTAAAGGTGCGCGTCTCCAAAGGTGTGCACAAAGTCGCCGGGCTCTAAGCCGGTCACCTGAGCGATCATCAGTGTTAAAAGCGCGTAGGACGCTATATTAAAGGGCACGCCTAAAAATACATCCGCACTGCGCTGATAGAGCTGACAGGACAATCGACCATCGATAACATAGAACTGAAAAAGACTGTGGCAGGGTGGCAACCCAGATTTAACCATGATGGGAATATCTTTAGGGTTCCAGGCTGAGACAATTAAGCGCCTAGAGTCGGGATTAGTTTTGATATCTTCAACTACCTGCGCCAGCTGGTCCACCCCTTCGAAATTACGCCACTGATGACCGTAGACTGGCCCCAAATCACCGTATTGCTGAGCGAAGGCATCATCAGTTTTAATCAGTTCAATAAATTCTTGCATTTTCGCCTTCCATTGCGGCGAATACATCTCAAATGCTGCATCCTGACCTGTTTGACGCAGCCAGCTTTGATAGGGCCAGTCGTTCCAGATACCTACGCCATTCTCAACTAGGTAGCGAATATTGGTATCGCCGCGGATAAACCACAGCAGCTCATGCAAAATAGATTTTAGGTGAACCTTTTTGCTGGTTACCAAAGGGAAGCCTTCTGCCAAGTCGAAACGCATCTGATAGCCAAATACGCTTAACGTGCCAGTGCCTGTGCGGTCTTCTTTCTTGACGCCAGAATCACGGATATGGCGCATCAAATCTAAGTACTGCTTCATCTTTTAACCTCTGATCCCACTATGCCTTGACGCTTGGACGCGCCAGTAGCCGCTGAACAGTTTTGCGCATAAACCAAAGACCCAGCAGAATCATGGGAATACACAGAGTTTGGCCGCGAGTCATCCAGTCTAGGGCTTCAAACATGCCAGTCTGTCCAGCAAATTGTGCATCTGGCTGACGCACAAACTCAACTGCAAAACGGAAAAGGCCATAGAGCACTAAAAACAACCCGGTCACTTCGCCATAGAGCCTTGGCTTGCGCGAGAACCAGCTAATGATAAAGAACAGCACCAGACCCTCAAGAAAAGCCTCGTACAACTGGGACGGATGGCGCCCAAGCTGCGTTGGATCGGAGGGGAAAACCATTGCCCAGGGGCCGTCCGTGGGTCGACCATAGAGTTCTTGACCAATAAAATTACCAATACGGCCAAAAAACAGCCCAGTTGGTACCAGGGGCACAGCAAAGTCAGCGAGACTTAAAAATGCCAATCTGTGTTTGCGCGCATAGATAAACAGAGCAATGGCAACGCCGATTAAGCCGCCATGGAATGACATACCGCCTTCCCATATGCGCAGCAACATAGCAGGATCAGCCAGCCACTTGTCGGCATTGTAGAAGAACATATAGCCCAGACGACCACCGAGGATAACACCCCAGGCGCCATAGACGATTAGATCCTCAACCTGAGTTGTCTTGACGGGGGACCAGGGTCGCTGACTGTTGCGCATAGCCAAAAACCAGGCCAACCCAAATGCCACTAGATACATAACGCCGTACCAGTGAATCTCAATAGGGCCCAAGGCGATCGCCACCGGATCTATGGCTGGATAAGTCAACATGACGGTCTGTACTCCATCTCTATTTGAGGGCAGATCATAGCGGGTTCTAAGGCTATGCGCCAAGCAGGATGTCATTCTCAAGGAGAAAAAGTTACACTGCGATACATGTGCTTACTTGCAATTGCCTTTCAAACCCATCCAGATGCGCCGCTGATCGTCACCTCTAATCGTGATGAGTTTTATCCGCGCCCTACATTGGCTATGCATTGGTGGGAAGACGCCCCAATACTTGCCGGCAAGGATCTGCAAGCTGGAGGAACCTGGATGGGCCTATCCCGCAATGGTCGCTTTGCCGCAGTGACTAACTATCGCTATATTCCAGAGAATGGCGAGTTAGAAACCAAGCCTCTGTCGCGAGGAAATCTGGTCTGCGATTTTTTATGCTCGACACAGAGCTCTGAAAACTGGGTCCAAAGCATCGCTGCCAGTGCAGCTGGCTATGCAGGTTTTAATCTACTTCTCTACGACGGGCAAACGCTGGTTTACTGGAACAATTACCAAAACCAGCCTCCCAAGAATTTAGCGCCCGGTGTCTATGCGCTGAGCAACAACAACTTAGACAGCCCCTGGCCCAAGGTCGACCATGCACGTCAGACCTTATGCGCTGCGATTGATCGTCCCGACATAGGCGCCACACAGCTACCGGAGCTTATCGCGACCCTGTCTGTGCAAAAGACCTATGCGCGAAAGCTATTGCCAAAAACTGGACTGTCGGAAGACTGGGAGGAGTTGCTGTCGTCGCCATTTATTGTTGCTGAAGGCTATGGCACCAGAGCATCAGCAGCCATAGTTATCTCTGCATCAGCTCAGGTGGCAGCAATGGAAACCACCCATGAGGCAGGGGCCGTACTGGGCTCACAGGTATTTAACTATCGCATCGTCGAGCGCTGATTGGTCGACGAGGATCGAATCAATTTCACCACCTCAGGTTGCTTTAATGAGGCAGAAATAAACTGTGCTATAGACTCCGCATCCGAAAGCCGCAGCGCTCGCTTTACAATTCTGCTGGCATCTTGGCGGCTGGTGTTGAGCAGCATAGATTTCACCCGCAGTAGGGTACTGGCACTCATGGAGAGATTCTCATAACCCATGCCCATTAATACCACTGCACACAGAGGGTCTCCCGCCATTTCACCGCAGACGCTGAGCTGGCAGTTGACCGAGGAAGCCTGATCATAAATCACTTTAAGCGCTCGTAATACAGCTGGGTGTAATGTGTGATAAAGGCCTGCTACTCGCTGATTATTGCGATCAACAGCCAGTAGATACTGAGTCAGATCATTGGTACCCACAGAGAGAAAATCAACTCTCTTAGCAATCTCTTTAACCTGATAAACTGCTGCTGGAACCTCGATCATAGCGCCTAGCGGCGGACGCTGAATCTGATAACCCTCCTCTAAGGTCAGCTCCCTGTAGGCGCGATCAATTAATTTAAGAGCCTGATCTAGCTCCGGCAAGTTGCTGATCATTGGCAGCATAATGCGCAGATTATTGGATCCTTGACTGGCGCGCAGCAAGGCGCGAATCTGGACCAGAAAAATTTCCGGGTGGTCAAGTGAGATGCGAATACCACGCCAGCCTAAAAAGGGGTTTTCTTCCTCTATGGGGAAATAGGGCAAGTCTTTATCACCACCTATATCCAGAGTTCTCATGGTAACCGGGCGCGGTGCAAAGGCCTCTAGCTGCTCACGGTAAATTGCTACCTGTTCGTCTTCTGTTGGAAAACTTGAGCGCATTAGAAAGGGCATCTCAGTGCGAAACAGCCCCACTGCCGCCGCGCCACTGCGCAGAGACATCATCGTATCTTGACGCAAACCTGTATTGACCCAGAGTGAAAAAGCAAAGCCATCCGGCGTGACGCAGGGAACATCGCGGAGTTTCTCAAGATCCTGATTGAGAATTTTTTCCTCGCGCTGGCGCTGCAAATAGGAGCGACGCAGAGTTCTGGTAGCACTGCTGATCACATCGCCGGTAAAGCCGTCCACAATAAGTTCCTGGCCATCTAACTCAGCCCAGGGCAGGTCAATAGCTCCCATAACAGTGGGGATTCCAAGCGCACGACCAACAATTGCCATGTGGGAATTACTGGAACCTCTGAGGGAGATAATTCCTACCAGTCGATTGACCGGAATATCCGCTAGCGCTGTTGCTGAAAGGTCTTCGCCCACCAGCACGATACGTCGCGGGATAGGCTGTTCTTTTTTATGACTGGTTTGCAGATAAGCCAGCACTCTCTTACCTAGGTCATTGACGTCTGCAGCGCGCTCACGAAGGTATGGGTCTTCCATCTGATTAAATGTGCGGACGTGCTTGAGAATCACCGAACTCCATGCGCTCTGCGCGGTCTGCCCCGCAGTGATAGCAGCGATTACCTCTCCCCCCAGAGAACTATCGTCCAGCATGCGGATATAAACATCAAACAGCGCTAGCTCCTCAGAGCTCAGCTTGTCCTCAAGACCACTGCCCAATTTGCGCATATCTTTTTTTACGGCCGCTAGCGCCTTGCGAAATATCTCCACCTCGGCGGGAGCATTTTGAGTAAAGCGCTCGGGCACGGATGCCAAATCAGTATTTGACGCCACTAAAACCACGCGCCCAATGCCTACACCAGGAGAACTGGGGATACCGCGGAAAGTTGCCTCTCGGCTTTTACCGCGGCCTGCGGAAGCCAGTTTACGCAGAGCGCCTGTCGCCTCAGCATGGGCAATAGCACCAGATAACTGAGCGCAAACTGTAACCACAAAGGCCTCTTCTTCCGAGGCGAAGCGGCGCTGAGTCTGCTGCTGTAATACCAGCACCCCCAGTACCTTTCTGTGGTGAATAATGGGAACCCCGAGAAAAGAGTGGAAAGGTGCCTCACCGGTTTCTTCAAAGTAGGCAAAGTTAGGATGCTGATCTGCATCCTCAAGATTCAGCGGCTCTTCTTTGGCCGCCACCAAGCCCACAAGACCTTCGCGCATGGCTAACCGAACCTTGCCAATAGATTCTTCGCGCAGGCCCTCGGTGGCCATCAGCACATAGCGCTGATCAGTTTCATCAAACAGATACACCGAGCAAACACCCGCCTGCATGGCGGCGCGTACCTCTTTGACGATAATGGTAAGTACCTGAGGTAGGCTGCGAGCGCTATTGACCTCCTGTACTATGGACCTCAGAGAGCTGAGCATAGTTAGTTAGCGTCCTTGGCTGAGCTTTTCAAAACGCGCATTGGCGCCTGCAAACTCCATCAGTGCATTGCGATAGACATTGCGCTTAAACGAGACCACAGAGTCTATGGGGTACCAATAATTTACCCACTCCCAACCATCGAACTCTGGCGTCCCTGTGGTATTAAAGCAGACTTTAGAGCTATCTCCAGTAAGCTGTAAGTAGAACCATTTCTGCTTTTGACCAATGCATAGAGGTAGCGAATTTTTACGCTGCATCTGTACCGGAATCTGATAGCGCAGCCATCGCTTGGTGCGCTGGATAATTTTAACGTCGGTTGACTCCAAGCCAACCTCTTCGTACAGCTCTCGATATAGGGCCTGCTCGGCAGACTCGCCGAGATTCACGCCACCCTGAGGGAATTGCCAGGCGTTCTGACCCAATCTTTTAGCCCAGAATACCTTGCCATGGCCATCGCCAATAACAATAGCAACATTGGAGCGGAACCCGTCCTTATCGACCACGTGGTATATCCTTTTTAAGCGCTAGTAAAGTTGACCCATTGTTCCACAGTCTTGCGAGACCAGCAATTTTCTCTTGAGGCTCTGTTTCATCATCGCTATCCTTGATCAGCCACAATCACTGTTTTTAACCAACCGAGAAATTCTTCATGGCGCTAGCTATTTTTGATCTGGATAACACTTTGATAGCAGGCGATAGCGACCATGGCTGGGGCGAGTTTCTAGTCAGCAAAAACCGCGTAGACAGTACGCATTATCGCGCCATGAATGACCGCTTCTATGCGGACTATGAGGCTGGCTGTCTCGACATTCATGCCTATTTAAAATTTTCTCTGGCTCCCTTAGCTGCTATTGCCAGCGCCGAACTGGCGGAGTTACATCAAGAATTTATGCACACCGTTATCGCTCCCATGCGTCTTGAAAAGGCCACTCAACTTGTTGAAAAGCACAGGCAGGCCGGCGACCAACTGCTAATTATTACGTCGACCAACCGCTTTATTGTTGAGCCAATCTGTCAGTCCTTGGGTATTCAGGACATCCTAGCAACGGACCCAGAGATGATAGAGGGTCGATATACCGGAGAGGTTGTCGGAACACCCACCTATAAAGACGGCAAGGTTGTACGCTATAACCAATGGCTGGCGGAAAACGGTGGGCAACCAGCGCGCAGCTATTTCTACACTGACTCGATCAACGACCTGCCGCTGCTTTTACAAGTCAGTGATCCGATCGCCGTGGACCCTGACCCAGCACTTCAGGACGAAGCAGCCAAAAGAGGCTGGAGCGTTATCTCTCTCCGGGACTAGCTTTAAGTATCAGTACGCGCATAAAAAAGCCCCGACAACTGCCGAGGCTCTGGGATATCTGCGCTTAATTTAGGACTCTTCGATAGCAGCCTGATAACCATCAGCATCAAGCATCTCATCCAGCTCACCCTGATCTGTGATCTTGACCCGGAACATCCAGCCGTCTGCATAGGGGCTGTGATTGACTGTTTCAGGTTCATCTTCCAGAACTGGGTTAATTTCAACAACCTCTCCACTTACCGGTGAATAAATATCCGAAGCCGCTTTTACAGATTCAACAACTGCAACCTCAGAGCCGGCATCAACTTCGGCACCAACTTCCGGCAACTCAATATAGACCACATCACCCAAGGCTTCCTGAGCATGGTCAGTGATACCAATCACTACAGTGCCATCACTCTCTACCCTAGCCCACTCATGGCTGTTGGCATATTTTAACTCTGTAGGTAAATCGCTCATTATGTTCTCCTTAGCCTGATCATTTGCGACGGTCATTCTACTGATGAAACTGCTCAAAGATAAAGTTATTTTAACTAACCAATGACCGTACAGCTGAAATCTGTAAAATACCCGCCCTAGAGTAGATCCAGACCCTTCTAACCATACGAGGTATCCATGCAGTACAGACTTGGCAGATCGCTTTTTATTCTAATCATCGCAACATCCAATCTCTGTGCAGACGAGCTGATATTACGCAATGGCGACATCCTTCAGGGCAGCCTGGTCGAACGCTCTGAACACCAGCTAATCTGGCAGTCAGATAATTTCGGAGCGCTGCCAATTCCTCTGGATAAGATCGCCAGCATCAACGGTAGCCCTATCGAAGAACCCGACCAAACAGTTGTTGAAACGGCAAGGTTCGCAGACACCTACAGTGGCGACCTATCATTGACCGGCGCCTATGCCAGCGGCAATGAAGAGCGTGAGGACTGGGATTTCGAATCCAGTGTGGAATGGCGGGAAGGTGACTTTCGTCATGGCTCAGGAATAAACTTCGAAAGCCACAGCCTGAACAATTCTGCGGCCAATGAAGAGTACAGTATAAATTACAGCCTTGACTGGTTTTTCCAAGAACAGTGGTTTTTAAAAACAGGCGCTGCCTTTGGCGCCAACGATAATCGTGCCATTGACCAATATTACTCTATAGGTAGCGCCCTAGGTCGCCAGTTCTGGGATACTGAGACTGGCGCTCTATCTGCTGAAACAGGTCTAGTGTGGGTCAACGAAGACTTTCAGGATCAGACCTCTGATAACCGATTGACCTGGAGCTGGGGTGCCAATTATCGACAGATGCTGACCGACCAGTTGGAACTGTTTCATACTCATTATCTAAGGGTCTCGTTATCAGATATGAGTGATTCTGAAATCAGCGCTGACGTCGGCCTCAAAGCCCCATTGGTCAACAATATTTTCACCGAACTTAAATTTGAATGGATCTATGACAACCAACCTGTCGCCGGCAAAGACCCCAGTGATAGCCAGTTTACTGTTGGAGTTAGTTATAGCTGGTAGGTCTGACTTGCAGTGGCGGCTCATTGAGTGCCGCCAACTGCTCTCTCAACATCAAAATATGCTCGCTCCAGTATCTGGGGGAATCAAACCAAGAAAAGGCTCGCGGAAAAGCAGGGTCACCCCAACGACGAGCAATCCAAGCACTGTGATGCATAATCCTCAATGTGCGCAGCACCTCGATCAGCTGTAATTCGCGGTAATCAAACAGATGGAACTCATTGTATCCTTCGATTAATTCAGCCATCTGCAATGTTTGATCATGGCGGTCACCAGACAGCAACATCCATAAATCCTGCACTGCGGGCGCCATTCTCGCATCGTCGAAATCTACAAAATGTGGGTTTTCATCGCGCCATAAAATATTGCCTGAATGGCAATCGCCATGAACTCTAATATTGTTAATAGGCCCGTAGTCGGTCAGGATCTGGTCAATCTTTTTCAAGAGATCTTCAGCCAGGGAGTTGTATGCAGCACCCAGCTCGGCTGGGATAAACTGCTCGCTGATCAGCTGAAACGATCGCCGGCCAAATGATTCGACATTCAACGTTGGCCTAGCCTTAAAAGGCCTTGTAGCTCCGATGGCGTGAAAACGTCCAAGCAGGCGCCCGAGGATAAATAAATTATCAAGATTGTCTAGCTCAGGGGCATGGCCGCCTTTGCGTGGATACAGGGCAACACAGAAACCAGCGTAGTGGAAAAACGACTTTCCCTCAGCATTGCGCCAGGGGCAGACAACGGGCAATTCCTGCTCTTGAAGATCAAAGCAAAAATCGTGCTCCTCTTGAATCTGCTGGTCAGTCCAGCGCCCCGGTCGGTAAAATTTGGCGATCATTGGCGTCTGGTCTTCGATGCCTATTTGATACACGCGATTTTCGTAGCTATTTAAAACAATAAATCTGCCATCAGAGATAAACCCCTGAGCCTCAACCGCGTCAATAAGTAGGTCGGGAGTCAAAATATCGAAGGGGTGCTTGCTGGTCTCTGTCATGGGCTACTTTAGGATCCTGCTAGTCAATGCTAGGTTTAGAGCGCATGACTTTTTTCAAGCCCTGCTGTGTTTTTTTATCCATTCGCCTTAGCTGTGACCCTCGGGTGGGTTTGGTAGGGGTGCGCACCTTGGGATCACGGGTCACCGATTGCAACAGCGCCTGTAATCTTTGCAGCGCCTCGCTGCGGTTCTTGTCCTGACTCCGCGAGCGCTGCGCCTTAATAATAATCACACCCTCTTTCGAAATACGGTGGTCACTGAGTTTTAACAGGCGCTGCTGATAGATCTCTGGCAGCGAGGACGATCGGATATCAAAGCGCAGGTGAATCGCAGTGGAAACCTTGTTGACATTCTGGCCACCCGGGCCCTGAGCACGCACAGCAGTTAACTCTATCTCATGATCAGCAATTGCCATGCTGTTGGTAATAACAAGCATCAGAGATTTGCCTCGTCGCTAGATTCGACAAATTCGAATCGCTGAATCTGTCGATCAGCGATTTGCACCGTTTCTACAAACATCTCTAGAGGCCTTACCCAGAGACCAAAGTCTCCATAGAGGGCTGTGTAGACCACCAGCGGCTCCTCGGTTTCACTGTGGCGCGCCACTCCCATAACCTTATAGAGGTTGCCTTTATAATGCTTATAAATTCCCGGCTGAAGGCTCATGATAGCTCCCTACACTCTCGCAGTGACCTGGGTCTGACAGTGCAATAGATTTGACAGTGATAGCTCTAGTTCATCGCCTACGGCCAAAGGTCCGACCCCGGCAGGTGTCCCAGTCAGCACCAGATCACCAGGTAACAGAGTAAAAAATTGGCTGATGTAACCTAATAGAGGCAGCACTGGCGTGAGCATATCCGCAGTATTACCGTTCTGCCTCAGTTGTTGGTTTTGGCGGAGTTGAATAGTTTGGTTTTGCAGGTCGGCAACTCGATCTAATGAAACGCACTCTGACATCGGGCATGCACCGTCAAAGGCCTTGGCTTTTTCCCAGGGTAGACTCTTTTCTTTAAGCTGTTGTTGAAGATCTCGCAGTGTCAAATCCAACGCCAAGCCAACGCCGGCAATCGCTGCGCGAGCCTGTTCTGCTGAACAGCCCGCTCTGAGCGGACTACCAACCAAAATACTCATCTCAGCTTCAAAATGACAGTCACCTAACTGACTAGGAATCGCGATAGGCTCATCGAGACTGACCAAAGCAGTGCTAGGCTTAATAAAGAGCACCGGCTCAGTGGGCACAGGATTATTCAGCTCCGCAGCATGAGCAGCATAGTTACGCCCAACGCAGACGACTTTACCCAGAGGCAACTCAGCGTCGACGCCATTGATTATATGACGGTAGTTCAATACTCCCACTCCCTAATTGAGCAGCTCCAGCCTAGCTCATTAAATCTATTGCAGATTAAAAAATAATTGGCTTGTTGTCATTGAGGTAGAGTGCGCCCTTGACGATCCGATAGATCAACCAAAGCGTTACCACTCCGCCAGCAAGCCAACCGAGCAGCACAATCCAGAACATAGCCGCAACAAAAGTCCACAGCAGTCCGTACCAGAAGGTATTTAACTGCCACCGAAAGTGGCTCTCCAACCAGGTGTCCCGAACCTCATTCATTTTGAGATAGTTGACTATCAGAGCCGCAACACAGGTGATACCGCCGGCAAAGAAACCAAGTCCTTGTAGCACATAGACCAAAAGTGCCAGATTCCTGTGCTGAAGCTCGCCGCTTTTGACTTCAGCTTGCGGCTCGGCAACATGTTCACTCATAGCAGTCTCCTGAGAATAATCTGCTTGGATATAATGCGTAAAAAAGTAATACAGCCCATCTGAATAAAGAATAGCACTGATTGCTTTCAGTACTTTCTAGATTATGGATCGCTGCAAAGAGCGGCTATGTTACCAAGCTCTCTGCCAGAGAGGGCCTTAATCTGAGGTCAAATTGCGACAAAACAGATAAAAAACCGCCAAAAGGGCATTTTTTTTCATTTAAAAACACACAAAATTAGCCAAAACCCCAAAAAACAAATACACTGCTTGATTCTGACCGGTCAGTTCTGAAATTTTTCAGAGTCCCGAGTCAGTAGTGCCAACAGCTGTACAGATATTCTGGTCACTTGTTGGTATACGCTAGCCCCGTTATGAGGCTGGATATTTTAAACGCCTTAAACGGTATTCAAATTTTAAGTGAGGTTAGTTATGTCGGAGAGAGTTTCTGGCACTGTAAAGTGGTTCAACGACAGCAAAGGTTTTGGTTTTATTGAGCAGGAAGGCGGCGGTGACGTATTTGTTCACCACAGCGCAATCCAGGCTGAAGGCTTCAAATCCTTGAAAGAAGGCCAGTCAGTAACTATGGAAGTTACTCAAGGTCAAAAAGGCGCTCAAGCTGAGAACGTAGTTGCCGAATAATTTCTGTCGCTGCCGCTAGATAGCAGTACGAAAATTATTAAAAAGCCCCGATGAGAGATTATCGGGGCTTTTTTTATATCTGCCGGACAGCTTCTTACTGCCTCAGTGGAAACAGCTCAGCCTAGTGCCCTGTCTAAAGTAAGACCTTGCTCCTGTCCTGATATATTTGAGCGAAGCTGGAATTGGAGGCAAAAAAAATCCCGCCAAAAGGCAGGATTTTTCGACTAGCGGCAGCCAAATTACTTAATTTTGGCTTCTTTGTAGATCACATGCTGACGAATAGTGGGATCGTACTTCTTGATCTCCATCTTCTCGGGCATATTGCGCTTGTTCTTGTCTGTTGTGTAGAAGTGACCGGTACCTGCACTAGACACTAAACGAATTTTTTCTCGAGCTGACTTAGCCATGAGTAGCCTCCTTAGACCTTCTCGCCATTGGCACGCAGGCCAGACAAGACATTTTCAATACCATTTTTGTCGATAATGCGCATACCCTTAGTAGATACACGCAGCTTTACAAAACGCTTTTCAGACTCAACCCAGAAGCGGTGAGTGTGAAGATTAGGCTCAAAGCGACGACGTGTTCTGTTCTTCGCGTGAGATACATTGTTTCCAGCCATTGGGCGCTTGCCTGTGACCTGACATACTCTGGACATTGTTGCTGCCTCTGTTTCCAATTTTTGCCTCGAGAATCAACCCGAAAAACAAAAGAATTCTAAGATTTATTTATCCATTGACGGGACCGTCCCGCAGGAAGGCGCGTTTTATACCAGAAAGCCTAACTTGAATCAAACGAAAACCACTGAATCACCGGAAAACAGTTGAGTTTAACTCTATATCAGACCTTTATCTGCCAGAGAGGTCACTTCACCACGGCCAATAATAAAATGATCAAGCAGACGAATATCCATTAATCTAAGACCGTCCCTTAGCTTGCGAGTAATACTGATATCCGACTTGCTGGGCTCTGCATTACCAGAAGGATGGTTATGGGCAACAATCACCGCTGCGGCATTTTTTTCTAAAGCGAGACGCACCAACTCTCGCGGGTGCACATGGGCCGCGTCAATCGTACCCTGAAATAACTCTGCGAATTCGATCAACCGATGTCTGGTATCCAGCAGTAACGCGACAAAAACTTCTCGATGATAAGCACTCATCTGCACCGCAAGATAATCCCTGACATGACGGGGGCTAGTAAAAATGGGGTTGCCGCGCAACTGCTCCTGCAAATATCGACTGGTCAATTCCAGTGTAGCTTGCACCTGACAGAACTTTGCTGGCCCTAACCCCTTAGCGCGGCAGAACGTGGACTGATCGGCACTCAACATTGAGCGCAGCCCACCAAAGTGCTCAAGCAGATCTCGAGCCAGATCTATCGCAGTGTGACCAGGCAGCCCAGTGCGTAAAAAAATGGCTAATAACTCCGCATCAGAGAGGGCAGCTGGCCCCTTGGCAAGAAGCTTTTCCCTAGGTCGCTCTCCCAGAGGCCATTGAGTTATAGGCATAGTGAGTCCTTATTAATAACTACAGAATTGGCTGACAAAATGTTATCTTACGCCCCTTCTTATGGCCTGTCCGGACGATAAATGAGCAGCCTGTCAAACAAACGAATAATTCTCGGCGTCACTGGTGGCATTGCAGCCTACAAGAGCGCGGAAATAATTCGGCGCCTTCAAGATCAGGGCGCTGAGGTGCGTGTAGTGATGACACCAGCGGCAGGGGAGTTTATTAGGCCCTTAACCATGCAGGCCCTGTCTGGGCATCAGGTGCACAGTAGCCTACTGGATACAGAGGCCGAAGCAGGCATGGGTCATATCGAACTGGCTCGCTGGGCAGATCTATTGTTAATCGCGCCTGCCAGTGCCGACTTTATCGCTAACATGGTGCATGGCAGAGCAGATAATCTTTTAAGCACTGTCTACCTAGCGACTTCCGCTGTGGTGGCTGTCGCACCCGCAATGAACCAAGCAATGTGGGCGCACCCTGCCAGCATTGACAACATTCAGACATTAAAACAGCGCGGCGTAACCATTATCGGCCCAGATTCAGGTATATTGGCCTGCGGTGATATTGGTCCGGGCAGAATGGAACAGCCGCAAGCGATTATCGATCAGGTCAGCGGACTATTTAACAACAGCCTGTTAGCAGGTAAAAAAGTTGTGATTACCGCAGGGCCCACGCGTGAAGCACTGGACCCAGTGCGCTATATCAGCAACCACAGCTCAGGCAAGATGGGCTATGCCTTGGCTGAGGCGGCACTTGCGGCAGGCGCCGCTGTAACCTTAATTTCTGGGCCAGTAATTCTAGACGCGCCAGAGCGATGCTCGCTGGTGAAAGTCACTTCCGCACAAGAGATGCTTGAAGCCTCACTGCAAGCCGCTGCGAACGCCGATATCTTTATTGCCGCCGCCGCAGTCGCCGACTATCGAGCAGCCGTGGTGGCCGACCAAAAGATCAAAAAACAGGGCGATGAAATGACCCTGCTGCTGGAAAAAAACCCAGATATCGTTAGTACAGTGGCTGCAGCCAACGACAGATTATTTGTTTTGGGCTTTGCCGCCGAAACTCAAGATATTGAAGCCTATGCCAGAGATAAACTGGCACGCAAGAAGCTCAGTGCGATTGTTGCTAACGATGTTTCTCGTAGCGACGTGGGGTTTAACTCGGATCACAATGAGGTCAGCTGGATAGATGCTGACTCATCAAAGGTATTCAGCAAAAGGAACAAGACGCAGCTGGCAAGGGATATTATTGAGCATTTGGTCAGTCGCCATAGCCTTTGAGACCGACCCTTAACGCTGGGTTGTAAATTACAGTGAACGTAAAACATACTTTTTCTGCCCTGCGCAGAGACCCAGTTGTTATTGGGGGAGTCGTCCTCGCTCTAGCCTCAATTGTTATCGCCTGTTTATTTCTCTGGCAGCGTCTTGTGATTGATGCTCGAGTTCAGGCCGCTAACCTAAGCTACGGCGAGAATATAAGAATCGCCAGCAGCCGAGTAGATAATTATATTAATGACTATCAGCAGCAGCTGGCTATCATCGCCAGTCAACCGCCTGTAGCTTTGGCGTTTGAAACCCTCGATCAGTTACAACTAGATCAGCTAGAGAACCATGCTGCTAGCCTATTAGCAGGCGCTACAGGCATTTACTTTCTTGGCCCAGACCTACAGCGGCACCGAAACAGTGTTGGCTACGCCGGCCGGTATATGGCGCAGCAGACCCTGAATGGCAAGACAGTCTCCCCACGAGCAGTTAAGACTGGTGACCACTGGCAAATACTGAGCAGCCGAGCTGTTTTCGGACGCCTGAACGACCAGCAGATCATTTTAGGGGCCATTTTAATTAGCCTGCCTATGCAGGGTCTGAGCAACAGTCTCAGCAGCCTTGGCAACAGCGAGGGGCTAGTTGAGCTTCAACAGATAGTACCGAACCGCGACCCAGTCACAGTATTGCAACTGGGTGCCGAATTGAGTCCAGACAGCCTATCAGCTGCTAACTCGGACGCCGAGGTATTCGACACCGGCAACCCTTTCTGGAAGATAAGGTTTAGTCCATCTCAGTCTCTTATCCAAACTATCAACCAAGGCCTGCCCCCCTTTTGGATGTCCTTCTCCGCAGTGGTGGCAGCCGTGGCAACTGCGCTATATCTGATCATTGTGCTGCGAGTCAGGCGCGGGGCTACAGTGCGAAGAATTTTTATTGATGATGAGATTGACGATGCTTTAATGACTACTAAACTTGATATTGCGTCGGACATAGCCTCTACTAGCACAATGGCCGTTCATCAGGATTCTTCACCCATCACAGAAATCAATCAGAAAACGCTAAAACCGCAGGCCGAGGATTGTCGCCACAGCGACTACGCTGTGCCAGATGTGGTTTTTCGCGATTATGATATTCGCGGTATTGCAGGGCAGGAAATTACCCCGGAGTTTGCCCTTAGGCTTGGCAGAGCTCTTGGTCGCATTGTTTTAAGCAATGGTCTGTCAAGCATCTATATGGGCCGAGACGGCAGACTAAGTTCTCCAGAACTTTGCAGTGCGCTGGCCTCGGGGCTTGTCTCCACCGGCTGCAACCTAATTAATTTAGGTCAGGTCACAACGCCAGTAGTTAACTTTGCAGTGCATCACCAGGGTCAGGCCAGCTGCGCGGTCATGGTCACTGCCAGCCATAATCCGGGCCATTACAACGGCTTTAAAATTATTATCAAGGGACAGGTTATCTCTGGCTCCACCCTGCAAGAGCTCAAACCCCTGCTTATGGAAAGTGACACTGACCTCAACAGCCAGGGACAGACCGAGCTCGTCGATATTATTCCAGACTATGTGCGCTATATATTGGAACAAAGCGCTATAGATCGCAGCTTCAAAATTGTTGTTGATGCAGGCAATGCAGTTGCCGGGCCCGTGGCACTCAAGCTGTTGGATAGCCTCGGTTGCACAACATTTCCGTTGTACTGTGATGTCGATGGCGCGTTTCCCAACCATCAGCCAAACCCTGCTGATGAAGACAATCTGCAAGACCTAATAGCTGAGGTTAAAACTGTTGGTGCTGACCTAGGACTTGCTTTCGATGGCGATGGCGACAGGCTGGTGGTCATTTCGGGTCGTGGTGAAATTATCTGGCCAGACCGGCTGATGATGATTTTTGCTCGCGATATATTGTTGAGACATCCAGGTGCGGATATCGTATTTGACGTAAAGAGCAGTAAGCGTCTAACAGAAATCGTGCGCAAATATTCTGGCCGTCCAGTGATGTGCAAAACTGGCCACTCACATGTGCGTCGGGCAGTTCAGGATAACAATGCACCTGTTGGTGGGGAATTTAGCGGTCATATTTTCTTTAATGACCGCTGGAAAGGTTTTGATGACGGGCTCTATGCTGCGGTTCGCCTTATGGAGATTCTATGTGCAGAGAGCCCAGATAAAACACTGGATACACTGGTAGCAGAGTTTGAGACAAGCAGCTACAGCCCAGAGATTTTGATACCTGTTGATGAATCAGAAAAATTCTCGCTAATGAAAACTCTGGCCGCTGGCTGTCAATTTAAGGGCGCTCAGATTATTACTCTTGACGGCTTAAGGGTAGAATACCCGAATGGTTGGGGTCTGGTCCGAGCATCGAACACTTCGGCCAGCTTAACCCTTCGTTTTGAAGCAGACGATGATGGTAGTTTAGAGCAGATTAAACAGCTGTTTCGTAACGAGCTATCACCTTTTATAAATAACATAGAAGACTTTATATAGTTATGTCACTAAGTCGCACAGAAGCACAGAACACCGCCGAGGTTATCTCGAGCGCACTCCCCTATATCCAGCGTTTCGCTGGCAAAACTGTAGTAGTGAAATACGGTGGCAATGCCATGGTTGATGATCGCCTAAAAGCCAGTTTTGCGCGAGATATAGTCTTGATGAAAGCCGTGGGCATAAACCCAGTGGTGGTGCACGGTGGCGGGCCACAGATTGGCAGTCTGCTCGAGCAACTCTCTATCGAATCCAAGTTTGTCGATGGCATGCGCGTCACAGATAGCCAAACCATGGACGTGGTGGAAATGGTATTGGGCGGCACGATTAACAAAGAGATTGTCAATTTAATCAGCAACGCTGGCGGCAAAGCCTTTGGCGTCACCGGAAAAGATGGTCAGCTGATTCGCGCTAAGAAATTGCGAGTGTCCCACAAAACTCCAGAGATGTCTGCGCCAGAAATTATTGATATTGGTCATGTCGGTGAGGTCGAGTCTGTCAACAAAGCGGTTATAGATATGCTGGTAGACAGCGGATTTATCCCTGTTATCGCCCCCATCGGAGTGGGTGCAGACGGGTCTTCTTACAATATTAATGCCGACCTAGTTGCCGGAAAAATTGCCGAGGTACTCGGAGCCGAAAAGCTGATGCTACTGACCAATGTCGCCGGCTTACAGGACAAGCAGGGTCAGATTCTCACCGGTCTGAGCGTAGCAGATGTAGACGATCTAATTTCAGATGGCACAATTTACGGCGGCATGCTGCCGAAAATCCGCTGTGCGCTGGATGCGGTGAAGTCTGGAGTGCCCTACGCACATATTGTCGATGGCCGGGTAGAGCATGCGGTAATGTTAGAAATATTTACAGATGAGGGTGTTGGCACACTCATCACTAATCAAGAATTGGCAGGAGTATCCTGATGGCCGGTAAAAAAGGCTCCCGAGCCCAAGAGATTTTGCAAGCACTGGCGCGCATGCTGGAGGTTTCTAAAGGTGGTCGCATCACCACCGCGGCACTGGCAGCAGAACTTGGTGTGTCAGAAGCGGCACTCTACCGCCACTTCCCCAGCAAGACTCGTATGTATGAAGGGCTCATAGACTTTATCGAAGAAACTATCTTTGCACGTGTGCGCACCATTGTTAATGACGAGCCCGACGCTCTAAATCAGTGTTACAGGATTTTAAGTCTGGTGCTGGCCTTTAGTGAGAAGAATCCGGGTATCAGCAGAATCCTTAATGGCGACGCCCTAACCGGCGAGACTAGCCGTCTCCATGAACGGGTAGCTCAGTTTTTTGACCGCCTGGAGTCGCAACTCAAGCAGTGCTTACGGGAAGCCGAGATTCGTGACGGACTAAAAGTGAATGCCTCTGTCACCGTGACTGCCAACCTAATGCTGGTCACGGCTGAGGGTAAAATTAGCCAGTTTGTCCGCAGTGGCTTTAAGCAACTGCCCACAGAATACTGGTCTGAGCACTGGTCGCTGATGACGGCTAGGATGTTCAACTAGATAGCCTAGGGCCCACTCAATAGGGTTAATCAGATTGCTCAGCCTTTTTGAGCTGACGCAGCCGATCTTCGTAATGCCCATAGCGCAGAACTAGATTGGCAACGTCCGCTTGACGCTCGCGCAGCATGTTTTGCAACTCTGTTGTATCCTGCTCAACCCGGCTAAGCTTTTGGCGCAGCGACTCTGGAACCTGCTCGGCAGCCATCTCGTTGTAAGCTGCGCTTCTAAGGTACTCCAGCTCAAGAGACTGAAGGCTTTGCAGGTTGCTTTTTAGGTTAGTGATTTCTCTGGTTAACAGCGCCATTTTGCGATCTTTTAACTGAATAATATCAGAGACCTTGCTGAAGCTAGAGAGCAGATAGCTGTTCTGCTTGCGCTGCTCGAGATCGGAAAGCTCAACTGGTTGAGCAACAACCACTCGCAGAACCTGACCCCATTCGTTCACAATTTCGTAGCCTTCGGCAGCATCCAGTGGCGAAATGGTATCAGCAGTGACATGGGTGCCAGTGCTATCCTGAAAACGGTAGAGCTCCTTGGCTGCAACCCCTTGGATTAACAGCAGCATAAGAAGACCTACCATTTTATTCATACGCCGTACTCTTGCCTGTACTCTTTAATCTGCTCAACCAGCAATTGCATATTTGGCTTAGCATTCAGGTAATCTAAAATATCATCAATATCGATAATGCTAACCACTGGAACAGAGAACTGCTTTTCTACTTCTTGAATCGCCGATAGTTCAGTATTGCCGCGCTCCTTGCGATCCACGCCTATCACAACACCAGCGGCCTGTGCGCCAGCTTGGTCAACCATAGCCATGACTTCTCTGATCGCTGTACCTGCAGTAATCACGTCGTCAATTATCAGGACTTTGCCTTCGAGCGGCGCCCCCACTATAGTGCCGCCCTCGCCATGGGACTTCGCCTCTTTTCTGTTAAAACAGTATGGCACATCCAAATCATGATGCTCGGCAAGTGCAACAGAAGTCGCCGAAGCCAAAGTAATACCTTTATATGCTGGCCCGAACAACACATCGAACTGGATTCCAGACTCAACAATCGCCGCCGCATAGCACCGTCCCAACGCAGCTAGAGCTTTGCCGTGATAAAATTCGCCCGCATTAAAAAAGTGCGGTGATACGCGTCCAGATTTAAGCCTGAACTGGCCAAACTTTAAAGCGCCACTATCAAGGGCATTATCGATAAACTGAGTTTTGTAATTAGTCATAGTAGTCTTCTATTATTGAGCCAATGCCATTTGCTGAACTCGCACCAAATCAGCGACGCCACGTTTGGCCAGATCCAACATCTGAGTTAATTCTTCCGCGCTAAAGGGCGCAGCTTCAGCAGTGCCCTGCACCTCGATAAAACCATTGTCGCTATTCATCACCACATTCATATCGGTTTCGGCATTAGAATCCTCTGCATAATCCAAATCCAATACTGGAACACCTTTGTAGACACCTACAGAAACTGAAGCAATCATTGTGACCAAAGGATCTCCAGCGATAGCCTTCTTGCGCTGAAGGTGGCGGATTGCATCCACCAGAGCAACGCAAGCACCAGTGATGGAAGCGGTTCTGGTACCGCCATCTGCCTGAATGACATCACAGTCAATATTGATAGTGTGTTCACCAAGCTGCTTGAGGTCCACCGCAGCTCGCAGAGACCGACCGATCAGACGTTGAATTTCTTGGGTTCGACCGCTCTGTTTACCGCGCGCAGCCTCGCGACCCATCCGGCTATTGGTTGACCGCGGCAACATACCATACTCGGCGGTTACCCAACCCTGGCCACTGCCGCGCAAGAATCTCGGCACACCGTTTTCGACACTCGCAGTGCAGATAACTTTGGTATTGCCAAACTCGACTAGCACAGAGCCCTCGGCGTGACAGGTATAGTCTCTTGTGATCTTTACTTGTCGGAGTTGTTCTGGGCGTCTGCCGCTAGGTCTATTCATAATGGGTATCCTGGATAATGGGCGATAAAAATTTTGCGGAATTGTAGCAAATCTACCTACCCATTGACCGCCTTTGTTACCATGGCACACCATTAATTTTTAGTTTGGAGAAAATATGCCTCGCAGCATGACGGCATTTGCCAGAAACACTATTGAATTTAGCTGGGGTTCACTAACCTGTGAACTGCGCTCGGTCAACCATCGCTTTCTGGAAACGGGCTTCCGGCTTCCTGAGACTCTTCGAGATATTGAAATGCCGCTGCGTGAAATCGCCCGCAAGAAGCTCAAACGCGGCAAAGTCGACTGTGGCATACAGGTCAGCTTTAATAGTAACGATGCCTCGGTTAATGCCGATCTTGAGTTAGCAAAGCGCTATATAGATATCGCCGAAAAAGTAGCCGGAGAAATACGCAATCCAGCGCCAATTTCGCCTCTAGAGATTATGCGCTGGCCCGGCATACTCAAAGATCAGCACCTAGAGCCAGAGATACTGCATGCAGCAGCGATTCAGGCTTATAGCACAACTGCGGATAAGCTCTTAGAGGGGCGTCAACGGGAGGGCGATAAACTAGCTGAAATGATTGAACAACGGCTTGTCGGTATAGAAAAACAGATCGATACGGTTCGTAACCACCTGCCCGACATTCTCAGTCAACAGCGTGCACGACTTAGTGAAAAACTCAGTGAGCTAAAATCTCAGCTAGACGAAGAGCGTCTCGAACAGGAGATGATCATCATTGCCAATCGAGCCGATGTCGATGAAGAGCTCGATCGCCTCGAAGCTCATATCAGCGAGATTCGTTTGACCCTCAAAAGCTCTGATGCCATTGGCCGCCGACTAGATTTTTTAATGCAGGAATTAAACAGAGAGGCCAATACTCTGGGCTCAAAATCTATTGCTGGCGTGACCACACAGGCCTCTGTAGAACTCAAGGTATTGATAGAACAGATGCGCGAGCAGATCCAGAATATTGAATAATTTTTACAGCCAAAGGCGTGATTAATTTGTTTAAATCGCTAAAGAGCCGCTTCTGCAGACAGGGGTTGGGGCCGGTTTTAATCGCTGTTTGGCTATTGCTTAGTAGCGGTTCGGCGTTGTCCTTTGGCGCTGATGGCCATCGCATCATTATTGCGATCGCAGAAAACCATATCAGCGAGAAAACCGCCGAGAGCATACACCAACTCATTGAAGGGGCTGAGCTCGCCAAGCTATCTCTCTGGCCCGATACTATTCGTCGCCTACCAGAGTGGCAAAACTCAAAGTACTGGCACTATATCAATGTCGATGACGACCAACAGCTCAGTGCGGTCGAGCATGATGAGAATGGACATGGCGACATACTCTGGGCACTGCAACACTTTTCCAATCAGCTGAAAGATCCTCAATTGGGTCGCAGAGAACAGATCAAGGCCCTGGCGTTCCTCAGCCATCTGATAGCCGATATCCATCAGCCCCTGCATGTTGGCCGTCAGGATGACCGGGGAGGCAATAAAGTGCGAGTAAAATGGCTAGATCAACGCAAGACGGTCAATTTGCACCAGGTCTGGGATAGACTACTCATCAGCGCCTCAAATGAGACACCTAAACAGTACGCCCGCCGCCTAGACCAGGCCTCTGATCAGCAAATCACTCTGTGGCAACAAACCGAGTTTCTAGACTGGGCCAACCAATCAAAAGCCCTGCGAAGCCAGGTTTATGATTTTGGCACACAGATACGAGGACAGCACATAGTGCTAAACACTGCCTATGTCGAGCGCAATAAGCCAATAATAGAGCGTCAATTATTGGTTGCAGGCATTCGTCTCGCCGGCTGTTTGGAGAGTATTTTTAATCCTCAAGGCCTGTAACTAAAATTTTTATTACACTGGCCCAAGAATCTGGAATAATCACATTCACTAGTTTTTTAGGCAATGGATCTCGCAAAGTTATGGCGCAAGGCACCCTATTTATTATCTCTGCCCCCTCTGGGGCTGGCAAAACCAGTCTGGTAGCGGAAATTCTCGCGCGAATGGACAATATTCAGGCGTCTATCTCTCATACCACCAGAGCCTGCCGCCCCGGCGAGACCGATGGCATCAACTACCATTTTGTTTCCCAGCAGCATTTTTTGGCGATGATTGGCGACAATGCGTTTCTTGAGCACGCTCAGGTGTTTGGCAATTTTTATGGCACCTCCGAACAATGGGTGCGCGAGACTCTGGCACAGGGTGGGGATGTTATTCTTGAAATAGATTGGCAGGGGGCTGCACAGGTTCGCCAAAAATTCCCCGATAGCCAGAGTATTTTTATACTGCCGCCAAGCAAACAGGCTCTGCGCGAACGTTTAAATGGCCGCGGTCAGGACGACGCCGAGGTTATTGATCAGCGAGTGGCCGCCGCCAAAGAAGAAATGAACCACTATGTAGAAGCCGACTACCTAGTAATCAATGATGATTTTGATACGGCGCGTCAACAACTAGAGTCTATTATTAAAGCGCAACGGTGCAAAATACCGGTACAGGGCCAAGAAAAATTACTGCTAGATTTATTGTCGTAACCACCGTCTTTAGGTAAACTGGCCGGCCGCGCAGCCTTTGGCTGTGCTACTGTTATTAAATTTATCGAAATTTTAGTATTGGCGGAAAAAAGATGGCTCGCATTACTGTAGAAGACTGTTTAGATCATGTAGATAACCGTTTTGAATTGGTTATGGTTGGCTCTAAGCGCGCTCGTCAACTAGCGGTTGAAGGCAGACCTGCTCTGGTTGACGAAGAAAACGACAAACCCACGGTTATTGCTCTTCGTGAAATCGAAGAAGGCCTTATTAACGCAGACATCCTGACGGAAGTCGCTCAGGACTACGAAATTGTCGACGCTGAAGAAATAGCTGAAACAACTGAAGAGGCTGCTATTCCGCCTGCTTTTTAGTCTTTTGCATAGTAGTCTGTTCAATAGCTATTAGCCCGAATATAGATTAACCCACTCAAAGTTCCACCAATCAGATAAGAGAAGGGGGCGGCCGTAAAGTGCTGACAGTGCTCACCGACAAGCTCTCTTCTTACCTCGACCCAGGAGAAGTCCGCAGGGTCGAGCGAGCTTACAAATTCTCCGAGCAGTGTCACAGGGGCCAGATGCGCCAAAGTGGCGACCCCTACATCACCCATCCGCTGGCAGTGGCCAATATTTTGGCCGACATGCATATGGATCACGAGAGCCTTATCGCGGCTCTTTTACATGACGTTATCGAGGATACTGGTGTCACCAAAGGGCAGATCAGCCGCCGTTTTGGGCGTACTGTTGCCGATCTAGTAGATGGCGTTAGCAAACTCACCGAAATAGAATTTGAAACCAAAGCCGAGCAGCAGGCAGAAAGTTTTCAGAAGATGACTCTGGCAATGTCCAGAGATATCCGTGTTGTTCTAGTCAAGCTCGCAGACAGGCTGCACAACATGCGCACCCTTGGCGGACTCTCCCCCGAAAAACGGCGTCGCGTTGCCAGGGAAACCTTAGATATCTATGCACCAATTGCCCAGCGCCTTGGGATTAATGATATTCGTATTGAATTCGAGGATCTCGGCTTTGCCGCCATGTATCCGCTGCGTCACCGACGCCTGCGCGAGGCAATGAAAGCGGCGCGCAAAAACCGTAAAGAGATTGTTGCAGAAATCCATCAGGCAATTGAACTGCGGATGGAAAGTGAATCCTTCCCCGCTATAGTGAAAAGCAGAGAAAAGCACCTGTGGAGTATCTACAAAAAAATGCGTGGTAAGCACAGATCTTTCCGCGACATCATGGATGTATTTGCCTTTCGACTTGTCGTCAATACCGTGGATGATTGCTATCGTACCCTAGGTATAGTGCATAATATTTTTAAGCCAGTACCCGGCGAATTCAAAGACTATATTGCCATCCCCAAGGCCAATGGCTATCAGTCACTGCATACCCTGTTGGTTGGTATGCATGGGGTTGTTATTGAGGTGCAGATTCGCACCAAAGAAATGGAGAGAATGGCCAACTATGGTATTGCCGCTCACTGGGAGTACAAAGCTGGCAATAAAAATATTGAAGGTAGTCAGCACCGCGCAACACGCTGGGTACAAGGCCTGCTGGAAATGCAAAAGCAGGCGGGTGACTCGCTAGAATTCTTGGAGCATGTAAAAGCTGATCTGTTTCCAGACGAAATCTATGTGTTCACCCCCAAGGGCACCATAGTTGAGCTACCCTCGGGTGCCACGCCAATTGATTTTGCCTACTCTGTGCACACTGGCCTGGGTAACACCTGTATTGCCTGTCGAGTAGACGGCGAATTAACACCTCTTTCCGAACACCTCCAAAGTGGCCAGAAGATTGAAATTGTTAGCACACCCGGCGCTCAGCCAAACCCTAACTGGTTGAATTTTGTAGTAACGGCAAAGGCGCGCAGTGCTATTCGCCACTTCTTGAAAAATCAGCAGCACGATGAATCTGTGGATCTGGGCAAGCGGCTGTTAGATCAGGCACTTTCCAACCTTGGCACGAGATACAAAGAACTCAAGAAATCGCAGATTAAGCGCCTGCTCAAAGAAACTGGGGCTTCGACCTTCGAGTATGTGCTCCAGCAAATCGGGCTTGGCAACCGAGTGCCCTTCGCAGTGGCTAATCTTTTAGTGCCGCCAGCCAAACGTAAAATTGCTGACGGCAAGCGCAACTCTACCCTGCCGGTAGTCATAGATGCCTCGGAGGGGCTGCTGCTGCAATATGCGCGCTGCTGTCACCCAATTCCCGGCGACCCAATTCTTGGTCATGTAACTCCAGGCAAAGGGTTGGTTATTCATCTTGAGTCCTGTCGCAATCTCAAAGAGATTCGTTCCAATCCAGAGAAATGCATGCCTCTGACCTGGTCAACGGTAGTCAGGGGAGAGTTCCCAGTAGAGATCAAAGTAGAAATCACCCCAGAGCGCGGGTTTATTGCCGCGCTGGCATCCAGAATGACAGAGGAAGACGCCACTATTGAGAATATCACCGTCACTGAAAAGGATGCCTTTACCAGTGTGGTTGATGTGGTGCTCAATGTTAAGAACCGCATTCATCTGGCAGATATTCTGCGTCGTGCGCGCAGCCTAAAACCTGTACGCCGTATTTACCGTGTAAAAAATAAGTAAGCTAGGAGACATAGATGACCAATAAAGCCATTATCCATACAGACAGCGCCCCGGCAGCCATAGGCACCTACGTTCAGGCAGTAAAGGTCAATAACACTGTGTACCTGTCTGGCCAGATTCCACTAGATCCAGAGACGATGACTGTAGTGGAGGGTGATATCAGCGCACAGATTCATCAAGTGTTTAAAAATCTCGCTGCCGTCTGCGAGGCCTCCGGTGGTGACCTTAGCAATATAGTTAAGCTCAATATCTTCCTCACCGATCTCAGCCATTTCCCTAAGGTCAATGAGATTATGAGCCAACATTTTCAAGAACCCTACCCGGCACGAGCAGCTATAGGTGTCAGCGAACTACCCAAAGGGGCTGAAGTTGAAATGGACGGTATTCTAGTTATCTAGATTACCCGCTAACCCCCCAACCTCTGCCATCAATGCCAGATAGCCTTCTTTATAGCTGGGGAAAATAAACTGATATCCACTAGCTAAAAGGCGCTGATTACTGCAGCGCCTCGCCGCCTTCTGCTCGACAATTTCATCTTCTAACTTGACCTGCATCTGGTCCGCCATCCAACGCCGCAAATCATGCTGAGTGACTGGCTGTGAGTCGGTAGCCAAATAAAGCGTTTCGATAGGCTTATTAGCAGCATAGCGCTCAACAAGATGGCAGAGAACACCAGCGCAGTCATCACTGTGAATCCGGTTACTCCATTGCGGTGGCTGCGCCGGCCGACCTTTACCCGCCATTATCTGGCTCAGCATTCTGGTGCGCCCGGGCCCATATATGCCAGAGAAACGCACAGTGGTCTGAGCCACTGGCAGCGCCTTTATGAGTTGCTCGGCCTCTAGTAACAGAACGCCAGAGAAAGACTCAGGTTCTGTAGCTGTTGTCTCGTCAACCCAGTCACCATTATTGTTGCCATAGACACTGGTACTAGATACCCAGATAACTAGACCTGGCCTATGTGCAGTGGCATCAATTGCCTTGGATAGGGCTGCGGCGCCCCGCACATAGGACTCTCTATAAGCCTGTTCAGTAAAGCCGCTTGGTGTCAGCGTTACCACCACCACATCAAAACCCTGATCGAGAATAGTCGTTAATTGCTCAGCATCCGTAATATTTGCGGCAATAGGAACAATGCCCTGAGGAAGATTCTGAGGCTGTCGTTTCATGCCGTAGCAACAATGGTTTGGCGCCAGACGCAGCGCCGTGCGTTGACCAATGTCACCACAGCCGGCAAATAGTATTTTTAATTGATCTTTCATGCTTGATTAATATTAGCTATTATTAGAGAAACTGTTTTTCAATTGAGCCTATAACATGACACTTACAGAACTCCGCTATATCACAACTCTGGCTCAGGTCTCGCACTTTGGCCATGCCGCAGAGCGCTGCAATGTCAGCCAGCCAACTCTGAGTATAGCGGTTAAAAAACTAGAAAGTGAGCTTGGAGTTGATCTTTTTGAGCGCTCAAAAAGCAGCGTTAGACCCACGCCTATAGGAGAGCAGATAATCGCCCAGTCTCAGCGAGTACTGGAAGAAGCAGCGGCCATTAAAGATATTGCGACCTCCGGTAAAGATCAGCTCAACAGCCCACTGCATGTGGGCGCTATTTTTACCATTGGCCCCTATCTATTCCCGCACTTTATTCCACCGCTGCAAAAGTCTGCACCACAGATGCCGCTGGTCATTGAGGAGGGCTACACTAGTACGCTGCGCAAACGCCTGCGCAGTGGCGAGGTAGATGTGATTATTGTCGCGCTGCCATTTAATGAACCAGATGTCGTGGTGCAACCACTGTACGAAGAACCCTTTGTACTGCTATTGCCGGGCAACCACCCACTCGCCGCCAAGCAGGAAATTGATCACAGTGATTTAGATGGCGAAAATGTTCTGATGATGGGAGAGGGGCATTGTTTTAGAGACCAGGTAATAGAGGCGCTCCCCAATATTAATCGAAACCCTGTTGGCAGTGCGCCAATCCGCACTATGACCGAAGGCAGTTCTCTGGAAACCCTTTGCTACATGGTTGCCTCTGGTCTGGGCATCACCATATTGCCGCAATCTGCGGCCATAGGCGCAGAGCACCGCGGCAATAGTTTAGTGACTCGTCCCTTCGCCGGCAGTAGCCCGTCGCGCACAACGGCATTGGCTTGGCGAGCAAGTTTCCCCCGCCACAAAGCGATAGATGCATTGCGCAACGCGATCTATGACCGCAAGCTACCGGGAATCAATAAGTCCTAATGGCGCCGCAAACTCTTGATAAAATAAGCGTTACCAGTCTGCATGGGGTGGGGCCTCAGCTTGCATCCAAACTAAAGAAACTTGGCCTTTACAGCGTGCAAGATCTGCTTTTTCACCTCCCGCTGCGCTACATAGATCGCACTCAGGTCACCCCCATTGGCGGCATTCAGCCTATGTCTGACGTAGTTATTGAGGGCGAGATTCGAGCGAGCGATGTGGTTTTTGGTCGGCGTCGCAGTCTAGTGTGCAGAATCCAAGATTCAACCGGCGTGGTTACTTTGCGATTCTTTCATTTTAATCGAGCTCAACAGGAGCGCCTAAAACCAGGTACTCGCCTGCGTTGTTTCGGCGAAGTGCGGCGAGGAAAATCTGGTGTCGAACTCTACCATCCCGAATATCAGTATCTAGACAGCGCTAATCCGGCGCAACTAGAAGAGACATTAACACCTATATATCCGGCCACTGAGGGAATTACTCAAACTCGGATTCGCGATCTCTGCGCTCAGGCACTAAAACAGCTTCAGGAGTATCAGATTGCGGAACTGCTCCCTAATGAGGTAAAAACAGAGTTAGGGCATGAACTCAGCTACTCTCTAGATAACGCATTGCGCCTACTCCACAACCCGCCACCCGGGACTGCGCTGCATCTGTTATCCGAGGGCGAACACCCAGCGCAGCAACGACTGGCCGCTGAAGAGTTAATAGCACATAACCTAAGCCTGCTTCGTCTACGCCAAAAAGTACAGCAGCAGCAAGCGCCCGTGCTGATGCGAGATAAAACGGCGCAAGACAAATTTTTACAACAGCTGCCCTTTACGCTCACCGCAGCCCAGCTGAGAGTAGTAGACGAAATTAATCAGGATATAAGTACCGCCATACCCATGCTTCGCCTTGTTCAAGGAGATGTGGGTTCGGGCAAGACGGTCGTAGCAGCCATGGCCGCCGTGCAGGCCATAGCCAATGGCAAACAGGCCGTTTTGATGGCGCCCACTGAAATTTTAGCTGAGCAGCACCGTATTAATTTTGACCAGTGGCTTCGCCCCCTAGGCATCCGCGTTGCCTTTCTAACCGGCAAAGTTAAAGGCAAGGCCAGAGAAATGCAGCTTGAAGCCATGGTCGATGGCTCCGCGCAGATGGTTATCGGCACACATGCTCTGTTTCAGGAGGCTGTAAGCTTTCATGATTTGGGGCTTAGTATTATTGACGAACAGCATCGTTTTGGCGTGCACCAACGTCTGGCGCTGCGCAATAAAGGCTTTAATCCGGATAACCCTGTTGCCATGGGGCCTGCTCCTCATCAGCTAATTATGACGGCAACCCCAATTCCTCGCACTCTGGCCATGAGTGCCTATGCTGATCTAGATTGCTCGGTTATAGACGAACTGCCCCCAGGCCGAACCCCGGTGGAAACTGTCGTGTTAAACAACCTACGACGCAACGACGTCATAGATCGGGTGCGAGCCTCATGCACTGTTGGCCGTCAAGCCTATTGGGTCTGTACGCTCATTGAAGAATCAGATGTACTGGAAGCTCAGGCCGCAGAGGTAACCGCCAGCGAGCTACAGCTAATGTTGCCTGAATTGAGTATTGGTTTGGTGCATGGCCGACTTAAGCCGAGAGAAAAGCTTGAGGTGATGAACGCATTTAAGTCGGGTGACATTAATTTGCTGGTAGCGACCACAGTGATAGAGGTAGGCGTCGATGTGCCCAATGCTAGCCTGATGATTATCGAAAATGCAGAGCGTTTGGGGCTCTCTCAACTGCATCAGTTGCGCGGCCGAGTAGGTCGAGGCTCACAGAGCAGCCACTGTGTTCTACTGTATAGCGCTCCTATTTCCAATAATGGCAGTGCACGCCTCAAAATTATGCGCGAAACTACTGATGGCTTTAAGATTGCCGAAAAAGACCTCGAAATCAGGGGGCCAGGCGAGGTGCTAGGCACTAGGCAGACCGGCGATATGCAGCTACATATTGCCGATCTACAGCGTGATGCTCATATGCTGCCACAGGTGAAGCGAGCCGCTGAAAAACTCCTGCTTAACCACCAACAAAAGGTCGACCCACTTATCGCGAGATGGCTTGGTCATGCCGAGCAATACGCCCAAGCTTAACAGCAAAAATATAAGTGATATTAATATTTCATTTTTATGACAAGGCCCTATACTGAAACCCAAATTAGAGGGTAAGCATATGGCGTTTAGTAATCCAATTTCAAACCTGTTTGGCAAGTCTCCTATCCTTCCACTACAGGACCACATGTCCCTAGTAGTCAGATGCGCTACCCAGCTAGAGCCCTTCTTTGAGGCAGCCATTGCCGATAATTGGCCTCAGGCTACCAACATCTTTAATCAAATTGTTGAGTACGAAAATAAGGCCGATGAGCTAAAAAAGGACTTCCGGCTCAATATGCCAAACAGCCTCTTTATGCCCGTCCCACGAGGCGATCTGCTGAGCATCTTGGCGCAGCAAGATGAGATTGCTAACACCACTAAGGATGTTTGCGGCATCGTGCTGGGACGCGAAATGGATATACCCACCGCACTGCAAACCGATTTTATGGGTTTTGTGCAGAGTGCTATCGAAACCTGCCAAAAAGCACTGACAGCCATCAATGAGCTCGATGAACTGCTAGAAACAGGCTTTACCGGGCAGGAAGTCAAATTCGTCAAAAAACTGATCCGAGAGCTGGATGCACAGGAACAGAAAGTCGACAAGAAAGAGCTCAAGCTCCGCCATCGACTCTTTAAACTTGAAGCAGATATGCCCCCTGTGGACGTTATGTTCCTGTACAGCACCATAGATAATATAGGTGCCATTGCAGATACTGCAGAACGTGTGGGCAATAGCCTCGAACTCCTCCTAGCAAAATAATAATTACTCGGAACAGTCACTATGGAACTATTTACTGAACACGGCACCATTCTCATCATTATGGCCGCAATGTTTGGCTTCTTTATGGCTTGGGGTGTCGGCGCCAATGATGTTGCTAATGCAATGGGTACCTCGGTAGGCTCGAAAGCGCTCACCATCAAGCAGGCAATATTGATCGCGATGGTCTTTGAGTTTGCAGGAGCCTATTTGGCGGGTGGCGAGGTGACCTCTACCATCCGCAAAGGCATAGTCGACTCCGGTGTGTTTACTAATCAGCCCGACCTACTGGTATTCGGAATGTTGTCGGCCCTTTTGGCTGCTGGTACCTGGCTGGCGATAGCTAGTTTTATGGGCTGGCCGGTCTCTACGACACACTCTATTGTCGGAGCGATTGTTGGGTTTGCGGCTGTTGGCGTTTCTTACGATGCGGTTAACTGGAGCAAGGTCAGCACTATTGTAGCCAGCTGGGTGGTTTCACCTGTTATGGCCGGCACTATCTCCTTCGCTATTTTCAGAAGCGTTCAGCGGCTGATTCTTATCCAAGACAATCCCTTTGAGCGTGCAAAAAAGTACGCGCCCATGTACATGTTCGCCGTGGGTTTCTTGATGGCTATGGTGACCCTGCTTAAAGGTCTGAAACACGTTTTTAAAGATATCGGCATCAAGTTGTCCTTTGGTGAAAACGCCCTGGTCGCTGTTGGTTTCGGTATTTTGGTCACTATTATTGGTACCTATCTATTAAGCAAAGTTGAACGGGACGAATCCAAAGAAGAAGGCAATCGTTTCTACAATGTTGAAAAGGTGTTTGCGGTACTCATGATTTTCACGGCCTGTAGCATGGCCTTTGCACACGGCTCTAACGACGTGGCTAACGCCGTTGGCCCTCTGGCTGCGGTTGTCAATGTAGTGAATGCAGGTGGCGATATTGCCGCAAAAAGCTCCATGCCCAGCTGGATTCTGTTGCTTGGTGGTGGTGGTATCGTAGTGGGCCTTGCCACCTACGGCTTTAAAGTAATGGGTACCATTGGACGCAAGATTACTGAGCTCACGCCAAGCCGTGGCTTTGCTGCTGAATTAGGCGCTGCTGCGACGGTTGTTTTGGCATCTGGTACTGGTTTGCCGATCTCTACCACCCATACTCTGGTTGGTGCTGTTCTGGGTGTAGGTATGGCTAGAGGTATAGGCGCACTAAACCTGCGAATGGTCGGCTCTATCTTCCTTTCATGGGTAGTAACTCTGCCCGCTGGAGCAGCCCTGTCTATTCTGTTCTTCTTTTTCTTTAAAGGGGTATTCGGTAGCTAGAATATTTAGAGCTTACTGAGGTTATTCAATAGCTCTAGGGCCTGTTCGGCATCTTGCTCAGGCACAAAAACGTGGTCGTGGTAGAAACCCGCGATCACGTTGGCGCTAATATCATAGGACGCCAGCTTGCCTGAAATGATGGCCGTTAGCCCCACAGCTTCAAGGCTGGAGTGAACCTGCAAGCTGATGCAGCGGAACAGGCCTTCATAACTCAATCCATAGGTATCGGCATTTTCCTTGGTTAGCACCAGAGTCAAACCCTCTGGCTCCTGAAAACTGGCGATTGGCTTAGCCTCGGAATAGTCTCCGTAGCACCCATTGGCAAGAGTACAAAATACGTAGCAGGGCTCTAGAATGAGCGGCGACAGCCCATTGAGAAGTCTCTTTAAATCGGTTTCACCAGACATATTATCTATCTTTTGGTTGAGCGAAGAATACAAAGGGCAGTGCAAGTGGGCCGAGTAGAGCCCCCATCCAACCCCAGAAGCGGGCATCTGCGCGACGCTCTTGAGCGATAAGATAGCAGGCAAAGATACAAGCAATGTTTACAATAACCAGACCATAGGCTGTGGACATTACGTCGACTCCTCAGAAAAACACTAGTTTGAGATACTGAAACTCTGGATAGGGCGGTACAGCATCGAATCGAAGATAATACCAAAACATACATTGATCGGTTACAGCTAGTTTATATTTTCTATCTCGGGGTTGATCAGTCTAGGCGACCAATAGCCCTAACAATCTGCGCAATGGAGCCGCGGCCCAGGCGTATTTTTGGTAGAGATCTTTTAGCCGCTCTACAATATCAGTGTTTGGCGGTTGCTGTGCAAGATTTTCTACCGTTGCCCTGAGTGCAAGGTAATCTTCCTCTGAGACGCTGTTGCTTTGACTGGCTAGGGCTTCTATGGCTCTGTTGAACTGCTCCAAATCAGCGGCCGCAAATCAAAGGCTCTGATTGGCCTCTAAATGGTTGTTGTCGCCTTGGTTGATGTTACCCAGAGTCGCGCGGCCACCAGTAATATTAATATTGATTCCGGGCTTGCTCATGCCTTAGCACCTTTCACCGCACCGGTTATTTTATTCATGGCGCCCTGTACCACATTGCCCACATTTACCTTGCCACCAGTAATATTAATATTCATGGATTGTAGCTTCTGTGCTTTTAGATCGCTGGTATCTATGCCGTTTTTATCCAGTGCTAAGACCATCGCATCGAATACGGTTTCGCTCATTGAACGCACCTGAGTTGAGATATCAATATCGTTATATGCGCTGGGGTAGACGGTTCTCACTTTATTCAAAAGATTGGTCTCGCGCTTTAAGTAAGCGCCAATCCAAAAAAGCAGAGTAAACGGCGAGTAAGCTATCAAATTGAATTTAGCATTTTTATCTATATAGCCTCCTACCATCACTCGCCATTCGAACGAGCGGATAGCGCCGAAACTGCTCTGGTTTAAAATCAGGGTTAATGTTGTGCCACGCTGAGTTGGGCTGGCTTGGCCTTTTAAAAAGCTGCGCTGCTCTGGGGCCAATAAGTCTTTGTCGCTATCGGTTATAGCGATAGATTCCAGCCCACTGATCGGTGTTTTATTTTTTAACTCTTGTTCAATGGTGGCAAAGATATCCGTCTCGATATTGATCGGATGATGGAACACATGTTGGATATGGGTGTAAACCTGTCCGTAATATTTGAAGGGCTGCGCCTTATTAAAATTTTTTACGCTGGCGACTGCCTCTTCAATATCGTTGCGCAGGAGGGTTGCAGTAATCAACCCAAATACTGCAAGGACAATGATCCAAATGCCGAGAGTACCCAAAATTAGATAGAGATGAACCAAGCAGGCGATGGCAATGCTGCGTTTTTTAACGCGATTATTAACGTTTTTTGAATCTAACAAATCCATTTTTAATAGCTCCCTTTTGCTGCAATAACATTGATTAACTTTTTTACGAAGTGTCTGCTGCTTGTCGCTCTCCTCTCCCTCTCCTTTAACTACACCTCAAGCCACCAGTATGCGGATAGATTTTATTGCTCACCATCCCTGCGCCCCTACCAGTTGTTAAGCGATGTAAATCACCGCAGCACAGCGGAGAATCGCGACGTAAAGCACTTTAAAGTTTTAGGGGTTGGCCACAAATTAGAGAGCGATCTCTGCAGCCTGTGAAAGACAGTTATCTGGCAGTTATCTAAAGATAGACCAGATTTTAAAAGACTGCGACGTCAGAGTTTTTTCGCCCGGCTGTTGGCCCAGGGGTCGATAGCAGCGGGCTTTCTAGAGGTGCTTATACCCTGAGTTTGATTGGCAAAAGTCCTGACATACAGGGCTTCGACTTTCTCTCTCGCCCAAAGTGTTCTGCGCAGGAATTTAAGGCTCGACTTGACCGAGGGATCAGTTTTAAAACAGTTAATATTTATCTTCTCAGCCAAAGTCGCCCAGCCATAATGCTCTTGCAGCTGGGTAACCACCTGTTCAAGTTTAATGCCGTGCAGCGGGTTATTGGGTTGAGAATCTGGCATAGCTAATGGCCTCAGGGGATTATGTCCGAACTATACAGAGATTTTGCTCGTTGGGCTCTTGCAACGACCCAGCTCAACCAGAATATTTGGACAAGAGCCGATTAGTCCGCTTTTAAGCGCTCGACCTGACAGTCCTGGGCTCCCATCTCAAACTCCCTGCAGATCCAGGGGCGATGCTCATAAATCCGGCACATCATGGTGCTGCGATCCAACGCTGCACACCATCCGTCGGCGAGACGCGTCATGGTTTCAGCACCCCAGCGATCCTCACTGATGTATTCTCTTGGCACACCGGTATCAGTGATAAGCATAACCTCCAGCTTGCAACAGTCCGCTTTGCAGCTGGCACAGCTAATGTCTGGATCAACCAGATTATGCACATCAATACTCACAGGCAACCATCGAGCGCGGCAAAAACGAACATTAAAATAACCCTCTCGTTATTCTGTGTGGAGCCAATAGCATCACTTAGTACCCTATTATGCGTGCTTATTTAGGCTGCTCACCCAGCTGACAAAAGCCCTGAGCTGGGACATCTAAGGCTGCATTAAATTTGCTGGAGAGATTTTGAAAAGCAATGAGGCCAGTGAGGTCGACCAGAGCATCATCGCTAAAAAATGTTTTCAGCCTTGCCATCAAGTCTGCGCTGATCTGTTGATGGGAATAGGTAACGGCCTCTGCATACTCCAGGGCGACGCGTTCTTTATCCGTATAGACTGCAGATTCGCGCCAGTGCTCAAGCTGCTCTACCTTTTCCATTGAGCCGGCTCTGGCGGCCAAGGTAGCAGAATTTATATCGACACAGAAATGACACCAGTTAATCTGTGAAACTCGCACTGTTACCAAGGACCGAAGGACCTGATCGATAGGGGATCTTTTACGATCAATTGCGCCGTACAGCAGCGCCACTGCAGCAAACAGTGTTGGTACTCGACCCCAGAGCAATCCCGGGTCAAGGACAGCGCCATATTTACGCTGTTGATTCCAAAAAAATGGCCTCAGCCAGAAGGGGTATTGTTTTAGTGGTTTAACAGGAATATGCATTATCAGAGTTGTGGCCTATGTTGTGTAAAGCCTTTCAGAGGTCGAGGCGAGTAGATTGTGTAGCAATATTATAGCCGGCAGCACGCACCATTAAGGCCTCTGTGCTCTCAGGGTTTAACAGCGGATTGGTATGGTTCATATGAATAAACCAGACTTTTTCTCGCTGCTCTGGCCCCAACGCTGCCAGAGCCTCCATGGTTTCTGTTACTAGGGGGTGCGGAACTTTGGACATATCCCGTCCAGGTAGCTCACCGTCGCCAAAAAATGTCGCATCCAGCAGAGCATAGTCGACCGTCTTAATAACCTCGGCAATATCCTTTTCCCAGACTGACCACTTATTAATATCTGGGATAAATAGCGCAGTCTTGGCTGGGCCCTTTATGGAATAGCCCACGGTTTCAGAAAATTCATCGCGGTGAGGCACTAAAAACGGGGTAACACCGAGACCTGAAAGCGTTTCCGTGCGATTGTGGGCTAGCGGCTGCAAAATAATATTATTGAAGGCCACCAACTGACTCCAGGGGCCGTTGGAACTTAGATAGTCGGCCATTCGTGGCATGGCAAACACCGGTATATTGCTAGCACCCATGGCCTCATGACCAAAAAACATCAGGCCTGCATAATGACCAATATGGGCATGGGTAAGAAATACACCCGACAGCGCATAGCCCCCTGCCTGTTGCTCAAGCCTATAAAGTTGCCGCGGCAGATGCGGAGTTGCCTCAAATAGGTAGGTCTTTCTTGTTTTAGGATCCACCAGAGCCAAGGCGGTGGCACCCAGTTCACGCTTTGCATCAACCCATCCTGGCATGCAGTGTTGCTGATAACAGCCTGCCTGCGGATAACCGGCATCTTGGGCAACTCCCAGCACATAGAGGTAAGGACGTTCAGTCTGATCGGCTGCAACATAAAAATTAGCCAAGCACAGGGTCAGGGTCAGCAGTATTCGCAAAGACATGTTATTTGTGCGCCGCCAGCATTTTGCCCATATTTTCATGGATCAGGCTCACTGCCTTTAGCGGCCGTATCATTACTTTAAAGTCAATAATTTGGCCAGTCTCATCCCAAGTCATCATGTCTACACCGTTTACGGTAATGCCGTTAATCTCGACCTTAAACTCCAGTATGGCCTGATTATCACCAGTCAGTTCACGAACATAGACAAAGGTTTCATTAAAGAACACCTGAAAAGCCGCCGCCAGATACTGCGTAGTAACCGCCTTACCTACCTGAGGCGTATGCACAACAGGTGAGTGGAATACACAGTGATCGGCCAATAATCCATCCAGTCCCGTCACATCTCGGGCTTTGGCAATGCGATGCCAAGTAGCAAGAGTATCAATTGCCATAGGGTTCACCTTTATTTTCCTGGGCCTAGGCCAGCAATAAGATAAATTTAATCCACATGGCAATCAGTGTTAGCACTGAGGCCACAAATACCATAAAGCGATGGATCGTATGGTTGTAAGAAATGTGAATTGTCGTGTGAATAAATCGTAAGCCTACAAAAAGCCAGGCTAGATCGGTCATAGCCGGATCTTCAATTTGTAACGCAACTAACAGAACCCCCAAGACATAAAACAGAATAGGCATCTCCAAAAGGTTGGACAGATTACGAGTAAGCTTTTGAACATAGTCTGGAGCTTCATAGCCTGCCATTAGCCTGTACAACTTTGGGTTTACCTGGCGTCTGCGCACACTGATAAGCCTAGAGGCACCCACCGCAAAGACAACGATAAAGGTGAGCATAACCAGCGTGAAGATTGGGTAGATAATGGACATGATTACGGTCTCTTATTCTATTTTGGAAATGGCTTTTATACTAAGTCACAGCTCAGTGATGTACCAGCATTGATTGGTCGCTTCTAACTCTATGACATGGTCGCATGGTTGTCAGGACTATAAAAAAAGGCGCCTAAGCGCCCTTTTTATCAAGCTAAAATCAGTTGATTCTAGGATCTAACTCTCCGCTGTCGTAGCGCAGGGTCATCGCATCCAGACCCAGAGCTTTTATCTTACTCGCATTACCCGCTGTTCCAAAGGCTTCGTAGCGCGCCACAGCAATGTCTCTCATTGCTGTAATGGTTTCTTTTAGATAGGAGCGTGGATCAAAGGCCGCTGGGTTGTCTGCTAGATAGCGTCGCACTGCACCAGTGGAAGCAAGACGCAGGTCTGTATCTATGTTGATTTTGCGCACGCCGTGTTTGATGCCCTCGCAAATTTGTTCAACTGGTACACCGTAGGTCTCCGGGATTTCGCCACCGTACTGATTAATAATAGCCAGCCATTCTTGAGGCACTGAAGATGAGCCGTGCATCACCAAATGAGTGCCTGGAATACGCTCATGAATGGCTTTAATTCTATCGATAGCCAGAATATCTCCCGTGGGTGGGCGGCTAAATTTGTAGGCGCCATGGCTGGTGCCACAGGCAATGGCTAAGGCGTCTACATGGGTTTTGGAGACAAAGTCGGCCGCCTCCTCTGGGTCTGTGAGCATCTGATCATGGGTTAGGGTACCTTCCGCACCAACCCCATCCTCTTCACCTGCCTGTCCAGTTTCAAGAGACCCAAGGCAACCCAGTTCACCCTCGACGGACACGCCGCAGGCATGTGCCATCTCGACAGAGCGTCGGGTGACATCAACATTATATTCATAACTGGAAGGGGTTTTGCCGTCTTCCATCAATGAACCGTCCATCATTACTGAGGTAAATCCAAGCTGGATAGAGCGCTGACAAATCGCTGGGCTTGTGCCGTGATCCTGATGCACACAGACAGGAATATCTGGCCATTCTTCTATGGCTGCCTGTATTAAATGACGCAAAAATGGCGCGCCTGCATATTTTCGGGCGCCGGCGGACGCCTGAACAATCACTGGGCTATCAGTCTGTTGTGCCGCCAACATAATGGCACGCATCTGTTCCAGATTGTTGACGTTAAATGCAGGTACGCCATACTGATACTCTGCTGCGTGATCCAGCATCTGTCGCAATGATATTAATGCCATGATGTGCTCCCTCTGTTAGACCTGCTAATACTTAACTCTTGGCGCGCTGCTCAAGTATGGCAACCGCGGGCAATTCCTTACCCTCAACATATTCCAAAAATGCACCGCCCCCTGTAGAAATATAGGATACCTGATCGGTGATGTCATATTTATCCACGGCGGCAAGTGTATCTCCGCCTCCGGCAATCGAAAAACCTGTGCTCTTGGCTATGGCTAATGAGATTGTCTTGGTGCCTTCTCCAAATTGATCAAATTCAAATACACCTACAGGGCCGTTCCAAATAATGGTCCCCATGGAGGCTATAATGCCTGCGAGAGTTCTAGCGGAATCCGGACCAATATCAAAAATCATGTCATCGGCAGCAACATCATCGGCAGAAATAATTCTGGCCTCAGCGCTTTCAGAAAACTCTTTACCCACGACAACATCGGTAGGCAGGGGGATATTGACCCTTTTCATCAGTGTTTGGGCAGCCGGAATCAGGTCTGGCTCATAGAGTGACTTACCCACCGGCTTGCCTGCAGCGGCAAGAAAGGTATTTGCTATCCCGCCCCCTACTATCAGCTGGTCAACCTTGTCGGCCAGAGTTTCTAAGACCATCAATTTAGTGGAGACCTTTGAGCCTCCAACAATGGCCGCTACTGGCGGCTGAGGTGCAGCAATGGCTTTCTCTAAGGCGTTTAACTCCTGGGCTAAAAGCGGGCCTGCGCAGGCGATGGGAGCAAACTTAGCAACACCATGGGTGGATGCCTGAGCGCGATGAGCGGTGCCAAAGGCATCCATAACAAAAATATCACAGAGCTTGGCATAGCCCTTGGCCAGAGTATCGTCGTTCTTTTTTTCGCCAGGGTTAAAGCGCACATTTTCTAGTATTACAATATCGCCATCGGCCTGCTCTAAACCGTTGGCCCAGCTCTGTTCAACTCTGATGGTTTTTCCCAGTAGCTTGCCTAGATGCAGAGCAACCGGTGCCATACTGAAGTCCTGGCTGTATTCACCTTCGGTGGGACGGCCCAGATGGGACATCAAAATAACTTTAGCTCCAGCGTCCAGAGCATGCTGAATGGTAGGAAGCGCAGCTCTTATTCTAGCGTCGCTGGTTACCTTGCCATCTTTGATTGGTACATTGAGATCTTCGCGTATGAGTACTCGCTTACCTGTCAGATCCAGATCGGTCATTAACTTGACGGTCATCGTAATCCTTATCTTGTGGTGGCTAACTGTGGGTAGTGGCCGAGCGATGTGACCAGCTCAACAAAGTGTCCAGCATTCTATTGGCGTAGCCCCATTCGTTATCAAACCAAATTAACACTTTGACTAATTTTTTCTGACTGACCCTAGTCTGGCTGGCATCAACAATGCCGCTGCGTGGATCATGGTTAAAGTCACATGACGCCAAGGGCTCTTCGGTATAACCTAGCACACCATTTAATGAACCCTCAGCAGCAGCGGCGAGAGTCTGATTTATACTGGCGACGTCTACATCACTGTTAACCATCACTGATAGGTCGATGGCAGAGACATTGATCGTTGGCACTCGCATAGCTTGGGCCTGGAAGCGCCCGGTAAGCTCGGGCATCAGGCGATCAATACCCAGAGCTAAACCCGTGTCCACCGGAATAATTGACTGCATCGCAGCGCGAGTTTTGCGCAAATCGGTATTGTGGTAGGCATCGATTACCGGCTGGTCATTCATGGCCGAATGGATAGTGGTAATCACACCACCATCAATACCAAAGGTATCGTTTAGCACCTTGATCACCGGCACAACGCAATTGGTAGAACAGGAGGCTGCTGAAATAACGGTTTCTCTGCCAGTGAGAATTTGATGATTAACACCGTAAACAATGGTGGCATCCACAGTTGGCTCTGCTGGTTGCGAAAATAGTACCCGCTTAGCGCCACTGCTCAGGTGCTGTTCGGCGGTTGCTCGATCGCTAAAGGAGCCGCTGCACTCTAAGACCACATCAACATCCAAAGCCCGCCAGGGCAGTTGATCAAGCTGGTCGCCATGGAGAATTTGAATGGGGTCACCATTGACGGTGAGGAGCTGGTCCTGAACCTCTACAGTGCCTGTAAATCGACCATGGGTGGAGTCGTACCTGGTGAGATGGGCAATGGTCTTGCAATCTGCAGGCTCATTGATTGCAACCACCTGCACCCAGTCGCGAGCCCCTGACTCATAAAGGGCTCGCAATACTGAGCGGCCAATGCGACCGTAGCCATTAATGGCCACTCGCAACATTAACCAATAGCCTCCATCACGTTGGCCACAACATTATCTAGGGTAAAACCAAACTCTTTCATCAACACATCACCCGGGGCGGACTCACCAAAGCTGGTCATACCCACAACGCGACCGTCGAGGCCAACAAACTTATACCAGTAATCTGCATGCAAAGCTTCTACTGCAACCCGAGCGCGCACTGAGGGTGGCAGCACGGCATCGCGGTAGTCAGCATCCTGTGCTGAGAAAATTTCCGCACAGGGCATGGACACCACTCGAGTCTGAATACCTTTACCTGCCAAATGTTCTGATGCTTGCATGGCAAGCTCAACTTCTGAACCGGTGGCAATCAATATAGCTTGGGGCGCATCACAGTCCTTAAGAATATAGCCACCGCGGGATATCGCGGCTACCTGGTCAGCAGTGCGCGACATTGGAGCGAGGCCCTGACGGCTGAATACTAAAGCTGCAGGACCATCACGGCGTTCAATAGCGCTTTTCCAGCTCACCGCAGACTCCACTGTGTCACAGGGGCGCCAGGTGTGCAGGTTAGGCGTAGAACGCAACGCGCTGAGTTGCTCTACAGGCTGGTGTGTTGGGCCATCTTCACCCAGACCAATGGAGTCGTGGGTATAGACAAAGATGCTTTGCTGCTTCATCAACGCTGCCATACGCACGGCATTGCGCGCGTACTCCATGAACATCAGGAAGGTTGCGCCGTAGTTGATAAAACCACCGTGCAAGGCAATACCATTCATCATGGCGCTCATGCCAAACTCGCGTACACCGTAGTAAATATAGTTGCCGTCGGCATTGTCTCCAGTAATGTCTTTGGAGCCAGACCAAATAGTCAGATTGGACCCCGCGAGATCGGCAGATCCACCCAGCAGTTCAGGTAACAATGGGCCATAGGCATTGAGACAGTTCTGTGACGCTTTACGGGAAGCCACTTTTTCCATCTTGTCCTGACATTCCTGAATATAGGCATCTGCCTGAGCGCTAAAGTCAGCAGGTAAATCACCATTGGCACGGCGCTCAAATTCAGCAGCTAATTCTGGATGGGCCGCGCGGTACGCTGCCAACTGATCGTTCCAAGCAGACTGCGCAGCTGCGCCTTTTTCAATGCCGCTCCAACCAGCGTAATGATCAGCGGGGATTTCAAATGGCCCATGCTCCCAACCCAGTTGTTCGCGGGTCAGCGCCACCTCATCAACACCCAGCGCAGCGCCATGACAGTCTTCTTTGCCCTGCTTGTTGGGTGAGCCGAAGCCAATAATAGTTTTGCAACATATTAGTGTTGGCTTGCCAGTCTCAGCGCGAGCCGCTTCAATCGCTGCTTTGATAGCATCGCTGTCGTGGCCATCCACATTGGGGATTACCTGCCAGCCGTACGATTCAAATCTAGCGGGTGTATCGTCGCTAAACCAACCCTCAACTTCACCATCAATAGAAATGCCGTTATCGTCGTAAAATGCAACTAACTTGCCGAGCTTTAAAGTGCCGGCTAGAGAACACACTTCATGGGAGATGCCTTCCATAAGACAGCCATCACCGAGGAAGGTATAGGTATTGTGGTCAACAACTTCATGGCCGGGGCGATTAAACTGGGCCGCCAAAACCTTCTCCGCCAACGCCATTCCCACAGCGTTGCTAATACCCTGACCCAGGGGGCCAGTGGTTGTCTCTACGCCCGGCGCATAGCCGTATTCTGGGTGGCCTGGCGTTTTAGAATGCAACTGACGGAAGTTTTTGATTTCTTCAATTGGCAGATCATAGCCGCTGAGGTGTAACAATGAGTACAGCAGCATCGAGCCATGGCCATTAGATAACACAAAGCGATCGCGGTTGGCCCATGCAGGATCTGCCGGGTTGTGACTGAGATAGTCGTTCCAGAGTACTTCAGCAATATCTGCCATACCCATCGGGGCACCTGGATGTCCACTGTTAGCCTGTTGCACAGCATCCATACTGAGGGCGCGAATAGCGTTAGCAAGGTCTCGACGTGAGGCCATGAAATATCACTCCTGAAACGGGAAATTGGGAAGTCGTCATTGTCCCTTAGTCGGCCTTGTCAGTAAACCGATATTCAATATTTGCACCACTTTTTGGGTAGCCAAACGGAGTATAGCCAGCAACCGCTCTCCGCCTTATATAAAAATATTTTGATATACCAAATGCGCTGTGTTAAAGTCCCGCGCTATGACTAGTCTCAGCCCCTATTCAGCCGCCGTAGAGGATCGTCCGACCCTCGATATTGGCGCCATTACCGCATTGAGCAAGGCGGCAGGCGACCCATTGCGGATGCAGATTTTAAAAGTACTGCAACAAAATGCCTACGGGGTGCTGGAGCTGTGCCAGATTTTTGATATTCGGCAGTCAGCAATGAGCCATCACCTAAAGATTTTAGCCAATGCAGGTTTGGTGGCGACAAGGCGTGAAGGCACGACGATTTTTTATCGCCGCAATCCGGCCAATATCAACCCAGATTTGCAGCAGTTGCAGCAGGCGCTGTTTTCCAGCATCGACCTAGCAGAGCTAGACCCGGCACTTAAGGGGCATCTAAAGCAGATCAATACAGAGCGCGCCAGCGCGTCTGTTGAGTTTTTTAATCGCAATGTGTCCCGTTTTGAAGAAAATCAGGATCTTATTGCCAGCTGGTCTGATTACGGTGATAGCGTCGAGAGCTTCCTGGACAGCAGTATTGACGCTACTGGTACCGCTATTGAAGTGGGCCCAGGTTATGGTCAGTTCTTGGGCAAGCTGTCAGCCTGTTTTGGGCAGGTATTGGCATTGGATAACAGTGCCGAGATGCTTGAGCAGTGCCAGAGCAGAGCAGCTCAGCAGGGCCTAGAGAATATAGAATTTATTTTGGGGGACACCTCAGTGGCACAGCAGCGTGGCATCCAAGCCGACTGCCTGTCATTGAACATGGTGCTTCACCACAATCCAGCTCCGGCAGAAATTATTGCCGACTGCGCCAGCCTGCTGGCACCCGGCGGCGTGCTGCTAGTAACAGATCTATGCGCCCATGATCAGGAATGGGTTAAAGAGAGCTGCGGAGATTTTTGGCTGGGCTTTGAGCCAGAAGAATTGACCCACTGGGCAAGTTCGGCGGGCCTTACTGAGGGCAACAGCCTGTATCTGACTCAGCGCAATGGTTTTCGCATTCAATTGCGACAGTTTAGTGCCGAAAGCACTACGTCTTAAAAGGAAGAAAAATGTCTAGCTACAACTTATTCACCTCCGAGTCTGTCTCTGAAGGTCATCCAGATAAAATGGCCGATCAGATTTCTGATGCAGTTCTCGATGCCATTCTTAAAGACGACCCCCATGCTCGAGTGGCTGTTGAGACCCTAGTGAAAACTGGGATGGCGATAATCGCTGGAGAGGTGCGCACAGATACCTATGTCGACTTAGAAGATATTGTCCGCGATGTGATCAAAGGAATCGGTTATGACCACTCCGATATAGGTTTTGACGGCAACTCCTGCGCCGTGCTGAATGCCATTGGCAAACAGTCCAGCCATATAGCGCAGGGCGTTGACGCCGCTGAGGACAAAGATCTTGGTGCCGGTGATCAGGGCCTGATGTTTGGTTATGCCAACAGCGAGACCTCTGTACTGATGCCCGCACCTATCTTCTATGCGCACCGCTTGGTGGAGCGCCAGGCAGAGCTGCGCAAATCTGGTGCACTGCCCTGGCTGCGACCAGACGCCAAGAGTCAGGTGACGCTGCGCTATGATCAGGGCAAGCCAGTCGCTATAGAAGCAGTTGTGCTATCGACACAGCACTCGCCCAATATCGGGCTCGGTGACTTGCAAGAGGCTGTACTAGAAGAAATTATTCGCCCAGTGCTACCAGAAGAATGGCTGCACGCTGGTACCAAATACCATATCAACCCTACGGGCAAGTTCGAAATTGGCGGCCCCATGGGTGATTGCGGTCTGACTGGCCGCAAAATCATTGTCGATACCTATGGTGGCATGGCTCACCATGGCGGCGGCGCATTCTCAGGCAAGGACCCCACAAAAGTAGATCGCTCTGCAGCCTATGCAGGTCGCTACGTGGCCAAAAATATTGTAGCGGCTGGCATTGCAGATCGCTGTGAAATACAGGTCTCATACGCCATTGGTGTCTCTGAACCAACCTCTATCAGTGTCAACACCTTTGGTACCGGCAGACTGCCAGATAACGAAATCATTGCCTTGATTCGCGATAACTTTGATCTGCGCCCCCGCGGTTTGATTGAAATGCTGGATCTACGTCGCCCCATTTACCAGGCAACTGCTTCCTATGGCCACTTTGGTCGCGAGGAACAAAACTTTACCTGGGAAAAAACCGATAAAGCAGCAGAGCTCCGCAAAGCGCTGTAGCACAAACTTTAAATTAGTAGGTAACAATATGACTGCAACCGTTCAATCAGTTGACAACAAAAAAGCGTTCAACGACTACAAAGTGGCGGATATAAGCTTAGCCGACTGGGGCAAGCAAGAGATCTTAATCGCTGAATCAGAAATGCCAGCTCTAATGGCTCTGCGCGAAAAATACCGAGGCGAGCAGCCGCTGGCTGGCGCCCGCATCCTTGGCTGTATCCATATGACGATTCAGACCGCTGTACTCATCGAGACTCTGGAATCTCTGGGAGCTGAGGTACGCTGGACCTCTTGCAATATTTTCTCGACTCAAGATCATGCCGCTGCGGCTGTTGCCGCCAATGGCACACCAGTTTTCGCGTGGAAAGGTGAAACCGAAGAGGAGTATGAATGGTGTCTGGAGCAACAGGTTCTTAAAGACGGCGTGCCCTGGAATGCGAATATGGTGCTGGATGACGGCGGCGATCTCACGGCACTGCTTCATAACAAATACCCTCAGGTTTTGGATGCCGTTCACGGCATCACTGAGGAGACCACCACAGGTGTTCATCGTCTCTATGAAATGCTCGAGAATGGCGAACTCAAAGTTCCTGCAATCAATGTCAATGACTCTGTGACTAAGTCTAAGTGTGACAACAAATACGGCTGCCGACACAGCCTTAATGACGCGATTAAACGTGCCACTGACCATCTGTTGTCAGGTAAAAAAGCTGTGGTAATAGGCTATGGAGATGTGGGCAAAGGTTCAGCTCAATCTCTGCGTCAGGAAGGCATGATTGTAAAGGTTACCGAATGTGACCCGATCTGTGCCATGCAGGCCTGTTTAGATGGCTTTGAAGTTGTCTCTACCTATGTCGAGGGCGACCCTGACAAAGGTGTTAACCGAGAATTATTGGCCAACACCGATATGCTGGTTACCAGCACTGGTAACTTTAATGTCTGTGGTGCTGATATTTTGGGCGCGCTGAAAAGCGGCTGCGTGGTGTGCAATATTGGTCATTTTGACAACGAAATTGACACTGCCTACATGCGCAAAACTTGGGACTGGGTCGAAATCAAACCTCAGGTGCACAAGGTGTATCGCGACCGCGCCAACAATGATCACCTGCTGCTATTAGCAGAGGGTCGCCTAGTTAACCTAGGCAATGCAACTGGCCATCCCAGCCGCATTATGGACGGCTCTTTTGCCAATCAGGTGCTGGCGCAGATCGAGCTTTACAAGCAGCAATTTGCTACACAGGATGAGTCGACAAAAGCAGAGCGATTGCGCGTGGAAGTACTGCCCAAGCATCTAGATGAAGAAGTGGCGCGTCATATGGTGGGTGGTTTTGGCGGCGTTATCACCAAGCTTAGTCAAGCTCAGGCCGACTATATTAATGTGCCTGTAGAGGGCCCATATAAAGGTGATAGCTACAAGTATTGATCAATACAGGGCCCTAGTTGTGTGGCCTTCTATCTAAAACGTAGTGAAGGTTTGCGTCAGTGCGTCTGACGCCAGCCTTCACTGGGGCCTCGCACCGCCCCCCCAATAATAGGAAGTAAGTTTCATGATGAACAATCCTCATATCAGCTTTGAGTTCTTTGCCGCAAAGACGGAAGAGGGCCGCCAAAAGTTGAAAACCACCTGTCTTGAATTAGATAAATTCAGCCCAGAATTTTTTTCCGTCACCTATGGTGCCGGTGGCTCTACCAGAGATACCACAAAGGATCTGGTGCTGGATATACAGGCGGATGGTTACAGTGCAGCCCCTCATCTCTCAGTTGGTGGTGACAGCAAAACTGATGTCATCCAGCTGGTGAAATCCTACCAAGACGCTGGCATTAATAAGCTGGTTGCCCTGCGCGGCGATCTGCCATCTGGCATAGGTGGCACCAAACAACTGGTCCATGCCAATGAACTGGTTGCGCTAATCCGAGAGCACTGCGGCGATCACTTCGAAATCAATGTGGCCGCCTACCCTGAAGTCCACCCCGAGGCAGAGAGTTACAGCAAGGATATATTTTGGTTGGGCGAGAAATTTAAAGCCGGTGCTGATCGTGCTATTACTCAGTACTTTTATAATGCACAGGCCTATTTTCGATTTGTTGAAGCCTGCGCCAGAGCTGGCATAGATAAACCAATAGTGCCCGGCATCATGCCGCTCACCAACTTTCATAACCTAGCCCGCTTCTCAGATAACTGTGGTGCCGATATCCCGCGCTGGCTGCGCTGGCAGCTACAAGAGCTTAGTGAGACTCCGGAAGATCTTATTAAATTCGGCCTGGAAGTAGTAACCAACCTCTGCGAGGATCTGCTTAAAGGCGGCGCTCCTGGGCTACATTTTTATACGATGAATCAATGGCAGATTTCTGATACCTTGTGTCGCAATCTGGGCCTTCCGATCAAGACCCCCTAACCAAGACCCTGTTATCGCAGCGAGAGGCGGCTATGCGAATCCCGCGAATCTACACAGTTCAATCTCTTGAAATTGGCGGCAGTATCGTCCTAGATGACGGCGCCGCACGTCACCTAACATCAGCACTGCGGATGACCGCTGGGCAGCAGATTATGCTCTTTAATGGTTTGGGTGGCGAGTACAGTGCAGAGCTGACTCTGGCAAAAAAAGGCAAGGCGAGCGCAGTGGTAACTGGGTTTAGCGCAATAGATCGTGAGTCGCCGCTGCAGCTCCATCTTGCAATCGGCATCTCAAGGGGCGAGCGCATGGATTGGATCATACAAAAAGCCACCGAGCTGGGCGTTAATCAAATCACCCCCCTTTTCAGCGAACGCTGCGAAGTAAAGCTGAGCGGCGAACGGCTAGAGAAGCGCCTGAGCCACTGGCAGCAAGTCGCCATAAGCGCCTGTGAGCAATCACAACGCAATCGCGTGCCCAACATCAATCCCGCAGTATCGCTGCAAGAGTGGCTTTCCCTTTGCGACGCCAAGTTAAAGCTAGTGCTACATCACCGCACCGATCAAAGGCTGGGAACCATGGCTAATGGCCAGGACAGCATAGGTCTGCTAGTGGGTCCCGAAGGCGGTCTGAGCCAGGCAGAGATTGATCGGGCCCTAGATAATAACTTTCAGGCGCTTGCCCTAGGCCCCAGAGTGTTGCGTACTGAAACCGCACCACTAGCAGCGATTAGTATTCTGCAATCGCTCTGGGGAGATATGGGTTAACCGGGCGGCCATGAAAAGGTTTGGCACCCACTACACTACTCTGAGCCTAACAGTATTTGGTCTACCAACAATCTGCTGGGCCGTCGTATTCGGTGATGGCAATCATGCCAATGGCATTGAAGATCAACGAGTCAGCCCGCCAGCTAGACTGCTGAACGCTGTTGGAACCATTTATTGCGATGGTGGCCTGAGAGGCACGGCGACACATATTGATCTAGGCGCTGCAGCTATCAACAAGCGGGCCCTGTCTATTATTGTTACCGCAGCTCATGTGCTGTTTGATCCCAAATCCGGCCAGCCCTTTCAAGATTGCAGCTACAGGCCAGAAAATAAACGTCTCAACTCTGTTCCTTTTGCAGAGATTTCTAGCCATGACTATCAGCCTTTGGGCAGAGATAAAATACGCCAGTCAGAAACCGATATAGTGTTTGTGTCACTGCAGCGGCCGCTGTATCAAAAGCGGCTAAAACTTGGGATATTCGAGCCCACTGGCAAGCTTCAATTACTGGGCTATAACAGTAATAAAGAGCGTATAAGCCTGAGCCCAAACTGCAAGGATTTTGACTCTAACACTTTTGTAAGTGAACACTTACTGTTGCATAATTGCGACGCAAGTAGAGGTTCATCTGGAGGGCCGCTGCTATCAGGTTCCCCGCTGGACAGCGTGGTAGAGGTGGTTGCTGTTCATGGCGGCACCCTGCTGACCAAACCCAAAAAGCCCTCAAGACAGGCAGCTGATGGCGCTCCCGCAGACCCTGAAAAATGGATTAACCAGGCCCGCAAAATTGATCAACTTTTGCTCGCTCGCCTACAGCGATTTATTGCATATCTGCGTAAGGATTCCGCAGATCAAATTCCACATCGCGAGTAAAGCCAGGGACACTAAGCCCCTGATCAGAAATTTTCAGTTGAGCTTCGTCGATGAGCGCGTCTCCAAAGCGATAGATCACATCCAACTGTCCGGCATCTGCTCGCTTAGCATAGGCCTCAGCTGCGGCACGGGTTTTTTCCCGCTTAGACCTGTAACTGTCGAACTGCTCGCCATAGCGGCTGGCCAACATAGCTTCAACCTTGCTCGGCGCCAACACAACAGCAGTGGCATTGTTACCGCCGAAGCCCTTTGAATTGATAAATGCCACCTGCATTTTACGATCACTAATATCCATATCTAACAGGGGAAAACGCGCTCGTTCCTGCTGAACATCTGGCGCAATTTCAGTAATAGTTTTGATGCCCGGAATTATGTCGTATTTAAAGGTTCCCAGTGCTGACATCAGCTGATCGCCGCTGGCAGTGGATAGGGAATGGCCTACAAAAGCCTTGGCTGCCGTGACGGGCCAATCATAAATGTCAAATGCCTTGGCTACGCGATCAATTAGTTCAGACTCTGTGGTGCGATTAGCCGGCGTGCTGGAACCGTGAGCATGAACAAAGCTATGCTTCTGAACCGTCTCGCGCCCTACTATGGTCACAGCGGCAGAGACTGCTTTAGCGAACGAAATATAGTTGCCCACACCAGGGGCAGAAATTGATTTTTTTACCCCATCAGCATTAATAAACACCTCGGGCACTGCGCCGTGAATATCGGCACCCAGCTCAATAGCTAAGGCGTCATCCATCAACACCAGGTACTGGGTAGCCTCTGATAGGGTAAACCCACAGTTGTGCCCAAAGGGGCGGCTAGCTCGACGCCAATCAGGAGTGTCGGAGCCATCTAGCTTACAGAGATTTTCATCACTTCCCAGCGCACTCATATTGCTAAAGCCTTCGGAGATTTCCGGCAGCACGGCGGCCTCAGCATTGCCTAAGATAGCAACACGTCGGCGACCACTGCGAATGTCTCTAACCGCGGCCTGGAGCACGTACAAAAATGTAGCACAGGCACCGGTAATGGCCTCTGTGTGGCCGACACTGCCTAGTACGTAGGCATTAACAAAGTCAGCCGGCATAGAGTTCAAACCTAGCGGCACCTGTTTAGCTGTAGTTCGCACGCCTTTTAAGCGGCCCTGAAAAAGCCCTCCAAAGCCCTCCTCGGACATCTGCCCAAGGGCACTGGAGGAATAAACTCCAACCTCGTCTGGCCTTACCTTCTCGGCCACCTTTGTCCAGTCTATACCCATAGAGTGGATAGCATCACTGCTGCCTAGCAGCGTCATCTGCAGGGTGCGCGGATGAAAGCGACTGTTGTAGTGGTCCTCGGGATTAAAACCAGTTGGCATCTGCCCAGCAGCCTTTGCGGCAAGCTCATAATGGGACTCAATCAGATAGTCACTGACCGCAGAGGCAGTAACTTCGACCTTGCCATTTTCGAGGTCGCGAATCTGCCAGTCGTCAGGGCACTGGCTTGGCAAGTCGCGTTTAAGCATGGTGAAAATAATCTGCTCGCCATCTTCATGGCCGAAGGTAATTCTTTTATTGCCGGGAACAGCGGCGGGATCAAAGCTTTCAATCTTGCGCACCAACGTGCCTTGCAAAACCTGATCCCTAAACTGCGTCTCTACCTGCTCGGCGGTTAAGCTGGTACCGGAGTTGTCGCTATAATCCTCACCATTCTGGCTGACACGGCCCATTAAACAGGCGAGCCCAACAATAGTTTTGCGCTGTTCGGCGGCAGGCAGGGATTCAAGAACCATGCGCCGAAAAGCCTGGTGTGACGAGCTGCGCCCTGCAGCGTTGTAGCCACCAAAACCGACAATTACTGGCAGAGAGGTAGTCATATAATGTCCTTATTTTACCGGTTGATCATTTCGCGTAAGTTTAGGCGCAAAACATCTTATATTATTGTCTTATTCAGCCATTATCTTTAGGTATATGGCCAAATTCTATGTTATTTTGCTCTTATGGCGTTTAATCTAACTCTATTGCTCTGTGACAATATGCTGGTCTCCAGCAGCACAATGGCGGCAGAACTATTTAATTTTGCTCAGGCAATGGCGCGGGCGACGAGACACCCAGTACAAGAGGTTGTTATCAGGCGCATAACCCCAGATGGGCGACCAGTACAGACATCTGCCGGCTTTGAGCTGTATCCCACCCATAGTCTCGAAGATAGCTTCTCCAGCGATCTGATTCATATACCCGCCCTATGGCGTAACCCGCGACCAGCGGTTAATCGGTATCAAGCCTACATTCCCTGGCTGCGGCAGCAGCACCAGAGAAATTGCAATATGACCGCCGTCGGCACCGGGGTCTGTTTTCTTGCCGAGGCTGGACTATTGGATGGCAAGCCAGCGACAACCCACTGGCATTATTTCGATCAACTGCAGAAGCATTACCCACAGGTGCAGCTAGAGCGGCAACACTTTACTACCCAAGCGGGAAATATTTTTTGTGCCGCAAGTGTCAATGCAATGGCCGAACTGATCGTGTATCAGGTAGAGCGCATCTTTGGTCGAGTGATTGCACGGCAGGCGCAGCGTAATTTTTTTCATGAAATTCGCAACATTTCCGAACCTATAGGCATGGGCGGCCAACAGCAGACGAGGCATGGTGACGAAACTATTGCTCAGGCACAGATTTGGATACAGGACAACTTAAGTAAGCCTCTGCAAATAGCAGATATTGCTGAGCAGTTTGGTATGCCACAGCGCACTTTTCACCGGCGCTTTAAAAATGCCGTTGGCAGTAAGCCCAGTGATTACTTAACGCAGGTTAGAATGACCTTTGCCTGTGATTTATTGAAGAACACGGATCTGTCGATCCTAGAAATAGCCAACTACAGTGGCTATGGGGAAGCTACCTGGTTTTCGTCCCGGTTTAAACAGTGGTCGGGCAATACGCCAAAGGCGTACCGCCACACTGTTCGCGCCAAGTTGTTTAGTTAGGTCTCTAAAGCGTTGATTAAAGTACTCGAACTCGCTTAACGCCTTCGACCTGAGCAATTTTTTGCTCGACAACGTCTGCCAATGAACCCTCTACATCAATGATGTTGTAGGCAATCTCACCTCGACTCTTGTTGACCATATCCACTACATTGATTTCAGCGTCGGCTAGTACTGCTAACACGCTGCCCAATACTTTGGGTACATTGTTGTTAGTGAAAGTAATACGAGTTCCGCCATTTCGAGCCATTTTGGTTGGTGGATAGTTAACCGAATTGCGAATGTTGCCATTCTCCAGAAAGTCCATCAGCTGATCCGCAGCCATTACCGCGCAGTTCTCTTCGGCCTCTTCAGTACTAGCGCCGATATGTGGCATGAGCAATACATCTTTACGCCCCAATAGTGCGGGCGCTGGGAAATCGCTGATGTAACCGGCAATAACACCATTGTCGAGTGCGCTAACCATGTCCTCAGTATTGACGATTTCTTCACGAGCAAAGTTAAGAATTTTGGCATTGCTTTTCATAAGCGCCAAGCTGTCTTTGTTAATCAGGTGCTTTGTGGCTGGAATAGCTGGGACATGAAGCGTAATAAAGTCGGCCTGACCGAGTAATGCCTCGAGGCTGTCCATGCGCTGTACTCGGCTAGAGAGCTGCCAGGCAGCTTCAACCGAGATTGCCGGATCATAACCGATCACATCCATGCCCAGATCTAAGGCCAGGTTGGCGATGATTGAACCTATGGCACCCAAGCCTACAACGCCTAGGGTTTTACCTGTAATTTCTGAACCGGCAAAGCGCTTCTTTTCTTTTTCCAGCAACTTACCCATCTCGGCAGAGTCATCCATATGTCCAAGCTCTTGAACATAGTTCATGCCACCGTAAATATCTCTTGAACCCAACAACAGGCCGGCGACAATCAGTTCCTTTACTGCGTTGGCATTGGCGCCAGGCGTGTTAAAGACCACAATGCCTTGATCTGTATAGTCTTCGGTAGGGATATTGTTGGTACCTGCGCCAGCGCGAGCCACGGCTACAAGGCTTGCGGGCACTTCCTCCGTGTGCAGTTTTTGGCTGCGCAGAATAAAGCCCTCGGGGTTTGCGCATTCGCTGGAGACTTCGTATTTGTCGGCAGCAAAGCGGCTGAGGCCTTTCGATGAAATAGCGTTGTAGGTGCGAATTTTATACATTTCTACTCTCGGTAATCTTTTAACTAGTTAGCGGCTGACTTGCTCATAAGCCCAGTCGAGCCAAGGTAGCAGCGCTTCGAGGTCGGCTTGCTCGACGGTGGCGCCGCACCAGATGCGCAAGCCCGCTGGGGCATCGCGATAGGCGCCTATGTCGTAAGCCACACCCTCTGCATCAAGCAGCTTTACTATCTGTTTTACCTGGTCGGCTTCCAGATCCAGAGTTAAGCATACGCTGGTATTAGAAATTTGGTCTTGTTCCTGGGCCAAAAAATGCGCCCAGTCACGGCTGGCGACAAAGCCCTTGAGCACATCTAGATTTGCTTCTGACTTGGCGATCGCAGCCGGCAGCCCACCAATTGAACGCACCCAATCCAGTGCATCCAAATAGTCTGCAACGCAGAGCATAGAGGGTGTGTTGATGGTCTCACCGCGGAAAATCCCCTCGATAAGCTTGCCGCCTTTGGTCATTCGGAAGATCTTTGGGAGAGGCCAGGGGGGCGTGTAGTTCTCCAAACGCTCGACAGCACGAGGGCTAAGTATCAACATACCGTGAGCACCTTCGCCACCCAGCACTTTCTGCCAGCTGTAGGTCACTACATCTAATTTTTCCCAGGGCATATCCATAGCAAACACCGCGGAGGTCGCATCGCAGATAGTCAGACCGGTTCGATCATCACTAATCCAGTCTGCATTGGGTACCTTGACGCCTGCCGTGGTGCCATTCCAAGTAAAGATACAGTCGTGGTCTGGGTTAGCCTGAGTAAGGTCAGGTAACAGGCCATAGTCGGCAGTGTAGCTGTTGAGCTCTTCAAGCTTTAACTGTTTGGTAGCATCGGTCAGCCAACCACTGCCAAAGGATTCCCAGGCAAAAATATCAACTGGGCGTGCACCCAGCACAGACCACATAATCATCTCTACCGCACCGGTGTCCGATGCTGGCACCACGCCAACTCGGTAACCTTCGGGCAAGCCAAGAATTTCTGCGGTATCTGAACAGGCACGACCCAGCGCCTGCTTGCCGATCGAGGAACGGTGAGAGCGTCCAAGAGTAGCCATGTCGAGCTTGGCAACATCGTAACCAGGGCGCTTGGAACAGGGCCCTGAGGAAAAATTAGGATTATTTGGCTTAGTATCAGGCTTAACAGTCTGCGTCATGATCACTATCGATTTAATTGGGATGGAAAAAAGGGGCTATATAGTACCTACAGGTCGCTTTCAGATAAAGATATTTATCTTATACCCAACATAACCCCGACGAGCCCCTCTCGTCAAAAAGGGACTGGGTCTGATATAGCAGTTTGGATTCTATTGGCTAGCTTTGGCGGCGCGCTCTTTCTCGATCAGGAAGTCGGCAACATTTAACATGCCTTCAAAACCACCAGATTTACGCGTACTGACACGGTACTTGCCATTAACAATCATCTCTGGCGTTCCCTGAACTCTGTAGCCGCGGATGCGTGACTTGGCCTGGTTGATCATGCTAGTCATGCCGAAGGAGTTATAAACCTTGGCAAATTTTTCCGCGTCGACACCCTGAGCCATAAAAATTTCGGCAAAGTCCTGTTCGCTGCGAATTTGCTGCCGCTTGACGTGAATCGCTTCAAATATTGGCATATGAACCCTGTCGACCACTTTCAGCATGACCGCGCTGAAGTACGCGCGCGCATAGCTTTCCATGGCTGGCTGCCAGATCGCTGGCGTCTGTTGAAAATCTACATCTGCTGGCAGCTTTTCAGACCAGGGGTGCAGAAGGGCTTCGAAGTTGTAACAGTGGCCACAGGTATAGGCAAACACCTCGTTAACTTCAATTTTGTCTGGGTTGGCTGTGCGAATCACCTGAGGCAATACATCGTAATGCACACCAGCTTGGTATTTTTCTGACTGTGCCTGGCACATGGCCATAGGCAACAGCATGACAATAAAGGCAAAGCGTTTAATCCAAAGATTCATCTGTGTTTCCTTATTTCTCTGTTAAGGGGAGTAGACAGAAGCTTTTGACGGCCTCTGCCTCGCCTAGTTCAGTCCAGAAATATAGTTAGCAACAGCTGTAATTTCTTTGTCGCTAAGATTTTCAGCTACTCCCTGCATAATCTTGGCATTGCTACTATTGGCGCGCTCACCACGGCGATAGGCTAGCAGCTGTTTAGCAATATAATCTGCATGCTGGCCACCCAGAGCGGGGTACCCTGCTGGATTGTTGCCGTTGCCCGCTGGAGAGTGGCAGCCGGTGCAGGCCGCAACGCCAGTTTGCATATTGCCACCACGATAAACATTTTCACCAAAGGCCAGGGCTTCATCTGGGTCACTGATACCCACTAGGGTAATGTCCTGAGCTCCTGAGATTTGACGTATTTGGCTGTCATAAAATGCAGCCATGTCCTGTAGGTCCTGATCTGAAGATGCGTCTAAAATACCCGTCATCTCAACAATCACTCGCTCACCGGATTTAACCTCACGCAGCTGGGCAGTCATATACTTTTCACCCAGTCCGGCCAATTTGGGGAATGAAGCGACCATGCTGTTGCCATCGCTGCCATGGCAGCCGGCGCACATAGCAACCTTCGATTCGCCGGCAGTTGCATCACCTGCTGCCAGCACCTGATTTGCCGAGAATACTGTCAGCAAACAAATAATAGTTAAAAAGCTTTTTTTCATGGTTAATCAACTCTCGCAATCCGCTAGAATAGTCACCTGTTAATACGTGCGACCATAAGACATTAGCCCTATCGGCTAAAGCGCGCGCATTATATACCAATAAACCCATTTTCTAATAGTTACTTGGCACAGTCTTTTTATGGATTCAACGGCAATTAATTACCAGAGCGCCGAGTTTTTGACCAGCGCACCTTCGATCAAGCAATGTCCTGCAGATGAGGGCTGCGAGGTAGCTTTTGCTGGGCGCTCAAATGCCGGCAAGTCCAGCGCCATTAACACATTGACTCGCAACCGAGGAATGGCTCGCACCAGTAAAACACCGGGCCGTACCCAGCTGATCAACTTCTTTCAGCTGTCCGGTGGCCAGCGCCTAGTCGACCTGCCGGGCTATGGTTACGCCAAGGTGCCAAGAGCAATGAAGGCTGAGTGGGACCGTCACTTGGCAGAATACTTACAGGAGCGCAAAAGCCTAGCTGGACTGATTCTGCTGATGGATATCCGCCATCCACTTCAAGACTATGACCGACAGATGCTTAACTGGGCCGCTCAGGCTGGCCTGCCAGTGCATATTTTGCTGACCAAATCGGACAAGCTAAAGCGCGGCCCAGCAGAGAGTTCTCGACTCAAGGTAGAGAAGCTGCTGAGAGACATGGACCCTGGCTGCACGCTTCTGTCAGCTCAAACATTTTCATCACTAAAAAAACAGGGTATCCAACAGCTGGAATCTCAGCTTAACCACTGGTTAAACACTGAGTTTGCCGTTCCACAGGAGCAGGACTAGCGCCAAATTCTGACGACCAAGCCCTCAGCTAGTTAACCTGACGCTCGTGACCTTCCCAAAAAGCCAGGCGCAGGTCTCGCTTGAGTACCTTTCCTGCTCCCGAAACCGGTAGCGATTCCTCCTGCAGGCCTACAGAGCGCGGCAACTTATAGTTGGCGATAAGTGGACGGCAATGTTCCACAATATCCTCAAGTGTCGGCGCTTGGTCTTTTTTAGGCACAATAATGGCGTGAACCGCTTCGCCCCACTTCTCGTCAGGAATGCCTATTACCGCAACCTCAGCGACCGCTGAGTGCTGAGATATGGCACTTTCCACTTCTGCAGAGAAAACGTTTTCGCCACCGGTCACAATCATGTCTTTCATACGATCGGCGATAAAGATGAAACCTTCTTCATCCATATAGGCGCCGTCGCCTGTATGCACCCAGCCATCAATTATGGTTTCAGCAGTTTTTTCTGGAAGCTTCCAATAGCCCTGCATGGCGCCCATTCCGCGCGCGGCAATCTCACCCACTTCGCCTAGGGGCACTCGGTTACCCTGCTTGTCAACAATTTTCACTTCGGTACCTGGCGCAGCTCGCCCGGCGGAGCGCAATTTAGAATTGCTAGATCCAAGTACATGAAATTCGGGCTGCAAGGTGGAGACAATTGGCGCTAACTCCGTTTGGCCATAGCCCTGGGCAATCTTTAGCTTGGGCATGCGCTCAATTATTTGCCGCATCACTCCCTCTGGCATTGGCGAGGCCCCGTACAGAAGGTATTCCAGTGAGGCCAGTCTTTTCGGGTCGAAAGCATCCGAATTGAGCATTAGCCCAATCATGGTGGGCACTAGCAAAGCATGGGTTATCTGGTGAGTTTCAATAGCGCTTAAGACTGCCTCAACATCAAACATTGGTATATAGATGTGCGTGGCGCCCATGGCAGACACGGCCCCGCCAGCCGCACCATCAGCCAAATGAAACATGGGAGCCGCGTGCAGGTAGCGGGCTTCGGGGCTAACTCCAAGCATTTTGGCGATCACCAAGTTGTTGTACCAAAGTGCACGATGCGGAAGCATCACCCCCTTGGGAAAGCCTGTGGTGCCGCCGGTATAATAGAGGCCAGCTAGGTCTTCTCCGCCAGCTCTCACGTCCTCGCAGGGTTGGCTGTTGGCGATCAGCTCTTCATAGCTGAGCATGTCCTCTGGCGCATCGCCATCATCCAGATAGATCACTGTCTTTAAATGCTCACACTGGTCTTTGATTTGCGGCACAATAGGCGCAAAGGCTTTATCGACAAATAAGATTTTGGCTTCTGAATCATTGAGGGAGTAGGCATTTTCTACGGCCGTCCAGCGGATGTTCATGGGCACTACCGCTGAACCAACCCACCAGACTGCATTGTAGTACTCGGTATAGCGGTCTGAGTTTAGCGCCAGTATGGCCACTCTATCACCCGGCTTGGCGCCCAAATGCCGCAGCGCGCTGGCTAGTCGGCTCACACGGTGGCGATGCTCTGACCAAGTAGTTTGGCGGTCTCCCATAATTGTGGCGATCGCATTGGGCCGCGCATCGGCAGCTGCTGACATAAATTGAGTTAAATTAAGCATGAACCTCTCCCGGATTCTCTTATCGGCAGGCAAGCTTTGAAAGTACTCGTCACCATCACAAAAAGCACTTTCGCCTGTCCTTTTACACTGTTGTTAAAATTATTTTGTGCGGTTGTGATGCAATATGTCATAACCAAGAATAAAAACAAACCCCCGCAGGATCGGCTTTAAGAGGGCTGAGGGGAGCGCTTGGGAGCGACATAAAAAAACCCTGATCCAGTCTATGGATCAGGGCCTATTTTACTGCTTGGAGAGTCTTACTTTGCATACATCTAGTTGGGGGAGAATACTATGCAATGTTGCGTTGCCTTATTTTAGACACAGCTTTGTATATAAGTTCCATTATGTTGCAAAAAAAATTAAATATTTTTCAAATGGTGTTTTTTGCCTGCATTAATGTGCTTCATCCCAGTTATCGCCTACACCTACATCGACCACCAATGGTACGCGCAGGGATGCGGCATTTTCCATACGCTCATTCAAACCCTGTTTAACCAGTTCTAGTTCAGATTCTGGCACTTCGAGCACTAGTTCATCGTGTACTTGCATAATCATGCGGCTTTGCAAACCAGACTGTTGCAGCCAGTCATCGACATGGATCATGGCCAGCTTGATAATATCTGCTGCTGTGCCCTGCATAGGTGCATTAATTGCAGTGCGCTCTGCGGCCTGCCGTCGCATGCCATTTCTAGAATTGATCTCTGGGAGGTAGAGGCGGCGCCCAAAGGCTGTTTCTACGTAACCCTGTTCTGCAGCCGCATGACGAATATTGTTCATGTAGCTTTGAACACCGGGATAACGTTCAAAGTACAGCTCAATATATTCTGCTGCCTGCTTGCGGCCTATACTCAGTTGCCGCGCCAGTCCAAACGCAGACATGCCATAGATCAGCCCGAAATTAATCGCTTTGGCACTGCGACGCATATCTGCAGTGACTTGCTCTGTGGCAACCCCAAATACTTCAGCAGCGGTGGCTCTATGAATATCTTGGCCAGCGGCAAAGGCGCCCAGAAGGCTAGGATCCTCTGAGAGGTGCGCCATAATCCGTAGCTCAATTTGCGAGTAATCAGCAGCAACCATCTTCCAGCCCATAGGAGGAACAAACGCCTGACGGACTCGACGGCCCTGGAGGGTGCGTACTGGAATATTCTGCAAGTTAGGGTCTGAGGATGATAGCCTGCCCGTTGCTGTACCCGCCTGATGATAGGATGTATGGATACGCTTGCTGGCGGGATTGATCATAGTGGGTAGCTTGTCAGTATAGGTAGACTTTAGCTTAGCTAGGCCACGGTGTTCTAACAGCACTTTAGGCAGTGGGTAATCCAGAGCCAGTTCCTGCAGCACTTCTTCTTTGGTCGAGGGAGCGCCCTTAGCCGTCTTTTTAAGCACAGGTATTTCCAGCTTTTCAAAGAGAATTTCTCCCAACTGTTTGGGGGAGGCCAAATTAAATTGCTGCCCCGCCATATCCCAGGCCTGGGTCTCTAGTTCAGCGAGCCGCTCTGTGAGTTCTTGGCTTTGCTGGAATAATAATGTGCCATCTACCAGTGCACCTGTGCGCTCAATCCTTGATAGTACGGGCAGCAATGGCAGCTCAATATCATTAAACACCGAGGTCAGTGATGGCTGGCTGGATAGCTTAGGCCACAGATGTTGGTGCAGACGAAGCGTAATATCAGCGTCCTCGGCGGCGTAGGGTGCGGCAAGCTCAAGAGCGATCTGGTTGAATGTCAGCTGGGACACGCCTTTGCCAGCTACGTCTGAAAAACTCGTGGTGGTTTCACTGAGATATTTTTCTGCCAGGCTATCCATATCATGGCGGCTGGCCACACTATCGAGTACATAGGATTCAAGCATGGTGTCGAAAGCTATGCCCTGCAATTGAATACCGTGCTGAGCTAATACACTCATGTCGTATTTAAGGTTTTGTCCGACTTTCTTTATCTCGCTACTTTCTAGTAATGGCTTGAGCTGGGCCAAGACCCTGTCTTTGTCTAGCTGTTCTGGAGCGCCTAGATAGTCATGGCCAAACGGAATATACGCGGCTTTACCAGCCGCTACCGCCACAGAGATGCCAACTAGCTTGGCCTGCATATAATCTAGACTTGTGGTTTCTGTATCTACGGCAACCAATTCTGCGCTGCTTATCTTATTAATCCAGAGGTCGAAGTGTTCCTGGGTCAAAACGGTTTGATAATCTTTGTCGATGGGACTCTGGCTGGCTGCGTTTATTGCGGCCGGCTCTTCATTCTCTTCATCAGTTTGGGCCTGGATGGCGGTCGTACCATTGGCGCCATCTTCTAGCTCGGCGATCCAGGTTTTGAATTCCATCTCCTTAAACAGGCGAAGTAGAGCTGAGTTGTCTGGTGCGCCATTTTGCAATTCACTGATACTCAAATCCATTTCTACGTCGGTCTTGATAGTTGCCAAACGGTACGACAGATAGGCGAGCTCTCGATGTTCCTGCAACTTTGGCGCCATGGTTTTGGCGCCGCGGAACTCTAGATTGGCAACTTCATCGAGGCGGGCATAGATTTCATCCAAGCCCCCTATTCCCTGTAGTAATCCCAATGCTGTCTTCTCACCCACACCTGGAACACCGGGTATGTTGTCAGATTTATCGCCCAACAGCGCTAAGAAATCGATAATAAGCTCGGGGGGAATACCAAATTTCTCTATGACCCCTGCTCTATCTAGCACTGTGTTGGTCATGGTGTTTTCCATCACAATGTGCTCATTGACCATCTGGGCTATATCTTTGTCGCCTGTTGAGATAACAACCGGCTGCTCTGCGGCAGTAGCTTGGAGCGCTAGGGTGCCAATAACATCATCGGCCTCAACTCCTTCAATCACTAGCATCGGCATACCCATAGCCTTAATAATATTGTGAATGGGCTCTACCTGTATGCGCAGATCATCGGGCATAGAAGGACGATTGGCTTTGTACTCTGCATACATATCGTCGCGAAAGGTTTTTCCTTTGGCATCAAAAACAACAACATGTGTGCTGTTGGGATAGTCCTTCTGTAGTCGGCGCATCATATTAATAACACCTTTGACCGCACCTGTGGGCTTCCCTTTGCTATTAGTTAGCGGAGGTAATGCATGGAAAGCTCGATACAGATAGGAGGAGCCATCGACAAGGATCAGTGGTGTTTTTGTGGACATAGGATCAGACTTTTTGGGCAAAATTGATGGTTCAAGGATACATGATTTAGCCAAAGCAGGCTTTAAATTGCGCAACCAGCCCACTAATAAACTCTGCGTAAGCCTGATGGGAAAGCGGCTGGTCTGTGCCCTGCAAATCCATCATAACAGTGGGCAAGCCAAACTCTTCGGCTATAACTGCGATATCTTTATCTAGATACTGAGGCTCAACTATCACACAGCTAGCCCCGGCGTTAGCAACTTTGTGGCGCAGCTGGTATTGGCTTTTGACCCCCTGAGCAGCTCCGCTACTGTCTCTGATCGACAGCCCCGGCCGCATCCCAAAGGCTTCTACAAAATGACCATAGGCGTCGTGATGACTAATAAATGTTTCGCTTTTGACCTGGGCTAATTCTGAACTGAGTTGCGCCCATTGTTGATTACTGAGTACCGGCTTTCCCGGCAGGCCAAGGTGCTGCTGGATTTTAGCGGCTAGCGCGTTAGCCTTGGCTGGGCTAAGCCAGATATGTGGGTCCGTGGCCAGATGGTGACTGTGGTCATGATCGACAAACTGTTCAGCGCCTTGACTGGCAGAGCCTAAGGCGGTTAGGCGCCTGTCGGGAAGAAGGGCCGATATTGCCTTGGTGCTGCGAGACTCAAATGTCGGACCAATCCAGATTACTAGATCGGCCTGAGCGATCCTCTTTAGTGCTGAGACTGGTAATGAATAGTGATGAGGCGATTGATTACTAGGCATCAGGAAATCCACCTCTGCGGCGTCAGCCACAGCAGACTGGGCAATAATGGCTAGGGGCTTGATAGTGGTGATAATCAGCGGGCGAGGCTTATCGTTAGCCATGCTTTCGGCTGACAGCGCGACACTGGCTATCCCCAAGAAAAGCGTAATTGGCAGAAGCAAAATGTTATAATGTATCATTTTAATCATAGGTAATTTTTTCAATTGCAGGCAGCGCTATTCATAATACGCTTTTGTGTTATATTATAACGTAACATTTATTGAAATCCTAACAGGCTAAGCCTTTATGCTGACAAATTCTCGACTGGTCCATCAGCCCCATGACCATGGCCGCTGCATTAACGCGGCGCTTACACGAGCTAATGACCTCTGCGCACAGCACAGGGCTCGCATGACACCCACTCGTGAATCTGTGCTTCGCCTATTATGGCAGAGCCATCAGCCACTTGGGGCCTATCAGTTACAGGATCAGCTGTCTAAGCTCCTCGACAAGCCTGTGGCGCCGGCCACGGTGTACAGAGCCATAGATTTTTTGCTTCAACTAGGTCTTATTCATCGAATCCCATCATTAAACGCCTATATTGGCTGTCCGTTTCCAAATAGCGAGCACAGCAATCTATTTATGATCTGTACTCAGTGCGGCAGTGCTGCTGAAGTGGCCCACAATTCAATAAACGATCTGCTACAAAGCGCTAGCGATAAGGCAAATTTTACCTTGCAAAGTCAGTCTCTTGAGTTACTTGGGCTCTGCCCTCAGTGTTCGGATAGTAAGCCGGAGTTTAGTCATGACTGAGCCGTTAATGGTCCTTTCTGAAGTCAACAAGCATTTTGATGGCCAGCAAATATTGCAAAATATCAGCCTGCAGCTTAAGCAAGGGGAAATCACGACTTTGATTGGCCCCAATGGAGCAGGGAAATCCACTTTGGTGAGAATTATCTTAGGTTTACTGGCACCTGACTCCGGCTCAGTTCGCCCTGCAGCCAACCTGCGGATTGGCTACATGCCTCAAAAACTGCATATTGATCCAACATTGCCGATTTCGACCTGTCGTTTTTTGCAGCTGGCCAACACTAGCCATCAGGCTTGCCATGGCGCCTTGGAATCTGTGGGTATCGGCCATCTGGCATCCACGCCTATCCAAAATCTTTCCGGTGGTGAAATGCAGCGGGCGCTGCTAGCTAGAGCTATTTTGCGAAAGCCTAATTTACTGGTGTTAGATGAGCCTGTTCAGGGCGTGGATGTTAACGGCCAGAACGCACTCTACAAGATGATCGGTGACCTCAGCAAAGAGCTTAATTGTGCTGTGTTGATGGTTTCCCACGATCTCCATATTGTCATGTCGGCGACCGATCAGGTTGTCTGCCTCAATCATCATATCTGTTGTCACGGTCGACCTGAGCAGGTCACCCAGGACCCAGAATATTTAAGCATTTTCGGTCAGACGGCAATCTACGCCCATGACCACGATCATCATCACGGCATGCATGGCGAGATTGTGGAAGCCAATGGGGCGCATGGATCAGGTGAGGGCTGCGATCATGATTGATTTTTTACTTTACGCTCTGCTGGCTGGGCTGGGGGTTGCCTTGGTAGCAGGTCCGCTGGGCTGCTTTGTGGTTTGGCGGCGCATGGCTTACTTTGGCGATACCTTGGCTCACAGCGCCCTGTTAGGCGTCGCTCTAGGCGTTTTGCTCGGTGTCAACATGAGCATTACAGTAACCGCTGTGCCCCTGATCATGGCTTTGGGTTTAGTAGTTCTTGAGCAGCGTGGGTTTTTGTCTCTAGATACCTTACTAGGTATTCTTTCTCACTCGGCACTGGCAGCTGGGTTAGTGGTTATCTCCATTCTGCCCGATGTGCGAGTAGATCTAATGTCACTGTTGTTCGGCGATTTACTGTCCGTGACTATCGATGATCTTTGGGTTATCTACGGCGTCGCCACGCTGGTGATGATCCTTTTAGGGCTACTGTGGAAACAGCTGATTAATATTACTGTCAATCCTGAGCTAGCGGCAGTGGAGGGGACCAATGTGCCTGCTGTGCGGACCGCACTGATGCTAATTACCGCACTGGTGATCGCTATTGCAATGAAAATTGTTGGTGTTCTGTTGATTACGGCACTGCTAATTATTCCCGCGGCCACAGCAAGACGCGTGACTTACACACCTGAGCAGATGGCTTTTGCTGCCAGTGGCATCGCTATGCTCACTGTGGTGATGGGGCTGGCTCTGTCCTGGTACACCGATGCCCCAGCTGGGCCATCGGTAGTCCTCAGCGCGGCGCTGTTGTTTACGCTATCCCTAGGTGTCCGACAGAGTCGCTAGTCGACTAAAAACTGGCGGCAATTGAGCGCCAGGTGCTTCTCAACATAGTTTCACTGTGGGGAGCTCTGAAAAAGCCGTGGTAGTGACCCTTAGGGTTAATTAATACTAGCTGGGTGCTGTGATCAACCGTGTAGTCCTCGCCTTCGAGGGGCACTATGTTATAGGCCACATTGATCTCTGCGGTAAGGCGTCGAATTAGATGTTTGTTGCCCGTCACGCCAATAAACTCAGCGTTAAAATAGGGCACATAGTCGGCAAGGGCTTCAACCGTGTCTCGCTCTGGATCAAGTGAGATCATTATCACCTGAAGCTTTTCTTTTTCGCTGTCTTTCATTTTGCTGTAGGTATCATTGAGCACAGCTAGGGTGGTGGGGCAGATGTCAGGGCAGTTACTGAAACCAAAGAAAACGATACTCCACACATCTTGCATCCGCGCAATGTTAAACAACTCGCCATTGTGATCAACAAGCTCAAAATCACTAAAAATTCTTGGGGTATCAAGCACCACCGCACCATTGGCGCGCAGCTGCTCATTATTCATGATCACTGGCTGATTCATACGCCAGATAAACCCATAAACCACCAAAAGAATAAACGCCAGTACTAGGGCTATTGTTCTACGTATCGCTGCTTGCTGTTGCATATTGTCGTTCCTTTGTTTCTTCTAACGCACTAAGGGCTCAGCCTTTGGATCAAACTATGTAGAGGGCTTTCTCAATTAAATAATGGTCGACCAACATTAGGGCAAAAAGAACCATCAGATAAATGATCGAAAACTTGAAGGTTTTCATACCGCTATCTTTGTTAAACCACATCACTATGGCCCAGTATAAGAATCGCGCACCAAGAAGCAGCGAGCCAGTCAAATACAGCCAGCCAAACATACCGGTTAGATAGGGCAGTACGGTGATAATGATGAGCATTACCGTGTACAGCAGAATGTTGATCTTGGTATATCTCTCGCCATGAGTCACTGGCAGCATGGGAATTTCTGCCTGGGCATATTCATCTTTGCGATGGATCGCCAGAGCCCAAAAATGCGGGGGAGTCCAAGCGAAAATAATCAGTACCAATAGCAGAGCGTTATGGTGAATCTCACCGGTGACAGCCACCCAACCAAGTAGCGGCGGCGCAGCGCCCGCGAGACCACCAATTACAATGTTTTGTGGCGTCGCGCGCTTTAGAAACATGGTATAGATAAAGGCATAGCCAACAAGAGATGCCAGGGTTAGCCAGGCGGTGAGCACGTTGGTATAGACCAGCAGGATAATCATGCCAGCAATGCCAGTAATCAGGGCAAACAAAATCGCTTGACCTGGCTCGAGACGACCCTGCGCTATAGGCCGGTTGGCCGTACGTGCCATCTTGTCATCGACATGTCGATCAACTATGTGGTTTACCGCAGCGGCAGAGCCGGCACAGAGTGCAATACCCAGATTACCAAACAACAAGATCTCCAAGGGCACAGTTTGGCTGGTTGCCAACAACATTCCAATTACCGAGGTGAGTATCATCAGGGCCACCACGTTGGGCTTGCAAAGCTCTAGGTAATCGCGCCATGTAACTGTGCTAGTGGTATCAATATTGGACATTAGTTCTTATCCCAAGGGGCCTTATTTATCGGTTTGGCGAATATTTTAACAGATGTTTGAGGTCATCTAGCAGACCACCACCATCATGGGTCTGGGTGTAATATAAAACCGCCTGATAATCTGGGCTAACCACAAAGTACCGAGCATCTGACATATCCCAGTCCGCAGAGCTGCCAGCGATGAATTTTTTAAACTCAGACTGCTCAGTGGGGTTTATCAGCAAATAGGGGTGAACGGCCTGGAGCTCTTCGAGGTCAATCAACTCCACGCTGGAGAGGCTTGGCAGGAAAATGCGCTCTAGACGGCGACTGGATTTGCCCAACAGCATATGAATCTGACGGCTGTTTAACAGCACGTCCTGACAGCCCTGATCACAGCCTTCACCGCCTGCAACCACCACTTTCCACTTGGCCTCTTCAGCATTGGAGAGAGGCGATAGCAAAGAGCTCATATCGACACTAGGAGTGACTATCTCACCCTGATTGGTAGTGCCGAATCGCTGCATCATGGCCTGACGCTGCTCTTCATTTTTTGGCACCATCAAAAAACCAGCGATGATCACACCGAAAACAATAATCAACATCAACCAGATCTGGTACTGGAAGCTGCGCTGCTGAGCGGTTATTTCAGTTTTTTCAGTCATTGTTTATCAATCCTGTTTGTTGCGGCCAGTCTTTGCGGCTGAACGCTGTTTTAACCAGTCCGCCAAATTGGAATTGGCGATTACCGTCATTATTACTAACACCAGTGCCATGGCGAACCATTGCACCGCGTATCCAGTGTGCTTAGAGGGCTGTACCGCCACAGTGGGCCAGCCTGTTTGCAATGCCCCAGCACTGTCCTGATCGAGACGCAACTGATAGGCAAAAAACACCTCACCATAGAGCGTCTCAGCGCGCTCAGCTGAGATCCAGCCCACTCTTGCCGGCCACTCTGCAACGCGTCCTAGACCGTCATCTAGCCTGTAGCCGCCCAGTGTCTGATAGAACGAGCCGCGCAATTGTACTGAACCCACCACCTCAGGCACATTGGGCAATTGATTGCGATCGAGGGATGCCTCTACCCAACCTCGATTGACCAATAGGGTTTGCGTCAGGCCGGCAACCTTAAATGGTTCCAGAATTTCGTACCCGGGCCGTCCATGCCGAACGCGGTTGTCAAGAATGACGCGCCGGCTTGAATCTAGCTCACCTCGTAGCCAGGCACTGCGGTACTGTAAGTTCTCTCCCTCGGCAAGATCTGCCAACCCAGCTGGCGCTGCCTGCTGATTAGCATTGTATTGGTTGAGAATACGCAGCTTTTCATCGGCCCGATCTAGCTGCCAGTATCCCAGAACAATTAACAGTGGAAACAGGCACAGGCTCAGCGCCAATATCTTTTTATTGGGCTGCCAGCTAAAACGCTGCGTAGGATAGTGGGCCTTAGTCGTCATCTATGTTTAAATTCCAACCTTTCACATGAGTGTTAAAGTCAATGTTGTTAAAAACTATTATCGTTGTACTCTTTATCGCCGTATTAATCAGTCTGTTTAGCGGCCTGAATTTTCTCGTTAGAGATCTTGGCAATTCTAAGCGGCGTCTGCTTTTTGCGCTGGGTACCCGCATCACGCTAGCAGCGTTGCTGTTGGGAACTATTGCTTACGGAATCTACACAGGTCAACTTGGCAGTACCGCACCCTGGGATCGCAAGCTTCACCCAGAAGCCACTGTTCTTAGCCCCCCGGCACCAAAGCCCGCGCCAGCCAAAGATTCCCAATAACTTTTTCCACAGATAAAAACGGCCAGGGGTTACCTGGCCGCTTAGCAAAACCTAGTGCGTATCAGGTAAGTATGTAGACAAAGATAAATAGGCCTACCCAAACCACATCGACAAAGTGCCAGTACCAAGACGCCGCTTCAAAACCGAACTGGTCGTCATGGCTAAAGTGTCCCTTGAGACCACGCAGCCATTGAATCAATAGCATGACCGTACCCAGAGTCACGTGCATACCGTGGAAGCCTGTCAGCATAAAGAACGTGGTTCCGTAGATACCAGATTCCAGCGTTAGACCCAGCTCTTGGTAGGCGTGAATATATTCCTCTGCCTGCAGAAACAGGAAGAAAATACCCAGAGCAACAGTAATGCCCAGCCATGTATTAAACTTTTTACGGTTGCCGTCTTTCAGCGCTACATGAGCAACGTGAACAGTGAAGCTAGATGTCAACAGAACAACAGTATTCCAAAACGGCAGCCAAGAGCCCCAGTTAAGAATGCCGGGGTTGTTCATCGCTTCGTCTGGGCCTTTAAACTGTGCGGCATCACCGTTGACTGCCTGGTCAGGCGTTATCATCGGCGGCCAAACATTTTCATAACCAGGGTACAGATATTGTGCATTGGCTGCCGAGGCGTCAGTTGGTGTATCGTCGAACCATCCAACAGCGGCTTCACCACCAATCCAAGAGCTCACCAACACGCGAACATAGAACAGGGCGCCAAAGAAACAGGCAAAAAACATTACCTCGGAGAAAATAAACCACAGCATACCCAGCACATAAGACTGCTTGAGCTGGGGGCTGGCGAGGCCGCGCATATTCTCGTCAATGACGATGCTCCACCATTTGTACAACACGGCGGCCATAATCAATGAGCCGATCAGGAAGATTGTGGCAGAACCACCTTCCAATACCCACGAGGCTGCGCCATATGCCATTACACCCATGCCAGTTGCCGCAAAAATCGGCAATTTACTTTGCTCGGGAACGTAATAAGTACCTTCAGTTGACATTGTTACTCTCCGTTTACTGTACTTGTGAGACCTGCACCTTGGTGCGATCTGTTATATCAAACATTGTGTAGGACAGGGTTACTGTATTAACACTGGCCGGTAAATCTGGATCCACAATAAACACCAACGCTAGCTCGGCACTTTCGCCTGCGGCCAGGGGTTGGTTGTTAAAGCAGAAGCATTCGGTTTTGTGGAAGTAGTCAGCTGCGTTATTAGGCAGGACATTCGGAATAGCCTGGCCTAACATGTCATTGCTCGTTCTATTGTGCGCATAAAATACCACTTCTCTCGCCTCGCCTGGATGAACAATCACTCGTTCTTCCACAGGATAAAAATCCCAGGGCATAGTAGCGTTGTTAGTGGCAACAAACTGCACTTCAATATCTCGCGACCTATCTACTTCTACAGCTACTGCGGTATAGGCAGAATCTGTCTTGCCGCCGATCCCTGTGATCTCACAAAAGAGATCATAGAGTGGCGGCAATACAAATATTGCAAACATAAACATGGCGGCCGCTAAAGCGACTAGTTTCGCCAGTAGCAGGGGGTTTTTAGAGTCCGCCGACATGTCTATTAAGCCTCTTACTTAACTTCAGGTGGTGTTGCAAACGTGTGGTAAGGCGCTGGTGTGGGTACTGTCCACTCCAAGCCCTCCGCACCTTCCCAAACCTTGGGATCATCTGTGGGCTTACCCCAACCGATGGTGCGAATCACGTTATACAGGAACAGGATCTGAGCGCCGCCGTACATAAATGCACCTATGCTAGATACCATATTCCAGTCAGCAAACTGCAGGCCATAGTCAGCATAGCGACGTGGCATACCAGCTAGACCTAGGAAGTGCTGAGGCATAAAGGCGATATTGAAACCAATAAAGGCGATCCAGAACTGTACCTTGCCCATGGTTTCGTCATACATCTTACCGCACCACTTGGGTAGCCAGTAGTAAACCGCAGCGGTACCACTGAATACAGCACCAGCAACCATTACGTAGTGGAAGTGCGCAACCACGAAGTAAGTATCGTGATACTGCATGTCCGCGGCAGCAATCGACAGCATCATGCCGGTAAAGCCACCAAAGGTGAACAGAATGACAAATGCAATACTGAACAGCATTGGAGTTTCAAAGGTCAAAGAACCTTTGTACATGGTAGTAATCCAGTTAAACACCTTCACGCCTGTGGGCACTGCAATCAGCATAGTGGCGTACATAAAGTACAGCTCACCGGCGATTGGCATGCCTACGGTAAACATGTGGTGAGCCCAAACAACAAACGACAAGAAAGCAATAGCGGCAGTGGCATAAACCATTGACGAATAGCCAAACAGCGGCTTGCGGCTGAAGGTTGGAATAATCTGTGAGACCACACCAAAGGCTGGCAGGATGATGATGTATACCTCTGGGTGACCGAAGAACCAGAATACATGCTGGAACAGTACCGGATCGCCACCACCAGCAGCATCAAAGAAGCTGGTACCAAAGTTAATATCCATCAACATCATGGTGACCGCACCCGCCAGAACTGGCATAACTGCAACCAGCAGGAAGGCGGTGATAACCCAGGTCCAAACAAACAGAGGCATTTTCATGTAAGTCATGCCGGGTGCGCGCATATTCATTACCGTAGCGATAATGTTAATCGAACCCATAATTGATGATGCACCCATGATGTGTACGCCGAAGATAAAGTAGTTCACTGTATCTGGCGCATAAGTAGTAGAAAGTGGGGCGTAGAATGTCCAACCAAAGTTAGGGCCGCCGCCTTCCATAAACAGCGTTGAAACCAGAATCGCAAAAGCAAAGGGAAGGATCCAGAAGCTTAGGTTATTCATGCGCGGCAATGCCATGTCAGGCGCGCCAATCATCATTGGAATCAACCAGTTAGCCAGACCAACGAAGGCGGGCATAATTGCACCAAACACCATCACCAAGCCATGCATGGTGGTCATTTGGTTGAAGAACTCAGGCTTAATCAGCTGCATGCCTGGCTGGAATAGCTCTGCGCGAATAACCATCGCGAAAGCACCGCCCAAAATGAACATAGCAAAGCTGAACCACAGGTACAGCGTGCCAATGTCTTTATGGTTGGTGGTAAAGACCCAGCGGCTTATGTATTTGCCCAAGCCGTCAGATAATGTTGCGGGACCATGTGCCATGTCGAATACTCCCTATTGGCCTTGTTTGTAATTGAGGACATCAATTGGCTGGGTTACATCGCCAACATCATTGCCCCATGCGTTGCGCTCGTAGTGAACGACCGCAGCGATATCAACTTCTGACAGCTGATCAGCAAAAGACTGCATAGATGTGCCTGCGACACCATCAATAAGCACAGCGATATGGCCTTCTTTTGCACCCAGTGCAATGGGGCTGTCTTTCAGAGCAGGGAAAACACCGGGAATACCGTTGCCGTCTGCCTGGTGACAAGCTGCGCAGGAGCGGTTGTAAACGTCTTCACCGCGAACCATAAGCTCGTCGAAGGACCACTCTTTACCGATCGTTGAGGCGTACTCGGCAGCCTCAGCTTTCTTGCCAGCCAACCACTCGTTGTACTCAGCTTCTTCTTTAACTTCAACAACGACTGGCATAAATGCATGGCCCAGACCACAGAGCTCTGTACATTCGCCGACATAGACACCTGGTTGATCAGTCTTCGCCCAAGCCGCAGTGAACAGGCCTGGTACCGCATCGCGCTTAACACCAAAGTCGGGAACCCACCAGCTGTGAATAACGTCATTGCCAGTAATCAGGAAGCGGACTTTTTTGCCTGTCGGAATAACCAGCGGCTCAGTCACTTCGCGCAGATAGTGCTCGCTTCTTGGCGCACGGCCATAGATCTCGTCCTGGGAAGTGCGCAGCTCGCTCATATATTTGACGCCTTCGCCAATATATTCATACTGCCATTTCCACTGATACCCAGTTACCTTGATATCAATATCTGCATTCTCAGTGTCATACACTTTCAAAAGCGCATCTGTTGCTGGAATCGCCATCACGATTAGAATCAGTGCTGGAACTATGGTCCAGATCAATTCAACAACATGGTTTTCATGGAAGTTTGCCGCCACTGCGCCGCGTGATTTTCTGTGGGCATACATGACGTAAAACATAAAGCCAAACACGGCAATACCAATTACCGTACAGATCCACATCATAATCATGTGAATATCGTAGGCTGCTTGACTGACTTCGGTCACTCCCTGAGGCATATTGAGCTGCCGCGTTGCGCTCTCTGCGCTAACGTTGCCTGCCATTACTAATGCAACAGCTGGGCTCAGCAGTCCCAAGAAAAGTGCTTTCGCTCTTTTCAACATCGCTTATTTCTCCGTGGTAGATTAGGAATTAACGCTCTTCCTCTGTATGGACACCCGAACATTAATCTTGGGCGCTTAAAATGCGCGGGGAGTGTAGCAAAAGACGGGGCGCTTCTCTAGCCAGAATGTGATGAAATTTGACTGTTCAGTCGTTTTATTGACGACCCTCAATTGGGCAAAAGCACAAACTTTGTGGCAGGCACCCTAAAATCTGCTAGATTTAAAACTAGATGCCTTCAGATGTCAGTATATATAGCCGCTGTAAAGCAATAGCTGACTCGTTATCAACGATCAAAGAGAGCATATCTATGCTGCCACTCTCGGCCCAAACTAGTGAGTTTTTAGTTGCTTATTTGAATGAGCGCATCAGGCATCTGCACCACTCCATTAACCTTCGAGAAAGCGACGGCACCAAAGCCTTGGCCTGCTTTATTGAGCGTTATGTAGACCTGGTTCCAGATTTTATTGGCGCCTTCGAAGACTTTCTTAGCAGCGCCCATATCACCGGGGCGATTGTTCAACAGGTGGTTACGGCCAAGGAGTTTATCGATACTCCAATTGAAATTGTCTCCAGCGAAGAGGGTCTTGAGGCCCATATGTATCAAGCGTACCTCGCGCATCGACTCCTAGAAGAGCTCAATGACCTATTGAGCTCCAGCTACGACTGTTCTGTCATTCCTGTGGATATGACAAGGTCAAATCTGATCGTACACCATATTATTGGGGAGCCCTTTGCCAACCAAATTGACGGTGCTATTCAGTTGCTCAGCGACAAATTAGTCGGCGCGATTAAAGACGATGAATCGCTTCAAGAAAAACTCAGGGAGTTCAGCAGGAAACGCAGCAATGATCCAGCCACTCGCTACCCCTGCCTTATGGAGTCCTCGAATATCCGGTTGCTATTCAAGAGCCAAAACACCAGAGTACGCCTGCACTAGCCCCCAGTATCACCTCAGAAGAGAAAATCCTAATTAGGCTTTTGGATCAATTAGTTTGACGGGCTGAATCTGACTGGCAATCTCATCTCTGTCAGTGTTAACCCTTGTTTCGAGCTCTCGCGGTGCCGACGCCAGCCGCATTTCATCCTTAAATCCACAGCTAACACATTCTCTGTAGTTAACTCCGGCATCTGAATAGGCCTGGATTTTATCCATCTGCGCACACTTGGGGCAGGTAACTCCCGCAATAAATTGTTTTTTAGTTGTAAAAGTCATGGATAGTTCACCACAATAGGATCCTCATTATATCGGACTTGGTAAATTATGGATCACTCTATTCGCTCTTATCGCGGCATTTCCCCGACTCTAGGCCAGCTGGTCTATGTGGATCCAGCAGCAACGGTCATTGGCGATGTGACTCTGGGTGACGATGTCTCAGTCTGGCCCGGCGCGGTTATTCGCGGCGACATGCACAGCATTAAGATCGGCGACAGATCAAATGTGCAGGATAATGCCGTGCTGCATATTACTCATGCCTCGGACTTCAACCCCAAAGGCTGGCCACTAAACATAGGTAGCGACGTAGTAATTGGTCACGGTGCAATTTTGCATGGCTGCACAATTGGCGATCGCATTTTGATCGGCAATGGCGCCATCGTAAACGATGGTGCTGTAGTAAAAGACGAGGTAATTGTGGGTGCTGGCTGCATGGTGCCGCCGGGAAAAGTCTTAGAGAGCGGCTTTGTCTACGTGGGCAACCCCTGCAAAAAGCTCCGCCCGCTCAGCGATAGTGAGAAGAAATTTTTTTCCTACTCGCCGGCGAATTACGTAAAGCTGAAAAACCAATATCTTGCAGAGCAAGACAGCATTTAAAAACTGCAGAGAGCGGCTAGTCGGCGGTAACCAAACTGTGTCGCAGAGCATCTATAACCGCCCGAGTCTCAGGGCGAATGCCACGCCACAGGGCAAAGGATTCTGCCGCCTGCTCAACCAGCATGCCCAAGCCATCAGCAGTTAACGCACCTCGCTGCCGAGCCCATCCCATAAAGGGGCTGGGCGCTGGCCCGTAGGCCATATCATAGCAAACAGTTGGGGATTCGCCGGCACTGGGCGCCACAATACTGCTGGGTAGCGGCGGCATACCGCCCTGTAAACTCGCGCTAGTACCATTGATAATCACGTCAAACTCTTGGCCATCGAGCACATCTAGTCCACAGCCAAGCAGATAGCCCATTTCAGCAAAACCTTTGGCTAATTGCAGCGCCTTATCGACCGAGCGATTGGCGATTACCACATGCTGCGGCTGCTCTGCTAATAACGGCTCCAAGACGCCACGCACCGCGCCACCAGCACCTAAGATTAATACTCTTTTGGCACGAATCTTCCAACCCAGGTTGTCGACCATATCTTTAATTAGGCCAACACCGTCGGTGGTATCCCCTAGGATTGTTCCGTCATCCTGAACAGCTAAAGTGTTGACCGCACCAGCGCGACGAGCTCTGGCTGTAGTCCGTGAACCATAGCTGTAAGCATCCTGTTTGAACGGCGCAGTGATATTTAAACCCTTCCCGCCTGATTGGAAGAATTTATCCGCTGCAACTTTAAAGCCACTCTCCGCTACTAGCTGACGGCTATACTCCATGGCTTGCACGGTTTGCTTGGCAAAGGCCAGATGAATGTCTGGAGACTTACTCTGCACAATGGGGTTGCCAAAAACGGCATATTGGTCGGTCATTTTTATACCCAGTCTCGGCGGATTAAGTATTTTTCATACAGCTCAGCCTCGGCACTGCCTGGCTCAGGAGCCCAATCGTACTCCCAGCGAACCAGCGGCGGCAACGACATCAGTATTGACTCTGTACGACCACCAGTTTGCAGACCGAAGAGCGTGCCTCGGTCGAAAACCAGGTTAAATTCAACGTAGCGTCCGCGGCGATAGAGCTGGAAATTACGCTCCCGATCGCCGTAGCCGATATTTCGGCGCCGCTGCAAAATTGGCAGATAGGCTTTAATAAAGCTGTCGCCAACACTACGCATAAAAGCAAAGCTCTTTTCAAAGCCCAGCTCGTTAAAATCGTCAAAGAACAGGCCGCCTGCACCGCGCGGTTCATCGCGGTGTTTAAGGTAGAAGTAATCATCACACCAAGATTTGAAGCGCGAATAAAAGGCATCAGAGAATGAGTCACAGGCCGCTTTTGCAGTACTGTGCCAATGAACACAGTCCTCTTCGTTTCCATAATAGGGGGTAAGATCGTAACCGCCCCCAAACCACCATACGGGTTCCTCGCCGTCTTTTTCGGCAATAAAAAATCGTACATTGGCATGAGAGGTTGGCACATGGGGATTTTTAGGGTGAATCACCAGTGAAACACCCATGGCCTCAAAACTGCGCCCCGCTAATTCCGGCCGATTCTGTGTAGCAGATGCTGGCATTTGATCGCCAAAGACATGAGAGAAATTCACCCCACCTTTTTCAATGGCACCGCCATCAACCAAGACTCGACTTTGACCGCCACCGCCTTCGTCTCTGGTCCAGCTGTCACGCTGCCATTGACCTCCATCCTCTTCTCCCAGTGCCTGGCAGATACTGTCTTGGAGGCCAAGCAGGTAAGTCTTCACAAGATTTTTGTCGATCTGCTGCATTTTATCCTGGACGGACTACCTCTCCGGTTAATAAGTTTCTGATCTCACTGGATCGGCGCGCTGAACCCACGGATCCTGGCGTCTGATAATCCAAGCTGCTTCCAAAGTAACTCTTTACTTTAAGGCCAGTGGTGGCTGCAGGCAAACCCTGCGGGTTGGCGGAGGTAGACACCAGAGGCCCCCCAAAAGCACCGCACAGTGCAGCTGCCAAAGGGTGGGTAGTCACACGGAGAGCCAGCGTGTCATGCTCGCCCACTATCCAGCCCGGCGCCACGCCATTGTGGGGGACTAGCCAGGTGACCGGCTTATCATAGGATCCTTCGAAGACTGTAAGTTGATCTTTATCAAGGCCCAGTAGAAAAGGGGCAAAATGCCGACTGTGATCCGCAATCAGGATCAGTCCTTTGGATTCTGCTCGACCTTTAAGCTGAAGAATTCGTTGAACGGCCGCTTCGGACCAGGGATCACAGCCGAGCCCCCAAACAGCCTCGGTGGGATAGGCAACCACGCCGGTATTGCGCAGCACAGTGGCGGCAAGACTTATCTTGGCGTGGTTATCCCAGTTAATCACAGGAATGTCTAATTAGCTGTTTTTCAGCTTTTCCTGAAGTGCAGCGTCCTTAGCAATAATTGCCGCAGCGTTAGCCGCGCGCTCCGCTACCAGCTTCTGGTGCATTTCTGCATCAGAAACGCCAATAATTTGAGCGGCTAGATAAGCGGCGTTTTTAGCGCCCGCTTTACCTATAGCAACAGTTGCCACAGGAATACCACCAGGCATCTGCACTGTAGAAAGTAACGCATCCAAGCCATCTAATGATCCATTAATCGGAACACCAATTACCGGCTTGAGGGTAGTTGCAGAAACTGCACCAGCTAGATGCGCCGCCATGCCTGCTGCACAGATAAATGCCGCACAGCCGCGGGCATCTGCATCTGTCACAAACTTATGGGTCGCCTCTGGCGTTCTGTGGGCAGAAGTTACCTTTACTTCAAAAGGAATATCGAATTTTTTTAGGATTTCAAAGCTGGCTTCCATCACTGGTAAATCAGAGTCGGAGCCCATTAAAATCGCGACAAAGGGTTTGGTCATTTTTTAGTCACCATGCTCAAGGATCGCGCAATCTACCGGAACTTGAAGCCCAGTGCAATATAGGACATCAGTCTTTTCTGACCAAACCGTTTAAACCAGCCACTGATACAGACCATGATCACAACCCACAGCGCCTTTCAGCTCCAGAGAGATTAATAGCTGCGCCAATTTTGCGGTGGAGAAGTGCTGGGTTAAGCCATCAAGCTCAACTGGCTCAAAGCCCATCGGCTGAAGGGGATTCAGCTAAATTGGCCGTGCTGGCAAAAGTGGGCAAAGAGGAACCAGCTAGAAAACTGGGCAGCAGAAAGATAAAGCCAAGCAATATAATTTTCATGTTTTCGAGTCCATTCCCTGCACTCCGTTAGTGTATAATTGCTCCCTTAGCAACTCGCAGCCTAGAAATCGATGACGAGTTAGCTTTATGGTAGCAGTGCTTTTAACTAATTTTTTAGAATTTCATCACAATCGCTATGGCTAGACTAAACATTCTTGAGTACCCAAACCCCAGACTCCGCATTAAGGCTGAGCCTGTCGCTGTAGTTGATGACAACATAAAGCGTCTAATCGACGATATGTTTGAAACCATGGCCGATGCTCAAGGGATCGGTTTGGCAGCCTCCCAGGTTGATGTTCATCAACGAGTGATCGTTATGGATTTGTCAGACGCAAAAGATGAGCCGCGGGTCTATATCAACCCAGAGATCGAAGTGCTTGAGGCTGGCAGCTTACCCTATGACGAAGGCTGTCTGTCTGTTCCAGGGTTTTATGAAACCGTAGATCGCCCAGCCCATGTAATGATTCGAGCACTTGATCGCGATGGCAATGCTTTCGAAGAGGAGGCCGTAGGCCTACTGGCAGTCTGCATTCAACATGAGATCGATCATTTAGAAGGTAAGTTATTCGTTGACTATTTGTCGCCTTTTAAGCGCGACAGAATACGCAAAAAACTTAAAAAACAGCGATCATAGGAAGCGCATAGCTTGAAGATTATCTTCGCGGGAACACCAGATTTTGCTGCTACTCATCTCCAAGCCCTACTTAGTGACGGCAGTCATGAAATCGTAGCTGTCTACACCCAACCTGACCGGCCTGCAGGACGGGGAAAAAAACTAACTCCCAGCCCTGTCAAATTGATTGCTCAGCAACATAGTCTCAGGGTCTGTCAGACTGACTCACTCAAGCAATCTGAAGATCAGAGGATTCTACGGGCCTTCAATGCCGACATTATGGTTGTTGTGGCTTATGGCGTTATTCTTCCTCAAGCTGTGCTGGACGCTCCAAGGCTTGGCTGTATCAATGTGCACGGCTCAATTTTGCCTCGCTGGCGGGGTGCTGCGCCGATTCAGCGAGCCATTGAAAGTGGCGACCTAGAAACCGGCGTTACCATTATGCAAATGGATGCCGGTCTTGATACTGGCGCCATGCTGTCTACCACCCAATGCGAGATCGCTAAAAACGAGACCAGCGGCTCGCTGTATCTCAGACTTGCAGAGTTGGGCCCACCGGCACTGTTAATTGCGCTGGAAAAACTAAGCCAGGGTACTGCTGTTGCCATCGTTCAAGATAATACGCTGAGTACTTATGCTACCAAGATCGATAAAGCAGAAGCACTCATTGATTGGTCTCAGGATGCTGCTGTGCTGGACAGACGAATCCGTGCCTTTAATCCCTTCCCGGCAACCTTCAGCCTGATTGATGGCCAGCGGCTAAAAATCTGGGGGGCTGAGGTTGCCGAGACAGATTCCTGCGGCCAGCCAGGTCAAATTATTAGGGCCGACAATCAGGGCCTATTGGTATGTTGTGGGCAGGGCAGCCTGCTAATCAAAGAAATCCAGCTACCTGGAAAATCACGCATGCCTGTGGCAGAAATTCTTAAGTCCCGCGCCGATTTGCTCGCTGTCAACAAGCTGCTGGGGCACTAAGCGGTGAATGTGCGTGCTGCTGCAGCAGAGACCCTAGCCGGAGTGCTGCGGGGTCAATCCCTGTCAGCTCTGCTTCCAGAAACTAGTGCCAAGGTAGACGAAAAAGACCGCGCCCTGCTTAAAGAGCTGTGTTTTGGAACCATGCGCTGGTATCCGCAAATTGCGCTACTGCTCAAGCAATTGCTTAAAAAGCCGCTGCGTGACAAAGATCTCGAAATTCAAGGCCTGATTGCTATGGGCCTCTACCAACTTATGCACATGAGAATCGCTGAACACGCGGTTATCAACGAAACTGTCGCTGCCGCAGCTAAACTCAAACGCCAATGGGCCAAAGGGTTGGTGAATGCTGTACTGCGCAGCTTCCAGCGCCAACAGCAGGAATTAATTGCACAACAGGCCGGTAATGCCCTGTTTGAGACTGCCCACCCAAAATGGCTACTGGCCAAAATAGAGCAGGCTTGGCCACCGCAAATAGCTGCTGACATAGTTGCCGCTAACAACGCTCGCGCGCCAATGACCCTTCGCGTCAATGAACTGCGTGTATCAAGGCAGGACTATCTAGACAGGTTGGCTGATGCCGGATTAAGCGCCTCAGAAACTCAATACAGTGCCCAGGGCGTTGTCTTAGATACGCCAGTAGACGTGAGCATACTACCCGATTTTGAAGCGGGTCGCGTCAGCGTCCAAGATGAAGCGGCTCAGTTAGCAGCGCAACTGTTGGCCCTAGAGAAAGGCCTACGGGTCCTAGATGCCTGTTGCGCCCCAGGAGGAAAAACCTGCCATATTCTTGAAAGTCAGGCAGACCTGAAAACAGTGGTGGCCTTAGATTTAGAGCCACGGCGCCTGCTGCGCGTGGAGAACAACCTACAGCGCCTGAGCCTAAGGGCAACGGTGATTGCCGCTGATGCGGGCAATCTAGAGGCATGGTGGGATAAGACCCCCTTTGACCGCATTTTGATTGATGCCCCCTGTTCGGCGACCGGGGTGATCAGGCGTCACCCAGATATCAAAATACTGCGCAAACCTGCGGATATTGCTAAGCTAGCAGAAATTCAGCTTCAGCTGCTAAAACAGCTTTGGCAAACATTAAACAATGATGGCATCCTGCTTTACGCAACCTGCTCAATACTGCCCGATGAAAACGATCGTGTGATTGAACAATTTTTAGCAGAGTATACCGACGCCCAACTGCTGACCATTGAAGCGGACTGGGGAATAAAAACAGATTTTGGGCGGCAGCTGTTCCCCACTATTAATGGCAACGACGGGTTTTATTACTCGCGATTGCAAAAGAAGGCTGACAACTACTCGGAATGACCATGAAAATAGTAATAGTAGGCGCCGGACAGGTTGGTGCTACGCTGGCAGAAAATTTGGCCCGAGAATACAACGATATCTCAGTGGTAGATATTAATGAGAACGCCCTGCGCGCCCTGCAAGACCGCCTAGATATTCGTACCGTGGTTGGCACGGGATGCTATCCTGACGTGCTGGTGCGGGCAGGCATTCAAGACGCCGATATGTTGGTAGCAGTAACTAGCAGCGATGAAATCAATATCATCGCCTGTCAGGTAGCCCACTCGCTGTTTCACACACCTAAAAAAATTGCCCGAGTTCGCGCCCCTAATTACACCAATCCAAAGTACAAAGACCTGCTGTTTACCGATAAACATATGCCCGTAGATGTGATGATTACACCCGAACAGGTGGTAACCGATTATATCCGGAAGCTAGTCGAACAGCCCGGTGCACTGCAGGTACTGGATTTTGCTGACGGCGTTATTCAACTAGTGGGATTGCGCGCGGTAAAAGATAGCCCTCTAGTCGGTCAGGAACTGCGGACATTAAGAGAACACATGCCCAATGCAGACGCTAGAGTGGCAGCAATCTATCGCAGAGACCGCGCACTGTTTCCGGTAGGCGACACAGTGATCGAAGATGGCGATGAGGTTTTCTTTATTGCTGCCAAGAAGAATATTCGCAAGGTGATGAGCGAACTACGGCGAGTTGAGAAGCCCTATCATCGACTGATGATCGCGGGCGGAGGCAATATCGGCTTCAGGCTTAGCAAGGCACTTGAGGACGAATACAATATCAAGATTATAGAGTTCTCTCCTAAGCGTGCGGCCTACCTTTCCGAGAAACTCAATCGCGCTGTAGTGCTCAACGGTTCGGCTACAGATCAAGAGCTGTTGTTAGACGAGAACATTGACAAAACCGACGTATTTTTAGCCCTTACCAACGATGACGAAGTTAATATTATGGCGTCGTTGTTAGCGAAACGTCTGGGCGCCAAAAAGGTGATGACACTCATCAGCAACCCAGTCTATGCAGACCTTATGCAGGGCGGCGAGATTGACGTAGCCATCTCGCCGCAGCAGGCTACCACCAGCTCCCTACTCACTCATGTTCGCAGAGCAGATACTGTTAGCGTGCACTCACTGCGCCGTGGTGCTGCAGAAGCGCTAGAGATTATTGTTCACGGTGACGAAAAGAGCTCGAAGGTAGTGGGCCGTGCCATTGGCGAGATCAAGTCACCACCGGGCGCAACGCTGGCTGCACTGGTGCGTAATGGAGAAGTCATTATTGCCCACCACGACACAGTTATTGAGGCCGAAGATCACGTGATCGTGTTTGTTGTCGACAAAGAAAACACCAAGGCTGTAGAAAAATTGTTCGCAGTCAGTTTTAGTTTCTTCTAGGACGGTTCCATGCATTTAGCCATTACTGCTCGGGTACTCGGTGTCTTGCTGATGATATTCAGCCTGACTATGTTAACGCCCATTGTTGTGGCTTCAATTTATGGGGAAACCACCTCAGAGACGTTTCTCACTGCCTTTGCCATCACCCTGTTTGTTGGCCTAGTATTTTGGTTGCCATCAAAAAATTCCAGCGGTGAGCTGCGCACCAGAGATGGTTTTGTCGTCACTGTTCTTTTTTGGCTTGTGCTCAGTACCTTCGGAGCTCTGCCCCTGATGCTTTCCGAGGCACCCAATCTCAGCTTTATGGATGCGCTATTTGAGTCTGTCTCCGGCTTGACAACCACAGGGGCAACAGTGATTTCTGGCCTCGATCATCTACCCAAATCAATACTCTATTATCGCCAACAGCTACAGTGGTTGGGTGGCATAGGTATTGTGGTAATCGCTGTGGCTATCCTGCCAATGCTCGGCGTTGGGGGTATGCAGATTTACCGCGCGGAAACGCCGGGGCCAGTGAAGGATTCCAAACTGACGCCGCGCATCACTGAAACAGCAAATGTACTGTTCAGGATTTATTTGGCACTCACGGCGGTCTGTGCCCTGGCCTATTGGGCGGCGGGAATGAGCGGCTTTGACGCCATAGGGCACAGCTTTTCAACTGTGGCCATTGGGGGTTTCTCTACCCATGATGCCAGTATTGGATTTTTCGATAGCGGCACAATTATGGCCATCTGTTCATTCTTTATGATTGTTTCAGGCCTAAATTTTGCCCTGCACTTTCATGTCTGGCACAACCGTAAATTGGGTTACTACTGGGCTGACCCTGAAGCCAGAATGTATTTTTATCTACTGCTGGTAGGCATGTTAATTACCTGTCTGTACCTGTACTACAGCGGCACCTATGACTGGGATCAGAGTATTAGTCAGGGTATTTTTCAGCTGGTATCAATCATGACTACCACAGGTTTTGCCACCGCAGAATTTAATGCCTGGCCAACTTTTTTGCCGTTCTTTTTGCTCTTTCTATCTTTCTTTGGCGCCTGCGCAGGGTCTACCGGTGGCGGCATAAAGATTGGGCGTATGCTGATTTTGGCACAGCAGGGGATCAGAGAGATCTACCGCTTAGTTCACCCCAACGCGCTACTACCCATAAAGATACGCAATCGCAAGATTCCTGAACGGGTGGCAGATGCCATCTGGGCATTTGTGGGTGTTTATCTGGCTATTTTCTATTTGATGGTACTGCTGCTGCTAGCATCTGGTTTGGACTATGTCACCGCCTGGTCGGCCACGGCGGCAGCGCTTAACAACCTGGGCCCCGGCCTGGGAGCAGTAGCTACCAACTATGCAGACATTGGTAGCTTTGCCAAATGGGTTCTCTGTTGGGGTATGCTGCTGGGTCGATTGGAAATCTTTACCCTGCTTGTGCTTTTTACCCCAACATTCTGGAAGAACTAGGCGTCTGGGCTCCACTTTAACTGCTGCTCAATAGCCTCGATCATCATGCCCGCCACATCTTTCTCTGTAGCAGCTTCAATGCCTTCAAGACCTGGGGATGAATTAACCTCTAATAGCAGCGGACCAGTTTTTGAACGGATTAAATCAACCCCAGCTACCGCCAAACCCATTGATTTAGCAGCCTTAACCGCTAGACGTCGCTCTTGAGGCGTGGGTCGAATAACAGAGGCCGTGCCGCCCTGATGAATGTTAGCGCGGAATTCTCCCGGCGCTGCTTCGCGCTGAATAGCCGCTTTAACCTTGCCGTTAATCACAAATAGACGTAAATCTTTACCACCAGCTTCTTTGACGAATTCCTGTACCAGAAGATTGGCTTTCACTGCTTTGAAGGCATTGATAACACTCTGGGCGGCCTTTTTGGTCTCTGCTAAAACCACGCCACGTCCCTGACTGCCTTCCAGCAGCTTCACAATTAGCGGAGCGCCGCCAACCATATCAATCAGTTCATTGGTATCAATAGGCGAATTGGCGAAACCGGTAAGCGGGATATCTAAGCCACTTTTAATCAGTAACTGGAGAGAAAACAGCTTGTCTCGCGACTGACTAATCGCCAGAGAGCTATTCTGTGAGTAAAGGCCCATGCTTTCAAACTGCCGAGTCAGGGCGCAGCCATAAAACGTTGCACTGGGGCGGATTCTTGGAATAACCGCATCCAGTCCATTGATAATATGGCCGCCTCGATAATGAACCTCTGGGGTTTCATCGTCGAGTTTCATATAGCAGTCTTTGATATTGTAAAAAATCATCTCATGGCCGCGCTCTTCACCAGCTTCCATGATCCGCTGATTGCTATAGAGGTCTGGATTAGTCGCTAACAATGCAATCTTCAACCCAGTCTTTTTCTTAGGTGCAATGCCATACATGTCCCTTAACTCTAGATCAGTAATACGACCCATGTTCATGCTGGCCGCTGGATCTACCAGCACGCGCCCGGTCATGGCCTCTCGACCCAGCAACATGCGATAGCCCATGCTGTCGCGATTCGTCAGTGTCAGCTCAATATCCCAAGTATTCTCACCTAGGCGCATTGGCACTTTAATGACATAGCGCTTTTCACTGGCACCGCTGGTGTTTTTGATAATACGACGGTCAAGCACTGGGGCTTCGCAGCGCACAGAAACTTTGCGGTTGTGTTGCAAAGGATGGACATCAAAAGATACCCATGGAGTAGCACCACGCTTAAACGTTTGAATATTAAAGGCGTGTAGGACCGATGTTTTTGCACCGGAATCAACACGCACCTTCACAGCTGGTATACCCAGCTGAGAGAGGGTGCACCACTCTTCACTACCAATTATGGTTTTTTCGACGGGAGTAATATTCAAAGTCTGTCCTCTGCTTAGTGCCACTTGTAAGGGCGGCATTAAATTTGATATTGCCCCCAGAGTACAGAAAAATTTTCCCTGTTAGACACAAAAAAGGCCGATATAAAACGGCCTTTTTTGTAATTTACATCATGCTGTTTTAGCGCGACACAACTTATTGCTTGCGCGCTTCATAGTAAGCTTCTTCTGAAATACCATGATAGGCAGTCGCCTGTTTTTGAAAGGCCTTTACAGAATCCGCTATACGCAGTGCGATATCGGAGTCTGCGGATAGCTCTTCTAAGACCTCTTGAGAAAGTCGTCTTAACTCAACGATCACATCGTCAGGCAATTTGCGCACATCAACACCATGAGTATCAATCAGCTCAACCAAAGCAGTATTATTTCTCGCAGTGTATTCATCGAGCATATCCTGATTGACTGCGCGAGCAGCTCCCTCAACGATAGCCTGAAGGTCTGCTGGCAGTGTCGCCAGAGCATCCTTGTTAACAATTAGCTCAAGTATTGGGCCTGGCTCATGCCAGCCTGGGTAATAATAATATTTTGCCACCTGATGAAAACCAAAGGCCAAATCGTTGTAGGGGCCAACCCATTCAGTTGCATCAATTACACCAGTTTGCATGGAGGTATAGAGCTCGCCGCCGGGCATTGTGACAGAAATACCGCCAGCACGAGTGATCACATCACCCCCTAGGCCAGGGATACGCATTTTTAAGCCTTTGATATCTGCCATGGAATTAATCTCACGATTAAACCAGCCGGCCATCTGAACACCGGTGCTGCCTCCTGCAAAAGGAACCAAGTTAAACGGCTCGTAGAGTTCACGCCAGAGCTCCAACCCACCACCGTAATGCAGCCAACCATTCATCTCCTGCGCATTGAGGCCAAAGGGTACAGAGGTAAAAAAGCCTGTGGCTTTAGACTTGCCTGTCCAATAATAGGCCGCACCATGTCCCATTTCGGCAGTGCCCTGACTCACAGCATCAAATACTTCAAACGCCGGCACTAACTGTCCAGCACCAAAAACTTTGATCTGTAGCCGGCCACCACTCATGGCAGCGACCTTGTTGGCAAAATTTTCTGGTGCAGTGCCAAGCCCGGGATAATTCTTGGGCCAGGTGGTTACCAACTTCCATTTGAAGGTCTGCTGGCTTTCCGCTGCGCCGCCGTTGCTTTCGACGGAATTTTTACCACAGCCTGAAATTAACAGCGCCAATAGTGCAAACATGACAATGCGCATGATTAGAACCCCTTTTTATAAAATAAATATTAAATAGCTTGTAGATTTGCTGAAGCCAAAATCAAAATCTTTGTTCCCGCGTCCTCAAAGCTCACATGCACCCTTGCACGCGGACCATTGCCTTCGAAGTTAAGAATCACGCCCTCGCCATAGACACTGTGCATAATCTGTTGACCCAGACTAAAACCAGTATTATCGCCCTGATCACCAAGATTTCCCGGTGCGGCATAGCTGGTCGGCCGCGCTATGGTGTTTTGGATGCGTACTTCTTCAATAACATCCTTGGGTATATCGCGGACAAATCGTGACACCGAGTTAAACGATTCACTTCCGTAGATAGAGCGGCTCTCTGCAAAGGTAAGATAGAGTTTTTGCATGGCGCGGGTAATGCCCACATAGGCCAATCGCCGCTCCTCTTCAAGCCGCCCCCGCTCGTCTAGTGACATTTTATGTGGGAATAAATTTTCTTCCATACCGGCAATAAACACGAGGGGAAATTCCAAGCCTTTCGCACTGTGTAAGGTCATTAATTGCACAGCATCCTGATCTTCATCGGCCTGACGGTCGCCAGCGTCCAACGCGACCTGATCGAGAAACTGTGGCAATACTGGTTGCTCCGAATCCTCTGCTTCAAAGTTTCGGCAGGCGTTTACCAGCTCTTCAAGGTTTTCGACCCTCGCCTGACCCCGCTCACCTTTTTCACGTCGATGCATCTCGATTAGCCCGCTGTGCTGAATCGCGTTTTCGGCCTGCTCTACTAATGGTAACTCATCAAGCTGACCACTCATCTCATTTACCAGTTCGATGAATACTGCAATAGCATTGGTAGCGCGAGCCGGCATGCGCTTTTCGCTAACAATAGCCGACGCAGCTGTCCATAACGACGTGCCGCGCTCTCGGGCTAGCTCGCGGATAATTTCCAAGGTGCGATCGCCAATACCTCGAGTCGGCACATTAATCACCCGCTCAAAGGCTACGTCGTCGTGACAATTAAGCATCATTCTCAAATAGGAGAGGGCGTTTTTTACTTCGAGTCGCTCGTAAAAGCGTTGGCCACCATAAATTCGGTAGGGAATCTCGGCCTGCAGTAGTGCGGCTTCCAGTACCCTTGACTGCGCATTGGAGCGATATAGAATCGCCGAGTCCTCTCGGCGGTTACCCTGATGCACCCATGTCTGCAAACGGTCGGCTATATAACGAGCTTCATCATGCTCATTAAAGGCAGCATAAAGGGCAATGGATTCACCCTCACCTGCATCGGTCCACAAACTTTTACCGAGGCGTTCGGCATTTTTTGATATCACACCATTAGCTGCATTGAGAATATTAGAGGTCGAACGATAATTTTGTTCTAGCTTAACAGTGTGAGTATCTGAGAAGTCTCGCTCGTAGCTTAGAATATTTTCCACCTTTGCACCGCGCCAACCATAGATTGATTGATCATCGTCACCTACTGCTGTAACTGCGCTAACCTGACCTGCCAAAATTCGCAGCCAGGCATACTGCACTGCGTTGGTGTCCTGAAACTCATCTACCAAAATATGTTGAAATCTCTGCTGATAATGCGCCAGAACCTCAGGTTTATTTTTCCACAGTTCTAGTGCGCGCAGTAATAGCTCAGCAAAATCGATAACGCCTAAACGCTCGCAAGTAGCTTCATACTCACGGTAAATTCTCAGCATGGTCGCAAGATAGGGGTCGCCACCTTCTTGAATATGGCCGGCACGCAGGCCCTCATCCTTCTGACCATTGATCCACCACTGAGCCTGCTTGGGTGGCCAGCGCTGTTCATCGAGATCCATCGCCCGCATAACACGCTTTACCAGTCTTAACTGGTCGTCGGAATCCAAAATTTGAAAATTTTCTGGGAGGTTAACATCTCGCCAGTGCGCTTTAAGCAGTCGGTGAGCCAAACCATGAAAGGTGCCCACCCACATACCACGCAACGACATGCCCAGCAACTCATCAATACGCTCGCGCATTTCTCGGGCAGCTTTATTGGTAAAGGTCACCGCCAATATGCTGTATGGCGAGAGCCCATCAACCTGAATCTTCCAGGCAATGCGATGCACCAGTACACGGGTTTTACCACTGCCAGCGCCAGCTAAAACCAGCAGATGTTTGTTATCGCTGGTGACCGCCTCTTCTTGCGCAGGGTTTAAATTGTTAAGTATTGGGGTTACGTCCATAGGGCAGCATTCTAGCAAGTTAGTGGCAAAAATACGGGATAGGGTTAATTTCTTTTATGATTTATTCGGCAAGGCCAACTCTTTCAAGGCGGCAGTATTTACTCCTTATGACTACCCGCCGCTTTTTTTACTACAAAACTGGCATTTTTTAAGGTTTTCTTGTAAATTTTTTACATAATCTCTTTTTGGATCTGCAATGAAACCTGCCGAACTCACACAAACTATCTGCGATACATTATCAGAGTTGCGCAAATCAGAGCGCAAAGTCGCTGACTTTGTGCTTAGGAATCCGCTGAATGTGATACATATGCGAATCGTAGATCTGGCCAAAGAGGCAGAAGTCAGTGAACCCACCGTAGTCAGGTTCTGTCGAGCGGTTGGCTGCCATGGATTCCAAGACTTTAAGCTGGCCCTCGCGCAACAGCTAGCATCCAGTCCAAGCTATGGTCAAATAGCAGTTACAGACACAGATTCAACAAGGGAATACACACACAAGGTTTTTGATTCCACCGTGGACACTCTGTTGAAAGTTCGAGAGAGCTTAGTACTGGATAGATTAGAAGCCGCTGTTGCAGCCATCTGTAACGCCACAAGAGTCGAGTTCTATGGGTTTGGCGCCTCCGCAGCTGTCGCTTTTGATGCTCAGCATAAGTTCTTCCGGCTGCAGATTACCTCTGCGGCCTACTCTGACCCCCATCTTCAAAACATGTCAGCCACATCGCTCCACCAGGGTGACGTGGTCATTGCCATTTCTCAATCGGGTCGTACTCAGGCGTTATTGGATTCTATGGAGCTAGTCAAAAATGCCGGGGGCGTTGTCATTGCTCTAGCTCCAAGCGGCTCGCCGATAGCGCGCAACGCCACAATTGCCATTGAGGTAGACACTAAAGAAGATATCCAAATTTATACGCCTCTTTCTTCAAGAATTGCCCATTTGGCCGTTATTGATGTCCTGGCGATTGGTGTGGCTCAGAAAAAAGGACCACGGCTACAAGAACATTTACAGCAGCTCCAGTCTGGACTTGCGTCTCTGCGCAGCCATTAAGCCTTTTACAGGCAACCTCTGAGTTTGGTACTCATGCATTTTATAGTCTACGTTTAAGCAAATAGCCGATTCTGGACTGCACTGGCTATTGCTGTGACTCGTTAGGGTTACAAGCAGGAAGCGAGCCGGAATTATTTCGGCTTTCAATTACTTAAAGGGAGCAACGCTATGTCAAACGTAGAGGGTAGTACAGAACTCGCCAAGGCTATCGCCAAAACTTATCGTGCCTCATTAATTGGTGTTGAGATCGTGATCGCGGTTGCAGCCGTCATTTATTTCGCTGCGATGGCACCAGGTGCAATCGCGCTTATCGTATTGGGAGCTGCAGCACTACTGCTAATCCTTGGTACCGCGGCATTTCACGCATTAACCTGCGCCATCAAGGCCCATTACGCAGCCAACCCGGCAGGGGCTGCAGCGGCCTATGGGTTTCCCACCTATGCTGCTCTGAAGGCATCATGGCCTTGGGCGGTGCGCCTAGTTGCATGCTGACTTATCAATAACAGGTGGCATGATTTTTGGTGTAACTGCCACCTGTTTTTCTACCTTTTGCTTTTTAGTTTTATTTCTTTAAAAAACCTGTAAAGGCCATATAGAAGCCATAGAAAAACACAGATCCACCACAGCATAAAAAACCAATCATTTTTGGTAGTGCCATTCCACTGCAGCCATTCAAAAACAATCAGCTCCATAAATAAGTCGAATGCAAAAAGTACAACAAATCCTAACAGCCACAAAAAGAAAAAATACAACTTTTTTATTGTACCCTTTTTATATCGATCCATAGCGCGTTAGCTGTCGTTGTAGTCATTATCAATAATTCCGTTTTCTTTAAGCGTTTTTACTAGCTTTTCAATTTTAACTAATGCTACAACGCCAACCATCGCGAAACTCAATGCTGCAGCAGAGAGACCATCCATTATGAAAATCCTTAAAAATTATTTTCTATTTTTAAATTTTACGTTTTATGACTAATAAGCAAGAATACAAGAACTTTGAAGTTTTTCTTTAATTTATTTTCTATATCAATATCAATACTTTAAGTAATTAATTGCATTGAATTTATATTTTTGTTTTTTCTTCTATATTTACTGCTGCCAAGAGTAAAAGTCCGGCAAATATTGCTAAATTTTTAACAAAATTTTGCGTTTCGTGCTTGGTATTTACTAACTCGTAAACATTCCAAAAGTCATGCAGATTTACATTGATTAAAATAATCATCGCTGCAAAACCCAGCGAACAAAGAACCACCTGTTTGTTTAAAAGAAGACAGATGCTACCGCCAATTTGAGCGACTCCAGAAATCGCCAATAAAACGGGAACCATAGCCATATTATGAGTTTCCATGAGCGCAACATGCATATCCCAAGAAGCAAATTTGGCAATTCCTGGCACCAAAAAATACAGCCCTAATAAAACGCGCCCTATAGTTATTAATAAATTTTTCATAGATAGTTCATTCCTAAAATTTTAAAAATCCAGGGCGACCAGGATATTTTACCAGTTACTCAACCGTGACCGACTTGGCTAAATTTCTAGGCTGATCTACATCTGTCCCTTTGAGTAAAGCCACATGATATGACAGCATCTGTAGCGGTAGGGTATAGATAATAGCCTCTAAACTTGCGGGTACGTGGGGCATATGAATGACGGTAACTCCAGGCTCATCGACGAAGCCAGAATCTCGATCGGCAAAGACAAATAGCTGTCCACCTCTAGCTCGAACTTCATGTAGGTTGGATTTTAATTTTTCTAGTAGCTCGTTGTTCGGTGCGACAGTGACTACAGGCATGTCCTCATCAACCAGAGCCAAGGGTCCGTGCTTTAGTTCGCCTGAAGGGTAGGCTTCAGCATGAATATAAGAAATTTCTTTGAGCTTTAACGCACCCTCCAATGCAATAGGATATTGCTCACCACGCCCCAAAAACAATGCATGCTCCTTGTTGGCAAAGGACTCTGACATGGCTTCTATAACAGAATCTAGTTGCAGAACTTTGGTGCACAGCTCTGGGAGGCTATGTAGGTCTTTGACCAGCTGCTCTTCCGTAGCTACGTCGAGCCCCTTATGCTTCGCCACTGACAGGGTCAGCAGCTGCAAGGCTACCAGCTGGGTCGTAAACGCCTTGGTTGAGGCTACGCCAATTTCTGGTCCAGCCATGGTCATTAGTGAAATATTGGATTCGCGCACTAATGAGCTGTTGGCAACATTACAGATAGCTAGAAACCCTAGATAACCAGCGCCCTTGGCCTTGCGCAGCGCCGCCAAGGTGTCTGCAGTCTCACCAGATTGGGAGATGGTGACAAACAGCGTGCCAACAGGAACGGCCACCTGTCGATAGCGATATTCACTGGCTACCTCTACCTGACAGGGAATGCCGGCATATTGCTCCAGCCAATATTTGGCGACCAACCCCGAGTGGAAACTAGTACCACAGGCAATGATGTGTATTGCATTGGTCTGTTTAAATAGCGCTTCTGCCTGATAACCAAATATGGCCTCTCGTATATGGCGCGGGCCTATTCTACCGGCAAAGGTATCAGCGAGTGCTTTGGGCTGTTCGAAGATTTCTTTTTGCATAAAGTGGCGATACTCACCCTTTTCTGCGATCTGATCATTGTCCGACAGCTCCTGTTGTTGGCGTTCCACTGACTTGCCTGAACTATCGGTAATGCTGTAGCCCTCATGACTCAGTTCAACAAGGTCGCCTTCTTCAAGGTAAACAAAGCGGTCCGTCACCTGACGCAGTGCCATTTGGTCTGAGGCGATAAAATGTTCGTCTATGCCCACACCTATGACGAGGGGGCTTCCGCTACGTGCTGCAATTAGACTGTGGGGTTGCTGTTCGCTAACAACAGCAAGGGCGTAGGCGCCCTCTAAACGCGCGATGGTTTTTTGCACAGCTTCCCGCAAGTCTTTGGCTGTGTTGGAATAATAGTTTACTAAGTGAGCAATAACCTCAGAGTCGGTTGCTGACAGGAACTCGTAACCATTGGCGGTTAGCTCTTTTTTCAGCACCTCATGATTTTCGATAATCCCATTATGGACAATGGCTATGCCTGTAGAGGTATGTGGATGCGAGTTTAATGTGCTCGGCTCTCCATGAGTTGCCCAGCGGGTATGGGCTATACCCGTAAATCCCATCACTGGATTTTCTGCAACAACCGCTTCCAGCTCTGCAACTTTACCAATATTTTTTCGGGTTTGTAGCTTTGATTCTGCATCAATAATTGAAAGTCCGGCTGAATCATAGCCGCGATACTCAAGGCGGTGGAGACCTTCAATGAGAATTTTATAGGTGTTTCTCTGGGTAACTGCGCCAACAATTCCGCACATAGTCTAATCTTCCTTTTTAGTTGGGCGTTTCCAGCCTTCAATATTGCGTTGTTTTGTTCTACTTACAGCTAGAGACTCAGATGGTACATTCTGTGTCAGCGTTGAACCTGCAGCGACAAACCCTCTGTCCAAAATAGTCAAAGGTGCTATTAGAGTGCTATTGGAACCCACAAATACGCCATCACCAATGGTGGTTTTGTGCTTATTAACACCGTCATAATTACAGGTGATAGTGCCAGCGCCTATGTTTACTCCAGCGCCTAACTCTGCGTCGCCAATATAGCTCAGATGATTAATTTTACTGCCATCACCAACATAGGCTTTTTTGGTTTCAACGAAATTTCCAACTTTGGTGTTTTTGCCAAGCACAGTGCCGGGCCTTATTCTTGCAAAGGGCCCCAGAACCGCATGGTCGCCAATCACTGCGTCCTCAATCACAGTGTTGGCCTTAATCACCACAGCATCACCGATACGACTGTTGGTGACATGACAGTTGGGGCCAATATGCACGCCGGAGCCTATACTGACATCGCCCTCAAAGAGGCAGTTGACGTCTATATAGTTATCACTTCCTGCTGTTAGCTGACCTCGCTGATCAAAACGACTGGGATCTGCCAAGCTAGTACCTGACAGCATAAGCTGCTCGGCGAGCTCAAGCTGATGAGCTCGCTCTAGTTGGCTGAGTTGGACTCTATTATTCACACCCTCTACCTCTGTTGCTGATTTGGGCTGTATGCTCTGAACACGATAGCCTTGGCTTCGCGCCAAGGCAATCAGGTCGGTTAAATAATATTCACCCTGAGCGTTATTGTTATCGATAAGCGGCAGCCAGGCCTGGAGTTGTTTTGCTCCTAAAGCCAGCACACCGGTGTTTACTTCGGTAATTTCTAGCTGATCCGGGTTGGCATCTTTCTGTTCGACAATAGCGTCAATCTCAGACTCTTGGTTACGAACGATACGGCCGTAACCCATAGGATTTTTTAGGTTAACGGTGAGTAAACTGATCTGCCGGTCACATACGGCATTCAGCATAGCCTTAAGCGTAGCCGGCGTAATAAGCGGCACATCGCCATAGAGTATCAATACAGTAGCGTTTTCTCTAAGGTGCGGTAGGGCCATCTGTACTGCATGTGCAGTACCTAGCTGCTGAGGCTGCTCCACAAAAGTGCAGTCGGATCGGACAAAGCTATCTCGCACTTGCTGGCTACCATGGCCAGTGACTACAATTTTTTGGCTGTTGGGCAGGCTATCTGCTGCATCTAAAACATGAGCAAGCAATGATTTACCGGCAATCTTATGCAATACCTTGGGTAGGGCGGACTGCATACGGGTGCCCTTGCCGGCGGCGAGGATAACAATATCCGTACTGTTCATCGTATTAATTCCAGAGCTTCCAATAGGCGGATTAGGATGGTGGCTTTCAAGCTGAATACGGTACTGCCAATTGGGTGGCAACACAAGTATCAGAAAGGGTTAGCGCGGTTTCCCTTAAATAAAAAAGGGTGGCATAGCCACCCTTTTTTACTAGCCGCTGAAAAATCAGCCGCCAAGTTTTTTGCGCAGCGCCTGCACAGTGCGCAGTTGCGCTGTCGACTCCGCTAACATTGCAGCAGCCTTAGAGTACTCAATCTCACCAGACTGGTTGGCCAGTGCACTCTCGGCTTGTTTTACAGCTTCTGCGGCTGATGCTTCATCAATATCGTTTGCACGCACTGCAGTATCAGCCAATATTGAGATGCTGTTGGGCTGTACTTCTAAATAGCCACCGGAGAGATAGTAAACCTCTTCTTCGCTATTTTGTTTAATAACGCGCACAGGCCCTGGGCGCAGGTCGCTCAACAGCGGCGCATGTCCAGCCGTGATTCCCAACTCACCCAGTGACCCAGTGGCAACAACCATCTCGACCAACCCGGAAAACAGGGATTCATCCGCACTTACAATGTCACAATGAACTGTTATAGCCATTTCTATTGCCCTTACTTACTGCAATTTATAGGTTTTTCGCTTTTTCTACCACTTCTTCGATAGAGCCAACCATATAGAACGCCTGCTCTGGCAGGTCATCATACTGACCAGCAAGGATGCCCTGGAAACCAGCAATGGTATCTTTCAGGGAAACGTACTTGCCTGGAGAACCGGTGAAGATTTCAGCAACATGGAAAGGCTGTGACAGGAAGCGTTCGATCTTACGAGCACGGGCTACTGCCATCTTGTCTTCTTCTGACAGCTCATCCATACCCAGAATCGCGATAATGTCTTTAAGCTCTTTGTAGCGCTGCAGTACTGACTGTACACCGCGGGCAACTTCATAGTGCTCATTACCGATAATCAAAGGATCGAGTTGGCGTGAAGTTGAGTCCAGAGGATCTACCGCTGGGTAAATACCTTTAGAAGCAATATCACGGCTAAGCACTACTGTTGAGTCCAGGTGCGCAAAGGTTGTAGCTGGTGATGGGTCGGTCAAATCGTCAGCTGGTACATATACAGCCTGAACGGATGTAATAGAGCCAGTTTTAGTAGAAGTAATACGCTCCTGAAGAACACCCATTTCCTCAGCAAGAGTAGGCTGATAACCTACGGCCGATGGCATACGACCCAACAGTGCTGATACCTCAGTACCTGCCAATGTGTAACGGTAGATGTTATCGACGAACAGTAGAACGTCTTTACCTTCGTCACGGAATTTTTCTGCCATGGTCAAACCGGTCAGAGCTACACGCAGTCTGTTCCCTGGAGGCTCGTTCATTTGGCCATAAACCATGGATACTTTAGACTCTGTAGGCTTCTCGACGTTTACAACGCCAGATTCCTGCATCTCGTAGTAGAAATCATTACCTTCACGAGTACGCTCACCAACACCAGCAAATACAGACAGACCACTGTGCTCTGTCGCAATGTTGTTGATTAACTCCATCATGTTTACGGTTTTACCAACACCGGCACCACCAAAGAGTCCAACCTTACCACCCTTAGCAAATGGGCAAACCAGGTCGATAACCTTGATGCCTGTCTCAAGCAGGTCGTCGGACGCAGCCAGCTCATCATAGGCTGGTGGCTTGCGGTGAATAGCCATGCGCTCTTTCTCACCGATTGGGCCTTTTTCATCAATTGGGTTACCTAGCACGTCCATAATACGACCCAAAGTTTCAGCGCCTACAGGAACTGAAATTGGCGCGGCGGTGTTATTTACCGACAGGCCGCGGCTAATCCCTTCAGAGGATCCCATGGCGATTGCTCGCACCACGCCATCACCCAACTGCTGTTGTACTTCAAGGGTTAGGCCCTTTTCATCAACTATTAGTGCGTCATAGACGTTGGGTACCTGATCGCGGGGAAATTCCACATCGATCACGGCGCCAATAATTTGTACGATACGTCCACTACTCATGTCCGGTTCCTCTTAACTAAACCTTTAAAAATTCGTTTGGCTTTAAACAGCCGCAGCACCACTAACAATTTCTGACAGCTCTTGGGTAATCGCTGCCTGGCGCGCTTTGTTATAAAGCAGTTGTAATTCGGCGATCATGTCACCGGCATTATCGGTGGCATTTTTCATAGCTAGCATTCGAGCTGCCTGCTCGCAGGCTTTATTCTCTACAACCCCTTGATAAACCTGAGACTCGATATAGCGAATCAGTAGGCCATCAAGCAGCTCCTGAGCATCAGGCTCGTAGATATAATCCCAGTGATGCTTGAGACTGCTGTCTTTAGTGGGCGCCAGTGGAAGCAGTTGCTCTACTGTCGGAGACTGAGTCATGGTGTTAACAAATTCATTGCTCACCACAAAAAGCTTGTCTATGCGCCCCTTTTCAAAGGAGTCCAACATCACTTTTACGCCACCAATCAGGTCGGCCGCGTTAGGCTCGTCACCCACATCCTTAACCGCTGCAACAATATTGCCGCCAACTGCCCCAAAAAAGGCCGCAGCTTTATTGCCAACCACACAGATATCCACCTCAACCCCCTGGTCAGACCAGGCTTTCATGGACTTTAGAGCGGCCTTGAATAGATTAATATTCAGACCGCCACAGAGGCCGCGATCGGTTGAGATAACAACATAGGCCACGCGCTTGACTTCACGCTCTACTAAATACTGGTGTTTGTATTCAGAAACCGCGTTGGCGATATGGCCTACCACATCACGGATACGCTGGGCGTAGGGTTTCCCCAGCGCCATACGATCCTGGGCACGACGCATCTTGCTCGCTGCTACCATTTCCATGGCGCTAGTGATCTTTTGCGTGCTACCAATACTAGCAATTTTCGTTTTTACTTCTTTTCCGATTGCCATTTCTTATGCCTGTCCGATTGCTCTGACTTACCAGGTTTGGGTTGCAACAAACTTATCTAAAGCTGCTTTAAAGCCAGCTGCGATATCGTCGTTATAATCACCTGACTGATTAATTTGATCCATCAGATCACCATGCTCAGCTTTCATGTAAGAGAGCAGGGCAGCTTCGAAATCACCAATTTTGCTAACTTCAACTGCTTGCAGGTACCCATTGTCGGCCGCGTAAACCATAACGCCCATTTCGGCGATACTCTGAGGCGTGTACTGCTTTTGCTTCATTAGCTCGGTTACGCGCTCACCGTGGTCTAGCTGCGCTTTGGTAGCATCATCAAGGTCAGAGGCAAACTGAGAGAATGCCGCCAACTCACGATACTGTGCCAGTGCAGTACGAATACCACCTGAAAGCTTCTTGATAATCTTGGTCTGTGCTGCACCGCCCACTCGAGATACCGAGATACCGGCGTTCATCGCTGGACGGATACCAGAGTTGAACATATCAGCTTCTAGGAAGATCTGACCGTCGGTAATCGAGATTACGTTAGTGGGTACGAAGGCAGAAACGTCACCGGCCTGAGTTTCGATCACTGGCAACGCAGTCAATGAACCGGTTTTGCCTTTCACTTCGCCGTTAGTGAACTTTTCTACGTAGTTAGCGTTAACACGTGCGGCGCGCTCCAACAGACGGGAGTGCAAGTAGAAAACATCACCAGGATAAGCTTCACGGCCCGGAGGACGCTTCAATAGCAGTGAGATTTGACGGTAGGCCCAGGCCTGCTTGGTCAAATCATCATAGATAATTAGCGCGTCTTGACCGCGATCACGATAGTACTCACCCATGGAACAACCAGCGAACGGCGCCAGGAACTGCATGGCAGCAGGATCAGATGCTGTAGCGGCAACAACAATGGTGTGCTCCATTGCGCCGTGCTCTTCCAATTTGCGCACAACAGCAGCAACAGAAGCAGCTTTCTGACCAACAGCTACATAGATACATTTAATACCTGAGCCTTTCTGGTTGATAATCGCGTCAACAGCGATAGCTGACTTACCGATCTGGCGGTCGCCAATAATTAACTCCCGCTGACCACGACCGATTGGCACCATGGTATCAACCGCTTTCAAACCAATCTGAACTGGCTGATCTACGGATTGACGCTCAATTACACCTGGAGCAACTTTTTCAATTGCATCGGTGAGGGCAGCGTTGACTGGCCCCTTACCGTCAATAGGATTTCCCAGAGCGTCAACTACGCGACCCTCTAGTTCTGGACCTACGGGTACTTCCAATACACGTCCGGTGCATCGGGCTTTTTGTCCCTCAGCTAGTGCTTGGTAATCACCCAACACAACGGCGCCGACAGAGTCGCGCTCAAGGTTAAGTGCCATACCGTAGACACCGCCATCAAACTCGATCATTTCACCGTACATCACGTCGGCTAGACCGTGGATACGAATGATACCGTCTGATACGGAAACAATGGTGCCCTCATTTTGGGCTTCTGACGAAACATTAAGGTTATCAATACGACTCTTAATGATTTCGCTGATTTCTGATGGATTCAGTTGCTGCATGCTTGGGCCTCAATCCTTAGGAATTTAGTGATTCGGCGAGTTTGGTCAAACGACCACGAATGGAACCGTCTATAACGGTGTCCCCGGCGCGTATTAATGCACCACCCAACAGGCTCTTGTCTAAACTAACCTGCATATTTACTTTGCGTTCTAATTTTGCGCTCAGGGCGTCACTGAGATTTTGCTGTTGCTCAGCGTCCATCTCGTGCGCTGCTATCACGTCTACATCAATCGCTTTCTCGCGATTGGCTTTCATGATTTCAAACTGGTGGGAAATCTGTGGAAGCAGTGTGAGTCGGCGATTTTCGGACAGAATTGCAATAAAATTTTGTCCGGTAGCACCAAGTTCTTCACCACAGATATCAATCACCGCCGACGCCTGCTGCGCTGCCGTTGAGCTTGGAGAGCTCAAAAGCTTAACAACAGCCGGCTGTTGTGCAACAGCTCCCGCAACGGAAAGGCTGTTAGACCATCCCTGCAGGTCCCCGGCATCTGCAGCGAATTCAAACGCTGCTTTTGCATAGGGCCGAGCTAATGTGCTCAATTCTGCCATGTTAAACCTCGGTTACAGCTGTGCTGCCAGTTTGTCGACCAGCGCGCGATTGGATTTCTCATCAATTGATGCTTCGAGAACTTTTTCCGCACCAGCCAGAGCCAGACCTGCGACTTTGGCACGCAACTCTTCTTTAGCACGGTTAATTTCCTGCTCAATATCTGCTTGAGCCGCAGCTTTCAGGCGATCGCCTTCAGCTAGAGCCTGCTGCTTCGCTTCATCAATGATTTGATTAGCTCGCTTATTGGCTTGATCAATAATGCCGGCCGCTTCCTGTTTGGCTTCTTTCATTTGGTCAGTCGCTTTGTTCTGAGCCAGTTCAAGATCACGCAGGGCACGGTCAGCCGCATCAAGTCCATCGGCGATTTTTTTCTGGCGCTCTTCCATAGCCTCGATAATGACCGGCCATACAAACTTCATGCAAAACCACACAAAGAATGCAAAGGTCACCATCTGACCAAAAAGCGTTAAATTAATATTCACGCCATTACCTCATTAATAGATGAGTTAAAAACCAAAAAAATGTTATGCACCAACGCTTGGAGCAACAACAAAGATCAGATACATAGCGATACCAACACCAATAATTGGCACAGCATCAATCAGACCAGCAAGCAGGAACATTTTTCCCTGAAGCATAGGCCCTAACTCTGGCTGACGTGCAGTACCTTCAATTAGCTTTCCGCCCAGCAGACCCATACCAACAGCTGCCCCTAATGCGCCCAGTCCGAGCATAATTGCCGCAGCAATGATTACAAGTTCCATCGTAGACTCCCGATTTCAGTAGTTATAAATAAAAGTAAAATTAGTGGTCTTCGTGCGCCATGCTTAGATAGACGACAGTCAGAACCATGAAAATAAATGCTTGCAGGGTGATAACCAAAATATGGAACACCGCCCAACCCCATTGCATTAATCCACCGCCCAAGGCTGTTAGCCCGCCGCCAATAGCCATATAGACCATGCACAGAAGAACTGTTTTGCCTGTGGAGATTTTTCCTTTGAGGTTGAGGCCGCAAGTAGTGCAAACCAACACGAAGACTGCTAACCAAAATAGCGCGCTAGTGTGATCCCCAAAGATTTGTGCATGCAGACCACCGCCAAGTAACCCAGCGCCTGCTCCCGCCGCAAACATAGTTGCGATCAGGATAAATATCATTTCACCTGCATACATATTGCCGAATAACCGCAGGCCCAGAGAGAAGGGCTTGGCGAGAAGACCGACGGTCTCCATAAACAGGTTAACCGGTATAAATGCCCAGTGATTAAAAGGGTGCATGGTCAGCTCACTGATAAAGCCAGTCCCTTTTATTTTTATCGAGTAATAAAGCATTAGGATAAAGACACCCAGTGCCATTCCCAATGTAATATTGGGGTCAGTTGAAGGCACAATTTTTTGGTAGGAGACGCCCAACAGCATCAGCAGCTCAGGCACCAAATCAACTGGCAGTAGATCCATTAGATTCATCAGGAAGATCCACACAAAGATAGTCAGCGCCAGTGGAGCAACCATTTTATTGTGGCCGTGAAAGCTGTCTTTCACTGCGCCGTCAATAAAGTCGATAATTAATTCCACAAAATTCAACAGGCCGGTAGGGACTCCAGTGGTGGCACGGACTGCTGCGGTTCGGAACAACCAGCAAAATAAAATACCCAAACCAATCGACCAAGCCATAGAGTCGACATGAATTGCCATAAAACCCATTTCTGCCGCTTCCTCGGCGCCATGAGCAAATCCCCAGCCATTCTCTGGATGGTTCCCATAAACCAAGTTGGTTAAATGGTGCTGAATATATTCTGTCGTGCTTGCGGGGTTCTCGCCTGCCATGTATTTCAACTCTTGTAGAATCTTTGCTTCAAACTTGGACTGACTAACCTGTAGTAGTCCTAACCTTAACTAGTGCCAACTAAGTTGTTGCCAAAACGAACCGGCACTAATTATTTAAAACTTTTAGTGTAATAAACCACTGCACTGGGATCATTACGATAAACATACCAAAAACGGCCAAATAATTTAGATCCGGCCACAACAGAAAGGTGGTGACAAATAATGATGCCGTTAAAACAACCTTCCCGGATTCCCCCCAATACATTGCTCGGACGATCTTATCGACCTGCTGGGCTCCCGAATACCTGAAAGCCTGCCTCGCAAACCACGCCTGGGGCCCTATCTGGATTAGCCCTCCCACCACTAATGAACCTGCCCAAGTGCGGTCATACAGCATGACAACTGCACAGAAGGCGAACAGGCCAATTAACTGCAATAACGCAACCTTATATAGGGGCGGAGTAGAAATGGTAGACATAATGTGGCCACCTTTTTCTGCTTGAGTCCAAATCCTCAACGAGGCCATCTGGGCCCACCTCGAAAGGATCGGCATTATAGGTATAGTGTTGGTGATATTCAACCAGCGTGAATAGGTATATTTTGGCAAGTTGCTAAGCGGCTATTGTCGCTTCACAGAGTTATTTTAAATGAGCCAGAATGCCCTCGAGTTCGTCGACACTGTTGTATTTAAAAATTAGCTTGCCGGCGCCCTTCGCGCTGTGCTGAATACTGACTGCTGCGCCAAGCTTTTCCGACAACTCTTCCTGTAACCGAGTGATATCAGGGTTGGGCCCAGAAGCGGTCTGCCCCGGTTTTTTTGGATTCTGGAGCTGCTTGACCAGCGCCTCAGTTTGGCGAACTGTCATAGCATTGGCTGCAACAGTACGAGCGGCGTTTATCTGCGCGTTGCCTTCAAGTCCCAACAGGCATTTAGCATGACCCAACTCAAGTTCGCCGCGCTCTAATTGCTGCTGCACAGCAGTTTCGAGTGTCGCCAAACGCATGAGATTGGTAACCGCACTGCGTGACTTACCTACGGCATCGGCCACCTGTTGTTGGGTGAAATTAAACTCGTTTTGCAGCCGGATAAGCGCCAAGCTTTCTTCCATGGGATTGAGGTCTTCACGTTGAATATTCTCAATCAACGCCATTGCTATGGCGGCCTCATCTGAAACATCTCGAATGATGGCCGGTATACTCTCTAGGCCCGCTTGCTGTGTGGCTCGCCAGCGACGCTCTCCAGCAATAATTTCATAGCGGTCTTCACCAATAGCTCGAACAACGATTGGCTGCATAACGCCCTGCGCGGCGATCGAGTCGGCAAGCTCCTGAATAGCCTCTGGATTAATATCCCTACGGGGCTGATATTTTCCGCGTTGCAAAAATTCAACGGGTAACTCGCGCAAGGTTCCATCCACAGCTGGGGCACTGGTGTTAGATGGAGGTGCAGCCTGATCAGTCAGCTCTTGACTCTCTTCAGATAGCCCGAGCAACGCATCCAACCCCTTACCCAGACTTTGTCGTTTTGTGGCCATGCTTTAGCTTCCTGATAGTTGTGTTGTTTGCGCCTGAGCCGCCTTTTCTTGACGCAGCATTTCACCCGCTAGAGCAAGATAGGCAACCGACCCCTTAGAGTTTCTATCGTAGACCAGCGCCGGTAAACCATGACTCGGCGCTTCTGCGAGGCGCACATTGCGAGGAATGCTAACGCGGTAAACGCGATCGCCAAAATACTTTCTAAGCTGAGCTGAAACAGCATTAGTAAGACTACTACGCGGGTCGTACATGGTCCTCAAAATACCCTCTATGCGAAGCTTGGGGTTAATAAGCTTAGCAATTTGGCGAATAGTATTATTGAGCGCCGACAAGCCCTCAAGTGCATAGTATTCACATTGCATGGGAATAAGCACGCCATCACTGGCAACTAGCGAATTTACTGTAAGCAAATTTAGCGAGGGAGGACAGTCAATAATCACGTAGTCGTATGAATCTTTTACAGATTTCAAGGCGTGACGCAGGCGGCTCTCGCGGCCAATCTCTTTCATTAACTCAACTTCAGCAGCAACCAGATCCCCGTTACAGGGTAGAAGATGATATTTGCCCTGCTCGGAAATAACAGTGACGTCTTCTATTGATTTTTTTTCGGTCAAGACATGATAGACGCTGTATTCGCATTTTGCTTTGTTGATTCCAGAGCCCATGGTGGCGTTTCCCTGGGGATCCATATCAATTAGCAGTACACGTTTTTTATAGGCAGCAAGTGATGCAGAAAGGTTAACACTGGTGGTAGTTTTTCCAACGCCGCCTTTTTGGTTTGCTATTGATAGTATCCGGGCCAAAGTAATTACCTTTAGGGTTCCAAGCTCGGCGACTGCATTTTTTTTATTATCTTAACTAGATGTCGTTCGCCATCGACACCCGGCACGTCTAATCTGTGTAACTCATCGACCTTATAGGCTTTCTCAATTTTGCTCAACTCTGATTGAGGGTTTTTGCCTTTCATGGCCATAAAACAACCGGACGCAAATATTAGGTGATCACAATTATGCAGCATATCTGGAATCGAGCTAAAAGCCCGACTAAGAACAGTGTCAAATAAAACCTCTGGAGTGAAAAGTTCGACCCTACTGTTGACCTCTTGGACATTGTCCAAACCCAGCTCAGCAATCACCTGAAACAAAAAACGGGTCTTCTTGCCGTTGCTGTCGAGCAGGGTAAACGACTTTTTGGGGTTCATGATTGCCAGGGGTATACCTGGTAATCCTGGCCCAGTGCCCACATCTATAACGGCCTCGGACTTCTCAATATATTTTAGTATTGCCAGGCTATCCAACAGATGCAGATCAATCATCTGCATTGGGTCACGAATAGCGGTCAGGTTATAGGCCTTATTCCAGTGCTCCAACATCTCAAGATAAACAAGCAACTTATCAACTTGATCGGCAGTGCACTCTATACCAAGCAGCTTGATTCCATGTTGCAATTTGGACTTCTTTGCAGATGTGGATCCTTTTCCATAAGGGCTATCAGAATTAGGCTGCATGTTTTTTTAGGGATACCAATAGAAGTGAAATGGCCGCTGGCGTAACCCCGGGTACACGGGCGGCTCGCGCTAGAGTCTCTGGTTTGGCCGCACTTAATTTTTGCACAACCTCATTAGAAAGCCCTTTTATTTTCTGATAATCAAAACTATCGGGGATAGGAGTGTTTTCGTGGCGCTGTAAGCGATCTACTTCATCTTGCTGGCGGTCAATGTAACCAGAGTATTTGGCCTCAATTTCAACCTGCTCCGCGACCTTTTTGTCCAGAGGTGCACGATCGTCCGAACTCAGTCCACCAATTATCTCATAGTTAAGCTCAGGGCGTTTAAGTAGGTCGAATAGATTGTACTCGTGGGAAAGTTTTTTCTCGATATGATCAGCCAGTCTTTCCGCCGCTACAGAGCCGGGTTGGATCCACGTGCTCCTAAGCCGCTGGAGCTCAAGCTCAATGGCTTCGTGTTTTTCACTGAACTGTTGCCAGCGGTAATCGTCTACCAAACCTAGCTCTCGGCCTTTTTCTGTTAGCCTAAGGTCCGCATTATCCTCGCGCAATAACAGTCTGTATTCAGCGCGGCTAGTAAACATACGGTAGGGTTCCGCGGTTCCCATACTTATAAGGTCATCAACTAAAACGCCTATGTAGGCGTTGTCTCTTCCCGGACACCAGCTCTCTTTTTCTTGAACCTGAAGCGCGGCATTGGTACCAGCTAACAGTCCCTGAGCTGCTGCTTCTTCATAGCCAGTGGTGCCATTAATTTGACCGGCGAAAAACAGCCCACTTACCGATTTAGTTTCCAGACTGTATTTTAAATCCTGAGGATTAAAATAATCATACTCAATGGCATAGCCTGGGCGAGTTATATGTGCGTTTTCAAAACCCACTATGGATCGAACAAGGCTCAACTGAACATCAAAGGGTAGGCTAGTGGAAATACCATTTGGGTAGAGCTCGTGAGTGTCCAACCCCTCAGGCTCAACAAATATCTGGTGCTGGTCTTTATCCGCAAAACGCACCACCTTATCTTCAATAGAGGGACAGTACCTAGGGCCCACACCGTCGATTACGCCAGTGTACATTGGTGAGCGATCCATGCCGCCGCGGATAATTTCGTGAGTGTCGCTATTGGTGTAAGTAATCCAACAACAGGTCTGCTGTGGGTGATCCTCAAGCTTACCAAGATAGGACATAACCGGTTCAGGTAGATCGCCCCATTGCTCCTGAAGATTACTGAAGTCAACAGATCTGGCATCGATTCTCGGTGGCGTGCCTGTTTTTAGCCGCTCTACCCGAAATGGAAGTTCTCGTAACTTTTTTGCTAGGTGTTCGGCCGGGGGATCGCCAGCGCGACCAGCGGAATGATTCTCGAGACCTATATGTACTCGGCCAGCTAAAAATGTTCCGGCGGTAACTACCACAGTTTTAGCCCTAAACGTCAAACCTATCTGAGTGACTACACCAGTGACTCGGTCGCCTTCCAATACTAAATCGTCTACAGCCTGCTGAAATATACTCAGGTTGGGCTGGTTTTCTAAAATCGCTCTAATCGCAGCTTTGTATCGCACACGGTCTGCCTGAGCTCTTGTCGCTCTTACCGCAGGACCCTTCCTTGAGTTCAGCACACGGAATTGAATACCACCTAGGTCAGTGGCTGTAGCCATGGCGCCACCCAATGCATCTACCTCTTTGACCAGATGACTTTTTCCTATGCCACCTATGGCGGGGTTACAAGACATTTGCCCCAGCGTCTCGATATTGTGTGTTAGCAGTAAAGTGCGACAGCCCATGCGCGCAGATGCCAGGCACGCCTCAGTTCCGGCATGGCCACCACCAATTACGATAACGTCAAAAGTATCAGGGTATTGCATAGTTTTAGATTACTAGGGATAGATCAGTCGACCATTATACGGGTGTACCGCTGAAAATTAAGCAGTTTTATTTATCCTGTTTTTGCGATGGAATAGTTCGCGGCTGAATATAGTTATATAAGTAGTATTATCTATTAAATATGTTATTTAGATGTTTATTGTTGTTATTAGTTACAGCATTTTTTGTGGGTAAGTTAGTTAAAGTTAGTTATTTCAATGGGTTAGGATTAAATTTTAACTGTATAAGCTGCTGTTTACGGTGTACCTTTGCATGTGAATATCCATGTTTGGTCCGGTATTAAATTTCATTGAATTCAAATGCCCTAGTATAACTAGGTGTATTGCATGAATAACTTCATAACTTATACAGAGGTTTTCTACAAAAAAGTCAGCAATAAAAATAGGAACCGTTTAGTCCTTTAAAATTGGGGATAACCTGTGATTTTGCTGTGATGTTTTTAGGCGCTAATGCAGAGGATTAGGGTTTTGCTAGATTAAATGAATTTTAATTAATAAATCGTTGATATAGCGGGGTAATTTCATTAGAATCGCCCGCCTTAAATTAGTACTGACTAAACATTTGGATTTGATGCCATGAAAAGAACATTTCAACCAAGCAACTTAAAGCGCAAGCGCACTCACGGCTTTAGATCTCGTATGGCCACTAAGGGTGGTCGCGCAGTATTAAATCGTCGTCGTGCCAAGGGCCGCAAGCGCCTGGCAGCATAAGGTTAGTGGGCCCAGTGCCCAGTTACGCCTTCAGTAAGAACCGACGCCTGCTCAAAGCCTCCGAATTTCAGGAGGTTTTTGACGGCAATCAGGTCAAAGTAGCACATCCCAACCTCCTTATCTTAGCCAAACCAAGCCAACATGCGCAGTCTAGGCTGGGGCTAGTCATAGGCAAAAAAAATATTCCAACAGCCGTTGGTCGAAATCGTGTCAAGCGTGTTGTGCGAGATACGTTCCGACAGATTGAGTTTCCCCGCCCCCTAGACATTGTATTTATAGCTCGTAAAGATGCCGACAAATTAGATCAAAAAGAGCTCAGCTTGTTGTTGGTGCAATCTTGGGGCAGACTACTGCAGCGCTGTAAGACCTTGGAAGAAAAAAAATGCGTAGACTAGCTGTTGGTCTGATAAAGTTCTATCAGTACGCGATAAGCCCTATGACCGGCAAAAATTGTAGGTTTTATCCGAGCTGCTCCTGTTATGCGGAGGAGGCGTTTAACCGCTACGGTTTCTTCAAAGGGCTTTATCTTACTGGTCTAAGACTTATAAAATGCCACCCTTTTCACCCTGGTGGTTACGATCCTGTTGATAAACAGGCGGATACAGAGCAAAAAATCACCTGTAACAATAACCACATAGAGTAATAAATAGTATGGATTGGCAAAAAACACTCAATTTAGTCGCCATTGGCGTTGTTGCATGGTTGTTACTCATTCAGTGGGATCAGTTTGATGGTGCAGAGACAGCTATGCAGGCGGCTAATTCATCCGAGCAGGTTATTACTGTCAGTGGTGAACTTCCAGCCGTAGAGATAAATACCCTAGCTGATGAATTGCCCTCGGTGGCTAGCGAGATACCAGCAAGCACTGGCTCTAGTGATAAGGTTTCCGATAACCGCTTGGTTACGGTGACCACAGATGTATTTGAAGTGTCTATTGATACCCTGGGTGGGGATATAGTTCAGGTGAGACTGTTAAACCACCTCACCGCAATGCCTGAAGACGGTGGCGTTCCCTTCGAATTACTGACAAGAAGTAATTCTAATCAATATGTAGCTCAAAGTGGGCTGATTGGAAAGAATGGTACCGATACAGCCAAAGGTCGACCGCTGTTTGCTGTTGCTACCAATAGCTACCAGCTTACCAATGGTGATCAGCAGTTAAATGTTGATTTAACGCTAAACCAAGATGGCGTAAAAATCGTTAAGCGATTTCAGTTTAAACCTTCTGATTACACTATTGGGGTGCAGTATTTAATTAACAATCTTAGTTATGAGCCCTGGCAGGGTACGTTTTATGGGCAAATTAAAAGAGACTCTCATGAGCCCCTGGTTGAGTCTAGTGGTGGTATAGCTCCCTATCTTGGCGCCGCGTTGCGTGAAACAGAAAAAAATTACGCCAAGTATGATTTTTCGGATATGGCCGATGAATCTGTAAAAACTAGTATCCAAGGTGGTTGGGTGGCTATGGTCCAGCATTACTTTGTTAGTGCTTGGGTCCCACCAAGAGATGATAAAAACGCATTTAGTCTTCGCAAGCTTTCCGGACAAGATGTCTATTTGATGGGCTTTACAGGAAAGAACCTAAATATTCCCGCTGGTGGCTTTGGTGAGTACCAAGCGCAGTTTTATGTGGGTCCCAAAGATCAAAAAACATTGAGTGAGCTTGCTGAATACCTTGATCTCACTGTGGATTATGGCTTTCTTTGGATGGTAGCTAAACCCATATTCGCCGCCATGAAGTGGATATATGCGGTGGTAGGTAACTGGGGTTGGGCGATTATCCTGTTAACCTTTGTTATTAAAGTTCTACTATACCCTCTGTCTGCTACCAGCCTAAGATCCATGGCGAAGATGCGCAACTTGCAGCCTGAAATGACCAGGCTCAAAGAGCTCTATGGTGATGACCGCCAGAAGATGTCCCAAGAATTAATGGGTCTGTATAAAAAAGAAAAGGTAAATCCTGCTGGGGGCTGTTTCCCCATGCTTCTGCAGATGCCGGTCTTCCTAGCGCTTTACTGGGTGCTACTTGAGTCAGTTGAGATTCGCCATATGCCCTGGATTTTCTGGATTCAGGATCTATCCGCAAAGGACCCCTACTTTATACTGCCTCTAGTTATGGGTGCCAGTATGCTGTTGATGCAAAAAATGCAGCCAATGCCTACTGATCCAATGCAGGCTAAGGTGATGCAGTTGATGCCGATTATGTTTACCTTTTTCTTTATGATCTTCCCGGCAGGCTTGGTACTTTACTGGACGATCAACAACCTGCTATCCATGTTGCAGCAGTGGTATGTAAACAATCAATTAAAAACGGCAAAGAAGAATTGAGACAAACAACTAAAGGCCCCAAGGGGCCTTTTTTGTCAGGCATATCTTATGGCACAGAATAATTTAGACACTAGCGGCCAGCAATCTCTACAAAATAGCACAGACAGCATAGTTGCTGTCGCCACTGCGCCTGGCCGCGGCGGTGTGGGCATAGTTCGCCTGTCTGGTGGTGATCCTCACTGTTTTATAAGAGGTTTGCTTGGTGTCGATAAACGCCTTAAACCTAGGCTTGCCACCTACAGTAATTTTATTGACGCTGATGGCGAGATCCTTGATCAGGGAGTGGCGATCTACTTTCCCGCGCCTCATTCATTTACAGGTGAGCACATTCTCGAGCTTCAAGGACACGGCGGCGCAGTGGTTTTGGATAGGTTGGTGCAGCGCTGTATAGAGTTGGGGGCAAGACCGGCTCGGCCGGGTGAGTTCAGTGAGCGCGCCTTTCTCAACGATAAAATGGACCTTGCACAGGCGGAGGCGATTGCGGATCTTATTGATGCCTCCTCCAGCCAGGCTGCCCGTTCGGCTGTACGGTCTATGCAGGGCGAGTTCTCTGTAATGATTAACCAGCTGGTAGAAAGCATGATACAGCTGCGAATCTATGTTGAGGCCGCTATTGATTTTCCCGAGGAGGAAATAGATTTTCTCGCAGACGAAAACCTACGCAAAAGGTTGCATGAGCTACAGGCCGAGCTAAAAAATATCCTCAATAAAGCACAGCAGGGCGCCTTGCTTCGCGAAGGCATGACGATGGTGCTAGCTGGAAAGCCCAATGCAGGTAAATCCAGTCTTTTGAATGCTTTGGCATGCAATGAATCAGCAATTGTCACCGCAGTGGCTGGCACCACTAGGGACGTTTTGCGTGAAAAAATTAACCTTAACGGTCTGCCGCTTAATATTGTGGATACCGCTGGGCTGCGAGACACGGATGATGAGGTTGAACAGGAGGGTGTTCGCAGAGCCTGGGGCGAGATAGAAAAAGCAGACTTGGTGCTCTTTGTTGCGGACATTACTGAGACTGATACCCCTGAGCTATCCGAAATTTGGCCCGAATACTTTTTACGCTTCCCTGAGGCCAATCAATTGCTCGCACTAGTGTTAAACAAAATCGATCAGACTATTCAAACACCTGGCCCAGTAGCTGGAAGAGAGGCAACCTTTGCGTTATCTGCAAAAACTAAAGAGGGTTTTCCTGAGTTGGTTGCCCACCTGCAAAAAATGGCTGGCTATCAGGGGCAGTCAGAAGGCCTTTTCTCGGCCCGCCGCCGACATCTAGACGCACTTACGAAAGCCTTTAATTTGGTCAATACAGGCGTTGAGCAACTTGAAAGTTCTGGTGCCGGAGAATTGTTGGCAGAGGACCTTCGTCAAGCGCAACAACAGCTTTCTGAGATTACAGGCCAGTTCAGTTCTGACGACCTTCTTGGGCGAATATTTTCTTCCTTTTGTATTGGAAAGTGACCAATCAATTGCTGACGGTCACCTTCCAGAAGAAAAAATTTATTGAGGCTGTAAAAAAAGCCCGGCTAAGCATTTAAACACTGGTTCTACACTGTATATACACAAGTTATTCACAGATATTGGTTATATTTTAACCAGTTTATTTTTTATCTCTGTTGATAAAAAAAACATTGTTTTTATTTAACCTGTTGATAAATATAACTTTATTTTATTTTTCCGGAAATCACAGGTTTATTGTTGTGTGGATAATCCATAAAATAGGGTATAGAATATTTTCAGCTTGATAAAAAAAATAACAAAACGAAAGACGGTTTTTCAGGTTGCAAATGATTGGTTGAGTCCACCTCTTTTGGTGATTCTGGCTTCATTTCCTCTGGCGAATCTCAAAGGTGATTAAGGGTTTAATAATGGGGATGGAAGTGCCTGAGTCGGTATGGTCTCAATGTCAGAGTCAGTTGCGTGACGAGCTGCCTGAGCAGCAATATAACACCTGGATTCGCCCGCTGACTGTGCAGCAGGCGGACGATGTGAATGGTGGTGAAGTTGCGGTGCAATTGATGGCCCCAAACCGTTTTATTGAAGATTGGGTTAAGACTAAGTTTTTTTCTCGAATCGAAGAGTTGTTCATCCAACTTGGCGGGCATCCGGTTTCTCTAGGGGTCTCTGCCAATTCATCCAGTCAGGCCCGGTTCCAGCAGGCGGCTCAGGGAGATGAGCCTGACAGTCTTGTTCCCGCCAAAGTTGACAGCCCCTCGTTTAATGATGGAGACCGGGGTTCGCGCATTATTGTAGATACACCCGCTATTATTAAGTCTGCGGCTGAAAGCAGCTTGAAAACAAACCTTAATAACAATTTCACCTTTGACAGTTTCGTTGAGGGTAAGTCTAATCAATTGGCTTTTGCTGCCGCTCAACAGGTTGCAGAGAACCCTGGCGGATCCTACAACCCCTTGTTTATCTATGGTGGCGTTGGCCTTGGTAAGACACATTTAATGCATGCGGTGGGTAATGCTCTTAAGGCTAAGAAGCCTGACGCTAAAATAGTCTATTTGCATTCCGAGCGCTTTGTGGCTGACATGGTCAAGGCGCTGCAGCTCAAGGCAATTGATGAGTTCAAGCGCTTTTATCGCTCTGTGGATGCCCTTTTAATTGATGATATTCAATTTTTTGCCGGTAAAGAGAGGTCTCAGGAGGAGTTTTTCCACACCTATAATGCGCTACTCGAGGGTGGGCAGCAGATGATCCTTACCTGTGATCGTTATCCGAAAGAAATCGATGGAGTCGAGGAGCGGCTGAAGTCTAGATTTGGTTGGGGTTTGACGGTTGCTGTCGAGCCGCCAGAGCTGGAGACAAGAGCTGCAATCCTAATGAACAAGGCAGAACAGGTCGGTATGGCTCTCTCTAAAGATGCTGCGTTCTTTATCGCTCAGCGCATACGCTCTAATGTTAGAGAGCTGGAGGGTGCCCTAAAGCGGGTCATGGCGCATGCTCAGTTTACTGGTAGGGCGATCGATATAGATTTAATTAGAGAATCCCTCAAAGACTTATTGGCACTGCAGGATAAGCTAGTTACCATAGACAATATTCAGAGAGTGGTTGCTGACTATTACAAGTTAAAAATGTCGGATCTGTTATCTAAGCGGCGCAGCAGGTCGGTAGCGCGACCCAGGCAGGTGGCTATGTCCATCGCCAAAGAGCTGACAAACCACAGTCTTCCTGAGATTGGTGAATCTTTTGGCGGGAGAGACCATACGACGGTTCTCCATGCATGCCGGAAGGTCAAGGAGTTGGAGAGCATTGATAGGGAAGTGCAGCGCGACCTAAAAAACCTATACAGAACGCTTTCTACCTGATCGCGTTTAACGAAAATAAAAGTGTTGGAGAATAAAAGTTACCATGAAATTCAGCCTTTCCCGTGAAGCTCTATTGAACCCTTTGCAGTTGGTAGTTGGCGTTGTAGAGCGCCGCCAGACCCTGCCTATCCTATCCAACGTGCTATTAAGCCTGCAGGGTGATCTACTCTCGCTAACTGGTACAGATCTCGAAGTAGAGATTGTTGGTTCAACTCAGGTAGCATCTGCTGAGGAAGGGGGCGAGGTAACGGTTTCTGCTCGTAAGTTTTTAGATATTTGTCGCTCTCTGCCAGAGGGCGCTCAGGTTGATTTCTCCAGCAGTGATGGCAAGGCGCAGTTAAAAAGTGGTCGCAGTAAGTTTACCCTGGCTACTTTGCCTGCCAACGAATTCCCGTCTGTCGACGAGGGTGAGAGAAGCATTGAATTTGCCGTGAAGGCTAGTGTTCTCAAGGGACTTATAGAGGCCACATCCTTTGCTATGGCGCAACAGGACGTGCGGTATTACCTCAATGGAATGCTCTGGGAGCTATCGACCAACAAGCTTAGAGCGGTAGCTACAGATGGCCACCGCATGGCGCTCTGCGACGCCGTATGTGAGGTTAATGTTGAGGGTTCTATCGCAGCGATTTTGCCTCGCAAAGGAATAATGGAGCTTTCGCGACTGCTAGGTGATGAAGACGTGTCTGTGGCTATGGGCTCCAACCATATCCGTATTACAGGCACCGACTATTGCTTTACCTCGAAGCTTGTTGATGGCGCCTATCCCGATTATGACCGCGTGTTGCCAAAGGGTGGAGATAAGTTGGTAGTAGGTGATCGTGCTGAGCTCAAGCAGGCCTTTGGCCGTACCGCCATCCTCTCAAATGAAAAGTACCGCGGTGTGCGCATACTGCTTTCTGGGGGCGCCATCAAAATGGTAGCCAACAACCCTGAGCAGGAGGAGGCGGAAGAAGAGGTTACGGTTAATTATGCCGGCGATGATCTCGAGATCGGTTTTAACGTCAGCTACTTGCTGGATGTATTAAATGTTCTGAAAGGCGGTGAAGTTCGCCTGACGCTATCAGACTCTAACAGCAGTGCATTAGTTGAAGATGCGGCAGATGGCTCAGCAGTTTATGTTGTAATGCCGATGCGGCTTTAGTTTGCGAGCCGCCTAAGCTATAAGTACAGATCTATATGCACCTTTCTAGGCTGAATGTTCTTGAGGTAAGAAATCTCAAGAACATTCAGATTTCATGTCACCCCAACGCCAATATTATTTATGGTGCTAACGGCTCCGGAAAGACCAGCTTTCTTGAGGCCATCTATCTCCTTGGTCGAGGTCGCTCGTTTAAGCATAGGGATCTGCGTGTAGTCATCAATAATCAAGCGGAGGAGCTTGTAGTATCAGCGCGCCTGGAGCGCAGTAATCCGCAGGGCAGTCATCAACTCGGTATCAAGCGAACTGCTCAGGGGCGTTTCGAGGCGCGCCTCGACGGGCGATCCCTTCAATCTGCTATCCAGTTGGTGGAAGAGTTGCCGCTTCAACTGATCGATGCCCATAGTTTTACCCTTTTAGAAGGGGGTCCTCTGCAGAGACGTCAGTTTTTGGATTGGGGGGTGTTCCACGTGGAACATGGGTACACCAGTCTTTGGCGTCGCTTTCAAAAAACATTAAAACAGCGGAATCAGCTACTCCGGCATGGTAGAATGGACGAAGATTCTCTGCGCGCTTGGACGGCAGAATTGCTTCCTTTAAGCGACCAGGTGACAGTCTTTCGCAAGCAGTATTTAAAGGAGCTTGTTGATATTGTCCAAGAGGTCGCCAATGCTTTTGATGGTTTGGGGCTTCTTGAGCTTGAGTACTACCAGGGTTGGTCTGAGGGCCGCAGTCTCGCTGAGGTTTTAGAGGCAGATCGATCCAGAGATATAGCCACAGGTACCACTAATAGGGGTGCCCATAAGGCGGATGTAAGAATAAAGGTTGATGGTGTGGCGGCGGCAGACTCTTTGTCTCGAGGCCAAACCAAGTTGCTAGTGTATGCCCTTAAGCTTGCGCAGGCGACGCACTATCGGCAAAAGGTTGGCCGGTCGTGCTTGTTTTTGTTGGATGACCTGCCGGCAGAGTTGGATTACGAGCATAGAGCGCAGGTGGTTGCTTGCTTAAATACGCTCGGTTGCCAGTACTTTATGACTGGGGTAGATCGAAAAGACTTCGAGCTGTTGGTAGAGGGAATGGCGCACCAAATGTTCCACATGGAACATGGTGTAGCTTCAGATGGTTGAATAACGGGAAAGTAAAAAGCTATGAGTGAAGAAGCGAATTATGACTCTTCGAGTATTAAAGTACTTAAAGGGCTGGATGCGGTTCGTAAGCGCCCAGGTATGTATATTGGTGATACAGATGATGGCACCGGTTTGCACCACATGGTGTTTGAGGTGGTGGATAATTCCATCGACGAGGCGCTAGCGGGACACTGCTCTGAAATCCGCATAACCATTCACCCTAATGAAGCTATCACTGTCTCCGACAATGGGCGAGGTATTCCCACTGAGATGCATGATGAGGGAGTTTCTGCTGCCGAAGTTATTATGACGGTACTGCATGCCGGCGGTAAGTTTGACGACAATAGCTATAAGGTATCGGGCGGCTTACATGGCGTGGGTGTCTCTGTGGTTAATGCTCTATCAAAGAAAATGCGCCTCACAATCCGTCGCGGCGGTAAGGTCCATGAGCAAACTTATGCTCATGGTGTGCCTCAGGGCCCGCTTGAGGTGATAGGTGACACTACAGAGACAGGCACAGAGGTTTATTTTGAGCCGTCCGAAGAAACTTTCACTAACATCCAATTTCATTTTGACCAGCTTGCTAAACGCCTTAGGGAGTTATCGTTCCTTAATTCTGGTGTCTGTGTGGTATTGCATGATGAGCGTACTGCTAAAGAAGAGACCTATGCCTACGATGGGGGGCTAAATGCATTTGTTGACTTTCTCAACACCAATAAGAGCACCATTAACAAGATCATGCATTTTACCGTTGAGCGTGAAGATGGCATCAGTGTTGAGGTTGCACTGCAGTGGAATGATGGTTTCCAGGAAAATATTCTCTGCTATACCAACAATATTCCTCAGCGCGACGGTGGTACCCACTTGGCCGGCTTCCGCTCTGCACTCACCAGAGGGCTAAATAGCTACATTGAAAAAGAGGGTATTAACGGTAAGAGTAAAGTGAACACAACGGGTGATGACGCAAGAGAAGGTCTAACCGGCATTGTTTCGGTTAAGGTACCAGATCCTAAGTTTTCGTCACAGACCAAGGATAAGCTGGTTAGCTCTGAAGTCAAAACCGCTGTAGAGCAGGAGATGGGTGATAAATTTAGCGACTACCTGATGGAATTCCCTCAGGAAGCCCGCGCTATTGTGAACAAAATGATCGACGCAGCTCGTGCTCGTGAGGCGGCTCGAAAGGCCCGTGAGATGACGCGACGCAAGGGCGCCCTAGATATCGCTGGCTTGCCAGGCAAGTTAGCGGACTGCCAAGAGAAGGATCCTGCCTTGTCTGAGCTATATTTAGTCGAGGGTGACTCAGCTGGTGGTTCTGCTAAGCAGGGCCGCGCTCGAAAAACTCAAGCGATTCTGCCCCTCAAGGGTAAGATCCTCAATGTAGAGAAAGCTCGCTTTGACAAGATGCTTTCAAGCGCGGAGGTTGGGACGCTAATAACTGCACTCGGCTGTGGGATCGGCACAGAAGAGTTTGATTTGGCTAAGCTGCGTTATCACACTGTTGTCATTATGACGGACGCTGATGTGGATGGCTCTCATATTCGCACCCTGTTGTTGACCTTTTTCTTCCGTCAGATGCGCGAGCTGGTTGAGAACGGCCATATCTATATCGCGCAGCCACCACTGTATAAGGTTAGTAAGGGTAAGTCGGAGCAGTACGTCAAAGATGACGCGGCTCTTCTGGTCTATTTAACTCAAAAGGCACTTGAAGATGCCAGCCTCTATGTTAACCCTACGGCGCCAGCGATTAAGGGCCCGGCACTTGAAAGCCTGGTGGCTCAATTTAGACATGTGGGTGATTTAATCAACCGTATGTCATTGGTGTACCCGACAGCGGTGCTTGAGGCGCTTGTTTATACTTCGGGTTTAAGTGCCGATCTTCTGCAAAAAAGCAGCGATCTTGAGGTTTGGTGTAGCGAACTCCAGGAAAAGCTGATGGAGTCGGATAGTGGAACTCACAGGTACCAGGTGACGGTAAAAGAAGATAAAGAGCGCAATGTCTTCTTACCTAATGTTGAAATTACTGCCCATGGTGTACCCCATTATCATCTCCTTGGCCGTGATTTCTTCTCCTCGAGCGAATATTCCGCAATTGTTGAATTGGGTAAGACTCTTCAGGGTTTGATTGAAGAGGGCGCCTATGTTCAGCGAGGAGAGCGTACTCAGGTGGTAACTGAGTTTAAAGAGGCACTTGACTGGCTAATGGCCGAATCTCGTCGAGGCATAAACACGCAGCGCTACAAAGGGTTAGGCGAAATGAACCCTGAGCAGCTTTGGGAAACTACCATGGATCCTGAGACCCGGCGCATGCTGATCGTTACTATCGAAGATGCTATAGCTGCAGACCAGATGTTTACTACACTGATGGGTGACCATGTAGAGCCGCGTCGAGACTTTATCGAATCCAATGCGCTGTCAGTAGTAAATCTAGATGTTTAATATCAAAAAACTATCAAATAAAATTAACTGATAGTTTTCCACATGTCTTTATCATAGGATCGCCGCTCGGGATTTTGGCGGCGATTTTCTGTCAGGGGTTCAAAACGTACCTCTTCCCTTCGGTCAACCAATAGGCGACAGTTTTTCTTGCGCTTTTCCATTGGTGCAGGGCGTTGTGGGGGGGGTTGGAAACCATTTCTCTCCATCCTTAACTAATAGCTGGTTCAGGCTCATACTGTTCGCGATACGGCAATGAGATTAAGAAATGAATTGTATAGAGGTTGAAAGCGCGACTTTGAGAAGAAGTTGGCAGTTACAGTGCGCGTTGAATCCAATCTTTTGCCTGTTCGGTCAGCTGCCGAGGGTCGCCGCACTGGCTATCTATAGCGGGTCCGATATGCAGGTGAATGGTTCCAGGCCTCTTGATAAAACTATCTCGCGCCCAGTACTCTCCGGCATTATGAGCCACAGGAAGAATAGCCACACCAGCACTTTTGGCCAGCGCCGCCCCGCTGGTTTTAAACACCCCTAGCTGTTCGGGGCTAACTCTAGTGCCCTCCGGATAGATAACGATTCTGTTACCGCCGGCAATGCGGCGCATACCCTGTTTTAACACATACCTAATGGCTTTAACCGGCTGTGAGCGTTTAATGGCAATAGGCTGCATCAATGCTAGGCCCCAGCCAAATAGTGGCACCCACATTAAGCCTCGCTTAAGAATTACGCTGGCTGGTTGAAAAAACCACTGCAGATAAAATGTTTCCCATGTGCTTTGATGATTACTCAAAATAACGCAGGGACCTTCGGGGATATTTTCTCTGCCGCTAACGGTTATTCTTATATCGCAGGTTAGTGCCAGCCAAAGCATTACAAGATGGTTGCCAAAAGTGGCTATACGCTGGCGTGGGCGAAAGGGCAAAAAGAAAAGTAGGCAGGCAATAGTGCTCATTATGGCCACTATTGCCACAAAGCCACAGTAAAAGATCAGTGACCTAAATGCCCACCAAGCTCTTTTGACTAAATCCATTTAATAGCCCTATTTATTTGCAGGAGCTAGTTGAGAAATATCCGCGACATTAATAAATAAACTATGCAAACTGTGCAGGAGAGCAAGACGATTCTCGCGCAGCGCCCTGTCATCAGTCATCACCATAACATCTTCAAAGAACCTGTCGACGGCCTCTCGCAAACTGGCCAGCTGACTAAGCACCGCATTGTAGTCGCGCTGCTCTATCAATGGCGCTACTAACTGTGTTAACGCTGCGATCTGAGACGCCAGCTTGTTTTCAGCATCGTCTTGCAGCAGCGAAGTATTAACTGCGGCTGGTGTCTGATCTCCCAGTTGTTTGGCAAGGATATTAGAGACCCGTTTGTTAGCTGAAGCGAGGGCTGCAGCCTCAGGCAATAGCGAGAACTGATGCACCGCCTGCACCCTGGCATTAATATCTAGAGGGTTAGAAAGGCCTAACGAAGACACGGCTAGAAATACCTCTGATTGTATTCCTTCTTCCTTAAACCAATATTTGAAGCGCTCTAAAATATAAGTGAGCACTGACTCACATATTTCGTTGCTGGATAGTTTAGCGCTGCTATTTTGACTAAATGCTTCGGCGGCTTTGGCAATAGCACTACGTAGGTCTACATCCACATTGCGTTCAATAATAATCCGCAATATACCCAGGCTAGCGCGACGCAGGGCAAAGGGGTCGCGAGACCCTGACGGCTGCTGACCTATACTAAAAATCCCAACCAGGCTGTCCAAACGATCTGCCAGCGCCAATGTTGCACCAGTGGCTGTGCTGGGGACAGAATCTCCGGAAAAACGTGGTAGGTATTGTTCGTACTGCGCCTCAGCTACTTCAGCATGCTCGCCATCGTTTAGCGCATAGTCACGGCCCATAGTTCCCTGAAGGTCGTCAAACTCTCCAACCATATCGGTAACCAAATCTGACTTACTCAGTTCTGCTGCGCGACGCGCTAGTGAAGCGTCAGCACCAGTTACCGAAGCAAGAGTTTCGGCTAAAACGGCAACTCGCTCAGTCTTCTCATAAACTGAACCAAGCTCTGCCTGAAAAACAACCTTTTTAAGTGCCTCACGGCGACTCTCAAGCGAGTTCTTTTTGTCATTTTCGTAAAAGAACGCCGCATCTGCTAGACGAGGGCGAATCACTCTTTCGTTGCCATCGATAATCTGTGCGGGATCTGTACTTTCGATATTGGCCACCGTAATAAAGGCAGCCAGCAGGTTGTTATCGCTACCTACCACATGGAAATATTTTTGGTGTTCTTTCATTGATGAAACCAGTGCCTGTGCAGGAACTGATAAAAAATGTTCATCAAAGCGACCCATTAGTGGAACGGGCCATTCATTAAGCGCGCTAACCTCGTCGAGCAGATCCTCATCTATGATAGCTTTGCCTTTAATTTTTTCTGCCAACCTTGTAACTCCGGCACGAATAATCTCCCGGCGTTTAGCAAAGTCTGCAATCACATGGGCGCTTTCAAGCTGCTGTTCATAGCTCGCTGGAGACTCGATCGAAATATCGCCCTCACTGTGGAAGCGATGGCCGCGACTTACATTGCTAGCCTGAATGCCGAGAATACGCTCCTCACAGACCTGTCCATCAAATAAAAGCACCGCCCATTGCACTGGACGAACAAATTCTTCTTTGCTGGAGCCCCAGCGCATGCGCTTGGGAATGGGTAACGCGGCGAGGCTGTTGTTAATTACCTCAGCTAACAGTTGGCGAGTCTCTGCACCAGTTTCTGTGCGGCGCACACAGAGCTTGTCCTGCTGGCCGTCGTTTTCTAAATAGCTGGCAAGATCGGCCAGCTGTATTTGATTTTTCTTGGCAAAAGCCTCCGCTGCTTTTGTCGGTTGCCCATCTGCATCGAACGCAACTTTGACTGGCGGCCCCCATACGACTATCTCGGCGTCTGGGGCCTGTGTATCTAGGCCGTTAATAACAACAGCCAATCTGCGAGGTGCAGCGTAGGAGGTCACCTCGCCAAAAGATAGCTTCTCAGCCCTGAAGCCATCAACTATTCCTGAGGTAAATGCATTTGACAGGGACAACAAAGCCTTTGGTGGTAATTCTTCGGTGCCTAGTTCAATCAGAAAATCCGCGCTCATTTTGATTCTCCTGACTGTTTGGCAATGACTTCCGCAGCAATAGCGCTGTCCGCAAGCGGAAAGCCAGCAGCCATTCGTGAGTCGAAGTAACCCTGAGCAACACCTCGAGCCAGGGTGCGAACACGCAAAATATAGCGCTGACGCTCTGTCACAGAGATCGCTTTACGCGCATCCAGAAGGTTAAAAGTATGCGAGGCTTTCATTACCATCTCATAGGCAGGCAGTGGAAGCTTCTCGTCAATTAGGCGGTTGGCATCTTTTTCATACTGATCAAAGGCGCCAAACAGGAAATCGACATCTGCATGTTCGAAATTGTATGTAGACATCTCTCGTTCGTTTTGCAAAAACACATCACCATAACTCACATCGCCGTCAGGACCCCGTGCCCAGACTAAATCGTAGATGCTATCAATTGACTGCAGGTACATAGCTATGCGCTCAAGACCATAGGTAATTTCACCGGTCACTGGATAGCACTCAAGCCCGCCCACCTGCTGAAAATAGGTAAATTGCGAGACTTCCATGCCGTTCAACCAGATTTCCCAGCCCAGGCCCCAGGCCCCGAGTGTTGGCGACTCCCAATTATCTTCCACAAAGCGCACATCATGTACCAGAGTATCTATACCTAGGTGGCGCAATGAGCCTAAATACAGCTCCTGAAAATCAGCAGGCGATGGCTTCATAACCACCTGAAATTGATAATAATGTTGCAGACGATTAGGGTTTTCTCCGTAGCGACCATCTGTAGGTCGGCGAGAAGGCTGAACATAGGCGCTATTCCAAACTTCTGGGCCTATTGAGCGCAGAAAGGTCGCTGGGTGAAAGGTGCCGGCTCCCACTTCCATATCGAGGGGCTGCATAACCACACAGCCCTTTTCAGCCCAGTACTCTTGAAGTCTTGCTATAAGTTCCTGAAAGGTATCAGGAGGAGCGCAAAGATTGCCCACGAATATCACCTACAAATATTTTATGCGAAAAACAGAACCCGCAATTATAAACCCGCATAGCCAGAAAGATAGGGAAATACTTAGCTAATGACTGTATTTAATGGCCTAGAGCCAATCAGTTATGGATATAATGCCCGCTGGATAAATAATGATGTAGCCTAGGGAGTCGTAAATGATTCATATTAGACACGGAGAAAAAGTCCGCAAAGCAGTGTTTCCTGTTGCAGGCATGGGTACAAGATTTTTGCCAGCAACTAAAGCCAGCCCCAAAGAGATGATGCCCGTCGTCGATAAGCCGCTTATTCAATATGCGGTTGAGGAAGCAGTTGAAGCTGGTATAACAGAGATGATATTTGTCACTGGCCGCACCAAACGTAGCATTGCCGATCATTTTGATAAGGCCTATGAGTTGGAACACCAACTAGAACAGCGCGGTAAAAAGGACCTCTTAGCCATTGCACAAAATGTTGTACCCAAGGGAGTCAGCTGTACTTATATTCGTCAGAATGAAGCGCTGGGCCTGGGACACGCAGTGTCGACCGCTGCGCACCTGGTCGGTGATGAGCCCTTTGCGGTGATTCTCGCCGATGATCTTATCCATCACAAAAAGGGGGCCGTTAAACAGATGGTTGAGCTTTATGATTTTTACAAAAGCTCAGTGATCGCGGTGCAGCGAGTGCCAGCCCCTGATATATCGTCCTATGGTGTAGTCAGTGGTGCCAAGCAGAGTGAACGGGTTTACCTGTTAGACAAGATCGTTGAGAAGCCCGCTTTGGAAGACGCTCCTTCTGATATGGGCGTCACTGGGCGATATATTTTCACTCCCCAGATATTTAGTCATCTGGCCCGACTTAAGCCAGGAGCCGGCGGTGAGTATCAGTTGACCGATGCGATACAGACACTGCTTGCTGAAGAGCAGGTCTTGGCATATGAGTACGAGGGTGTTCGCTACGATTGCGGTAGTAAAATGGGCCTGTTAAAAGCCAATATTGAACTGGGCCTTGAGCACGGTGAGATTGGTGAAGATTTGCGTCACTATCTTAAAAACGAGTTGTTAGGGAAGCTTTGAAAAATAAAACCATACTTTTGCTTCTTAGCCTAATTGCCCGGATACCGCTGGCGGTATCTAGGCGTCTTGGTGACGCCCTAGGTGTGATGCTGCGCTGGACCAACTCGCGGCCCTATCGCGTTACCAAGATCAATTTACCACTTTGTTATCCCGATCTCAGCCCCGCACAGATAGATGATCTCTGCAAACAGAGAATGTCTCAGTTGGGTCAGGCATTCTTTGAAACCCCTAGACTTTGGCGCAAATCGTCACAGTGGCTATCCAGCAAAATTGTCGGCATTGATGGTCAGGAATTTCTGCAGACTGCATTGGATAATAAGCGTGGCACCATCCTGCTTATACCGCACCAGGGCAACTGGGAAGTGCTTGGCCTATGGATCTCCAAACAGACCATCATGACCTCACTCTACGAACCGCCTAAAATGATTGAACTGGAAAGCTGGGTTAAATCTTCAAGAGAGAGATCTGGTGCCACACTAGTACCCACGAATGTACGCGGTGTGGCCGCACTGCTTAAAGCCTTGCGTCGCGGAGAAACCACAGCAATTCTTCCCGATCAGCAGCCACCGCCTAACAGTGGCGACTTCTCACCTATCTTTGGTGTGCCAGCGCAAACCATGACCCTGGTGCATAACCTAATTCAAAAGTCTGGTGCTCAGGTAATATGCTGTGCAGCCCTGCGGGCGCCCAGAGGTTGGAACCTGTATTTTCGACCTGCCAGCGAAGCTATATACAGTGGTGACCAGCAGACTAGTCTGGATGCACTTAATCGTGATGTTGAATCTATAGTTGCCCTGGCCCCAAGCCAATATCAGTGGGAATACAAGCGATTCCGAGCGCGCCCTGAGGGCTTCCCTGAAATTTATCCAAAGGGTAGTTGATTCTCTTGCCGCCGGTTAGATACTCCAGTGTCCGTCTTCATCAAGAGCCTGCTTGGCGCCGCATTACCCCAGGCTCTGATCTGTCAGTGCCAAAGCAGTGGCGAGGTTGGCTGTTGGACAGAGGTTCACTGACCCAACGACTTATTCATGCCAGCGAGGGTAACTTTGCTGTACAGGTATTGCGACAGAAACTTGATACCCCCAAGCTTTCTGAGCGTCGCGCCCTGGGGCTAGCGACGAGACGGGTAGCTTTGATTCGTGAAGTGATCCTGCTGGGGAATTCTGTGCCCTGGGTTTATGCTAGAAGTGTTATCCCACTGAGCACCTTGACTGGGCGCCTAAGGAGCCTGCGCCATCTTGATAACAAGCCTTTGGGGGCTTTGTTATTTGAAGACCCCACCATGCGCAGGGAGCCGGTTGAGGTGGCCTGTCATACTCATGCCAATAGGCAGCTGCCTGCTAAACTAGGCAAGCTTGATGCGCCGCTCTGGGGCAGGCGCTCGGTATTTCGCCTAGATCAAAAACCACTATTGGTCAGCGAGGTATTCCTGCCCGGTTTTAAGCCTTACAATCAAAATCTTTGTTTTGGATATCTGCCCAAACCATGAGCACAGACACAATTAAACCCGTTAATCGCTGGCTGCGACTAATGCGCCTCGACAGACCTATTGGCACTTTCCTCTTATTATGGCCCACCTATTGGGCGCTTTGGCTTGCCGCTGAGGGAGCCCCTTCTGCGGCCAACCTAGTTATTTTTACCGCTGGTGTCCTGGTAATGCGAGCCGCAGGCTGTGTGATAAATGACTACGCCGATCGCCATGTGGATGGTGCCGTCGAGCGAACTAAACTGCGCCCGTTACCCATGGGTGAAATAGAAGCCAAGCAAGCCCTCATATTGTTCTTTGTGCTTTTACTAGTCGCCTTAATTTTGGTGTTAATGACTAACACCATGACTATCTTGCTCTCTTTAGGCGGCTTAGCACTGGCAGCTACTTACCCATTTCTCAAACGCGTGACCCATTTGCCTCAGCTTGGTTTGGGTGCCGCCTGGGCCTGGGCAGTCCCTATGGCCTTTGCGGCAGAACAGGAGGCGTTGCCGCCGGCACTTTGGTTGGTGTTTGCTGCGGTGATTTTGTGGACTGTGGCGTTTGACACCTACTATGCGATGGTTGATCGCCAAGACGATTTAGCCATTGGCATTAAGTCCACAGCGATTTTATTCGGTCAGTATGATCTGAGAATTATTGCGCTGCTTCAGTTCATGGCGCTGCTGCTGTTGTTTTGGGCGGGTGCCCTGTTTGGTCGAGGATGGTTTTATAGCCTTGGGCTAGGGGCGGCGGCGCTGTACTTTATAGGTCAGCATCTACAGGCTAGAACTCGGGAGCGCGACGGTTGCTTTAAAGCCTTTCTAAATAATCATCGCGTGGGCATGGTGATATTTATTGGTTTGGCTTTAGATTACCAACTGAGGGTTGAGCACGTTTTACTGCTCAGTTTTTTGCCAGACTAGTAAGCGATTATTGGCTGGCATTGCGTGATCGTCCAATAGTATCAGGCCAGCATCTCCGGCTAGCCGATTGAGATCGTAGAAATCTCGTATACCCTGATGGGCTGCACGTTGTCGCAGCTGTTGATCAAATTGCACATTACTTTCCGGCTCAATAACACCCTGATAGGCCATAGGACCGTAGAGGCAAAAAAGCCCTGAAAAGGGAAGGTGTTGACGCAACTCGGCGAACAGGTTGACCACTGCCTCCCAAGGCATTATGTGGGCAGTATTTGCTGAATAGACACAGTCATACTGGCCTTTTGGCCAGTCCGGCCGTGTTAAGTCTAATTCAATTGGCGGCGATAGATTTTGCGCTGGATAAGCGTTTAGCCACTGATTAATCCCAATATGGTTTTCTTTTAGATCACTGGTTTGCCAACTGACATGGGGCAGATGTTTGGCAAACCAAACCGCATGCTGTCCAGTGCCGCTACCAATTTCTAGAACGGATGTTGATTTTGCAAGCAGCGGCTGCAGCAACGCTAATATTGGCCCACGATTATTTTCACAGGCCTGCGAAAATGGCATATTCATAACGCACTACTACTTACTACTGTTCGCGGGTAAAGACCCATTTGTCCCCTTCACTCATGGCTGAGTTAAAGCTGTAGCCATCAACGTCAAATCCTTTGATGTCCTCGACGTTAGTAATCCTGTTCTTGATGATGTATGAGCTCATCAGGCCGCGAGCTTTTTTGGCAAAGAAACTAATAATCTTAAATTTATCGGATTTTTTATCCATAAATACCGGCGTTACAATACGCCCTTGAATGTTTTTATGCTGTACCGATTTAAAGTACTCGTTGGACGCAAGGTTAAGCAGCACAGCATCTGAGTCTTTACTCAAAAGGCTATTGATTTGCTTGGTAATAATGTCACCCCAGAACTGATAAAGATCCGAGCCGCGCTGATTGCTAAATTTAGTTCCCATCTCCAACCGGTAGGGTTGCATAAGATCCAGTGGACGGAGGAGGCCATAGAGACCTGACAGAATGCGCAGATTATCCTGAGCCCAGTTCAATTCTGCAGCGCTCATTTGATCTGCAGCCAAGCCCTGATAGACATCCCCTTTGAATGCTAGCACCGCTGGTCTTGAATTTTCAGCAGTAAAGGGAGTAGACCACTCCTGAAAGCGCTCATAATTAAGTGCTCCGAGCTTGTCACTAAGGCCCATTAGAGCACTTACACCCTGAGGCGACAGGGATTTTAATCCAGACAGCAGCTCCTCGGAATGCTTCAAAAGCTCAGGTTGCGAGGGGGATACATTAGCGACTGGGCTGTTATAGTCGAGTTTTTTAGCGGGAGAAATAATTGTTAACATCATTTAAATTCGCCGTTTTATGGAAATCCAGTGCATTTAGTGCTGTCATTATAGCAACCTATGAAGGTCGCTGAGAATCACGGAATAATTAAATGAACCCTAGAATACTAACCTATTACGCAATAGCCATAGCCACAGTTCTGTCTCTTGTTGGCTGCTCGGTCAATCCAGTGACAGGTAAAAACGAGCTGTCTCTCATATCGCCCCAGCAAGAGATTGCCCTAGGTGAAAAAAACTATCGACCATCGCGACAGTCACAGGGCGGAGACTATTATTTGGATGCCGAGCTTCAGCGCTATGTGGCAACGGTTGGCAACAGGCTGGCGGCGGTCAGCGATATGCCAGATCTGCCTTACAGCTTTGTGGTGCTAAATAATTCCGTGCCCAATGCCTGGGCATTGCCCGGCGGGAAAATAGCGATCAATCGTGGGTTATTGACCTATTTAGCTGATGAGTCGCAGTTGGCTGCTGTGTTGGCTCATGAAATAGTTCATGCCGCAGCCCGTCACGGTGCCTCACAAATGAGCCGTGGCACTCTGGCTAGCCTTGGCCTCCTTACTGTAGGTGTCGGCACTCAGGGCAGAGAGGGTGCACAGCTTTATGGCTTAGCATCGGAGTTGGGGGCAGCTGCTTGGATGGCGAAATATGGCCGCGACGACGAGCTCGAATCTGATTATTACGGCATGCTCTACATGTCCCGCGCTGGCTATGAGCCTCAGGGGGCCGTCGAACTTCAGCGCACCTTTGTCAAACTTAGCGAGGGTAAACAGGGTGGCTTTGTTGCAGGATTATTTGCCAGCCATCCCCCCTCTATCCAGCGCGTAGAGGCCAACCAGGCGCGAGCTGCAACCCTGCCAAGTGGCCAGCGTTATGCAGAGCGATATCAAGCCGCTATAGCTCAGCTTAAAACAGATGCGCCGGCCTACCAAGCTGCGCAAGAAGCCGCCACCGCGCTGAAAAATAAGCAGCCAAAACAGGCAATAGCTCTGCTCGATAAAGCCATTGCCGTGCAATCAGATGAGGGCTATTTTTGGGAGCTACGCGGGCTCAGCTGGAAGATGCAAAACAATTTCACTAATGCTGAAAAGGCCTTCACCACCGCCATTGGCAAGAATTCCGAATACTTCAGTCCCTATTTAGCGCGTGGCGTACTGCGCCATGAGATGGGACAGAAAAGTCAGGGGTTGGCTGATATCAGGCGCAGTCACGAACTATTACCTACTCCAATGGCCAGTTATTATTTGGGTAATGCAGCGTTGGATGACCAGCAATATGCTCAGGCCACAAGTTATTTCAAGAAGGCGGCTATGGCTGGCGGTGATTTGGCAAGGCAGGCGCAGAAAGGATTGGCATCAGCTCAACTGCAGTTACAGCCGGAATTGTTTCTAACCGCCGAAATCAGCCTGTCCGATCAGGGCTATCTGCTGATAACCACGTTCAATAATAGTCCAGTTAGCATGGTCAACATACGACTGCGGCTCACTGCGGGGGAGCAGTCAAGATGGTTCAATTTAGAGTCGGTTCTGCCCGCTGGTCGATCAGTCACCATAAATACCGGCGTTGGCCCCATCGTAAGTTCGGCGACTCAATATAGAGTTAATGTGAGGTCGGCAACTGTATTGAACTAATGCTTTATTATTGCGGGCAATCCGCATAGTTTGTATTTAGGCACTGCTCGATCATTGCCTCGACATCATTGAGCTGGGCATCGGTCATCAGCTGTGCGGACATTGAGCTGATGGCTGCTGCTCCAGATTTACCATTGCGGCCTGCAATGCTCGACCAAACCATTGCAGTGCTGGGCTCTGACTCCCCACCATCACCAGATTGCAGCATATAGGCATACATAAACTGGGCATTGGCATAGCCCAATAGGGCAGATTTTAAGAACCAGACTCGCGCGGCACCCTGGTTTATCTCTCGCCCCATACCCCTATATTCGCTAAGGCCTAGCATGTACTGTGCCTCGGGTAAGCCCTGCGAAGCGGCTAGTTCAAACCAGGCATAGGCCTCCGCGTGGTCTTTAACCACACCGGTACCATTGAAATAAAGCATGCCAACATTGTGCTGCGCTTTGGCCAAACCCTGAGTTCCTGCTTTAACGTACCAGGCTAGAGCCTCTGTATAACTTTGAGATACACCAAGGCCTTTTTCATGCAGATGACCAAGGTTGTTTTGCGCCTTGGCCATGCCAGATTCAGCTAAGGGTAATAGGGTGCGTAAAGCGGTCTCGTAATGCCCTCGCTGAACAGCTTGCATGCCGGCGTCAAAGTCATTCGCCAGGACAATGGTAGATAACAAGCAGCAGCAGAGGACGCTGTTTTGCAGTAGCTTTTTCACAGGCTACTCCTTATTTTTATTATAAAAATTGTATTACTCGGGCCTGCGAGCTTTCCGCTGCACAGCAATTATTGCTTGAAATAATGCCCCCTCCGTCAATCTGCCGCAGAGTCTGCCGGTGGCTCTATCCACTACAGGAAGACTTTCCCCCGAAAACTGACTGACTTTATGCATGGCATAATCGAGTGATTGGTCAGTATAGAGCCTAGCAGGGGCCACATCCATAGTGCTAGATACTGGATCTGCCGAGGCTTTAATTGCGTCATAGATACTAAGCTTGCCCCTCAGTTGGCCTTCAGCAACTACATAGGCTTCTGTGTGTCCGCAGGCCAGGAGAGACTGGTAGACCTGGTCACCGCTTGTATCTGGGCTTGCTTGAGCAATGTCAGCACTGGCAATGTCTCCAACTCGCTCTTGGCTCAGCGCAAGCGCATCTCGCCCTCTGCCTATATCAATACCTCTGTCCAGTAACTGCCGATCGTAAAAAGAGAGCCCAAACAGCCGGTTGGTCACAAGGCTACAAAGGGTTACCGCTATCATGGCAGTCACTGCATATTCATAGGAATGGGTCAGCTCTAGCACAATCATTACAGCCGTTAGTGGCGCACCAATCACTGCGGAGCTCACTGCAGCCATAGCAGCTAAGGTGACTACGGTAGCCACATCAGTAAAACCAAGTGCAGTAAGCAGTTGGCCTGCCAGCGCGCCAGAGGCAACACCTATGAACAGTGCCGGCGAAAATACGCCGCCAAATAGGCCGCTGCTAAGACAGATTGCGGTCACTAGAATTTTGGCTACCAGTACAGTGGTGAGCAAGGTTAGCCCGTAATCTCCGGCAAGCATCTGATTCATACTTGAGATGCCTAGCCCTAGTATCTGAGGCACCCAGATTCCTACTACGCCGCAAACGGTAGCGCCAGCAAACAACAGAACTGTGGGTGATATTTTAGTGCGCGCTGCCCAGTTGCTCGACGACCTGAGTGTCATCATAAAGGCAATGGCGACCATCGAAAAAACAGGTGCTAATACCATCAGAAAGGGTACTACCTCAGACAGGCCGGGTACTGCTGTCCCAATTTCAA
>Ga0209137_1000013_pt1 | contig 209079 bp, 191 predicted proteins | sample SaaInl5LU_22_DNA_FD_184642 | JGI IMG/M metagenome (GOLD analysis project Ga0209137, IMG submission 184642) | Marine microbial communities from expanding oxygen minimum zones in the Saanich Inlet - ESP_105LU_22_DNA (SPAdes) (version 2) | ecosystem: Environmental > Aquatic > Marine > Intertidal...
GTTCGGGGTCTTCTTGTGTGGGTCATCTTGGATACTCCTTAAGGCAACCAGTGTTACCTATTAAAAGTCTCCGTTAAACTATGGCAGGTTCACTCTGACCCCAATTATTTGAACAAGATTTGGAGATTTAGAGGGGTTAGCTGGATAGCCGGAGGCTTTACTCTGCACCTACTACTATTTTGCTTTTGTAGTTTTCTGATCTGGCCGATAGCTACATTGTCTTCTAAAGAATCCAATCAATTTGAGAAGTTGCTCCCTACTTAGGTTTTGCTTACCCCATTTTGGAATAATTTTGTCAATCTCTCCTCCGCTGCAAATCAGAACCGAAGCCCCCGCAGAGGTGTCTATATACCATCCTGGAATTACCAGCACCGGAACCACTTGGATAGATTCTCCCATCTCCTTGGCTAACTCTTTTCCTAACCATTTAGCTTGACGCTTTGCCTGCGGAATAGATTCTTCATCCTTCCAATCGGGAAAATATAGAACGTCTCCCTGCACGCGGACTTTTACATCATCTGACCCTCCTTTGCGGTCTCGTTTTCGTCGAGCTTTGGTTTCAATGGCAAATATTCCTTCTGGGCCAATAGCTACGTGATCGATATTGAAATCTCTGCAGGGGTAGTCGTGAAATAACCTGTATCCCTTGGCGATTAGAGGCATTAAGCACTGCGCCACATAGACTTCACCCAAATATCCCAGCTTATAGTTTCGAATAACTCGAGCTTTCTTAAGAAGACTTCCAACCATGATCAGCCAAGCAACCAAACCACATACCACAACCAACGAGTTGCGGTTTTCCAAGTCGCCCAATTGCGAAAAAATGGCAGTGACTATGAACGGCAGGAGGAACGCAGTTATTAGAAGCCCAAAGGCATCTAGCTTTATGTCATCGAGCTCATTGAGAAGGCTTTTGCCCGGTTGATTCCGAAAGTCTTCCGTAAAAGGGAGTTTTACTGGGCGTCTGTCGCGAAACCAAACCCACGCGGCAAGCATGCCTACAAACAAACCTAAATAAGTGAGTTCTAGTATTAGAAAATTCATTGGGTGCTTTCCTTAGTGTTACTTCTGCCTATCCTAGAAAAAGGAGCTCTCTCCTCGAAAGATCCGACCAGCTTATCGAATTATTTCTCTAACCCCAATTACTTGACCAGCTTATCGAATTATTTCTCTAACCCCAATTACTTGACCAGCTTATCGAATTATTACTCTGTCCCCAATTACTTATTGCAGCAATCAAAACAAGGCTTGGAAATTTGAGAGGCGAGGATTTGATGGTTCTGCTATATTTTTTTCGTAAAACGACATCTAGGATAGTTTCCGCATCCCAGAAAAGATGAGCCTGAATTCGGGCCCTTCTTCGCCGTTCGCTTTACAAGATTCGAGCCACACTTAGGGCAGGCAGTATTTGAACTATGCCGCTCGCGTAAAGACCGAACATGGTCTCTTGAGGTAAGCGAAGACTCTGCAACGTGCCTTTCAAGCCTTCCGGCTATTCGATCAACTTCTTCGACGGAGAGGATTCGAGATTTGAAGCGCCTAATATATTTGCCAAGCCGTGAATTTAAGACGTTGTTTGGTAAGCGCGTTTTAAATTCACACTCGCCAACAAAATAAATAACTGTATGGATGTTTGTTTCAGGAAGGTCCAAATATTCTGAGAGGACCTTCTTTTGTCTAAAGGTTTGTCTTAATGGGTTTTGAAACGAGTACTTTTTACCGTAGATCGACTGCGTCCATTTTGGTTGATCCTCAGACCCAAAAATCCAGCCTTTCTTGTTCTTTGTCTCTACGATGAATAACCCGTATGGAGATACGAGAATATGATCTATTTGAGCGGTGCCATTTTTGGAAGGAATGATCACATCGTGAAACCTGCGATAGACCCTACTATCGAGTGAAAGCCACATATCAAATGTGGTCTTCTTTTCACCAAACCAGCCCCGAAATGAGATCATTTCATTAGCGCCTCTCCTGTTATCGAATTATTACTCTGGCACCAATTACTGGTAGAAACCACCGGCTAAGGTTCGGAGTAGTTTGTTCCGCATATGACCACAGAACCATTGATCCAAACGGCTTTGCGCCCCTCAATAAATTCTTCCTGTGACACGACAAAAAACTCATCAGTATCGAATTCGACATTTAGTTCTGTTGCTTCCGCTTCTGCCTCTACAAGAGACACGTAAATGTAGGGCTCACCAGCTTCATCACGCTCGCAATCCCAACCGGTACATATAGTGTCGAACGCTAGGACGTAACCCATAGTATTTCTCAAGATCAAAATAGTTTGTATTGAATACTCTGACGCGGATGTGAAACAAGGAAAAGCGCTAGCCTGAAAATTCTTTTGAATAGATGCATTTATGAAACTAGCATTGCCGCCTCCAGTAATAATGCTGGCATTGAATGCTCCAATTCCCAAACTATCCGTATCGGCCGATCGCCGTCTGCGCTTAGCAGCGATTTCGCCGGGCCTAGATACGTAAAAGGCGCAGTCTCACCGTCAATTTTCCTTTCCACACGAGCGAAAAATAGAATGGTGTAGCCTCGTTGAGAAAAATTCAGGTAGTTCTGCCCTGTTGGCGATTCCTGCGAAGTTGTCGATTGGCTCTCCCAATGCAACTTGGTTGCACTGATGGGGTAATCCGCATACCGCGTTGTCGGTGAAAACACCTTGTCGTCTTTTTTGAAAGTAATCAGATGTAAGTAGCATTTTTGCTCGGCTACATGAATTACACCCTGACCGGTTGGTCCTGGCTTTTCCATACTGTTCAGCCTAAAAGCAGATTTAATTTCAGCTGAACCATACTCAGCATGCAGTTTTAAGAAACAAGGAAACGGCAATGTAATTTCGCGTATTGGGGTACTGACGTGCTGCTGTCGCCACGTAGCAATTTCAGCGGCATCTTGAACCAAACTGCGATTAGCCTGCCATCGGGCATCAGACTCTTCGATGGTATGAATATTTTCTTTCACGCCAGGTTTGTTCCACCGTAAGTAGTGCAAGGCAAGCTGCTGGGACGAATCCACTTCGCGGTCCAGTACGTTTCCGTTCGCAAATTGTTGCAAAAGATTAGGGTCCGTCCGCGAAGCTAACCGAGGAAGCACCTTGCGCAATTCGGCCATATCTGGATCGCTAGGTGGCGGTTGCTGAAAGGCTTCTGCTTTCCATTCAGACCAGCTTTTGGTTCTTAGTACCTCGACTGGAGGCAACCCAGTAGCGTCGATAAAATTGCCAAAGGTGAGTGGCAGTTCGCTCTCTTGATCCCAAGTGCGGATTGCTTCAGGCACAAAATTATTCAGGTTGGCTAGAACCGATTTCACTTTGTCTAAAACGCGGTCCCGTGCGATGCGCTCTAGCTGGATATTGCAGCCGGGCGGTAGGTTGGGAAAGTCATTCTCGATTTCTTTGTCTAATCGCTGCCGCTGGCGCATAAGCAATGCACTGAAGCGCGTGTCCATGCGGTATTTACGGTGGGTTTGCCCCACAAAATCGAGAACAGTTAAGCAGTCTTTATCTGGTGCATGCCGCAGCCCGCGCCCTAGTTGTTGCAAAAACACCGTGATGCTTTCGGTGGGCCTTAAGAACAACACCAGGTTAATTTCGGGGATGTCGACACCTTCACTAAGCACGTCAACGGTGAACACAAACCGCAATTTGCCTGCACGTAAGTCTCGTAAATGTTTAGCCCGTTCCTGCGAGTCAGTACTCCCTACAACTGCCTCAGCAGATATCCCAGTTCGACGAAAGTGATCTGCCATGTAGTGCGCGTGCTTTACCCCCGCACAAAATCCAACGCCACGAATTTCTTCGGTATCTGGCTGATACCGTTTTAGTGCTTGTAATACCAGGTCAACACGCTGTTTCGCGCGAATATCGTCACCAGTGAGAACGCGCTCCAACGCATCCTGGGCATATTTGCCATTCCGCCAAAACGAATCAGCGGAAAGATCGATATTGTCTGCCACCCCAAAATAATGAAATGGGCATAGAAGCTTTTCTGCAAGCGCCTCGGGTAAACGAATTTCCGCCGTCATCCGATTATCGAAATCGGGCAGTATTGAGGACCCATCCATACGCTCTGGAGTTGCCGTTAAACCGAGCAACCTCTCCGGCTTTAGATGCTCGAATAACGGTCGATAACTGCTAGCAGCACCGTGATGCGCCTCATCGACTATCAAGTGGGTGAAGTAAGCAGATCCAAACTTTTCCCAAGGTTGTTGATTATTCAGCGACTGAACGGAGGCAAACACATGCTGCCAATCTTCTGGCTGCTGCCCGTCCACAAGCAACTCACCGAAATTCTGATCTCGCAACACAGATCGAAAACAGTCTCTCGCCTGCTCAAGTATTTCCTTGCGATGAACAACAAATAAAAGCCGTGGGGGCTTGTCACGATTTGTGACTTGGTTAGCGTAGTCCAGCGCGGCGATTACAGTTTTGCCGGTTCCCGTCGCAGCTACAACCAAGTTGCGATTGCAGCGACCCAGTCGGGCCGCCTCAATTGCTTCAAGAATGCGCAACTGAAAGGGGCGGGCCGTGATCTCCGCAAAAAAACGAGGGCCCTCATCATCGGGTTGTCGAAAACGCTTTATCGCCTTGCGGAATCGTTCGAAGTCGACCTCGCTGAAGTGTTCAAAATCTTTGCTTTCCCAGTAAGTCGAAAATTCTGCGCTGAAACGATCAAGTATGTGGGGCATATCCTGCGCTGTTACTTTCAGCGTCCATTCAAGGCCCTGGGTCATTGCCGCATGCGATAGGTTAGCCGAGCCGATGTATGCGGAGGAATAACCGCTATTACGCATGAAGTGATAAGCCTTTGCGTGAAGCCGCGTACCGGCTGTGTCATACGAGATGCGCACTTCTATATTGGGCTGCTCAGCCAGCCACTCGAGCGCATGGGGATCACTAGCCCCCATATAGCTAGTTGAGAGAAGCCGAACAGGCACGTTGCGTTCAGCCAGTTTTTCAAAGGCTGGGATTAACAAGCGCAAGCCTGACCATTTGATAAATGAAACCAACAGATCGACCCCGTCGGCGCTAGCCATCTCTGCGCGAAGTTCGTGCTCTAAAGTCGGGTCGCCTCCCTGCCCCGTCAGCAAGGCGCTGGTTGTAAGGGGCGTAACCGGTCGTATGAGTTTTTGTTGGGCTGTGCCTACCTCTGTTAGCAAAGACTTGTCGCGATTAAGCAGCAGATGGCGATGCATGTAATCGAGGCCATCTTGGGCAGATAGCAGCTCTATGAGCCGGTTAACCAGTTCCAGGCGGCTTTTGTGGGGAACGGTTTTAAGCGCTTGCATAAGAAGTTGGCTAACAAACTGAGAGTAAGTGTGGGGCGCAGATTCATCATCCACTTGGCGCAATACGGACTGAACTTCTGGATTAGCTGCCAGCAGCTCACCCAGATCTTCATCTAGCAGACGTTCGTAAATCCCTTCTGGAAGTTTATTAGCCAATTTAGCGTCCTGTGCTACCTATGTGATTTTCGGAAACAGTCATAGCGCGGTCAAAAACTCCGCAATGATCGCGAATTTTTCGGCCTGCTCATTTTCAAGCACGATGGCTTTGTAGGTGGAATAGGTCGACTCAGGCTTCAACAGTACCCGTTGGTTATGCTGCCCTTCTAGTTCAGACTTTTCACTTTCATACCTTTTAACCGTTACCGCATCGCCGGTATCTGGGTCCTGAAAGTCGCGATGCGCCGCGAGCACTATCTTGCCGTTACGCGTGCCGCCGGGATTTCGCCGAAACAGGCACCAAGAACCATTGGGAATCCGCTTGTTCATGGATTCGCCTACCACCTGGGCGATAAACATGTCATTTTGATACGAGACGAACTCGGGTAATTCGGTGTAGCCCAGCATTTCGGGAATTTGGCCTTCGCTGAAGGCACCAGCCGCCACTTTCAGGTCGTAAACCGGAATCCATCGGTCGCCCGTTTTCTGCTCGTTGGCGTCAAACAGCTGGAACGGCACAACGGTTGCCTGTGGTTGCCGTTCTTCGCGTATCTTAGCCGCGAAGTACTGCCGTGTTTCGACATCTTCCGAATAGATAAAACAGCCTTTCATGCCGCGGGTCATAAGGGTGCGGTAGGTGTTCTTTATCAACCGGTCGGCCAGTTCTTCTGCTTGCTGCGGGTTTTCTTTGTGGCGTGTTCTGAATCCGCGCAGGGTTTTGTCGGCACCTGGGTGCGCAAAGCCATCGGTGATAATTTCGCCTTCGCGTACAAGAAAGTCGGGGCCCAGGAAAACGCCAACGTAGTCTAGCTCTAGGCCTTGGCAGGTATGGATGCAGCCTACTTCGTCAACGGAATCTGGCGCAATAATCCATAACGATCCGTCTTTGTCGAGGTTCCACTTGGCCTCAAAGCCGTATTTGGGGAAAGTGATATCAAAAGCATCGGCGTCTTTTTTGCTTTTCCACAGCCAACAATAACCCGCTACCAGCCGTGCTCGGTTGCGGATGCGATTTAGCGTTCGAATTTCGTCCCAAAGCTGCACGGGGTTGTCGTAAACACGAAAGTCGTATTCTTCAGCCGAGATGTTTTTGTTGGCGGTTTCTCGAACCCCCAATGTGTCGTCCAAAAATGCCAAGTAACCATCTGACCCATCACACCGGAACTGGGATGGCAGCTCTGCATGAGCAACTTTCGCATTCAATACACGGGCCCACTTGAGAATTTCGTCTTTGCTGCCGATGTCATTTATTGCAATGCGCTGATCTTCATCCAGAAAGAAAATGCTAGTTTTTGCGCTATTGATGATTTCTTTTACTTGGTTCTCACCCAGGTTGCTGTAAAGCCCGGATTTCTCGTTGAGTCGATGTGCTTCGTCTACGATCAATATGTCGAAGAAGTCAGGTTCGGTCTCGGTAAATGCACCCGAGCCTCGAAACAGGTTGTCGATTTCCGATTTGGTTTTGGATCCGCGCAGAATCTGCGCAAAAACAGAGCGTGGCGCCGCATTTTTGGATACATATTGGGTCAGCAAACCTTGGCTGGTCAGTTCAGCGAGTAGATTCAAGGCCACCACTGACTTACCCGTGCCCGGCCCACCTTCAACAATCACTACATGCTTTTGATCTGTACTTTGGTCTGACACCTGAAGGCACATCTCATAAGCCACTTTTTGCTCGTCTACCAGCACTAGCTCGCTTTGCTTGGCTAGTAGGCCTTTTAACAAGTCCGCTAGGTTTTTCGAGGGGCGTATGCGTCCGTTTTCTATGCGGTGCATCAGCTGCCGCTTGTCACCGTGCTTGATGAACTTTTGGATAAACAGGCTAAGGCGTTCGGCGTCTTCTGAAATAAACACCGGCGCTTTCGCCAAGTGGTGGTTGTAGCGCGGGTCGTTCACTGCGCTGCGATCACGCAAATTGTGGCAATATGCACAGGCCGTTATTTGTATGTTTTCTTCGCGAACTGTCTCATTGTAGTCGTAGATCAGCTTGGCATAGGTCCAAGCTTGGTATGAAGGGTGCGTAATGTCACGAACGGCTCCGCCGACGAAGCTTCTCACTACCGCATCTTGGTCAGTTACCTCTACTTCGCTCCATTGCTTGAGTTCGACAATCACCGCCGAATCGCGGTTTTGCTCATCGGTGCCGGTGATAATGAAATCAACCCTTTTACTGGTTAAGGGTATTGTGAATTCAATGGCGACTCCTGCGTCTAGCGGTATAGCTGCCTCGAGCATCTGGTGCGACATGAACTGCAGGGAATTTCGCCAGGAGGCGATTTCGGCCGGAGAGGGTTTTCGAGTAAAACGGTCTTCAAAGGCTCGCAGGATTTCCAGATCAATTCGGTTCAACCGAACATCTTCCAAAAAAGCTTCCTTGTTTTTGGAATAGACAATCATTTGTCAGTCGCCATAGTCCGAATATTTTCTGGAGTCACCCCGTACTTTATCTGCCGGGTATTTTTCGGCGTTCTTTTGCATCTTTTTACTTAGCGCTTTTTTCAGGTCAATGCCAAGCACATCCGAGAGCCGCAGCAGGTAGTAGTAGATGTCGGCCAGTTCGTCTTGCGCTTCAGCTAGCTTGGCAGAATCCAGGTTGGCACTTTGCTGCTCGGTTAACCATTGGAAGATTTCCACCAGTTCAGATACTTCCACCGAAAGCGCCATGCTCAGGTTTTTCGGCGAGTGGTATTGAGACCAGTCTCGCTCGGCAACAAAAGCACGTATTAGGTTGGTAAGTTGTTGCTGTTCGTCCATGCGTCCAGTCTATTCGAATTCGGAGACCTACAACAAAAAAACAAAAAAGGGCGCCAACGGCGCTCTCTTCATCACAAACTCCAGCTAGCTTTTAGCTACCCTTCATCTGCTTCCTAAGTTTTTGCAGTGTCAGCAATTGTGCTGATGCTTCAGCAAGCTCTGCACTGGCTAGGCCATAATTCATTTCACCAGATTGGTTCTGGATATTCTGCTCCGCTACTTTGCGGGCTTCTTCCATGGCGGCTTCGTCAATGTCATGAGCTTTGATGGCCGTATCGGCAAGCAAGGTAATCAGGTTTGGCTGAACTTCAAGATAACCGCCTTTAACAAAGATAATTTCTTCTTCGCCGTCGTCCAGTAATAAACGAACCGGGCCGGGTTTAAGCGGCGTCAGCAGTGCGGCGTGGCCATATTGAATGCCCAGCTCACCTTCAATGCCGGTGGCCGTCAGGCTGACGATCTTGCCGGAGAATACTGATTCTTCCGTACTAACGATGTCGCAATGTACTGTGATGGCCATGGCTTATCTCTTTGCTTTGCTCTTATTCTGCTCGTCTGCTTACAGGCGCTTTTTATAGATTCTTAGCTTTTTCGACAGCTTCTTCGATTGAACCAACCATGTAGAAGGCTTGCTCTGGAAGATCGTCGTAGTCGCCATTCAAAATGCCCTGGAAGCTTTCAATAGTATCTTTAACCGATACGTATTTACCTGGCGAACCAGTGAATACTTCCGCCACGCTAAATGGCTGGGAAAGGAATCTTTGAATCTTACGTGCGCGGGCTACTGTCTGCTTATCTTCTTCAGACAGTTCGTCCATGCCGAGGATGGCGATAATGTCGCGCAACTCTTTATAGCGCTGCAATACCGACTGCACGCCACGTGCACAGTTGTAGTGTTCGGCACCGATCACCAATGGGTCAAGCAAACGTGAAGTTGAATCGAGTGGATCAACCGCAGGGTAGATACCCAGCTCGGCGATTTGTCGGCTCAATACCAGAGTCGCATCCAAGTGAGCAAAGGTGGTTGCTGGCGAGGGATCGGTCAAATCATCCGCTGGCACGTATACGGCCTGGAATGAAGTGATGGAACCATTGCGAGTCGACGTAATACGCTCTTGAAGTGCACCCATCTCTGCTGCCAGAGTTGGCTGATAACCCACCGCTGAAGGCATACGGCCTAGCAGTGCAGATACTTCAGTACCGGCAAGTGTGTAGCGGTAGATGTTGTCTACGAAAAGCAGAACGTCACGGCCTTCGTCACGGAAGTTCTCGGCAACGGTCAATCCAGAAAGCGCAACACGCAGTCTGTTGCCCGGTGGCTCGTTCATTTGGCCGTAAAACATGGCCACTTTGTCGAGTACGTTAGATTCCTTCATTTCGTAGTAGAAATCGTTACCTTCCCGGGTACGCTCACCAACACCGGCAAATACAGACAGACCTTGCTGCTGAACGGCGATGTTGTTGATCAGTTCCATCAGAGTTACGGTTTTACCAACGCCCGCACCACCAAATAGACCGACTTTACCGCCCTTGGCGATGGGCATAATCAGATCGATTACCTTGATGCCGGTTTCCAGAATCTCAACATTTGGAGATTGGTCTGCGTAAGCAGGTGGAGCGCGGTGAATTTCTGAACGGGCTTCGGTGCCGATTGGGCCGGCTTCATCAATTGGGTTACCCAACACATCCATGATGCGGCCAAGAGTAGCTTCGCCTACCGGCACTGTGATCGGGCCGCCGGTATTGGAAACTTCCAATCCACGGCTAAGGCCTTCGGATGCACCCATGGCAATGGCTCGAACTACACCGTCACCCAGCTGCTGCTGAACTTCGAGAGTTAGGCCAGCGCTGTCTACTGTAAGCGCGTCGTATACCTGGGGCACGTCTTCACGGGAAAACTCTACATCGATTACGGCGCCGATGATTTGTACGATTCGTCCGCTACTCATTGAAAATTCCTCTTGCTTTTAATATTGGCGACAGGATTTCATCCATCGCCTGTTAATTATTAAACCGCAGCTGCTCTTTATACGGCAGCAGCGCCAGCTACAATTTCTGACAATTCTTGGGTAATGGCTGCCTGACGGGCTTTGTTATAGAGCAACTGCAGCTCGTCAATAATATCGCCGGCATTATCCGTGGCATTTTTCATGGCGATCATTCTGGCCGCCATTTCACAGGCTTTGTTTTCAACTACTGCCTGGTAAACCTGAGATTCAATGTAACGAACCAGCAGGCCTTCCAAAATTATGCCGGCATCATCGGGTTCGTAGAGGTAATCCCAGTGATGGGACATCTCGTCTTTTTCGATTTTTGGTAGTGGCAACAGCTGAGTCACCTTCGGCGCTTGCGTCATGGTGTTTACAAATTCGTTGCCGGCCAGATAGAGACGATCGATCTCGCCCTTGTCAAAGGCATCCAACATCACTTTGACGTTGCCCAACAGATCTGCCGCTGCCGGAGCATCGCCAAGATCACGCACTGCGCCCAGTACATCACCACCGTAGCGGTTGAAAAAGCTGATGGATTTAGCACCGACGCTGCAGTACTTCACACCAACTTCTTGGTTGTTGTAACCAGAGGCAACCTTCATCACCTGCTTGAACAGGTTGACGTTCAAGCCGCCACAAAGGCCACGATCTGAGGACACAATAATAAAGCCGACGTTTTGAACTTCGCGCTCCATCATGTAGCGATGGCGATATTCAGAAGTAGCGTTGGCGACGTTGCCGATTACTTTGCGAATGTTGTCGGCGTAAGGTTTGCCAAGAGCCATGCGATCAGAAGCGCGGCGCATTTTACTAGCCGCAACCATTTCCATGGCCGACGTAATTTTCTGCGTCGACTGGATGCTGGCAATTTTAGTTTTGACTTCTTTTCCGATAGCCACGGCTAAATACCTAAATTAGTACGACTGAGTTTCAACAAATTTATCGAGCGCCGCTTTAAAGCCGGCTTCGATATCGTCGTCCCAACCACCGCTCTCGTTGACTTGCGCCATCAGGTCGGAGTGCTCGGAATTCATATAGCTGATAACCGCTGCTTCGAAGTCACCAATTTTGTTGATTTCCATACCCTTGAGGTAACCGGAGTTAGCGGCGTAAAGCACCACACCCATCTCGGCCACATTTTGTGGGCTGTATTGAAGCTGCTTCATCAATTCGGTTACGGCTTGGCCGTGCTCAAGTTGCTCACGGGTGGCGTCATCCAGATCAGATGCAAACTGCGAGAATGCCGCCAGTTCACGATACTGAGCTAGCGCCAGACGAATACCGCCGCCGAGCTTTTTGATGATTTTAGTTTGTGCTGCGCCACCCACTCGAGATACCGACAGACCAGCGTTCATGGCTGGACGGATACCGGAGTTGAACAGATCCGATTCTAGGAAGATCTGACCATCAGTAATGGAAATTACGTTGGTTGGTACAAAAGCTGATACGTCACCGGCTTGGGTTTCGATAATTGGCAGTGCGGTCAATGAACCGGTTTTGCCTTTGACTTTACCGCCGGTGAATTTCTCAACGTAGTCAGCGTTCACACGAGCCGAACGCTCAAGCAGACGTGAATGTAAGTAGAAAACATCTCCAGGGTAAGCTTCACGACCCGGTGGGCGACGAAGCAATAGTGAGATTTGACGATAAGCCCAAGCTTGCTTGGTTAAATCATCATAGACAATCAGGGCGTCTTCGCCGCGATCACGGTAGTACTCACCCATGGTGGCGCCAGCATATGGAGCCAAGAACTGCATGGATGCTGGATCTGATGCACCAGCTGAAACCACAATAGTGTGCTCCATGGCGCCGTGCTCTTCTAACTTACGAACAATATTGGCAACGGTTGAGTTCTTCTGACCGATGGCAACGTATACACACTTAACACCGGTGTTTTTCTGGTTGATGATGGCATCGATGGCAACGGCTGTTTTACCGATCTGACGGTCACCAATAATTAGCTCTCTCTGACCACGGCCAATTGGCACCATGGAGTCAATTGCTTTCAAACCGGTTTGCAGAGGTTGGTCAACCGACTGACGCTGAATTACACCTGGTGCAACTTTTTCGATTGCGTCGGTTTCATCTGAGTCGATTGCGCCTTTGCCGTCAATAGGTAGTCCGAGAGCATCAACTACTCGACCTTCGAGAGCTGGACCCACTGGCACTTCCAGAATACGGCCGGTGCAGCGGGCTTTTGCGCCTTCGGACAGGGATAGATAATCACCCAGTACGATGGCACCAACAGAGTCGCGCTCCAAGTTCAAAGCCATGCCGTAAAGGCCGCCGTCAAACTCGATCATTTCGCCGTACATAACTTCGGCCAAGCCGTGAATACGTACGATACCGTCTTGCACTGAGACCACGGTGCCCTCGTTTTGGGCCTCGCTTGTCACTTCGAGCGAATCAATTCGCTTCTTGATGATCTCACTGATTTCGGAGGGGTTGAGTTGTTGCATTTATTTTTTCCTCAGGAATTCATTGCTTCAGCCAACTTGTTCAGACGACCCTGAACCGTGGCATCAATGACTGTGTCACCCGCGTTAATTCGAACACCACCAATCAGGCTGGCGTCGATATCGCAGGTCAAACTGACTTTGCGATCGAGGGTTTTGGTCAAGGTAGTAGAAAGTTGGGTAACTTGGTCTTCAGAAAGCTCATAGGCGGAAGCAACATGCACTTCGACGCTTTGCTCTCGCTGGGCTTTCAGTGCCTGGAACAGTTCGGCAATTTCCGATACTAGACCCAGACGTTTTTGTTCGGCGAGTACACCGATAAAGTTGGCAACATCGCTAGAAAAATCGTCGCCACCTAAATTGAGCACGAGTTCAGATCTTTGTGCGCTGGTTAGCTCGGGCGAATTAAGCGCCGAATCCACCTTGGCATCTGAACAAATAGCTGCCAGCTCATTAAGCTGGGTTTCCCATTCGCCCAATTTTTTAGCTTCGTCCGCATGTTCAAATGCGGCGCGGGCGTAGGGTCGAGCTAGTGTTTTGAGTTCGGCCATGCTGTTCTCTGCTTAGAGCTCCGCTGACAGTTTGTCGAGCATCGCGCCGTGCTTGGAAGCATCGACGCTTTCGCCAAGTATTTTTTCAGCGCCGGCAATAGACAGGGCTGAAACTTGGCCGCGCAGCTCTTCGCGGGCCTTGGCAATTTGCTGATCCACTTCGGCTTCGGCCGCTGTGCGAATACGCTCGGCCTCTTCCACAGCTTTTTGCTTGGCTTCGTCAACCATTTGATCGGCGCGCTTTTTGGCGGCGTCGATAATGGCAGCAGATTGCACCTTAGCTTCTTTAAGATCTTCGCCGGCTTTTTCTTGTGCCAGTTCCAAACTTTTTTCAGCGCGATCAGCAGCAGCTAGGCCATCAGCAATTTTCTCGGCGCGTTCCTTCATGGCGTTGGTGATGGGCGGCCAAACGTATTTGACGCAGAACATCACGAACAGCACAAAAAAGATCATTTGCCCGAACAGTGTGTAATTAATACTCACTTTGGAATACCTCTTGGTTTATTGCGATAAACAGTTTGCTTCAGCTCTTAAACCAAGAACTAAGCAACGCCTGGGGCAACAACAAAGATCAAGTACATAGAGATACCAACGCCAATAATAGGCACAGCATCAATCAGACCAGCAAGCAGGAACATTTTGCCCTGAAGCATGGCAGCCAATTCTGGCTGACGAGCAGTACCTTCAAGAAGGCGTCCGCCCAAAAGACCCATACCAATAGCAGCACCTAATGCGCCTAGTCCCAGCATGATCGCAGCAGCAACAATTACCAGTTCCATTTTTTTCTCCTAATTCGTCGAAGTGATGTTTATAAAGTAAAAATTAATCAGTGTTCTTCGTGCGACATACTTAAGTAGACGACGGTGAGCACCATGAAAATAAAGGCTTGAAGTGTAATAACCAAAATATGGAAGATCGCCCAGCCAATTTGCAGCAGACCTCCCAAAGCAAACCAGATGCTGATGCCGCCAACAAACATGGTGGCAATCAGAATAAAGATCATTTCGCCGGCGTACATGTTGCCGAACAGTCGCAAGCCGAGAGAGAACGGCTTAGCCAGAAGGCCAACGATTTCCATAAACAGATTTACGGCAATCAGCAGCGGCGCCAGAACAATTGCCGGGCCTTTAGTAGGCGGAGCAAAGGGTTGGCAAGAGAGTTCTTTAATAAAGGCAACCGGGCCTTTCACTTTTAAGGAGTAGTAGATCATCAGGATAAAGACGCCCAGCGCCATACCCAGTGTGATGTTGGGATCGGTGGAGGGAACAATCTTTTGGTAGCCAATACCAAAGGCTTCCATGATTTTTGGCACCAGATCAACTGGCACCAAATCCATCAGGTTCATCAGGAATACCCAGACGAAGATGGTTAGAGCTAGTGGGGCTACCAGAGCATTTTTGCCATGGAACATGTCTTTGACGTTGCTATCAATAAAGTCGACAACAATTTCAACGAAGTTTTGTAGGCCGGCGGGAACACCTGAAGTTGCTTTGCGCGCGACCATGGCAAACAACAAACAGAACAGAACGCCGAGACCAAAAGACCAAGCCAGACTATCAACGTGAATTGCATTGAAGCCCATGGCTGCTGCTTCTTCAGAACCGTGAGCCCAGGTCCATTCGGCGTGTTCTAGAATTTCGTGATGGCCGTCTTCGCCGTGGCGTTCATAGCCCTCGGGAAGTTTTCCATAGACCAAATTTTGCAGGTGATGGGATATATAGGCGGACGTATCAAACGTTTCAGTTTCCGTTGCCATTCAGCTCTCTCAAACCCTTCTAAGTGATGCTAAGCATCATCTTTAATTATTCAGCGCTCTCTAGATGTCTAATCAAGAAAACACTGGCGATTATCTGTGTAATCAACATGACTCCAAACCCTGTAAAAACTGCCGGGGCCGAGATATCAGGCCGAAACGTAAACAACAGCGCAAACAATGCTGCTGTTAATAAAAACTTTCCGGATTCACCGCGCCAAAATGCGAAATACGCCTTTTGTGGAGCAACTGCAGCCGAGATTCTGAAAGCCTGCAAAGCAAAGTAGCTGTGCGGCAAAAAAGAAATCAGCGCGCCTAATCCGAATCCTTGTGCCCAACTGGGTGAAACTAACAAGCCAGCTAGGCTTAACCCGACGCCAATAAAAAACAGTGCTAGAAGGTGACGACCTAAGGTCGATAAGGATTGCTTCAACTTTAGTTAAGCTCTGCCGCACCAAGTCCGGGCTCGCGATTATAGAGACCGGGGGGACATTGATCAAGGAAGCTAAGGAGCTGCAAAATGTCGATTTTTTTAGGTAGTTTTCTACCGCTGCGTGAGCGCCCTACTTCAGCTTGAAAAAGGACAATATTCCTTCCAGTTCATCGCTGGAGTTGTAGCTGATTATCAACTTTCCTTTGCCGTTCGACTTGTGCTGAATGGATGCTGCAGCGCCGATTTTTTCACTGAGCTGCTGCTCCAATCGCTGAATATCTGCATCGGGTTTTGCTGTTGTGGCTTTGCCCTTTTTGGAAGATGCCTTGCCAAAGTTTCTGACCAGAGCTTCTGCCTGTCGCACCGACATGGCCTTTTCAACGATTTGATCCGCTGCGGCTTTCTGTTGATTGGCCTCTAGCGATAGCAGCGCCCGGGCATGACCCATTTCCAGATCGGTGTTTTCCACCATATGTCGGACTGACTCTGAAAGGCTGGTGAGTCGTAAGAAGTTGGTGACCGTACTGCGGGATTTACCCACGGCTTTGGCAACCTGATCGTGGGTAAGCTCAAATTCTTCTTTTAGGCGGCTCAGCGCATAAGCCTCTTCCATCGGGTTGAGATCTTCACGTTGCAAGTTTTCGATCAGCGCAACGGCGATGGTGCTTTTGTCATCGAGTTCTTTGATTAGAACCGGGATGCTGTGAAGACCGGCGATCTGGCTGGCGCGCCAACGGCGTTCACCGGCAATTATTTCGTATTTACTTTCTTTCTGGCTTTTGGCGCCTTTGCTGATAGTACGAACCACTATGGGTTGCAGCAAGCCTTGCTCTTTGATGGATTCTGCGAGTTCGTTCAGCGCCTCTTCGTCGAAGTAACGGCGCGGTTGATATTGACCGCGCTGAATTTGATCGATGGGCAGTTCCAGCAGGCTAGCTTGGTGGGCTTCGGTTTTGCCCTGAGCCACTTCTTCCTGAGAGGTTTCGATTTCTTCGCTGACTTTGGTTACGCCAAGCAGCGTATCCAGTCCACTGCCCAATCCGCGTTTTTTTGCTGACATGCTTCTTTATATCCTCTTTCTACGCGGCGTTTTCGCGCGCGCGGCGAATCACTTCAGCGGCCAAACCCATGTAGGAGATGGCGCCTTTGGAATCTTTATCGTAATCGAAAATGGGTAAACCGTGGCTAGGAGCTTCGGCTAAACGCACATTTCGCGGAATGGCAGTTTTATAAACAATGTCGCCAAAGTGTTGGGTTAGCTGGCTGGCGACATCTGTTGTTAACGTAGTGCGGCTGTCGTACATGGTCATGACGATGCCTTCAATATGCAGGTCTTTATTGGCGACCTGTTCCACTTTTTTGATGGTTTGCACCAGGGCGGACAAACCTTCCAGGGCAAAAAATTCACATTGAACCGGAATAATGACCCCGTCAGCTGCCACTAGAGCGTTGAGTGTGAGCATGTTGAGTGACGGCGGACAATCGATGATGGCGAAGTCGTAGTCGTCTTCGACGCGCATCAGGGCATGTTTGAGGCGCTGTTCACGCATCAACTCGCTGAGCAACTCCACTTCGGCTGAGGTCAGTTCGCCATTGGCGGCCAAAATATCGTATTTGCCGGCCGGGCTTTTCAGTATGGCGTCTTCGATATTGGTCTCGTTCATCAAGACTTCCAATACCGAGGAAGGCAGTTCATTTTTTTCCAGAGCGCTGGCCGTGGTGGCGTTGCCCTGCGGATCCATATCAATCAAGAGAACTTTTTTATAGCTGCGCGCCAAACCGGCAGCAAGATTTACCGCTGTGGTGGTTTTGCCCACTCCACCTTTTTGATTGGCGATGGCAAAGGTAATCATGCTTTCTCGCGGAGGCGCTGAATTTTTAACAGGTGCCGATCTTCTGGCAGTCCGGGAACTGTCAGGGGATAAGATTCTGTGACCGCAAAGGATTCGGACATATCGGCTATTTCTTGTTCGGGATATTGGCCCTTCATGGCGAGGATAGATCCATCAACAGCCATCAGGTGTTCCACATTATGTGTGATCTCTTTAAGACTGGCAAAAGCTCTGCAGACAATTAGCGAATAAAGGTCCGGAGCAAGATGCTCACTTTGATATTGCTCAACCCGAGAGTTAATCAGCTGAACGTTTTCTATCTTTAGCTGGGTAATGACGACCCGCAAAAAGCTGATGCGTTTGGTGCTGTTGTCGAGTAAATGCCACTGCTTGTCGGGTTGCGCGATGGCCAGAGGTATGCCCGGCAAACCCGCTCCACTGCCCACATCGAGCACTGGCGAATCGGTGATATAGGAATGTATGGAGAAGCTATCCAGCAAATGCCGGCGGACTTGCTCGGCTGGATCGGTGACTGCGGTGAGGTTAATGCTTTTGTTCCAATGATTGAGTAGGTCGAGGTAATCCAACAATTTCTCGACCTGCTCATCGCTGAGCTGAATGGCTAGTTGTTCTAGCCCGGCTAACAATTCAGGGCGGAGCTGATCGCGATTGGCTTTCAAATAAGCATTCAATTAAATAGCGCCCAATGAACTAACACCCGGCATTAGGCTGTTTTTTGCAGGTTTTGCCGACGCTTCAGATGGATAAGCAGCAGAGAGATTGCCGCCGGGGTAACACCGGGAACTCGGGAGGCTTGACCAATGGTTTCTGGTTTAACCGTACTGAGTTTTTGTTTTACTTCATTGGATAGACCCGACACCGAGTTGTAATCAAACTCCGGACTCAATATTTGGTGCTCCTGATTTTTCTGACGTGCTACTTCTTCCGTCTGGCGATCAATATAGCCGGAATATTTGGCGGAGATTTCCAGTTGCAGGCCGGCGCCCTCTTCCACCTTGTCGGTTTCCGTTAGTTCGCAAATTTTTTGGTAATCCAGTTCCGGTCGTTTGAGCAACTCAAACAAGGAATACTCGTGGCTTATGGGCCGCGACACATATTCGTTGAGTTTTTCCGCCGCTTTGGTTCCGGGCTGTACCCAACTTTCCTTGAAGCGCTGAGTTTCACGTTCTAGTGTTTCGCGCTTCTCACAATAATGCTGCCAGCGTTGATCATCCACCAATCCCAATTCACGTCCTTTTTCGGTTAGGCGTTGATCGGCATTGTCTTCGCGCAACATCAAGCGATGCTCGGCGCGGCTGGTGAACATACGATAGGGTTCTTTGGTTCCCATGGTGACCAGGTCATCGACCATCACACCCAAATAAGCTTGGTCGCGGCCGGGACACCAGGACTCCTGTTCACGTGCCAGCAGCACTGCATTTACACCAGCTAACAAACCTTGTGAAGCTGCTTCTTCGTAACCGGTGGTGCCATTAATTTGGCCGGCAAAAAAGAGTCCGGGAAGGTGTTTGTTTTCTAGCGAAGTTTTTAGATCGCGAGGATCAAAGAAGTCGTATTCGATGGCATAACCCGGGCGAGTGATATGCGCTTTTTCAAAACCGGAGATACTGCGAACTAAATCCAACTGCACATCAAAGGGCAGGCTGGTGGAAATACCATTTGGATAGAGTTCGTTGGTTTCCAAACCTTCAGGCTCAACAAAAATCTGATGTGAGTCTTTATCAGCGAAGCGAACGATCTTGTCTTCAATCGAAGGGCAATAGCGTGGGCCAATGCCCTCAATTACACCGGTAAACATCGGTGAGCGATCCAAACCCTTGCGAATAATTTCATGGGTTTTTTCAGAGGTGTGGGTAATCCAACAACAGGTTTGTTCCGGGTGTTGTTCAACCGAACCAAGGAAGCTCATCACGGGTTCTGGTTTGTCTCCCCATTGCTCTTGCATCACCGAAAAATCAACACTGAGTGCATCGATACGTGGCGGGGTACCGGTTTTTAAACGATCTACACGTAAGGGCAATTCACGTAACCGGTCGGCCAGTTTGATCGATGGCGGATCTCCGGCTCGACCAGCGGAATGGTTTTCCAATCCAATATGAACTTTGCCACCAAGAAATGTGCCTGTGGTTAATACCACCGAAGGCGCATTGAATTGCATTCCCATATTGGTAATCACACCAACAACCCGGCCGTTGTCGATGGCTAAATCGTCAACGGCTTGCTGGAAAATGCTTAGGTTTTCTTGGTTTTCTAAAATACCGCGGATGGCTTGGCGGTAGAGAACGCGATCTGCTTGAGCTCGAGTGGCGCGAACCGCTGGGCCTTTACGTGAGTTGAGCAAGCGGAACTGAATACCCGCTTGATCGGTAGCCAAAGCCATAGCTCCGCCTAAAGCATCAACCTCACGAACCAGATGGCTTTTGCCAATGCCACCAATGGCTGGGTTACAGGACATTTGGCCAAGAGTTTCGACGTTGTGTGTTAGCAGGAGTGTGCTGGCACCCATGCGGGCAGCAACAAGCGCCGCTTCGGTACCTGCGTGGCCTCCTCCAACAACAATCACATCGTAATTCTGATTCATGGGAACTTGTTCATGCTGTTACTCAGCATCAATTTCAAATTTGGTCGCGCATTATGCTTGCAGTCTGAGCAAAGGCCAAATCTTTGATTTTCAGTAAGTTATTAATATTTATATATGAATGTATATGGATAGATAGAAGCACTATTGTTGTTATTACTACTGAAGCCTTTTCCGGTGGATAAGACTTGTTCTTGCTTGGGAATCAAAAGCTTAGACGAAGTATAAGCAGACAAATAAGTCTTAACTAAACAGCGAATCTCTTGGGTGTGTCCTGTGGTTAGTTTTGGGTCACATTACTGCCACAAAATCTATACTCCTCTCGTTCACAATTAACTCACAGGATGTACCTATGCAAAAAAGGATAAGTATTTTCTTTTAGTACTTCTGTGGACAAGTTGTTCTTTGTCTGAGGTTAACTTTGTATCTACTTTCCGACACAGAAACTGGAGAAGATCTCTCCGAGCAAGTCGTCTGTGGTAAAGACGCCGGTAATACTTTGCAGGTGGGTGTGGGTAAGTTTGAGTTCTTCCGCAATCAATTCGCCGGCTTGTTCGTTTAAAAGCAGGTTCAAGGCGATATCAATATGTTGTTGTGCTGACTCAAGCGCATGGATATGACGCGTTCTTGCAGAAAAAGCAGGCTCGGTATCGGTAAGGCCAGCGATATCCTTAAGGTGGAGGGTTAGCTGCTTTAAACCGCGAGCTTGTTTGAGGCTGGTGCCAAAAGTTGGCAAAGCGTTTTTGTTTGAATCCTCTGTTTCCGACCAAAGCCCCTCAGCATCACCAGATAGATCGATCTTGTTGGCTACCAATGTGATTTTAACCTTGTCCTGCAGGCCGGGTTGGTAGGTCTCGATCAGATCGAGTGCTTGCTGCCCTTTGCTTTGGCTGGCATCAAACATAATCAACAAATGATCCGCTTTAATGGCCGATTCGATGGCGCGCTTGATGCCCATCTCTTCTACCGCGTCTGGGTTGGCATTCAGGCCAGCGGTATCGGTGATGGTGACCGCTAGGCCGTCCAGATCAATGGTTTCGGACAGAGTGTCTCTGGTGGTGCCGGCGATATCGGTAACGATGGCTCGGTCGGTTCCGGAGAAGTAATTTAATAAGCTGGATTTTCCGGCATTGGGGGCGCCCAGAATTACGAGGCTCAGGCCATCTAATAATTTTTGCCCACGCTTACCCTCTTCCAGGCAATCACTCAGATCGCTTTGCACTTTATTCAGCGCTTTTTCAATTTTGCCGTCGCTGAGAAAGTCGATTTCTTCCTCGGCAAAATCAATGGAAGCTTCGACGTATTTGCGCAATTCGACTGCTTGATCAGCTATGCCATTAACAATTTTGGAGAACACACCCTCAAGGGATTTGGTCGCCGCACGGGCCGCCGACTCACTGCCGCTGGCAATGAGGTCTGCTATGGCTTCCGCCTGGATGAGGTCGATGCGACCGTTCAAAAATGCCCGTTGGGAAAATTCACCCGGCTCAGCTAAACGAGCACCTAACTGCATACATTCGCGGATCAGTCGTTTGAGAGTAACCGGGCTACCGTGGGCTTGAATCTCAACAACGTCTTCGCCGGTAAAGGAGTTGGGTTGAGGGAAAAACAGACAGACACCAGAATCAATCACTTCTCTAGGAGAGGATTCGACTGCTTCGGCCAGCGCACTATTCAGATATGAGAATTTGGCTAGGCGAGGTTGCAACTGCCCTACCCCAAGAGCCTCAGCAATCGCCAGACTCTTGGCGCCACTTAGGCGGATAACGCCAATGCCGGATTTACCCGGGGCAGTAGCTAGAGCAACTATGGTGTCACTAGTGGGAGCCACCATATTTAGCTCTCTTTCGGATCAGCCTTTTCGATACTGCGAGTGATATACCACTGCTGGGCAATAGACAAAATGTTGTTGCTCACCCAGTAGAGCACCAAACCCGCCGGGAACCACATAAACATAAAGGTAAACATGAAAGGCATCATCTGCATGACCTTAGCCTGGGTTGGATCCGGCGGTGCGGGGTTAAGACGCATCTGGAACCACATGCTGACACCCATAACCACCGGCAGAATAAACCAGGGGTCTTTGGCGGATAGATCGACGATCCAACCAAAGAAAGGTTCGTGGCGTAATTCAACGCTTTCTCTTAATACCCAATACAGCGCGATAAACACAGGCATCTGAACCAGGATAGGCAAACAACCACCTAAAGGATTAATTTTTTCCTTTTGGTACATGCGCATCATCTCTTGCGAGAACTGCTGCTTGTCGTCGCCGTAGCGTTCTTTCAAGGCCGCCAGTTTGGGCTGAATCTTGCGCATACGCGCCATGGATTTGTAGCTGGCTTCGGAGAGTTTGAAGAATAGAAGTTTCACAAAGAGGGTGAGCAAAATAATGCATATGCCCCAGTTGGCAATGCCACCAAATACTTGGCTATCCAGACCGAATGATTTGAATTGACCTTCGTGCAGGAAGTACAACACCGCATAGATAGGCTGAGCAGCCCACCAGACCCAACCGTAGTCGACGGTTAGATCCAGATGCTCGCTAATGTCGCGTAATCGGTATTGGTCTTTGGGGCCAGCGTAAAAGCCAGCACTCAAACTCTGCTGTGTTCCGGGCGCAACCTGTATCGGGGTTTGTGTAAAACCTATGTAATAGAGACCGTTGCTGGCTGATTGGCGCAGGTTGTATTCCATGGCGTAGTCGGAATCGGGTATCCAGGCGCCAAGGAAATAGTTCTGTAATAAGGCGGCCCAGCCGGTATCTACGGTTTCGCTGAAGGATTCGTCGCGAAGATCACCAAAATCGAATTTTCTATAGCGATTGTCGGGTGTGGTAATAGCAGCGCCGACAAATGGTTTCATGCCCATACCGCCGGTGGACGGAGGAGTGTAATCGTCCCGTTTAATCTGAGCGTAAAAAGCAGCGGACCAGTTTTCGGTGCTGCGATTATTGATTAGATACTCAACACCGATGAGGTAATCTCCGCGGTTGAGCGTTAGTCGTTTGGTTATCTGTACGTCGCCCTGCTGATAGAGCAAATCGAGAACCACCTGATCACGACCTTCGGCCAATGTTAGATTTGAGCTAGAGGCTATAAAGGTAGGTCGACCCGCTGAGGTATCGGTTCCATTGATTCCCACTAACCCACTTTGCGCGACATAGACGTGGTTAACGTTATTGGCGAGCAGTGCTATTGGTTCGCCGTCCAAAGTGTCCATGTGCTCTAGTAGTCTGGCCCCTACAATATCTCCACCGACAGGATCGATTTGCAGTTCGAGAACGTCGTTGGCAAATTGGATGAGGTTGGAGCTGCTTGGTGCGGATTGCGGGATGGGCGCATCGACATTGGCGATAATGGCAGAGGGGATTTCATCCGCCGCTGGAACGCTTAGGCTCTGAGCGGCTGTGACACTGGGTATTTCACCTGCTTCTTCGAGACGCAACGCAGCGGCTTCATTTGCCAATTGCAGCTGTTCGGTCTGAAATTCATCCCACTCCCTAAATAGCAGCAATATGACGGCAGCCATGCCGACCAAAAGGACGCCACTAATAAAATCAAATTTCTTCAAGGGGTTTCACCTAGGTTGTGTTGGTTCAGGGCAGAATCGTCTTTGTTGTTCCGCGCCCTTTGATTCTGAGAAACGGGAACCGGATCGATACCGCCGGGATGAAAAGGGTGGCATTTTAAGCATCGACAGGCCGCGAGGTAACCCCCTTTAAAAATTCCGTGTATTTGCAGGCTTTCCTTGGCGTAGTTTGAGCAACTTGGATAGAAGCGGCATCGAGGGCCCAATAGAGGGCTGATCAATTTTTGATAAAGCCCAATAAGAAACAAAAACAACCACAAAAGCGGTCTGACAAGCAGCGGAGTGCTTGGCGAGATGACCGCCCTACTCTCCGTATCTTGCTGCTTATTTTTCTGCTGCATTTTCGGCTGCTCTCAATGGTTCGTTAGCGACTTGTTCTGTGTTCAGCGTGGCACTGGTATTTGTTGCCCTTTTTCTGGCAATCGTTTCAAACATGTCATCGATAAGCTTGCGCAGTTCTTTGACCGGCATTTCACCAGCTCCCGGCCGGGTTAGCACAACACAGTCCATACCTTGCAATATCGATTGCAGATGTCGGAAAGATTCTCGAACAACACGCTTGATTCGATTTCTATCATGAGCATGGCGCACAAACTTTTTGCGCATAACCAAACCCAGACGGGCGTATTCTAGATCGTTAGTTTTTGCCAACACCAGAATGGCGGGAGAGCCTACGCGGAATTCATTCTGGTCAAAAACCGATTGGAATTCTTTAGGGCTTTTTAGTCGATGTTGGGGGCGGAATTTGTAGCGGAGCACGATTTTGCCCGAAACGGCTTAGCCCACTATTTCCTTTTACCTTTTATGCAGGATAGTTGTGCAGTAAAGGTTAAGCAGGAAAGGCAGTGCGCTTAAAGAGCGACCAACTAGGCGCTCAGTTCTTTTCTGCCTTTGGCTCGACGTCTCGCCAACACTTTGCGGCCGTTGGCTGAAGCCATGCGTGCACGAAAGCCGTGAGTTCGCTTACGACGAATGTTGCTTGGCTGAAATGTTCTTTTCATCGGACTGCTTCCGTATTCTCAAATTGGGTGGCTGTGCAGCAATTTCTACTGCGCTTTCCCACCATTTCTAATATGGTGCGAATGGGGCGCGCGATTCTAAGCAACCCACCCCAATAAATCAATGAATCCTCGAAAAATAGTGGCTCAACCGAGTTACTTAGAAAATAGTTATCTCGCCGCACATGCTGATAGCTGGAATTAATACCTTGATGGGCACTTTTTGACAAAGTGAATTTCAAGCGATATCTGATACTTCACTGCCAATTCACTGTTAACTCACAGGTTATCCACAGAAAAACAGGAATATCCAGTTGAGCTGGGGATAGAAGTCAAAATCACCTGATTTCGTTGACGTTATATAACGCACTGAAAAACAACAACAATTCGTGATTATCGAGGGGCTTTACCGCACCTTGGGGTTGTGGATAAAATCGCCGCTCGAATAATAATTCAGGTTCCATCTTCCCAGATGGATAACTTTTCCTCGACACGGATTGTTAAGGGATAAACGTGATCGGCGCAAGACGATTGAGAGCGAAAAGAGGTTTTATCGGTGTCTACCCTTCTTTGGGAAAAGTGCAGCAATGCGCTTCAAGATGAATTACCGGAGCAACAATTTAATACATGGATTCGCCCACTGAGGTCTCAGGAGGGCAACGGGGAACTGCGCTTGCTTGCGCCAAACCGATTTGTATTGGATTGGGTAACGGAAAAGTTTTTATCCCGTATCCGTACAATCCTGGGTGAGTCATCCGGCGAGCCTCCGCGTGTAATACTCGACTTGCAAGATTCCAATGCAGAAATACCTTCTCTGAGTTTTGGCAAAGCGCTGAACCTTGGCAGCACAAAATCTACGCCAAAAAGAAAAACTTCTTCAGACGCACATTCAAATGAAGAGAACAAACCCCACTCTCTGATGGGCACCAGTCGATCAAATCTGGATAACCAATTTAGTTTTCAAACCTTCGTTGAAGGTAAGTCCAATCAGTTGGCGCTGGCTGCGGCTAAGCAGGTGGCTGAAAATCCGGGGGAGGGCTATAACCCACTATTTATATACGGCGGTGTTGGCTTGGGTAAAACCCACCTAATGCAAGCGGTGGGCAATGAGCTAAAACGCAAGAATCCCAATGCTCGTGTGCTGTATTTACATTCCGAGCGTTTTGTTGCCGATATGGTGAAGGCTCTGCAGCTGAATGCCATCAACGACTTCAAACGTTTTTATCGTTCTGCCGATGCGCTGCTGATCGATGACATTCAATTTTTTGCCAACAAGGATCGAAGTCAGGAGGAGTTTTTCCACACTTTTAATTCTTTGCTGGAATCGCGACAACAAATGATTATGAGTTGCGATAGATATCCAAAAGAAATTGACGGTCTGGAAGAGCGATTAAAGTCCAGATTTGGCTGGGGTTTGACCGTCGCTGTTGAACCGCCTGAGCTGGAAACGCGAGTTGCTATCCTGATGAATAAAGCCCAGCAGGCGAAGATGGATCTGCCCACAGACGCAGCCTTTTTTATAGCTCAGCGTATCCGCTCAAATGTTCGAGAGCTAGAAGGCGCGCTTAAGCGCGTGATGGCAAGTGCTCACTTCACTGGCGAGCCGGTGACTCTGGATTTGATTAAGGAATCCCTTAAGGATCTGCTTGCCATGCAGGACCGTTTGGTCACAGTAGAGAATATTCAACGCACGGTAGCGGAGTATTATCAGATCAAACTGAGTGACCTGATGTCGAAGAAACGCACTCGATCTTTGGCTCGTCCACGACAAGTGGCTATGGCATTGTCGAAGTCTCTGACTAATAATAGCTTGCCTGAAATCGGTACCGCTTTTGGCGGCCGAGATCACACGACTGTATTGCATGCATGCCGCAAAATTAAGGAGCTCGAAGAGAGCAGTGCGGATATGCGGGAAGACCTGAAAAACCTAAATCGAACCCTAAGTCATTAGCGAGCCCTAGGAATAATCACAGATGAAATTTTCGACTGATAGAGAGTCACTACTAAACGCATTGCAATTGGTTGCCGGTGTTGTTGAGCGTCGACAAACATTGCCCGTTTTATCAAACGTATTGGTGGTGGCCGAGGACGGCAAGCTAGAGCTTACCGGTACCGACCTTGAGGTCGAGATTGTCTCCAGGGTTCAGGGTGTGCATGTGGATACCGCTGGTTCCTCCACGATTCCTGCACGCAAATGGTTGGATATCTGTCGATCCTTGCCCGAAGGTAGTGATATCAGTGTGCAACTGGAAGGTGAGCAGGTTGAAGTGGTGAGTGGTCGCAGCCGTTTTATGCTGAGCACGCTTCCAGCCAGCGAATTCCCGAACGTCGAGGGCGGTCAAAATCTGGTTGGTTTTAAAGTCAGCCGCGGCACCCTTAAAACCATGATTGAAAAAGTGGCCTTTTCTATGGCCCATCAGGATGTCCGCTATTATTTAAACGGTATGTTGATTGAGCATACCTCTGAGCACTTGCGCATGGTTGCCACTGACGGCCATCGCTTGGCTATGGTTACTTCCGCGAGTGCTAGCGATGGTGCGGTTGAGACATCACAATCCATATTGCCGCGCAAGGGCGTGATGGAATTGGCCCGATTGTTAGACGATTCTGAAGATGAGGTGGAGATTTCGATTGGCTCCAACCATTTCCGTCTACTTTCGGCGGAGATGGAATTTACCTCTAAATTGGTTGATGGAAAATTCCCGGACTATCAAAAGGTGGTTCCCCAGGGAGGCGACAAGGAAATATTGTCGAACCGACAGAGCTTAAAAGCCGCGTTTTCTAGGGCATCGATTCTTTCAAACGAGAAATATCGCGGCGTGCGGCTGCAGTTGAGCCAAGATCTCTTGCGCATTACTGCCAACAATCCCGAGCAAGAGCAGGCGGAAGAAGAGGTCGGCCTCGATTATTCTGGCGGTGATCTGGAAATTGGATTTAACGTTAGCTATTTGATTGATGCCATGAATGCGCTTGATGGCGAAGACGTGCGCGTAACCCTTAGCGATTCAAATAGTAGCGCTCTGGTGGAAAACCCCCAGGATGAAACGACCAAGTATGTCGTTATGCCCATGCGGCTCTAAATCGAGACTCTTGGTTTTTCTGCGTACAGGATCATTCACTGAATGAAAATACTCTCCGTAGAGATTCAAAATCTGCGGAATCTTCAAGCTGCCAGTTTGACCCTCTGCCCCGGCCACAATGTTCTGGTTGGCGATAACGGTGCTGGCAAGACCTCTGTTCTTGAGGCAGTTCATCTTCTGGGTTACGGCCGAAGCTTTCGCTCGCGGCAGCCCAAGGATCTTATTAGCAAGCAACAATCCGAACTGGTGGTTAGCTGTAGCTTTATCGATGCTGAGGGTCGAGAGAGTAGGGCGGGCATAAGCAAAAGCAGCGCAGCGGTTTCTGAAGTGAGATTGAACGGCGCTAGTCTGACTTCTTCCGCTGAGCTGGCTGCCAGCTTTCCCGTAGTAGCTATCGAGAGCAGTTCTTTTGACCTGCTGGATGGCGGGCCAAAGGAGCGGCGCCAAGCATTGGATTGGGGTGTGTTCCACGTGGAACATTCCTTCGCGCGGCTTTGGAAAGATTACCGGCGCATCTTGGCGCAGCGCAACGCGCAATTAAAAATAAGTGACGATATGTCAGATTATTCCGTTTGGAATCAAGGGCTTGCCGATCTGTCAGAGCAGATAGATAGACTGCGAAAAGAGTATTTTGATGAATTTCTGCCGGTATTCCAGCATTTGCTAAACGACCTTGGTCCCGAATTGGGAGAAGTAAGCTTGCAGTATCAGCGCGGCTGGAGTGACGACAAAGAGCTGATGCAAATACTTGAGCAGCGGTTTAAGAGAGATCGGTTCGAGAAGCGAACAACCAAAGGCTGTCATGCAGCTGACCTCGAATTTGCCATTGAAGGAGGTCTGGCACGAGACCGACTTTCGCGTGGACAGAAAAAGATATTGGTAATTGCGTTCAAGTGTGCCCAAGCAAGCCTGTATAATTCGGCAACAAAGAACAGCTGTGTTTTGTTACTCGACGATTTGGCTTCAGAGCTGGATGCGGACAAGTGGCAAAAGGTTTTAGCCGCCCTGGATGAGAGCGGATGCCAAACCCTACAAACCTATACGGAACTAGAGAGTAATCGGTTTCAAGGCGCTGAAGGAATAGAGGGAGGCGAGGGGCAGAGTCGGGAAATGAAAATGTTCCACGTGAAACAGGGAGAGATTTTTCCGGCCAGCCCTTGATTAGTTATAGAGAGCATAGCTTTAGAAAGTTCAGACAGAATAATTAAACCTCGGAGAGCGCCTTGAGCGAAGAAACGACCGAAGACAACAATACAGACTACGATTCCTCCAGTATTAAGGTCCTTAAGGGCCTCGACGCAGTACGTAAGCGGCCTGGCATGTACATCGGTGATACCGATGACGGCACCGGGCTGCATCATATGGTGTTCGAGTTGGTGGACAACTCCATCGATGAAGCACTTGCTGGACACTGTTCAGAAATCAAAGCAGTTATTCATGCCGATGAATCCATAACCGTTTCTGATAATGGTCGTGGCATTCCAGTGGATATGCACGAAGAGGGCGTATCTGCGGCTGAAGTTATTATGACGGTACTGCATGCCGGCGGTAAGTTTGACGACAATAGCTATAAGGTTTCCGGTGGTTTGCACGGTGTGGGTGTTTCAGTAGTTAATGCTTTGTCCGAGAAGCTACACCTGACAGTCCGTCGTGAAGGCAAAGTTTATGAGCAGTCTTATTCTCACGGTGTTCCCGATGCCCCACTAAAAGAGGTAGGGAAAACGGATAGTTCCGGCACCGAAGTTCACTTTTTGCCTTCGAGAGAAACCTTTACCAACGTCAAATATCATTTTGAGCAACTCGCTAAGAGATTACGCGAGTTGTCTTTCCTAAATAGTGGTGTACGCATTGTTTTGCAGGATGAGCGTGATGGCCGCGAAGAAGTTTATGAATATGAAGGCGGTCTAAGAGCTTTTGTTGAACATCTTCATGTCAATAAAGTGCCAATTAACAAGGTCGTGCATTTCAATAAATTCCGCGAGGAAGACGGTGTCGGTGTTGAAGTAGCACTGCAGTGGTCTGACGCCTATCAGGAAAATATCTACTGCTATACCAATAATATTCCTCAAGGCGATGGTGGTACTCACCTTGCCGGTTTCCGCAGTGCGCTGACGCGAAGCCTGAATCAATATATTGAAAAAGAAAATGCGGCCTCTAAGAACAAGGTTTCTACAACCGGAGACGATGCTCGTGAAGGGCTAACGGCCATTATCTCGGTCAAGGTTCCCGATCCAAAATTCTCCTCACAAACTAAAGACAAATTGGTTTCTTCTGAGGTTAAAACAGCGGTAGAACAAGAGGTTGGCGCTGCTCTGCAAGAGTATCTGATCGAAAACCCAGCTGAAGCTAAAGCTATTGTTGGCAAGATGCTGGAAGCAGCGCGCGCTCGAGAAGCAGCGCGCAAAGCACGGGATATGACCCGCCGTAAGGGCGCATTGGATATTGCCGGTCTGCCCGGCAAGTTGGCAGATTGCCAAGAGAAAGATCCAGCTTTGTCAGAGCTCTACCTGGTGGAGGGTGATTCAGCGGGTGGTTCAGCAAAACAGGGTCGGGATCGACGAACTCAAGCGATCTTGCCGCTCAAGGGTAAGATACTCAACGTCGAAAAAGCTCGCTTTGATCGTATGTTGGGATCTGCCGAAGTGGGCACCCTGATTACCGCACTAGGCTGCGGAATTGGTAAAGACGAGTTTGATATCGCAAAGCTTCGCTATCACCACATCATTATCATGACGGATGCCGACGTGGATGGGGCGCATATCCGCACCCTGCTCCTAACCTTTTTGTTCCGCTATCTGCATGAATTGGTGGAAGCTGGACATATCTACATTGCGCAACCGCCGCTGTACAAATTGGCGAAAGGCAAAAACGAGCAATATCTAAAAGATGACGATGCGCTGATCGAGTTTCTCACTTCAAGTGCGTTGGAAGAATCTAGCCTGCACGTCAATGCAGATGCCCCAGCCATCCAGGGGCCAGCTCTGGATGTTTTGGTCCGTGAGTATCGCTCGGTTATGAACATGATGGATCGGATGGACCGGGTACACCCGCGTTCGATCTGTGAAACTCTAATGATGCGACCCAAATACGGTTCCGCTGAAATGGGTGACGAAAAGAAAGCAGCCAAGTGGGTTGAAGAATGGCAACCGGCCCTACAGGAACTTTCCGATGGTCGTCAGCAGTACGAAGCACAGGTGAAGTTTGACGAAGAATACAGTCTCTACCTGCCCATCGTTGTTATCAAAGCTCACGGCATTGATCGTGATATCAACTTCTCAAAAGACTTCTTTGCCTCTGGCGAATACAAAGCCATATCCGAGCTGGGCGCCAAACTCAGCGGCATGATGGAAGAGGGCGCGCATGTTCGTCGCGGTGAAAAATCGCAACCAATATCCAGTTTTGGTGAAGCGCTTGAATGGATGATGCAAGAATCCCGACGTGGCTATTCCTTTCAGCGCTATAAAGGCTTGGGTGAAATGAATCCCGAGCAGCTTTGGGAAACCACCATGGATCCGGCTAATCGCCGATTGCTGCAGGTGACTATCGAAGACGCTATTGCAGCGGACCAGATATTTACCTGTTTGATGGGTGATCAGGTTGAGCCTAGAAGGGCGTTTATAGAGAAGAATGCTCTGTCCGTCGCCAACCTCGATGTCTAATTCTCGGGGTTGATCTTTTCTATTCTGGTGGCGTTAAAATCCTGCTCAGTTGGTCACCTACTAATTGTAGGCTCCCGCCTTGCGCGGCGTTTCTTTGTTGTAAGGGCCTAACCAGAAAAGAAAATCTCTAACCCCTATATTTTGACCTGCTGAGGATTAGACAGCCATATTCAATACGTTAAAACGTAAGTGACCACCAACTAACAATCTTGATTTGTGGTCCTATCTTCCGGTAGCTTCGCGATTTCGCGAATCCAGTTTTCCGCTTGTTCAGTTAGCTCTTTTGCATTCCGCCCTGTGGTTTCGATGGGCTCCCCTATAAATACTTGGATAGTGCCCTTCGTGAACTTTCCACCCGGGCTCCAGCAGTTATGCGCTGTATGAGCGATGGGCAGTAGTGGAACACCAGCATCGATAGCCAATTTGGCACCCGTTCGAGTAAACCGTCGGTATTCGCCATAGGGAACACGCGTGCCTTCCGGAAATATAAGTACATTGACGCCCTTTTGCAGGCGCTGCATGCCCTTAGTTTCGATTTGCTTAATGGAGCTGCGCATATTTTTCCGGTCTATACCAATATGGCCGGAACCCCAAAGCGCCCAGCCAAAGAAGGGTATACGCAGCAGCTCCTTCTTCAAGATGCTGACGATGGGATTGAGAAGAAAACAAAAATACAGGGTTTCCCATTCGCTTTGATGGTTTGAAACCGCAACAAATGGGCCCTTAGGGATATGTTCTTTGCCTAGCACCTCAACTTTGATGCCTGTTGTTAAGCGCAGCAATGGACGACTGACTAAGTGGTTCCAGAGCGTTCCGATGGACAAGCACCAAGGCTTGGGCATAAGTTGCCCGAGGGTGATAACAAAAACCGAAGCCACAAATAGTGTCGGGATATAGAAAAGGTAATAGATGCCTTTCCGTAGCTTCATGAGGAGGGTTGCAGCTGCCCTAGCCGCCCAGTTCTGTTAGATCGGCAACCAACAATACCAGCTGCCTAACCTGATTGAGCAGTGACAAACGGTTTAAACGAAGATTTTTGTCCTCCGCCATCACCATAACGGATTCAAAAAAGGCCTCGAGCGGAAGCTGCAGTGAAGCCATTGCTGCCAGTGCTGAAGAAAAATCGCCACTTTGCAGTGCAGGAGTAATCGCCTGCCGGCTTTGTTCAACGGCGGCTGCCAGTGCTGACTCGGCCTTGTCTTCGAAGAGCGCAGCATTGAGGTCGGGAAGGTTAGTCAGATCAGCCTTGGCTAATATATTAGCCACACGTTTGTTGGTTGCTGCCAAGCTGGATGCGGCTTCGGAACCGGCAAAATCGCGCATTGCCTGGACGCGCCGATATATTTCATAGGGCGAGTTTTGTTCAACCTGACGCACGGCTCGGAAAATCTCCACGGCGGTGCCTTCGTCTTCGAACCAGGCGCGGAAGCGGTCGATGAGATAGGCGCGAACCTGATCAATCAGCTCGGCGCGTTCAACCGGTAATTTGTCGTAACTGTCATAGGCCGTACCAACGACTGCGCCCAAATCCAGTTGAATCTGATTGTCCACCAGAATATTAAGCACACCCAAGCTAGCTCTTCTGAGAGCAAAGGGGTCGCGTGAGCCCGTCGGCGGTTGATTGATACCAAAGATACCGGTGAGAGTATCGAGCCGTTCGGCCAAGGCGAGACAAACTCCCGTTGGCGTTTTGGGTAGGGCACCCCCAGCCTGCTTAGGCAAATACTGTTCGTAAATCGCCTCGGCAACCTGTGCCGGTTCGCCCATGGCGATAGCGTAATAGCGGCCCATCGTGCCCTGCAGATGATCAAACTCCTGCACCATATCGGTAACCAAGTCGCACTTGGCCAGTTCTGCAGCCCGCGCAACCAACTTAGAGTCGGCACCACAGCTGTCAGCCAAGTATTGGCCGAGTTTGCCGACCCGTGCACTTTTGTCTGCGAGACTGCCCAGATCGGCCTGAAATACAATCTTCTCGAGTTTGTTTTTGTGCTTATCTAGGGTCGTTTTTAGATCGGTATCGTAAAAGAATTTTGCATCTGCCAGACGTGGTCGAATAACTCGCTCGTTGCCATCAATAACTCTGGAAGGATCGCTGGATTCAATGTTGCTCACGGTAATAAATAGCGGCAGCAGTTTGTCGGCGCTATCAACTAAATGAAAATACTTCTGATGCTCACCCATGGAGGAAATCAGGGCTTCTTCGGGCACTTCAAGGAAGGCTTCATCAAATCGGCCACATAGCGCTACGGGCCATTCCACTAAGGCTGTGACTTCTTGCAAAATACCCGGAGAGATTACAGCTGTGCCGGCCGATTTTTTCGCCAGCTGGTTCACTTGCTCAACAATCAGGTTGCTGCGTTCTTCCATGTCTACAATAACTTTGGCGGCTTTGAGTTGATCTTGGTAAGTCTGGGCAGATTCGATTTCGATCCAGTTGTTGGAGTGGAAACGGTGTCCGCGAGTTTTGTTGCCCGCGGAGATACCCATAATGTCTGCTGTGACCGGATCAGTACCAAAAAGCAATACTATCCAATGCACGGGCCGTACAAATTCCTGCCGACCCGCTCCCCAGCGCATGCGCTTGGCGATAGGAAGTTTGCCAAGAGCTATCTCAATAATCTCTGCCAGAAGAGCTTCTGTTTTTTGACCAGTGCGGTTTTCGCTATAGGCCAGCCGCTCAACTTTGTCCGTTTCGATAAAGCCTAATTCGCTAACATCAGAAACTCCGCACTTGCGAGCAAAACCAAGGGCTGCTTGAGTTGGTGCACCCTCCGCATCAAAGGCGGCGGCTTTCGCGGGACCAAGCAATTCAATCGATTCATCGGGTTGAGATTCAGCCAGCCCCTCAACCACTAGCGCCAACCGCCGCGGTGTGGCGTAAGACTTGGTTCCGCTGTAGTCGAGGCGATGCTGTTTGAGTTGACGACCCAATTCTTTTTCAAAAGCGAGGCGCAGCTTGTCCAAGGATTTAGGTGGAAGTTCTTCCGTGCCGATTTCAACCAGCAGGCTTTTTCCAATGGAGTCGACCTGACTCACTTGACCTCCTCCGATGCTTTGATCGCCTGCTCAGCTAATTCTGCCGAAGCGAGAGGAAAACCCAGTTTTTTGCGGGTTTCAAAGTATGCGGAAGCCACGGATCGCGCCAGCGTTCGCACACGCAATATAAAGCGCTGCCGCTCTGTCACCGAGATAGCATGTCGCGCATCGAGCAGATTAAAAGCGTGGGAGGCCTTCATCACCATCTCGTACGCCGGCAGCGGTAACTCTGCGGTCAGGAGTTCTTGGCAGGATCTTTCGTATTGGTCAAAGCTTGTAAATAGAAAATCGACATCAGCCTGTTCAAAATTATAGGCCGACATCTCCACTTCGTTTTGATGAAAAACGTCACCATAGGTCACTGGTGTGCCGTCCGGCGCAACATTCCAGACCAGATCGTAAATGGATTCAACACCCTGCAAATACATGGCGATGCGTTCAAGGCCATAGGTGATCTCGCCGGAAACGGGAAAACATTCAAGTCCACCCACCTGTTGAAAGTAAGTAAATTGTGTGACTTCCATACCATTCAGCCAGACTTCCCAGCCGAGACCCCAAGCGCCCAGCGTGGGCGACTCCCAGTTGTCCTCAACAAATCGAATATCGTGTATTGATGGATCAATTCCAAGAAACTTCAGCGAATCCAAATACTTATCTTGAATGTCAGCTGGCGAAGGTTTCAAGATCACCTGAAACTGATAGTAGTGCTGCAGACGGTTTGGATTGTCGCCATAACGACCATCGGACGGACGGCGACAGGGCTGAACATAGGCGGCATTCCAACTCTCTGGACCTATTGCTCGCAAAAAGGTGGCCGGATGGAATGTTCCCGCACCTACTTCCATATCCAGCGGCTGCAAAACCACACAGCCCTGTTCAGACCAGAAGTCTTGCAGGGCGCCAATTAGCCCTTGGAATGTACTTGCCCTATTTTTGTCTGTCACAGCGGCACGTTCTACTTAGATTTGTTTCTTAAAAGGTGGGCGATTATAGCGGTAAGCTTAGCCGCGAAATAGCGGCGGCGGCGGTTAATTTGCGAAAGCAAAGTCAGGAAAGAAATTTGAAAAAAAGAAATTGGGGGAAAGCGCTGGTTGCTGGCCTCAATTTGGCTATCTATTGGTAAACTCTCGCGATGAAAGCCAAATTAGTAGAGCTTGTCCTGAGGGGGATAAGTCATTTCTCGATTCCAACCCAGCGCCGCATAGGAAATTGGTTGGGCCAACGCCTCTATAAAAAGCGGGGTCGCGATTACAAAATTACGGTTCAGAACATTGAGGCCTGTTTTCCGCAGATACCACCAGAAGAACAGGATTCGCTAGCCCTGAAAAGCTTACAGGCGACGGCGACCATGGCAATGGAAACACCAGCTGCCTGGTTCCGCGGGCAGAAATGGCGAGATAGGGCGGTAGTTGAGGTGGAGAATCGCGAGCTATTTGAAGAAGCCCTTGCAACAGGCAAAGGCATTATTTTGCTGGTGCCGCATTTTGGCAACTGGGAGCTGGCGGGCCAATGGGTGGCGTCATTTCGCAAAGTAACTGCGCTCTACGCAACACCTAAAATGGCGTCCCTCGATAAAATGCTGCGCAATGCGCGTGAACAAAAGGGTGAAAACGAGACCGTCCCGGCCACACCCCGAGGTGTTCTGGCCATTGTTAAAGCACTGTCTTCTGGTGGTATGACAATTATTCTGCCCGATCAGCAGCCGGCGCCAGAAGGTGGGATCTTCAGCCCCTTTTTTGGAGTGCAGGCGCTTACCGTGACATTGGTAAATCGTCTGGTGGTGAAAACTGACCCCATCGTATTAGTTGCCTACGCCCGGCGTGTGCAGGGTGGGCACGTTATTGGCTTTCAAAAGCCGGAACCGGAAATCTATTCTACGGAACCACAGGTTTCAGTTGATGCCATGAATCGCAGCATCGAGCAATTGATTGTCACTGCGCCGGAACAATACCAGTGGGAATACAAAAGATTCCGCAGGCAACCCGAGGGATCAGCAAAGTTCTATTCTTGATGTGTAGGCTGTTCGGCTGTGTAAAGTTCTGTCCCAAGTGTTAAGAGTAGGTTAAAGCAGTTGGTCTTTCCCTAGAAACAGGCATAGAATTGATCGGGTTAAGACCTCTAATGAGAGGAGCCGATGAAAGCTTATCCCCAAAACACCTACCCAGTTGCCCTCATTGTTTGCCTCTGCACCATGCTGTTTTCAGGCGCATTGCAAGCGCAATTTGTCACAATATTCGGCGGAAATTTCGCCCACGACTGCTATCAAACCGCGGCCTATGCCACACGTATATCCGACGCCAACCGGCAGGATCTGGAAGATTGCAATATGGCCATTAGCCAGGGCCGTCTAAACAGAAGGGATCTGACTGCGACCTATATCAACCGCGGTATTATCAACGTACATATCGGCCTTATAGGTCAGGCCGAAGAAGACTACCTGACAGCGCTGGATATGTCCGATCGAACGCCCGAGACCTTTTTAAATCTCGGCAATCTGCAATTTATGATGCAGAATTTTCAAGGCGCATTAGCTGATTACAACCACGCAGAAGATTTGGGATTTAACCAGTCGCATATTTTGTATCTCAACCGTGGCATGGCTTTGTATCGCTTGGGCCGGTTAGATGAAGCGGAAGTCGAATACAACAAGGCTTTGGAAATTCGGCCGACCTGGCTGCAAGCCATAGACAAAATAGAGCAGTTGCAACAGAAAAGAGTCGAACTAGCCGAAGAGGCTGCCTTAACGCGCTAGTTTGTTCAGGTTTGGCCTTTGATAAATGCCTATTTCTGCCAAAACATGGGCACAAAGAGCACGATCAGGGTGAAGAGTTCCAGTCGTCCCAATATCATGGAAAAGCACAGAACCCATTTTGAAAAATCCGGGATGGACGCGTAGCTGTAGGTAACTTCACCAAGGCCAGGGCCTAGATTATTCAGCGTTGCGGCTACGGCTGACCAAGCCGTGACATAGTCCAACCCGCTCGCCAGTAGCACCAGCACCGTGGCATAAAAGACGATTAAATAGGCGCCAAAAAACCCCCAAATTGCATCGGCAATGCGCGCGTCAACAGGGCGTTTGCCTACCTTAATGGGCACGACGGCACTAGGGTGAATCAGTCGCGTGATCTCCCGCAATGTTTGCTTGGCCAGAATTATCATACGACCTATTTTTATACCGCCCCCCGTGGATGCCGCGCAGGCACCAAAGAAGCTCAGGAACAAAAGGAAGAATGAAATATGTTCGGGCCAGGTGCTTAAATCGGAGGCAGTGAAGCCGGCGGTGGTCATGATGGAAACCGTATGGAACACGCCCTGAAGTAGAGTCGCCGAAGTTTCAAATTGATTGGCGATCAGTAGTCCGATGGTGACAAAAATCGCGCTAGCACCTAGCAGCAGTAGATAAACCTTGGCTTCGCTGTCTTTTAGATAGTGGCGTAGCGTTAGTCTATATAGGGCGACATAGTGCAAACCAAAGTTCAGCCCTGATACCACAGTGAAAAAGATACAGATGCTCAGAATTAAATTACCGTTGTAGTCCGGGCTGTTTAGAAAGTAGCCCATGCTGGCGTCGTGTGTGGAAAAACCGCCGATGGAGACCGTCGAAAAACTGTGGCCAATGGCGTCGAAACTGGTCATGCCGGCGAGCTTGTAGGCAATGGCGCAGGCGATGGTGAGCACCAAATAAACATAAAACAGGGCTTTGGCGGTTTCACCTATTCGCGGTGTGAGCTTGGCATCTTTAACCGGCCCAGGAACTTCAGCTCGATACAGCTGCATTCCGCCAATACCCAGCATCGGTAGAATTGCCAATGCGATTACAACGATACCTATACCACCCAGCCACTGCAGCATCTGTCGGTAGAACAGAATGGATTCAGGCAGTTCATCTAGGTGCCCAATGACAGTGGCTCCGGTGGTGGTGAGCCCGGAAATAGATTCAAAAATACTGTCCGTGACGGAGATATGAGGCTCTTCACTGAGAATAAAGGGCAGCGAACCAATGATGCCCAGCACTACCCAGAACAGCACGGTAATCAGGAACCCATCCCGAGATCTCAGCTCGCTATGTCTCTGACTAAAGGGTATCCACAGGCAAGCACCCAAAGTCAGGGTGATTATCAAAGAATATACAAAGGCGGCTGAGGAGCCGTCTTGATGGAACAGCGATACAACTAAGGGGATCAGATAGCTGGTGCTGAAGAGCATCAGCAATATGCCAAGAACCTTAAGAATTACGCCGTAGTTCATCTGTTAAAAGAAACTGATACTGACGGAGAAAAGGTGTTCGATTTTGCGGATATGATCTTTGTCTGAAACAAAAATAATCAGGTGATCTTCGTCTTCGATGACGATGTCGCCAGTGCCCATCAGCACTTGCGCCTTGGTATCAATGTCGCGCACAACGCAGCCGATAGTGGCGCCTTCCGGAAGTTTGATCTCGGAAATGCAGCGCCCAACGACCTTGGATGATTTGGAATCACCGTGGGCGACAATCTCCATGGCCTCTGCTGCACCGCGTCTCAGCGAATGAACCTTCACGGTGTCACCGCGGCGCACAAAGGCCAAAAGCGCACTAGTCGTAATCTGTGAAGGTGAAATAGCGATATCGATGTCGCCACTGCTTTGCATCAGATCCACATAGACGGGGTTGTTGATCAGGGTAATTACTTTGCCCGCTTTCAGCCGCTTGGCCAGCATGGAGGAGATTATGTTGGCGGCATCACTATTGGTCAGGGCGAGGAAAACATCGACAGTCTCGATGCCCTCTTCTTTGAGCAGATCCTGATCGGAGGAACTGCCATTTAATACGATAGTTTTATGCAGGCGCTCGGCGATGAAATTACATCTGTCCGCATCCAGTTCGATGAGCTTGACCTGATAGTCATTCTCCAGCGCTTGTGCAACCCTAAAACCAATGTTGCCGCCGCCGGCAATAACGATGCGGCGGTAGGGCTTTTCTTTATTGGCGAGTTCGGCCATGACCTGGCGAATGTGTTTTTTGGCGGCAAGGAAAAATACCTCGTCACCGGATTCAATCAGCGTACTGCCTTCAGCCAGAATAGGTCGATCATGGCGATAGATCGCGGCCACCCGGGTTTCGGCTTTGCCCAGCTGGGCCACTAGATCCTTAATCTGTTTACCGACCATGGGGGCGTCGGGCTGAGCGCTGACAGCAACTAACTGCACCTGATTGTTGGCAAATTCCTTAACCTGCAGGGCTCCGGGTTGATGAATTAGTTGCACCAAATGTTCAGTGACCAATTGTTCGGGCGTGATGGCGACGTCAACGGGCATATCGTCGGCACCAAAGAGCAACTTCTTGATTCGATCATTGGTATAACCGACAGAGCGGATGCGGGCGATTTTGTGTGGAGTGTGATAAATCGAATGTGCAATCTGGCAGGCAACCATATTGGTTTCGTCGTAGCCGGTGACAGCCACCAACATATCAGCGTCTTCGATGCCGGCTTGTTCCAGAATTTCCGGATGAGATCCCCAGCCGCACACCGTTTGAATATCCAGGCGGTCGCCCAGCTCACTTAATAGTTCTTGATTTGAGTCCACCAAGGTGACGTCATTTGATTCGCTGGCAAGATTGGTGGCAATGGTACTGCCAACCTGCCCGGCTCCTAGTATGACTATTTTCATTCTTCTCTATACCTCGGACCGCTTTGCGATAAGCGCATAATAAAAGCCATCCTGTCGTTCCGCCATGGGTAGCAACTGAATTCCGGGATCGCATTGAATGGCACCTTCCAATTTGATCGGAATATGCTCTAGGTCTACCCGGTCCCGAGCAAAGTGGTTCACCACATCTTGATTTTCTGATTTCAAAATCGAGCAAGTGATGTAAAGCAGTTTGCCACCCGGCGCCAGCGTTGGCCACAGGGCATTGAGTAATTCGATTTGGCGCTCGCGAAAGCCACTAATATCTTCAGGTGTTCGCAGGTGTTTAATGTCGGGGTGGCGTCGAATTACGCCGGAGCCAGAGCAGGGCACATCCAATAATATGTAATCGAAACATTGGGTTGACCACCACGTATCTGTTTGACTGGCGTCAGCGACCTGAATTTCAGCCGAGTACTTGAGTCTATCGAGATTCTCTCGCACCCGGGAGATGCGGTTTTCATCAATATCTAGAGCGACTAGGTCAATGTCCGAGCAATATTCCAACAGATGCCCGCTCTTGCCACCCGGGGCGGCACAGGCATCCAGAACAGGGCAAGCTCCCGTCGCATCAAGTAGATAAGCTGCTAGTTGAGCGCCCTCGTCCTGCACTGACGCTAAGCCCTCCTCAAAGCCGGGAATGCGATGCACTCCAGCGGGGCTGTCTAATTGCACCGCGGACTCACAAGTCTGGCCAGCGCTGGCGCCGATGCCCACTTCGGTCAACTTAGCCATGAAGGAAGCACGATCTCCGCGCTGCAGGTTGACTCGCAGTGTCATGGGCGGGCGGGAGTTGCCAGCGGTAAAAATTTGATCGGCCTGTGTCGGCCACTGCCGCTCGATACTATTGATAAGCCATTGCGGATGAGCCGAATCGAAAACTTTATTGCCGCTCAATTCTGCCTCAATTGGCTCCTTCTCCCGCAGGTAATTCCGCAGAGCGCCATTTAATAGAGAGGTTGCCCAGGGCTTTTTCAGCTGTTTTGCAGCCTGCACGGTCTCTGAAACTGCGGCGTGATCCGAGACACGTAAATGGCGAATTTGATAAAGGCCGATTAGCAGTAGCGCCAGAACATCCGCATCTTTTTCCTTTAACCCCTTGTGCAGAAGCTTTTCGGCGAGTATTTCCAATGCAGGCAAATACCTCAGGGTGCCATAACAAAGCTCGGAAATTAGTCCGCGGTCTGGATCCTCAAGATCGATGGAATCGAGGTTCAGCGCGCTTTGCTTGCGCAGAACCGGCGCTAGTTGGAGAGAGGCGCGAGCGCGGGCGTTTTGCAATTTCTATGGGTTCCCGCTCTGTCCGCTTGAATCAGTTTTGTCCAGATTTTCGTTCCCCAAGAAAGTCCCAACTTGAAAGCGACTGGCGTTGCCTCGCAGTAGCTCGGCGACAGCGGTGGGGGTTTTCCCCGGTAACTGCAGCTCTTTCAGGCGCAAAATTCCTTGCCCGCATTGAATATCAATTCCCTCGGCATTAGCAGCGCATATTTGACCGACCACGCCAGCCTCACTGTTTCTATCATCTGGTAACGGATAGGCTTGCCAAATTCGGATGCGGTCTTCACCAACCTTGGTAAAAGCCATTGGTGTCGGATTAAAGGCGCGGATTTTTCGATCCAAAACTGATGCGGATTGAGACCAGTCGATCTCGGCCTCAGCCTTAGTAATTTTGGCGGCATAGGTCGTCTGTTCGTCCATTTGCTTCTCTGCCTTAACATGGCCTTTGGCAATTTCCTCAATGGTACGAACCAGAAGTGGAGCGCCTTGTTCGATCAGGCGGTCGTGCACCATGCCTGCTGTATCAATCGCGCGCAGCGGGAAGGAGCAGCGCGCCAATACGTCACCCGTATCCAAGCCTGCATCCATCTGCATAATGCAGACACCGGTTTCACTGTCGCCGGCTTCGATGGCCCGCTGAATGGGAGCTGCTCCGCGCCATCTGGGAAGTAAAGAGGCGTGTACATTGATGCAACCGTTTCTGGGTGTATCCAATACCTCTTGAGGAAGGATTAAACCGTAGGCGACGACAACCAGAAGATCCAGATTTAGCGAAGCCATTGCCGCTTGATCTGGCTGCAATAGCTTTTGTGGCTGCAATACCGGAATATCCTTTTTTTCCGCCAAACATTTCACTGGACTGGGCTGTGTATGTTTGCCGCGTCCTGCGGGTCGGTCCGGTTGGGTCCAAACGCCTACAACATTAAGATTGGCTTCAATTAATGCCCGCAAATGTTGCGCGGCAAATTCTGGTGTACCAGCGAAGCCAATGCGCATGTTTTTTGTTGGCTCAGGGCTATCAATCTGCTGAGGGCTCATCGCCCTAGGCTCTTTTTTTATGCTGCTTTTCCAGCTTTGAGCGAATGCGCTGGCGCTTTATTGGGGAAATGTAGTCGACAAAGAGTTTCCCGTTTAGGTGATCAATTTCGTGTTGAACACAAGTGGATAGAAGGCCGTCCATTTCCATCTCAAAGGCTTCGCCCTTTTCATTCAGGGCTTTGATTAAAACCTTGCTGGGACGCTCAACTTCTTCAAAGTAGCCAGGTACCGAGAGACAACCCTCTTCGTAGGAGGATAATTCAACACCGGATACTTCTATTTCCGGATTGATAAAAATTTGCGGTTCAGTTCCGCTGTCGGATACGTCGCAGACGAGCAGACGCTTGTGCACATTGACCTGAGTAGCCGCGAGGCCAATGCCTGGCGCTTCATACATAGTTTCGAGCATGTCGGCGCAAAGCTGTCTGATTTCATCTGTAACTTCCGTCACGGGCTCAGCCACAGTCCGCAACCGCGGATCGGGAAATTCGAGAATGTTTAATCGTGCCATTTCTAGATAAAAAACCTGTCTTTTAAGTCAGATATGAGAACAAGGTGATGGAGTTTCAAGGCTTCTTAGTATAGCTTATGCGCCAATAAACCGCTTTCCCTGAGGGTAGCTTATGTTTCGACGGCTTTGCCTTGTGGCCATTCTATCTTTTTCCAGTGCACCAGCTCTGGCGCAGATAGCTATAAATCCTGATCACCCCGACACCTATGTGGTTCAGGTGGGCGATACCCTATGGGACATTTCCGCAGTATTTTTGCGTGATCCCTGGATGTGGCCGGAGATTTGGCAGATCAATGAACAGATTGCTAATCCTCACCTGATTTATCCGGGAGACATTGTTCGTCTTGTCTATATCGACGGTGAGCCACAGCTGGTAATGGGTAACGGATCCGGCTCTACGGTAGCTGCTGCCAGGCCGCGCACAGACATGCAAACTATCAAGTTAACGCCGCAAATGACCAGTATCCCGCTTGACGAGGCCATCACCTCTATTCCGCTGGATCAAATCCGAGAATTTTTTACTTCAAACCGTGTGCTGACAGAAGAAGAAATCGAGGTGGCTCCCTATATGGTAGCCGGGCAGCAAGAACGCATTATGATCGGTCAGGAAGACAGTTTTTATGTGCGCGGACCTTTAACGCCGGGCATCAGTATTTATCAGGTGTTTAGAGTAGGCGAGCGATACAGAGATCCCGAGACCCGCGAATATTTGGGATATCGAGCCGAGTTTATGGGTACCGCTCGATTTGAGCTGCAATCTGCAGAGGTTAGCAAGTTCAGTATTACGCAAAGTACACAGGAAGTTCTCGCCGGCGATATTTTGTTGCCGCTGCAGCAAGAAGATTTGGATCCAATCCTCTTTCCCAAAGTTCCGGATATTAATATTGATGCCCGCATAATTTCGGTGGAAGGCGGTGTTACCCACATCGGTCAGCTGGATGTTGTTGCACTGAACAAGGGGCTAGATGCCGGGCTTGAAAACGGGCACGTGATGGCCGTATTGGATTTGGGCGAGCGAGTGCGTGATACCGTAAACGGAGGGCGCGTTGCGTTGCCCGATGAGCGCGCTGGCATGCTGATTGTTTTTAAATCCTTACCGAACATGAGTTTTGCATTGATTTTGGAGGCCGAGCAGCCGCTGTCTGTAGGAGATACAGTTACAAATCCCTAGAATTGCTCACTAGTACCATTGTTTAGATCAGCGCACAGGATGTGCGAATCAGCCCAGTTAAGCTGGGGTCAATCGGAGGGTTCATGGACGAACTTAAATCGAAAATATTTTGGCACCTGCTGCCACAGTGTTCAAATTCAGCATTGCTGTATCTGCAAAATAAATTCGGGGAATTACCCAACCCGCTAGACATCCTGCATGATTCCGACGAAGCCCTTCCAGAGCCTCTGCTCCACAATATTAGGGCGGCGCTAAACAACTCTGATGGAAGACTGGAAAGCGCCGCAGACTATATTCACGATCAACAGATTGGCTTGCTCGAGCGCGGTACGCCGAACTATCCGCCACTACTTAGTCAAATCCCCGACCCCCCGGCGTTACTCTATTTTCGTGGCTCAGCTTCAATTCTGAATAGACCCCAAATCGCCGTTGTGGGTAGTCGCGCCAGCAGTCGTTCTGGACAGAGAGATGCGTACTCTTTTGCCAGCCAGCTCTCCGCTTCGGGGTTTGCAATAACCAGTGGTCTAGCTCTTGGCATCGATGCGGCAGCTCACAGTGGAGCCTTGGCGGCGTCGGGACTGACAATTGCTGTAATTGGATCGGGACTGGATAAAATCTACCCACATCAGAACCGGGGCATAGCCACGCATATTTTGGACGCTGGTGGCATGGTGCTCAGCGAGTTTCCTCCCGGGACGCCGCCGCGAAAAGAGAACTTCCCACAAAGAAACCGCATTATTAGCGGATTGTCGCTTGCGACTGTGGTGGTCGAGGCTTCCAATCGCAGTGGTTCGCTTATCACTGCCCGGCTTGCTCTCGAACAGGGTCGAGAGGTGCTGGTCTTGCCCGGCAGTATTCATGACCCCTTAAAAACCGGTTGTCATCGGTTAATTCGCGACGGCGCCTGTCTAGTGGAATCCGCAGATCAAGTATTGGAAACGATAGGAAGTTTGCTCAGCTTTCAATTCAATATAGATACCCCCGCATCCGACGCGAAACCGCAAAGCATGGACGGAGTGAATTGCTTGCACATACAGCTGCTGGAACAGATTGAGTTTGAGCCCACGCCCCTAGATGATTTACTTAGCTTGACCAAGCTGGACGCCTTGGAATTGGCAGAGCAGCTAACTGATCTGGAGCTTCAGGGGTTGGTGTTGCGCACTGCAGAAGGCGTAAAACGTCTTAAGTAGGTGACTGATATTGCAAAGACCATAGAATCCTTTGGCTGGCAAAGGTAATCTTGCGCCACCTATAAATCAGCGTTTCCAATGTCCCTATCTTCGTCAATCTATACCGACGCCGCCCGAGCCATGCAGCAGGGCGGAATTATTGCCTATCCCACCGAGGGAGTTTGGGGGTTGGGTTGTGATCCACTGAACCGAGTTGCGGTTAACAAGATTCTCACTTTGAAATCCAGATCGGTGGGCAAGGGGCTTATTCTTGTTGCATCAGATATGCAGCACTTGTCTCAATTGCTATCAGCGCAGAGCCCAGAACAGCTTGCGCAGATTGAATCCAGTCGGGGCCAGGGGATAACTTGGTTGGTAGAACATGGGGGCACTGTGCCAGCCTGGATTAGCGGAGGACAAAATACCTTGGCTGTTCGGTTAAGCGACCACCCAGCCATAGCTGGTCTGTGTGAGGCGTTTGGAGGAGCAATTGTCTCAACTTCAGCAAATAGAACCGGTAAACCGCCCGCCACAAGTCAAGTTCAAGTAGCAGGCTACTTTGGAAACTTGATTAATGTCATTGTTGCCGGCAAGACAGGCAGTCAGAATGGCGCCTCCGAAATTCGCGAGCTCAAAAGCGGCCGTATCATCAGGCGGCGAGGAAAAAAATAGGAAGCCCATGAATATAGATGCCGTTAAAAATTACCTGGAAGATCTGCAGGATCGAATTTGCTCCGAGCTTGAAAGACTGGATGGCGAGCAAAATTTTAGGGAAGACGCCTGGACACGCACAGAGGGCGGCGGTGGACGCACGAAAGTAATTGAAGAGGGCGCTGTTTTTGAGAAAGGCGGCGTGCTGATATCCCATGTTTTGGGCGATAACTTGCCGCCATCCGCTTCGGCCAATCGGCCCGAGTTGGCCGGTAGATCATTCCAAGCCATGGGGTTATCGCTGGTAATCCATCCGCGCAATCCCTATGTGCCGACCTCCCACGCCAACGTACGATTTTTTGTGGCGGAAAAACCCGGTGAAGAACCGGTTTGGTGGTTTGGCGGAGGCTTCGATTTAACCCCTTATTACGGTTTTGAAGAAGATGTGCGCTTTTGGCACCAGACTGCGCGTGATGCCTGTCTGCCCTTTGGAGCCGATATCTATCCCAAGTTCAAAACCTGGTGCGATGACTACTTTTATATCAAACATCGTCAGGAAGCTCGTGGTGTGGGCGGACTGTTTTTTGATGACTACAACGAAGGCGGCTTTGACAATAGCTTTGCCATGATGCGAAGTATCGGTGATGCCTACATTAAGGCCTATGCGCCGATCGTAGATCGTAGAAAGGTTACAAGCTATACCGAAGCCGAGCGCAAATTTCAGGCATACCGCCGTGGGCGCTATGTCGAATTTAATCTGGTCTATGATCGCGGTACGCTTTTTGGCCTTCAATCCGGCGGGCGAACCGAGTCCATTTTGGTCAGTTTGCCGCCCAAAGTAGAATGGCACTATGACTTCCATCCGGATGCAGGCTCGCCCGAGGCTCGCCTCTATTCAGACTTCCTGCCAGTGCGTGATTGGCTGACGGATGACTGACCAATATATGGTGGTGGGCAACCCTATTGCCCAGAGCCGTTCTCCCCGAATTCATCGCCTTTTTGCGGAACAAAGTGGTGAGGATATCTCCTATGATTCCAAGCTAGTGGAGCGAGGAGAATTTGATTGGGTCGCTGAAGATTTTTTTGCTTCTGGTGGCAAAGGCATAAATATCACGGCGCCCTTTAAACAGGATGCCTACCGATTTGCTCATCGACTTTCCTCCGGTGCCCGCACCGCCGGAGCGGTCAATACACTCGCAATCGAAGCCGAGGGTGAAGTTGTTGGACACAATACTGACGGTGTCGGATTGGTTGCTGACCTTATGCGACAGGATCAGCCTCTCAAGGATCAGAAAATATTGATACTGGGTGCGGGAGGTGCAGTTCGCGGTGTTTTGGAGCCCTTATTAAAAACCCGGCCTACAAAATTGGTCATAGCAAATCGCACCCATGAAAAAGCATTGCAGCTGGCGAAGGGTTTTGCCGGATATGGCTCCATCGAAGCTTGCCCCATGGATAAACTCGGTTCGCAAGGCTTTGATTTAATTATCAATGGCACCAGCGCTTCGCTTGCCGGACAGGCAATCGCGCTGCCCCGAGAGATCTTGGCGGACAACAGCTTTTGCTACGACATGGTCTATGCCTGTGAGCCAACAGCCTTTATGCAGTGGGCCGCTGATTCCGGCGCCAAGAGCTCTGATGGTTTAGGTATGTTAGTCGGGCAGGCTGCGGAGTCCTTCAGAATTTGGCGCGGGGTTTCTGTAGATATTGTAAAAGTCATTGCAACGCTGCGTGCTGAAATGCTTAATGAACAAAGTTAAATATCTAAACCCGTGGAGAGACTAGTTATGAAGTTTGGAATTTTTATTGCAGCAGTTGCGTTAATGGCGTCGGCCGCCAATGCGCAAATGCCTCGTCAAAGTGCGCCAGAAAATGCGCAGTTGTATTTTGTTTCGCCTGCTCATGGCGAAATAGTTAGCAGTCCTGTGAGAGTTAAATTTGGTCTGCAAAATATGGGGGTTGCTCCAGCACTTGCTTTTCAGGATGCCGGAAGCATGACGCATTTCCCAAATACCGGGCACCACCACATTGTAATCGATGCGCCTCTGCCGCCTCTGGATCAACCCGTGCCAGCCAATGAAAACTATGTGCATTTTGGCACCGGTGCTACGGAGACCACGCTAAATCTAGCTCCTGGAGAGCACACCCTTCAGTTAATCTTGGGCGATGCGCTCCATATTCCGCACAATCCCCCGGTGTTTTCTGAGCAGATCACTATTATCGTTGAATAGCGAGTCAGGCGAGAACCAAAAGGCGCTCTTTAGTAAAAGCAGCGCCTTTTTTGTGGATGTTATATAGACGAGCTTTTAGCCAGATCAGCCAAATATTGGTTTTTGAGCTTGATATAGTTTTGTGGCGAATAACCGAGAAACTTGGTCTCCCCCTCACTTAGGGGTCGCAGCTGTTTGGCGGGGTTGCCAATATAGACATATCCGCCTTCCAGCGTTTTGCCCGGCGGCACAACACAGCCGGCGCCCACCATAGCTCCCGACTTAATAGTTACGCCGTCATTGATAATGGCACCAATACCGATCAATACCCTGTCCTCTATCGTGCAACCGTGCAACACAGCAGAGTGGCCGATGGTGACATCTTCGCCGACTAAGGTTGGGAAGCCGTCCGGATTAAATTCCTCGCTGGCGTGAGTGGTATGGATTACCGCGCCATCCTGAACATTGGAGCGGCTGCCAATTTTTATCCAATGCATATCGCCGCGAATAACAGCGCATGGCCAAACGGAGACTTCGTCCCCCAGCTCAACTTCGCCAATAACTGTTGCTGCCGGGTCGATATAGACACCCTCGCCAAGTTTTGGCGCAATGCCATTATAGGAGCGCACTTTGTTTGAGATGGATGGAGCATTCATATGAGATACTTTTCAACTGCTGGAATGAATTTCGAGATTAGCTGAGGCGGTGCAAGTGAACAAGGGTAGATTTATTGCGGGTGCGGTTTGTCCCCAGTGCAAAGAAGTCGATAAATTGAAGATGTACCGCGAACAGGAAGAAGATATTCGTGAATGTGTGCGTTGCGGCTATCGAGATGTTCAAAGATTTGACCAGCCCAAGGCAGAGCCAGCAACCAGAGTGAACAAAAGCCGATCCGAACGGGAAGCCGAAGTGCAACCCGTTCAGATCAAATTTGTGCCCTAATCTTTCGAAGGGAATCTTTAGAAGCGGTAGTTAATACCGATGGTTGTCAGGGTATCGGTTTCCCGGGAGCCAACAGGCGCATCGGAATTTTGCTTGATCAAATATCCAGCCCTTAACCCTAGAGCGTCAGAAATAGCGACACGAATTCCAGCGCTGGCTTCAGAGTACCGATTGCTGCTGCCAGATTCAGTGAAGTAGCTAACATCAATATCGGTAGTCTCTGTTAGGACTCGCTTGTAGATCAAACCCAAACTAACCACAGCTTCGCTTTCGCTACCGAGGTTGTTGAGCAATTCCGTTTTTCGGTAACCGACACCCAGCTCGGCATCAAAGGTTGCTTCCTCTGAATCAATCACATGCCAACCGGCACCAACCTTTGCCGAAGCTTGACTGTCATATCCGCTAAATCGGTCTGTTTGATATCGCAGGGCGCCAAAGCCGTAGTAATCACCACTAAAGGCGTAATCGCTTTGTCCAACCAAGGTGTAGGACTCTGCTGTGGTGGTATCGTTTTGGCTAGAGCCAATGGCGTCAAAGCCAACGCTGTGTTTCCAAGCGCCCGATTCCTTTGACAGGGCCAGAGCCGCTGCACGCGCACTATTATTTGAATTGCCGTTGGCGTTGCTATAGGCAAGGTCTCCTTCTCCTGCCCACTGAGCCCAAACCGAGCTCGTCATCAAAGTCATTGAAAAAATAAGAACCGTTCTTAGCATCATTGCTGCCTCCAAAATTTAGGGCGCCATTTAAGCCTTTGATTGGCGCTGATTCAAGTGAACCAAGCGATTAATAGATACGGAGTATTAAAATATTCCATCCGAGCATATGGGTTTTATTTTTTCTCTGGGATAAGGTGAGGCGAATTGTCACAGGAATGTGACAAATATATTGATACTGGAATTTGCGGATTAGCACCCGAAGAAATTAAATCTGGAGAATACCTATGAAGTGGCGATACCCGCTAAGGTTTATATTACTCCCAGCAATTGTCTTGTTAGCTGGCTGTTTTTTTGAAGATAACGATGAAGACTCGGCTGCTGCCGCGACCATTAGTGTTGGTGGAGCTGGAGTTAAGGGGCCTTTAGTTGGAGCGGAGGTTAATCTTTATCTTGTTGATCTTGCGGCTGCTGATCTCAAAGGTGCGCAGCAGGGAGCTTCCGGAACTACAGGCGCCGACGCCGCTATTGAAGGTCTCGATGTTCCTGATGATCTTTCCGGTTTGGTACTGCTTGAATTTGCCGTCGTAGCTGGCACGACAGATCTAACTACCGGTGCAGCGCCGATTTTCGATAACCTGATTACGGTTGTCGACGCAAGTCGTCTTGCGAGCGGTGACATTTATGCGTCGGTATTAACGACCATGGTTGTCAAATTGGCAATTCGCAAGGCAGACAGCGGAACGCCCTACTCAGGTGATGCTAACGGCACTATCTCTGCGGACGAGTTTACTGCTGCTCTCACCGTTGCTCAGTCTCAGGTGAAATCTACGCTCGGTTTTGGTCTTGACTCAACCACGGATATTTTTACCACTTCACCACTTATCACTAGTGCCACCACAACTCCGGCCCAACAGGCTCAGGTAGCTGCCTATCGGCAAGCGATTGAAGCGGTTGCAGCGATCTCGAATGCAGTTTCAGAATCTGGCGGTGGTGCAACAGCTCAAGAAGCTTTTGATGCATTGACGGAAGATTTGAGTGACGGAACCATTGATGGCCAAAGTGATACAGGTGCCGTTGCTGCTTTCGCAGACGTTACTGGGACACTGCAAGCGACGGTTACTCAGGATGTCAGCACGCTGATGATTCCTGGTACCACCACAACGGTGGGTGCTATTGCTTCAGTATTAACGGACGAAAGAGCGGCTACCGGAAATACTGGTACAGCTACCGATGACCTTGTTGTAGTGCCTCCGACGCCTGCGGTTGTTGAGGTTGATTCGGATAGTGATGGTGTTGTTGATAGCCTAGATGCTTTTCCTGCTGATGAGAACGAGACAGTTGATACCGACCAAGACGGTGTGGGCGATAACGGTGATGCCTTCCCTGAAGACGCCACCGAAACAGTAGATACGGACCAAGATGGCGTAGGTGATAACACTGATGCCTTTCCCGAAGACGAAACCGAAACGGTGGATACGGACGGCGATGGTACCGGCGACAACAGTGATGCTTTCCCTGAAGACGCCACCGAAACCGCGGATACCGACGCCGATGGAGTCGGCGATAACGGCGACGCTTTCCCTGAAGATGAAACGGAAACTACGGATACAGACGGCGACGGCACGGGCGACAACAGTGACGCCTTTCCCGAAGACGCCACCGAAACTGCGGATACCGATGGCGATGGGCTCGGAGATAATAGTGATCCCTTCCCTGCAGTTCCATCTGGGGACGACGCAGATAATGATGGCGTTATTGATAGCCTAGACGCGTTTCCTCAAGATCCTGAAGAGTCTGTCGATACGGACGGTGACGGCACGGGCGACAACGGCGATGCTTTCCCAGAGGACGAAACCGAAACCACGGATACGGACGGCGACGGCACTGGCGACAATGCGGATGCCTTCCCAACTGATGAGACCGAAACTGCGGATACCGATGGTGATGGCACTGGCGACAACGCGGATGCTTTCCCAAATGACGAAACCGAAACCACCGATACCGATGGTGACGGCACGGGCGACAACGGTGATGCCTTCCCAGAAGACGCTACGGAAACACTAGATAGCGATGGTGATGGCGTAGGTGATAACTCGGATAACTGCGTTGATGTGGCGAATGCGGATCAAGCAAGTGCAGATGGCATCGTTGGAGATGCTTGTGCTAGTTCAGCAGCTGCAGTATGGGATCAATTTAATTGGGATGATGGATCGACTTGGCAATAAGCGATCACTATTTACTTAAAAAGAATTTTTGGAGAATTAATATGAAAAACGTAAAAACTGTGTTGATTGGCGTCGCTATTGCAGCATTTGGAGCAACTTCGTTTGTTCAGGCTCAGGTGACTCATACCTTTAACCCGAATGAAGCTGCATCTGCTGCAGAGGTAAACACCAACTTTGCAGATCTGGTTGCAGATATTGCCGCACTTTCTGCAGAGGTAGATGCATTGCAGGCAGCGGCGCCAACCAACGACGTTACTGGCCGAACCTATACTTTGTTGAATATGCGTAGCTTTTTTGAAGATCAGCGCACTGCTACCAGCGGCCCCGGGGCGTCGCCCAATTTAATCTTTAATAATGGTAGCACCGAGGCTGATATAACCTTCAATGCCGACGGCACTGTTAGTGTTACAGGCCTTTTCGATAGCGAATTTGACGTGGGCTGGAACACCGATACCGGCGTTCCAAATGTTGGCGCCTTTAGCGCAGCGCTTGATGGTGACGGAACCGGAGCTGCGACTTACACTCAGGACGGTGGTTTCATTGATGTCCCCGAATTTGAGATAGAGCTTTACGCGTCCAAAGACGGTAGTATTTTGGTTTTTAGCGTTACAGAAAGCGGGATTCGAGATGACAACGGCGCAACCGAGTTTAGTAGTGAAATCGGCCTATTTGTAGAGATTCCCTGATATCTAAAGTTATCTGATGAAAAGGGAGGCTTAGGCCTCCTTTTTTTGTGCGCGAAAAACAATCGCCAGCGGAATACCAAGTCCAAAAATCCTTGCTATATGAAATGCCCAAAGCGCTATCCAAATTCCGGCCGGCCCAATATCTCTTGTAGCAAAGAAGGTTGGCAGGAATACCAGAAGAAATGAGAACAGCATGGCATTACGCATTGTGTGGGTATGGCCAACACCTATAAAAATACCATCCAGCTGATAACACCAGATTGCGATAAGGGGTAAGAGCGCTAGCCAAATATAGGTTTGGTTTGCGCTGGCAATGACTTCCGGCAGATCGGTATAGAGATTCAGAATAGGTTGCTGTAGCAACAAGAAGGCAGCCACAAAAGATATGCCTACGAGAAGAGCAAACAGGGTGCTTTCTTTGGCAATCAACCAGAACTCTCGAAAATCTCTTTTGCCCCAAGCGCGCCCGCAGAGGGATTCTGCTGCATAGGCAAAGCCGTCCATTGCATGGGCAGAGAACGAAAGTAGGTTTAAAAGGATGGCATTGGCTGCTGCGACCTCTGGGCTGATCCGCACTCCGGCGGTGGTGACTATCAGGAATACCAAAAGCAGGCTAATAGTTCGCAGAAATAGATCCAGATTTGCTTGCAGTATCTCCGCCACCTTTGTGCGGCTAAAAATATCCGAGACTTTGGCTTGGACCAATAGATCCATTTTAAATAGAGAGAGGCACAACAGCGCCGCAGTGGTCAGCCCGATATATTCCGCAACAAGGGAGGCATAGGCGGCGCCCAGAATACCCATTTGCAGTTTTACGATCAGCAGATAGTCCAGTAGGGCGTTGGTGACATTGGCCACCAGTAAGACCACTAATGCATGCCGGGTTTTGCCCAGACCAATAAAACAACCAACGAAGCAGTAGGTAGCCAAGGTTGCCGGCGCCGACCAGATTCGAATGCCCATATAGGCGCTGCTAAGATCCGCAACACCGGAACCACCACCTAATCTTTGGGCTATCCAAGACAAGCTAAGCCGGCCAAAAACCAGAATAAAAACTGCCAGCAAGATAGAGATGAGAAGGGCGCGAACCAAGGCGGTTTTTAGTTCTGAATATTCTTCAGCACCATATAGTCTGCTTACCAGTCCAGTGGTGGACATGCGCAGAAAACCAAAAGACCAGAACAGCAGAGTAAGAATATGCGCGCCCAGAGCTGCCGCTGCAAGAGTCGAGGCATTTTCTAAATGGCCGAGAATTGCGGTATCCACCAGCCCCAAAAGCGGCACGCTGAGATTGGCCAATATCATCGGCCCGGCGATTTTTAAAATGGATTTGGAACGCTGCAAATGCAATAACTAGGGTTTCGGCTAGGACGGAAGTCTAACAGCGACAAAACAATGATTACGATCAACAAATAGCACTATGTGTGCGTAGAGTTTTATTAAGCCCTTGGTTATAATACGCGGCGTTTTGTCGCAGCCGTATTTAAGGGTTAGCTGCTGCGCAGCGCTACATCGATGTCAGAACCAGCCCTAACTCTTGGGTTATCTGAGTTTCGTAACTAACTAGAATTCAATTAAGACAACGGAGAAACGGGTGATGTTGAGAAAAGCGCTCCGGCTTTTCAGTCTGACAGTATTGGCTATGTCTGGAATGTATGTCCAAGCGCAGCACGATGATGTCAGCAGTACAACGATTCTGAATATGCCTACTGGCGTAAGCACTATCAGCCACGAAATCTATGATCTGCATATGCTGATCTTCTGGGTCTGTGTAGTTATCGGAATCGGCGTATTTGGTGCCATGTTTTGGGCGATGTACTTCCACCGAAAATCCGTCGGCCATGAAGCTGAAAATTGGCATGAGCACTTGGGTGTGGAAATTGCCTGGACTGCAATCCCCTTTTTAATCTTGGTTGTCATGGCTTTCCCGGCAACCAAAACTCTAATCGAAATTTACGATGCCAGTGATGCCGAAATTGATATTCGGGTGACGGGCTCCCAATGGAAATGGCAGTACGAATATTTGGGAGAGGGTGTTCAATATTTGAGTCAGCTCGCCACCAGTCAGGACGAGATATATAACCTTGAGCCCAAGGGCGAGTTTTACCTGCAAGAGGTCGATGCCCCTTTGGTTATCCCGGTTGATACCAAGGTTCGCTTTTTACTCAGCGCCAGTGATGTAATTCACTCTTTCTGGATTCCGGATTTTGCGGTCAAAAAAGACGCCATTCCCGGATTTATCACCGAGACATGGGTGGAGGTTACTGAAACCGGAATTTACCGCGGCGAATGTACCGAGCTCTGTGGTCAAGGCCATGCCTTTATGCCCGTTGTCATTCAAGTAGTTGAAAAAGACGAATACGAATTCTGGCTTGCCGAGAAAAAACAAGAAGCGGCGGCTATAGCTGCTCTTACTGAAACGACCTTCACCATGGAAGAGCTTATGGAGCGCGGCGAAGAGGCCTACCTGCTGTCTTGCGCCCTCTGCCACCAAGCCAATGGTCAAGGTATTCCTCCTGCTTTCCCTACTCTAGTTGGCAGCGCTGTTGTCACCGGCTCAGTTGAGGGGCATCTCGAAGTAGGTGTAAACGGTGTACCAGGAACAGTGATGCAGGCCTTTGGTGGGCTGCTGAGCGAAGTGGATCTCGCAGCAATATTGACCTACCAGCGTAATGCTTGGGGTAATGATATGGGTGATGTAATTCAGCCGATCGATGTTTACAACTACAAACAAGGCCAATAGGAGGATTACGTAATGGCACATGGTCCTGCAAAAGGCATAACTCGCTGGTTATTTACAACCAACCATAAAGATATCGGCACGCTTTACCTCTGGTTCAGCTTTGCCATGTTTATTCTTGGCGGTTTCTTCGCCATGGTAATTCGCGCCGAGCTGTTTGAGCCCGGCATGCAATTGGTTCGTCCTGAGTTCTTTAATCAGATGACCACCATGCATGGTCTGGTGATGGTGTTTGGCGCCATCATGCCGTCCTTTGTTGGGCTGGCAAACTGGATGATTCCGATGATGATCGGTGCGCCAGATATGGCTCTGCCGCGCATGAACAATCTGAGCTTCTGGATTCTGCCACCAGCCTTTTTGATGTTGGCTTCCACTCTCTTTATGGAAGGCGGTGCGCCCAACTTCGGTTGGACATTCTATGCACCGCTGTCGACGACCTATGCACCACCTTCGGTAAACTACTTTATTTTTGCCGTCCATATCATGGGTGCGTCGTCCATTATGGGCTCAATCAATATTGTAGCCACCGTGCTGAATATGCGCGCGCCCGGTATGACGATGATGAAAATGCCGCTTTTTGTCTGGACCTGGTTGATTACGGCATTCTTGCTGATTGCGGTAATGCCGGTTCTTGCAGGCGCGGTCACCATGATGCTGATGGATATCAACTTCGGTACGGCATTCTTTGATGCCGCTGGTGGTGGTGACCCGGTTCTTTTCCAGCATATTTTCTGGTTCTTCGGGCACCCCGAGGTCTACATTATTATCCTGCCGGCCTTTGGTGTGATTTCTGAAATCATTCCGACCTTTAGTCGCAAACCCCTGTTTGGCTATGCTTCTATGGTTTATGCGACTTCAGCTATCGCTTTCTTGTCCTTTATCGTATGGGCTCACCACATGTTCTTGGTGGGTATACCGGTTTCCGGCGAGATCTACTTTATGTGGGCGACCATGTTGATCGCGGTGCCGACTGGAGTGAAGGTCTTTAACTGGGTAAGCACTATGTTCCGCGGCGCCATCAGTTACGAAACGCCTATGCTGTTTGCTATCGCTTTTGTGATTTTGTTCACCCTCGGTGGGTTTACCGGATTGATGCTGGCAATCGCACCAAGTGATATCCAGTATCACGATACCTATTTTGTTGTTGCGCATTTCCATTACGTGATGGTTGCCGGTGCGGTCTTCAGTATGTCGGCTGCGGTATATTACTGGTTGCCCAAGTGGTCTGGACGCATGTACAACGAGGCCATGGGCAAACTGCATTTCTGGGTTTCTTTTGTCGGCTTTAACATCACCTTCTTCCCCCAACACTTTTTGGGATTAGGCGGCATGCCAAGACGCTACGCCGACTATGCTTTGCAATTCGCTGACTGGAATATGGTTTCCAGTATAGGTGCCTTTATATATGGCGCTTCGCAAATACTCTTCCTCTACAACGTGATTGCCACAATCCGTTCTGGACGAAAAGTGAGTGAGCCAAAAACTTGGGAAGGTGCAACAGGATTGGAGTGGACTTTGCCCACACCGCCTCCGTACCACACCTTTAGTACTCCGCCTGATTTACACGGCCTGCATGAGCATCAATTGACAGATGAACAATTGGAAGCTCACCCAGGTGGCGCTGCGCACTAGGGTTAGCGGACCTTTATATGCATAAGGCGCTGGTTGCAAAGTTGCTGGGAGGCGCGGTTCTTATGTTCGCCTTCGCCATCTTTGTTATGCCACCGCTATATAGGCTGGCTTGCGATGTGCTCGGTATAGGGCCACAGCAGTACAGTGCTTATGAAGAGCCAGCTGCGGCTGTTGACGAAACCCGAATCGTAAAGGTTCAGTTTATGTCGACCAATCAGGGCGCCATGCCTTGGGTATTTAAGCCAGCGCAGTTTGAGGTTGAGGTTCATCCGGGCGAGCGGTCAGAAGTGGCCTACTACGCCAAGAACACAACCTCCAAAGATATGGTGGCACAGGCAATTCCAAGTGTTGTGCCCATTGGTGCTGTGGATTATCTGCACAAGATTGAATGTTTTTGTTTTGAGCGGCAGCCTTTGGGGGCCGGTGAAGAAGTTGATATGAAGCTGGTGTTTTTTGTCGATCCGGAATTGCCGGATAGCATAGGCACCATCACTCTGTCCTACTCGGTTTTTGATATCACCGAACGAGTGGCCAGAGAGATTTCTTTGAATTAGAAAGCTGAATTGGGAAATTTGAATTAACCTGATTGCAGATTTAAGACTAGGTGATCTGCCTTAGATTTTATTGGAGATAGAGATGTCAGCTGAAGCAAGCTACTACGTACCCGACTATAGCAAGATGCCTATCTTGATGGCTGCTGCGATGGGACTTGCCGCCTTTGGTGCCGGTCGCTGGATGATTACCGGCGATAGCCTGTTGTGTCTTTTGGGCGTTGCTGCTATCGCGATCATGATGTACTGCTGGTTCAGTACGGTAATTGACGAAAATCTGCGTGGCTTACCCAGTGCGCAGCTGAAGCGCTCTTATGTTTGGGGTATCAGCTGGTTTATTTTCTCCGAAGTGATGTTCTTTGCCGCGTTTTTTGGCGCGCTTTTTTATCTGCGCAATATCTCAATGCCCTGGTTGGGTGGCGAAGGTGTTGGCGAGCTTAATCCGGTATTGATCTGGAACGGTTTTGAAGCGGAGTGGCCGCTGCTGCACACACCAGATCAGGCGCTGAACGGAGAAAATGCAAAGTTTGTCGGAGCTCATGAGTCTTTGTCGTTTCCCGGCTGGAGCAGCCTGCTGCATTGGTTGCCACTCTACAACACCATTATTCTTTTGTTCTCCAGCTACACGGTGCATTTGGCCCACCACGCACTAAAACACGGCGACAATCGCAAGAAGTTTAATTTCTGGCTGGGTTTTACAGTAGTGCTTGGTATCGCCTTTTTGTGCTTGCAGGTGATGGAGTACCGCGAGGCCTATGGCCACTACGGAATCACATTGACCTCAGGAATTTATGGAACCACCTTCTTTATGCTGACGGGCTTTCACGGTTTCCATGTTGCGATGGGAACTCTAATGCTAGGCATTCAGTTGCTCCGCTCCTTTAAAGGCCAATTTACTTCTGATGATCATTTTGGTTTTGAGATGGCATCCTGGTATTGGCATTTCGTAGACGTGGTCTGGGTGATGCTGTTCTTCTTCGTCTACATTTTCTAAGCGAAGAAGCTTCTCTGCCGGCGCTATGCTGCGTTGAAAGGCGGCTCAAAATGCTCATTTAGGACCTGTAAACTGCGCTTTTTCCCCACCCCTCGCCTTGCCTAGCATCCAACAGAAAAGCTTCCTAGATCTGTTGGAAATTAGATAGTTAGATAGAAAGACCTAATTTGAAAAGGCCGGGGAAACCGGCCTTTTTTATGAGACAAATTTGAAGCTATGGGTCAGTTGGAGCTTGGTTTGAAGGAGCTAACCGCTCCGGATGCAGTTCTCGATCCCAAGGAGCCTGACTGCCGAGTTGGCCGGTGCCGATTCCGTAGATTAGGGTCCCCATCAGCATGGCAGCTAAGGTGATGCGAATTCCCAATGCATAGTAGAGGCGCTTTTTGGAATTTGCGCCCTGATCTTTGACTAAAAAGTAGAATCCCGTGGTCAGACTGGCAATAACTGATACCAAGAGTACAAAAATAATAACTTTCAACATGCTGCAAAGGTCTCGGATAAACTGCTTTGCGCATTTAAACATGTAGGTCAATTTTAGACTTGAAATTTCCAACAGATTTTCAATGGCAACCAAACTGGAAAATCCTACTTTTTGTAGCGGTATTTTTGCCTACCACTGTGCTCTTGAGTTTCTGGCAGTTGGACAGAGCCGAAGAAAAAAAACAGATACTGGCCGCCCAGGATGCGCAACAACAGTTGCTGCCGCTAACCAACAAAAATTGGCAGCAGGACAGCTCTAACAGTCTTCGTCAGGTCGATCTTCAGCTTGATTTTGATGCCGATCGATATCTTTTGCTGGCCAACCGTTTAATTGAAGGACAGGTTGGATACGAAGTTATAGCTCTTGCCGCCGCAGCGGAAGATGCTTCTCGAGTACAGCTGGTTAATCGCGGCTGGGTTTTGGCCTCGCTAAACCGAGAGGAGCTGCCAGAGCTTGAGCCGGTGACGGGTGTGCACAGAGTTCAGGGCTACTATTACTGCCCTGAGGCCAATTCCATGATTAGCCAGTCCACAGAGTTCACTGGCGAATGGCCCGCGCTGATTTACAGCCTGGATGGGGCTGCGATGCAGCAAATATTTGATGTCGCTGAGCGGCCCATTCCTTGTGAAATTAGATTAAACCGAGATTCTCCGCTGGCTTTTCATACTGGCTGGCAAATTATTAATCAGTCTGTCGATAAGCATATTGGTTACGCCGTGCAGTGGTTCTTGATGGCCATTGCCCTTATCATTCTCGCCCTTTTTTCCAATTCTAATTTGGGAGCATTTTTTCATCGTGGTAATTCTCAATGAGCACTGAAGAACCTAATTTTGAAGCCGGTGATAGCCCTGAAACGAAAGGCGAGAAGCCTTGGCCTGTGATTATTATGCTGGCGATGGTTTTTTCAGTCATCGTCGTCGGTTTTCTGCTGGTTCCAAAAACAGAAGAACAAAAGCTCTGGTGGCTCTCTGTTCTTGGCACCAATAACTACGGTGTATTAATGAATCCGCCCCTCGATTTGTCCGGTCAGCTACTGGATAGCGAAGGCAACATCTGGTCAGCAGACCATGACACACCATGGAAGCTTGTATTGGTCAATCAGGGCCCCTGCACTCAAGAATGCCAGGACATGGCAGATCTGGCGGCGAGAGTTCATGCGCGCCTGAACAGAGAATCGACCGAATTAAAACGAGGGTATTTGTCCTTCGGCCCGGATAGCTCCATTGGCCCAAATCAAGCACTTGGTTTTGAGCAATTGCAGGCTCCAGCTTTTGATTTGCAGGCGCGGTTAAGCGAATCTGGTGTACCGGCTCTTGCCGAGGGGCCCCTAGTATTTGTAATGAATCCGCTCGAAGTATTTTTTCTCTACTACACCACGGAGCACGAAGGCATTGGTATGCTGGAAGATATTGAGCACGTGATTAAGCTCGCCCAATAGCAATGAGGGTAAAAAAGATGACTGTTAAAAAAGGCTTTTACCTCGCGCTAATCTCTCTACTTCTCGCAGTTGGAGTGGTTACTCTTGGCTCCTTTACTCGTTTGGTTGATGCTGGATTGGGCTGCCCGGATTGGCCCGGCTGCTATGGCCATCTGACCTGGCCTGATGAGGCCGACGAAATAGTTGCTGCCAATCAAGCCTTTCCAGATGCTCCTGTACTGCGTGGCAAAACCTGGCCGGAAATGGTGCATCGTTATGTTGCAGGCACTTTGGGCCTATTGGTGCTTGCTTTGGCGGTATTCGCTTTTCGTAATCGCAGAGTCGAGAATTATCCCTTTCGCATGCCGATGATCATGCTTGTCCTGATAATTTGGCAGGCCATGTTTGGTATGTGGACGGTTACCCTAAAACTTTGGCCTCAGGTTGTGACCATTCATTTGATGGGCGGTGTGACCACCTTTGCATTACTGGCTGTGCTGGTTTTCCGCTTAAACGATAATTTGCGTATACCCAATCAGGCTGCAACCGCGCTGCTCTCCTTGAGAAGGTTAATAATTGGCGGTTTTGCTATTGTATTTTTGCAGGTATTTCTGGGCGGATGGGTGGCCTCGAATTACGCTGCTGTGGCCTGTCCGGATTTTCCAACCTGTCAATTGCAGTGGATACCGGACATGGATTTTGGTGAGGGATTTAATTTCACTCAGCATGTTGGCCCGAACTACCTAGGTGGACGTCTGGACGGCGATGCGCGCACCGCTATTCACTTCAGTCACCGAGTCGGTGCGATTGTCACTATGCTTTATCTCATAGCGCTTTCGATACTAATGCTCAAAAAAGGGCACAGGTCTACATCGGTGATGGCAAAAACAATTTTGGCAGCATTGGCTGTGCAAATTGGTCTCGGAATAACCAATGTGATTATGTCTATCCCGCTGGCAGTAGCGGTAGCACACAACTTTGTCGGCGCGCTATTGATGGCGATCATGGCAGTAGTCTGGCTACAGACCTATCCGATTTCGAAAGAAAGACGGGGCGTTGAGAGGTAATGAGTATTTCCACTCCAGAATCTCGAGCTATTTGGCGCGACTATCTTGAGCTGACCAAGCCAAGAGTTGTTGCCTTGATGATTCTGACATCGGTAATTGGCATGCTTTTAGCCGTGCCCGGCATGGTGCCAATTGATGTACTGATATTTGGCAATCTCGGTATTGCCCTAGTTGCAGGCTCTGCAGCGACGATTAACCATTATGTTGACCGTCGTGTTGATCTGCATATGGCGCGCACTCAAAATCGTCCCGTCGCCACTGGCCGTTTAAGCGCGGCCGAAGCCCTCGGTTTTGCAGCTGTATTGGGAGCCATGGGCACAGCGATACTGGTCGTCTTTGCCAATGTATTGACGGCCCTGCTGACAATTGCTGCCCTCGTAGGCTATGCGGTTATCTATACGTTATTTCTCAAACGTGCAACGCCACAAAATATTGTGATTGGTGGTTTGGCCGGCGCAGCTCCGCCGCTGCTCGGCTGGGTTGCCGTAACAGGGGAGGTGCATCCCTATTCACTACTCTTGGTCTTGATTATTTTTGCTTGGACTCCGCCACACTTTTGGGCACTGGCGGTGCATCGTCAGGAAGATTATGCCAAGGCCGAAATTCCAATGTTGCCTGTTACACATGGAGAGAAATACACAACACTGAATATCCTGCTATACACCCTCTTACTGATAGCGGTTTCTTTGCTGCCATACGTTTTTGGACAATTCGGTTGGATCTACCTTGCCGGTGCACTAATCCTTGGTGCCCGATTTTTGTATTGGGCGATAGTCATGATTATTGGCAAAAAGCGTGGTGCGGGCATGCACACGTTTCGATATTCGATCTGGTATTTGATGATTCTTTTTGTGGTGATGCTGACAGATCACTACGTTTTGCCTGTCTAAGGTTATCCCCCCCCATGTATTCCAGCCCTGATCCTGAAGTTCAAAATCGCATTCGCAAGACTTTTGCCATTATTGGTTTAATTGTGGCAGTTTTTCTGGTGCTGTTTTTTAACCGAATGCTGCAGCCAGTTTTGCTTAGCAATAACGAAATGGCGATCAACGGTTTGGTGATGTTTGAGCAGCCCAGAGCCTTTGAAGACTTCAGCTTTACCGATCACCGCGGTGAGATTTTTGATCAACAAGATCTCGAGGGTAAATGGACCATGATCTTTCCGGGATTTACCTTTTGTCCCGATATTTGTCCGATAACCATGTCGCTCTTGGCGGAGACATGGGAGCTATTAGAAGAGGGCCCCCGCGAAGATCTGCAGGTGGTCATGATGACGGTTGACCCCTATAGAGATACGCCGGAGCGATTGTCCCAATACGTTCCCTACTTTAATGAAAACTTTATTGGCATCACCACCGATATAGGTAGAACACTATGGGTGGCACAGCAGCTGAATATCGCCATGTCGGTGGTCAACCCAGAGACAGCGGGCGACTTCTACACCATTGACCACAGTGGCAATATCATTTTGATTAATCCTCGCGGCCACTACGCCGGGTATTTCAAACCGCCCTTTGAGGCAGGCAGACTAAAGCTAACTTACCAGTCGGCTTGGGGACAGTTTTAACTAGTTAACCTAAATTTACTCGTGAGAGGAGTCCAACTTGGCAACTGATCTACAAGCAAATAAACAAAACGCCATAGCCTTCTACCGTATGGCCTACCTAGGCAATCCGGCCGAGGCAGTTGAGCTTTATGTTGGCGATGTCTATATCCAACACAACCCTCTGGTTGATAACGGCACCCAGCCATTTATTGACTATTTTGAGGAGATGGCCCGCGACTACCCCGAGAAGGAAATCGACTTTGTGCGAGCTGTTGCCGAGGGCGATATGGTTGCCCTGCACACGCACCAAACATGGCCCGGTGACGAACAATATGTGACCATGGATTTTTTCCGCTTTGACGCAAAGGGAAAGATTGTTGAGCACTGGGATGCAATTCAGGAGATTCCAAAGCAGAGCAAGAACGGCAATACCATGTACTGAAGCTAGCGCGAATTAATTGGATAGAAAAATGGACTGGAAAATCTTCCTAACAATATTTGCAACAGTGTTTGTCGCTGAGCTGGGCGATAAAACGCAGCTAGCGACCATGCTCTTTGCTGCCGACAAGGAGGTCAGTAAATACACCGTTTTTATCGCTGCATCTGCGGCACTGATATTGGCCTCTGCAATAGGGGTGCTGGCTGGTACCTTTTTATCGGAATATGTAAATGAAAAATACCTGCATTACTTAGCTGGAGCCGGCTTTATCATTATCGGCGCATATACCCTATACAATGCCTGATCGGCACTGGGCTGAGCTTAGGGGCGGGGACAAGACATGAAGACCAAGTCAAAGATGATAGTAAGCGGCGTAGCCGCTTTGTTGGTACTGATATTTCTGCTGCAAAATGCGGCCGTAGTAAAGGTCAATTTTCTGTTCTGGTCGCTTTCAATGTCCCGATCGCTTCTGATCCTGTTATTTGTCGGAGTGGGTATGCTTCTTGGCTGGTTGTTAAGTGGCTATATTTCGATCAGATTGAAAAAATAAAAACTCTCGTTACCTAAAGAGTTTGCCTATTCAAATAGGGGTGTTTCCAAACACTTAATTGTCATTCTGGTTAAACTGTCCCCTCAATATTTATGCTGCTAGCTTATGTCCGACGCTCCACTAATTCTGGTTGATGGCTCTTCCTATCTTTATAGAGCTTTTCACGCATTACCTCCGCTAACGACGTCCAAAGGCAAGCCCACCGGCGCTGTTCGCGGTGTGGTGGCTATGCTGAAAAAGGAACAGAAGCAGTATCCGGATAGCACCATTGTTGTGATCTTTGATGCCAAGGGTAAAACCTTTCGCGACGAGCTGTTTGAAGAATATAAATCTCATCGCCCGCCTATGCCGGACGATATGCGTGAGCAGATAGAACCACTGCATGCCTGTGTAGTAGCCATGGGCTTTCCCATGATTATTCATCCGGGTGTGGAGGCCGACGACGTAATTGGCACCTTGGCCCTCGAGGCTTCGGGCCGCGGCAAACCGGTTTTGATTTCCACTGGCGACAAAGATATGGCGCAGTTGGTGGACAAAAATATCGGTCTGATCAATACCATGTCTGGCAGTCAATATGACGAAGCCGGCGTTGAAGAAAAGTTTGGCGTACCGCCCAATCTGATCATCGACTATTTGGCTATTATCGGTGACAAGAGCGACAACATTCCCGGCGTTCCGGGAGTGGGTGAAAAGAGCGCTACCCCTATGCTGCAGGCGCTTGGCGGGCTGGATGATATTTACGCCAATTTGGACGCTATTGCCGACCTCGAATTCCGTGGTGCCAAGAAGATGGCTGAGAAGATGCTGCAGTTTAAAGAGCAGGCTTATCTCTCCTATGAACTAGCTACCATCAAACTTGATGTTGATTTGGATATTGATCCAATCGACCTCAAGAACAGCGAGCCGGATACTGATGCGCTGAGAAGGCTCTATACCGAAATGGAATTTAAATCCTGGATAGCCGAATTGGGAAATACTCAGTCCGGTTTTAGTCTTTCTCAGGGCAATGAATCTGTTTCTGGCTCCAATACTGGGGCGGTCGGCTCGGTTGAAGAACCCTCAGCGGGGCAAGCATTAAAACCATTGGCGGACACTGAATACGATCTAATTCTGGATAAAAAGAGCCTTGATGCGTGGGTTGAACAACTCTCTAAGGCAGACATATTTGCTTTCGATACCGAGACCACAAGCCTTAACTATATGCAGGCGCAGGTGGTGGGCCTTTCTTTTTCTACCGAAGCCAACAAAGCCGCCTATGTGCCTATAGCTCATGATTATCCGGCGGCGCCTGAGCAGCTCAGTGCTGAGGTGGTATTTGAGGCGCTGCAACCCTTGCTGTCCGACCCGAAAAAAACTTTGGTGGGCCAACACATCAAATACGATCTGAGCGTATTGGCTCAGGCGGGAATAGAGATCGAGTGCAAACTGCAAGACACCATGCTGGAATCTTACGTGCTGAACTCAGTGGCTGGCCGCCACGATATGGATTCTTTGGCCCGGCGTCATTTGGATAGGGAAACTATTCACTTTGAAGATATTGCGGGTAAAGGCGCCAAGCAAATTACCTTTAACCAGATTGAGCTGGAACAGGCTGGGCCCTATGCGGCAGAAGACGCTGATATTACGCTGCAATTGCATCAGACTCTGAATTCCCAACTTAAAGAAATCCTGCCTTTATTGGAGGTTTACGAAAATATCGAAGCGCCGTTAATACGGGTTCTGTCACGAATCGAAAGAACTGGTGCGCTAATCGATTCCAAGGCCATGTTGTCCCAGAGCAGCGAGATCGCTATCAAGCTGATCGATCTGGAAAAGAAGGTGCACGATCTTGCCGGGCAGCCTTTTAATCTTGCTTCGCCCAAGCAGCTCCAACATATCCTGTATGAAAAGATGGAGCTGCCAGTTTTGAAAAAGACTCCTAAGGGGCAGCCGAGCACCGCCGAGGATGTGCTTCAGGATTTGGCTGCCGAACACGAACTACCTGCCTTGATTGTTGAATACCGTGGTTTGGCCAAATTAAAGTCTACCTATACCGACAAGTTGCCGACCATGGTGGATGAAACTACCGGGCGGCTGCATACCTCTTACCATCAGGCAGTGGCGGCTACTGGGCGTTTGTCCTCAACCGATCCCAATTTGCAAAACATTCCTATCCGAACTGAAGAAGGGCGCCGCATCCGCAAGGCCTTTATAGCGCCAGCGGGAACCAAGCTGTTGGCGGCTGACTACTCTCAGATCGAGTTACGCATCATGGCGCATCTATCACAGGATGCGGGGTTGCAGAAGGCCTTTGCCAACAATTTGGACGTGCATTCAGCAACAGCTGCGGAAGTATTTGAAGTGGCACTGGAGGATGTGAGTTCGGATCAGCGTCGCAGCGCTAAAGCGATAAATTTTGGGCTGATGTATGGCATGAGTGCTTTTGGCTTGGCCAAGCAGCTCCACATCGCCCGCAAAGAGTCTCAGCAATATATCGATCTGTATTTTGAGCGCTATCCCGGTGTGGCAAATTTTATGGAGCAGATTCGCGAAGACGCTCGTGAAAAAGGTTACGTAGAAACTCTATTTGGCCGTCGGCTATATTTGCCGCAAATAAACGCAGCCAACGGCCAGCATCGCGCAGCGGCTGAGCGCACCGCAATCAACGCGCCTATGCAAGGCACCGCTGCGGACATAATTAAAAGAGCTATGCTGTCGGTGGAGGCCTGGTTACTTGAAGCAAAGCCGCCCGTAAAAATGATTATGCAGGTTCATGATGAACTGGTATTTGAAGTTGAAGATGCCTATGTTGAGACTGCAAAGGAAATAATAGTGCAGCTTATGCAGGGTGCCGCGGAGCTGTCTGTGCCTCTGCTGGTAGAGGCTGGAGTGGGAGAAAACTGGGAAGAAGCACATTAATTTGAATTTTTTAGAACTTTTTTTGAACTTTCTTAATTTGGCGTTGACCAACTTAGTGTAGAAGTTTTCCCTCCTTGTTATTTTTCCTGAGCAAGTCTGCTAAACCCAGTTGTCCGACTGGGTTTTTTTTTGAACCTTTTTTGCGTAACGCTTTCCAATTAGTAGTTGTTCATTTTCCCCTTTTGGACACTTGTAGACCCCTTGCGGATTTAAGTCATAGTTTTACCGCATCTTATGGGCTCACTGAATCAGTGAGCCCATTTTTTTGCCTAGATTTCGAGCCACTCTGTTAGTTTAGCTTTCAGTTCGTCGAGGCCGGTCTTTTTGGTAGCAGAGAAGAGTTGGCCGCTAAAGCCTTCAGCCAATCCAAGCTTTTTTAGCTCGGCCATTATTTTTAGCAGATTGCTAGAAGCGGGGCCGCGTTTGAGTTTGTCTGCCTTGGTCAGTAGCAAATGAACCGGGATGCCAGCTTGATTCGCCCATTCAACAAAGTTTAAGTCAAAAGGCTGCAAGGGCAGTCGCACGTCTGCCAGCAATATCAGCCCCTTAAGGCTAGCCCTCTCCTCGAGGTACTGCGTTAGATTTTCTTGCCACTCGAGTTTGATCTTTTCTGACACCTTGGCGTAGCCATAGCCGGGCAAATCAACCAAACGGCGCTGTGCGTCTAGCTCGAAGAAATTAAGCAGCTGTGTCCGCCCGGGTGTTTTACTGGTGCGGGCCAGCTTGCCGTTACGGGTAAGAGCGTTGATGGCGCTGGATTTGCCAGCATTAGATCGGCCAACAAAGGCAACTTCGGCGCCAAAGTCGGGCGGGCATTCTTTCAGGGTCGGGGCGCTGAGTAGAAAAGCGGCCCGATCAAAGGAGGGCATTGGCGAAGAAGGCATAGGAGAGTTGTTGGGTTCGGGTGAATTCACATTATTGCTCAGGTTATGCAGGCCACAGCGCCAGCGGGCAGGATATATCTATATTCAGTTAACAGACCCCTGTGCCTAGTATATAATCCGCGGGCTCTGAGGGGCAGCCGAGATAGAAGATATCCGTAGCATCACCGCTCAGCAGAGAATTGCACAGTTTTGAGATTGTTTTTTCGGTAGCCCAGTTAAATGAAACTAAGTTTTTACAGCCTAATTATTCTAGCCCTTGTGGCTATTGCCCCTGCGTGGGCACAAACTGGTGACGCCGCGGCCGGCCAAGCCAAGATCGCCACTTGTTCAGCCTGTCATGGCATGGACGGCACGGGCATTGTGCCGCTCTACCCAAATATCGGCGGACAGGGTGAGGCTTATCTCTATAAGCAAATTTGGGATATCAAGAACGGCACTCGCACCGTTATTGAGATGGCGCCCTTTACATTGGCTCTCACAGATCAAGATATTCTCGACATATCTGCCTATTACGCTGCTCAGCCTATGCAGCTCACTGGCGCCCAGCCCCTTGAGAGCGAGGCATATAGTCTTGGATCAGAGGATTTTTTGGCATTGGGCGAATCCGTGTATCGAGCGGGCAATTTGTCCAATGGTGTGCCGGCGTGCACGGGTTGTCACTCGCCGACAGGCAAAGGCAATTACCCTGCAGGCTTTCCAGCGCTTAGCGGACAAAAACATGAGTACCTAGTTAAGCAGTTAACTGATTTCCAGAACAATATACGTACAAATGACGGTGATACCGAAATAATGCGTGGTGTTGCTGAAAGGCTTTCACAGCTAGAAATTGAGGCCGTGGCCAACTTTATCTCTGGCCTGAACTAATTTATTGGTTAAATAGTGTTAAAAGGCGGCATATGCCGCCTTTTTTATACTCTGGCGAGGATATTATGCGGCGCAAAGATTTACTAAATGCTTTGAACAACAGGAGATAGCAAATGCATATCTTTTCGAAATTACTTTTTTTGGCAATTATTTTTGTAGGCTCAACAGCTCAGGCACAACAAGCTGGCGAATTCCAATATCGCGATGGTGTCGACTTTGAGACGCTGAGTCGGCCTGTTGCAGTTCAAGACCCTTCTAAAATCGAAGTTGCGGAAGTGTTTTGGTATGGCTGTATTCACTGTTTCAACCTCGAACCAAGATTGGATGAGTTCGCATCCATCCTGCCCGAAGATGTGAATCTGGTGAAAGTGCCGGCGATGTGGGCTGCGCAGATGGAATTACATGCCAAGCTCTACTATGCCTCCGAAGCGCTGGGTATCAACGATGCGATTCACTGGGAAGTATTCAAGGCGATGAACGAAGAACGCAATCCGCTGGCGAATGAAAATGCGATTCTGGATTTGATCGAAGATCTGGATCAGGATCGAGTGGCATTTCAAAGGGCATTCAATTCCTTTGGAGTAACTAGCCAAGTGACTCGCGCCAAAGCAAATACAGCTGCCTATGGAGTTCGTGGTACGCCTGAGATAATTGTTGCCGGTAAATACCGCATTTCCACTACCATGACCGGCAGTCAGGAAAAAATGTTGCTGGTTGCAGCGGCTCTGATTGATCGCGAACGCGAAATGGCGGCAAGCCGCTAGATCAGACCACCGGTTTTGGGGAGAGAAATATGGCGAATAATCTGAAAATTGTTTTGCTCGCGCTGATGGCATTGCTTGTCGGCTGTAGTTCGGACACAGATCAACAGACTGGCGAGAGTGGGTTCGAGTATCGAGATGGTATCGATTTCCAGACCTTGGCGCGCCCGGTCGCCACCGATGACCCCACTAAAATTGAATTGGCTGAGATCTATTGGTATGGCTGTATTCACTGCTACAACTTTGAGCCCTATTTAAAGGAATTTGTGGCTGATCTTCCAGAAGACGTTAATCTCGTAAAGGTTCCGGTGGCCTGGAATGCCACCGCCGAGCTGCACGCAAAGATTTATTACGCCGCGGAAGCGCTTGGCATCACAGACGAAATACACGATGAAGTATTTGTGGCTATGAACAAAGACAAAAAGCCGTTGGCCAGCGAGGAGGCGATCCTCAATTTAATTGAAGATTTGGGTCAAAACAAAACCGCTTTTCAGCGGGCTTTTAATTCCTTTGGTGTTTCCAGCCAAGTGACACAGGCCAAATCACGCGCGACTGCTTATGGTGTTCGTGGTACGCCAGAATTGTTTGTGAACGGCAAATACCGCATAGCCTCAACTATGGCAGGTAGTCAGCCGCGGATGCTGCTAGTTGCTGAAGCATTAATTCAGCGCGAACGAGAGTTGCTGCAAAGCCAGCAACAATGACACTAAAAGGTCTCATCGAGGAGGCGGTAGCCGAAGCCTTCTTAAAGGCTGGATTATCTGCCGAAACTCCCACACGCCTGCAATGGTCGGCTCGTCCCGAATTTGGCGATTTGCAGATAAACGGCGTAATGGGTGCTGCCAAACAGCTTAAAACAAACCCTCGAGAATTAGCTGAACAAATACTGAATCATTTGCCGCTAGGTCAGGAGCTAATTGCTTCGGCGGAAATTGCCGGCCCGGGCTTTATCAATCTGCACCTCAATGCGCAAGCCATAAGCTCGGCGGCTGAGCTGATGCTGTCCGATGATCGGTTGGGCGTTGAGCAGCCAGATAGTCCACAGAATATTGTGGTCGATTACTCCTCTCCCAATTTGGCAAAAGAGATGCACGTGGGTCACCTGCGCGGAACCATTCTCGGCGATGCTGTCTGCCGAGCACTTGAATTTAAGGGGCACCGGGTTATCCGCCAAAACCATATCGGCGATTGGGGTACCCAGTTCGGAATGTTGATAGCTGAACTGCAGCAGAGTCAGACGAACGAGCAATTGGCGTCGGGAATCGCTCTGAGTGATTTGGAAGTTTTTTATCGCCAGGCAAAACAACACTTCGATGCGGATCCAGAATTTGCTGATCGCGCCCGGGCGAATGTCGTAAAATTGCAGGCCGGTGATTCAGAGTGTCTCAGCTTATGGCAACACTTTATCGATGAGTCTCTGAGCCATGCCCAGCAAAACTACGAGAAGCTTGGTGTGTCCTTAACACCTGAAGATGTTTGCGGCGAAAGCGCCTATAACGCGGACTTGGAGCAAGTAGTTAGCGAGCTGAAAGAACGCGGAATTGCCTCCGAAGATCAGGGTGCACAGGTTGTCTATCTTGATGAACTGGCAACTAAGGATGGCCAGCCATCGGCGGTTATTGTGCAAAAAGCCGATGGCGGTTACCTCTATGCCACCAGTGATCTTGCCGCAATCCGCTACCGTGTCAGAGAGCTCAAAGCAGATCGCTGCCTCTACTTCATTGACGCACGCCAAAGCCTGCATATGAAACAGGTCTACGCCATAGGTCGCAAAACTGGCTGGGCACCGGAGCGGGTTCAATTGGAGCACTGCGCTTACGGAACCATAATGGGAGAGGATGGCAAACCCTTTAAAACGCGCAGTGGCGACACGGTTAAGCTGGCTGATCTGCTGGACGAAGCGGTGCAGAGAGCCACCGCCGTTGTCGCTGAAAAAAATCCAAACTTGGACAATGTAGAGTGTGAAAGCATTGGCCGCGCGGTTGGCATTGGCGCGATTAAATACGCAGATTTGAGCAAGGCCCGAACTACCGATTATCGATTTAACTGGGAGAGCATGCTGAGCTTTGAGGGCAATACCGCGCCCTACCTGCTTTATGCAGGCACGCGCATCCACAGTCTGTTTGAGAAAGCGGGGGAAAATCTGGAAAGTTTCCAGGCTGATTTAAGAATCGGTGACCAGAACGAGCGAGCGCTGGCGTTGACATTGATTCGGTTTGCCGAAGTGGTGGATCAGCTGGTGGAATCAGCGATGCCTCACGAACTATGTGGTTATCTATATGAGCTGTCCGGGAAATTTGCGAGCTTCTATGAAGCTTGCCCAATATTAAAATCTGATGTTGATCCGATTGATCGCCAAAGTCGTTTAGCTTTAGCTGCGCTAACTTCTAGGGTGTTGGAGAACGGGTTTGGACTGCTGGGTATTGCAAGTCTGCGTCGCATGTAAGCTGGCGGCGAGAAAAGCAAAGAACAAAATACAGGAAGAACACTGAATGGCTGGGTTGGACAAAGTAGTTTCATCCTATGACGAAGCAATGGAGGGTCTAGAGGATGGCATGACCGTCATTGCCGGCGGTTTTGGGCTCTGTGGCATCCCGGAAAACCTGATCGCGCAGATCAAAAAAATGGGCACCAAAGACCTGACCTTTGTTTCCAATAATGCCGGTGTCGATGATTTTGGATTGGGATTATTACTTCAGGATCAGCAGGTTAAAAAAATGATTTCCTCCTATGTTGGCGAAAACAAACTCTTCGAAAAGCAGCTGCTTGAGGGCATTCTTGAAGTAGAGCTGACGCCTCAGGGCACACTGGCCGAAAAAATGCGAGCTGGTGGCGCTGGCATCCCGGCTTTTTATACAGCAACCGGCTATGGCACAGAGGTTGGCAAAGGCAAGGACACACGTCAATTCAATGGCCGCGACTATATTTTGGAAGAGAGCATTGTTGGGGATTTTGCCATTGTAAAAGCCTGGAAAGCCGACCGGCACGGCAACGCGATTTATCGTCTAACGGCGCAAAATTTTAACCCCATGGCGGCGACGGCTGGCAAGATAACCGTCATGGAAGTGGAAGAGATCGTTGAACCCGGCGAGCTGGATCCGGCGCAGATACATACTCCGGGAATCTACGTAAATCGGCTTATTCAGGGCGATTTTGAGAAGCGCATAGAGCAGCGCACGATTTCGGACGCATAGGAGACATTTGGTGGCTTTAACAAGAGAGCAAATGGCCCAACGTGTTGCGCGCGAAATTCGTGATGGTTATTACGTTAATTTGGGAATAGGCATTCCGACGCTGGTCTCCAACTATATTCCCGAGAATATGGAAGTTTCCCTGCAATCGGAAAACGGGTTGCTGGGCATGGGGCCCTTTCCGACCGAGGAGAATATCGACGCTGATTTGATCAACGCCGGCAAGCAAACCGTTACCCTCAACAAAGGTGCTTCGATTTTTAGCTCTGCTGAATCCTTTGCCATGATCCGCGGCGGCCATGTGGATCTCACGGTATTAGGTGCCTTTGAGGTGGATGTTAGCGGCGATATTGCTTCCTATATGATTCCCGGAAAACTTATCAAGGGCATGGGCGGTGCGATGGACTTGGTCGCCGGTGCCGATAACATAATCTGTACCATGACCCATGCAGATCGTCATGGGAACTCCAAGCTGTTACCAAAGTGCACCTTGCCTCTGACCGGTATGGCCTGTATCCATAAAATTGTTACGGATTTGGCCTATGTTGAAGTCCAAGACGGTAAGTTTCATCTAATGGAATACGCTCCTGGGGTCAGCATCGATGAGATTATGGCAAAAACCGCAGGAGAGATGGTTGTCTCAGAGAATGTCGAGGAAATGCGGTTCTAGTTTGCTTTCGGCTTCAAGCAATTCTTTGTCTGAAGTACAAATTTCTAGGTAGTTATGCTCTAATGATGCGCCGCCCAATAAGGCGGTCTTTTTGTTTGGATTTGAAGGTTTAGATTAGAGGAAACTATCCGATGGGTTCAGAAGATTCTATTGTCATTATTGACGGCGCACGTACCCCAATGGGTAGTTTCGGCGGCGTTTTTAGCTCTATGACCGCAGTTGAGCTGGGTTCAATTGCCATCGAATCAGCTGTTAAAAAAGCTGGTGTTAGCCCAAAAGATGTTGATGAGGTTTATATGGGTTGTGTACTTCAGGCTGGCTTGGGCCAAGCGCCCGCAAGACAGGCGGCTATCGGAGCTGGAGTACCTCATCGCGCAGGTGCCGTTACCGTCAATAAAGTCTGTGGTTCAGGTATGCAGGCCGCTATTTTTGCTCACGATCAAATCAAACTTGGCAGTGCCAAGATTGCCGTAGCCGGCGGCATGGAAAGCATGACCAACGCACCTCACCTACTAATGAACGCGCGTTCAGGTATCGGTACGGGTCACAAAGAGATTCTCGATTCCATGTTTCTGGATGGCCTTGAAGATGCCTACACCGCGACATCAATGGGTAAATTTGCCCAGGATACTGCAGACCATCATGGTCTAACGCGAGAGGAGATGGATATTTTCGCCATCGAGTCACTAAACCGCGCTAACCAGGCTATCGAAGAAAATATACTCACTTCGGAAATCGTTCCGGTTACGGTAAAAAGCCGTCACGATGAGGTGGTGGTTCGGCATGACGAACAGCCACAGGTGGCCAAGGTCAATAAGATCCAGAGTTTGCGGCCCGCCTTTACGCGGGACGGAACAATCACCGCAGCTAACTCAAGCTCAATCTCCGATGGTGCCTCGGCACTTGTGCTGACTAGCGAGAGTCATGCCGTAGAGAAAGGCTTAACACCAATGGCAAAAATTATTGCCTACAGCCGACATTCATTAGCTCCCGAGCTTTTTACTACGGCTCCCATCGGTGCCATTCAAAATATTTTTGAACTGACCGGTTGGGACAAAGATTCCACCGACCTGTTCGAGGTGAATGAAGCCTTTGCCATGGTGGCGCAACTGACGATTCGCGAGTTGGCTCTCGACCCGGCAAAGGTCAACGTGCATGGCGGTGCCTGCGCGCAGGGACATCCGCTTGGCTCAACGGCGAGCCGCGTTATTGTTAGTTTGATGTACGCGTTAAAGCGCTATGGTAAAAAGCGGGGGATTGCTTCGATGTGTATTGGTGGAGGCGAAGCCCTCGCCATGGCAATCGAGATGATCTAGCGCGGGCTATTATTGCCCGGAGCCGCGTTGTTGTGGTGCTCAGTTAGTCAAATACTTGTCGATATGCTCCTGCTTTGCGCTCCACGACGCCTTGCTCCGAACAATAATTTCTCCGCGCCAAAGTTCAGCCGACCTTCTCACAAATGCAACATCAAAGCGCAATGCGTTTTTCAGGTCGATACGTGCATCTAAATCTTTTCGTCCTGAGTAAATAAGCTCTCCAACTCTTTTCGGCCCTCCTGGGCGATTTCCAGCAGCTTTTCCTGATCCTCTTTATATTCCACTGCCTGTTGCAGAAGTTTTTCATCGTGTTTCCGAAATACATCAACCTTATCAATGGCTTGTGCGTCGGTAAAACCTAGTGTGGTGAGAGTTACTCGGGCAGCTTCCAGACCGCTGGCGAAGTATTCGCGGAAAACATGGTCAACACCAAGCGCGTGCAGCTGATAGGCATGATTCCTGTTGATCGCGCGGGCAACAATGCGCAATTCCGGATACATCTCTTTGGCAGTTTCGATAATGGCTAGAGAATCTTCCGAATTTACACAGACCACCAGCAGTTGCGCGTGCTGAATGCCCGCTGCTTCCAGTACATCCATACGACTGCCATCGCCATAGAATATCTTGTTACCAAAACGACGTACAAAGTCGACATGGGATGAGCTTTTGTCCAAGGCCGTAAAAGGGATGTGATTGGCGGCTAACATTCTTCCGATAATCTGCCCAAATCGACCAAAACCAGCGATGATCACTTCGGGTTCACTATCGTCGCGAGTCTTGTCGTATTCGCCACCTTCTTGCTCTTTCGATTTGCTCAAGCGTGACCAAATGACAACAAAGGGTGAAGTCAGTGCCATGGATAGGCCGACGGTGAGCACTACCTGGTTAACCAGCGCGGCGTCGACAAAGCCGAGACTCAAGGATTGGCTCAGTACAACAAAGGCAAATTCACCTCCTTGAGACAAAATTAATCCCAAGCTGATACCTTCCCGCCATCCCTGACCTGTCAGGCGAACCAAAACGGAAATCACCAGAGTTTTGAGAAACATCAAAATCAGCGCTCCGCCAAAAATTAGCAGGGGTTCGCTGAGCAATAGGCGTAAATCCAGCGTCATGCCAACGGCAATAAAAAATAATCCCAGCAGTAATCCTTTAAAGGGCTCGATATCGGTTTGCAGTTGGTGGCGGAAGCTCGAGTTGGCCAGCATTATTCCCGCAGTAAAGGCGCCCAGCCCCATCGAGAGACCGACTCTTTCAACCAAGACCGCGGTGCCCAAAACGATTAGTAGTGCAGCAGCGGTCATTACTTCGCGACTGCCATATTCGGCTACCAATCGCAGAGCGGGGTTTAGTAAATAGCGACTGGCAACCAACAGCCCAGCGATTGAACCAATGGAGATTAGCGCGTTGACGACACTGGTTTGCTCGTTGGAGCCAGCACCTGCCCAAACCTGCACCAGAATCAGAATCGGGATGACAGCGATATCTTGTAGCAACAGTATGGAAAATCCCTTGCGTCCCAAGGGGCTCGCAAGGATGCCGCGTTCCGCCATCAGTTGCAGGGCAAATGCGGTTGAGGAAAGTGCCAACGTCAAACCCAGAATTACAGCTATCTGACCGCCAATACCCACTAAAAAGTAACACAAAACGAAGAGCAGAATCGCGCTAACAAAAAGCTGGCCGCCACCTAGCATTAGGATTTGCGAGCGCATTCGCCACAACTTATCTGGCGCGAGTTCCAAGCCAATTACAAAGAGCAGCATGATTACTCCAAACTCGGCGAAGTGCAGTGCATCTGTTGGATCGCTGACAAAGTTCAAAGCCGCTGGGCCGATCAGGGCTCCCGCCGCTAAATAACCCAAAATAGAGCCAAGACCAACGCGACGAAAAATTGGTACAGCAATAACGGTAGCCAGCAAATAGCAAAGCACGTTTTCTAGTAGGTGATGATCGTCCAATTTTTAATACTCATTGAGCGGGATGTGACAGAAGTTTGACCGGTTAGTGAACCCTATCGCAAAAGCCAAGCACTTTTCTACTCTGACCCCTTCTGGGTACTAATGACGTGGACTTAACAAGAGTTAACCAAGTATTATCTGCAACAGATAAGCGAGGCACAGCGAATGAAAAAGTCGAACATCGCAATCTGGAAGCGAGATTGGTTTCTTGCGCTGATATTGTCAGTGCTTTTCTTGGTATTTTCTCAATCTTCGCTTTTACAGAGCGTGGAAAGATTTGCCTATGATTGGGGTCTGAGGGCTTCTTCAGGGCAGCCTAGTGACCGGGTTGCCGTTATCGCGATTGATGACGAGAGTATCAACAATATTGGTCGCTGGCCGTGGTCTCGTGAAATTCACGCGCAAATGATTGATTTGCTAGCAGAGGCCGATGCCAAAGTGATTGGCCACACCTCTTTCTTTTTTGAACCGCAACGCGATCCGGGTTTGGAAATTGTGGAGGGTATTGGCTTCTATCTTGAAGATTTTGGCTTAGCGTCCACTGATTTTGATGCTGAGGGCAACGCCGTCTCAATACCGGGTTATGGATTTGACGACCTGCGCACCACTATTAACGAAGAGTGGCCCATTCTTGAACCCGGTGAAGATGAAAGTCCTGAGGCGTTTGCCGAGCGACAAGCTCTTAGCGTTGAATATTTGTCCTTTGCTATCGAAGCTCTTGAACTGCCTATTACGGAATTGCATCAACAGGTATTTGACGCCGTTGAAGCATTGGATGTCGATCAGATTTTAGCCAACAGTATTGCTGATGCCGGCAATGTCTTACTACCAATGTTTTTCTATATCGGTCAACCGCTGGGTAACCCCGACCAGTCAATGCCCGCCTTTGTTTCTGATAGCAGCGCTTTATTTAATATTCAGGATAATGTCCAGGCTGCCCAAAATGGGTTATTTCCTCTGGAATCCATTGCTGTAGAGACACCCATCGATGTGCTCGGATCCTGGGCTTCTGGTGTTGGGCACCTGAATGCTTTGCTGGATGTTGATGGCGGCATTCGCTCTGAACCCTTAGTGCTGGACTACTATGGAGAGTCTTATCCTTCGCTGTCTCTCCTGCTGGCAGCCAAAAGTCTAAACCTTAGCGTAGAGGATATTTCCGTCAAACTGGGTGAAGGTGTTGACGTTGGTGCGCTAAGTATCGGGACTGATGATGCTCTGCAGATGAACACCTTCTTTTACACGGATCAAAATGGAGTGCCGGCGTTTCAGGTGGACTCATTTTATGACGTGATATCTGGCGCCATTCCAGCCAGTAAGTATCGCGATAAGATCGTGCTTATCGGCGCCACCGCGGTGGGTCTGGGTGCGACTCAGGTAACGCCCGTTGATCCTGCCATGGCTCCGGTCGTGACTTTGGCCCATTCGGTTTCAAGTATTTTAAATGAGGACTTTTTTACGACGCCTAGCTGGAGTCTTTACGCCAGTCTTGGGGCGATCGTGCTGGTTGCTCTTTTCCTCATGCTGATCTTGCCGCGCCTGAATGGCCGTGGTGGCGCAGTTCTGACCGTTGGACTGTTCCTGATTTTAGTGGCGACTCATTATGTTCTGATGACGCAGCAGACAATGTGGGTTCCACTGATGATTCCCGCGATGTTGCTTGTGGTGGGTTACACCATGCTCTCTACCAAGCAATTTTTGGTAACCGAGGCCGGTAAGCGTATGTCGGATATGGAGTCTTCCGAAAGCAATCGTATGTTGGGTCTGGCATTCCAGAGCCAAGGCCAATTAGATATGGCCTTCGAGAAATTCCGCAAGTGTCCCAAAGACGAGCAGATTGCTGAGCCTGTCTACAATCTGGCGTTGGATTTTGAGCGCAAACGCCAATTTGCCAAGGCTGGGGCCTGTTACCAATATATCTTTGACTTCTCTCCTCAATTTAAAGATGTCAAAGAGCGCATCGAGCGCAGCAAGAAAATGGAAGACACCGTTATCTTAGGCGGCAGTGGCGGCCATGCCGGCGGTGAAATGAATTTGGATACCGCTGAAAAACCTATGTTGGGGCGCTATCAGGTACAGAAAGAGCTGGGCAAGGGAGCCATGGGTATCGTGTATCTGGGCGTTGATCCGAAGATCAATCGTACCGTGGCGATCAAAACTATGGCCTTGTCGCAGGAATTTGAAGGCGACGAGTTAGAGGATGTTAAGGAACGATTCTTCCGCGAGGCCGAAACCGCAGGTCGACTCAATCATCCGAATATTGTGACCATTTACGATGCTGGTGAAGAGCATGATCTGGCCTTTATCGCCATGGAGTTCCTCAAGGGTCAGGATTTGGCGCCTCAGACCAAAAAGGATAATTTGCTGTCGGTAGGTAAGGCCATCGACATTACGTTGAAATGTGCTTCAGCCCTAAATTACGCGCACAAACAGAACGTAGTGCATCGGGACATTAAACCCGCCAATGTCATGTATGACCCAGAATCCGACGAGCTCAAAATCACGGATTTTGGTATCGCGCGTATTACCGACTCCAGCAAAACTAAAACAGGTATGGTTTTGGGCACCCCGAGCTATATGTCACCTGAGCAACTGGCCGGTAAAAAAGTCGATGGCCGATCGGATCTGTTTTCACTTGCTGTGATGCTGTACCAGCTTTTGACTGGCAGCCTGCCCTTCCAGGCCGAGTCCATGGCGACGTTAATGTACAAAATCACAAACGACCCACACCCTCGGGTCAGGGAAATGAATGCCAGTTTGCCGGAAGAGTTTGAGGTGTTTTTTGAGAAAGGATTGGCCAAGGATGTTGAGGAACGATTCCAGGATGGAGCGGAGATGGCGCAGTCTTTAAAAGAGACCATCAGAAAAATTAAAGAACGGCAAAAAGGTTAAACGCCAATGTATCTGACTGCAGCGGTGTAACTCTATGGATTTGACTGAGAGCATCGATATCGTTTGCCGCACGGATACGGGGCAAAAAAGAGATCACAACGAAGATGCTGTGGGTTCCGACAATAGCTTGGGATTAGTAGTTCTTGCCGATGGTATGGGTGGCTATCAGGCAGGTGAAGTTGCCAGCGCAATGGCTGTGGATATTGTTTTGTCCGATATTCAGGGCAAACACGAGCAGGCTATGCTTGATCCTTTGGACGATTTTTCCGGTATGTCGGCAGCTAGCACATTGATTGAAAACGCCATACTAAAAGCTAACGCGGCGATTCATTCTTCGGCTCAGGAAAAACCTCAGTATCAGGGTATGGGTACCACCATTGTTGTGGTGATGATGCACGAAAATATCGTGTCTATTGGGCATGTGGGTGATTCCCGCCTCTATCGCTTGCGCGACAACAAGCTTGAGTTGGTGACTGAGGACCACTCCCTGGTTCGCGAATTGGTTCGCAAAGGCTATTACACTGAAGCGGAAGCCCGTGAGGCGACCAACAAGAACGTGGTAACGCGAGCTCTGGGTGTTGATGCCAAGGTAGAGCCGGAAGTACAGGAAGATATGGCTTTGCTTGATGACATCTACTTGCTCTGCTCTGATGGCCTTAATGACATGGTCGAAGACGCGCAGATCGAGAATATTTTGCAACGATATGGTGCAGATCTTGAGCAGACAGCAGATCAGTTGATTCAACTCGCCAACGAGATGGGGGGAAAAGATAATATTTCCGCTATACTTTTACGACCGGTGAAACCCTTTGTTACAAAACTGAACTGGTATGGTCGCATCGGTCAGTGGTTTACCGCTAAAAAGTAACTTAAGTGACGGAATAAAATGCAGCCCAAGCTTCTAATCACGCTAAATAATTCTCTGATTTCCGAGTTGATACTCGAAAATGAAGTGACCAGTATCGGCCGCAAGAGTGACAACGATATTCATATTGATAATCCTGCTGTAAGTGGCAAGCATGCGCGCGTTTTGTTTATGGGCGGTGAAGCCTTCTTGGAAGATTTGGAAAGCACCAACGGCACATTTGTTAACAGCGAAAAAATTACTAAACATCTGCTGACCAATGGTGATTTGATCACTATTGGTCAGCATCAGCTCAAATTCGAGGGCGCCGAAGCTGAAGAAGGTGATTTGGAAAAAACTGTTGTAATCAAACCCTATGCGGTTGGTATGGAAGGGACGGAAGCTTTTCAGGCAGCTGCGCTGGAGAAAGAGCAGCAACAAAAAGATGAAGCCGCGACCGCAGCAGCCATAGCCGCTGGCGAGCGACCCGCACTACTACAATTGTTGTCGGGAGCAAACAACGGCAAGAAAATGGCGCTGAACAAGTCCATTACCCGCCTCGGGAAACCCGGTGAGCAGGTGGCGGCTATCGCCAAGCGCCCCGCCGGTTACTTCATAATGCATTTGGGTGGCAATACCACTCAGCCGATTGTGAATGGTAATGCTGTGGGTACTCAAGCGAAGGAATTAAAGCACGGCGATATTATTGAAGTCGGCAAAATTCGCATGAAGATTATGATTCCCAGCTAGTTGAGATTTAGAACCTCAATATTCAGCCCAGACATCTGGCTAGCAAGTTGTTAAGCAGGCCAAAACAGAATCCACATGACAAATAATCAGGCAAAAACTTACCTAGTAGGTGGTGCTGTGCGCGACGAGCTGCTTGGCATTAATCCCAAAGAGTACGATTGGGTAGTTGTTGGTGACACTCCCGAAAGCTTGGCCGATAGGGGTTTCCGTCCGGTAGGCCAGTCTTTTCCAGTTTTCCTTCACCCGGACACCAAAGATGAATACGCATTGGCACGGACGGAGCGCAAGACCGGCCGTGGTTATAAAGGTTTTAGCTTCTATGCCGATCCTAGCGTAACTCTGGAGCAAGACCTTCAGCGTCGTGATCTCACCATCAACGCAATCGCCAAGGATGACACAGGCGCAATAACCGATCCATTTGGCGGCCAGAAAGATCTGCGAGAGCGGCAGTTGAAACATGTGTCCGACGCTTTTTCCGAGGATCCCTTGCGAGTACTTCGTGTGGCTCGTTTTATGGCGAAACTTGCCCCTTATGGATTTAGTGTTGCGCCTGAAACTCTCCTGCTGATGAAAGATATCGTTGCCTCCGGAGAGCTTGAAGAATTGACGCCTGAACGAATTTGGCTAGAGACGGAAAAAGCCCTGTTGACCGACAAACCGCGGTTCTATTTTGAAACCCTGCAACAGGTTGGAGCGCTGAAGATACTTTTCCCTGAGATTGACATCTTGTTTGGTGTGCCACAAAACCCCAAATATCACCCGGAGATCGATACCGGATTGCATACTATGCTGAGCTTGGAGCAGATCTGTTCAGACTCCGCAGAATTGTCTGTGCGCTTTGCTACTTTGGTTCATGACTTGGGTAAGGGTACTACCCCAAAAGAGCAATGGCCGAGCCACAACGGCCATGAGGAGCGCGGCGTAAAGCAGATCGAGCTGCTGGCCAAACGGCTGCGGGTGCCAAATGATTGCCGAGATCTTGCCATTAAGGTGTCGCGTTGGCACTTGCATTGCCATCGAGCCTTCGAGTTAAAGGCTGGCACCATTGAGAAGCTATTTTCTGGATTGGATCTTTGGAGAAACCCGGATCTACTCAAGGACTTTTTGCAATGCTGTCGAGCCGACATTCGTGGCAGAACTGGAATGGAAAAAGAAGAATATTCGCAGACTGCATATTTATCCGAATGTTTTGAGGCTGCTCGGGCAGTTGATTCTCAGGCTATACGCGACGCCGGATTTGAGGGTGCTGAGATAGGTAAAAAAATGCAAGAGGCACGCATCGCAGCTATTCAGGAAATTAAAAGTCAGAGCGCCAAGAGATAGGCTCTTTAGCGTTCTTTTAAAGTTTGCACAAGAAGTTGCTCTTCAAAATCGGAATAGATGATTCCTTCACCGATTTGTTTTAACAAGATTAGCCGTAATTGCCCTCGATCGACTTTTTTATCGTGGGACATTAGGTCACGCAATTTTTCTGGTGCGATGTCATCCGGGGTCCTTGTTGGCAGATTGGCTTTGCCAAGCAAATTGTCAATGCGGTCCAAGTCTGTGGTTGTTAACCAGCCTAGGCTTTTGGACATCCTGGCTGCCATAGCCATTCCGGCGCCAATAGCTTCACCGTGCAACCAGGATTTGTAGTTCTGCGCTGATTCAATGGCGTGACCAAAGGTGTGGCCCAAATTCAGCAATGCCCGTTGTCCCTGTTCTGTTTCGTCCTCGGCGACAATAATTGCCTTGGTTTGACAGGACACCAATATAGCTTCGGCTAGGCATTGGGGATCACGGCGCATCAATTTTTCGATATTGGTCTCCAACCATTCAAAAAAACGTAGGTCTTTTATAAGGCCATATTTGATGACTTCAGCCATACCTGCAGAGAATTCCCTGTCGGGCAATGTATTTAGGGTATTGGGATCGATAAATACAGCCTTGGGCTGATGAAAAGCACCGATCATATTTTTACCTAGAGGATGGTTAACCGCGGTCTTTCCACCTACGGAGGAGTCCACTTGTGCCAACAGAGTTGTGGGTATTTGAATAAAATCCACGCCTCGCTGGTAAGTCGCCGCCGCAAAACCAACCATATCGCCGATCACGCCTCCCCCGAGTGCAACAAGGACGGTTGAACGGTCGAATTTGCCCTCTAAGAGCGTGTCGAATATCTTTTTGAGTGTATCGAGATTTTTGAACTGTTCGCCATCTTCGAGAATTAGTTGATCAGTCTTGATTCCGTCGAGACGCTCAATCAGAGCGTCCATATAGAGGGGAGCAACGGTTGTATTGGAGACAATAAGCGCTGAGCGACCCTGCAAAAGGCTCTTCAAGTTTGCATCGTTCCAGGCTTGAGTGCCAATAACAATCGGATACGACCTTTCTCCTAGTTCGACATCAAGAGTTTTCAATCGATGTTCCTCAAACCAAATTCATCTGAATAGTGGGATTTAAGTTGGTTGTATACCGCCGTTGCCATCGAAGCTGGCGATTCTTTGTCGCTTGAGTTAAGCACGATATCAGCAACTTCCTGATACAGGGGGTCACGTGTAGTCAGTATATCGGCAATGGCCGTCTGAGGATTCTCAACCTGCAACAGCGGTCGGCTAGAGTCGTGGCGAACGCGGTGATAAATCTGCTCGGCCGTAGCCGAAAGATAAACGACAATACCCGCCTGCCGGAGCATCTGCCGGTTTTTCTCGGACAAGACAGCACCTCCACCTGTAGCCAGCAAAATACCAGATTGGTTGCAAAGCTCAGTCAGAATCTCTGTTTCTCGCGTGCGGAATCCAGCCTCACCTTCAATATCAAATATCCAGGGAATATCTGCGCCACAACGACCCTCTAACTCGCGATCAGAGTCTACAAATTTTAGATTGAGGCGATCAGCTAAGATCTTACCGACAGAGGTCTTGCCGGCACCCATGGGACCAACAAGGACCAGATTGGTCCCTGTTGTCATTGAGTCGAGAGGCTGTCGTTTAGAATTTTCGGAGTGATAAACATCAGGATTTCGCGTTTTTCCTGGCTGGTTACATCGTTTCTGAATGCTTGACCCACGAAGGGTAAGCTGCCCAGAACAGGTACTCGAACGGTTTCATCAATTGAAGTCATTTGGAAAATGCCACCCAATACCAGAGTCTCGCCGTTGTCGACCAATACCTGAGTCTCCAGCGATGTGACATCGATAGTGGGTTCGCCCCCAAAGACCAAGTCACCAATTGAATCCTGAGAAATTACCAAGTCCAAAATTACCCGATCATCCGGTGTAATTTGAGGAGTAACCTGCAAGGAAAGAACCGCCTCTTTAAAGGCCGTAGTTGTTGCGCCACTGGCCGCTGCTTCTTGGTAGGCTACTTCCTGACCTGAGCGAATTAGTGCTGTTTGTTTGTCGCCGGTAATTACCTTGGGTTGTGACACAATCTCTCCGTGCCCTTCGCTTTCCAGCGCAGAGAGTTCCAGATCGACCCAAGCTGAGTCACTCAGAAAAGCCACACCAAAACTTGCTGCGGGAGAGGCAACCCCAAGATCTACCGCCAATGCGTCGTCCAAAGAAAGATCATTGGAATTGTTGAAAAATCCCAGGGGGCCACCGTCGGAAAAAATATCACGGGATCCGCCAAACTGTAATGCAGAGGCGCCACCTTCAAGAGTACGTACTCCAGCATTACCCCAGCGAACACCAAGCTCGTTTCTAAAATCCGTGTTGGCGATAACCAGTCGCGCCTCAATCAAAACCTGACGAATGGGTACATCAATTTGTTCAACAAGGGCCAGGAAGTCGGCAATTTTTGCGTCAGTATCCGTCAAAATAATGGTATTTGTTCTGGCGTCAACAATTGCCGAGCCACGCTCTGAGAGAGAGCTAGCCGTCGTTCCACTGGTTAGATCACTGGTGGCCGCGGCCGCAGTTGCTCCGGTAGTTTCGCCTATTAGCAGCGAAGCTATCGTTGTGGCATCCGCATAGCGAATACGCACAAACTCGGTTCGCAGAGGCGCTAACTCTTCCAACTGTCTACTGGCTTGAACTTCAAGGCGCTCGCGTTCTGCGATCTCGGCTATGGGAGCAACGAGTAAAACATTGCCGTCCATGCGCTGATCTAGACCTTTTGCCTTCAAGATAATGTCCAGAGCCTGATCCCAGGGGACGTTCTCCAGACGCAAGGTAATGCTGCCGTTGACGGTATCGCTGGCGACCAAATTCAAGCCGATTAGATCTGCGATCAGCTGCAGTACCGCTCTTACTTCAATGCTCTGGAAATTAAAGGAGAAGGTCTCGCCGGAAAATGCAGATTCTTGCAAACGCTGTGCTTCTTCCACTGCCGTTAAAGGTTTAACGCTGAGGACAAAGGAGTTGTCAGCTTGATAGGCTAGGTAATCAAAGCCCGCCAGCGTTGAAATGCTAACCTGTACTTCGTTGTCTACCTGATCAAGGGTGATGTCTCTTACTGGCGTTGCAAAATCTATAACGTCAAAAATGCGCTCGTATTGGCTGGGCATATCTGTTCCGAAGAACCTGAGTAGGATGTTGCTGCCACTTTGCTCAACGTCTGAGCTAATTTGATTGCCAGAAAACTCAAACTGGATATTGCCTTCTCCGTCCTCGCCTCGCCCAAATTGGAAATCGGTAATGCGTGAGCTATTTGAGGCCGCAATAGGTGAAACGGGTACACCGGAATTTTGTGACTGCGCCATAACAGGTGCTGTGGGAGCTCCTGCAGCGCTTGTGCCAACTCGCAAGAATATGCGGTTGCCAGCCTGCCTGGTCTCGTATTCCGCTGAAGTACCTAAGTTAAGTACCAGCCTGGTACGATCATTTGTGCCAAGTAGCAGAGCCTCTGAAGCGTTGGCAAATGAGAGGGCAAACTCCCGTTCAACCACTTCGTTTGTGACAGCGGGCAAATCCAGAACGATTCTTGCGGGCTCTTCGATCACGTAAACCTGCGTCTCTATTTGCTCGGCATCGGAGAGAACCAATTCGACTTCAAATGCGTCCTGCCCTAGCGCAGAAAACTCGATGGATTGCACCGAGGTGGCGTGGACATGGCTTGCCATCAATAGCAGTACGAAGCAAATCGTCTGTTTCATGGAAATACCTTTGTGGTTCATGGCTCAGTCCTGAATTAGTTTTTTACTGTTACTGAACGGGGTCGTTCTATCCAACCGCCCTGTCCATCTGGAACAATTTCGATGACACTAACTTCGGTATCATCAATGCTAACAATCTTGCCGTGGTTTTGCCCAAGGAAGTTACCAGCCTGCACACGATGCACGGTGCCATTTGCCTCGCTAATCAAAGCCCAGCGAGTACTGTTCATTTCAATACTGCCAACTACGGTTAATTCGGCAAAGTTGAAGCGCTCTAGGTATTCCCTTGGCCGCGCAGTATCTGGCGGCTCGGAAGGTGTACCCGTTTCTTGGCGCAATACCACAGTTCGAGGAACGTCAAATGGCGCTCTTAGGCCAGCGGCAGAGTAAATTACCGAAACATAGGGTGGATAAGCTGGCAGCGGATCAATACGGCCACCACGCTGAGCCCGCTCCTGATCCATAAAGGCTTGTAAATCCTCGTTGGAGCTCGATTGACAACCGACTAAAAGGCTGGCGACTAGCACCACTAAGCAGATCTTGACAGTGTTCAAGTACATCACTCTGCTGAATCCCTGTATCTGTAGGTTTTAGCATCGATATTCATTGTAAGCAGTATTTCATTGGTGCCAGATATTGAAAAATTGTGCAGGGTTACAATTCTGGGTAAGCCAGCTACGCCGCTAACAAAGGTTGCAAAGTCATGGTAACCGCCAGTTGCAACAATATTGATTGGCAGTTCAACATAGTAGTCGTGAGCGACCTCTGGTTCGAGAATAATATTCTCAATCGTCAGCCCACTTCCTAGACCCGTTTCGGTGACGTCTTCTAAGAGACCGGGAACTTCCGTGTCTGTAGGCAATTGGCCAATTAAGGTTTCTAACCTAAGCTCGAGCTCGGTCAATTGAAGTCGGTAAGCCTCCAGATTGGCTGCCTGAAAGGCTTTCTGCGAGTATTCGTCGCGCAACAGGGTTTCAGAGGAAACCGCAGAATCGAATGTGGCATTCAAGGTATTAATTCGAAAGTACCAATAGCCGCCAATAGCTAGCGTGATAGTGAGTAGGCAGGCCAAAATTCGAACAATAAGAGGCCAGCTGCCGACATTATCGAGCCGAACTTCGGTAAAGTCGATATTCTGGATTTCGTCTATAACGCCACGAATATTCATACTTCTGCCTTATGCATCGGGGGAATCTTCCCCGTCCTCTTCGTTGTCGACTTTTATAATCATGGTAAAACTTGAGCCTTGATCTCCAAGCGTTGGGTCAGCGTCTACGCGAGTCAAATTGGGTTCCGAGAATTTCTCTGAGTCGTTGAGTTGACGCATAAATGCCGAAACCCGATTATTGGATTCGGCTTTACCTTCAATAGAAAGACTGTTGCCTTCAACATTCATCTCTTCAATGTAGGCGCCATCTGGCAGAGCTCTGGCAAACTCGTCGAATAGTCTGACGATCTCTGGTCGGTTCGTTTGCAAACCCTTAATAACCGCCATGCGGTCAATCATGTCGGCCTTGCTCTCTCGTAATCTTCGTATCTCCGCGACTTCGGCATCCAGCGCTTCGATGCCAGTTTGTAGCAGAGTGTTCCTTCGCTCTTGAGCAGCAATTTTCCCTGAGATGTTAACTTCCCAAGCGTAGCCGACTAGAAGGCCCAAAATGAAGACACCGGCAACAACAACAGTAAATTGTCGTTTGCGCTCTTCCCGCAGTTCCTCGCGCCAGGGCAGTAAATTAATATCTGGCATTAGCTGACCCCTCTCAATGCGAGACCAGTGGCAATTAATAGACTGGGCGAAATGCTAGCCAAGTGTTTTTTGTCAACTCGTGCGTCACAGGGCATATGTTTAAACGGGTTTGCAGCGATCACGGGCAAGTCGATTTTTGACTCCGTCATTTCAACCAGTTCCGGGCTTCCAACGATACCACCGGACAAAATCAAACAATCTAAATGGCTATATGAAGTAGAGGAATAGAAAAACTGCAAGGAGCGAGATATCTGCTGAATCAGGGAGTCGCGAAAGGGTGCCAGCACCTCCTGCTCGTAATCGCCGGGAAGATCGCCATCGCGCTCGGCAGCAACGGCTTCTTCTTCGGATAAGCCGTAGCGACGTTGTATTTCCTCGCTAAGTTGCTTTGTGCCAAAATTTTCCTCGCGACTATAAACCGTGGAACCACGGTCAAGTACATTGATGCGCAGATTAGTAGCTCCGCAATCAACTACTCCGATGAGCCCTTCATTGTCTTCTTCCAGTTGATCGGCAAGCAATGGATATACTCGCTCAAGACAAAAGGGTTCTACGTCAATAATCTTTGACTCCAGATCGGCCTGTTCGACCATTTCAGTAAGAGAGTCTATGCCTTCTTTGCGGCAGGCCGCCAGCAGCACTTTAACTTGTTCGGAGCCCTCTTCTCCCTCCTCAATGACGGTGAAGTCCACCGCAACCTCATCAAGGGAATAGGGAATATATTGTTCGGCTTCCATCAGCAATTGCGTTTCGAGCTCGTCTTCGGTGAGATCGCTAGGCATATCCAAGACTCGAGTAATGACCGCTGAGCCCGGCACGGCAAGGGCAACTTGCTTTGCCTTGGTTCGCATGAGCGCGATCGCTTTGCGCAATGTTTGAGCCATGCTCGGGATGTCGGCAATTTTCCCCTCTACAAAAGTATTGGGGGGCAAGGGGTAGACACCAGCATTCTGTAGTGTGATGGTGCGTCCTGAGCGCGACAACTCAACAATTTTCAAACTTGTTGAGCCAATGTCGATGCCTAAAAGAGGCTCGCTGCCTTTGCTGAGAAGAGGTATATGCATTAGGTTCTGCTTAAGCCCTCAATGAAAGACTGGCGAACCATCGCCAACCTTTGATAAGCGTCCGATATAATACGGGCGTAATTTTGCCATCAGGCGACGGAAGTCCCAAGTTATTTGATGATTTTCACCAGAAACACAGCCTCTATTTTGCTTAAACTGTTTTTTACAGGAGTCGCTGGTGGGATTCTGGTAGTCGCTGGAACCCTGATGTATCTGGTACCTGGGTTGCCCTCTGTCGATCAGTTGCGCGACGTTCATCTGCAAACACCGCTGAAGGTCTACGCCAGCACTGGAGAGCTGATAGGGGAGTTCGGCGAGCAACGCCGATCTCCGGTTAGTTTTGAGCAAATTCCCGATCATTTTATCAACGCCATAATTTCAGCAGAGGATGATAGCTTTTTCTCCCACGGAGGGGTGGATCTAAAGGGATTGTTGCGCGCTGCGTCACAAATTGTGACAACGGGCGGAATACAATCTGGCGGTAGTACTATAACCATGCAGGTAGCTCGTAATTTTTTCCTTAGTCTGGAACAGACTTTTACCAGAAAATTCAATGAGATTCTACTCGCTCTTGAGATAGAGCATGAACTATCTAAGCAAGAAATACTAGAACTTTACGCCAATAAGATTTACCTCGGAAAACGGGCTTATGGTGTTCAGGCAGCAGCAAATGTCTACTACGGCACAGATATTGGTGATTTAAGCCTTGCGCAGCTCGCTATGATTGCAGGATTACCAAAGGCACCCACATCCTCAAACCCCATAAATGATCCCGAGCGCGCACTAATTCGTCGCGACTGGATTTTAGGCAGAATGCTGTTGTTGGGATATATCGATCAAGCTGATCACGACCTAGCTGTGGCAGAGCCGGTTACTGCTAGCTATCACGGCTCAACAGTTACCTTAGATGCACCCTATGTAGCGGAGATGGTTCGTGTAGAAATGTTGGATCGGTTTGGCGCCGATTCCTACGAAGCTGGCTATGAGGTATTCACTACCTTGGATCCACAGCTACAGAGGGCGGCCGATGAATCCGTAAGTGAGGGAGTGTTCACTTACGACCTTAGGCATGGATATAGGGGTGCTGAAGAAAGGCTCTCCGAGGTAGACATGTCAGATCTATTTTGGGTACAAGAGCAAATTAATCAAATTCCGGTGGTTTCTGGACTTGTGCCCGCAGTTGTTGTCGAAGTTCAGGAACGATCAGCGACCGTTTTAAGTTCAGGTGGCACCTATATTGAGTTGGGTTGGAATGATGGCCTTGCTGGAACTCGTCGCTACCGGACTGAGAGCTGGCAGGGGGATTTACCCGATTCCGCTGATGATCTTCTGGCTGCGGGTGATGTCATCCGCTTGCGGCAATTGGATGGCCGCTGGGTGCTTTCGCAGGTGCCAGATGTGCAAGCGGGTATGGTTGCGCTGGAGCCGACAAATGGTGCAATTCGAGCACTAACCGGTGGGTTCGATTTCTACCAAAGCAGGTTCAACCGTATTACCTCGGCAAAAAGACAGCCTGGGTCAAATATGAAGCCCTTTTTGTATGCCTCGGCTCTGGAAAACGGTTACACCCCGGCGACCTTAATCAACGATGCGCCAATAATTTTTGAAGACGCCGCACTGGAAGATTTTTGGCGGCCCGAAAACGACTCAGGCGTATTTTATGGGCCAACACGTTTGCGCAAAGCGCTCTACTTATCCCGTAATTTGGTGTCAATTCGAGTATTGCGCGGATTGGGAATCGACACGGCTCGCGAGGCGATTATTGGATACGGGTTCGAAGATTCAGACTTACCCTATAACCTAACATTGGCTCTAGGCAGTCAAGGGCTAGAAGCTATAAAAATGGCTGCGGGGTACGCGCTATTTGCCAATGGCGGATTCCGCGTCGAGCCACATATTATTTCGGAAATTCGAGATCGAAATGGCGAAACCATATTTACCGCAGATCCCCCAATTGTCTGCGCAGACTGCAACTCCGCGGCGACTCCCCGTTCTGAGCCCCAGCTGGAGTCTTCAATCTTGCAGGAACAGTTTGATTTTTATGCGGCCGAAGAAGTACCAAATGCGCAAAATTATGCAGAACAGGTAATGGATCCCCGCGTTGCCTACATCATGGATTCGATTTTACGGGATGTAATAATAAAGGGCACAGGAACCCGCGCGCTGGTGCTAGGTAGAGAAGATATTGCTGGGAAAACAGGCACAACAAATGGCCCTCGTGATTCCTGGTTCTCCGGCTATAGCCCACATCTGGTAGCCACCGCTTGGTTGGGGTTTGATGACAATGGTGTACTGGGCGTCAACGAATTTGGTGGAACCGCTGCGCTGCCGATATGGATTAACTTTATGCAGACCGCCCTGGAGGGCAAATCTCAGGATCTGCGGCCACAGCCAGCAGGGGTGGTGAGAGTATTGATTGACCCGGAGACCGGTGAGCGAGCGCCTCCGGGCTCGGAAGGCGCCATTTTTGAACTGTTTTTGACTGAAAATGTTCCGGACTTGCTGACCCAAGAGCAGCTTGAGCCAAGAGAAGAGTCTGGCAATATTACTGACGCGCTTTTCTAGTCGAGCTGAAAGCTTTTTGTAGGCATAGGGCTTTTTTAGCCAGATACACTGGAAATGACTATTTTCGAAGAAAGGTTAAGGGATCGGAGAGCGCAGAGGCTCTCCAAAAATCTTAGGACTTACTGCTGATTCTACCGCTGAAGCGCTTATTGAACTTATCAATTCGGCCGCCGGTATCCATAACTTTTTGTTTTCCGGTATAGAAGGGATGACAGCTCGAACAAACATCAATGTGAATATCTCCACCACGAGTGGATTGAGTCACAATAACGTTGCCACAGCTGCATGTGGCCTTCAATTCTTCATACTTTGGATGGATATCTGTCTGCATAACTTTCGCCTTAATGTTGTCGTGCCGCCATCCCACTTTCTCTGGGTACGGCACAGTAGCGTGCTGAAAAGAGCGCGCATACTAGCAGAATAATTATCGATGACAAGCTCCTCATATTGGCGAATCGCTTTGCCCTGCCCGCTTCGGCAGTTATTTATTTATTCCTGCACTGAGACTTTGACGCCAGTGGTTGGCAATTGGGTCAAAGTGCCCTTTGGTAACCGGCAGGTGATCGGCTTGGTTCTTGAGAGGGTGCAAAAGCCGCAGGTTGACTACCAAATTAAAGAGATTATCGAGGTGCAGCGGCTGCAATCAAAATTGCCTGAGGATCTAGTCAATCTTATTCTCTGGACAATTCGCTACTACCACGCTCCTCCCTGGGAAATAGTTACCGCCTTCCTTCCCGCTTTTATATCTCAAGGCAAAGTGCCGACAAAACATCAGGTTTGGCAGGCGGTTGATGGCGGGGCGGATAAGATTGGTGCTCGTGCCGCCCGCCAAAAACAGTTATTTGAATGGCTCCAGCAAAAGGGCCCTAGCGAAATATCAGCTATTTCCCAGGCCGGGTTTTCTCGAGCATTGATTCGGCAGCTGCAAGGAGTTGGCGCTGCCGAATCTTCCGATAGAGCCCCGATCCAGCATAGACTCAACAAAAATATCGACCTTTTAAGCCCAACCAAAGATCAAGCTGAAGTATTGCGTGCGATCAAGGAATCGCGAACTGGCATCTTCTTGTTGGAAGGTATCACGGGTAGTGGTAAGACACTGATATATCAGCATCTTGCGAAAGAGCAATTGCTAGTGGGTAAGCAGGTATTAGTTTTAGTGCCTGAAATCGGATTAATTCCGCAGATGCTCGCTCACTTTGATGCTTTGGTGGATAAACCACTGACATACCACAGTAGTATTACGGATGCCCAACGTGCTGAAATTTGGAACGCATGCCTAAGCGGTAGCGCTCAGGTGGTTATTGGCACACGATCCTCGGTTTTTTTGCCCTTCAAGAAGTTGGGCCTGATTGTGGTAGATGAGGAACACGATTCATCCTATAAGCAGCAGGAAAATCCACGCTATCAAGCGAGGGATATTGCCGTGGTGCGCGCTACAAAGCTTGGGATACCAATAGTGCTAGGCTCGGCGACGCCCTCTTTGGAGAGCCTGCACAACGCCAATCAAGAGAATTTTAAAAAGCTGCATTTGGAGGAGCGTATTGGCGCAGGAAAGCTTCCTCATTGGAGAGTAATAGAGGGGCTCGGCTCAGCAGACACAGCGGGTTTGTTAGCGGAGTCCCTGAAGGCCATTGATGCTCATCTTCAAGAGGGCAATCAGGTCTTGGTTTTTATCAATCGCAGAGGATACGCCCCCTGTCTTCGATGCAGTCAATGCGGGTGGCAGGCCCGCTGCGATCAGTGTGATTCACGCTACACCTACCACAAAAGCAGTAACGAGCTGCGATGCCACCGCTGTGATATCCGAGCCTCGGTACCTCGACAGTGCCCAGTTTGTTCAAGCCGGCAACTCAGCTTTCTAGGTCAGGGCACGGAGCGTATTGCTCAGTACCTTGCAGAGCTTTTTCCCGATGTGCCGCTCATCCGCATCGATCGGGATGCCACCCGAGGTAAGCAGGGCATGCAATCCAAGTTGGATCAGGTGCACGCGGCCGGTCCAGCTATTTTGGTTGGTACGCAGATGCTCGCCAAGGGGCATCATTTCCCCAAGCTTTCGGTAGCAGTGATTATGGATTTGGATTTTGCACTGATGAGTTCGGACTTTCGCGCAACCGAACACCTGATGCAATTACTGACTCAGGTATCTGGCCGCACTGGCCGCGAGCGAGAGGGTGCTGAGGTATTGCTGCAGACAGAATTTGCTGGTCATCCAGTGCTGCAAGATTTGCTAAACAACAACTATTCGCACTTTGCCCAGAATTTAATGCAAAAACGTAAAGAGTGGTCGTTGCCGCCCTTCTCATTTTTAGCGATTTTTAGAGCCGAATCTGAAGACCACTCTGCGGCACTAAAATTGCTTAATATTCTTATGCAGACTGCTCAAGATAGCAGTCTGACGGATTGCGCGATTATTGGCCCGGTGCCATCCCCCACAGAAAGACGATCAGGCCGCTATCGATATCAGATTCAAATCAGCTCCGACGCACGCTCATCATTGCATCAAATGCTTGGAATTTTGGTGGCTCGTCTCGATCAAGAGCGGCACAATAAAAAATTGCGCTGGCACCTGGATGTTGATCCGGTGAGTCTGGATTAGCCTAGCGCAACAAAACCTGATTCGCAGCGAGAGTCTTTGCACTACTCCCAGCTAGATAACCGGTGTTTAGATAACTAGTGTTTAGATACGGGGGCCAAAGCGCTAGAATAGACTCAAGTTTTAAGCAGTGAATCCTATGGCCAATTCTGCCTCTCGCGGAGCTTCAAAAAATTTGTCAGCGCCTCAATCCAATTTTGGCTCTGGCATGTTGCTTACAGGATTTGTACTTGGGGTTGTAGCTACCTTAGGCGGTCAATGGCTGTTGCGATCTGGATTTGGCACTGAGGATCGAGCTTCTCAAATTACCGATACTGTTGATGTGGCAACTGATTTTGAGTTCTACACCTTGCTCGGTGACATCGAGGTTGAGGTCCCAGAAGCCAATGTCATCAGCGCCGAAGACGATGACATTATCTATTGGCTTCAGGCTGCGTCCTTTAGAGACCCTGCAGATGCCGAGGAGATGCGCGTAACCCTGCTACTCAATAATATGGAGGCGGAAGTTAAACCTTTCAGTCACGAAGGAACGCTTTGGCATCGTGTAATCGCAGGCCCTTTTCAAACCAGAACACAGATGAACAAAGCCAAAGAAAATTTGGTTGGTCTTGGCAGAACCCCTATTACACTCAGAGAAAACCTTAGCCAGCAGTAATCTGAATTTTCTTCTCTAATTTAACCAGGCGCTTGAAAAACACGCTTTGCACCCGATCTAAGTCTTTCCCTGTCGTCACAAAGCGCGACATCCTTCCACTCAATACCCCTGATTCTGGAGTGATTTAATGGAACAGTACCGTGGTACAACTATTGTCTCTGTGCGGCGTGGCGATAGCGTTGTCATTGGCGGAGACGGCCAAGTAAGCCTTGGCAATACCGTTATGAAGGGCAACGCGCGCAAAGTTCGCCGCCTATACAAAGATCAAGTTATCGCAGGCTTTGCTGGCGGTACCGCCGATGCCTTTACTCTGTTTGAGCGATTTGAGGCCAAACTTGAGGCCTATCAAGGCAATTTAGTGCGGTCAGCTGTTGAATTGGCCAAAGATTGGCGCACTGATCGTATGCTGCGACGCTTGGAAGCATTGCTGGTTGTAGCCGACGCGGAAAGCTCGCTACTTATTACTGGTAACGGCGATGTTATTGAACCGGAAGACGATTTGATTGCCATTGGTTCGGGCGGACCCTATGCCCAATCAGCCGCCAAGGCATTGTTGGTTAACACTGAAATGGGCGCACGAGAAATTGTTGAAAAGTCCCTCGAAATCGCTGCAGATATCTGCATTTACACCAACCATAATCGAACTATTGAGGAACTTGATACATGTCCCAAATGACACCTCGTGAAATAGTACACGAGCTTAATCGCCATATTGTTGGACAGGATCAAGCCAAGCGAGCGGTAGCAATTGCGTTGCGAAACCGTTGGCGTCGCATGCAAATTGACGAGCCCATGCGAAGTGAAATCAGCCCTAAGAATATTTTGATGATCGGTCCCACCGGCGTCGGCAAAACCGAGATTGCTCGGCGCTTGGCCAAACTCGCCAATGCACCCTTCATCAAGGTAGAGGCAACCAAGTTCACCGAAGTGGGTTATGTCGGCAAAGATGTTGAATCGATAATTCGTGACCTGACGGACATGGCTATCAAGATGCAGCGTGAACAGGAGGTTGAGCGCGTTCGTTATCGCGCTCAGGACGCCGCCGAGGAACGTCTGCTGGATATTCTTTTGCCGCCGGTTCGAGGTGTTGAACCGGAAGAGAATAAAGAATCATCCGAAAACAATACTCGTCAAATTTTCCGCAAGAAAATTCGCGAAGGTGAGTTGGATGATCGAGAGATAGAGCTAGCCGTTGCTGCACCGAAGCTGGGAATGGAAATTATGACTCCGCCCGGAATGGAAGAAATGGCAGGTCAACTGCAAGATATGTTTTCCAATATGGGCAATGCGCAAAAGCAGGCTCGCAAAATGCCGCTAAAGCAGGCCAAGAAATTGCTTGAGGAAGAAGAGGCGCAAAAGCTAATTGATCAGGAGTCGATCAAAGGGTCGGCGCTGAAACTGGTTGAGCAAAACGGTATCGTATTTATAGACGAGATCGATAAAGTGGCCAAACGGGGCGAAGTTACTGGTGCAGATGTATCACGCGAAGGTGTACAGCGAGACTTACTTCCGCTAATTGAGGGCTCAACCGTTTCAACCAAACACGGCATGATTAAAACGGATCATATTCTCTTTATCGCCTCTGGCGCTTTTCATCTGAGCAAGCCCTCGGACCTGATTCCCGAGCTGCAGGGTCGATTACCGATAAGAGTCGAGTTGGACGCGCTCTCCGCAGGGGACTTCAAACGTATTCTGCAAGAACCCGATGCCGCCCTTACCAATCAATATCAAGAGCTGCTTGCCACCGAAGGCGTCACTCTTAAATTTACAGATGATGGCATAGAGCGCATCGCCGAAACTGCGTGGTCTGTAAACGAGCGCACCGAAAATATTGGTGCCAGACGCCTGCATACCCTGATGGAAAAACTTCTGGAAGATGTCTCCTATGACTCTGCTGATATGGAAGGTCAAACTCTAGTTATAGACGAGGCCTATGTAGATCAGCAGCTAAAAGAGTTAGCAGCTGACGAAGACCTCTCAAGATATATTCTTTGATGACCAATGTGCCCGCAGCAAAGATCCCATCAAAAATTGCTGTTCGTGATGAGGGCCGCAATATGCATCTGGAATATGAAGGTGGGGAGCTGGCAACCTTAAGGGCAGAGTATCTGCGGGTTGAAAGTCCCAGTGCGGAAGTTAAAGGTCACGCTGGCGTTGGTGGCACCCTGCCAACGGGCAAGCGCCATGTAAAAATCTCAGCGGTTAAGCCGGTTGGTCACTATGCCGTGGCAATCCATTTTAGCGATGGACACGATTCCGGTATTTACACCTGGGAATATCTGCGCCATCTGTTTCGCCAAGAAAAACGCCTCTGGGCGGACTATCTGAAAAAGCTTCAGGAGGCGGGCAAAGGTCGTGAGCCCGATGTTCAGGTGATCCGGCTGGTCGATCCTTCAAAGCCAGACCCGTCAAATTCGAACTAGTATCCCAGCAAACTAAGGGACAGGACGGCAAAGCCAGTTCCAAGCAAAGCTCCGGCAATTACATCAGAGACAAAGTGCACTCTTAAAAACACTCGCGATATGCCGATGGCACAGGCCCAAATATACATAGGAAGCGTTGCCGCCGGGATGAAATAGCTAACGATGCAAGCCATCAAAAATCCACCGGCGGTATGGCCAGAGGGAAAACTAAATTCATCGGAGGGGTCATGGATACGCTCGAGACGATCGACTACCAGATAGGGCCGACGTCTCTTGAAGGTTTTTTTCAGAACCGAATAGGTCGGCAGTTCAAATGCAAATGCAAGAAAGCCACAAAGGGTAACTGCTAAACCTGTTTCACGAGAAACCATTAACAGCAAGGCCGCCAGCAACAGGTAGGCATAGCCGTCACCGGTAAAAGAAATAGCACGGGCAACCTTGTAAAGGTGTAGCTTCTGTTCCGTCAGGCCCATAAAGACATACAGCCGGGCATCAATTTCGGCCAGCAGTCTCATAAGGGGGTTTCTTGGTCGGCTCATGCTGATATTTTTCATTCTCATGCCAATGCGTTCATTGCACTGGGAATAGATAGTATGGCACTCTTTTGACAGTATTTTTACAAGATCAGTTTGCTCCACCTTCAGTGCTAGAGCCCTGATATGCTGGAGGAACCCTTTAATCTTCCTTATCTTCGATTTCGAGATCTCTCCTTGAAAGATTTCCAAGAATTATATGAGCTGTTTTTGCAGCGCCACGGCAACGACGAAGAAGCTGCGCTAGCGCTGCTACCTTCTGCTGCTGGAAGTAAAGCATTGCGTGCTTTGGGCGATGATAGATATCTATCGCAGATGGCGCTCTGTATCTTCCAGGCAGGTTTTGTTTGGCGAGTTGTAGTGCAAAAGTGGGATAACTTCGAGCTAGCCTTTAGCAAGTTCAAACCCGCGGCAGTAGCCCATTTCTCAGATGATCGAATTGAAGAGCTGATGCAAAATACAGGCATTATCCGCAATCGGCAAAAAATACTAGCGGTGCGGGATAACGCGGCATTTGTTTATCTGCAGAGTCAAAAATCTGAGGGGTTTGGACGCTGGATTAGCGATTGGCCCGCCGAAGATACAGTGGGACTTTGGCAAGAATTGAAGAAAAAGGGTTCACGCCTAGGCGGCAACACCGGCCCGAGAGTATTGAGATTGGTGGGTCGGGACACTTTTCTTTTGACTGATGATGTATGTCGCGCCCTACTTCGCCACGGTCTGGTATCAGACCTGAGTCCAAATTCCCAGGGAGGGCAGCGCAAAGCGGAGAAGGCCTTCCTCGATCTACAGCAACAATCGGGCTGGTCGCTCTGCATGCTCAGTCGTATGTTGGCCTTTACTGTATAAAAAGTTGTATAGATAGTCGCATCATTGAGCATTGCTGACACTGTATAGAGCACCGCGGCGGCACTATATTGAAAACCCAAAGGACGTTAAGCTGTGCGGCCTTTTTAACAAGCATAGCCATTTTCTACAATTTCCCCATGACAGACGAAAAAACTACTCATTTTGGGTTTACTGAGGTGCCAGAGAGCGAAAAGGTCGGCCGCGTTGCCGGTGTATTTCACTCGGTAGCAGCCCAGTACGACCTGATGAATGATTTGATGTCCTTCGGTGTTCACCGTGTCTGGAAGCAAATCACTATCGAGACTTCGGGGGTTAGGCCGGGTGCCTCGGTATTGGATTTGGCAGGAGGCACTGGAGATCTAGCCGCAGCATTTGCAAAACGTGTGGGCGAAGATGGTCAAGTAGTCCTAGCGGATATTAATGAGGCCATGTTGTCCGTAGGGCGAGATAAACTTGCCGACCATGGCAATTACAACCAGATTCGCTGGGTTCAGGCCGATGCTGAAAATTTGCCCTTTGAAGATAAGACCTTTGACTGCGTGACTATTGCTTTTGGTTTGCGCAATGTGACGCGCAAAGAAAGGGCTCTGGAATCTATATACCGGGTTCTGAAGCCGGGTGGAAGACTGCTGGTGCTCGAATTTTCAAAGCCAACAAGTTCGGCTCTGGAGATGGTCTATGATCGCTATTCCTTTGATTTGCTACCAAAAATTGGCAAGTGGGTTACCGGCGATGAGGACAGTTACCGCTATTTGGCTGAATCGATCCGCAAACACCCCGATCAGGATAGTCTTCAGGCCATGATGGAAGCTGCGGGTTTTAACGAAGTAGGCTATACCAACCTAACCGGTGGTGTGGTGGCGCTGCATAAGGGCTTTCGTTTTGATTCCTGATTCATTATTAAATTTCGCCGAGACAGCCATTAACAGGGCGATTAAAACCGATGCATTGGCGGCAACCGAGCTTGCCACCCTTGCGGGTAAAAGCTTTGCGGTGGAATGCCAAAAACCGCCTATTGAGTTGAGCCTGAGCGCGGACACTGAGGGCATAACTCTTTCTGATGGAATTGATGAAAATGCCAGCGTGATATTGGCGGGTAATCTCCCGGCTCTAATGTCGTTGGCAACATCGGTTGCAAAAGACAAATCGGATTTCGCCAATTCTGGTGTTGAGATACGCGGGGACGTTGGCGCTTTGCTGCAGCTGAGCCGTGTGCTTTCTCGCCTCGATATCGATTGGGAAGATTTGCTTGGTAGTCTTATTGGTGAAATACCCGCCCGTCTGCTGTTTTTGGGAAAAGAGCGCTTAAATGAAAAAAGGCCCTATATAAAAGATACTTTATCGAGAGTAAGTACTAGCTTTTTTATCGATCAAGTGGGTATTGCCAGTTCCGGGCAAGCAGTTGAGTTCCGGGATGATCTGCGTCAGCTTCAATATCGTATAGATAGGGTGCAAGCCAGAATTCGAAAGATTCAGAACCCGAGCGAGAGCCGGGATATACCGGATACAGACGGATTTGCTGGGGCAGCTGAGCAATGAGAGCTTTCATTCGTTTGAGCTCAATATGGTGGCAGGCTTGTCGCTATCGTCTCGATGAGTTGCTACCAAAAACGGCGTCCATTTGGGTGAAGTCGCTATTTTTGATAGCGCCTGTTGTAGGCAGCAAAAAGGCCCCGAGTGCAGAACGTCTGCGAAACTTTATTCAGAACCAAGGCCCCATATTTATTAAGTTTGGGCAGTTGATGTCGACCAGACCGGATCTGTTGCCTGAAGACATCGCCTATGAATTACAGAAGCTGCAAGATCAGGTGCCGCCCTTTGACCCTCAGCGCTTTAAACAAATAGTTGAAGCGGGATTGGGCGCACCCATAGAGGAGCTTTTTGCCGAATTCGAAATAGAACCATTGGCATCGGCTTCTCTGGCTCAGGTGCATGGCGCGGTTTTACAGGATGGCGCTCGTGTTGTAGTTAAGGCTTTGCGCCCTGAAGTGCACCAACAGGTACGCCGTGATCTTAGATTGATTCGAGTCCTCGCTCGATTGGTGGATCGCGCGGGCTCTGATGGTAAACGCCTGCACGCACCAGAAGTAGTTGCAGACTATGAGGCAACCATCATGCGGGAGCTGGATCTCGAACACGAGGCAGCTAATACGCAGATACTTCGGGACAATTTTGATTGTGGAACGACACCCCATCCGGTCAATTACACTCCAAAAGTGTATTGGGACTTCGTGCGCCCCAATATTCTGGTGTGCGAACGCATTAAGGGCATTCCAGTTAATAATCGTGCAGCCGTATTGGAGCAGGGTACTGACCTGAAGCGCCTCGCAGAAATTGGCGTGGAGATATTTTTCACTCAGGTGTTTGAGCACAACTTCTTTCACGCGGATATGCATCCGGGCAATATATTTATCGCTGCGGAAAATATTGATCATCCACAGTACATTTCTGTGGACTGCGCCATCGTTGGCACTCTCACCGATGCGGAAAGGAATTCTCTGGCTGCAATTCTATTGGCGGTATTTCGGCGAGACTATCGTCGTGTTGCGGAAGTGCAAATTCGTCATGGCTGGGTCGCGCCGGATACTTCGGTGCATGAGTTTTCGGCGGAGATTCGCAAGGTTTGTGAACCTATATTTGCTAAGCCCCTGAGCGAAATTTCATTTGCCGATATGTTAGTAAGCCTGTTCAGAACGGCACGTGCGTTTGATATGCAGGTAATGCCTTCATTGGTATTGCTGGAAAAGACCATTATCAATATTGAAGGGCTGGGCAGACAGCTCTATCCCGAGTTGGACCTTTGGGCCACAGCTGCGCCCTTCTTGGAGAAGTGGTGGAAAAAACAACATTCGCCGCGCAATGTTTGGAACAAATTTCGCGAGAATGCACCGGATTATTTAGAAGACCTAGCCCAGCTGCCAGCGCTCACCCGTGAAATACTGGAACAAAAAACGCAGCAACAACTAGTGCAAAAGGGTTCGTCAGCTCGAACCCGATTTGCCCTCGCTGGAGCGGCCTTTATCGGCACAGCGCTTGGCCTGCTGTTGGCAAATTCAAACTCACTCGCTGAAATTTCATCATTTGCTCCCGCGATTCTCGGCCTAACTGGGCTTTATTTGCTTGTTCGTGCCTCCTGAGGCGCCGATAATGCCGGGCCATGAATAAAACTGATGTGTCTGATTCCGTGTCTGAAACACTGCTACAAGAAGTCCGCTGGAACGATCAAGGTTTGGTCGCTGCCGTTGCACAAGACGCCACCAGTGGTCGGGTCTTGATGATGGCGTGGATGAATGCCGAGTCACTGACAGAAACACTGGATACCGGCTATGCCACCTACTGGTCACGCTCCCGCAAGCAGCTTTGGCGCAAGGGTGAAAGCTCGGGGAACCGGCAGAAAATCCAAGCCGTTGATTTGGATTGTGATGGCGACGCAATATTGCTGCAGGTTCAGCAAGAGGGCGGTATAGCATGCCACACAGGGCGAAATTCTTGCTTCTATCGGCGTGCAGAAGGAGGTCAATGGGTTGAGACAGAGTCAGTCCTAAAATCTCCAGAGGAGATGTACAGCGGTGAATAGCGAGAGTTCCATGCAGGAGATTCTTGAGCAGCTGCAGGAGGTTTTAGAGCAGCGCAAAACAGCTGAAGCGTCCGAGTCGTATGTGGCTAGTCTTTACAGTCAGGGACTCGATAAGATACTGGAAAAGGTAGATGAAGAAGCAGCTGAAACTCTGGCGGCTGCAAGAGACGGCGACAAGCAAGAGCTTGTTAAAGAAACGGCGGATCTTTGGTTTCACACAATGGTTATGCTTGCTGATCAGGGGTTATCTGCGGCAGACGTAATCGACGAATTAGCGCGACGATTTGGATTATCCGGTTTGGATGAAAAAGCGTCGCGCACATCATGAGGTAAGAAAAAATGGGATTAGGCGGAATTAGTATTTGGCAGTTGTTAATTATTTTGGTGATTGTGCTTCTATTGTTTGGCACAAAAAAGCTGAAGGGCATTGGCTCAGATTTGGGTGGTGCTGTTAAGGGTTTTAAAGACTCAATGAGCGATGAAGAAAAAACCGCTCAGGAAAACACTCAAGAAAAAGTTAGTGAAGAAGATCAGTCTGATGCCTCCACTGTGCCAGAGGCTGAAAAGCAAGACGCCAAATAAAGGTAGTCTTTCTATCGACATCTCTATAATCCTGAGTGCTTGAATGTTTTCCATTGGCTTTGCCGAACTGCTGGTTATCGCGGTAATCACCCTTCTGGTGGTCGGACCTGAACGCCTGCCGGAAACAATTCGATTTATCAGCCTCAATGTGGCGAAATTTCGGCGCTACTGGCAGAGCACCCGTCGCGATATAGAAAAAGATCTGGGCCTCGATGAGTTGCGCCGCGAAATCCACAATGCTGCGGTAATGGAGCATCTCGAGGAAACCAAGAAAAAACTGAACAAACCTCTGGAAACATTGACCGCAACTGAAGTTGCAGAAGCCAGCAGCAAAGAATCTGCTCTGGTCGAAGAAGTATTGGCTGAGCCCTCAGCCCTCTCTAATTCAGGAAACGAGGCCTCAGCGGATAAAAAGCCCTTAGCTAATAAAGAGCCCTCAGCTAATAAAGGGCCCTCAGCTAAAGAATCTCAGCCAGATTCTTTGTCGGCTGACTCCGATAATACCATCGAAGCGAAATGAGCGAAGCAGTCGAACAAGAAGAGCAACAGACGCTAATCGAGCATTTGCTAGAGCTACGCGATCGAATTATCCGCGCGCTTATTTGTATTGCTGTTTTGTTCTTGATGTTCTTTGCCGTGGCGAATCCGCTCTATGAAATTCTCTCAGAACCATTGCGCGAAATGATGCCCGAGGGCACGTCCATGATCGCCACTGACGTTGCCTCGCCCTTTTTGGCGCCGTTAAAACTGGCGCTATTCTTGTCGATCTTTGCGGCCATGCCCTACTTGCTTTACCAGGTCTGGGCCTTTGTTGCTCCGGGTTTGTACAAAAACGAGAAAGCGGTGGCCATGCCCATCTTTATCAGCAGCGTTGTACTGTTTTATTGCGGCATCGCCTTTGCCTACTTTGTAGTCTTCCCCCTAGTTTTCGGATTTTTTACCAGCGTTGCGCCAGACTCAGTTGCAGTCATGACAGATATCAACAGCTACCTGACTTTTGTGATGAAGCTCTTCTTTGCCTTTGGTTTGGCCTTTGAAATCCCGGTAGCAACCTTTCTATTGATCCGCGCTGGAATAGTTAGCGCTAAAGATCTGGGTGCCAAGCGCCCTTACGTGCTTATCTTTTGCTTTATTGTCGGTATGTTTATGACACCGCCGGATATCTTTTCCCAGACATTGCTGGCATTTCCCATGTATGCCCTATTTGAGTTGGGGCTTTTGTTCAGCAAAATATTTGTCCCCATCTCTGATGACGGGACGGAAGCTGAGGCGAAGGACGCAGAAGATGACTTTGTCGGTGAAACTGAAGCTGAACGAGTTGGCAGGCAGGAAGAAGAAGATGCCTAAACTAAACAAGCGTCTAGAGGCCTAGTAAGTCTATGTATTTATTAAATATTCTATATTTATTAATCCTTACTCTAGTCTATTTTTCGGCCTATCGGTGGCTAAACAAAATGGTTATCGGCTCAGGAGCTGCTTCGCGTTCAGTGCCTGCGCGTGTCCAGTACGTTAAGAAGACCATTTCTATTGCATTGACCATCACTTACTTAGGGGTGTTGAGTTTGGTGCTGGGTATTAACTACGGTGAAGTGACTATTTTTCTATCCTCTGCCTTTGCGGTGGTTGGAATCGCACTTTTTGCCCAGTGGTCGATACTGAGCAATTTGACTGCAAGTTTGATCATTTTCTTTGGTTTCCCCTATCGCATAGGCGACAAGGTTCGTGTGTTGGATAAAGACGATTCGGTTACTGGATATATCGAAGAAATCACTTTGTTTAGTGTTCAGTTACGCGATGATCAGGGCAATCTGGCGACATATCCCAACAATCTCTTTTTGCAGCGACCAGTTGTAAAAATTGAAGCTGAATCTCAAGAGAAACCAACGTCCGAATTTGAGGATTAGTTTCCGAAAAAGTGCTTAGTAGTGAGGTGGTTTTTCTTCCTCTGTTGCTGCGATCGACTCACCTCCAGGTTGCTCTGCCAGGTCTTTGTACTGCTCCGACAGCCGCTTCAACTGGGTTTCCATTGCATCCATTCTTTGCTGTTGCTGATAAAGAGCACGATGTAACTTCTCCAGCTCGTCTTCCTGAAATGCGAGTTTGGACTGTAAATCAGCAATGTCGTCTTGGTTGAGCTGAGTCAATTGATTGCCTATGGATAGTGGAGTGAAGAATAGAGAGGATTGAGCGAGTGGAGTATTCTAATCCCCGAGAGGGGATTTATGAACGAATTCCGCAATCGGCTATCATCGGAACGCTCGGCACCATATGAAAAAACTGTTTTCAAAATCTCGTCCTAACCCTACCGACATCAAGATAGGCATTGCTCTTGGTGGTGGCGGTGCGCGCGGGTTTTGTCATATTCCAGTACTGCAAACACTTGATGATCTTGGTATTCGTCCATCCCATATCTCGGGAACGAGCATGGGAGCGATTGTGGGGGCTATCTACGCCTCGGGTACAAGCCCGTCGGAGATAAAACAAATTATAGATGGCATGTTGATCTATAAAGGTGAAAGTTTAAAAGACATCTTGCAAAAACGCGGGCTGCGAAAGTGGTTTGATTTGATCGACCCCAACTTTTTTAAGAAGGGCGGAGTGATCAAAGGAAATAAAATCGTCGAATTTCTGCACGAAATAATTGGAGTTGATAGCTTCGAAGAGCTGGGAATCCCATTGACTATTGTCGCCACGGATTTTCATACTGGAGAAGAAGTTATTTTCAATTCGGGACCTTTGATGCCAGCGGTACGCGCGAGCATGTCTTTACCTGGTTTGTTCGAGCCGGTTCGTGACAATGGCCGATTACTGATTGATGGCGGCGTTGTAAATCCGGTACCCCATGATTTGCTGTTAGACACCGATTTTGTAATTGCCGTAGATGTTAGCGACCTGCCTCAAAAAACCGGACAAGTGCCAGGTGTTACCGATGCTCTAATGGGAGCGGTGGAAATTATGGGTCGACAAATAGGAGATAAACGTCGAGCAGTTTATCCACCAGATATCTTTTTGCGGCCGAATTTTGAAGGTGTGGAAATGACGGATTTCCACAGAGCCGAAAAGATTTTTAAGGATGCAGAGCCGATTTGTGAGCAGCTCAAGGAAGAATTGTCGGGCAAATTGCAGATGAACTGATGCGCTCTATTCGTCTTCAGCCAAAACCTCTTCTCTCTCCCGACGGTATTCTTCATAGTCATCCCGAATCTCTTGCAAACACTGTTCTTGCTGAGCTGGGGGTTGTCGCAGACACTCTTGTTTTAGATTTTCCTGAAAGCCGTCGTAGAGGCTTTGATTTGAGCAAGCTGATATAGAGAGCAGAGCCAGAATGGAGAGTAGAACTATTTTCGTGGGTCTATGGAACAAATGAAGAGACTTGAACATGATCCCGATTTCCTAGAAAGGTTTCTCAAGAACCGCTAGAAACCCGGAAACGCGGCTACCAGCTTTTCCAGATTAGCTGTTGCTAGCGTATTGATATCACCCATGGAAGTCTCAAAGGTATCCAGCACAACGAGCTGGCTACCTGCCGCTGCGATAGCGGCCTGAATCTCGTCCGAAGGCTCCCACTTGTGAATCACCACAGGAATGCTGGCAGCTTCAAGAGCATTGGTTAGCTCGGCTAAGTCCGATTCCGTCCAGTTGATATCCTGTTTAATGAAGTAGTCTTCAACATAAATTCCGAACTCCGTTGTCAGGTAGGAAAACTCATCGGCTAGCGCGTAGACATAAGGGTCGGTATTTGCCAGTGCAATTTCAAAGTCGCGTTTTATCGCCAACAGCTCTGAAGAGAGGTTCTGCTCATTGGCACGAATTCTTTCCGCATCTTGCGGAAACAGGCGAACCAGATCATTGGAGATGATTTTTGCCGAGCGAATAATATTTGCTGGGCTCAGCCAGAAGTAAGGGGAGACTTCGCCGGTAGTGGGCTCAACCACAACGGATACACCGGTAAGCTGTGAGGAATAGGGCAGCGTTGCATCAATATTAATTACCTGAATATTTTGCTCGCGCACACTCAGGTAGAGTGAGTCGTCTTGCCAAATATTACCCATGCTGACCACGGCACTGGCTCGCTGGAATTCTCCATGGAAAGGCTCGGATTGTTTGGCAAACCAGGTTGGCTGGGCTGCCAAGGATCGTGCGCGCTCCGGCAAATTAATTAGCTCAATCGATGTGCCTACCAGAAGCGCGCTAGCAATGCTGTGAATTGGTGCAACCGAAGTCAGCACCAGGTTTGGGGTTGCGGACTCTGTTTCAGTGGACGCTTCTACCAATGGACTAGAGGGATCAGGTTGGCAAGCCGTGATTACCAGCGTCGCAGCCAAAAGAACCAATTGAGCCAACTTAACCATAGACTTTAAATCCTAGCTTCCCTGAACTGCGGCAACAGTCCACGCATCAAGCTGGTTATCAGGAAGAAGCAGGCGGCAAAGAGAATAATTGCGCCGCCGGGTGGAACGGGGATATCCATTTGCATCGGCACAAAGATTCCCAGAAGGCAGCTCGATAGAGAGAAAATTACGCTCCAAAGCATAAACCCGCCCAATGATCGGTTGAAGTTGCGAGCAGCAGCGGCGGGAATCAGAAGCAATGCTTCTACCAACACAGCACCGATAATTTTCACGCATGCCACCGTCACCAGAGTAATCATCAGGACAAAGATATATTCCATCAGCTGAACCTTGATACCACGCACATGGGCAAGAGCTGGATTCAGGCTGGACAGCAGCATCTTGTTGAACAGATACAGCCCAGTGGCAAGAACCATAATGGATACCACCACCACAACCATGATGTCAGTCTGATTTACAGTAAGGATGGAACCAAACAAAATGCTTTCAAGGATATGGGTATTCACCCTCGCTGATATAAACAGCAGAAGGGAGGCGCCCAGCGCAAGCGAGACGGATAGAAAGACACCGATAAGGGTATCCGAGGCCATCTTTGTATGATTGCGAGTGAAATTCAGCAACAACGCAAAGAGTATGCAAAAGGCAAACATGGAGACGTAGGGTGAGGTATAGGATTCGCCGATCAGAACTCCGATTGCCACGCCAGTTAGGGCAGCGTTACCCACTGCTTGTGAGAAAAAAGCCATGCGTTTAGCCACAACCATAGTGCCCAAAGCACCCAATACCGGACCAATCACCAGAGCGCAGAGAATGGCGTTGATCACAAATTCGTAGTACATGGCGGTAGGTAGAGTGCCAGCGTAAACAAGCGCCTGAATCTGTTCCTGTAGTCCCTCTAAACCCATCATGCGATGACTCCTTCGGCATCAAGAGAGGATTTTGTATTCGAGGGGGTTTCTTCACCCACCCCGCGAAAATTGCCGTGCATCATAGGCTCCGTAAGAACTTCATCAACTGGGCCGCTGGCGATCACACCACCATCGATCACAGTGAGCTTGTTGGCAAGGCGCTTCACCTGAGCCATATCGTGGTTTACCCAAAGCAGGGTTTTGCCCTTGGAGGTGAGGTCATTTATCAGCCCCTCAAAAATGGAGATGCCCGCTTCGTCCAGACTGGTCATGGGTTCGTCGAGCACGATCAGTGAGGGTTCTGGAATAAGAGCCTGAGCAAAGAGTAATCTTTGGCGTTCGCCGCCGGAAAGGTTACCTATCATGGCTTTTTCTTTGTCCTTTAAATGCACGCTGGCCAAGGCATCTTCGACAGCTTTCTGATACTTTTTGCGAAGCCCAAAAAACGCCGGAGTTTGCTGGCACACCATGGACATAAAGTTCTTGACGGTGACAGGCAGGGTTTTATCAAAATCCAGAAACTGTGGCACGTACCCTATGGTACGGCTGTCGCCCCATTCAAATTCTATATTGCCGGTGTGCGGCATTTGGCCGAGGATACAGCGCAGGGTAGAAGTTTTGCCGCCACCGTTGGGCCCGACAATGCAATGCACCTCGCCCGGATCCACCTGCATATTGATTCCATTGAGAATCTCGGAATTGCCGAGGGACAGACCGAGATTAGTTACATTTATTTTTGGGCCCATTAACTTTCGGTTTCCTGAAGTGGCATGTCAGTTGAATGTTCATTTGGTTGTCTATTTTGTTTGAGAGCCGCGCTGTATTCGAGTGCGCTGAGCAGTTCTTCGATATTGCGTCGCATATCAATTTCAAAATGATCGGCAGAGTATTCGCCGTCAGAAATATGCGAGAAGGAAAAGATTCGAACACCGGTTTCATTTTCGATGGTATCTGCTAGCTTGCTGGCAAAATATTGCTCGGCAAACAACACGTTCACGCCGGTTGCCTTAATTTCTTCGATGGTGTCCGCCAATTGTCGTGCGGTGGGTTCAACGCCATGCCTAGGCTCAACCACTGCGGAGATCTGCAGCCCAAATTCCTGCATCAGATATCCATAGGCACCATGCATAGTCGCCGCCCTAAAATTACTCGAATCCAGAGCCGCGATAGCAGGCATGTACTCTGCTTTGATACGACGCAAGTGAGTGGCATAGGTACGAGCATTGGAGCGGTAGAAATCAGAGTTGTCCGGATCCAGCGCCCCCAGGTCTTTGGCTATTTGGTAGACCTGAGCGATTGCGGCAGTTGTTGAGATAAAGGTATGGGCATTTACCGACTGATCTTTGCCTGAGACGGGCATCAGGGCTACCGCATCATTGGCATAGATTTTTGGCAGATCGTCATCACGGCCGGCAGCGGCGAGAATCTCGAAAGCCCATTCGTCGTGGCCAATACCATTTACCACCGCAACATCCAGCTCGATTGCGCGCTTCATATCCGCCGCCTGTGGTGTATAGCCGTGGGGGTTATATCCTGCCTCGATAAGAGGAACGACGTCCGCCCGATCCTGCACGATATTGGTTACAAAGCTGTAGTAGGGGTGTAGCGTCACACCAATATTTAATTGAGCACTAGCTACCATTGGGGCTAGAAGGACGGCCATGGTGGCAACCAATCTGGCTGCTCGGGCGAATGGGGTAAGAATAGAGATCTTCTTCATGGTCTGTTTAATCCGGTTTATATGTCGCTGCCTTTAAGGCGCTCTAGCTCATCCCGCCCGGAATAGGGCACGACATTTTTCCAGCCCTCCAGCACCAATGACTGGGTTTTGGAGGTCGAAGGCATTGGCTGATTGGGATTTTCGTGCATCCATATCGTGTTGTGATTCGACATGGTATTGCCGGCGTGAAGGTGGCCAATAACGATGATATAGCCGCTTTGGCCTTCTACAGTGCCACCACTGCCATGGTAGAGGGTATAGCCTTGCATCTCCCCCTCCTGCACAACATCCCGATATTCCCACTTTACTCGCCCGGTATTTTCCCAGGTAATGTCTTTCACAAATGGCGGAATCAAATAATATTCGAGATCTTCAATGCTCGGCCAGGGGCCAATTTCATATTGAATCCAGCCAATATCTTCCTGGGCTGTGTAGAGCGAGGAATAGACTGATTGATCGATATCACTGAGGCCACTAAATGCGCTGATTTGCCAAGACTGCAATTCTTGCACGGTATTCTCGCGACCGTACTTAGTCACGTAAAAGCCTGTGGCCGACAGCAAGCCGATAACACCAGCTACCAGAAGTAGGGTTTCCCATCGACTGGAATTGGGTTTGACGGTTGTTGTGGTGCTCACTGAGCGCGCCCGGCTGGGGTTAGTGGGACTTCCTCAGCATAGATCCAGAGAATGGCATCCTGAGAGAGGTAGACATTGTCAATTCGAACCTCGGGGCCTGTGCCGAGGGCAGCGATGGCCCACCAGCCCGGTGCTGGAATACCAAAGTGAAATTCACCATTTTCATTGGTCAATATGGAGATGTATTTGTAGCTCGGGTGCGATGCCTCAATAAAAGGCATGTCAGAAAATTTAGCATTTTCAGCATCGACGCCATAATTCAGATAGTCAATTTCCAATCTGGCAAAGGGTACTGGCTCGCCGTCTGAATAAACGATACCGGAGAAGGTCTCACCCACCCAATTGGCATAGGGAGTTTTTAGCGGTTGGATTTCGGTTGGCAAACCGAGAGTGCTGAACCAGTTGGTTTGCCCACCCCCTACATTCATGATCACCTTGGTGAATTGCTGAATATATATTTTATCGTTGGGATCGTAGTAAGGCTCTGTGACCAACACTAGCTGATGATCCCCCAAGGAGCGAATCTGGTCACGGGGAATATGAGCTTGATAGGCATCGACGCGAACCTCGTTGCCATCTTCATCAATGTGGTCAAGCCACTGGACGGAGGAGAGGTTGTCCATCAAATCTATTTCTTCCAGAAAAACTGTTCTGCCGGAATATTGAGTAAAGGATTCCACACTAATCGGCATGGTGGGACCGCCGTCTGTGGCGTGAGTGAATACGATGGACATATCCACATCTGCGGCGCGATTTAGCGCCATCTCTTCAGTATGCATCACTGTTGTATGGGCTATCGCCGCGTTTCCAGCGAAGTAAATGGCGGATGCGGTGATCAGCTGTAGTAGGTTTTTAGTTTGCATATTGGCTCACAATTAATTCTTAGTCGTCTATCTCTTTAGCTTGCACCCAGAGTACCGCATCTTGCGACATTTCTTTGCCATTGTGTTCTGTCAACGGGCCTACTCCCAGTGCCGCAATGCCCCACCAGCCTTCTTCGGGCAATCCAATGCTGAAAGTACCTATGGCATCGGTGCGCAGGGAAACATATTCGTAGCCGGGCAAAGGCGCTGTAATTTTTGCATCATCCTCGAACTCCCGCTCCTCAAAATCAGGCTCGTAGTTCAGGTATTCCACTTCGATTTCGGCAAAGGGAACCGGCTCGCCGTTAGACAAAACAATTCCTCGAAATACTCCGCCTTCCCAATTCACATAGGGTTTGTTTAAAGGCCGGATTTCTGTAGGCAATCCTAGAGTTTGATCCCAGTTGGTAGGCGCGCCACCAACATTCATGATCACCTTGGTGATTTGCTGTATGTAGATATCCTCTTCTGCTTCGTAGTAGGGCTGGGGTTCAACAACAACCTGATAGTCGCCCAAGGAGCGCATGGCAGCGCGGGGGATTTCTGCGATATAGGCATCCTTTCCGTCTAAGCCGCCTTCGCCATCATCTTCTCCACCCCATTTCACCGGTGTTAGATATTCCATCAAATCAATACGAGTTAGCTCCTCCTCTCCCGCTTTTAGCTGCATAGCGTAAAAAGCGTCGATACCCGGCAAGTCCATGGTTGGGCCGCCCGAAAAAGCGTGGGTAAAAACAATAGACATATCGATATCTGCTGAACGAGCCAGCAACATTTCGGGGGTATGAACCACCAAAAAGTGAGCCGAGGCTGATAGGGAAGCTGCCATAAGCACCATGAATCGCGCGAAGGCCGTTGCCAATTTCATAAATTGCTCCAAAAATTTCTGATTAGGAAAAAATAAAACTAATAAATATCGTCGCCGAACAATACGATCTCGTGGCCATCGCCCGCTTCAAAATAGACTGAGTATTCTTGATCAGGTATTTCGAAGGTATAAGAGCTCGCGTCATCCATATGCCCTTGCATCAAAATACGTCCATTCGCTAACTCAACGCGGATGCCCACGCCAGCAGCAGTGGCACCATCGGAGAAAGCACCTTCGCAGGTGGCCGTTCCGTCGCCATTGTCAAAACAATCGAACAGTGGCGAGTGAGCTGTTGCAAATAGGCTTAGCGAAAGCCCGGCAATGGCAATAAAGGCTCTTGTTGTTCTCATGGTAGTACTCCAGATGGCATCTTGTTGCGACTTTGGCTTTAGATCAGTAGGCCGCTTTTTAGCCCCATTCTACTAGAGGCTTAACCCTCGTACGAAAAGGGTAACGCAAGTTAACAGTTCATCAACACTGTGGATTTGTTCTGCAAATGATTGATATCAGAAAACTTTGATGTGGCTCACGTTTTTTTCCGCATATTGCCGAAAAAAGTTTATAAGCCCCTCTAGGTTGTGAACCAGTTCCGCAAAGGCTTTCTTGTAGAGCCTAAAGTGGCGTTTCCCCTGTAGAGATTCTCCCCCCTTAAAGATCTCTCTCTTGCGACGCCTTCGGGCGTCGTTTTTTTTGGCTGCGGTTTTGCCTTCTTCTGTTTAACCTTAGGGCTTCATCTCTTCCAACTCAATCCAGCGTTCTTCCTTTTGCGCCAATTCCATCTGCAGTTCATTGAGGCGGTCTAGCAATGGCTGTCGAATTTCAAAATCTTGCTCATAGAAATCAGAGCTCATCGTTTTTTGACCAAGCTCTGAGATCTCAGTTTCGAGTTTCTCGATTTCTTCAGGCAGTAAATCCAGTTCGCGTTGGTATTTGTAGCTCAGTTTGGTTCGGGCGGATTTTGGTATCTGCTTGTTTGTTGCCGCGCCTGATTTTTGAGAAGGTGAATCAGCAACTGGTCTATCAATTATGGGAGCTTCGGTATCCATCAGCTTTTTGCCGCGTTTTGCCCAGTCGCTATAGCCGCCAGCGTATTGCACTACTTTACCCTCTTCCTCAAAAACCAGAACGCTGGTAACCACGTTATCCAAAAAAGTGCGGTCGTGGCTGACGATAATTAGCGTTCCCTGATATTCCACCAGTTGTTCTTCCAGAGCTTCGAGCATCTCTACATCAAGGTCGTTGGTGGGCTCATCCAAAACAAGGAGATTGTTGGCCTGGGTGAAGAGCTTGGCCAGCAATACTCGATTGCATTCACCGCCGGACAAATATTTCACTGGTGTCATGGCGCGTTTTGCTGAGAAAAGAAAGTTCCGCAGATAGCCGACAACATGCCGATCTTTGCCGCCCAGCTTGATGTATTCCTTGCCGTTTCCGACATTTTCGGCAACGGTTTTCTCAGGCTGCAGCTCGCGCCGAATCTGATCAAAATATCCGATTTCCAGATGGTTCCCGGTTTTGACTGACCCTTGATTTGGCGTGATCTGCCCCAGCAATATTTTCAGCAAAGTACTCTTGCCGACGCCGTTGTTGCCGATTAGGCCGATACGATCACCACGCATGATACGCATACGGAAATCTTTAATAAGCGGCGTGTCTCCGTAACCGTGAGTAATACTGCGGGCGTCAATCACTCTTCGGCCGGCAGATTCAGCGGTTTCGATTTGTACCTTGGCTTTGCCCTGACGTTTTATGCGCTGTTCTGATTCTGAGCGCATCTGCTGCAGGGAGCGAACGCGGCCTTCGTTGCGTGTACGCCGTGCCTTTACTCCCTGACGGATCCAAGACTCTTCTTCGGCAAGTCTTTTGTCGAAGAGCGCATTGGCCGTGTCCTCCTCGCTGTCGGCCTGCTCCTTCAGTTCCAGATATTTGGTGTAGTTGCCGGGCCAACTGACCAGTTTGCCTCGATCAATTTCGACAATACGGGTGCATAGCCGTTGCAGAAAGTTGCGGTCATGAGTAATAAATACAACGCTGCCAGGATAGGTACGAATACGGGTTTCCAGCCATTCGATCGTGGCGATATCCAAATGGTTGGTGGGCTCGTCCAGCAGTAAAAGTTCTGGATTGGAAACCAAGGCCTTGCCCAGTGCCACGCGTCGGCGCCAACCACCCGAGAGGTCATTAAGTTTGGTATCTCTGGGCAGTTCGAGTTGGGTAATAATGCGATCAACTTGCTTCTCGGGTTGCCATCCGCCACCTGCCTCAATATCAGCCTGAATTAACTCCATTTCTCGCAGCTGATTTCTATCTGGAGAAGTGCCGCTGATCGATTCATATTGATCAATCAATTGCTGCTGATGAGCCAATCCGTCTTTTACCTCCTCAAAGGTGGTTCTTTCCAGATCGGTGGGAAGTTGTTGGTCGAGCTTGCTAATGCGCAGGCTGCGTTTGTAAGTGAGCTCGCCTTTATCGGCGGTCAAGCTGCCAGCAATGATATTCAGCAGTGTTGATTTGCCAGCACCGTTGCGTCCAATCAGCGCAATGCGCTCTTTGTTTTCGATATTTAAATCGGCATTGATTAAGAGAGGATTGTCGCCAAACTCTATTGAGATTTGGTCGCAGCGAACGAGTGTCATAGCTAGAGGTAAAATTGACCAGTATTTGAGGTCGCGCATCTTACCAGAGGGGCTGGCAAACCTTGTCGAATAAAGGCAGTTAAAGTAAGGTGCGCGCTGTTTTTAAACCTGTACAAACTTAAACTCGTGAAAACAAAGGTGAGTAGCAAATGAAACTTTTAAAAGCACTTAAAGAATTCAAAATTTTTCAGCGTCGTGATGGCCGCTATGCGGTTAAGACACGTAAAGGCCAGCCCGTGAATGCCGAGCAGAAAATTGCGGTCTTGGTTGAAGAGGGTCTGATTACAACGCCAATTCCCAAACCAGCTCCAGAGCCAGAAGTTGAAGCTGTAGAGGAAGCTCCAGCAGAAGAAGCTGTGGAAGAGGTAGCTGAAGAAGCGCCTGCAGAGGAAGCTGCACCAGAACCAGAGCAAGAGGTTGCTGAGGAAGCTCCGGCGGAAGAAGAATCCCCAGCGGAGCAAGAGCCAGAAGCAGAATCTGAGGAGGCTGTGAAAGAAGTGGCTGAAGAAGCACCGGCAGAGCAAGCTGCACCAGAGCCAGAAGTTGAAGCTGCGGAGGAAGCTCCAGCTGAAGAAGTCGCAGAAGAAGCTGTGGAAGAGGCAGCTGAAGAAGCGCCGGCAGAAGAAGCTGCACCAGAACCAGAGGTTACTGAGGAGCCATCAGCGAAAGAAGAGCCAGCAGAAGAAGAGCCCGCAGCAGAGAAAAAACCTGCAGCGAAGAAAAAGCCCGCAGCCGCTAAAAAGAAGAAATAGAGTTCCTTTTATAAATCAAATGAACCGGGTATTAACCCGGTTTTTTTGTGCCTGGGTTTAATGCGGTTAGCTTTCCAACATAAAGGTCACCGGACCGTCATTGACAAGGGAAACCTGCATATCCGCACCAAAGCTTCCAGTCTGCACACAAGAAATTTGATTGCGGCAATAGGCCACAAAATCTTGGTACAGGTCTTCAGCAAGTTCTGGTGAAGCGGCGCTTGAGAACCCAGGGCGTAGGCCTTTGCTAGTATCCGCACAGAGGGTAAATTGTGAAACGATCAGTAGCTCACCACCGCTATCTTTAAGGCTGAGATTCATACGTGCGCTTTCATCGGGGAAAATGCGGTAGTTGAGCAGTTTCTCCGCCAACTTTTCTACATTGGGCTGTTCATCTTCGCGGGCTATGCCAACAAGAACCAATAGTCCGACGCCAATTTCTCCAACGGTTTTGCGCTCGATTTCCACCGAGGCACTACTAACTCTCTGAACCAAGGCCCGCATTTTGCTCCAGACAAACGGCTGTATTAACTAGCAATGGTAATCTAGTTGTCAGTTTCTACAATCAAACTTTGGTTATTTCTATGTCAGTCTTCCCAGATCATCGGCAGCTCGATTTGGTTTACGATACTCAGTGTCCGGCTTGCGACTATTACTGCAAGCTAGTGCGAGTGAGGGAATCCGTTGGTCAGCTATACCTGGTTGATGCTAGAGATAATCCAGAGATCATGCAGGAAATTACTGCACGTGGTTGGGATATAGATGAGGGAATGGTGCTTCGGGTAGATGGCCAACTCTACTGCGGCAGCGATGCTATTCACGTTTTGTCGCTGTTGGGCACGAAGTCGGGGGTGTTTAACCGGGTAAATTTCTGGATCTTTAAATCGCCGGCGAGATCAAAATTTCTCTATCCCTTCTTGAGAAACTGCCGTGGACTGCTGCTAAAGATTCTCAGGCGAACCCGTATCAATAACCTACAGCTAGAGGGCAAAGAACGATTCTAAGGGCTGCCGGCCTGTCGAAACCGGTTGCTACTCTTTTGGCGCTCTAGAGGCGCGTTTTCTCTCATTTTCAGTGAGTAGCTTTTTGCGCAATCGAATGGACTTGGGTGTCACCTCAACCAATTCATCCTCTTCAATAAACTCCAGTGCCTGTTCTAAGGTAAAACGGATGGGTGGCGACAAGGTCAGCGCTTCGTCAGTTCCTGCGGCGCGGATATTATTCAACTGTTTCGCTTTGGTCGGATTGACAGCGAGATCGTTGTTGCGCGAGTGCAAGCCAACCACCTGACCTTCGTAGACTTCCTCAGCGTGACCCAAATACAAGCGGCCGCGATCTTGCAATGTAAATAGTGCGTAGGCAAGAGTTTTGCCTTTAACCATAGATACCAAAACGCCGTTGGCACGTGGAGCTACAGCGCCAGTCTTAACCGGGCCGTAGTGATCAAAGATGCTGGTCATTATGCCGCCACCAGATGTCAGGGTAAGAAACTGACCTCTGAAGCCAATCAATCCTCTGGAGGGAATCAAATATTCAAGCTTGGTGCGGCCTTTGCCATCAGGTTCCATGTTTTTAAGGTCGCCACGTCGCAGCCCCATTTCCTCCATAACCGCACCTTGATGCTGCTCTTCGATATCGATAACTACCATTTCATAGGGTTCGTGGATTTCGCCGTCAACTTCGCGTTGAACCACCTCAGGGCGGGATACGCCTAGTTCAAAACCTTCACGTCGCATGGTTTCGATTAGTACAGAAAGATGCAGCTCGCCACGGCCAGAGACCTTAAATTTATCTGGTGAGTCGCCCGGAACTACGCGCAGGGCAACGTTGTGAATCAGTTCCTGCTCTAGCCGTTCCTTTAGATTGCGCGAAGTAACATATTTACCTTCCCTTCCGCAAAAGGGTGAGTCGTTAACCTGAAAAGTCATGCTAACAGTCGGTTCGTCCACTGAGAGGGGCGGCAAGGTCTCTATAGTTTCCGGATAGCAGAGCGTATCTGAAATGCCCAGGCCTTCGATGCCAGTAATACAGACTATGTCGCCGGCGTTGGCCAAAGCGGTGTCGACTCGCTCGAGGCCGTGATAACCCATTACCTGAAGCACACGCGCCTTGCGCTGCTTGCCCTCGTGATCCACAACCACAACCTGTTGGTTGGGTTTAAGGCTCCCACGAGTAATACGGCCTATGCCGATAACGCCGACGTAACTGCTGTAGTCCAGAGCGGAAATTTGCATCTGAAAATCGCCTTCGATATCGACATCAGGAGGCGAAACCTTTTCAACAATTAGTTCCAGAAGAGGAGTCATGTCCTCCGCCATATGGTCAGCGTCCAAACCAGCAACTCCATTCAGAGCAGAGGCATAGATAACCGGGAAGTCGAGTTGTTCATCAGTTGCACCCAAACGGTCAAATAGATCAAAAACCTGATCCAATACCCAATGAGGGCGTGCACCGTCGCGGTCAATTTTGTTGACTACCAAGATGGGCTTCAAGCCACGCTCAAAGGCCTTTTGTGTCACAAAGCGCGTTTGTGGCATAGGGCCGTCAACAGCATCCACCAGCAGTAATACGCAGTCCACCATGGAAAGGACTCGTTCAACTTCGCCACCAAAATCGGCGTGTCCGGGTGTATCGACGATGTTGATACGGTGGTCGTTCCAACTAATGGAAGTATTTTTGGCGAGAATTGTAATACCGCGTTCTTTTTCCTGATCATTGGAATCCATTACCCGCACTGCGTCTTGATTGCGGCGATCGAGCGTGCCGGATTGCTGCAAGAGTTTGTCTACAAGGGTGGTTTTCCCATGGTCGACGTGAGCGACGATGGCGATATTACGCAGTTTGCTGATCATTGAAGGGGCCTGGTGCGACGGCTATTGTGGATAGATAAGGCGCGGCATTATATAGATAGCCACTGCTTCTGTCCGATTTACAAAAGGATTTACTAGTGTGCTTATTTTAGAGCGAAACAGGTGGTTCTAGACCACCATAATGCCATCCATTTCTACCTGGGCTCCTTTGGGCAGAGCAGAGACCTCTACTGCGGCCCTCGCCGGGTAGGGTTGTTCAAAATGCCGTGACATTATTTCGTTCACTAAGGCAAATTTACCGAGGTCGGTAAGATAGATATTGAGTTTGACGATGTCGGCTAAAGAACCACCCGCCGCATCGCAAACAGCTGCGAGATTGTTAAATACCTGTTCAATCTGTGCGGATGTTTCTTCGCTGACTATCTCCATACTTTCCGGATCCAGTGGAATCTGCCCGGAAAGATAAACGGTATTGTTTACCTTGACTGCCTGAGAGTAGGTTCCTATAGCTGCTGGAGCATTGGTGGTACTGATGATGGCTTTATTGGGCATCTGCTATTCCGAAATTAGTATGATTTGAATTTGATTTTATGCGTTGCTGCCGCGACGCACGTGCTTCACGGCTGGAATCAGGCGAATTCTTCGCATGATATTAGCCAAATGTTTTCTGTCCGTCACGCGGATATGCAATTTCAATACACTCAAGCTAGAGCCGCGTTCTTCGATACTGATATTGTCGATCCCGGCCTCATAGGAGCTAATGCGGGAAGCCAGTTCAGCAATGATACCGCGGAACATTTCGACCTCGACCCAAAGTTCGGCTTGGAATTCACCGGACACATCAGTGGCCCAACCAACGGGTGTATAACTTTCTGGCTGTTTTCGATATCCAGCTACGTTTTTACATCGATCCATATGAATCACTAAGCCTCGCCCAGAGCTGAAGTGGCCAATAATGGGATCGCCAGGAATGGGTCGACAGCAGCCGGCAAATGAAATTACGTGATCGTCCGACGAGTCAATGGTGATGGGTGAATGCAGCATGGCCAGCTGGCTTTCTTGATCTTCGTTTACCAGCCGTTTGGCCACCGACGAAGCTTGCCGATCGCCCAATCCGATTTGCTCTAAGAGCTCATCGAAGCTGGCGACGCCATAATATTTGATTGTTGCTTTGATCAGTTTTTCATCGACTTCGTCGAGAGAAATAGATGCGGAAGACAGTACTTTGTTAAGCAGACGCCGCCCGAGTCTGAGTGATTCACCCTGCTGGCGATGTTTCAGATCATGGCGAATTGCACTGCGAGCTTTGGCGGTGGTGACAAAATCGAGCCAGTTGGGGTGTGGTTGGGCCCGCTGCGCGGTGATGATCTCGATCATCTGGCCACTCTGCAGAGTTTCGGAAAGCGCTGCCAGTCTATTGTTGATTTTGGTACCAACACAGCGATTGCCAATATCAGTGTGCACCGCATAGGCAAAATCCACAGCCGTGGCGCCGGCGGAGAGTGTAACGATGCGACCTTTGGGGGTAAATACGTAAATCTCGTCAGGGTAGAGGTCGGTCTTAACGTGCTCGATAAACTCAAGGGGGTTGCCGGCTTGCTGCTGAATCTGGAGCAAACCTTTAATCCAGTCTGCTGCGCGACTGGAAACCGGCTCGCTATCTCCCTGAGATTTGTAGAACCAATGCGCAGCAATACCAAAGTTCGCCATGTCATCCATTTCTTTGGTACGGATCTGAATTTCTATGGGCACACCGTGCATGCCCACCAAACCGGTGTGCAATGATTGATAACCGTTAGCCTTGGGAATAGCGATATAGTCGTTAAATTCACTGGTTACCGGTTTGAACAGATTATGCATAACGCCAAGCACGCGGTAGCACTCGTCCACAGTGCCAACAACAATTCTGAAGGCAAATACATCCATAATTTCTTTAAAGGGTAGATGTTTGTCACGCATCTTTTTGTAAATGCTATACAGATGTTTTTCCCTTCCCATGACCTGAACGTCAAAATCCTCATGTTCTAGCCGTATTTCAATTGCCTGCTGGATCTCGAGAACCAGGTCGCGTCGGCGGCCCCTGGCGTTGGTTAATGCAACCGCCAGCCGTTCAGCGCGCATTGGATAGTAGGCTGCGAAGCCCCGATCTTCGAACTCGAGTCGCATATCGTTGATGCCGAGTCGCTGAGCGATAGGGGCATAAATTTCCAGCGTTTCCTTGGCGATTCGACGACGTTTTTGTGGTTCTAATGCCCCCAGCGTGCGCATATTGTGTAGTCGGTCAGCCAACTTAACGATGATGACCCGTATGTCCTTGGACATCGCCAGAGTCATTTTTAGGAAGTTTTCCGCCTGCTGCTCTTCATGCGTATCGCCGCTCGATTCCATTTTATTGAGCTTACTTACGCCATCAACTAGATTGGCAACTGCCGCACCAAATTTCTTGGCCAGAACGCTTTTGGTGGCGGGAGTATCTTCTATGACGTCGTGCAGCAGACATGCCATCAGACAATGATGGTCCATATGCATATCGGCAAGGATGTTAGTGGCAGCGAGGGGATGGGTTACGTAAGGCTCACCGCTTTTTCGATATTGGCCTTCATGAGCCTGCTCGGCAAAGGTATAGGCTCGCCGAACGTCTTTGATTTGTTTTTCGGTTAGGTAGGAGGTGAGCCGGTCACAAAGCTCGTCGATGCTGCTCAAATCTGCCTCCGGGTCAATTCCGCGTCCGGATCAAACCCGACTCGGGATTGGATTATTCCGCAGCTGGTTTTTCTTCAATAATGGCGCCGATACCCATAGGTATTTCAGTGCCTTCCAGAAGCACGCCTTCAGGAACTTCAGTAGAAAAGTTATCCTCGAAGAAAGTATCTTGAATTTCTTCTTCCAAAATAGAGGCGTCGATCAACCCTGCTTCTATCTCACGAAGCGCAACTACAGTGGGTTTGTCATTTTCCCAAGGAACTAGAGGTTCCCGGGTTCCTGCCAATAGTTGGCGAGCGCGTTTGCTTGCCACTAAAACAAGTTCGAAACGGTTGTCTACATTTTCTAAACAGTCTTCTACGGTAATTCGTGCCATGTGTTACTCAATCTTCAGTTGTATTGCTCAGCCCCTAAATTTTAGGAGCTAGGGGCTCAGCGATTTAGAATACGGGAAAAAGGGCGGCGATTCTATCCAATCTAGCGGCTCTGGGGAAGCTTTGCTTGAGGGAGAGCCCCACTTAGATAATTTCCAGATACCTCGGACTTGTTTAGCGCAGCAGCCAAAGTGGTTTATTCGCTCCCAGCAATATCTTCGCCGTCACGCTGCCCAGAACAATATCTCTCAATTTCGAGTGGCTGAAAGCGCCCATCAAAGTCAGGTCTATGTTGTGTTCTCTCTGATATTCACAGAGCGCTTGGCTGGGTTGGCCGCGAAGAATTGCGCCAACCACCTGATGTCCAGATTGGGTCAACTTTGCCGTTGCTTGAGCTTGAAGTGCTTCGGCATTGCCATCTCCCACTGTGACTAGGTGCACCGGAATGCCTTTAAATAGAGGGCTTTTTGCGAGCATATCGAGAGCTTTGCCAGAGGCTTGGCTACCGTCATAGGCCAGCATGATGCGCTCTGGCACTTTAAAGTCACTATTGACTACCAGAATTGGTGAATGCAGCGAACGAATAGTTGATTCGAGATGCGCGCTTAAATGTTTTTCGTCCGATAGATCTTGTTCATTGCGAATCCCCATGACCAGAACGCGAATATCGTTTTCCATTCCCAGCAGAGATTCGGCCAGAGGACCATGCCGTTGTTTGAGCATAGGTTCAAGAATGCCCAAAGTTTCAACTCGTTCTCGGGCGGCATTGAGCATCAGCTTACCTTTCTTCAATAGCAGCCTGCCGCGCTCCTCCTCCAATGTCGTGAGCTCTTCTAAGAGAAGCTCTTGACTGCCCAAGCCAATGGCACCGCTAAGATCAACAGCTGCTTTTGGTGGCGGATTAATGTTGTGGAATAACTGCAATGGCAGGCTTAGGCGTTGGCTGATCCAGGCCGCGTAGTCACAAACAGCCTCGCTGTAGGCAGCACTGTCGATGCAGGCCAATACAGACTTGGTGGTTGCTTGGCCTTCTGTTGGTTGACTCGATTGCATCTAATGGGCCCCCAATATTTTGTCGATTTCTTCAGGTTTGTCGTGTAAACCAAACCGATCAACAATTGTTTCGCTGGCTTCGTTCAGGCCTTTGACGGTAACACGGGTACCCTCGCGGCGAAACTTGATAACGGCTTTGTCCAGTGCGGATACCGCTGTGATATCCCAAAAATGTGCAGGGGTTAAATCGATAACCAGATTCTCAACGGCCTCCTTAAAATCGAAGGCAGCTAAAAATTTATCCGCAGAATTGAAAAATACCTGCCCAACCACTCGATAGGTTCGAGTGTCTGTTGTCTCATCGTATTCTGATTCTACGTACATGAAGTGGCTGACCTTATTGGCGAAGAACAAGGCCGCCAACAAGACGCCTGAAAACACGCCCAAAGCCAAATTATGTGTCCAGACAACCACAACAACTGTAGTGAGCATAACCAGATTGGAAGATAGCGGTAGTTCTTTGAGGTTTTGAATTGATGACCATTTAAAGGTGCCGATAGAAACCATAATCATCACCGATACCAATGCAGCCATAGGGATTAGGGATACCCAATCCTTTAGGAATACCACCAGTATCAGAAGCACAACACCTGCAGTCATGCTGGATAATCGCCCACGACCGCCGGACTTAACATTAATTACGGACTGGCCAATCATGGCGCATCCGGCCATTCCCCCGAGCAGTCCGGACCCAAAATTAGCGATCCCCTGAGCTTTGCATTCACGATTTTTATCACTGGGTGTATCAGTCAGATCATCTACGATCGTGGCAGTCATAAGGGATTCCAATAATCCCACCATGGCAAGCGGAATGGAGTAGGGCAATATGATCTGCAGGGTTTCCCAAGTCAGTGGTACTTGCGGCCACAAAAATATCGGTAGGGTGTCGGGCAGGGCGCCGAGGTCACCAACGGTGCGGATATCTAGATCCATAGCCACCGCTATAGCAGTCAAGACAAATATGGTTACTAGCGGTGAGGGCACAGCTTTAGTGATTCGCGGAAACAGATAAATGATTCCCAGCCCACCGAGGGTCATTGCGTAGACTTGCCAAGGCGCGTTGGTAAGCTCTGGCAACTGGGCAAGGAAAATTAGTATGGCAAGAGCATTTACAAATCCGGTTACCACCGAGCTGGAGACAAAGCGCATCAACTCACCTAGTTTTAAATAGCCCGCTACTAGCTGAATAACCCCGGTCAGCAGCGTTGCAGCGAGCAGGTATTCAAGTCCGTGATCGCGTACTAGCGTCACCATCAACAAAGCCATCGCCGCTGTCGCAGCGGAGATCATGCCCGGGCGACCGCCGACTATTGCGGTGATAAAGGCGATACAAAAGGATGCGTAGAGACCAACCTTAGGATCGACTCCAGCAATAATAGAGAAGGCAATGGCTTCGGGTATTAGTGCCAGAGCAACCACCAAACCCGCTAGAACATCTGCTCTGGTATTGCCGAGCCAGTCCTGGCGCGTTGAAGAAAACAGCATGAAAACACCTCTTTAAAAACAAAAGGAGGTGACAACTACCTCTTGCTGTAGAAAATTTTTGAGTGAATGAATTGTTGGTGCGAAGAACCAGAGCTGAATGAGTCAACTGATCAGAATGGAAGATCGAACCAGTTTTTGATTGATAACACCCTTGTCTGAGCCAAATGATGCGGTGCCCAAAACAAGGCGTGCATACTAATGCTTAAGGCTGGTTTATGAAAGTAGTTCGCTGATGATTTTGCTATGGGACTCAGCTTGTGGGCCGATTTTTGTGCGGTTAGCCATCAGTACTGATTTGAGCTGGGCTAGGGCAGCATCAAAATCATCGTTGATGATTAGATAATTGGCTTCGCTGTAATGAGACATTTCTTCTTTTGCCTCGGCCAGGCGTTGGGCGATAACCTCGTCTGAATCCCTGCCGCGATTGCGTAATCTCTCTTCCAATATTGCTCTGGAGGGGGGCAGTATAAAAATGCTACATGCTTCAGGCATGAGTCGCCTAACCTGAGTTGCACCCTGCCAATCAATTTCGAGGATGACATCTAGACCGGTTTTAAGCTGATTTTTTACCCAGGCCTCGGAAGTGCCGTAGTAGTGACCAAATACCTGTGCATGTTCAAGAAATTCGGCGTTATTGATCATCTCGACGAAGGCGCCCGTCGATATAAAATGATAATCGATGCCGTCGGACTCGCCGTTTCGATTCTCACGTGTTGTATGTGAGACAGACAGCACCAAATCAGAAACCTGCCCGATTAACTGTCTAACGAGGCTGGTTTTGCCGGCACCGCTTGGCGCTGAGACTATATAGAGGGTACCGGTCATAGATGTTTGGTATTTTTATGAGCTTGGTGCGATGAACAGATTTGAAGAATAGCATTCTAAACAGGCGCTGGCATCTGCGATCGGATAGGGATGCCCAAAAATTATTAGTTTAAGGTTGGCGACACTTTAACTAGATTTGTGCCACCATTCTTATCGGAGACTCCGTCGATTAAGAGGTTAGGGTTTGGAAGAGCGTCAATTTAAACCGGCACCAACCCTAATGTTGGGTTTGCGTATGGCTCTGCAACTAACAATGTTGCTGGGGCTGGTTTGGGCGCTTATTCAGGCGCGGTTCGGCTTGGCGGGCTTGGTCGGCTTAATTATGGTCGCCACACTTTCGCCCATCTGGTTGAGTCGCTGGCTGGAAATCCATCTTCCGCCGGAAGCTGAGCTGCTAGCAATTGTTTTTCTCTACTCTAGTTTATTTCTCGGAGAGCTTGGAGACTTCTACGAACGCATTCCCTGGTGGGATACGTTGCTGCATACCAGCTCAGGCTTTTTGATGGGGCTCTTGGCATACATTCTGGTATTTGTCTTAAACAAAACTCCTCGAAGTAGCTTGAATCTCTCTCCGCCCTTTGTCGCTTTGTTCACCATCTCCTTTGCCGTCGCAACCGGTGGAATTTGGGAGATATTCGAATACGGTATGGATCAAATATTTGGTCTGAATATGCAGAAAGATGGATTGCACGACACTATGGAAGACATCATCGTAAATTTTATCGGCGCGTCAGTCTTCGGTTTTATCGGCTACCTGCAATTTCGATTGGATAAAGATTCGATAATCGCGCCACTTATAGACAAGTTTATGACAGACAATCCTGATCTACTTAAATAGTGAGTTGCCTAATTGATGGTTTTTTAGAGCTTGGTTAGCCTGTCTCCGACACCTATTTCGCCATCCTTGATAACTTTGGCACAGATGCCTCGAAAACCATTGGTTTTGCCAATATCAGAATTAACAAAGAGTGTCGCCGCTTTGCCAAAGCGATCTGCAAATTTTTTACATCCTAGGTGTGGCTCTGCAGTTACTTCTATTTGAGCTGCTCCCACAGATAGTCGGGTGCCGGGGGGTAAGTTGTCTTTACTCAGGTCCATATCCACATAAAGTTGATCACCAGCCAAAGGCCAGTCATGTTGCGATTGTGCAATCAAATCGATAGCTCGGCTGTTCATAATGTTGAGTTGCATATCGGGGTGAGCCGAGCCGTCGGGTGCCCTGCTGAAACCGCGAGCTTTCCAATTGTCGCCAATCAGGCCAAGTTCGGTAGTTAACTGTCCTGTGCTTTGGCAGTTGCGCTGATCGGTCTGCGGCCGACTCACTATCATTTTCAGAATTCCGGCGTCCTTGGGTGCCGCTAGGATATGCTCAATGCCAGCTTCCAGTTGCTCTTCGGATTTGTGCACAGCAAAGAGATTCCTATTCAATATTCTGAATTTGCTCGCGAATTTGTTCGATCAATACTTTCATTTCCACCGCGATATTGGTCTGAGTTAATCCCTGGGATTTGGAGCCGAGAGTATTGGCTTCACGATTGAGCTCCTGCATTAGAAAATCGAGTTTCCGACCCACAGGTTTGTTGCCCGCAATGAGTTCGTCTATTTGATCGAGGTGTGCATTCAAACGATCAATCTCCTCTTCCACATCCATTTTCTGCGCCAAGATAATGAGCTCTTGTTCAAGTCGATCTTGATTGATGTCGATTCCCGCATCCGCGAGCCGCTGACGCAGTTTTTCTTCCTGGGATTGGCGGATGGCGGGCACAACTTCGCTTAGGCTGGAAGTTAATGCTCGCAGTTGCTCGGTTCTGTCAAGAATCTCCTTACCCAAAACATCACCTTCACGCTGGCGGGAATGCTCAAGTAAGCCGATGCATTCTTTCAAGACTGATGCAGCCAGCACCTTCAGATCGTCTGAATCAATTTCTTGAGAAGCCAGAACGCCGGGTAATTGCAGGATTTCGATCAAATTTATGGCCTGGCTGTTTGCAACTAGCTCGGTCAGCTCATCAGCGGCTTCAATATAGGATTTAGCCACGCCTTTATCGAGTTGCAGCTCAGCATTTACGCTTGAATTGGTCTTAAGACTGAGACTGCATTCCACTTTGCCCCGCGTCAGCGAGGAACGGATTTGTTCACGCAGGTCGTGTTCAAAAGCTCGCAAATTGTCCGGCATGCGGAAGCTGAGGTCGAGAAAGCGGTGATTGACTGACTTTAGTTCACACACAATATTGCCCCAACTAACGCTGTGATCAGCGCGGGCAAATCCGGTCATACTTTTGGGCATGTGAGGCTCCGATGCTACGAGTGCGGAGTATAGCCGAAGCAGGTCGATTATTTCTGCTCAGCGCAGTCTGGCAGCGCTATAATCCTGCTTCACAAACAGAGATCTCCAAGATGCAACGTCCTAGTGGCAGACGCCCAGAACAACTCCGCGCAGTAAAAATTACCCGAAACTTTACCCAGCATGCCGAAGGCTCGGCGCTGATTGAGGTGGGCAATACCAAAGTGATTTGTACCGCCTCTATCGAAGAGTCGGTGCCAAGGTTTCTGCGCGGTAAGTCTCAGGGATGGGTTACTGCTGAATATGGCATGCTGCCGCGCTCCACCGGAGAGCGCATGCAGCGCGAGGCGGCGCGAGGAAAACAATCTGGAAGGACTCAGGAAATACAGCGGCTGATAGGCCGATCACTGCGTGCTGCGGTTGATATGAAGGCTCTAGGCGAGAGGTCAATTGCCATTGATTGTGATGTAATTCAGGCTGATGGTGGCACCAGAACCGCTTCCATTACCGGCGCCTGTGTTGCACTAGCTGATGCGCTAAACGGGTTGGTCGAGCAGAACAAACTTGAAGCCAGCCCACTCCTGCATATGATTGCTGCGGTATCCGTTGGTGTGTATGAGGGTAATCCGGTTCTTGATTTGGATTATCCGGAGGACTCCAAAGCTGGCACAGATATGAATGTAGTTATGACTGAGGCTGGGGGTTTTATTGAGGTACAGGGTACGGCCGAAGATGGCACATATTCCGCTGAAGAGTTACAAAGCATGTTGGGACTGGCGACACAGGGGATTGGCCAGTTGGTACAGATTCAAAAAATGGCCCTAGCGCAGAGTCATTAGTAGCGCAGAGCCATTGAGAGCTCAAAGTCTTACATAGGGGAGTACCGGCAAAATACGGGTAAATTGAGCATGAGCAAGTTACGGGAATATCAACGCGGTTTTATAGAGCTCTCGCAGCAATACGAGGCGCTCAGTTTTGGCGAGTTTGAGCTAAAATCGGGCCGCATCAGCCCTTACTTTTTCAACGCCGGTAGGTTTAACTCGGGCGGTGCCCTAAGCCAGCTGGGTGTTTGTTATGCCGATGCCATAGTGCAAAGCGGCATCGAGTTCGACTTTATTTTTGGCCCAGCGTACAAGGGTATTCCACTGGCGGCGGTTACGGCTGCAGCGTTGTCCGAGCGACATGCCATCGACGTGCCCTATTGTTTTAATCGCAAAGAAGCCAAAGATCATGGCGAGGGCGGGGTATTTGTCGGTGCCGCCCCGACTGGGCGTGGGCTGATCGTCGATGATGTGATTACTGCCGGAACTGCGATCCGCGAGGCCATAGAGCTTCTCAGGGGCGTTGGCGCAACGGCAACTGCAGTGATGATCGGTCTGGATCGAAAAGAGCGCGCACCTAATTCAGAGTTATCAGCGGTTATGCAGCTTGAAGCTGAATCCTCGATTCGGGTAGAAGCTATTGTCAGCCTTGATGAGATTCGCCAATATCTGTCCGCTGGGTCTGATTTGGATCTGCTTGATAGAATTGAGGAGTACCAAAATGAGTACGGGGTATGAAAATGGTTAACCTACGAGTTTGGATTGTGATCGCGGCATTGCTGTCTGCGTCTCTGGCGTGGAGCCAGGAATTTTATCGTTATAAAAACGAAGACGGGCGAACCGTGTTGGATACAAAAATACCCGGCCAATATGTCAACAATGGCTACGATGTTTTGGATTCTAGCGGCAGGCTTATTGAGACTGTTCCACCGGTGGTGCAATCGGACTCATCTGAAATAGAACAGGCTTCCCAGAACGCCAATCAAGCACTTGCCGACCAAGTTTTGTTGACCAGCTATTCCACTGTTGAAGAAATTGACGCGCACCGACTGCGCAAGGTTCAGGCGCTCGAGCGTGAAATCAATATTATCGAAACCGATAAGCGTGTTACTCAAATAGAAATTGACAAGGCGGTTGCGGAAAAAGCAGATTACGAAGCACGCAATTTCGAAGTGCCAGCAGAGGTTATCGAGCACATCGATGAGTTGAATCTTGCCGTAGTAAATTTGGACGAGCAGCTAAAACGCCGCAGCGACGAAATTGTTGCTATCGACAACGAATTTATTGGGAAAATGGATCGATTTCGACAGCTAAAGGCCGAGTTGGAAGCGCAGTAATTACTGCTAATTCTGGCTGGGCACGCTCATTCTGAATAACGACTTGGACATAGCCGTCCACTGATCTTCCCAGTTTTCAGTAGGTTTAGTCTCGAATCCGCTGCGCACGAACTGCAAAATTTTACCATCCAGATAAGTAGTCATCATGTTTACTGTGGCGCTCAAACCAAAGGGAGTGCGCAGTGATTCCTGTAAATCGGCTTCGCGAAGCACCTGACGCAGGGTGGTTTCCAACCGCGCAAATATTTGTGCAACTCGTTGTTGCAGGCGCTGATCTTCTCCCATTAGTGCATCGCCCACCAGAAGTCTGCAGATACCAGCATTGGATTCAGCAAATGCCAGCACCAGATTGATAATGCGCGGGCAGCGCTCGAGAGCTGAGGGTTCCGACTTGAGTATCGAGTTGACGCGGCTGAATAGCGACTCTTCAACGAAGTCCAAGAGGCCGTCATACATCTTTGCTTTACTTGGAAAGTGGCGGTAAAGAGCCGCTTCGGAAACACCAATGGTGTCAGCCAAATTGGCTGTTGTAATACGCCCGCCCTTATCTGCTTCGAGCATGCGAACCAATGTCTCAAGAATTTCTTGGCGCCGGTTACCGCGACGTTTATGAGCTGCTGGCGTAGTCATCTGCTGTCCTCGGTGGATGCAGAAGCAGAGGCCTTGTGTGTTATCAGTGTTCCGACACCGGCATCAGAAAATATTTCCAACAGAACGGCGTGGTGTACACGACCATCGATTATATGGGCCGCCTGAACTCCTGCAGCGACGGCATCCAGAGCGGATTGCACCTTGGGCAGCATGCCCCCGCTAATGGTGCCATCTTTAACCAAATCGTCGACGACTTGGGTGGTCAAGCCCGTCAAAACTTCGCCCTCGGCATTTTGTATACCGGGAACGTCGGTCAGTAGAATTAACTTTTCTGCTTGGGTCACCTCGGCAATTTTTCCAGCTACCAAATCGGCGTTGATATTGTAGGAGTCACCTTCGCTACTGACCCCGATGGGTGCAACAACGGGGATAAAGTCGCTGTTGACTAGCGTATCTAGAACTCGCTTGTTGATCTGTGCGACTTCGCCCACGTGCCCGATATCGATAATCTCGGGTGCGTCCATTCCCGGCATGTTTTTTGATACCTGAAGCGGTCGGGCGGTAATAAGGCGGCCATCTTTCCCAGTAACGCCGATGGCGGAACCTCCGGCGCCGTGAATAAGGTCAACAATTTCTTTATTGACCTTGCCCCCTAATACCATTTCGACCACATCCATAGTTTGTCGGTCGGTCACGCGCATGCCATCCACGAAACTTGTTTCAATGCCTAGGGCAGCAAGCATTTTGCCAATCTGCGGCCCACCACCATGAACAACAATGGGGTTAATGCCGATTAACTTCAGCATCACCATATCCCGTGCAAAACTTGTTTTTAGTTCTTCATCAACCATTGCGTTGCCGCCAAACTTAACTACCAGAGTTTTGCCGGAAAATTTTTGAATGTAGGGCAAAGCCTCAGTTAGTACTGAAGCGAATTGCTGAGTTTTTTCTAGGTTAAAAGACATAATTTTTTAAAATATAATTTCCAAAGGTTCCGCTTTTACTCTAACTTTTTGTATTGAGCTGCCTAACTAAAAAGGTAATTTCAATTCTGGGCACAACTGCTCAAAGGCGTAACGCACTTTTGCCTGCATCTCGATTAATGCCTGTTCTGTTTCACCCTCAAAACGAATCGAGAGTTTTGGGCCGGTATTACTAACACGAACCAGACCCCAGGCATCGGGGTATTCAATGCGTAGGCCGTCAATTTCGACAAGCTCCGCGCCAGCAAAGACCGCATTTTGACGAAATTTTTGAAATATTTCTGTTTTTTGTTCTTCTTGGACTTCGATTTCCAGTTCCTCGGTGGCGGGCAAGCTGGGAAAATCCTTCAATATTTCGCTCAGCGACCGCCCCAGCTGTTGGATGATTTCGGCTAATCTGCAGGCGGCGTAGATGCCATCGTCGACAGCATTCCATCGATCATTGAAGAAATAGTGGCTGCTGTATTCACCACCCAATAGCGCGCCAGTGGCCTTGACCCGATCCTGAATAAAAGTTCTTCCTGACTTTTCCATAATGGGATTGCCGCCAAATTTTTTGATGGTGTTCACAACCTGTCGTGAGGCCTTGACGTCAAATACAAAACTTGCTGCCGGTGTCCTAGACAGTAGATCTTGGGAAAAGAGCTGATAGAGCTGATCCGGTGTAACGATTCGACCGAGCTCGTCAACGGCCACCACACGGTCTCCATCACCATCCAGGGCAATGCCAAAATCGCTGCCAGTAGCGGTTACTGTTCTGCAAAGATCGGTGAGGTTTGATGATTGGCAGGGGTCGGGGCCATGGTTGGGAAAATTGCCATCAATATCGCAATAGAGCTCCTCGATTTCGCAACATAGGTTGCCAAACACACGGATCGCCAGTGGGCCAGCGGCACCGTTGGCGCCGTCGATTACAAGTCCTGTGCCCGTCAGGCTTCCTATATCCTCTAATAGAGCGTCAAGATATTGTGGAGTTGCATCGATACTGAGACTTCTGCCCTCTGCAGCCTCAAAATCTGCCGCTGCCATGCGTTCCTTAAAATGTGCGATTTTTTCACCGCTGAAGGAAGTCCCACCAAGTATCATTTTAAAGCCGTTGTATTCTTTGGCGTTGTGGCTCGCTGTAACCATAATGCCGGCTCCGCTATGGGTTTGTGTCGCCACGTACTGACTTAGCAGAGGTGTTGGCCCAACACCTAGATTCACGACCTCGATACCGGACTCCACCAATCCAGTCTGGAGAGCAGAGCTTAGCTCTTCACTGGACAACCGACCGTCGCGACAGATGCAGACTTGATTTTGCCCTTGCTCTTTTACCACCAACGAAAATGCACGTCCGAGCTGCCGCGCAAACTGGGGCGTAATTTCATTTAAAGTAAGACCGCGAATGTCGTTCGCACGAAAAACGTTCGCAGGAAGCTGCTCCGGTTTGATCGGTGTAAAAGGCTCTAGGTACCCATGTGCTGGATTCAAGTCAGTTGGCAATGCTTCTTTCGCAATCAATTATGGCTCCATTAATCACCAAATCTGCTTCCTGATGATGTGTGTAGCAAGGAGTCACTTACACTAACATTCATATGTGATAGCCGGCAATGGTGTAGCTAGATCTTTGCTGAGATGAATTCGACTATCTGTTTGGCAATCAGGCGCTTGGGAGCCCTGCCGATTTTTATGGGATTGCCGGAACCCAAAAGAGTTACCGCGTTTTCTTCACTTTGGAACCCGATTGCCGTACCAGAAATATCATTGGCAACTATGAGGTCGAGGTTTTTTGATTCCAGCTTCTTGGTTGCATTTTCGATTAAGTTTTCGGATTCAGCGGCAAAGCCCACAACAAAGGGCCTTTTTTTCAAGCTTGCAACTACGGCGAGTATGTCCGGGTTTTTGATTAGCTTGATTTCAATTGAGTCCGTGCGCTTTTTGATCTTCTGGGTTGCAATACTTTCAGCACGGTAGTCAGCGACTGCTGCCGCACCAATAAAGATGTCCGCTCCTTCAATATTGGACATCACTTCGGTTTGCATCTGCTCGCAACTGGTGACAGAAATCCGAGAAACAGAGTTCGGGCAGGCAAGGCTGACCGGGCCGCTAACTAATATGGTTTCTGCGCCAGCCTTGGCGCAGGCCATAGCAAGCGCGTAACCCATCTTGCCCGAGCTATAGTTGCTTAAATAACGTACCGGATCGAGAGCTTCTTGTGTGGGTCCGGCGGTGATAACAACCTTTTTATTTTGCAGAGACCTGGAGTTTTTGTCTTCAGATAGAGCTTCGATAATTTCGGCAGGTTCGCTCATTCGGCCAGGTCCGGTATCACCGCAGGCTTGGTCTCCCGCCGCTGGGCCGATGATTTCAATGTCGCGCAATTCGAGTAAATTGATATTGTTTTGGGTCGCGGGATTGAGCCACATGCCCTGATTCATTGAGGGCGCAACTGCGATAGTGGCCTTGGTTGCAAGGCAGAGAGTGCTGAGTAAATCATCTGCATTGCCACAGGCAAGACGCGATATAAAGTTGGCGGTGGCTGGAGCAACAATTACACGATCTGCCCAGCGAGCCAATTCAATATGGCCCATTCCAGCCTCAGCCTTCTCGTCGAGCAGTTTTGTGGAAACCGGGTTTCCCGACAAAGCCTGAAAAGTTAGTGGCGTGACAAAGGCTTCAGCACCGCTCGTCAGAACCACTCTTACCTCGGCGCCGCTATCAATTAAACGACGCACCAGTTCGCAGCTTTTATAGGCAGCAATGCCACCTGTGACTCCGACAACTATTTTCTGGCCAGTTAGTTTGGGTAGGTTGGGCACAGCTATGGAAATCCAGTTAAAAATCGAGGGCTGTATGTTACCGCAAGAGAGTGGTTAAATTAGCTACACCATCATTTTCAAGGAAGAAATCTATGGGTATTCAAGACTGGCCGGCGTCTGATCGTCCGCGGGAAAAACTTATTCAACGTGGCCCCGAAAGCCTTTCCGATGCTGAGCTATTGGCAATATTTTTACGCACGGGCGTCAAAGGTAAGAGTGCTGTTGAGCTAGCCAGAGATCTGCAGGAGCAACACGGATCAATTGGCGCGCTGTTGTTGGCGGATATTGACAGTTTCACCAGTTCCAGAGGTTTGGGAGAGGCCAAGTATGCGCAGTTGCAGGCGGTATTGGAGCTTTCTCGGCGGCACTTGCTAGAAACTCACGATCGTGGCGATGAGATTACCAGTCCCGCAGCAATTCGAAAGTTTTTGCAGTTGCAGCTTAAACATCAGGAGCGCGAGGTTTTTTATACGGTATTTCTGGATAATCGCCATCGTATTCTGCACTCGGAGCCCATGTTTTTGGGCACTATTTCCAGCGCTACCGTCCATATTCGTGAGATCGTTAAAGCTGCACTATCCCGCAACGCAGCGGCGCTCATTGTTGCCCACAATCACCCTTCTGGTGTGGCTGAACCTAGCGCAGCGGACATACAAATTACTAAACGAATTCGTGAAGCCTTGGACTTGGTGGAAATCCGATTGTTGGACCATTTTATAGTCGCCGAAAACCGGGTTGAGTCCTTTGCGGAAAGAGGTCTGCTTTAATGGTGAATTAGCGTTGCTTTGGGGCTTGGCATCTGGAATAATCGCGACCCTATTTTTGGCCTAGCGCCTACAGTGGCTAAGTGAAGTACCTATAGCTGGTCTATAGATAGCCAATTAACTCAGTAAAAGAGGTTTCCAATGTCTAGAGTATGCCAAGTGACCGGCAAGCGCCCGATAACCGGGAATAACGTGTCACACGCAAAAAATCGTACTCGCCGCCGTTTCCTGCCTAACCTGCAAAACCGACGTTTTTGGGTAGAAGCGGAGAACAAATTTGTACGCCTGCGTGTTTCAACCAAGGGCCAACGTATTATTGACAAGCTTGGTATCGAAGCAGTGTTGGTTGATATTCGCGCTCGTGGCGAAAAGGTTTAGGAGCGCCTGCGGCGTTTCCGTTAAAGAGGATTTGTAATGAGAGAGAAAATTCGACTGAACTCGTCTGCTGGTACCGGGCACTTTTACACTACTACCAAGAACAAAAGGAACATGCCTGAGAAAATGGAGATCACTAAGTTTGATCCCGTTGCCCGTAAGCATGTTCTCTATAAGGAAGCCAAGATCAAGTAGATCTGATTATTGTGGCATTCCGAAGGCCCGGTTTTTGACCGGGCTTTTTTGTGGTTGGCTATATTGTGTTTGAGTGGGGTTCGTCAGATCCGGCTTAGCATCAGATGGCCAGAGCGATGAACCCGCGCTATCCAGCCCTTTGCAACCCAACTGGTGGAGGAGTCCTCGCAGATTAGCGCTGGCCCCGTAACTTCCTGTGAAGGAGCGAGTTTACTTCGATCGAATACAGGTGTTTTTTGCCTACCTGAGCTATGTTCCGCAAAACGATAGATATCGGCCAGTTCAAATTCGGGATCCTCTGAATCAGGCGCCAGATAGGGCAATTCGATGGTTTCCAGCTGTGCCGTAACATGGGCGCGCAAATTGACTAGTTCAATCTTTTTGTCGAGGTGATAGCCGAAGTTCTTTTTGTGAGCCACATGAAATTGCTGCGCCAGAGAATCTAAATCTACATCCGCAACAAAGGGCAGATTGAGAGAAAAGCTCTGGCCCATATATCTGCAATCGAGGCTAAAGCGAGTGGTGATTTTGTTTGCCGCAAAACCCTCTTGCAGCAATTCGGCCTGTCCTTGAGCTGACATCGCTGCACACTGATGGGCAAGGGAGTCGGTATTTGCTTCACTCCTGATTAGCGCATGGGAAAGGTCTCTCTTGCCTGGGGCCAGAAGCATTCCAAGTGCAGAGAGTATTCCGGCGTTATTTGGAATTATGGCTTTGGTCATTCCCAGCTTTTCTGCCAAGGCGCATACATGCAGACCTCCGGCTCCGCCAAAGCTACAAAGGCTGAAATCTGCAGGATCTTCACCGCGCTCAGCGCTAATTTGACGGAGCGCGCGGGCCATATGTTCGTTTACCAAATCTAAGATACCGCAAGCTAATTGCTCGGCAGATAACCGGGCTTTTTCAGCCAAATCCTGAATAGCGGTTGTGGCAGCACTCTTGTGCAAAGTTAGGCTGCCTCCTGCGAACAACTTTGGCTGTAAGTTGCCGAGAAAGATATGAGCATCGGTGACTGTAACTTGTAATCCTCCCAATCCATATCCAGCCGGACCGGGGTTTGCGCCAGCGGATTCTGGTCCTACGTGCAGCATTCCTCCTTCGTCCAAATAGGCGATCGACCCTCCGCCAGCACCAATGGTACGCATATCAACCATTGGAACAGCAACGGGGTAGCGCCCGATTCTGCCTTCAGAGGTTAATTGAATTTGTTCTTTGATTTGAGCGACATCCGTGGAGGTGCCACCCATATCAAAAGTGAGCAAGCCCTCACATCCAATTTCCTGTTTTATTTTATGCGCCGCGGCCAGACCACCCGCAGGTCCTGACAGCAATAGATGGGCCGCTTTGTTGGCCGCCTGCGTGCAACTGATGGTGCCCCCTGAAGATTGCATAACAGATAAATTTTCGGGCGGAATCTCACAATTGAGTCGACTCAGATAGCTATGCATTAGAGGGCCCAAGCTGGCATTTAACCAGGTTGCAATGCCGCGCTCATATTCACCGGATTCCGGCAGAACTTCAGATGAGATGCTGACAAAATATTTTTCTGGAATGGCTGATTGAATTGCCTGTTCTTGTTCGGGGTTGAGGTAGGAGAACAAAAGACAAAGCGCGATTGATTCCGGTTTTAGAGACTCAATTTCGAGAATCAGCTGGTCGATATCGGCTTGCCCAAGTGCTTCGGTTACTGCACCGGATTTATCCAATCGGCATGCAACTCCGAGACATTGCGAAGCTGGCACGGGTGGGAAAATTGGCGGCGGCGTCAAATCGTAAATATCGGGCCGATTTTGGCGGCCAATACTGAGAATATCCTCAATGCCTTGGTTGGTTATGAATAGGGTCTTGGCACCGCGGTTTTGAAGAGCAGCATTTGTTGCTACCGTGCTGCCGTGAACTACCAAGAGCTGTCCTGACCTGCACAAATCTTTCAACCCCATCTCCGCAATGCCCTGAAGAATCGCCTGCTCGGGCGCTTCCGGAGTGGATAGAACTTTATGTGTGTGCAGTTGCCCGTTTTTTAGTAGAGCAAAATCGGTAAAGGTTCCGCCGGTATCGACACCAAGGCGAGATCCTGATTGGTACACAAAAGCAGAATCCGAACCACTATTTGTAAGAGGTTCGGTCACTTGATTGAAAGGGACTGGGAAGAGCTAAGAAGATTCTTAGCTCGAACTTCAATTGCCGTAGGTAACCAGCGAGACTGCAAAGGTGGGGTCATTACCAACGGCTTCTGTAGCTTGGTCGGTGATGCCAATATAAACCTCTGCGGTGGCCAGCTCGTGGGCGCGCACAGTGACAGAAGCTTGAGGATTTTCTGCCAAGATACGTTCGACATTCGCACGCACGGAACGCACATCGATGCGACGGCCATCGAGCCAAATTTCATCGGTTTCGGTCACAATAAAAGTTGCGTTTTTGCTCGAGGCATCTGGTGGTGCATCGGACTCAGGTGGGCGATTTACACGAAATCCGTCTTCCTGAACAAAGGAAGCGGTAACAATAAAGAAGATCAACATAATGAACACCACATCGAGCATCGGTGTTAAATCAATTTCTGTTTCTTCTTGTGATTCTTTTTTCTTGAATAGACGAGCCATTCGCTTACTACTCCCCCGGGGAAACTGAACCTCTTAACTGAGGATGAACATTAAGGTAAAAATGTTACCAAAATGCAAATCTAATTGAGCGCGCTAAGTTACCATGAGATTTTGATAATTGCACTACTTGCTAGCTATCAGGGATCATTAGACGAACTTATTCATGCCTGAATTACCCGAAGTTGAAACCACCAGAGCTGGTCTAAGCCCACATATTCTCGGTTGTCGAGTAGAACTCTTGCAGGTGTGGCAACCGAGTCTGCGCTGGCCGGTTCCGCAGGAAATGGCCAGCTTTTTTGAAGGCAAGCGTATTCTTGAACTGCGAAGGCGCGGCAAATATCTAATTTTGTCGACCGAGACTGGTTCTGCGCTAATTCATCTGGGCATGTCCGGCAGTATGCGTATCTGCCAATCACAAGAGCCGCTAAGAAAGCACGATCATTGGGAAATCAGATTCGAAAATGGCAGTCTACTGCGCTATCACGACCCTCGGCGATTTGGCGCGTTTCTTTGGGCGGGAGCTGAACCAGATAAACACAAACTATTGGCCAGCCTTGGTCCAGAACCTACGGAAGAGGAGTTTACCGCTGAGTATATATTTGGCCGTTCCCGGGGCCGGGCACAGCCGATAAAGAGTTTCTTGATGGATTCCCATACAGTTGTTGGTGTCGGCAATATTTACGCAAGCGAATCGTTGTTCCGTTCTGGCATTCACCCAAACCGGGCAGCAGGTAAAGTTTCCTTGAAGCGCTATAAGGTTCTGGTTGAAGCGGTAAAAAAAGTATTGGACGAAGCGATCGCCAGCGGAGGTTCGACTCTTAGAGACTACGTAAATGGCAGTGGTTCGCCGGGGTATTTTCAGCAGAAATTGCTAGTTTACGGACGCAGTGCTGAGCCCTGTATCAATTGCTCAACGCCGATTCGCCAGCTGCGCATTGGACAGCGCTCAAGCTTCTATTGCACGCGGTGTCAGAATTAAAAAGACTATTGCGCGAATTTTTCTCTCAGAATATTCCAAACATGCTCGGGTACAAAGGGCGATACATCTCCGCCTAGGGAGCCGATCTCTTTAACCAGAGAAGATGAAATATAGGAAAAACGTTCCGCCGGTGTCAGAAAAATGCTTTCGAGCCGATCAGATAGCTTGCGATTCATATTGGCTAGCTGAAACTCATATTCAAAGTCAGAAACCGCACGCAAGCCCCTCATAATAGCGATGGCGTCCAGCTCGGAGGCTAAATGCACTAATAGCCGATCAAAGCCGAGCACTTCGACATTGTCCAAGTGTGCCAAGGCGACCTTGGTCATATCAACACGCTCTTCCAAACTAAACATGGGGTTCTTGCGCGAGCTTGAGGCGATTGCGACATAAACCTTGTCGAACAATCGACTGGCTCTTTCGGCCAAATCGATATGCCCGTTAGTGACGGGATCAAAGGTTCCTGGGTAGATAACTGATTTCATCTGGATAGTGACTCTATTTATTGGACCCGGAAGCCGAATTGAGACTTATTGGGCAGTGCAACATAAATAGATACTACTTTATTTGCTGCTAAGCGACAATTTTCCATCTTCATTCGGCTGCCGTTGATAAAGAAAGCAGCTGACTTCGCCAATGGTCTTTTCCCGGTGCAGATTCCAGTTCGACGGCGGCACGGCCTGCTCTTGGGAACTTGCTTGTTCCAGATAGATCATGGCTCTCGGAGAAAGCAGATTGCTGGTTGCTAGAGAATCGATAGATTTCTGCATTAGACCTTCGCTGAAGGGGGGATCAAGGAAGATGATATTGAAGGTCGTGTGAGGGGTTGTATTTTTACTACTGAAAAACTGCAGAGCGTCTTGGCATCTAACATCTACCTTGGCATCGAGCATGACTGCGGATTTCTTGAGCTGTTCAACCGCTGTGCTTGAGTTGTCCAAGAGTAAGGCCTGCTCTGCTCCTCTCGACAGGGCTTCAAAACTCAAAATACCTGATCCCGCGAAGGCATCTAGAACCTTGGCACCTTCAAGATGGGGCATCAGCCAGCTGAAAAGAGTTTCGCGCAGTCTGTCTCCGGTTGGCCGCAGACCTTGGATATCTATGACGGGAATTTTCCGGCTCCGATGCGTGCCGCCGGTAATACGAACGCTTCCTTCAGGTGACCGCCTTTTTTGTTGAACCATCTGTTGCTCATTTGAGTCGCGAATTGCAAAGCAATTTGTTAAAAAGTGGCGATTGAAAATGCCTCTGTGGTGTAGGATATCTGATTGTTTGTACTCACCCCAAAATACTCGCTAGGCGGTTCTCTCGGCAAATTATGTTCGGCAAATTATTTAAATCCAAAAACGGCGATACAGATCGACCGCTAGGCTCCGAAAAAGACTCTGAAGTTCGCTGGCGATCTGGATTGTCGAAAACCAATAGAGGTTTGGGCAGTGGATTGCGATCATTGCTCTTGGGCCGAAGCGGTCTAGATAAAGAGTTGCGAGAAGAGCTGGAGGTTATGCTAATTAGCGCCGATGTTGGCATCGAGACTAGCAGCTATTTGTTGAACAGATTAGACGAAGAGTTGCGTCAATCTGGACAGCATAAGGAGCCTTTGGAAATATTGGCCGAGATTTTAAAGAAGCTGCTCGAACCACTTGCCGAACCTTTGCATATACCGGCCCACAACCGGCCTTTTGTGATAATGGTGGTGGGTGTAAATGGCGTAGGCAAAACCACAAGCATCGGTAAATTGGCACATCTTCTAAAGTCGCAGGGCAAAGAAGTGGTTTTAGCCGCTGGTGATACCTTTCGAGCAGCGGCAGTAGAGCAGTTGCAAGTTTGGGGCGAGCGCAATGATATTGCTGTGGTGGCCCAGAAACCTGGCAGTGATAGCGCTTCTGTAATATTCGATGCATTGCAATCGGCGACCAACAGGCAGGCCGACGTGCTGATAGCGGATACTGCTGGGCGGCTTCACAATAAAGGGCACTTGATGGCCGAACTGGAAAAAGTGGTCCGAGTGCAGAAAAAAATTGATGCCGACGCGCCCCATGAGGTGATTTTGGTACTCGACGCGTCCACTGGCCAAAATGCGCTTAACCAAGCTCGGGAGTTTGCCAAGGCAGCGCCGCTCACGGGTTTGATTGTTACCAAGCTAGACGGAACTGCCCGCGGTGGAGTGGTTATCGGCTTAGCGCATCAGCTGCAGCTTCCGGTGCGGTTTTTGGGCTTGGGCGAGGGCATCGAAGACCTGCAACCCTTTGATGCAGAGGCGTTTGTTTCTGCATTGCTGGAAGAATCTGACACTTAAATGATCGGTTTTTCTTTTTATCATTTCGCCGCGACGCTCTATGATCAAATTTGATAACGTCAGTAAACGCTATCCAAGCGGGTATGAAGCGCTAAAGCGTATCAATTTCGAGCTTGCACGCGGAGAAATGGCTTTTCTGACTGGCCATTCGGGTGCGGGTAAAAGCACCCTACTCAAATTGATAATGGCCATGGAGCGCAGCTCGCAGGGGCAGATTCTGTACGAGGGGAAAAATCTGTCTCGATTGAGCCGTCAGGGTATTCCATACCATCGCAGGCGCATTGGCGTTGTATTCCAAAATCACTCATTGCTCTTTGACCGAAGCGTTTTCGATAATGTTGCGCTGCCGCTTGCCATCGCAGGCGCTGATCCCAAAGAGATAGCTCGCAGAGTCAGGGCTGCTCTGGATAAAGTTGGTTTACTGGATAAAGAGCGGCTAAGCCCAATTGTATTGTCGACGGGGGAGCAGCAGCGGGTTGGCATAGCCCGCGCTGTCGTGCACAAGCCGGATCTGCTATTGGCCGATGAGCCAACGGGTAATTTGGACCCCCAATTGTCCACAGAAATTATGAATTTGTTTCGCGAGTTCAATTCCGTTGGGGTCACCATCCTTGTAGCGACGCACGATATCTCGCTGGTACAGGATTTTGGCCTGCGTGAGATAGTCTTGAGCGGTGGCCGTATTCTCAGCGGCGGCTTTCCCAGTGAACAGGCAGCTCACGAGGAGCAAAGCAGTTGAACCGCAGAGTTGATGTCAAACCGCGCTTTGCTCGCCTCGCCGAGTTTTCTCCAATGCGACTCTTTCCCTGGATGCGAAACCATTTTCGTGTGGCCCGATCGAGCCTAAAACGACTATTGAGGGAACCCTTGCAAACGGGTCTCACAGTCAGTGTTATTGCCATTGCGCTGGCGTTGCCAACTCTATTGCTGCAGTTGGCCGCTATGGGTGGTTCTGCTCTAGGCCAAATAGGCAATACTTCCGACATCAATGTCTATTTTAATTTGGGGATTGAGCAATCCGTTGTGGAAGATTTTGCTACTGCCTGGCAAAACGACAATAGAGTAGCTGTGGTGGAGATAATTAGCCCCGCGCAGGGCCTGCAGGAGTTTGAGCGCTTTTCAGGATTGGGTTCGATTCTCTCGGATTTTGAAGAAAATCCGCTCCCCTTTGTGGTTCGCATTGAGCCAGCCGAGCGACTGTCGAATCAATCAGCCGAATTACGCTTGTTATTACAGGCGCTGGATGCGGGTGAGAATGTAGATCGCGCGCTGCTCGATTTGGTCTGGTTAGATCGATTAAATGCCATTGTTAGCTTTGTTGATCGCCTGTCATACGCCGTGGGTTTTCTCCTTGCTGTCGGCATATTACTCATTCTTGGCAATACGGTACGTTTGACTATAGAAAATCGCCGTGAAGAGATAGTGGTTATCAAGCTGGTTGGTGGAACTGATCGGTTTGTTCGCCGGCCGCTAATCTACTCGGGGTTTTGGTACGGCCTGCTGGGAGGTGTCGCTGCCGCGATTTTGGTTGCCTTAGTGGGTTTCCTCTTGTCATTTCCGTTGCAGCGCATATTGCTTTCCTACCAGAGTTCAGTGAGCTCCATGCCGGGAGTGAGTTTTGACATTCTGCTCAAACTCACCTTTGTTGGTGCCGCTTTGGGCTGCGGTGGCGCCTGGCTTTCGGTGTTGCAACATCTTCGTAATATTGAGCCGCAATAATTCGACCTCTAGGCTAGTTGTTTCGTGTCAAGACAGCGATACGATAGCGCTCTTCAAACCCCAGCTTTTCAGCCAAAGCTCGCGACGCATGGTTGGAGTCCACCACACCCCAAACCGGGGCATAGCCTTTTTCCGCCATTGCTCTGATCGCGTATCGAACACATTGCTCGGCGTATCCAGCGCGACGGTAACCCGACAATGTGTCTAGGGATACATCCCATAGGCTCTCGCTGCAAGAGGCTGGAAAACAAAAGGCGACGGGGTCTGAGTGATGGATGGTGCTATAGATTCTGGTACCTGCGTCCAGCTCCAACTTCAGTTCCTCTCGCAATGGTTCGGGTATATCGCCAATCTGTTCTAGCTCCTCCGGCTTCAGAATACGTATCTGGGTATCTTCAGTATTATTGCTGGGAGCAACCGCAAGCTCGGCTGGGTCAATTGAATCAGGCAGCTGCATCAGGGAGGCGTCTTCGCGAGACCAGTTCTGAAAGGCTTGCTCCATATATTTGGCGTTATTGATCGGGCAGATAAGCTCGTCAGCCAATTCAGCAACCTGGGCAAGCAGCTGTGCGTCGGGGGTGCCAACAATCACAGCCAAACCAATATCCTGTTGAAAAATTGCCCCCTGAGCTTGAGGCGAACTTTGAAAATCCAAAACCATTCCGCGACCACCTAGTAGCATGCTTCGTGCTTCCACCCAAAGCGCGGAGTCCGGTAGCGAATTTAAGACTTCTCTATTGATGGCTAACATTAAGCTTGAGCAACGGGCGGATTCAATTTTGAGCGATCATTATGAGGGATAACGCTGGAGAAACCTGAACCCGCCGATGGTCAGTTATCCATGGATTATTTAATTCTATATCAAAAATAATTGATATAGAAATCCAAGTCCGCTAGTCTGCGCCTCCTATGAATGCCTCTGTTCAGATATCTAGCTCAAATTTTGGCCTATCCGAAGCCTTTAAGGCGTTGGGCGATAGCTTGCGTTTTGGCATTGTGCGGTTGATGCAGCAGGATTCTTTTGGCGTGTTGGAGCTCTGTGATCTATTTGATGTGCGCCAGCCAGCTATGAGCCACCACCTGAAGATAATGGTTGAGGCTGGGTTGTTGTGCAGCCGGCGGGAAGGTAACTCTTTGTTTTATAGGCGTATGTTGCCAGACCAAACCAACAGCCCCGACGCCTTGAGAACGCTTTTTGGACTGATTGACGAGGTTGAGCTAAGTGCGGAGATTCAACAGGCTCTTGATGAGCTGAGAGAGCTCAGAACTCAACGTTCTTTGGAGTTCTTTCAAAAGAACTCAGAACGATTTCGCTCGCAGCAGGATTTAATTGCCGGTTATGGCGAGTATGGCAAAACAATAGAAGATGCTGTTCGGGCTCTGCCCTTGAATAAAGCGCCTTTGAATGCTGGCCTGTGGGTCGAAGTAGGCTCTGGTGAGGGTGAGTTGCTATCCGCTATTGCGCCGGAATTCTCCAATGCAGTTGCGCTAGATGTGTCCGAGGAGTTGCTGAATCGAGCCAGGACCAGGGTAGGAGATCTCGACAATGTCGATTTTGTTCTTGGCGAACTCAATGCTGATCTTTATGCCGGTAAGGCGGATTTAGTGAGCTGCAATATGGTTTTGCACCATGTGGCTTCACCGGCAGATTTGATTGGTGCCATGGCCGCCAGTTTAAAAAAGGGAGGCTTTTTATTGCTCACGGATCTTGCCAGTCATGATCAGGAGTGGGCTCGAGAGTCCTGTGGCGATTTATGGCTGGGCTTTGAACGTGAGGAATTATTGTCGATTGCTGGCAAGGCTGGATTGCATTGCCATAGCGAACAATATTTAGCGCTGCGCAACGGTTTTCGTGTGCAGGTTTTGATTTTTGAAAAGTAGATAGAGAAAAAGGAGAGCAAGGACAATGTCCATGAATAATATTTTCACCTCGGAGTCTGTATCGGAAGGACATCCCGACAAGATGGCTGACCAAATCTCGGATGCCGTTCTGGATGCCATCTTGGCCGATGACCCAACTGCCAAGGTGGCCGTTGAAACTATGGTAAAAACCGGCATGGCGATCGTTGCCGGAGAGGTGGCAACTGAAACCTATGTCGATCTGGAAGAGATCGTTCGCGGTGTTATCTTAGATATCGGCTACGACAGTTCAGATGTAGGCTTTGATGGCGCCAGTTGTGCCATTCTCAATGCCATTGGCAAACAGTCTCCTGATATTGCTATGGGTGTTGAAGAAGCCGACGATAAAGAGTTGGGCGCGGGCGACCAAGGCATGATGTTTGGCTACGCCAGCAACGAAACTGACGCCCTGATGCCCGCTCCGATTCACTACTCACATCAGCTTGTATTGCGTCAGGCTCAACTGCGTAAAAGCGGTGCGTTGCCCTGGCTGCGCCCCGACGCAAAAAGTCAGGTGACTCTGAGATACAACAACGAGGGGAAACCGGAGGCAATCGATGCTGTCGTGCTCTCAACTCAGCATAATCCTGAGATCTCCCAAGCGGACCTGAGAGAAGCCGTGCTGGAAGAAATTATTAAACCTGTCCTGCCAGCTGAATGGCTGCATGCCGATACGCTTTTCCATATTAACCCCACGGGCCAGTTCATCATTGGCGGACCTGTAGGGGATTGCGGTCTTACCGGTCGCAAAATTATTGTGGATACCTACGGCGGTATGGCTCGTCATGGTGGCGGCGCTTTCTCGGGCAAGGATCCAAGCAAGGTTGATCGATCGGCTGCTTACGCCGGCCGCTATGTTGCTAAAAATATTGTTGCGGCAGGATTGGCTGATCGTTGTGAGATTCAAATTTCCTATGCAATCGGTGTCGCCGAGCCGACATCCATCGCACTAGATACCCAGGGCACCGGCAAATTACCCGACGCTGAAATCGAGGCATTGGTTCGCGAGCATTTTGACCTTCGACCACGCGGAATTATCGACATGCTCGATCTACGTCGCCCCATCTTCCGCCCCACTGCCGCTTACGGCCACTTTGGCCGTGAAGGTGAAAACTTCACTTGGGAGCGCACTGACCGTGCTCCATTGCTTGCAAAAGCTCTCTAATTCCAATCAGGAACCAAAATATGAATTCTGTTCAAACACCTACCGACTACAAAGTAGCGGATATTTCTCTGGCCCGCTGGGGTCGTCAAGAAATTGAGATTGCTGAAACTGAAATGCCCGCGCTGATGGCCATGAGAGAGGCCTACGCCAAGCAAAAACCCCTAGAAGGCGCACGTATTCTTGGCTGTATCCATATGACCATTCAGACAGCCGTATTGATTGAAACTCTGGTTGAATTAGGTGCAGAGGTTCGCTGGAGCTCTTGCAATATTTTCTCAACACAAGACCAAGCCGCCGCCGCAGTCGCTGCTGCGGGTGTGCCTGTCTTTGCCTGGAAAGGTGAGACCGAAGAAGAATATGACTGGTGCCTTGAGCAGACAATTCTCAAAGATGGCCAGCCCTGGAACGCTAATATGGTTCTGGACGACGGCGGTGACCTAACCGCCATGCTGCATGAGAAATATCCCCAGGTTCTGGATGCGGTTCACGGCATTACCGAAGAGACCACCACTGGTGTGCATCGCCTGCAAGAAATGTTGCGGGATGGATTATTGAAAGTGCCAGCAATTAACGTGAACGATTCGGTGACCAAATCTAAAAACGACAACAAATACGGTTGTCGTCACTCCCTCAACGATGCCATTAAACGAGGCACCGATCATTTGATGGCGGGCAAGCGCGCCTTGGTAATTGGATACGGCGATGTCGGCAAGGGTTCGGCTCAGTCACTGCGCCAAGAGGGCATGATTGTTCGCATTTCAGAAATCGATCCAATATGTGCCATGCAGGCTTGTATGGACGGTTTTGAGGTTGTTTCGCCTTTCCTCGACGGAGTAAACACTGGATCACCAGATTGCATTAATAAGGTTTTGTTGCTCGATACCGATATGCTGGTGACCACAACCGGAAACGTGCGAGTTTGTGACTCGAATATTTTGAGCGCTCTTAAGGCTAGTGCGGTGGTTTGCAATATCGGCCATTTTGATAATGAAATTGATACGGCCTTTATGCGTGAAAACTGGGAATGGGAAGAGGTCAAACCTCAGGTGCACCGGATACACCGTGATCGTGCCGCAGGCGACTACCTAATACTCCTCTCCGAAGGTCGGTTGGTGAATCTCGGTAATGCGACTGGCCATCCGTCGCGCATTATGGATGGCTCATTTGCCAACCAAGTATTGGCTCAGATGCATCTTTATGCCGAGAAATTTGCAGATTTGGATGCTTCAGAAAAGTCTGGAAAGCTTCGAGTAGAGGTTTTGCCGAAGCATCTTGATGAAGAGGTTGCGGCGCATATGGTTCGTGGATTTGGTGGACAGATTACGCAACTAACTGATGAGCAGGCAGATTATATTGGTGTGGCGAAATCTGGACCCTTTAAGCCAGATTCTTACAGATATTAGACTCCTATAAAGATGAATCATATTGGAGTGACAGCAGGGTAGTCGAAGAGATGACAGAACAAAAAATAAGCATCGAATTCTTCCCGCCAAAAACGGAGCAGGGATTAGAAAAATTGCACGCGACTGTAGATGCGCTATTGCCTCTGCAGCCGGAGTATTTTTCTGTTACCTATGGTGCCGGAGGATCAACTCGCCACCAAACCCAGTCGGTTGTTTCGGGATTGGTCAAGCGAGGCCTCGTAGTTGCGCCACATCTTTCATTTGGTGCGGACTCTGAGGAAGCAGTGGGTGCGTTGTTGCAAGCCTACAAGGATGAAGGGATTAATCGCTTGGTTGCACTGCGCGGCGATCTGCCTTCGGGCATGGGGCAGGTTAAACCCGTCTACGCAAATGAGTTGGTTGAATTTATCCGGACAAGTTTTGGTGACTGGTTTCATATCAGCGTGGCTTGCTACCCCGAGGTTCATCCACAAGCTGTTAATTTTGATTCTGATATTCAATATCTGAAAAACAAGCTAGATGCAGGTTCTGACGCGGCGGTGACTCAATATTTCTACAATCTCGAAGCCTTTCTTTATTTTCGTGACCGCTGCAAATCGGCTGGGATTGAGAAACCAATTTATCCTGGCGTAATGCCGATAGTGAATGCTGACAATCTGATTCGGTTTTCTGAGGCTTGCGGAGCAGATATCCCGCGGTGGTTGCGCAAAGGAATGGATGATTGCGCCAATCAGGATGATTTGATTCGTTTTGGTGAGGATGTAGTTACCAATCTCTGCGTCGGATTGCTGGCCGAGGGTGTTCCTGGTCTGCATTTCTATTCGATGAATCAAAGCCGGGCGGTGCTGAATATCTGCGAGCGCCTGACCTTTTCAGCCTAGTTTGTTAGCCTAGCGGCAATTCCTTTTTCTGGCTTTTGCCTAGGTTTGCATTATGAGAGTGCCTCGCATCTTCTCAGATCAAGAATATTCTGTGGGCCAAAGTCTGCATTTAGACGCCTTTGCGTCCGGGCATATATGCCGGGTTTTGCGCATGAAGGAGGGCAGACCACTGATTCTTTTCAACGGCCGAGGGGGAGAATATCTGGCTGTATTGGTCAAAGCTGATGCCAAGCAGGCGTTAGTGGAGGTGCAGAAATTTGATTCTATCGAGCGCGAGTCACCGCTAAACATTTATCTGGGGCTTGCGCTGAGTCGTGGTGATCGCTTTGATTGGGCAATTCAAAAGTCCGTTGAATTAGGCGTTGCTCAAATAACACCTCTTTTGTGCGAACGTTCCGACCGTTTAGCAGATCCTAAGCGATTGACGCGCAAGCTGGAACACTGGAACAAGCTGGTGCAATCGGCCTGCGAACAATCAGGCCGAACTAAAATTCCTAAGGTATGGGAGCCAGCCTCCTGTGCGGAGTGGAGCACTGAGAATAATGACGTTCAGGGGTATATTTTGGCGCCTGATGGGCCGGGAATCGGAGATCAACTTGGTCAGGTTGAGAATGGCACTGCTGTCAGGATTGCTATTGGGCCCGAGGGAGGTTTTACTGAAACTGAAGAGCGACTTTTTTCCGAGACAAACGGCTTCAACTCGGTTTCGCTAGGGCCGCGAGTCATGCGCACAGAAACGGCTCCCGTGGCGGCTATTACCCTGTTCCAATATTTTCTTGGCGACCTAAACTAGACTTAGTTGGCGTCCTTTAAAAGGGCGTTTTCAATTCCCTCAATGTCAGGAATTATTGAGGCTACACCCCTCGCGGTGACTTTCATTGCGCAATATTGCAAATCGAGCTCATCAGAGCGCACCGCTAGGTCGCTCTCTCTAGCCAGCTTAAAATTATGGGGAAGGGCCTGCATGGGTACGCCGTAAAAGGGCATCTTCTCGGTATCAACAGTGCCGTGAAATATTGCAATATGTGAGCCGCGCAAGCGTGGCGCTCGATTTAGAATAAGTTGCTCAATGCTTATCACCGGAAGTGTAAGGCCTCGCCAACTCAATTCGCCCACTGACCATTCTGCAGCTGCTGAATCTGCAGTGATGGTCATTGCTGAAACCACGTCGGCTAAAAGATTGCCCGGTAGTAGCAGGTTAAAACCGTCGCAAATGCCTATGGTGCCAGCTATTGGGTAGGTCGCACTCATCAGCGGCTACCGGCCGAGTCAGAGGTAAGTTCACCAATAGCCTGCAGGACTTCCTCCTCGCGATAGGGCTTACCAAAATAGCGCTGTGCACCCAATTCCAGACCACGCTGACGGTGCTTGTCACCAGTTCGTGAGGTGATCAATATTACCGGTATATGGGCAAAGCGCTCATTGGACTGCAGAATGCCCAATAGCTCAAAACCGTCCATATTCGGCATTTCTACATCGAGCAGTATCAAGTCCGGAACTTGCTCATTGATCATTTGCAAGGCTTCGACACCATCCCGTGCCAGACTTACTGCGAATCCCTCCCGCTTAAGGAAGCGGCTGGTGACTTTGCGGACCGTTACGGAATCGTCCACCACCAGCACTTGAGTTTCGCTTTCAGGTTCAAATTCCCGATTTTCGATTGGTATCGAAGCTTCGCCGCTGCGGTGGCGCGCCGAGTTCATCAGTGTGAACATATCCAGAGTCACTACCACTGTGCCGTCACCCATAATGGCGGCGCCAGAAACGCCGGGAATTGAATCGAAAGGCTGCCCCAAGGACTTAACTACGATTTCCTGACTGCCGAAGATTTCGTCGACCTGTGCCGCGATGGAAAATTCACCCGATCGGAACAGCGCCAGCGGCACGGTGCGATCAGAGATGCTTTCCGTAGCGGGGCGTTCCGCTGTGCGCAAAATTTCACCCAAATACTTCACCCGATATCTGTGATTGCCGTAGCTTAAAAATTTTTCTTCGTCTTGGTAGTAACTATCCAATTCGACAGTTGGAACCCTTGCTAAAGCCTCTAAAGAGGAAAGCGGCAGGGCATAGTTGTCTTCGCCAATACTTACCATCAAGGCGCGGTTTACAGAGAGAGTAAAGGGTATCTGCAAAAAGAAGGTTGTACCCACTCCAGGTTTGGAACCCACTTCAACGGTTCCACCTAGCTGGCTGACGATGGATCTGACAACGTCCATGCCGACGCCCCGGCCGGAAATTTCGCTGAGGGATTCGGCAGTAGAAAACCCGGGCATAAAAATAAGGTCAGCAACCTCCGAATCTTGCATCGATGCGGCTTGCTCTTCGTTGATTAAGCCTTTCTCAACTGCGCGTTGCTTAACTTTGTCAAAATTGATGCCAGAGCCGTCATCGGCAATTTTTATGACTACTTGCGCACCGTCTCTTTGCACTTCGATGGCGATGCGGCCAACTGGATCCTTTCCTGCAGAGGTGCGTTGCTCTTCTGGTTCAACACCGTGATCAATCGCGTTGCGAAGCACGTGCTCTAGCGCTGGCAAAATCTGATCAAGTACATTGCGATCCAATTCGCCTTCAATCGCTCCGGCAGTCAGCTGAACTTTTTTGTCCAGTTCAGTTGAGAGTTGTCGTGTCATACGCTCCAGCCGAGGCATCAAACGACCGAAGGGAACCATGCGTGTGCGCAATAGGCGATCATTTAGCTCAGACTGCAATCGCGATGTCTGGGTAAGCAGAGTCAGAGTATCTGAGTTGTTGTTTGTAAGTGTGCCGCGGAAGTCTTTTAGGTCCGATGCGGATTCATTCAACTGACGCGAGAGCTGCTGCAGCATGGAATAGCGATCCATCTCAAGTGGATCAAAGTTTTCAGGAGTATCCGATTCGGCAATTTGCTCTTCGCGAAAAACAATTTGAGCCTGAGTTTCCACATCCAGACGCCGCGCAAGCATTTGAATTCTATCGATCGTATTTTCGAGCTCTGCGATAGTGTTATTGGCGCCATTTATCGCAGCTTCGATGCGTGTTCGAAATACCGTGGACTCTCCGGATAGGTTGATAATATCGTCGAGATCCGGAGCGCGTAAACGCACCATCTCCACTCGGCTCTCCACAGGAGCTGCTGAGCTTTCTACAGGTTCTGGTTTTTCCTTTTGTTTTTCTTGCGCTTTAAATACACCTTCCAAAGTATTGGTCGGTGCGGCCGCGGGGATAACTATTTCTGGGCCCGGCAGATCTGTTATCTGATCTGCTTCAACCGGCGCGGAATCCAAAATTTCGATATCGGTATGTGCTGTTGGCTCTAAATTAATAATTGGCGAGATAGTGACAGATTCCTCTTGTTCACTTTCATTCTCTGCTGTGCTTGGTTGTGGAACATTCTCTAGCGGCTCACCGGCTCGAGTCTTTTCGACCATTTCCACTAGTGCATCATATTGAGCGAGTGCCGCGTCAAAGAAGGCTGAATCGACGTTTCGAGATACCTGACGATCGAGAGTAAAAGACTCAAAATCGTGGCTGGCCGAACCCAAGGTTTCCAATCCAGACAATCTGGCGCCACCTTTTAGCGTATGTAGAGCTCTGTGCAGGGAATCTGCGTGACTAAAGTCACTTGGATCTGCTCGCCAACTATTCAAGGTAGCGCTGATCTCGTCGAGCAGATCCTCGGCCTCTTCTAGGAAGGTGAGCATTAACTCGTCTTGAAAATCGCTGTCGACAAAACCATCTGAAACCTCAACTTCCTGCTCCAGATCTTCTAGTTCGGCAGTCAGTTCGGGGGCGCTCGGTGAAGTGCTAGCGCCGGAAGGTTCAATATTGTCAGAATGAGGAACTTCAACAGCCTCTTCTTTCGAGGCTTCTTCTGATGGAGGCTCAGCAGTTTCGTCGGGCGCGGTTAGCTCAAACTCCTTCAGTGCATTTAGGAGGTCTTCAGGCACCTCGGATACCATCTGAGAAGATGCCACCGAGTCCAACATATGCAATAGAAGTTCGTAAGTCTTGAGTAGGGTCTGGTAGCCAGCGGAGGCTATTTGATTTTGTTCAAGCGCGGGTTGAAGAGATCCCGACATGGCTCCACTGAGTATGGCAATTTCGTTGACCTGACAATCGGAAGCCGCCGCTTCTAATCTTTGCAGATCTTCGAAAACACCTGATAGCTCGTCAGTATTGGCTTTGGCTTCGCTCCATTCCAGCAGAATACGATCTGCTTGAATAAATCGCTCTAACCCTTCGGCCATCACCTGCTTCAGCGGTTGGAAACGAGTCTGGCGATCAGCTTCTAATTGCTCTGGTGATTTGGCCGGTGTCTTTTCCTCGTCTGCGGCGGAAGTTTCAGAAGGCTCACCTTTACTGAGTTGATCTGCTTTCTGGCGCAGTCCGACGATATGTTCTGGTTCTTCTTGTCCCTGTCCAGCTTTGAGTTGTTCCACCAGAGCAGGGTAGGCTTCCAGCGCTTCACGGCATGCGTCATATATGGGTGGACTGGAGTCAAGCAGGCCGTTGGTAATCTGATTGAGCATATTTTCTAACGCCCAGCTAAGCTCACCTATCGTGGAAGCGCCAATCATGCGTGCGCCGCCTTTAAGTGTATGAAAACCTCGACGAAGGTTTTGTAGAGCTTCCTTATTGCCGGTGTTCGACCATTCATCCAGTTGCACTAGCGCGTCCGGAACTACCTCTTCCAACTCCTCAATAAATATCGCGGTGATTTCATTTTCTTCCTCATTCCCATCGAGGCTGCCTTCATCTAATTCTGTTGAATTGGCCTCAGCAGCTAGATCGGACTGCGTTGCATCGACGCTCTCTTCCGAAACAGGATGCGGTAGTTCAACATTTTCTGGCTCTGGCTCTGGCTCTGGCTCTGGCTCTGGCTCTGGCTCTGGCTCTGGAGTGTCATTAACAATTTCTGGTTCTGGTTCTGGTTCTGGTTCTGGTTCTGGTTCTGGTTCTGAGGTCGATTCGATCAAATCGGCGTTGGCATCTGATAGGTCGACGGAATCTTCTGCGGTCTCTGTAATGACGACGGAATCCTGGCCCGAGGTAACCGCGTAACCAAAACCAGTGCAGTTTTCCTCGGCCTTGTCGATCAGAAAAGTCAAATTGAAACTGGCATCTTGTTCAAGGCATTCAAGATAATAATCAACCGACATGATGACGTCAGCGAGCAAGTCGATAGGTTCAACTTCCGGTTGAATTTGCTTATCTACGAGCTCATTTTGAACATAGCTCCGAACTGCAACAGCAATATTTGCCAAACGCTCAAGAGGATAAAAGCGCAGCGCTCCTTCCAGCTCCACCAGATAGTTGGGCACTTTTTCCAAGGCCGCAACGTCGAATCCACGATCGATATAGTCAGTGATATCGGCTTTGGACCGCTCCAGAGACAATCGTCCCTGATCGAGTAACATTTTTCGCGCATCGCCCACTTCGCTGGCGGAGTCCAGATTCGTATCGGCGTCTCCAGAGTGCGAGCTGGTTAGAGATTTCAGCCGTACTTCGAGGCGGATAAGCGAATCAGCCACATGGGAAAGCGCCTCATCACTAATATTCTCGATCGCATCAACAGACTGCCACTCGGTAAGGCTGTTACTGATTTCAGATGCCGTTGCCTGTGCATCCTCGATACCTACCATGGCTAGAGTGTCTCCCATTCGAGAGACGAGTGTGTTCAGCAGACGCTTGGCTTCGCCAAAGTCGAGCTGGCCCGTAAGCGCATCTTCCAGAGCATTTTTAGCCTGAGTAATATCTGCATCCAGTACTTCTACCACCGGGCCGATCAGTGATGAATCAAAATGTTGAACGCCACCAGCCCTTATTTCGCTGGCGGTAAAGGCAAATTTTTCTAGACTAAAAAATTGCAGGATACGGGTGCCAGCAGTTTGCTTGCCGCCGGCAATGGCCAAATAAAATAATAGGTTCTTTAGTAACCCTTGGTCTTCGCAATCGGTACCAGCGACTAGGTTTTTTAGAACTTCGTCGAAACGCTTAAATTGCTGTCGCAACGCCAATTCGAGTTCCAAATCCTGAGCGTTGATTTTTTCCAGCAGCGCCAATGCTGTAAAGGCCGTAGCTGATAGATAGGCAGTGCCGCCACGCTGGTAAACTAGCTTGAAGACCTTTTTGAGGTCGCCGAGATTTGCTTCCGTCAAACCGTCTCGCATCAAAATTACGACTGACTTCTGATACAGCGTGCGTATTTTTCGGAGTACGGCCGAGTCTAGAGTTTCAGAAAAAGTTCTCGAAAAGGACTGTAATCCGGCGTTTATATCGGGAGCAAAAAGACCTGATTCACTTGCCAGAGGCTGTTCCGAAAGAGCGCGAATATTGTTTACGCGCGGCGTTAGCTTGATAAATATGGCATCGCCGCCAGCGGTATCCAGCGAAGCGCGTAATGTGAGCACTCCCTCTGACAAGGTGCCCAATACCTGATCGCTGTTTTTCTCAGGATTTTCGAGATAGCCCAATCCAAATTCGTAGAGTTCGGCAGACAGGACAGCCTGAGCATCCATGCCGGTCATTTTGCAGACATTTTCTGTATTTTTTAGCGCGTCAATGCATTCCTGGAGTTGCTCGGATTCTTCACGGTTTTCAGTAAAGCGCTCAAGCTTTGCCAAGGCCTCATCGAGCTCGACCTTGATCTGGGAAACTACCCATTGGTTTGAGTCTACAGCTTGTGAATCTAAACTAGACATCAGTTTGGGCGCTTAAGATTTTGAATCTTCGTCATCTTCCAAATCTATATCAAAGGACAAGAAATCCTCCTCTTGATTAGAGTCGGCATCCTCATCTAACTCTTGTTCCGGTAAATCAATGGAGCTTTCTTCGGATAGTTCTTCTGCAGTTTCTTCAACTGAACTTTCCGCTTCCGCTTGAGTATCCTGCTCGGCCTCATTAGAAGGTGCAGCTAGAGGTGAAGGCATAATTTGAGTTTTGTCGAGCTCGCTTTCCTCTTCTGCATTTGCCTCTAGCTCTTCAACGGAATCTACTGACTGCGTCTCTAAAACTATATCGGTGATATCGGAGGTCTCACTAAAGGAAGCTGGATCCTCTGTTTTGCCGGAAATGAAGGAAGAGGCGACTGCTCCCTGCGGAAGTTTAAAATCGTCAACTGAGCTGCGAAGCCGGATCGCTTGCTCCGCCAATGCACCAATGGCTTTGCCCGATTCCGCACTGCCGGCAAGTGTCTGCTCGGTGATGTCGGATATAACTCGCATCGACCGGGAAGCTCGGTTGGCCTGATCAGACTGTTCTTTAGCCGCTTCTGAAATTGCCAAAATCAACTTGGCAAGGTTTTCCGAAGTGGATTGAATCTCTGTCAACGATTCACCAGCGCTGTTTGCCAGCTCAGCACCCCGAACCACTTCCGAAGTGGTTTGTTCCATTGAGGCGACAGTTTCGTTGGTATCGGTTTGGATTGCTCGTACCAGAGACTCGATCTGCTTGGTGGCGCCCGCAGCTCTTTCGGCCAATCCCTGTACTTCATCCGCAACTACGGCAAAACCTCGTCCTGCCTCTCCCGCCATAGCTGCCTGAATCGATGCGTTGAGAGCAAGGATGTTGGTTTGGTCGGCGATATCGTTAATCAGAGATACGATATCGCCAATTTCCTGGGAGCTTTCTCCCAAGCGTTTGATTCGTTTAGCCGTATCCTGAATTTGCTCACGGATATCATTCATTCCAGTAATGGAGTTCTGCACTACCTGGTTGCCGGTTCGGGCAACATCAACCGAACTCTGGGCAACCGAAGCAAGTTCTTCAGCGTCGCTTGAAACTAAAGTTAGATTGTCGGCAATGGAGCCAATCGCCCGAGTTGTATCACTTATTTGCGAAGACTGGTGCTCTGACGCCTCATTTAGTCTAAGTGCTATGGCGCGAGTTTCGTTGGAGGCTCCCGCGACGTTCTCGGCTGTGGCTACAACATTGGCCACAAGCTCTCTAAGCTGCTCGATAGCATAGTTGATGGAGTCTGCGATGGCTCCAGTGAAGTCCTCGCTCACTGTGGCTTTAACGGTCAGGTCGCCTTCAGCAAGGTCAGCAATTTCATCGAGTAAGCGCAAGATGGCTTCCTGATTGCCTTCATTGGCACCTTCCTGATACCTCAGGTTGGAGCGTGTTTGCCGAACGACTAGCAAGCCAATTAAAAAAGCCAAGATTGCGGCAGCGGTTGCCGCAAAGAAAACCATTGGCGTGCTGAAAGGGCGAATATCAAATCGCTCGGGAAGGCTGGCAATTTCCAGAGAAAGAATCTGTGCTCCGGAAAGCAAATCCGCACCGGTGCGAATAATGGCATCGGCAGCGTCTGAAGTAACTGATAGGGCAGGGGATGCCTCGATCAGCGATTCGACCGAGGTGTTAATTCCTTCAAATTGTGTATCTATTTGTTCTAAAAGGATGCGAGCTTCTTGAGTCTCAACGCGGCTGATCCCTAAAAGTATATTGCCTTCGAGCATGCCGCTTAAGACTTCAGAAAATACTAGCACGTCATTGCGGAACTGCTCCGCCGCAGCAACTGCGTCATAGTTCCCGCTCATGGAGCTGCCCCCGAGAATACTTCTGAGGCTTGCAACTGCGCGTTCAGATCTCCAAACCTGAGCCTGCGCTTCAGCAACCTGATCCGCCGGAGCGCCGGTTCTTAACATGGTGTCTACAACAGTGGTGTAGGCCTGCTGAATTCTGGGGATATTTTGTTCCAGAACGGACAACTGGGTTCTGAGAAACTGGACGTTTTCAGTTTGGCCTCGAATGGCTTGAACGTCTTCTACAATATTGTCCAGCTGATCGTTAAATCTGCGAACGTTGGCAGGTTCCAGCTCATTAGCATCTGCCAAAAATCTTGCTTGTCGGTCAGCAATAGATTGTTCAATAGCCGGGAGCCCAACAACGGCCTCGGCGTCTCCGATCGCCGCTTCCTGAGAAACGATCATCAGGTCGTATATTTCTGATTGAATCGAGGTCAATAAATTCTGTAGCTGTCGGTCAGCGCGATCGTTGTTGGCAGTTAGAGTCATGCTATAGATAGCCAAAAGGATCGCGGCACCCATTAAGAGCGACAGAATAAATATTATTATTTGATGAGTTCTAACACTTATAGCCATTGTGATTTCACTTGGTAATTAGGCCGCTGCTACGTGGCGAAATTTGTCGCTAAAGATCAACCGATCCGTGTCAAATATCTGCCAAAGCTCGTCGGCAATTTCTACGCTTCCAGAGAGGTAGTTTTCGAATCCAGTGGATTCGCCTGTTGCTTCATCTATTGATTTGATGCTCTGATTGTTCACCTGCCGCATGCCGATAACCTGATCGACAATCAAACCGAATCTTGTATCCGGTCTATCTAAGCTAATGACGTGGCATCGCGCTTGGCTCCGTGAAGCCTCTTTATCCAAATACAGTCCCATGTCGACCAGGGGCAAGGTCACGCCTCGCACGTTGGCCAAACCTGCGATCCAGGGCTGGACACCGGGAAGCAGAGTCAAATTCGGAACCTCTATTACTTCCGAGATTTCCTGCATGTTGACCAAGAGTCGCGCGTCCCCAACCAAAAAAGCTACAGCCTGCCAAGAGTCATCACCCACTTTCTGTGGAGCCGCAATCGAATTTTCCTTGACGTAGTCATGCAGTTGAACAAGTACTTCGCTTGGATCGGTCATAACTGTCTCAGCTCATCAAATCGCTAATGGTGCTGGCCAAAAGCGTTTCCGGTACAGGTTTGGTCAGGTAGGCTCTGGCCCCTTGGCGCTTGCCCCAAACTTTGTCGGTTTCCTGATCTTTGGTAGTAACCATAACTATTGGGATGTGTTTAGTGCTCTCGTTCTTGGACAGCTGGCGCGTCGCTTGAAAACCGTTCAGGCCTGGCATAACCACGTCCATTAGTACCAAATCCGGCATTTGTTCCTTCGCGATTCGCACGCCATCCTCACCGCAATTGGCGGTAATAACGTCATGGCCACCCTTCTTCAGCAGCTGAGTAAAACGTTTTGTCTCTGTCATCGAATCGTCGACGATCAATACTTTGGCCATTTACAGCTGCCTCGGTAGAGTGATTATTTTTTGTAGCATTCGTATACCTCGAGAAGCTCATCCTTGCTGAAAGGCTTGGTTAGATAGCGATCCGAACCAACGATGCGTCCCTTGGCTTTGTCGAACAGGCCGTCTTTGCTGGACAGCATGACAACCGGGGTATCCCTAAACATGGCATTGTTTTTTACTAGAGCGCAGGTTTGATAGCCGTCCAATCTGGGCATCATGATGTCGATTAAGATCAGGTCAGGCCGGGTCGCGGCAATCTTAGCTAGCGCATCGTAACCGTCGGTTGCGGTAACTACATCGCAACCCTGTTTGGAAAGAATTGTCTCCACGGTTCGGCGGATGGTATTGCTGTCATCAACTACCATTACTTTCATTGCGCCTGAACCTCAGGTGAATTGTTTATCACAGGTGCTACCTAGTTTTTGTGTCGGCTGAAAAATCCATCTTATATTGTCGCATAGGCGATCCAAAAACAATCCTGTTCTAGGTAAAGTGAGAACTAATCATTGGCCTTCTAAGTCATTGGTTCGTGACGAAAACTGCAGCGCGCATGCTAAGATTTGGTTCTACTGAAGCGAGTCGGAGCAATCTCGTCCATGACTGCAAGCGCTGGTCGGATGGGGATCCTCATGGATCCCATTGAATCTATCGTCCCCTACAAGGATACAACACTGGCTCTGACGCAGGCAGCGCAGGATTTTGGCTGGTCCGTAGAGTACTTTACCCAAGACGGTCTTTGGCTCGAAGAAGGTCGGCCAAAAATCAAGTCAGCACCCTTGAAAGTTGATCTGGCCAATAATAATTGGTTCGAGGGTGGTGAATTTAAACAACGAGATGCCACTGATTTCGACTGCATTCAAATGCGCAAAGATCCGCCCTTTGATATGAACTATATCTACAGCACCTATTTGCTCGAGATGGCGGAGCGGCTGGGTGTCATGGTGGTCAACTCGCCGGCCTCGCTGCGCGACTGCAACGAAAAACTATTTGCCGTTCAGTTTCCCCAGTGTTGCCCGGAGCTGGTTGTCAGTTCCAGAGCGGAAATTTTGCGAGATTTCCATCGCCGCGAGGGGGACGTGATTTTTAAACCCCTTGATGGTATGGGCGGGCAGTCCATTTTTCATGTGAAAGCAGATGAAAATAATCTTTCTGTGATTATTGAGGTAATGACTGAATCGGGAAAACGACCAGTTATGGCGCAGCGCTATTTGCCAGAAATAAAGCTCGGAGATAAACGTATTTTGATGGTTGATGGCGAGCCGGTTTCTCATGCTCTCGCGAGGGTTCCTTTGAGCGGAGAGACCAGAGGGAATTTGGCTGCAGGCGGCAGCGGTGTCGTACAAGAGTTATCGGAACGAGATCTCTGGATTGCCAACCAGATTGGTCCTGAGCTGAAGAGAAGAGGGCTGATGTTTGTCGGTTTGGATGTAATTGGCGACTATTTAACTGAAATAAATGTCACCAGCCCAACCTGTGTCCGTGAAATAGATGCAGTCACCGGTGAACGAATTGGCAATCTGTTGATGCAAGCAATAGAGGGAAAACGAGCTAGTGGCGGTACCTAGAATATAGATGGCGCTAACTGATCCCGCTAGCACTGACCTTAACTATCTGAGTGGTGATAAATTCGGATTCGGCATTTTTGTCGCCGCAGCGGCGCATGCAGTTATTGTTTTTGGATTAACCTTCGATTGGTCGGGAAAGCCGCAGCCGGCACCTGAAATAGACGTCACCATAGTTACCCATCAAACGGAAAGCACACCCGACGAAGCCGACTTTGTCGCGCAGGCAAATCAAGCGGCCAGTGGCACAGAAGAGCGAGTTCTGGCACCAACTACAGACCAGCTCAGTGCCTTTGTCGGAGCCGACAACGGTGAGTTCAGCCCCTATGAAGCTACCGCTGGGGATTCAAATGCCCAGTCTCAAAATTCCTTAGCTCAGGATCAGAGTGAACAACCTATACCGGAAGCTGAGCAGGTTGGTGATGCTGAGAGCGACGCCGAATTAAACATGGAAGCATCTGCTCTGTTGGCAAGACTCGATGTTCTAAAGCAGGAGTTGGCTCGACGCCCCAGAATTGGAACTCTAACTTCTGTTTCGGCTCGCGCCCGAGAAGATGCCGCTTATCAAGTGATGTTGCAGGAACGCATAACTCTGGTTGGCAAATCCATGATACCGGCGCAAGAGATCGAGCAGGGTATGACTGGCAGTGCCCGGCTGGTTTTGTCTTTATTGCCTGAGGGCAGAATTGAGTCTATTGAAATATCCGAGAGTTCGGGAATTCAGTTTCTCGATAAATCTGCTGTTGAGATAGCTCGAGCCGCTGGTCCCTTCGACCCCTTTCCACCGGAATTGCGAGCCAAATACGACAAAATCTATTTTATACGGACTTTTGAGTTCTCTTTAAGTGGTCAACTCAGCATTTTTTAGCGAGTTTCTCCGATCATAATATTAATCTGTTTCTCAGATATTCAGACAATGTTCTCGATAGTAGACAAGCTCGGCAATGGAATCCTTTATATCGTCCATTGCCAAGTGAGCGCCCTTTTTGCTGAAACCCTTGAGCAAGTCGGGCTGCCAGCGAGCCACTAGTTCTTTAAGCGTGCTGACGTCCAAATTGCGATAATGGAAATAGGCTTCTAGTCGAGGCATATGGCGCGCCATAAATCGACGATCCTGACATATAGAATTTCCACACATAGGTGATTTTCCGGCGGCCACGTATTGCTGTAAGAAATTTATGGTTTCATCGGTGGCAGTCTCCTCGGTATAGGTGCTGTGAATAACACGATCTACTAGGCCGCTGCTACCGTGATGCGTTTGGTTCCATTCGTCCATGGCATCAAGCGCAGATTGAGGCTGATATATAGCAATAGTCGGTCCTTCAGCGAGAATATTTAGTTCTGCATCGGTCACGATAGTGGCGATTTCAATGACACGATCAGTCTCGGGAATTAGGCCCGTCATTTCAAGATCGAGCCAGATCAGGTTTAAATCGGAGTAGTTGGCAGGTTTCATTCTTTACATCCAGGCTTAATGATTTGGTTGGATAAAGTTAGAGATAGGTCACATTTCTTAACGTTTCATCCTATACTAAGGGCGTTTGCGCCTCAATTGGCGCCTTAATGGGGCGACTCTGTATTTTATAGTTGCTAGTATTTTCTGCCTTGGGTCTAGATGACTCAACAAGTTGACAGGGGAATCTCGTGCACGATTACCACCTCTTCGCAGTAAAGATGGCTTCTTCAGCCAAACGCGGAGCATCGCTAGTTTGCGCTGCTCTCTTAGTATTTAGCGCTTTTTCGGTGCCTTTCTCAGCAGCGCATGCCCAACAGGCAAGCGCCCAAAGCCCAATTGAACAACTCACTTTACTAAATCGCGCCGGAATGCCGGCTCAGGCCTATGCGCTTGCTGAACAGTTGATGCCAATGTGGGAAGGCGAACCGGCTTTTGATTTGCAATATGGTGTCGCGGCAGTGGACGTCGGGCTCTTTAGTGAGGGTATTTTTGCGCTAGAGCGTGTCACCATGAATGAGCCTGCAAATAATTACGCGCGTTTGGAGCTCGCTCGAGCCTATTTTGCAGCTCAAGAAGATGAGCGGGCCAAAGTTGAATTTGAGCGCGTTCTGGCTTCCAATCCGCCGGCAGAAGTGCGAGAGAATATCCGTCCTTACTTAGATACTATTAGTGCTCGCGAGAGTCGCCGCAGGGCTGTTTGGCGTGGCAGTATGGATATTCGTACTGGTTACGATTCCAATATAAATGCATCCACAGATGATGACTTATCCTCTTTGCTCGGATTACCGCCAGGTACTCTGACTACGGCCACACCTCAGGAGGACAGCTTTGCTTCACTTGCTGGTGCTCTGGTCTATTCTAAACCGCTAACAACAAATTCTGATTTTTCGGTGAGCAGCAATCTCAATCATCGGGAAAATGCCAGTGGCGATTTGCCTCAGACAACAGCCGGGCTATCTGTTGGCTACAGCCTAAGAAGCAACTCCAGCACCTATAACATTGGCGTGCAGGGGAATCATTTTCGACTGGAGAATGAGGCCTATCGAGATATGCTCGGCCTAAGCTTGAGCTGGAAATATACCGCCTCTCCACAGACTTCTATGACGCTATTTGGTCAGGCTTCGGATCTGAAATATGACTCCAGTCCTGGAAAGGACTCTCTGCTCTTTACTTCAGGAGTTTCTATCCAGCATATTTTTGCGGCTACTTACAGGCCTAGTCTTACCTTCGGCCTGACCAAAGGCTTCGAAGACGCAGCCGATGACGATGCACCCGGTGCTCTGCAAAATACCGAGCGAGATACTATTGGAGCAAGCGTAGCGCTGGGATTAAGTTTTACTCCTAATCTGCAAATGACCACCTCATTGCGCGCACAACGTAGTGAATATGCCGAGGCGCTGGTATTGCCGCCAGTATTGAGAGAAGACACTAATCTCAGCGCCAATATTGCTTTTAGCTGGCGCGTCGCCGACAACTGGCTGCTCGGACTAAATGCCTTGGCAACCGACAACGATTCAACCGCTGGATTTACAAGTTATCAACGCGAACAGATCAGCCTTAGTACTCGATATCTGCTGCGCTAGGAACTAGAGGGTTCTGAAAATGAAGACAACAAAATTACCACTCTCGCAGCTCATTTCAGTTTGCTTGCTGCTTCTATTTTGCAGCGCAAATGTGCAAGCGCAGGATCCCGAACCCATCGGTTTGATGCTTTCCACTGTTGGTGTGGTTACAGCCGAAGATCTGGATGGAAATGTTCGTAGATTGCAGCGCCGCTCGCCCGTTTTTGAAGGCGATACACTAATTACAGCCAACCGAGCCAGAGCGCAGGTTCGCTTTAATGACCGCGGCCTGATTGCTCTGCAACCCAATACCAGCTTCTTTATCGAGGAGCACAATTTTGAAGGACAGGAAGATGGTACCGAGTCAGCAATTTATTCCTTGCTGCGCGGAGGCTTGCAGGCCATCACCGGATTAATTGGTCACAGCAATCGCGACCGCTATCAAGTTAGCACGCCAATTGCCACCATCGGCCTGCGTGGAACGCACTGGGCGGCTACTTTCTGTACAACCGCCTGTGATGGCAATGCTCCTGGCCTATACGGAGGTGTTGCTGACGGTGGTATTGATGTTTGTAACGGAGCGGGTTGCACGGCGGTTGAAACCAATTCCTACTTCTACACGCCAGATGCGAATACGCTTCCCACGAGGCTATTGGCCCCACCAAGTGTTGTATTTGCTGCGGTTGAAGAAGATGAAGAACCGGAAGAGGGCGCAGAAGAGATCGCTGAGACGACTACTGAGGAAGGCGAAACTGCGACCGAGGATACTGTTACAGATGTTGCTGCATTTGTTGAACGCAGCGTCACAGATGCTGGGACGACGCTTGCGGCAGTTGTTGAGGATGTTAGAACCACTACAGAACTGGAAGACGATAGCGTAGTAGAAAGGACAGAAGAAATTGTTCGAGAGGTGATTGAGGAGGAGGTAGATGCTGTAACACCAACCACCGCAGCACCCTTTGGCTCTATAGTGGCGCTTGCTTCAGCCAGAGGTGTATCTGCAGACAATACCCAAACCGCGGGTCTTAATATTCTGGTTGCGCCTACAGGAACTACTACGGTACCTAGGGCAGCATTTGTTGATGCCCCCACCGAAACTATTACAGATACTGTCACAGGAGAAACTACCGTTGTTTCAACTACAACGGCGCTAGCTGCATTGGACTTTGATCTCGAAGATGGCGGCTGTGATCCTTGTCTATACGCAACCGCCGGATTGGATGGAACCAGTGCGACGCTCTCAGAGTATATAGAGACCACTGTAGACGGAGTGGACGTGTTTTTGGGCCGATGGTCTGGTGATGCACTGCTCTTAAATAGCGGTGTGAATTTAAACGCGCTTCAGGATCACCACTACGCCATTGCTTTGACTGACCAGGGATTTGCCTTTTCTCCTGCGATTCCCTCTGTTGATGTGGTTGATGAGAACGCGATAGGCGTATTTGACTTGCTCGAAGCTACTGCACCAACTGACGCTAATAGCGTCGCAGGCACGCTAAATAGAGCTCAATTGGTGATGGACTTCTATCAGCAGATCGTCACCAATATGGAGCTGGATATTAGCTTTGAGGATGAACGGGAGATATTTGCTTCGCTTGTATCACCATTCCAGTTCGCTGAAGGAACAGTAGCCGGGCTGTTTGCGCCTTTAGGTGGATATTGCATGGGCGGAAGCTGTGGTCAGATAACTGACGTATCAGGCGATACTTCGCTGTCCTTTATAGGCAGCTCTTCGGAACATATTCTCGGTGCTTATTCCTTGGATACCGAAGCCTTTGATCAATCAGTATTTGGTACCTATTTACTCGGCTTGGACTTTACCTTTGATCCACTGATTGTAGCCAATCCCGCTTCAGCGCCTGCCACCGATGGTTTCCTTCTATTCAGTGGTACCGAAAATGTAGCCGGTCTGTATCTACCTCTGTTGTCAGATTTTATTGAGGCCGGTGGATCCAATAACATTCAGCTAGCCAGCGTATATGACACCACAAACGTTCTGGCTGGATTTAGCTACACCAATTCAGATGGCTGCGATCCCTGTTTATTTGATGTTGCTGGCGGTCGGCTGGACGAGAGAGGCTCGGTAAGTCTCCTCGGTGCAGAATTTTTCTACGGTACCTGGTCTCTAACCGACTTTGATGTTAGCGAGACGGGTGAGAGCTTAGCTCTTACCGATGTTGTGTCATATCTCTATTCGCCAACGGATATTCAGCTGCAATCAGCCATACTGAGCTCATCCAGTCCCTCTCTTGTTAGCTTTAGCTATCTGGGCGGACCATCGCCCAGCGATGAAACCGGTGCGCTTGGTGTAATCAACTCTATTGATCTGGGTCTGGATCTTTATTATCAGACAGTTGAACGATTTGATATCGAAGTCGAAATTGCCGCGCGTCTATATGAGGCCGGTATGATCGGTATAGCAGATTTAGCAGCCGTCTTAAGTGGCTCTGAGTTGGCACTTTCCGGAAATTGCACCGGTGGTCTCTGTCTGAGTGGTGAATTGCTTACCGGTTCAGCCAATTTAGGTGTGGCTGCGGTCAGTAGTTCTGGAGGTGAAGCCGGTCTGGTCGGTAGCTTCGCGCTTCAAACTCTGGATGCAACAGCAGGCTCCGTCGGAATTGATGGGGTTTCCGCTGTTATCACTGAGGTTCCATCCGAATTCGCCGCTACTGGTCTATTTGTTTTAGAGCAAAATGAAGTTGAGGATCACCCAGACTATGTCAGCGAGCCAAGTTTTGTTGTAACAGATGGCGTCGCCGCCGTTTCTGTTACGGGTACTCTCGACGGTGAATTTGCGCCTGTTGGTGCCACGCAGGATTCCGATCATGCAAATATTGGCTTGACCACTGTTGATATGGCCGAGAACGTTCTGGTTAGTTTTGAAGATACTGATATCGAGATTGAAGAGGAGGGCGGATCTTTTGCCGTGCTTGAAGCTGTGCTCGAGGACTATTCCGAAACAGACGGATTTATCGTAGCAAATAATATAGTCGACGAGGCGGGAGTGCTTTCCACAAGCGACGATTTTTATGTAAATTTGGGTCGCTGGAATCTTTTGAATGGAGCGCTATTTATAGACGACGCTCCCTACGACACAACTGCCGATGCACATTTTGCCTATTCGGATAGTCCAACGGATTTGGATTCCTTCTTGGAAACTAACCCCTTTGACCTCTCAGCCCCATTACTAAAATATACACTGGTCGATGCCACAGCTCCGAGCGACGAAGCAGGCAATTTAGGCGAGTTATTGAGTGCCAATTTGGAACTTGACCTCTATCAGCAGTTGGTCAGTGATTTTTCTCTATCCTTAGATGTCGGCGATCGAGAAATTGATGCGTGGCTCTATGAGGCAGTGGCGCTTGGAGAAAGCGAAATTAAAATTCTGGGCGAATGCTACGCCGGGGATTGTGGTGACGGTCTAGGTCTACTGGGTGATTTTTCCTTTGCGCTGTTGGGAGCCGAAGCTGAGGGTGCTATTGGTAACTACAATCTGTTTGCTAACTATGGAGAATTTCCTGTAGACAGTGAAATTCTAGTATCTGATATCACTGCTAATGGTGTATTTGCGCTGGGACGAGATGATCTGATTGAGAATCCCTATTGGTTTGATGGAAATGATCCTGTCAGTTCAGCCCCTCTCGGAAGTGGGTTTGCTGGAGCTGGCCTCGTCGCTGAAGACGGATTTCTTCAAGCGCAACAAATTGGATTAATAGAAGATGAATCAAGTTCATTTACGCTGCTAGATGAATTCGCTGTTCCTTTCTCATACAGCGATCAAAGTGACGACGAGCTAGAAACATTCAGCGTCTCGGATGCTGGTGCCCTCCTGTTGGATAAGGATTACCACTTCTACGGGGACGATGTCGTGCTCTGGGGTCGCTGGCTTTCCTACGAAGGATTTGATTTCGCTCTTGACGAGGAGATGCTGGATACCGGAGCCAATGCCCACTTTATCTGGAGCGACGCCTTAACTGATCCAGAATTGGAAATCGAAATCGATTCCACAATTGCTCACTACGAATACGCTGGAGGCTCAAGCCCTACCGACGAGATGGGTCGAACAGGACAGGTTAACTTCCTAGCTATGGATCTGGATTTATTCCAGCAGGCAATCTTCAATTTTGGTATGCAAATAGCCATTGAAGATCGCGTCTATAGCGCTGGTATGTTGCGACGAGATAGCACTTACTATCTGGAAGAACTGACAGCCGAGTTTGATCTGGTTGGCATCTGTGTAGGTGGTTTGGATTGTGGCGAGGGTGTGAAGCTAGAAGGTGAAACCTCTCTACTCTTTGTCGGCGATTCAACGGCTACGGAAACCTTTGACCAGATGTCTGGTGTGATGGGTAGCTATGCGCTGCAAACAGCGGGAGAAGAGCCGGATCTAAGCTATGTCAAAGATCTGCTGTTTTTCGAAAATTATGAAACCGACTTGGGTGTCGGAGAAGCTGACATTGTTAACGCCACCGGCACTTACTTTCTCCAAGGAGAAACTTTTGAGAATCCGCGCTACTTTGATATCGAGGATCCTGCTGCGGTTGTTGCTCCAACCAGCATAGGTGTTGCTGCAGTTGTCACCGGCTCATTCGATTATTATGGCTATTCCGGTGGCATTAGAGGTGAGTCTTCTTTTCTGGGTGGTATCGACGATGATGATGCGCCTGCGGATGATGTGATCTATCTGACCAGCTTGGATGGAGTTGACAATATAGTTACGGGTTTTGATTCCTTCTCCGCAGACATGTACTCCGAATACCTTGAGAAATTTTCTGTCCTAGAGGGTGTTCTAGCTGAGCAAGGTGGTTTCTCAGCATTCCTAGCGGATAACGGATTTGCCTCTACTGAAGATTTTGGAATTAACTGGGGTAGATGGTCAGCATATGCCACCTACCTGGAGGGAGAGTACGACGGGCTCTTGGGAGATTTTGTATCCACGCCATCTGAAGAAATGTTGGGTATGGATCACCACTTTATCTATACCGATGCCGAAAGTGGCATATTACCAAGCTTCGATGATCCCACTGAGGCTGTGTACCACTACGTAGGCGGCCCATCACCAACGGATGAGTGGGGCCGAACTGGTTGGATGGATGCGCAAATGCATCTCGACCTTTATACGCAAACCCTTAGCGATTTTGAAATGACCGTCGCAATAGGTGATCGATTCTACTTTGCCCAATACGATAGAGAATATGACGAGCAACTCGGTATGGATCTGCAAGACCTACTAGAAGATTCGATTGATCTCAGGGGCGCATGCGTCGGCGGAGATTGCGACGCTTTCTACGATGAATACAGTTACTACGGTTATGGATGGCAACAGGCTACTCCGTTGCGGGGAGAAGCCAGCTTTATGCCCTTTGGGCCCAGCGGCGAAGGTTTTCTTGGAACCTTTGATCTTGGCTTCGAATACTACTGTGAGTGTTATGTTCCAGATGAAATTGAAAATATCCGGGCTTACGGCGCTTTTGTCTTGGCACAAGACACCCGCGATCATATAGGCTGGTTCCAGAGAGGCATTGACCCAGACGGCACAGATGCCGAGTCGGGTTCAGTGGCTGTTTTAAGCGGAACACTGACCGGCATAGATGAGGGTGATAATTCGGTTTTTGATTCTTTCGCAGCTGTTGCTGATCTATCCGATGGAGATGCTTTTACTACCATAGCAATTGAAGATCATGCTCATATTGTTGATTCATTTGTCAGCAATATCATCGACGATGAAGGTTGTTATCTCTGCGAGTTTGAAGCGCAGGATGCCGTGGTAATCGCATTGGGTGATGTTTCCCACCCCTATCAATATTTGGACAACCCGGTTGAAACCAGCTGGGCAACCTGGGCTAATCGCGAATTACCGGTCAATGAATGGTTGTTTGGCGACTCTGGGGTACCGCTGGATTCGATGCGTGTAGCAAACACCATTTATGCGAACAATCTGACGTCTGCAGCGGAGTTGGCTAGCGCTGCACCATTGACGGGATTCCTTGATTCCGATCCGACTGAGATCATTGTTGATTATTACTATGCGGGTGGCCCCGCAGCTGTTTATTCTAACGGGGCGGCGGATATTGGCGACCAGCTATATTTGGCCAGTGTGGAATACATTAATTTGCAAGTTGATTTCTTGGACCAGGAACTCGACAGCTTCTCCGCTGATATTTATCTGGAATATGAAGACACCTACGGCGATATAGAACTCGATTTTGATGATTATGAGGGTCCCGTTGACCTTGCTCCAACTATGCGAATAGGTCTGTATGGCAATTGCGACAACTGTGGCTCCAGTAGCTATGACTTCGAGTACTTTGAGGGTTACGCGGAACTGGCATTTGTCGGTGACAACGCCGAGCAGGTAATTGGTGGTCTAGCGGCTTGGTCTGATGGCAGCTATTACTACGGCAGCATGATTCCAAACCATTATGCTGTGGAAGCCAGTTTTATTTTGAATCAGGAATTTGATGATCATTGGGTAGATGGCCCAGCTACAGAGTCTGCTCCTGAGGGCGGTGTGGTTTCTTTTGCAGCAACCGATTGGGACACTACTAGTGCGCTGGTTTTTGGCTTCGGTCTGGATGAGAACAATACCGCTGAACTAACCAATGTGTTTGCTCAAACTCACAATCATCCCAACTCCGTAGCCGGATTTTCGGTAACCGATTCAGAACTACCTAATTGTGGTGCGAGCTGTTCCTGGGAGGTTACTGAGGGCGAGCTCTATACATACGACAATACAAATAACCCCTACTCTTCCTTCCTACCTGAAGCTTATTGGGGCCGCTGGGAAACCCATGACAGCATTGAAATTGATGGTGTTATGACTGAACTCACGGAATTTCAGCACTGGGCCTACTCTCCTGATCCGACTGATTTATCTATGGACAATCCTATATGGGGAGCGGGCGCCGCTGTGCACAGCTATAGCTTTACAGATGGCACCTATGCAACCGATCTGTATGGCAATCAAGCCTACTATCTTGACGATTTCCAGATGTCTGTAAACTTTGAGACTCAGATGGTGGAAGAATTTGAATTCGATGTGAATCTCGGTGGTTGGCAGTTTTCGCCAGTATTGGCAGAGGCGGCTCATTTGAGCGAAGCAAATCTTGATCTGATTGGCTCGGTGTGGGATGGAAGTACCAATTATGATCTGAGCGGTAACTCTTCCATCTATATGATTGGAGCGGGAGCGGAGGGAGCTATCGGTGCCTACGGAATACATGCTCTTGATATGAGCACCAGCGATATTATGAATACTGCAACCGGAGCCTTCATGGCACAGGATGACAGTCTTTATTATCCCTAATACTTTAGTTGACCACAAAAAAGCCCCGCATTTTTGCGGGGCTTTTTATTTGTTGTGTAATTCGAGGCCAGCTACTTGGATGTGTGCCTAAACACACCATCCCAACCTTCTGATGGTGGTTCATGGTCAGATACCCGATCTCGATAAAGTTTATAGAGCACCGATTTTTGATTTTGAAATAGCAGACTAGTGAATCCGGAAGTAGCTCGCTTCCAATCGCCGGATAGATAGTCGTTTAAGGCCGCTTCGTATTCAGCCAGCTCCGCTAATACCTCATCAGTGACTTCACCCTTTAAGCCAAGGGGTTCATAGAGGCTCACCGCATCTTCTTTACCTTTAACCTGCACCTTGTCAGCTAGGCGGAATACAAACTTGTCACGGCAGGCCTCGTAGGTGTGTTCAGCCACCAAAGTATCAGCGCCATAAAACTTGGTCAGGCTTTCCACACGAGAGCCAAGATTTACATTGTCACCAAGTACGGTATAGGAGCGACGATACTCCGAGCCCATATTGCCGACGTTCATTTCGCCTGAGTTGAGGCCAATTCCGATCTTTATTTCGGGATAACCCAGCGACTTAAATTCACTTGTCAGCTCTTTGGATTTGGCCTGCATTTGCAACGCAGCGGTTAACCCGTGAACGGCATGATCAGGATCATCTAATGGCGCACCCCAGAAGGCCATCACCATGTCACCAATATATTTGTCGATGGTGCCTTGTTGTTCAAAGATAATCTGGGTCATGGGGGTAAAGTAGCGATTCAGCAAGTCTTTAAGGTCGCCGGGGGCCATGTGCTCAGAGATGCTGGTGAAGTTGCGAATATCCGCAAATAGCACTGTCATTTCGCGTCTTTCTCCATCAAAGCTCAAGGCAGAATCCGGAGACGAACTCATCTGCTTAACTAGGTCAGGAGGCACGTACTGACCAAACATTCCGGTAATGGCCTGCTTGGCAGAGTTTTCCTGAATAAATCCGTAGGCAACGTTAAATATCGTGAGTAGGATTGCGAGGATCACGGTCAGCGCAACATCAAAACCAATATTGAATTTGGACCAACTAATCACATTCAGAAATACCAAAGATATAACTGCCCCGACTGCAACCGCTACCGTAAATAGCGGGCGCAAAAATGGTAGTGCAACACTGAGCGCGATGCCGACCAGCAGCAATACAATCCAACCCAGTTGGGCGATTAGCCCGTCGTATATTTTCCAGTTTTCATCGAGCATTGCGCTGGCGACGGTTGCATGCACTTCCAAGCCCGGATAGTTGCCCTGAACAGGGGTGGTAATAAAGTCATCCACTGATTGCGCTGTAGAGCCGACAAACACAATTTTTCCCTCGAGGTCACCAGGATTTAGTCGTCCCTCAAGTACGTCAGTTGCAGAATATGACGGGATAACACCGGCTCTTCCAAGAAATGGAATCAGCGTCATTGTGGCGTTGTCAGCAGGAATCCTTAATGGGCCAACTTCGACTCGTTCCAGCCCAGTCTCCGGACTGCCTACAATCTGCATTCCTTCCGATACGAGGAATACCCGCATCGCCTCTAAGGCCAGGGACGGGTATAAAACTTCGTTGTATGTGTTGAATAGCTGATAGCGGCGCAGTACCCCATCATTTTCTTCGGTGATAGAGAAGAAACCCTGGTAACGGGCAGCGTCATTAATGGTCTTGATGTTAGCGAGAAGGCCATTGCGCTTGGGGATAGGGTAATCTTTATAATCCAAATCGTTGAGAATTTGCGAAGGTGCTGGCAGGGAGTCCTTAGTTTCAACCTCGTTGTTGAAAGTAAAACCAACAACGATATCGTTATCCCTCACTACTCTGGCCATCGCCAGATCACCGTCTAGCTCATCTCTGAGGTTTTCGAGATCGGCTAGGGTAGTCTCAGAAATACGCTGTCCGGCGGTTTCTCCGGTTTCCAAAATCAGATCAATTGGATTGGTATCGGCATCTGGAAAACTAATATCCAGAGCGGTGACCACGGCCCCTGCGTCAACTATTCCCTGTAAAAGCGCCGCAAATTTAATCCGAGGCCAAGGCCAGCGACCCTGCTCGGCCAAAGACCTTTCGTCCATGTCGACAATTGCGACTAATTCATTGGGTTTTAAATTTTCATTAAGGGTATTGCTAAGACGCATGTCGTAGACAACCCCATCCAGTCGGTCGCGTATTTCACCCAACAAAGATTCTGGATGGACATTTGACCAAAACCAGAAGGCCAAGGTGAGCAATAGCCCAATGGCTACCGCAATATATTTTGGTCGGTCTTCTCTCGAAATTTGCATAGATTTCCCCAGTGCCTGCCGAAATTTTCCTTAACTAAAGGTACGCAGAAATATCGGTTACATCTTTTTGTTGTTCTAGTAATTCTTTCTCGGCGTAGGTTTCCCACACACGGGATTTGACAAACAGCTCGTGTATTTCTGGATCAATATGATCATCTTCTTTCATGCGCTTAAGAATGCCTAGCGCCTGACTTAGTTTCATTGGGTCTTTGTAGGGTCTTTCTTTAGAAGTCAGGGCCTCAAAGATATCGGCGATTGCCATCATGCGAGCAGGAATCGACATTTGTTCGCGGGTGAGTCCGCGCGGGAAACCGCTTCCATCCATTTTTTCATGGTGGCCGCCAGCGTATTCTGGAACGCGTTTAAGATTTTTTGGGAAGGGAAGGCCTTCCAGCATCTCGAGCGTGACCACCATATGGTTGTTAATTATTTGCCGCTCGTCGTAGGACAACGTGCCGCGGGCGATACAGAGAAAATCGATTTCTTCCTGCGTTAACAGAGCTTGAACTTCGCCTTTGTGATCAATCCATTCTCGACCGGCCAACAATCGGACGCGCTCCTGATGTTCGTCCGACATAAATTCTCCGCCCTTATTGGCGCTGACAAGAAAATCACAGTCATCTTCCAACCGTGCAAGATCATCATCCAAAAGTTGCTTAGCTGTTTTGGCCTCAACTCCTTCGGATAGGGATTTGTAGTAGTCGCCGATACGCTGTTGGCGCATCGATGCAAATCGCGCCTCTACTTCATGAATGCCGTCGCGCATCAGATGCAGTTTGGTGCTCTTGTCCAATACCGAGTCAGGTGTGCTGAGTTTGCCGCAATCGTGCATCCAGGAAGCTACCTGCAGTTCGTACCATTCGTCTTCATTTAGCTGGAAGTCTTTGAAAGTGCCTTCATCTTTGCATGCCGCCTCGGCAATCATCTCCATTAGCAGGGGTATGCGCTGACAGTGGGCAGAGGTATGTGAGGACTTGGCATCAATAGCTTGTGCGATAGCTTTGATAAAGGCATCCAAAAGGTTTTTGAGGTCTTCCAGAAGGATGCGGTTGTGCAGCGCAATAGCGGCGAAAGATGACAGAGCTTTGACGACAATTTCGCCCTTTAGGCTAAAGTCTATTACTTCACCACTCGTAAAGTCCCGGGCGTTCAAAAGTTGTAGTACACCAATGACGTCATTCTCGTGATTCTTTAAAGGTACCGTCAAAAATGACTTTGAATGATAGCCAGTGCTCTCGTCGAAACGTCGTGTGCCACTTAAATCGAATCTATCCTCGGCGTAAGCGTCCGAAATACGAACGCTTTCCCCAGTGAGGGCGACGTAGCTCGCGATATTTACCCGGTTTTCTGTTCCGTCATCTTTGTAGAGCGGAACCGGAGGCAGGTTGATTTCGTTGCCACTCTGGCCACCCAGAGAAATATTCAAGCTGTCATTGAGCACCAGCGTAAATTCTAGCTGGGCTTCTTTATCATCGCCCTTGAGCAGGTAGAGCGATCCGCCGTCGGCATTGGTAATGGCTTTAGCCTCGCGCAATATTTCATCGGCGAGGGTACTGGTGTCTGATACGCCAGATAGCTTCACCAGCAGTTCGCGTTGCCGCTCTGTAGTTAACTGCTGCTCAATAGCTGTGGCTGCAAAATTGGCGAGCACATGGGCGAGGGATTGGTGCGTCTCATTAAACTCGGCTGCTTCATCAGTTTCATTGTCCCGGGCGTTTATTAGCTGGAAGACACCAATCACCTGACCTGTTTCTAACATCAATGGAACCGCTAGAAATGATCGGGAACGATAGCCCGTGGCCTGATCAAATTTGCGCGTACCGGAAAAGTCGAACTCGTCTGTCTCGTAGGCGTCATCGATGCATATGTCTTCGCGCTTGTGATAGGCGCAACTGGAGATATTGCGTTGGTTTGGCGAACCATCTTCGTTAAAGAGGGGGATGGGAGGTAATTCGCTGCCGTCGCCGATGTCTAAAACGCTGTTATTGACGATGACAAACTTAAGCTCTTTGTCATCACCCTCTTCATCTTGATCAGTCAGGTACAAAGTGCCACCCTCGGCACCTGTCATTCTTTGTGCGGCTTCTAATATGGTTTCGCAAAGCCTGTGTATGTCGGGTTCAGCGACAAGTCTGCTGGCTACATCAAGTAGCTTCTGATAGCTGTCGGGGCTTAAATTTGGGTCGTCGTGCACGCGCTACTCAAACAAGGGCTAAATTCAGCCTACATCTATATCACCTGAGGCCTAGACGAGCAACCTAGACGAGCAATCTGAGCGAAAAATGAAAAGGGGAATTCTAATGGAATTCCCCTCGGGTGCTTTCTAAAAGCGGTGTTGAATTTTCGGGAAAGCGAACTGAATTAAGCAAATAGCCTTGAAAAACGACCTTTGTTTGGGCTGCCACCCGGAGTTGTGCTCTGGCGCCCTAGGAAACACTCATAGATCCAGTTGGTATCGATTTCCGGATCCGAAGGTAGGTCGGATTCGATTTTGCGCTCCTTGCCGTTGTCTGCGGCTAAGTCAGCACGAGCAGGTGTTTCCAGACGAGCGCCCTCGGTATTTCGCAGCACCATAATTTCTGGTCTCAGACGACGTTGAGGGTTGGATTTAACAACGCAGGCAGTTTCGCCCGTATTAAGTTTTACCAGGGTACCGAGGGGATATAAGCCAGTACACTCGATAAATTCTATCGCGAGCTCTTCTTGGAAAGCCCGGCCACGCTGCTCATAGATAAATTTGGTGGCAGCTGAGGGAGCAATTGCTGGCGATCCGTCGATGGGATAAATTTTTTCATCGTAAGCTGTAGCAATGGCTGCAATTCTTGCCAACAAGGGTATTTTTTCACCAGAGGCACCAAAGGGTTTGCCGGTGCCGTTGAATTTTTCCCGGTGATACTTCACTACAGCAATAATTTTCGGGTGAACATCGGCGGCGCGAAGTTTTTCCACGGTCTTTTCGATGGCCATGGTATCTGGCAGTCGTTCATCTTCTTCGGTACGAAATATGTCCTTCAGCATCACGCCAGCAGCGAGACGTTTGATTTCGAGTTCTTCCATACCCATATGTCGTGCGCAAACTATTGCCCAAGTGGCTGATCTCAAAGATTGTCCATAGGCGCCTTGATCATTGCGTTGTAGAAGAGCAATCCAAGTAATGGCAACTGGATTTTCCATTGCGCTGCGAACCATCAGGCCAGCAGTTTGATTTATTTCTTTCTCGTCGACTTTGGCACCAGCGCGAACCTGCTCATGAATACTTTTTAGGTTGAGTGCAGTTTGGTCAAAGGTTTTTTGTGCCTTAGTTACGTCTTTGGAGGTAGGAGTGTTAGAGCGCGCTTTGTAGCGGTCATGATCCAACTGAATGGGGACTTGAGATTGGCGGTAGTCGCCAGCTTTATTGTCAAAGCCCTTAGTGTCCAGTTCAGCAACTGGCATATTTTTGCTTTTGGCAACATCAATGTAGACGTATTGACAGAGCGAGCGAATCGCCATGATTTCCCGATGTGATCTCAGAGCGAAACCTTGCAAAGGGAAGGAGGTCTGCGACCAAGGGCGATCCAGCGCAGAAACGAACATACCCAACTTAAGGTCAGTTACGTCGATTTTCTTTTGTTTTAATTCTGCCACTTTTATTCCTGCCTACCGATAGGTTCGGTGAGTTAACTTTACAGGAGATATCTTTAGACCGCTGCAAGCTAACTACTAGTTATTTTTGCGAGTCCAAAAGGCTCAATGTGCCGGAATATCGACTAGTTCACACTTCGCGCGTGCACGGCTCTCACAAATGCGGCAACTTTCTCGGGATCGATATCAGGAGTAATACCGTGACCGAGATTAAATACGTGCCCAGCACCCTGTCCGTAAGCATCCAATATGCGTTGTACCTCGGCTTCAATCGCTTCTGAAGAGGTGCGCAGTACCGCTGGATCCATATTGCCTTGCAGCGCAACGCGGTCACCGACGCGGCGGCGCGCATCGTCGATTCCCACAGACCAATCCAGTCCCAGCGCGGCACAGCCGGTATCGGCGATTTCCTCCAGCCAAGGAGAACCGTTCTTGGTAAATAAAATAATAGGGATCTCTGTATTGTGAGATAGCTCCGCCACGATCTTCGCCATATAGGCTAGCGAAAACTCACGATAGGCTGCATCACTTAAAACACCTCCCCAGGTATCAAATATTTGAATGGCCTGAGCGCCGGCATCAATTTGTGCTTGCAGGTATTGGCTAACGGATGTTGCCAATTTATCCAGTAACAGGTTCAGGCTCTTAGGGTCGTCGTAGAGCATGCCTTTAATAAGTCGAAATTCTCGGGTGGACTGCCCCTCAACCATATAGGTTGCCAGAGTCCAGGGGCTTCCGGAAAAACCTATTAGCGGAACGCGGCCATCCAGCTCTTTGCGAATTAGCGATACCGCGTCGGTAACGTAGCGCAAGCTGGCGTCAATATCAGGGATGTCGATAGCGGCTACATCAGCAGATGATTTTATCGGGCGCTCAAATTTGGGTCCTTCGCCTTCGACGAAGTGCAGCCCGAGACCCATGGCATCGGGAATGGTCAGAATATCCGAGAACAGGATGGCGGCATCGAATTCAAAGCGTTCCAGAGGCTGTAGAGTGACTTCGCACGCAAGCTCTGGGTTGGTGCAGAGATTCATAAATGAACCAGCTTTTGCTCTAACGGCGCGATACTCAGGCAGATAGCGGCCGGCTTGGCGCATCATCCAAACAGGTGTGCAATCAGTCGGTTGCCGTCTGAGAGCTCGGAGAAAACGGTCGTTCTTCAGTTCAGTCATTGTTGGATCAGTTAACCGACGTCCAAATAATCGAGGATACCTTCAGCAGCCTGTCGACCCTCCCAAATAGCGGTAACCACTAGATCACTGCCACGTACCATATCGCCACCCGCAAATACTTTGGGGTTGGTGGTTTGGAAAAAGAACTCCTGCGTCTCGGGAGCTACTACACCGCCCCAATCGTTGAGATCTACACCCAGATCATTCAACCAAGGTGCCGGGCTGGGCTTGAATCCAAAGGCAAGTAGCACGATATCGGCTTCCATTATGGTTTCGCTACCGGCGACTGGTTCTGGGCGCTGGCGTCCGCGCTCATCGGCTTCGCCCAAACGGGTTTCCACAACTTTAATTCCTTCAACGCGATCTTTGCCGACTATTTCGATGGGCTGTCTATTAAACAAAAATTCGACACCTTCCTCTCGAGCATTGGTCACCTCGCGCCGAGATCCAGGCATATTGGCTTCATCGCGCCGATACACGCAGCTCACCGATGTGGCTCCTTGCCGAACAGAGGTACGGACACAATCCATAGCGGTATCACCGCCGCCCAGCACAACGACACGTTTGCCCTCTACGCTCACAAAATCGGACGGATCTTTTTCGAAATCGAGTAGACGATTTACATTTGATACCAAAAAGGGAAGCGCATCGATTACGTTGGGCAAATCTTCGCCGGGAAATCCACCTTTCATATAGGTGTATGTGCCCATACCCAGAAATACTGAATCGAATTCTTCAACCAAATCCTCTATGAGCACGTCTTTGCCCACCTCGGTATTCAGACGGAATTCGATGCCCATGCCTTCGAATATTTCGCGACGGCGCTGCATCACCTTCTTTTCGAGCTTAAAGGGAGGGATGCCAAAGGTGAGCAACCCACCAATTTCCGGGTATTTGTCAAAAACGACGGGTTTGACGCCGTTGCGTATCAGAATGTCTGCGCAACCCAATCCAGCCGGGCCAGCACCGATAATAGCAACTCTTTTATCCGTCCATACCACTTTGGACATGTCCGGACGCCAGCCGAGAGCAAAGGCAGTATCCGTAATGTATTTTTCAGCGTTGCCAATGGTTACTGCACCAAAGCCGTCATTCAGGGTGCAGGCACCCTCGCAGAGTCGATCCTGCGGGCATACGCGGCCACAAACTTCGGGTAGCGAGTTGGTCTGGTGGCAAAGCTCTACAGCCTCCATGACGTTGCCTTCGGCAATCAGTTTCAGCCAATTGGGAATGTAATTGTGTACAGGACACTTCCATTCGCAGTAAGGATTACCACAGGCCAAACATCGCTCAGATTGATCGGCAACCTGATGTCGATTGTAGGGTTCGTAAATTTCTACAAACTCTTGCTGGCGTTTTCGCATCGAACGCTTTTTTGGATCTTGGCGATCCACGTCGATAAACTGAAACACATTAGGCATAGCTAATAATCTCTTACTGTGGTGCTGCGAGCGTGCGCTCTAGCAGTTCTTTAAGGCTGGCCGCCTTGGGTTTAACTAGCCAGAAGTTGTGAATAAAGTCGTCGAAGTTCTCAACCAGCTCTGCTCCCCATGCACTACCCGTTTCCTCAGTAAACTCAACAATCATCTCGCGCAAATGTTGAGCGTAGCCCTCGGAAGATTCGCTGGAAATACGTTGCAACTCAACCAACTCAGAATTGTATTTGTCGACAAAGGTTCGGTCTTCATCAAGCACATAGGCAAAACCACCTGTCATGCCGGCACCGAAGTTGTAACCGGTTTCTCCCAATACAGCGACCACTCCTCCAGTCATGTATTCGCAGCAGTGATCTCCCGCTCCCTCAACAACCACATGAGCACCAGAGTTTCTTACGCCACAGCGCTCTCCGGCGCGGCCGGCGGCCAGAAGTTTGCCGCCAGTCGCTCCGTATAAGCATGTATTGCCAATAATGCTGGTTTCGCGAGAACTAAAGCTGCTCTCTCTGGGAGGGTAAAGCACGATTTTTCCACCTGCCATGCCCTTTCCGACATAGTCGTTGGCATCGCCTTCAATATACAGTTCTAGACCACCGGCATTCCAGGCACCAAAACTCTGACCAGCGACACCATTGAAATTGAGTCGAATGGGTGCATCGTCCATGCCTCGGTTGCCATGCCGCTGAGCGATCTCACCGCTGACACGAGCGCCGATAGAACGGTCGCAATTGGTAATTGTGAATTCGAAAGAGCCGCCAGATTTACTTTCAATAGCTGGTAGCACTGTCTCGACAATGCGCTCGGCCAAGAGTCCTTTATCGAAAGGTTCGTTGCTGGTGACACCACAATACTGCGGTTTGGAATCCAGCAATGCATCGGTATGGAGAATAGGGGATAGATCGAGTTTGTGCTGGCGACTGGTAATGCCTTCAATTGCCTCGAGCAGATCGACGCGGCCAATTATTTGTTCGAGACTGGTAAAACCGAGTATTGCTAGCCATTCCCGAGTTTCCTCCGCAATAAAGCGAAAGAAGTTCATGGCGTGCTCAACGGCTCCAGTGTAGTGGTCGTCACGCAGGCGCTGATCTTGGGTAGCCACGCCAGTAGCGCAGTTGTTCAGGTGGCAAATGCGCAGGTATTTACAACCAAGGGCCACCATAGGGCCGGTACCAAAACCGAAGCTCTCCGCGCCCAACATGGCAGCTTTAATAACGTCCAGGCCAGTTTTTAGGCCGCCATCGGTCTGTACTCGAACCTTGTCACGCAAATCATTGGCGCGAAGCATTTGATGAGTTTCAGAGAGGCCCAACTCCCAGGGCGATCCGGCGTAGCGGATTGATGAAAGTGGCGATGCAGCTGTGCCGCCGTCGTAGCCGGAAATAGTAATGAGATCGGCATAGGCCTTTGCAACACCTGTGGCGATTGTGCCAACGCCGGGGCGTGACACCAGTTTTACAGAGACCAGTGCTTTTGGATTGACCTGCTTAAGATCAAAAATTAGCTGGGCCAAATCCTCAATAGAATAAATATCGTGGTGCGGCGGCGGTGAAATCAGAGTCACTCCGGGCACTGAATATCTCAGGCGCGCAATTAACCCATTGACCTTGCCTCCCGGCAACTGGCCGCCCTCACCGGGTTTAGCGCCCTGGGCAACCTTGATCTGGATAACTTCAGCGTTGACCAAATAGTGAGGCGTTACTCCGAAGCGGCCGGAAGCTACCTGCTTGATTTTTGAGGTGCGAATGGTGCCGTAACGAGCTTCATCTTCGCCACCTTCACCAGAGTTCGAGCGACCGCCAAGCCGATTCATTGCTTCAGCCAAAGCTTCGTGAGCTTCGGGAGAAAGAGCACCCAAGGACATACCAGCCGAATCAAATCGCTTGATGATAGTTTCTAGAGGCTCGACTTCTTCCAATGGAATCGCAGTGCTGGATCTAAGCTTGAGCAAATCTCGAAGCGTTGTGATCGGGCGATCATTGACGATATCTGCGTAAATCTTCCAATCGGAAAACTTGCCACTGCGCACTGCAGTATGCATGGTCGTGACCACGTCCGGATTGTAGGCGTGGTACTCCTGACCGTGTATGTATTTGAGCAGGCCGCCTGGGCTAATAGCTTTGCGCTCTCGCCAAGCGGATTGGGAGAGCTCCGCCAAATCGGATTGGAAGTCTTCGAACCCAGCGCCTTTAATGCGACTGGGTGTTCCTTTGAAGCAGAGCTCAATTACCTCTTCGTCGATACCGACGGCTTCAAAGAGCTGGGAACCTCGATAGGAAGCTACCGCGGAAATGCCCATCTTCGACAGGATTTTTTGCAGACCCTTGTTTATGCCTTTGCGGTAGTTTTTGTAAGCTTCCCAGGTTTCCATTACCAGCTCGCCGCTATCGATCAGGCTGCGCATCAAGCGGTAGCTGAGATAGGGATGTATGGCTGTGGCACCAAAACCTATTAGGCAGGCAAATTGGTGCGCGTCACGTGCAGTGGCTGTCTCCACTAGAATATTGGCGGAGCAGCGCAAGCCGGTGCCAATTAATCTGTGGTGTACAGCGCCTGTTGCCATAAGGGCATGAACTGGTAGTTTGCCCTTCTCGATGCCGCGGTCAGTAAGCACAACTAGGTTAGTTCCGCTTCGAACAGCAGCCTCTGCGCGATCACAAAGATCATCAATTGCGGCTCTTAGGCTTTGCTCATTCGGGTCAAAATTCAGACTAAAGATTTCCGACGGCAGACTGTGCTCGGTATTGCCGTCCAATAAGGCTTGGAATTTGGAAGTTGAGAGGATTGGAGTCGTACAGATTATGCGCTTGGCGTGCTCGGGCAGCTCCTCAAAAATATTTCCCTCGGGGCCAAAGCAGGTTTCTAAAGACATCACCACTGATTCCCTTAGAGGATCGATAGGTGGATTAGTTACCTGCGCAAACTGCTGACGGAAGAAATCATAAAGAGAACGATTCTGCAGCGACAGCACGGCCATTGGGGTGTCGTCACCCATAGAGCCAGTTGCTTCTTGACCCGCTTCAGCCATAGGCCGAAGTACTTGGTCCCGTTCTTCGAAAGACACGGAGAACTGTTTCATGTAGCGATTCAGCTCTTCTGTAGTAACCGCAGAAACTTCGGCGATGGGGATTAACGAGCCTTTGATTCGAACAGCATTTTCCTTCAGCCATTGCTTGTAGGGCTGGCGGCTTTTCAATTGGCTGTCGATATCTTGAGTGTGGTAGAGCTTACCCTCTTTGGTATCTACCGAAAGAATCTGACCGGGGCCCAATCTTCCTTTGGCAACCACGTTTTCTGGTTTATAACCATAAACTCCGACTTCGGAAGCCACAGTAATTATGTCGTCGTCTGTGATAACCCAGCGCGAAGGTCTCAGTCCGTTGCGATCCAGAGTACAAACCGCGTAACGACCATCGGTGAGTACAAGCCCTGCCGGACCGTCCCAGGGTTCCATGTGTAAGCCGTTGTATTCATAGAATGCACGCAGATCTCGATCCATTTGACCAACGTTCTGCCACGCTGGCGGAACCAACATTCGCACAGCGCGGTGCAGTTCCATGCCACCCAGAACCAGAACTTCCAGCATGTTATCCAGACTAGAAGAGTCTGATCCGGTTGTATTCACCAGAGGTGCAATGGCCTCGGGGTCAGGAATCAGACCTGATTTAAATAGGGGAGTGCGCGCGACGGACCAGTTGCGATTGCCGCCGACAGTATTGATCTCTCCGTTGTGGGCCAGCATTCGGAAAGGCTGTGCTAGTGGCCAGCGGGGCAGTGTATTGGTAGAAAACCGTTGGTGAAAAACGCAAATGGCCGTCTCTAATCTTTCGTCCGCAAGTTCGGGGTAGAAGATCGTGAGGTCAGCCGGCATCATCAATCCTTTGTAGCTCAGTACCTGAGTTGAGAGGCTGGTGACATAAAAATCTTTTTCCGCGGGTAGAGCCATCTCAATTTGGCGACGAGCGATAAAGAGCTTCGCATCAAATTCTTGCTGGCCTAAATTATTTGCGACAATAAAAATTTGTTCAATTTTGGGCATTGTTTCTAGAGCAATGGGCCCCAGACACTCACTATTAGTAGGCACTTCTCGCCAACCAATGAGCTCAAATCCCTCGTTTATAATCCTTTCGACTTCCCTTTTCTGCCGGCTTCGCTCGGACTCCTCCGGCGATAACATGATCGATCCCACGCCATAAATTTCTGGGAGATCAACAGAGAACTCTTCTTTTGCCACGGCGCGCAAAAAACCATCAGGTTTTTGAATAAGCAGACCACAACCGTCACCGGTTTTTCCGTCTGCGGCGATGCCGCCCCGGTGTGTCATGCAGGTGAGGGACTCAATACCGGTTTGCAGAAGGCGATGACTAGCCTCGCCCTTGAGGTGGGCGATCAAACCGAATCCGCAATTGTCGCGGAATTCATCCAGGCTATATAGACCTGTCGACATACAAAAGAGTCCTATTTAACTGCGTAAGGGGCTAGATAATCCTAGCTAAACTAGGGTATCCCGCGTGCCGTTTACTACTTGGCGCGGTTGGCCGAGAGGGGCAAAAGGCCGCCAATTTTACACGTGCAGGCATATTCGGACAAATCAAAAAGAGCTGATTCCTTAGCGGCTCTACAAGGCGGCGCAAAAAAGGCGGATCAAGGTGTTCTGGGGCTGCTAATTTTTCCTGCTAGGGGCTAACATGTGGCATAGATTCTTGGAAAAAATATGAATTCAAACGATTTTATTTCAAATGACCTAGCCGAGCTTATAGGCAATACACCGCTGCTGCGATTGCGTAAATTATCGGATCAGACAGGCTGCAATATATATGGAAAATGCGAGTTTATGAATCCAGGGGGTTCTATTAAGGATCGCACCGCGCTGGGACTTATTCGAAGCGCTGTACAAAGTGGTGAGCTTAAGCCCGGCGGGACCATTGTTGAGGGCACTGCGGGCAATACCGGTATTGGATTGACGATTCTGGCCAATTCAATGGGGTATTCCACCCGAATTGTGATGCCGATGAATCAGAGTCGGGAGAAAATCGAACAGCTTGAATTACTGGGTGCTCAACTTGAGTTAGTCCAGTCGACCAGTTATGACGATCCAAACCACTATGTTCACAGGGCAAGATCTGTTGCAGAAAAGTTAAACCAGGACCAGCCGGGGTCGGCATTTTGGGCTGGTCAATTCAATAATACGGCCAACCGCGATATTCACTACGAAACCACAGGTCAGGAAATCTGGCAGCAAACGGAGGGCAAAATTGATGCATTTATCTGTGCGGTGGGTACTGGTGGCACCATTGCAGGTGTCGCCAAGGCTTTGCGGGAGAAAAAACAAGAAGTCCAAATTGGTTTGGCGGATCCCTTGGGTTCTGCGCTATTCAACTACTTTAATTCGGGCGAGCTGCTTTTTGAGGGGCATTCAATTGCCGAGGGCATCGGTATTAGCCATATCACGGATAATTTGGCTGGCACAGAAATAGATTTCCCCACGCAAATTAGTGACGAAGAGGCGCTACCCCTAATTTACGATTTACTTGCTAATGAGGGCATATGTCTTGGTGCCTCTTCCGCAATCAATATGGCGGGGGCTGTGAAAATGGCTGAAGAGCTGGGGCCGGGGCATACAATAGTTACGGTGCTCTGTGATTACGGAACTCGTTACCAGAGCAAGGTATATAACCCGGTTTTTCTAAAATCCAAGGGCTTGCCGCTACCTCCATGGCTTTAAGTCAGGGCAAGATTTCTTCGGGAGGCAATCTGGACTACTTATGAAGAAACAGCTGCAAGAATATGCTCTCATAGCAGAAATAGTCTCTGCCCTGGCTATTGTGGCGTCACTGGTATTTGTCGGTATGCAAATTAGCCAAAATTCGACTGCTGTCGAGTTGGAAGCCTAGGAGAGTTTTAGGCGGGATCTCAACAATTTAAATGTACTGATAGTCGATAATGCCCAATTTGCCTCCGTCATCCAAAAATCTGTGGTGGGTGAAGAGCTTACACTCGATGAAGAGCGCCAATTAACCAGTTTTTCTTTCTATTTGTACACGCTGGGAGATATGTCCCACAGGAAGTACCGAAACGAGATAATAGATGAGGGAGAGTTACAGCAAGAACTCGCGGGGATCGTATTCTGGAGCGGCCAAAGTTTTTTTATAAAGGAGTATTGGCACGCCGTGAGTTCAGGGTCGGCGTTAAGTGCGGAATACGTTAGCTATTTAAACGAGCATATTTTTAAAGAATAAATAGAAACCTAGGTACTTATCTCTTTCTGAATCCACTTGGTAATCGAATCGACCACCTCTTCTCTGTTGAGCTCATTGACTAGTTCGTGTCGGCATCCGGCAAAGCTCTGGAATTCAGCAACATCACCAGCCTCGAGGGCAAATTCTTGTGAAGCCTGCCAGTCGGTAACCTGATCCGCTTCACCATGCAAAATAAGTGTGGGAACCTGAAGGTCGCTGGCATGCTCTAGCGCAGCTTCGCCCGAGCGAAGGAATCCAAGTGTCAGCGCTGCGCTAACCAGTTCATGGTTGAGCGGGTCGGCCAGATAGATGGCTCGTATATCCTCATCTCTGGTTAGATTCACAACATCTATTCCTCTATCTAACCTGAAGCCCGGCCAAACTTGAACCAGTATTCTGGCCAAAAATAATTTCCATGCAGGGGGCTCAAAAGACAGTCTTAAAAGTGGTGAGGCAGCAATAAATCCGCTTAAGAGGTTTTGCGATTGACTTGATGAACTCAATTCAAGCGCATAGCTCAGGGCAAGGCCTCCACCTAAGCTATGGCCAAAAAAGAAACTCGGGATTTGATCCTGTATCTCTAGAGCAACAAATTTGCGCAGGTCATCGATTAGTTGGGCATAGCTTGGACTATGCCCCCGGCTTCCCTCTGACAGACCGTGTCCGCGCAAATCCAGAAAGCTGCATGTGCCGCCATCAGCTGCAATCTGATCTGCAAACCAGGCGTAGCGACCGCTGTGTTCGCCGAGACCGTGAACGCCAATAATTTGATATTTGGGTTGCTCAACTTGTTTACTGAAGTAATGAAGTTTTATGCCATCACTGGCTTTAAAAAACCCCTCTTTGCTGAAACCCTGAGCCGAAAGATTAGTCACTTTGTGCTCATTAGCTTTTATTGGCCCATTGGTGAAGCCAGCCACCAGCCAGAATCGCGACCAGCGTCAGCATTGCAAAAATAACGCTGGCGCTGAGGCTTAATATTTCCACTGTGCCGGAGAAATTAATTAGAGCCAGCAGTGTTCCAAGAACTCCCAAATACTGACTGTAGTTATGCTGAATTATGTTGGCTGCGACAAACCCAGCCGCTACTGAAATGGTCATACCCGCAATTACCGATACGGCCAGCCATGGGAAAGTTAGAGCGAGTTGGTTAATTGCCATACCAAGCTCGGGCCCCTCCAAGCCCCTAAAGCTCAGCCAAAGAGCGAGCAGCATTGCCCAGATCAGGCTAAATAGAAATGAACTGATCAGGTCAATTGATAGACCGGCCAAAATGCCTTTTATGATACGAAGAACTCTCAAGCTCATACTGCGACTTTAACCCTTGTGGGCGAGGCGATACAGATCAAAGTGCCGATTGCTGTCGCGCTGCTGATCCAGAATGATCAACTCATTTTCCTCACACAGATTGTTTAGGCGCAGAAATTGATTCACGACAACCAGCGCCTGCCCCTCTGCTTTGAGCTTATTGCGAATTGCGCTAAAGAATCGGCGATGTAATTCGGTAGTTGTTGAAAAACCGGCGTGAAAGGGTGGGTTGCACAGTATTAGATCGAACTTACCCTGTACCTCGTCGGCACAGTCTGATGGGATACAAAGGTAGTTTTCGGAGTTAAAACTCTTCAGATTTTTTCGGCAAGCACTGATAGCAGCGGCGCAATTGTCGGTGGCTACAATTTCCTGTGCGCCGAGCTCAGCGGCCCTACATGCAAGGTACCCGTAGCCGCAACCCAAATCTAAAACTCGCGAATTTGCTAAGTCTGGTTTTAGCGTTCCTAGAGATTCGATCAAAAATTCAGAACCCTGATCAATTTTTTTCCAGCCAAATAGACCAGGCTTGGTCCAATAACTCTCAGAGTCCGACATCTGCAGTTGGCGCAGCTCTAAGTAATTGTCATCCGGCAAGGGCTCACCTCTCTTGTATAAATCCAGATGCCCAACAAAGAGCTGATCTTTGCCCCGTTTAACCATGGCTTTGCAGCCAAATAAGTCTTCCGCTTTGGAGAGATAGGTTTTGGTACCTTCATCTTTGTGCCCGGCCAGCCAAAGTGTGCCGGTATCACGAAGCACCTCGGAGGCGCTGTTTAAAACACGGTGCACAATGGCCTTTTCTTTGGCGACTCGAAAGAAGATGCAATCCCAAGGTGCACCCTCAGGATGGGTTAGATCAAAATCGCTAAAGGCGGCACGAAGGCCTGCATCTCGAGCCCGATTGATCTGATCTCTGCGGTTGCTAATCAGGTATATATTTTGGTCAGACAGCAGATTCAGGAGCTTGCTGGAAAGAGGGTGTTCGTCGGCGATCCAGAGCCTTTGATGCCCACGAGTCTCATCGATGGCTTTGGCGAGCTCTTCGATGGCTCTATCCAGATCATACATTTGTGATCTCTTCTGTAGTCAGGGCTCGGTATTCGCCAATCTGCAATTCTGGGTCCAGTTGAATGTTGCCGATTCGCTCCCGGTGCAGCTCTGCGACTGAGCTACCAACACAAGCTAACATTCGTTTGACCTGATGGTATCTACCTTCAGTAATTATTAAGCGTATTTCGTCTTCAGCAATTTTTTCGACTTTGGCGGGCGCTGTCCGTTGACTCTCGCCCTGTAATACCACGCCCTGCTCAAGCTTCTCGATCATTCGATCTGTAATGGCTTCAGAGAGCACAGCAACATAACTTTTTTCACACTGGAAGCGAGGTGAAGTGATTTGATGTGACCATTTGCCATCACCAGTTACCAATACCAATCCCGTGGTATCGATATCCAAGCGCCCGGCAATGTGGAGGTTGTCATGGGGTTCGTTCATCAGATCAAAAACGGTTTCGTGTTCCGGATCTGAATTCGCGCAGACCGCGCCCAACGGTTTGTTCATCATAAAGTAGCCAAGCCCCAAGGGTTCGATGCGTGATTCGTCCAGTGTGACATCGGCATCAACCGGGATGTTCAGGGCTGAGTTGCGAGTTAACTCGCCATTTACCCGAACCCGATCAGCACGCAGTATTCTCTTTACATCCTTGCGCGAGTATTCGGTATTGTTGGAAAGGTATTTATCTAAGCGCATGATTAGTTGGACTCTCTTTCATCGAAACGCTGTTGCTGAACCGCATAGATATCTTTGATTTGCTTGCGTATCCATCGATGCACAGGGGAGTTCTCTGTACGTTTGTGGAATATCATGACCACCTCAACCGGATCGCGCCCCTCTCTGCCTGGCAGTGGAATAGAAGAAATGGCTCCGGTGGCTTTCACAAAATCCTGGCTCAGTCGCGGCGCAAACATTATGCCGTCGGTGCGAGCCAGAGTTTCCAGAGCAGTTAGATAGTCAGGCGTCTCCAATGCAATGCTGCTTAGCTTCATGTAACGGTAAACCCGTGAGCGCAGAATACTGCCGCGAGATCCTTGAGAGGAGAGCACTTTCAGTGAGATCTCTGGATATTGCATGATGTCCCGCCAACTAGGTTTGTCCAGCTCTTTAAGAGGGTGGTCGTGCCTTAGCAGGAATACTGGATAGGTGACACAAAGAGTCTCAACAATGAAATCCTCTTCCACATCAGAGCGCTGACCGCCAACTGCAACGTCCGCGCGGCCCTCCGCCATATCTCTAAATTGATTGTCCAAGTCTTGAGAAACTCTAACGGAAATCCCGGGCGCTTCGTTGGCGATAGTCCCCATAAGTGGGGGTAATAAAGGCAAAGCAAAGTGATCTGTGGCTGTAATGTTGAACTTGCCCTGAAACTGGGTCGGATCAGTTTCGTGGTAACTCATCAGATAATCCATTTTCTGCAGCAAATGCTCCAGCTCGCCATGCAGTTCAATTGCCCGTGGCGTAGGAACCATGCCGTGGGCAGAGCGAGTGAACAACGGGTCATCAAAAAGTTCTCGCAGCCGAGACAGGGTTTTGCTCATGGCGGACTGAGTAATAAAAAGTCTCTCAGCTGCTTTGCTCACATGCTGCTCCTCCAGCAGCACCTGAAAGGCCACCAAGAGGTTTAAATCGGTTCTAGCTAATCGTTTTACGTCCATAAGTTAAACTATTATTTATGTATGACACAAATTCATTAAGCTAATGATAATAATCCATTTGTGGAATAATGGGTAGCCTCTCATACTCCGCGCCATGAACAGATGGCTCCATTCATAAAGCTAGTACATAGGAGTCTAAATTTTAACCAGCGAGGTATAACCATGTTTATAACAGCAGTATTTGTTGCGGCATTCGGTTTGCTGGCAGCGATTGCAAAATCAGAAGCTGACTACGTAAACCACAAATAGATACTTATCTATTTGTTTGCTACCCCCCCCCTTTTTTTTTAAAAGGAAACAAACCCATCGATTTGATGGGTTTTTTTATGTTTCCAAGAAAGTGATTTTAAGTGTCCTTCATGCTTGGAGCTCTAACAGGTTCCCCATAGGTCATATTCATCGGCGGAAGTAATTTTGACTTCCACAAGGTCACCTGGTGCTAGGTCCATGTTTGATTCGACATAAACCACTCCATCGATCTCCGGGGCATCCGCACGACTCCTGCCAATGATCCCTTCTTCGTCCACCTGGTCTATCAGAACCTGCTGCAGGCTGCCGACTTTTTCTGCCATACGTCGTTCACTGATGCGACGCTGATTATCCATTAATAGCTGATGACGCAATTCTGCTATTTCTGGAGCGACATGGTCAGCAAGGTCATTAGCTTTTGCTCCACCCACAGGTTCATATTTAAACGCGCCAGCCCGATCAATTTCAGCCTCATCCATCCAATCCAGCAAATATTCAAAATCATCTTCAGTTTCACCGGGAAAACCTACTATAAAGGTGCTGCGGATGGTTAAGTCAGGACAAATGCTGCGCCATTTTTTTATCCGCTCAAGGACTTTGGCGTCGTTGGCCGGACGCTTCATGGCGCGTAAAATTTTGGGGCTTGCATGCTGAAAAGGAATATCCAGATAAGGCAGAATCTTACCCTCCGCCATCATGGGTAGAACCTCATCAACATGCGGATAGGGATAGACGTAGTGCAGGCGAACCCAGATACCCAGCTCCGATAGGGCTGAGCATAGATCGTAAAACTTGGTTCGCAGTGGGCGACCTTGCCAAAAACCAGTACGGTACTTCAAGTCGAGGCCATAAGCGCTGGTGTCCTGCGAGACAATTAACAATTCTTTGACACCTGCGTCAGCAAGACGCTGAGCTTCGTCCATGACATCGCCTATTGGTCGGCTAACCAGATCGCCGCGCAGAGAGGGAATAATGCAAAAACTACAACGGTGATTACAGCCTTCCGAGATTTTCAAATAGGCGTAATGGCGAGGAGTAAGTTTAATTCCCTGAGGCGGGACAAGATCTAATTTGGGATCGTGGTTATATGTAATTGGTAAGTGGGTGTGTACAGCGCCAACTACTGATTCATATTGCTGTGGGCCAGATACAGATAAAACATCTGGAAAGTTTGATTGGATCAGGTCTTTGTCCGTGCCCAAACAGCCAGTAACGATCACTTTACCGTTTTCGTCCATGGCTTCGCGTATGGAGTCTAAGGATTCCTGTTTCGCGCTATCAATAAAGCCGCAGGTGTTTACAACCACTACTCCTGCGTCCTGGTATTCCGAGGCAACCTGATAACCCTCTTGGCGAAGTTGGGTAATAATTCTCTCGGAATCAACCAGAGCTTTCGGGCAACCCAAAGAGACAAAGCCAACCTTGGAGTTTGTATTTTCGGGGTCGGAATCAGCAGAAATTTTCATGGGCGCGATTGTGCCTATTGGAGCGTGGGCTGTCATTGTTATTTGGTTACAGCTGTCGCCACAGTGCAAATTGGAGGCAAAAAAAAGCCCGCCAAGGGGGGGAGGGCGGGCTTTTTAAAATCACAGATTCTAAGGGGGGAGGAAGAAATCTGATCAGTGTCGACTTTCTTGAGGGGTTGGTCAGTATGTTTCTAGATACAACTACTCGAAAAAATCGAATGCACTATCAACATGACTGGCTTCCCTTAATCAGCCAACGAAGAGAATGATACGCCGCACAAAGATATTCTTCTAATGGGATTAATTCATTATCAAAATGAATTCAGGGAATATCATGATGAATGTGTGAGGCTGATGGAGATATAGAATAAACCCATGTAATTTATAGGGTTATTGGAGATGTTAGCGCGGGAAATTGTAACCCTGACTTAATCACATGTCACGCCGATAATTCCGAAAAGGCTCGAATAGCCTCTTTTCGAGAGGCCTTAATATCGACGATCAGGCGTGGGTAGCTTTCAGGTCTCTGAGCGTCTAGCTTGGTTGGGTCGTGCAGTGCTGATGCCGGTATTTCTGCCAATTCCGGAACATATTCTTTGATGAATATGCCTTCGGGATCGAAACGCTTGCTCTGTGAAAATGGATTAAAGACACGGAAGTAGGGCACGGCGTCAGTTCCGGTTGAAGCGCTCCACTGCCAACCGCCATTATTCAGTGCAAAATCGCCGTCGATCAAATGCTGCATAAAGTGCCTCTCGCCCAGTCGCCAGTCGAGGAAAAGGTTCTTGGTCAGAAACATCGCTGTCACCATGCGCAGGCGGTTATGCATCCAACCCTTCTGTTTTAGTTGCCGCATACCGGCGTCGACAAAGGGCTGACCGGTATTACCTTCTGTCCAGGCCAGCAAGTCCTGATCGCTTTGACGCCACTGAATCTTTTCGGTTTTGGCCTGAAAAGGTTTCCCCCTCACGATTTTGGGATGTATCTGTGTCAGATGGTAATAAAAATCCCGCCAAGCCAATTGTCTGATCCACTCGCCTGCACCTGAGACTCTACTAGCCTCCGCGAGACATTGTCGAGCCGATAGGGCGCCGATACTCAGGTACGGACTTAGCTTTGAGGTACCCTCGACGGACGGTAGATCCCTGTTCAATTTGTATTCTCTCGCTCCATCCTGCAGTGCGAATGAATTTAGCTGCATCAATGCTGAGGACTCTCCAGCAGGCCAGTGACTCGAGTCTTGGCAATCAATTTGCTCAAATAGAGGATTAATGGCGTCAGACTCAAGTGACGATTTTGTTTGAGAGGCTGGCGTGGGCAATAGACCAGCTGGAAAACTGGATACCTGCTCATGCCAATTTCTGAAAAAGGGTGTGAATACCTTATACATCTCGCCTGCACCTGAAATTACTTGCCCCGGTGGAACAATAGGCGAGTCTTCAAAGGATGTTGATGCGATTTGGGCTTCGGACAACAGTCCTGAGCATTGTTTATCTCTGGAAATCTCGTGAATTAGATACTCGCGGTTCCAGAACACTTGCTTGGCATCAATGGATTGGGCGACTTCAGCAACTTTTCTTGCGGCGTCCTGATAATCTGAGCAAAGCCGCACCATTAATGGAATGTTGAGCTTCGCGAGCTGCTTACTGAGCTCTATCAGGTTCCTTCGAATAAAATCGACCTTAACCTGAGCCATATCATGTTCCTGCCACTGTGTCGGTGTGATAGTGAACAAGCCCACCACCCGTCCAGAATGCGCGGCATTCCAGAGGGCAGTGTTGTCTGCAACTCTCAGATCATTGCGAAACCACACAAGCGAGGGGTGATTTGTTGTTGCAGGGGGCGCTGGCATAGATTGATTCTAGGGCTTGTGATTCGTGATGTGCAGCACAATATTTGGTAATGTGTCGCACCTTTGAACCCAACCCCATTAATGCAAACTCATATAGTCGCTTCGGAGAAACTATGTCGGACCAAGAACAACCCAAGATGGATGCAGCCAACCTGTATAGGGAAGAACTCTTCACGGACAGAACCGTTGGTACTATTCGGTCGATGATTCCAGTCACACCAAATGGAGAAGATGATCCCGCTCGTGCAACTGTTTATCAGGGCGCAGCGCAAATGATGACACCTGCGGGGGCTTTGCCGCTGAATTTCGAAATCGATGCGAAGGATTTGAGCGAAGCCTGTGAAAAGTTTGCAGAATGTGCGGCCGAGGCTATGGAAGAGACCTTTAAAGAATTGCAGGAAATGCGAAGACAGCAGGCCTCGTCAATTGTAGTTCCCGGTCAGGGCGGCGCCCCTGGCGGCGGCATTCAGATTCCCTAGAGTCATTTGATTTTCTGATGCAACAAAATCAAATAAATAGAACGCTTCAACCAAATGGGTAAAGAGCTACAGCCAGTCCATACGCTGTCGCCTGGCATTGATCTCAATGCCTACATACAGAGTGTCTACAGCATTCCAGTGCTCACTCGCGAGGAAGAGCAAGAGCTTGCTGACGCCTATTATCATGAAGAAGACCTCGATGCTGCGCGCAAGTTAGTACTAGCCCACCTACGCTTTGTTGTGCACATAGCACGAAGCTATCCCGGTTACGGCTTGCCCCTAGGAGACCTTATTCAAGAAGGCAATGTAGGCCTGATGAAGGCGGTAAAACGCTTTGATCCCGACCGCGGTGTACGCTTGGTTTCCTTTGCAGTTCATTGGATCAAAGCCGAGATCCATGAATATATTCTACGCAACTGGCGTATCGTAAAAATTGCCACAACTAAGGCGCAGCGCAAACTTTTCTTTAATTTGCGCAGTTCCAAAAAGGGATTGGGATGGTTGAGTCCCGAAGAAGCAAAGGCAATTGCCGATGATCTGGGTGTTGAAGTTAAAGACGTCAAACAGATGGAAGGTCGTCTAGCCAATTACGATTTGGGCTTCGATGCACCGACGGATGCCGATGACGACGAGGCGTTCCATTCTCCTGTCTACTATTTGGAAGATAAAAGTCAGGACCCCGCGATTCTTGTTGAAGATGAAGATACTGAATCTACAAATACCGACGTATTGATCCGAGGTATTGAAATGCTCGACGATAGAAGCCGGGATATTGTGCAACGCCGTTGGCTGAACGAGGGGAAAGCCACACTGCATGAACTGGCTGACGAATATGGGGTTTCCGCAGAACGGGTTCGTCAGATTGAGGCGGCAGCTATGAAAAAAATTCGCAAGCTTATAGAAAGCGAAGAGCAGAGCTAGCCTTGCAGACCTTCCTTTTTGCTGGAGCTGTAAATGGCTTTATTGCAGTTGCAATGGGAGCCTTTGCTGCTCACGGGCTGAGCGATCAGTTGGATGAGCGCTTGTTGGGTGTCTTCAAGACCGGGGCGGAGTACCAATTAACCCAGGCGCTGGTATTGATCGCTGTTGCATTTTTAGTCGGCAAGACTCCTGACGCCAAAAGTCTCAGGGTTTCAGGTTGGGCCTTTATTGCCGGTCTTATTCTTTTCCCCTTTAGCCTTTATGCCCTTGCTCTAACTGGAATCAATTGGTTGGGTGCTATTACTCCACTGGGCGGTCTCTGTTTTCTAGTGGGTTGGGCAGCACTGGCGATTTATGCATTTCGGCACGCCTCTGATATCTAGTTACTTGTTTCGATGAGCTCGCTACCTAATTTACAAATCCGGCAAAAATCCATTCGCAGCTTTGCCGTGCGTACCGGTCGTTTAACAGCCGGGCAGGAAAAATCACTGAAACTTGGCTGGCCTAATGTAGGGTTAGATCTGGAAGGCGGCCGTGCAGAGTTTGAATCCGCTTTTGAGCGTGTGGCGCCGAGAGTTTTGGAAATTGGTTATGGCATGGGCCACTCGCTTTTGGAAATGGCGGAAGCGGAACCGGACAAGGACTTTGTCGGCGTTGAAGTGCATTCACCTGGAGTTGGCTCCTTGATTCAGGGCGCCTTTGATTTTGAAAAGGGTGCGCCTCGTTTGAACAATATAAAAACCTATATGGCTGACGCTGTAGATGTCCTTAATGAAGCGATTCCCCCCAATTCCCTTGCGCGTATTCAAATTTATTTCCCAGACCCCTGGCACAAGAAAAAACATCATAAAAGACGCTTGGTTCAACCGGCTCTGGTTAAGCTGCTCTCAAGTCGCTTGGAAATAGGTGGGCTACTGCATTTGGCAACTGACTGGGAACCTTATGCTGAACATATGCTCGAAGTTCTCTCTGCCGAGTCCAGTTTAAAAAACAGTAATAGAGACGCTGGCTCGCGACCTGAGTGGCGGCCCGGTACCAAGTTTGAAAAACGCGGCGAAGGTCTTGGTCACAAAGTGCAAGATTTTGTTTTTGTACGCCAATCGTAATTTGGTGTTTCGATGCGTATGATGTCGCCCCTAAAAGCGCAGCAGCTACTTTTTAGATTAGCTAATTGCCAAGAATATTCAGAGTTTAATTGGAGGAAAGATAGTGCACATATTGCAAAAGTTTAGTTTCGGATTGGCTTCTGTAGCCCTGTTGGCTGCGTGCGGATCAAGTGAGCCGGAAATGCCGGCAGAGCCCGCTCTTGACCTTTCTTCGGTTGAAGCAAAGGTTAGTTATTCCCTCGCATATAACTATGTGGGACAGCTTGAAGAGGGTGGAGTGACTCTTGCATCAGAGGCATTTCTGGCGGGTTCTGAAGACGGGGTTTCCGGTGCAGTGAGCCGGGTTTCGGACGAAGAAATGCAGCTGGCTTTCCAGACATTTCAGGCTCAGCTTCAAGCCGAAGCGCAGGCTGAATTAGAAGCCTTGGGTGCAGAATCCCTAATACGGGCTGAAGCATTTTTGGCCGAGAACGCCTTGGCTGAGGGGATTCAGATTACAGACTCCGGTCTCCAGTATCGCGTAGTTACTGAAGGCGATGGCGCAATGCCGACTATCGAGGACACCGTTCGAGTTCACTACACCGGTATGTTGGTCGACGGTACTGTATTTGATAGCTCGGTTGAGCGCGGTGAGCCAGTTGAATTTGGTGTGACTCAGGTGATTCCAGGCTGGACGGAAGCCTTGCAATTGATGTCTGAAGGTTCCCAGTGGGAACTCTTCTTACATCCTGATTTGGGATACGGGCCTTCTGGTGCCGGTGGCTTAATCGGTCCTAACGAAGTTCTGATATTTGAAGTTGAGTTGTTGGCTGCTTCTGTAGAGTAATACTCTACGACTCTTTTAAAGAGGGCGCTTTATGCGCCCTTTTTAATTCCCGTATTTTTTTAATTATTTCCGCTACCACGGGGGTGTTCATTTTCTTTGCTTGCCCAAAGAAAACGAACCAAAAGAAAGGGCACCCCGATCGCTTGGTCTTCGACTCCCCTCGCTCCGAGCGATTTATTAGGGTCGTGCTCACTCGCATCCCTGCTCGAACGCACTTTCGCGCACATCCCTGTGCGCTCAACCCCAATAAATAGCTCTCCACTCGGCAAGCTCAACGGGGCCAAGGGTACGAACTGGCAGTTTGGTGTTCAGATCGCGACTTGGAGCCGCCGAGAAGCACAGTTTTAATCCGTTAAGAGCGAGGACTGTTTGAAGCGTCCATAAGACGCTGAGTTCCGCAGCTCAGGATTGAAGCGAGCATCGCAGGGAACCCGCGCAGCGGGCGGTGTAAATGGAGCAAATGCTTTTGGTTCCTTTTGGCGAAACAAAAGGAACGCCCCCGTGGCAGCGGACTCTTTTGGCAAGCAAAGAAAAGATCGCCCTCCACGGCAGTGGAAGTGTTTAGATTTAAATAGGCTTATAAAAGCCGGGTTAATTAGCTACGTTCGCCAGAACGAACAAACTGAAACACAGCAACGCTAATCAAAAAGATAAAGGCCACCAGCGTCCATCCGGGAATACTGATTCCAAATAGCTGCCATTTAATTTCAGCACAGCTGCCTTCGCCAAAAAACATAGCAGACAATATTTCCTGTAGAGGAAAGTTGGTCTCGAACATCCAATCGAGTGTCGGGCCGCAGGCTGGAATCTGATCTTCCGGAAGGCTTTGTAGCCAGACTTGTCGTCCAGAAATGGTAGCGCCACCAAAGGCTGCCAACCCGGTTAATGCGGCGTAGATTTTTCTGCCCCGGCCTTGGGGATTATGGATAAAAGCTATGAGTGCGAGCACACCGGTAGCAATAGCAAAAACTCTCTGGCTAACACAAAGCGGGCAGGGCAGCAGATGCAAAGTTTCTTGGAAATAGAGCACAGCAATTAACATCATCAACGCAGTGAAGATAGCGATAAGCAAATTGGTGATGCGAAAACTTGGCAAATTCATTTGGGCATTTCCTGAAATTAGACTCTGGGTTGTATTGAGGTATTGCAAGCTGAGAGTTGAACCCCTGTTTCGGCGTGCCATTCTGCCACAACCTCCTGCATGCCGGCATACAGACTAGGACAATGTTGATCCAAAAGGTTCGCGTGATCGCAGATTATTTGCTCCGAGTTTGCTAGAGGGTTTTCAAATGTTAGACGTGTGCCGATGCGATCCAAAGACTGGATCGTAAAGCCTAAATCTGAATATTTTTCTAGCCAGCGCCCCCGCCACATAAGCTCAAATACCAACTGTGCACGCTCTGGAAAAAATGCCCTCTGATCATCCAGAATTTGGTAGCATGACTCAGAAAATTCCCCGATGGGAGTGGGAGCCAGCCCGCTGTCGGGATTAGAAATCAGGTGGTCACAATAGAGATCCGCGAGGATTCCAGCATAGCGGCACCAGTTCTTTGGCAGCTGTGATTTCAGTGACTGCAGGGCTGGATGACAATCACTTTTTGCGTCGATGCGCCTATGCAACTGGATTCCTGTTTCAATTTCTTGTGGCAATACGCCCTTGAGTGGCCCTTTGACAAAGTCGCCCAAGAAGCCACCTACCATCAAGTTCTGGTCTGGCCAGGCGAGGGCTAGGTGACCAAGAAAATTCACAGGCCTCGATATTGGTCGAAGTACTGACGCAGGAACTGATCGAAGTCCAAATCGTCCTGCGATTCGATATCTGCTTGATCCGCTAAGGATTTTTTAGCGATAGTCGTCAATCGTTGTTGATCCGATTCGCTGATTTGTAATCCTTGAAAATATTCCGTCGACTTCCTCGATTGTTCGCTAGTCCAACCCTGATAGGTTGAGCCGGCCTCAGTCATCTCGCGCAATATTCGTGCAGAGGGAGTTTGCTCTGGATCGTCCAGACTCAGAGCATATTGATTTACGGCGAGGGAGTACTTGTCCGTATCGGTAGCCTGATCGAGCAGATCAGCGCTGCGAATAATGGAGTCAAAAATCGCATGACCCCAGTCGACTAGAGAACGCTGTCCGCCCTGCCCATCTTGCAATCGCATTTCCGGATCTCGACCTCGATAAACAGCGAGCTTCTGGTTTTCCTGTATAGCCTCGTATTCCCGGTCGTCAGTTTTGGGGTTGGGTGTAAGCAGGCAGGTTAGAAGAAACGCCTCGGTAAAATAGATCTGCTGTTCGGAGATGCCAGCAGGCTCAAAAGGGTTGAGATCAAGACAGCGAATCTCCACATATTCGACGCCGCGATCCTTTAGTGCTTTTAGTTGTGTCTCTCCGCGTCGAGCCGTTTGTTTGGGTCGAATGGTGCTATAGAACTCATTTTCAATTTGCAGCAGACCGGCGTTCAGTTGCTGATGCTCACCCTTGTCGTCAACAACACCAAGCTCCTGATATTCGGGGATTTGCTTGAGAATGGCCTCCTTCAATATTTCGATATAGTTGTCGAGGCTGTTGTAGCAGACAGTAAGTGAATTTTGGGCATTGCTTTGATAGCCCAAATCCCCCATTCGTAATGAGGTGCCAAAGGGCGCGCAAAGCGTGTGACTATCTTCCGAGAGAGGCTCTAGTTGGTGGGGCATATCCTTCACAAAGGATCGGCAAAGCGCCGGTGCTGAGCCCATCAAATAGAGAAGTAACCAAAGCCAACGTCGAAAATTCCGAATAATGGCGAAGTAGCCTTCTGTCTTATATTCCTGCAAGGATAGAGTGCTGTTGTCCTGACGCCGCAACACACTCCACATAGCGTCGGGCAAAGAATAGTTGAAGTGCACCCCGGCAATGGTTTGCATTTTGCGCCCGTAACGGTGGCCGAGTCCACGCCGATAAACTTCTTTCATATGTCCAATGTTGGATGTGCCGTAATGGGCAATGGGGATATCTGTTTCTACCCCTATCTGGCATGGCATACTTCCGGCCCAAAATACCTCTTTCCCGATTTCGTGGCTGGCCGCTGCCAGCACCAAATTCAGCTGCTGCAGCACATCGGTTATGGAGTTTGAAGGTTCGGTAATAAATTCGAGCAGAGCCTCTGAATAATCCGTTGTGATGTAGGGGTGGGTGAGAGTAGATCCCAGAGATTTTGGATGTGGTACCTGAGATATATAGCCGGCGGTATCAACCCGTAAACCTTCTCGCTCCAGACCACGCAAAATTGAGCAAAATAGAGGCAAGTTTCGGGAGTTACTCAACCTTGTTAAGCGTTGGTCAAAGGGGGTCTCGGTAAAGGGCATGCGGCTGACTTCTCGTTATTAATGTGTGCATTTTGCGCTGTCTTTGCATGACTATACAAAATTACCATTAATACTGCCGAAAACCGCTGTTTCAATACTGTGAAAGCAGTGTGACTAATGCTAACATCGCGCGGATTTTTAGCTGGCCAAAAATGGGGGAATCCTTGCAGCCAACCGACATCAAGAACCCAGAATATTTCCACAAAGTGGTGGATTGTCAGTATGCCTGCCCTGCACACACACCGGTGCCCGAATATATCCGTTTGATCGCACAGCAGCGTTATTCAGACGCATATATGGTCAACTGGGAATCCAACGTATTCCCCGGCATTTTGGGTCGCACCTGTGACCGCCCCTGCGAGCCAGCCTGTCGCCGTGGTCGAATCGAAGAAGAGCCGGTTGCCATCTGCCGATTGAAGCGCGTTGCGGCTGACTACAAAGATGATGTGAAAGATCGCATGCCGGCGATTCCAAGCAAAAAGAACGGCAAGAAAATTGCACTCATCGGTGCGGGGCCAGCCTCCTTAACGGTTGCCCGTGACCTGATGCCGCTTGGTTACGACATAGATCTCTACGATGAAAACCCAGCTGGCGGTGGATTTATGCGCAGTCAGATTCCTTCGTTCCGCTTGCCTATTAGCGTGCTCGACGAAGAAGTTGGCTACATTCTGGATATGGGTGTCATGCAGCATTTCAATACTCGCGTTGAGAGCCTGAAGCAGCTTCTCGATAAAAAATATGATGCAGTATGTGTTGCTACGGGCGCACCTCAGGGGCGTGATCTGAATGTCCCCGGTCGCAAAGAGTGTGACGACAATATTCATATCGGTATCGAATGGCTGGCCAAGGTTGCCTTCGAGCATATCGAAAGCATCGGTAAAAAAGTGGTGGTACTTGGTGGTGGTAATACCGCCATGGATTGCTGCCGTACTGCTCGTCGTTTAGGCGGCGAAGAAGTCACTATTTCAGTTCGTTCCACCTACGAAGCCATGAAAGCTTCGCCTTGGGAAAAAGAAGACGCTACACGCGAAGGCATTCCCTTTGAATGTAATACCACGCCAAAAGAGTTTCTACACAAAGACGGCAAACTGGTGGGTATTCGTTTGGATCGTGTTGAATCAGTCTACGACGAAGACGGCAAGCGAACTCTCAAGTCGACTGGCGAAACACTGGATATTGAATGTACAGACGTAATCTGTGCGGTCGGCCAGGTGGGAGCATTCCCATGGGTCGAAAAGGATATTGGTATCGAATTTGATAAGTGGGGTATGGCTGTTGTAGATCGCACTACTTTTCAATCGACGCGAGAAGATGTGTTTTTTGCCGGTGATGCTGCCTTTGGCCCTGAAAATATTATTACCGCTGTGGCCCACGGACATCAGACTGCCGTTTCAATCGATCTTTTCTGCAAGGGCGAAACCATCACTAATCGTCCGGCACCCAGTGTCAAAACCTTTGGCCAAAAAATGGGCATTCATCAATGGAGCTACGATAGCGCTGTTGAAAATGATCTGCGCTATGCGGTTCCCCATCTGGACAATGAAGTTGCGCTGGCGGATCGTAAAGCGGAAGTGGAAATCGGTTACGACCAAGAGCTCGCTTTTAAAGAAGCCGAGCGCTGCCTCAACTGTGACGTGCAGACCGTTTTCACCGAGCAGAAGTGTATTGAGTGTGATGCCTGTATGGACATCTGCCCTACGGATTGCATTAACTTTATCGAAACTTCCGAAGAGGAAACATTGCGAGCCAATCTGATTGTGCCCGCCAAGAACCTTACGCAGGACCTCTATGTATCCGGCGAGCTAAAAACCGGCCGGGTTATGGTTAAGGACGAGGACGTATGTTTGCACTGCGGCCTTTGTGCCGAGCGCTGCCCAACCGCGGCCTGGGATATGGAGAAGGTTATTTATACCGTGACGCAAGCGGGGAAAGCCGCATGACCGAGCCCAAAATAAATAATGCCAAGCCAGAGAACGTAAGTGGCTTAAATGATTTTGTTGTTAAGTTTGCCAACGTAAACGGTTCCGGATCATCCAGTGCCAACCATATGTTTGCCAAAGCGGTTTTCCGCATGGGTCTTCCGGTAAGTGCGCGAAATATTTTTCCCTCCAATATCCAAGGCCTACCAACTTGGTATGAAGTACGTATCAACGAAAATGGCTATGTCGGCCGTCGCGGCGACACCTGCGATTTGATGTGTTCGGTTAACCCCGAGAGCATGCCCAAGGATGTGAAAGAAGTTGCTGCGGGCGGCTACTTTCTATTTGACGATACCAAGCCTTTGGATCTGCGATTGATTCGTAACGACATCAACTATATTGGTGTGCCACTAACCGCTATTACCAACCGTGAGTATCAAGACCCACGGCAACGCCAGCTTTTTAAGAATGTCATCTATGTGGGAGCCATCGCTGCTCTGATAGATCTGGAATTTGATGTATTGGTTGGTTTGGTATCCGATCAATTTAAGGGCAAAGAAAAACTGATTCAGCCCAATATCCATGCGTTGGAGTTAGGCTTTAATTACGCCAAAGAAAATTTCAGCTGCCCACTGGGTATTCGCTTAGAGCGCCGCGATCTCGTCAAAGACATGATCTTTATCGATGGCAACTCTGCAGTCGGTCTGGGTGCTGTTTACGGTGGAGCTACGGTTTGTGCCTGGTATCCCATCACACCTTCAACCTCAGTAGCTGAGGCCTATCAAAAATTTGCTGGCCAGCTGCGAATAGACGAAGAGACCGGCAAAAAGAATTTTGCCTCGGTGCAGGCGGAAGACGAACTCTCTGCCATGGGTATGGTGATTGGTGCCAGCTGGAATGGTGCCCGCGCCTTCACTGCCACAAGTGGCCCTGGTGTATCCCTGATGGGTGAATTTTTGGGGCTAGCCTACTTTGCGGAGGTACCCGTTGTACTTATTGATGTTCAGCGCGCCGGGCCTTCTACGGGTATGCCCACCAAGACACAACAATCAGATGTGATATCTGCCGCCTATGCGTCCCACGGCGATACCAAACATATTCTGCTTTTCCCATCCGATCCTAAGGATTGTTTTGATCAGGCAGTGCAGGCTTTTGATATTGCCGAGCGAGTACAAACTCCGGTAATTATGCTGACAGATCTGGATCTGGGCATGAATGACTGGATATCTGAACCGCTGACTTGGGACGAAAACTACCGTTACGACCATGGCAAAATCATGACCGCAGAAGAGCTGGAAGCGGGCAAAGATTTTGGCCGCTATCTGGATGTGGACGACGACGGTATTGCCTACCGCACCTATCCAGGAACCCACCCGACTCGGGGTGCCTATTTCAATCGGGGTACCAGTCGTGATGAATACGCAAAATACACCGAAGATGGCGATGTCTATGTGCGCAATATGGAGCGGCTGGTTAAGAAATTCCGCACCGCACTGCAGTACACACCACAGCCGGTGATTACAGAGCGCGGATCAGATAAGACCTACGGCGTGATCCACTACGGTACGACTCGAGCCGCACTCGAGGAAGCCATGGAACGCGTATCTGACAAGGGCTACGAGATGGATGATCTGCGTTTGCAGTCATTTCCCTTCCACGATTCCGTTGCAGAATTTATCGATGCACACGATTACGTGATGGTGATAGATCAAAACCGCGATGGCCAAATGCGCAGTCTTTTGGTCAATGAGTTGGCAATCGATCCAAAGAAATTGCTACCGATATGCCACTACAACGGCACCCCCATTAACGCCACCCTTATCGCTGAGAGAGTTTTGGACTTTGTTGGTGAAGGCAAAATAGAGCCTATTCGCCAAGATCTGCAGGCGGGGAACTAAATTATGAGCTTTATCAAACCCACATTTCGCCACCCGGATTTACCCTCAAACCGAATCGGTTTAACTGAGTCGGCCTATGAAGGCGCCATCTCAACGCTCTGTGCTGGCTGTGGACATGACTCTATTAGTGCCGCCATTGTGCGCGCCTGTTGGGAGTTGGATTTACCGCCACATCAGGTTGCCAAGCTTTCCGGAATTGGTTGCTCTTCCAAGTCGCCAACCTACTTCCTGAATCAAGCGCACGGCTTTAATACGGTTCACGGACGTATGCCATCGGTTGCTACCGGCGCCAATGTTGCCAACCGCGACCTGATCTATTTTGGTGTGTCCGGTGATGGGGATTCTGCCTCCATCGGCATGGGCCAATTCGCCCACGTGGTTCGCCGCAACCTGAATATGGTTTACGTGGTTGAGAACAACGGTTGTTACGGCCTGACCAAGGGGCAGGATTCTGCTACTCAGGATCGGGGCTCTGCCAGCCGCAAAGGCGCGCCTAACCCCTACAGCCCAATCGATCTGGTTGGTGTTGCGCTGCAGCTGGGAGCGACCTTTGTTGGCCGCAGTTTCTCCGGCGACAAAGAACAGCTTGTGCCACTAATCAAGGCCGCCATCATGCACAAGGGTTTTGCCTTTCTTGATGTGGTATCGCCTTGCGTGACGTTCAACAACCACGCCGGTTCTACCAAGAGCTACGACTACACCCGCGACCACGTCAAAACTGGTGTGGTAATGGACTTTGTTCCCCACGAAGAGGAAATAACCACCAAATACGATGAGGGGACCACGCAGGAGATTATTCTTCACGACGGTTCCGCTATCCACCTGCACAAAGCAGAAAGTGACTACGATCCAACCAATCGATTGGCGGCGATTAACAAAGTTCAGGAATATAAAGACCAAGACAAAATTTTGACGGGTCTTATCTATTTGGATGAAGAAGCAGCAGAGTTCCACGAAATGCTGGGCACATCCGATATGGCTTTTAACAAAATGTCGGACGATGAGCTGTGCCCCGGTGCCGAGACCCTCGGCGGCATTAACGCCAGCTATCGATAAGCAAGTGTGCACATAAGGCCCCAGCTTTTATGAACTTCGAAAAGTGGGGTGTTATTTTCAAATGGATTGCCATCCCGGTGACCGCTTTTTTCTTTCTAATGATCGTCTATGGCATCTATCTGGGTGTCACTGGCGAGAGCGAATTTACCTTTCAAAACAGCCCTGAGCCAGAAGCTCAGCAAACCCCTTAGCAATTTTCTTCAGTTCCTCAATTCGTCTCGGCGGTTTCGAATCGCCAAATTCTATGAAATACTTAATCCAGTTTTAGGAGGAATACTGCCTGTTTCAGGCGTTATGCATCCAAGAAGGAGGCAAATCCATGTTAGAACTTCGACCGAACTGTGAGTGCTGTGACAAGGACTTGCCTCCGGAATCGACTGAGGCAGTAATCTGCACTTTTGAATGCACTTTCTGCTTCGAGTGTGCTGAGAGCGTCCTGAATCATATTTGTCCAAATTGCTCAGGTAATTTTGTGCCAAGGCCAATACGTCCTGTAGCTGCACTTAAAAATAACCCCGCATCTATTACTCGCGTACTAAAAGAAGGCGGGTGCGTAGCCAATGCATAACAAGTTAAACCAGTCAGGGACGTTGCAAAGCAACGCCCCTGTTTAAGGCGTTATAGTTATCAATAAAACTGCTCTCTTTCTCGCGCTGCTAGTCCCGTTTCACTCATATGGAGATTGCATTGCTAGGGGCTACCTAGCTGAAGAGGGTTCTCCTCTCTACAAACTTGAATCTTGCAAAGCGGCAAACGAAATCATTGATACTCAACTCATAGACAAGCATTTTGCCCAACCCTTGGAAAAAGATAAGGCAATCCTAGTTGTCCCTGCCAACTCTTCCGCAAAGGCCATTGTGCGTGGTAGCAGCGAATATTGGCACTACTCTGGTTTGTGCAGCGACTTGCCATTGAATAAAGTCGTTTCTCTCCAAACGGAGTCCCATTGCAGCGATTTAGGTACCACTTTGTATTTGCTACTTGGAGACATCACGATTAAATCTGCAAATGAACAAAAGCTATAACAAGGCAGTAAAATTCGTTCCGCTTCGCTCCACCGGATCGCTGCTACGCAGCTCCCGTTTAAGCGGGCGTTAGGTGCACAAATGGAGCAATCTAGACCAAAAGGATTGAATAGGCTTTTCTCGGCATTTGCTCTAATTGCGATTTCAGAATCAATTTTTCTTTCTTTTACTGAACCCTTAGCAAGCGCATTCTTGATCTTAGTATTGCGATTTACATGCTTGCTGCCTTTTATTGGTCTCTATTTTGGCTACCGAGGGGCTTTATGGATAGCGGTGTGTTTGGGTTCATTTTTTGGTTTAGCTATTTGGTGCGCCTTGTTCACATCATCCTTTAGGATTCCCGAAAGCCTAATACTTATTGCGTGGGCGGTATTACTCTCTGTTTCCGTTGGGTACTTTTTGCGCATAAAGAATCATGTTTATACAATTGCCACCAAGCTTTAACTAGGTCATCAATTTGACCGTCATGCGTAATGCTTTAGGTAGCAAGTTTTAGTCGTGTTAGTTGAGGTGTTTAAAAAAGAGGTTGTTGAAGTAGGTGCTTAAATTTTTTCGAGTTGTGAGTGTATTGGAGGGTATGTCATACCTTGTTATTTTGAGCGTCACCATTGGCGTTCTAAGCCGAGAATTCGTTTTTCAATTAGGGATGACGCACGGGGTGCTTTTTACGGCTTATCTGCTGCTTTCTTTACTAGTAAGTAATAGCAAAGACTGGTCGGTTCTAATTTGGCTCGCAATATTCTTATCATCTCTGATTCCCTTTGCTTTTATTCCAGTTGAGCTTTTTCTGAGGAAAGAAGAATCAAAAGCTAAGGTGGGTGTGAACCTTGGTTAGCGCGCAAGGTGATCAACCTAAGGGCAACAAGCTGTGTCAAACTCTGCATACCTTTTATCTACTTACCTAGCTCATGAAAAACCTTCTGAGAAAAATATTCTGGCCGATTCTGCAAAAATTTGAAGCGGGTGAGGGTGATTACAATTACACGCCCTCCCGACGCGTTATCCTTTTGGCAGTTAGCCCGCTGTTTTTGCTGCTTTCTATGGGGATGCTGGGTATGGTCGTCGCCTCAGGAGAATATATCGTTGCAGTATCTGTTTTGGTGTTCTTTGCGGTGGGTTTTGTTGCTTTGATTGTTGGCACATTAGGATCAGATCGCGCCGTGTCCAGAATCTGGGGAAATAAATAGGCTCTTCAACTGAGCCTCTGGATTTATATATATGGATCCCGGGCAAAATATCCGAGAGACCATCTGGCAGGTGATCGCTCAGATTCCAGAAGGTAAAGTGGCCAGCTATGGTCAGATCGCCAAGCTGGCGGGTTTGCCGGGATATGCGCGCCAAGTAGGCAATACGCTCAAAAATCTGCCTAAAGATACTAGGCTGCCTTGGCATCGTGTGATTAACGCCAAGGGCGAAATCTCCTTTGCAGAAGACAGCCAAGCCTACCGAACACAGCGATCCAGATTGGAATCTGAGGGGATTGTATTTAATCGAGGGAAAATCGAGTTAAAGCAATATCGTTGGGATATCGAAGTTTAGATTAGGGGTTTGGATTGGATTAGGAATTTGGCTTAGGGGCTTCGATTAAAGCCTGACTAAAGGCTGCCTAGCGCAAGCTGAACCCATTCGATAAATGGGTTTGGATAGACGCCAACTAATAACACCAAGAAGCAAAGGCCGCCTATCAATACGCCGGAAAAGCCAGAGCGGATAGATTGTTCTGAAGCCGTCGAATCATCGGGCTCTTTGCACATCACCAGAATGACTTTTAGATAGTAGTAGAGCCCTAAAGCGCTACCGGCAATAAGCACCCAAAGCAGCATCCAGAGTTGCTGATCCACGCTAGCCAACATCAGATAATATTTGCCGATAAAACCCGCCGTGAGTGGCATACCGATAAGGCCGAGGAAGGCCACGATCATCGAAGTGGCCAACATGGGGTGTCGATAGAGCAGGCCGCGATATAGATCGATGCTGCCAGTTTCATATTCCGAATTTTTTGCTGCCAATAGGCTGATCACGGCAAAGGCCAGGAGCGTCATTAAGGCGTAGGCGATCATATAGACACCAATAGCCTCGGCGGCAATCTCTTCGCCGATGGCACCGGTTTTCATGGCTGCGATCAAGGCCACCATCATGTATCCCATATGGGCGACCGAAGAATAGGCCAGCAGCCGTTTGAGGTTGTCTTGCAGTAGTGCCATCAGATTGCCGAGCAACATAGAGAGCACGGCCATAATACTGAGTCCGGCCAGCAAGATTTCAATTCGGTCTGGACCAGAGGCGATAAGGAATCGAATCAAAAAGGCAAAGGTGGCGATTTTGGCACCACCCGCCAGGAAGCCGGTAACCGGCGCGGGAGCACCCTGATACACATCTGGCGTCCACATATGGAAGGGCACCCAGGAAAGCTTAAAGGCCATACCGATCATGATCATGGCTGTGCCAGCCACTAGATAGCCGGTGCTTAGGGTTGGGCCTGCGGGCAGGGCCAGTAGATCAATGGTCAGTATGCCGGCATAGGCGTATACAAGAGCCACTCCGAACAGCAAGAAGCTCGAAGATACACCCGACATAATCATGTACTTCACACCGCCCTCAAGGGTGACATCGCTAGATGGCCCGCCGTGCACCATATAGCCCACCATAGCGAAGAGGGAAACGCTGAGCAGTTCAATACCGATAAACATTGAAGCAAAATGGTTGCTGGCAATCAGGACACAGCCACCCAAAGCAGCAAGTGCCAAGAGGATGTAATACTCCTCACGAATCTCTTCGCTGGCTTCAAGATAGGGGTACGCCATCCAAGCCCCGGCAATACTGATAACGAGCATGAGCGCGCAGAAAATACGGCTGTAGTCATCCATAATCAGCAGGGGTGTCACCTGTGTCGAGCCGAGCCCAAGCGACATAAGGCAGGCTAGAAGTCCCGCAAACAGGCCGATGCAGGTGAGCCAGCAAGTGACAGCATGATTGCGAACAAAGGCAAGCACCAACATCACCACGACACTGGTTGCTGCGACTAATAGCAAAGGAACTAGAGCAACAAGTTGATAGATATCCATGATCAGCCCCCCACGCTCATTGCACTGCCGAGACGCATTAACTCGAGCATGCCTGGCTCGGTGAGTTCGGTCATTAGTCCCGGCCAGAAACCCAGCACGATCAAACCAATCACCAGTATGGCGAGCATAACAATCTCGTGCAGCACCAGATCTTCGCTGGTAGCCTTGGCACCATCAACAGCTTTGCCAAAGAAGCCTTTCTGCATAATGATCAAGGCGTAGACGGGTGCCAGCACCATGCCGAGTGCAGCAAGAATGGCTGCGACAGGGCTGGTCTGAAAAGTGCCTAGCAGCACCATAAATTCTCCAACAAAGTTACCCAATCCAGGCAGTCCCAACGCGGCAATGGCAAAGAACATCATCAGGGCCGAGAGTTTGGGAATTTGCGGCCAGAGGCCACCCATCTCATCCAATGCTCTGGTATGCAGGCGCTGCTGCAGCAATCCGGCTATGGCAAACAATCCGGCTGAGCTAAGACCATGAGCCACCATCTGAACCAGTGTTCCCTGTAAGGATATTGCGTTCCAGGCAAAGATTCCCAGAGTCACAAAACCCATATGGCTGATGGAGGCGTAAGCGATTAAACGCTTGATATCGTTTTGGGCAAAAGCCATTTTGGCTGCATAGAGAACGCTGATAACACCCAATATCATGGCGATGGGCGTGAAGCTGAGAGCCGCTTCCGGGAATAGCGGAAAGATAAATCTGAGAAGACCGTAAGCACCGGTTTTCAGCAATATACCGGCAAGTAAAATACTACCGGGAGTTGGTGCCTGCGTATGGGCATCCGGCAGCCAGTTGTGCAGCGGAACGCCCGGTAGTTTGACGACAAAGGCGACAAAGAACCCCAGCATTAACCAAAAGCCCAATCGACCGCTGGTATCGGTTTCCAGCAAATCAAACCAGGAGAAACTGATATTGCCCGTTTGCTGCCAGTGCATATGCACCAGAACCAACATGGCAATCAGCATCAACAAACTGCTGGCTTGGGTGTATATAAAGAATTTAAGTGCAGCGTAGTAGCGGTTTTCGTGTCCCCATATGGTGATAATCAGAAACATGGGAATCAGCATGACTTCCCAAAAAACAAAGAAGAGGAATAGATCCAGCGCTGAAAATACGCCAACTACGCCCGCTAGGGTGAAGAGCAAACAAAAGTAAAACAGACCGCAGCGGTTGGTGATTTCAGACCAAGCCGAGAGCAATGAAATATATCCCAGAAGCAGGGTGAGTCCGATAAGAACTACCCCGATACCATCAACAGCAAAAATCAGGTTAATGCCGAATCTGGGAATCCAGTCAATATCTATCTGGCTTACCCACACTGGACTTCCAGCAATAGATTCAGCGGCGGACACCGCTTGCAGCAATAGGGGGAAGAAAAGAATGCTGGCTGCTACCAATCCTGCCAAAGCCGCCATTCTTGAAGCCTGAGCTGATCTTTGACCCAGGATAAGCGCCAGGATTGCTCCGGCAGCCAGACTGAGCAGTATGCCGATTACCTGCATGCCGAGTTCCTGTCTATTGAAGGATTGGTCATTGAATAAGCAGCCATCACGTGAAGAGCGCCAAGAAAATAATCAGAATGGCCGATCCGGC